>TARA_R110000796_G_scaffold252557_1_pt1 | contig 210383 bp, 188 predicted proteins | sample TARA_R110000796 | Tara Oceans TARA_R110000796 (sample SAMEA4397815) | marine metagenome | biome: Polar Biome; feature: [SRF] surface water layer (ENVO:00010504); material: water (ENVO:00002006), including particulate matter (ENVO:01000060) such as... | depth 5 m
GTGGGAGAGTAGGTCGCTGCCAATTTATTATCAAAAACCCCTCGATTAATCTCTTGGGGTTTTTTTATGAGCTTCAATCAAGAAGAAAAGATCGGTAAACGACTCTTTCAAGTAAAATCCATTCATTTCAAAGCAGTTATTTCGTATTATAGCATTTGAGTTTCCTAAAAACTTACTTGATGGTAAAGGAGGCTTTAACTTTTGAACTGGACACCTCAATCGAATGGCTTCACTTGCTACTTACTTATGGAAGACTAAAAGTACTTTTGTGCTTTTCTTATATTTGATTTTGACGCTTTTTTGTTATTCCCCACTATTTTCTCAAACAACAAGAATTTCTGAATTAATAGAATTATCAAAGAAGAACTCTAGGTATCCTGATAGCCTAGCGGTTTATGGAAAGGAGCTTATTACTTATGATGATGCTACTGCATTAATAGAAGGCCATTTCGCCATTGGTTACTCTTTTTACCAAAAAGGAATAATGGAGTCTGCTGGATTATATTATGATACAGCCTTAAACTATGCTGATCCCCAAAGAGAGTATTTGGTATACAGCCGAATTAAGAGAAATCGAGGAATTGTTTACCAAAGGATGGGAGAGTTTCAGAAGGCAAAGGATGTTTATGAAACATTATTTAAAGAGGCGAAGGATCAGGGTAATGAACTAGGTCAGGCGCTAATGCATAATCAACTGGGGGTTATATCACAAGCCCAAGGTAATTACAACGAGGCCGCAGATGATTTTAACAAAGCTATTGAAATATACTCTCGGAAAGACTCTTCTAATATAGCCAACGCGCTGTTGAATTTAGGAACTCTCTATGGGAGGATGGACTTAATCGATGAGTCCAATAGCAAGTTATTAATTGCGGCAGATGTTGCAAAGGGGTTTAATCAATTAGTGATACAAGCAAGGTGTTACAATAATGTTTCGGTTAACTATAGAAAAATATCCAAGACTGATTCGAGTAATTATTACCTGAGCTTGAATGAGAAGTTGTACAAAAGACTGAATAATAGCTTGGCGTTGATTGAGGTTTATCAAAATAAGACAAGTAATTACTTGGTGATGGAGAATAAGGATAGCACTTACTTTTACTTGAGTAAGACACTAGAATTAAATGAATCAAGCCAAGATTTGTACAGAGAGGCCCAACTTGATTTTTTAAAGGGGAAAGTTGAGGTAAAATTTGGAGACGCTGAGTTGGCGATTCAATCTGTTAACGCGGCCATAACAAAATCTCTCAAACAGAATAGGGTTGATAACTTGGATGACCATTATCTTTTACTTTCTGAGGCATATGAAAAGGCAGGTAATACTCAGGCTGCTTTGGCCATTATGCGAAAATGGAAAAATTTAAATGACAGTATTGAAATTTATAGGAACATAAAGACCATTCAGGAGATCACTTCGGCATATGATTTTGCGAGGTCCGAAGAGGTGATTAAACAGAGTAGGGAACAAACCACTTTTTTTCAGAGGCTAAGTACTCGCTTGGCAATAGGAGCTGTAATTCTTGCTGCTTTGAGTGTTTTCCTTTATTTGAAGTTCAAGAAAAAGAGTAGTGAAGCAGAGTTAAGAGAGAGTGAGGTAAATGAACTGAAGTTGAAAGTTGCTGAACTACAGCAAACAGTTAAGCAGTCTGCTTCCAATTTTATTACGCTAAAAAGTAAAGCAGTAATTCCTCTTGACAAGTTGATGTTCATCCAATCGGATGGTCATTATCTAGAGTTTTTTTTAGACAACAAAGACAGGCCTGAAATTGATAGAGGAACACTAAAAGAGTTAAAATCTGATTTACCTGTCAATACCTTTATTCAAGTTCATAGGTCTTATATTATCAATATCCATTTTATACGTGAGGTTTATGCAAACCGAGTTGTACTGCAGAACAATCACGAATTGAATATTTCAAGGAGCTTTAAAACCAGTATGGACGAAATTTTTCAATCCAAAGCTTCATAGGTCAATTTTTGATTAAACACGAAGCTTCAAACTGGTTGTCGTTCATATCAGTTTTTCGGTGATTCGTGACAATCTTATTCAATTTTCATTTTTTTGAGGCACACAGGCAGATTTCATTCATGCTAAGACACCTGTCATCCACGCCAATTTTTTTGAATTGGCCTGTTTACTTCTGACCTTTTCCTTACAACAACTAGTACCCCAATTAGGGTAAAATTTCAGACGCTTATGACTATTGCAAGATTCCGGGAGACTCGGAAATCGGTTATCGAGATATTATCTAATCGCGAAATGGATGTGCTTCTTGGCCTTGCCAAAGGGGAAGGACGGAAAAGTATATCAGAACGATTGGGTATTTCAGTATTGACTTATGACGAACACAGGAAGAACATAAAACAGAAGCTTCGTCTCAATACGCAAGCCGATTGGGCTTCCGCCATTGTCTTATTTAGAAATGTTAGTTCAACCAAAGATGTAAAGGAAATCGAAAAATAAATATCTAACTCATAATTACCCACTCATGAAAAAACAAGTACTACTCTTAACATTGTTTTATGCCTTTATATTCTGTTTAGGCATAAATAGCTATGCAAGCCCTTTTCAGGAAACAACGGCACCAGCGCAAGCAGGTATGAAAATGAATTTTCAAGGAACTCTTTTTGAAAACGGTGAGCCTGTAAATGGCGACAGAAGCATGACTTTCAGTATTGATATTGATGGAACTGCATGGAGCGAAACCCAGACAGTTCAGGTAATTGAAGGACTTTATTCTGTTACACTAGGAGCCGAAAACCCGCTTCCAGAGAATCTGTTTTATAATGTAGCAGAAAGAGGCCTTACAGTAAGTGTAGGAAGTAACACCTTGGGTACAGTTCAGCTTTTGACTCCCTTTTCACCAAAGGAAATAGGCCCAGCAAACGATCTTCCAAGAAGAATTGAGATTGATAACAACAAAGCGGACTCCGATACAATATTCCACTTTGTTATGAGTGCCGATAACATTAAGAATGGTGCTCAAAGAGGACTTCAGATTGATATGACTGGAGTAGGCTTCAAAATGGCTATGAGAGGAAATATAGCTTCGCAGGCAGAAGACCCATCTGCTAAAATTGGCTTAATAGGTAGTGCAATAGGTGCTGGTTCAGGAACCCACTATGGTGTTTTTGGTCAGGCGTTCGGAGCTGGAAAAACTAACGCAGCAGTGTATGGTTTGGCAGGAGGCCCAGGAAATGGTGACGAAGGTTATGAAGATGGTTCATACAATAATGGTGTACTAGGTTATGGTCAATCTAATCCATGGGGAAATGTTGGAGTTACTGGTTTTGCAACCGGTACTGTTGGTGTTGATAATATTGGAGTTTCAGGTATTTCCTGGGTTGGCGCAGCTGGAAATACTGAAATTGAAAATAAAGGTTTATTAGGAAGGGCTGAAGGGCCAGGTGTTAACAAAGCTGTTTGGGGAAGAGCTATGAATGGTGTCGAAAACTGGGCTGGCTGGTTTGAAGGTGATGTTGCGATTAGAGACGGAAAGAATTTACAGATTTTTGGCCCAGAAGGGAGTATTAAGGCTGACTTGAATTATTACGAACCGAATAATGCAGGCTCACTTGTTTTACATGGTCATAACAATACCAGAAGAGTAATTCTTGGCAGCAATGCTGGAGGCCAAGCTGGATTTTTAGGTCTGTATGACTCGCTGGATGTGAGTAGGGCAGTTTTGAGAGCATATCCTTCAGGAAATGGTTTTTTCAGTTTGGCTGGAAAAAACTCTACCAATATTGAAGCAGGAGCAAAATTTTGGGAAGAAAACTCTGGCTTAGATTTAGGCTATTTTAAAATTCAAGGCTCAACTCAAGTAGATGACGGAAATGGAGGTACTTACTTTCCAGATTTAGTTTGGATGGATGCCCAAAGATGGGAAGATGGAACTGAGCTAGGCTCAATTGAATTCAGATCTACTGATGGAGCTCATTTTGGAATGAACGCTTACGGCTTAACAGGCAATAGACCAATTGAAATTCACGACAATGATGGAGTACTAAAATCATCACTTAAGTTTGATGAGGATAAGAACTCGGGAATATTGGAATTGTATGGAGCTCAGAACGACTCAGATGTGAAAATTGGGTCTTTCGGCACAAGTGCTGGGGGTCGTTTTCAACTATATAGAAGGAGTGACGATAACAGCTTTACAAGAAGTGCAATTGCAGCAGCAGCATATGGAGAGGGGCTATCTTATTTTAACCTCTATTCTGAAAATTTTGCGGCAGATAACAACGCAAGACTAGTTGATCTATATACTTACGATAGGGATATTAATAACAACCCATACTCAGATAACTATAAGCGCTCAGGAGTTGATTTCTATGATAATCAAGGAACACGATTAGTTGCTGTGGGCTCAGATAAAGAAGAAGGAGGAGCTGACCCAAGTGGAAAATCTGGCTTTATTTATTTGTCTGGAACTAACTCTCCAAATATTGAGCTTGCTGGAAAAAGAGGCGAGAATAACGATCTGGGAGCTATAAGACTTTATGGAACCACAACAGATGGAGGAGCATGGTATCACTCTAACGCTACCATGGAAGTTAATACAAACGGAACTAACCAGTGGGGTAGATTAAGCCTTAATAAGACAGATATAGCTAACAGTACCTCGAGTGAGAACATTTCATTAGATGCTAATTCAGGCAACATTACAATATCAGGCTCTTTATCACAATCATCTGATGCACGTCTTAAGAAGAATGTTTCAACATTAACCTCTGGGCTGGCTACAGTAAATCGATTGAGAGGGGTTCGCTATAATTGGAAAGACCTATCTCAGCCAGAAAATAAAATTGGCTTCATTGCCCAGGAGGTAGAAACTGTGCTTCCAGAGTTGGTGAATACAAAGGCAGATGGTTTTAAAACAGTTAATTATGCTGAAATGACTGCTGTTTTGGTAGAAGCTGTAAAGGAGCTGAGTCAACAAATTGAAGTCCTAAAAAAGGAGAACACTTCTTTAAAAGCTGAGCTAACAGGTGTAAAAGAGATGGAAGATCGATTGGCTAAAATTGAAGCTTTACTCGGAACACAAAACACAACTCAAAAAACTGATAATCAGTAATCATGATGGATTTAAAAGGAATATATAATTTGTTCCTGCGGTCCATATGCTACCTGTCTCTATTGTTTTTGGCACTTCAAGTTAATGGCCAAGAAGTAAATAAAGATTTGTTGCGCAACCTAAGGGTGACCAGCGCAAGAGGTGGAGAATGGATTTCAGGAGGTATTTACACTGGCTTTGTGTCAGTGGGGCAATATGGTTCTTCTAGTGTATTAACGGTTACTGATGGGCAAACAGAACTTGCTGGCTCTTTTGGCTTTGTTGTACCGCTGTTTAACCTAGAGGAGAATAATGCACCGATTGCTTTGGTGCCAGATACAGAAGTATTCTACACCATTGGCAGTACAATTACTTTAGATGGGTTCGATCCTGATGGGGACGAAATCGAGTTTGAAGTAACGGGCAATCCAAAGTTGGGAATATTAGAAGCTAACGGAGAAGAAGGAGATTCATTTCTATTCAAGCCTTCAACAAGTTTAGTTACAGGTGTGGTATATAAAGACACCATTAGGTTTAAGGTAAAGGAACTTGATGGAGATTTGTCATCCGAAATTGCTGCCTATCCCTTCACTTTTAAAGTTGAAGATAAGGCGCATAAAATCGTAGACTTTCAGGTAACTTCTGCTTCTGCCGATAGTAAAACACTAGGTTTGAGTTTTACAGATGAACAGTTCAACCAAAGCTATACAGTTAAAATTAGCTACATAGACTTGTCTCAGCCGAGTACAGCTACCCTTGTAGCTTTGACCAACCAGACGTACGCTTTGGGAGATTTAACTGCTTCGGGAAATACACTAACCGCTAGTATTAATGCGTCCAAATCGCAATTCCCTTATCTTTTTTCAGCAACTCAAGTTTTTGTTACTGCAGAAGTAAGTGTGAATAGTGGTTTTGAAGACGATGAAGCATTTATTCTAAGCAATTCGGCTGATGGAAGTTCTAGTGGCGCGATAGCCAATGCAGAGAATACATCTGGTTTATTTACTGATTTTTCAGGTAAGGAGGAAGTATCTTTCGACACTCAAACGTCTGAAGATGGCCAATTCTTCACATTTGCCACTAGAAAATCAACCCCAGAAAATCAGTCCGTTGAATTGAATTTGTATGCCGTTGAATTGGGTGGATTTGATTTAACAAAATCATCGATTGAAATACCTATACTTCCAAAAACTGGTACGAATGAAAGTCCAGTGAAAGTGAAGAATACTGCCAACCTAGTGCAATGGTCGGTAAAGTATAACCCCGCTGGAGAAATGGGTTATCTTGATTCACTACAATTTGCTGTGAATAATACAGCCAGAAACTTCACTTCAAAATCATACGCAGTAGTGCAAGTAGTTGATGTAAATGATGCGCCAACATTGGCCAACATTGCTAATCAGCAATTGGACGAAGATGGGAGCTTAATACTTACTTTGGCTTATGCAGATGTGGACAATGATTTAACAGTGACCGCTAAATCATCAGATAATGCTAAGGTAACAGCTGCTATTTTAGGTAATCAGTTGACAATAACACCCGCAGCAAATTTCAATGGTAATGCCAACATTACTGTAACGGTATCTGAAACTGGCACCTCTGAGGCATATTCAATATTCAAAAGCTTTACTGTAAATGTATTGCCTGTAAATGATGCACCAGTAATTGCAGATATTAATGATGTAACCATTGATGAAGATAATTTTGGAACGATCAACATTTCCACCACAGATGTAGATTCTAAAATTTCAGTGTTTAACTATACCGTAACGCCAGATAAATTGGGAGTGGTAGATGTTTCTTTTACAGGGAACACCATGAAAGTAACTCCTAAGGCCAATTATAATGGAACGGTAAGCTTTAGCGTAAAGGCGGATGATCGACTGGGCACTGACCAATCTATTTCTCAACCAAAAACTTTCAATTTGGTGATTAATGCGGTAAACGATGTGCCCGCTATAGAGCAAGTGATTCCAACACAGAAAGTATTGAAAAACTTCCCAACCTATACATTAGAACTTGGAAGGTTTTTTCAAGATGTGGAAACTACCGATGCAAACCTTACTTACAGCTTAAGCAATAGCTCATTATTTACTTTAACTGAAGCAAATGGTGTTTTAAGTATTAGCCCGAATAATGTGGCAGCAGGAAATGAATCCATTACCATTACCGCAAGTGACGGTACTGCAAGTGTAAGCCAAAGTGTTTCTTTTGTTCTTGAAGAACTCGCAGCCGACATTCAGGTATCAAATGCCATATCAAATCGTAGTGAAAACGAAGATTTCGGTCAGGTAAGCTTTGATATCAGCAATGTTTTTACGGACGTGAATGATGCCAATGCAGTATTTACCTATGAAGTAACAGGTAATTCTTCCTTAGGGGCAAGTATTTCTAATGATGGTAAATCTTTGATATTAACCTCGCCTCAGAATTATACCGGTACCGAAAAAGTATTTTTGATCGGGAAGACAGGTGCTAAATCAGGTTTTGTCTCGTTCGATGTTACAGTCAATCCTATAAATGATGCGCCAACTTTAGGCACAGTGTCAAATCAGACTATTCAAGAAGATTTTCCGTTGAACGGCCTTTTTATTAGTTATGAAGACATTGATAACAGCCTGGGAGAAATGACTTTTACTGCTTCATCCTCTAACCAGGGTTTAGTTAAAGATGGAGCAATAGCACTAACGTCAAGCGAAACAGGAGTGGTGGTTCAGTTAAACCCAGAATTGAATAAATCTGGAGCAACAACCATTACCCTTAATGCATCAGATGGAAACCTTAGTGCAAGTCGTACTTTCAATTTAACGGTTCAGTCGGTAAACGATGTTCCGACTGTGGTTTCTACTGTAATGGCCAATGCCACTGAGGATGTCGCCTATGCAGTAGACTTGTCTACACTCTTTAATGATGTGGATAATGACAACCTTACCTATACTTTTGAAAACAAGCCATCTTGGTTAACGCTGAATGGAAGTCAATTGACTGGTACACCTACAAATAGTAATGTTGGTACAGCCTCTTTCTTTGTTACAGCAAATGATGGAAGTGGCGGTAAGGTACGTCAAGTCTATAGCTTGAACACAATCAATGTAAACGATGCGCCAACATTAGTCAGTGCATTGCCAATTATTAACGCTACAGAAGATGTGTTGTTAAGTGCTGCTTTAAATGAGGCCTCTTTTCTAGATGTTGACGGAGATAATTTAACCTATTCCGCTACATTCAGTGGTAATAGTTGGCTTAGCTTTGACCCAGTTAGCAAACGCTTTACAGGAACACCAAGTAACGACAACGTTGGAAATATTGATGTTTCGGTAACCGCTACGGATGGCTCAGGAGAAAGCGTAAATACTACATTCCAGTTAACAGTCATTAATGTAAACGATGCACCAACCGACATCTCCATACCTACTTTAACAATAGCGGAGAATACAACTTTGGGGGCAGTACTTAGTTTAATTTCTACTGCTGATGTAGACGCAGGTGATAGCCATACCTATTCTTTAGTATCTGGAGTAGGTGCAGACGATAATGCCGTTTTCAACTTATCTAACAATAGTCTTATCACAGCTTCAGCCATTGATTTTGAGAGTAAATCATCACTCAAAATAAGATTGAAGTCTACCGATGGAAGTGGAGTTAGTATTGAAAAGGCATTTGTAGTTACTGTAACCAATGTAAATGAAAACCCTGAGTCGATCGCTTTGAGTGCAAACAGCATCGAAGAAAACAAAGCTTCAGGAACAGTGATTGGCGCATTGACCACTGCTGATCCGGATAACGGAGATAGCCATACCTATTCATTCGAAACAGGAACTGGTGATACTGACAATGCTTTGTTCGAAATTTCAGGAGGTAACTTGGTGAACAAGGCAGCTTTAAACTATGAGGAAAAACCATCTTATTCTGTTCGCATAAAATCTACTGATGCGGATGGACTGAGCTTCACTCAAAATTTCACTGTGGATGTTCAGAATGTAAACGAAGCGCCAAGTGCCTTAGTAGTTAGTAACCTGTCAGTTTTAGAGAATGAAGATGCCGGAGTTTTAGTAGGTACTTTGAGTACCACAGACCAAGACGCAGTCGATTCTCATACTTATGCACTCATTAGTGGCGATGGAGACGGAGATAATAGCTCGTTTATTATAAATGACAATAAATTAGTTACTGCTCAAACTTTCGATAGAGAGGCAAAGGGAGCGTATACTGTTCGAATGTCATCTACAGATAATGGCGGGTTAAGCATTGAAAGCAATTTCACAATTGAAATTTCTAATGTTGCCGAACCGAGCTTGGCAGTTGAAGGAGCACTAGATTTCTCTCAAACGGATGTTGGAACAACTAAAGTACTCACATTTTCTATCACCAATGATGGAGATGGAGATGGTTTGGAAGTAACAAATATTGAGGTTCCAGCCGGTTTCAGTGTTGATAAAACCACGGTGACACTTGCTGTAGGAGCTTCAGAACAAGTTACTGTAACCTTTAGTCCTACGGAAGGAAAAAGCTACAATGGTCAAGTATCCATTGGTTCTAATGCGGGTACTGAAACCTTGAATGTATTAGGAGAAGGGGCCATAGTAACAGGTATTGATGATGATGTGATAGACCAAGAAGAAGTTCAGCTCTATCCAAATCCATCAAGGGATTTAATTACAATCGACCTGAGTCTTGCCCCTGTAGTCGTACCGAATGTTGCCATTGTAGATATAAATGGGAACACGGTTTGGTCTGTGAGCAAGGTAAAAGAGCAAAAGATTCAAGTAGATGTGAGCCAGTACCCTGCAGGAACCTATTTGGTTAGAATTTCCTCAGAAAAGGGTTCAGTAGTTAAAAAACTAATGATAATTAAATAGACATGTATACTATAAAAGATAAAGTTTCGAGACATTTTGAACTACTCTTATTGGCCATTGTAATTCTATTTATTACCGCCTCCTGTGGGGGAGGCGGTGGTGGTGATGATAACCCAGGGCCTTCTGAGCAAGAGCTTGCTTTTGAGAAACTTAAAGGAAATTGGGGAATTACCAACAATGGTAAAATTGAATTAGATGGAAGTGATGTAGCAGCTAATTATGTTGGCTTTACACTTTCATTTACCAATGGAGCATTTACAACAACCAATGCTGGCGATCTTTTTCCAGCATCGGGTACTTGGGAATGGGTTGGAGAAAGTACAAACCAAATTCGTACTGGAAGAGGTAAGGTTGTAACTATAGTTGCCCTTACAACTACCAACTTTGAATTCTCCTTTACAAAAACCGCAAGCAATGCTGTAGCAGGTGTAAGCGGAAACTATGTGATTAGAGTAACTAAATAGAATAAGCTTCAATCCGTAAGATGGAGAGCCTATCGACCTCTCCATTTTTATTCAAAAAGGAAAAATACCCTAAACTGGGTATTGATACTGGAAGCCAAAAAACTCAATTTTGAATTACTAGTTGGGATTAACACTTCATATAGTAGTCTGATTTTAGTTGAGTCTCTTAGGGTATTGCGTACGGCAATACCCTTTCTTTTTGCCTTTTTCCAAATGGGCATAAAAAAAGACATCGTTTAAGATGTCTTTATATTCTTGATGTAAACTTAGCTTTTACATGTCTTCATCATCTTTGCCAAAGTCGCCACGAACAGCCTCACTTACATTGATCACGTGGTCTCCAATCTTTTCAGCCGCGAAGAACAAATCTCTGTAAATAATCCCACTCTGAACATCGTATTCTTTTTTCTCAGTGCTCTTTAAATGCTGCTTTCTCATTTTGGTTTTGAGCGCATTAATTGCCATTTCAGTCTCAATAGCGCCTGAAATATCGACTTTTCCATAAACACCGTTCAAGTTGGTAATCATTTGTTCGATGGAAAGATCAATCAATCCGAATATCTCAGTAATATTTTTGTTTTGCTTATCTGAGAAAACAGACTTTTGCTTATTCCCTCTTTCTATATCCTTAGACATCCTGAGAATAATATCTGCAACCCTTTCAAGGTCATGCGCTATGCTCAATATTGACCTTACTTTAACTGAAGATTCAATGCTTAATTGTTGTTCAGAAACCCTTACTAAATAGTCAGCAATTCTTTCCTCAATTTCATCAGTACGAACTTCCAGTTTAGATATTTTTGATTTTAGCTTATCTCGTTTGTCTTGTTTTGTCTCATTCAAAAGCTCTTTAAGACTTGTGAACATACGCTTGGTAATTTCAGCAAACTTAATACTCTCTTTTTGAGCACTTAGAATTGACACTTCAGCAGTTAAAGGAGCGTCATAATTAATATTTGTAAGAGAGAACTCTTCATCTTCGTCACCTTTAGATTTAACTAACCTGGTGGCTAGTTTAACAATTGAAGGAACAAACCAGATTAAGAGCATTACATTCATAAAGTTGAATGTGGTGTGAAATAAAGCTAAGGTGAATTTGTTTGGGTCACCAGTTTCTGGTGCTGGCCAAATATAGTGTAGAAGATCTAGCACATACGGTAGCATTATTACCATCCATGTTACTCCAATTATATTGAAAAGAGAGTGTATTTTGGCCGATCTTTTTGCGTGCACATTACCCACTAGGGCTGCTAATTCTGCAGTGATTGTTGTTCCAATATTCTCACCTAAAATCATAGCAGTACCAATTTCTATTGGCAAACCTTGCGCGCAAAGCACAATGGTAACGGCCATGGCAGCACTCGATGACTGAACAACGATAGTAAGTATAGTACCAACACCAACAAACAATAACCTTGTTAATATGCCTGGGTCATTAAATTGAGTAAGGAAGGATAATAACTCAGGGCTTTTTTGGATTTCAGGAACAGCCTCTTTTAACGCCTCTAAACCCAAGAAAAGAAGGGCGAAGCCAATCATAAACTCAGACCAGTTTTTGAGGTTTGGCTTTTTAGAGAACATTAGCGGCATGGCCACTGCAATTAGAGGCAGCGCGTAAGCCGAAATTTTCATTTTAAAACCAATTAATGAAACCAACCAGCCTGTAATGGTAGTTCCAATATTTGCCCCCATCATTACACCAGCCGATTCTACCAAAGAGATTAAGCCAGCATTAACAAAACTCACCGTCATTACAGTGGTAGCAGATGAGGATTGAACTATGGCTGTGATTAAAAAACCTGTCAGAACTCCCGTATAACGATTGGAAGTCATGGTGCCTAAAATACTTCTGAGGTTGTCTCCGGCAGCTTTTTGGATGCCTTCGCTCATGACTTTCATTCCGTAGATGAAAAAACCAAGTGCGCCTAAAAGTTCAATTACATTCCAGATGCCGTATTCCATTGTGTTATTTTACTGTGATGACGATTTTATTAAAACTCGTTTTTCAGCCGTAAAAGTAGAAATACTTTTTTTAAGGCTAATGTTAAATAATCATTACCAACTCGGTCATTTCTGTAAAGCATACTTAACAATAGGTTCATGTTAGTAAAAAGCCATTGCACTAATTAATAATTACCTTTGCGCCTTACAAATGACTTTAAAGAAACGGGAATTTTAAACAATATGAAAGGAGTTACCTTTGAGGATAGTATATTCTCTACCATGATTGCAAAGGTAGCCCTAATTGTACTAGCGGTTCTTTTTTTCTTTGTGTCTATTGATTTGGTAATTACCGCTCTTTCGGGTTCACTGAATTTCATTAATGAGAACCTACTCTCTACCGCACTTAATCCATTTGTTGGTTTGTTTTTAGGGCTTTTGGTTACAGCTATTATTCAGAGTAGCTCAACTACAAGCACCATGGTGGTTGCGCTTGTTGCTTCTGGAACACTCTCGTTAGAAGAAGCAGTACCTATTATTATGGGAGCCAATGTGGGTACTACCCTTACAAGTACCATTGTAGCTTTGGGCTTTATATCTAACAAAAGGGCATTTAGAAGAGCAGTGGCGGTGGGTACGATACACGACTTTTATAATATTATTTTGGTGCTGATTTTATTTCCTCTTGAGCACTACTATGGATTTCTTTCAGGTATTTCGTTCTATTTCAGTGAACTGCTGTATGGCAGCGGTGTTTCAGAAGCCGCACCACATACCGATACCGTTTTAGGTAGTGGTTTAACAAGCCAATTTGTGCTTTGGGTAAATAATAGCGTTCTCATTTTAATGATCTCATTTGCCCTCCTTTTCGCATCTATTAAACTTCTTACTTGGATCATCAAAAAAACAATTATTGGAGAGTCTAAAAATAGACTTCAATCTTTTGTATTTGGAAAACCAATCAAATCTTTTAGTTGGGGTGTTTTGCTAACTGCTGCAATTCAATCAAGTTCAGTAACCACCTCTATTTTAGTTCCACTTGCAGCAGCCGATAAGATTAAGCTTAGAAATGCCTTTACATTTATTATAGGAGCCAATGTAGGTACTACGTTAACAGCTCTTATTGCAGCTGGCTTTAGATCTGAGGCAGCGGCTACAATTGCCATAGCTCATTTACTATTTAATTTAACTGGGGTGATCATTTTCATGTCACTACCAGTTCTCAGAAAACTGTTGGTTCATTTTGTGAAGGAGTTCAGTTATGCTATTGCCAAGTATAGAGTTATAGGTTTGGCTTATATTATTATAATGTTTTTCCTATTACCCTTCTTACTTATTTCATTGAATAGAAATGTTGACAAGCCGCTAAAGGAGGTCTCAGAGGTGAGTATAAGTCGGCAATTTTAAACAAAAAAATTTGACTTTAAATGTAAAGTTTACTTTACTTATTAGTAGTATTTATAATTAAAAAATAATGTAATGCTGAAATTAGAAGATTCCAATATGGGTGCAATATGCAGAATTATTCTTTTGACTGCATTCTTTTGTGCCTTGAATTTACCTGTATATGGACAAGACAAGAGTACAAGCACCTTTGGAAAAGGGATTCAGGTTGTAGCTTCAGACTCTTCGTTTTCATTGAAGTTTGGGTTTAGATTCCAAAGCTTGTATCAAGGATCTCTAAATGTAGTCTCGGGCAAATGGAATGATCAATTCTTAATTAGAAGGTCACGTATGAAGTTCGATGGTTTTGCTTACCACCCTAGCCTTACCTACAAATTTGAGATTGGCTTGTCAAGTAGAGATATAGGTGGAGGTGACGTAGATGAACATGGAAATACATCTCGCATTATATATGATGCCGTGCTGAAATGGCAGTTCAGAAAAAATTGGAGCCTTTGGGCCGGTCAAACAAAATTGCCAGGGAACAGGGAGCGTGTAATCTCATCCCAAAAAATGCAGTTTGTAGATCGAAGTCTTTTAAATGCTAGGTTTAATCTCGACAGAGACGTTGGAGTTCAATTACATCACTCATCAAACATTGGTAATCAAGGAGTTTTTCAACAAATACTAGCCGTTTCAATAGGAGAAGGACGCAACGTTACTACCAATAATATTGGTGGCTACGATTATACTTTAAGGCTAGAGTATTTACCATTTGGCGAATTTACTGGTGGCGGAGACTATTTTGGCTCTGATTTGAAACGTGAACCGACTCCCAAGTTATCTATTGCTGCAACTTTTGATTATAATAATGGTGCAGCAAGGCAGCGAGGGCAACTTGGTGCTTTTGTTCAGGACTCAAACGGTAATCAGCTTTCAACCGACCTATCTACTGTGTTCATAGATAGTCACTTTAAATACAATGGATTCTCGTTTATGGGGGAATATGCTAATAAAAGATCTTCTGAACAGGTGTTTGTGGTATTAGATGATTTCTCAACACTAAAATACACTACAGGAAATGCCATCAATCTTCAAGCAGGTTATCTGATTGACAAGTCGGAATGGGCTATTCGGTACACCCACGTAAATCCAGATGATTTGACCTATTCAGGCCTAAAGGAGGAAACTCAGTACACTCTTGGTTACTCTAAATATATAGTAGGCCATAATCTTAAATTGCAGAGCGATCTTTCTTTTACGGATAAAGTACAAGGAGATAACCTAGTCACTTTCAGGTTTCAATTTGAAATCTCCTTCTAATTCAAACAAAATAAGTCTGGAGGCGATTGTTATAGAGTAAGCTTTGCTAGGAGCTATTTTATGTCTAATTACCTTATAGTTCCTTTCTTCTTCTTAAATTGAAACCTTAAATCTGGGAGTTTGAAACTATTCGATTTTAACAGACTAATGGAAGCCTTCAATGGCTTTATTGAAACTAAAGTTGAGCTTTGGAAGCTTGAGGCAAAAGAAGAGATAAGTGCCCTTATCGCAAAAATGCTTGTGGTAATGCTGCTGAGTTTATGTGCTTTAATGGTGCTGTTATTCTTGACTTTAGCTCTAGCCTTCCTCTTCAATGATTTGCTCGAAAGCACTGTTTGGGGCTTTGTTATTGTTGGAGGACTATATGGAATAGCCACAATAATACTTTATATAAAAAGGAATGCCATTATTGAAACCATTGTAAGGCAACAGAATAACGAAATTGAAGGAGTAAGTGAAGAGGACGCACTATGAAATCGAGAAAGGAACAACTAGAGCAGTCGAATGCTAAGTACAAAGAGTTACTTGAAGATCAGTTTGAGTCGATCAAGGAGAATTTTCAAGATACAGGTAAAAAAGCACTATGGATTGGTGGAGGCCTTTTGTTGGCTTATGGCCTCACCGCACTTATTACCTCAGGCGGAAAGGATGAAGAAGAGGTAGAAGGTGGAGAAATTATTGAGATTGTTCCGGAACCTTCAAAAAGCAAAAAAGTAAAGCTAAGAAAGGTTGTTGAGCATGAACATAAAGAAGAATCGGCAGTGGTGAGTGCACTAAAGCATCAGGCTATAGTTTTTGTGTTAGGTTTGGCTGCGAAGAAACTTGGCGATTTTTTGAAAGACTTGGGAGAAAAAGAAGAAGAAGGTGATTCTTAATTTATTTAAACAAAGAGCAAGTGATGGAAGAAAGTCCCTTGCGCTACTTATTGATCCAGACGACATTAATGAAAGTGGCTTGAAAGCAGTTATTAATGCTGCTATTGAGAATAGGGTCAATTACTTTTTTGTAGGAGGTAGCTTAATCACTACCAGTAATTTAGCACCAGTAATTGAGTCGATTAAGGCCCTAAGCGATATCCCTTGTGTATTGTTTCCTGGTAACGCCATTCATATTCACTCTGATGCTGACGCGATTCTTTTTCTTTCATTGATTTCCGGAAGAAACCCAGAGTTACTTATTGGCCAGCATGTAGTGGCAGCACCAGTAATTAAAAGGAGTAAGCTAGAAGTAATACCAACGGGTTATATGCTTATTCACTCAGGCAAACCCACTAGCGTTTCGTATATGAGTAATACACAACCTATTCCAAACGACAAACCAAGTTTGGCTGTGAGTACTGCATTAGCTGGGGAAATGCTTGGCTTACAATGTATTTATCTCGATGCTGGAAGTGGAGCCCTTGAGCCAGTTCCATCAAAAATGATTAAGGCAGTAAAACGAAATATTGAAGTTCCTTTAATTATAGGGGGAGGAATAAACACAACTAGAAAGGCCAAGGAGGCACTTGAAGCTGGGGCTGATATTATCGTTATTGGTAATGCAGCACAAAAAAACCTCAGCATTTTGGCTGAGGTTTCTGATGTAGTCCAATATTTTAATCAAGAGTTAAACGTTAATTAAACTCTCTCTTCTTCTCATTTTTCCAGCAGGAATACCGAACATCATTTTGAATCTTCGACAAAAGTAAGCAGTGTCTTTATAGCCAACTTCACGCCCGATGTCGCGGATGCTCTTCTTGGTAGTACGCAATAAATCAACCGCAGCTTCCATTCTTTGATACTCGATATAATCCTGAGGATTGATTCCAGTAAGCATTTTGAAATACTGACCAACGTAATCTTCAGAAACACCAGCAACACCAGCCAATACTTTGTTTGAAAGATCACCACCAAGGTTGTTTTTGATATAAGCAAAAATATCGATGAGTCTTGGATCCTTAAAGTAAGTGCTGTTGGTTACCAATTGCTCAACAAAGAGACGCTTGTCAAGAATGTACCTAATGATTTCAACACAAAGATATTCTGTGTTTACTTTAATAATTCTGTTTTTACCAGGTTTGGTAGAGTTTGTTTCTTCAATAATCACACGGATCAACTGCGCGATCGTTTCGTTACCACGGATGGCAAACGGAGTGATATTCAATGAAGCAAAGAAGTTTACAGAATCAAAAACTTTAGCTTCAAACATTACTTGACTGAATCCATCAACATCATAATCATTGATGTCAGAGTCAGAAGCATTTTGAAGATACTTCTTCTTGTTAGCAATAAAGTCTTCGCTAGAAACAACTGGTGCTGTTAAAGAGCTGTACGAAATTGCTGTTGATTTGCCGCCAGGAATGAAAAGCATATCTCCTTCAGAAATCTTTTCTTGATCAGGGCCAAAGAATATGTCCCCATTGTTTACTATGAAAATCGTGTTCTCTACATCGTAGTGATTTTCAATAGTAACTGGCTTCGCTATTTTCATGTTTCTGCTCTTAATATAGCGTACTCCTAGCGACTCAATAATTTTGTTGTAGTCTTCCATTTACGTTCTTGTTAAAAATTATTATACACTTACACGCTGTAAAAGTAAAACAGAATTAACGAGAATCAAAAAAAAATGACCATTGGCAATATTTATTATGCCAATGGTCATTTGAATAGGATAATTCTAACTATTTGAGTAGTTCTCTGGATATTACTATCTTCTGTATCTCAGATGTACCCTCATATATTTGAGTGATTTTGGCATCTCTCATTAATCTTTCTACATGATATTCTTTAACATATCCATAGCCGCCATGAATTTGTACAGCCTCAACGGTGGTATCCATCGCTACTTTTGAAGCAAAAAGTTTAGCCATTGCGCCAGCTTTTCCAAAATCCTTTTTCTGATCTTTTAAATGGGCAGCTTTGAAGCATAGTAATCTAGCAGCTTCAATTTCAGTGGCCATATCAGCAAGCTTAAATTGAATGGCTTGGTGTTGGCTGATTGGTTTACCAAAGGCTTTTCTTTCTTTAGAATATGCTAATGCCAATTCGTAAGCTCCTGAAGCAATACCTAATGCTTGAGATGCGATTCCAATTCTACCACCATTTAATGTCGACATGGCGAATTTGAAACCAAAACCATCTTCTCCAATACGGTTTTCCTTCGGAACTTTAACATCGGTAAACATTAAAGAGTGAGTATCAGAACCTCTAATACCCAGCTTATTTTCTTTTTTACCAACCACAAAGCCTTCCATTCCTTTTTCTACAATAAGGCAGTTGATGCCTTTGTGTCCTTTCTCACGATCAGTTTGAGCTATAACCAAATAAACCGAAGCGGTATTTCCGTTTGTAATCCAGTTTTTGGTTCCGTTTAAAAGGTAGTAGTCGCCTTTGTCTTCGGCAGTTGTTCTTTGTGAAGTTGCATCAGAGCCTGCTTCTGGTTCGGAAAGGCAAAATGCACCTATTTTTTCACCAGTGGCCAAGGGCTTAAGGTATTTCTCCTTTTGCTCTTCAGTACCATATTTTTCAATTCCCCAGCAAACAAGGCTGTTATTAACCGACATGCAAACAGAGGCTGATGCATCAACTTTAGAAATTTCTTCCATGGCGAGTACATAAGAAATGGTGTCCATACCACCTCCATTATACTTAGGGTCTACCATCATTCCTAAGAAACCAAGCTCGCCCATTTTCTTAACCTGTTCTATAGGAAAAGTTTGGGTTTCGTCTCTTTCAATGACTCCCGGAAGAAGTTCTGTTTGTGCAAATTCTCTGGCGGCCTGCTGAACCGCTAATTGTTCTTCGGTTAATTCGAAATTCATGCTTTAATAATTTACCTAACGTTTGTTAGCAAATGTAGTAAATTCAGCTTAATGATTAGTCGTTATTCACAAACATCAGTACGTAATAAAGTAACATAGCTAATGAACCCAATGCTGCGACAAGATATGTTCTGGCTGCTGCATTAAGTGCATCTTCAGCCATACCATGCTCATCTGAGGTTACAATGTTACGATCGTTGATCCAAGCCAAGGCTCTTTTTGTAGCATCATACTCTACGGGTAAAGTGATGAATGCGAACAGGGTAAAGATGAAATAACAACCTATAATGATTGGTAAAGCAACTTGCCAAGACATTAGACCTAGAAAGAATGAACTAACCAATAGCGCCATAAAAATAATGTTCATGATTCTGCCACTGGCATTCTGGATTGGCACTAATGCGGAACGCATTTCCAATGGACCATAAGCTTTTGCGTGTTGAACAGCGTGTCCACATTCGTGAGCAGCAACAGCGGCAGCTATTATCGAACGACCTTCGTATATTTCTGGACTTAAGTTTACCGTTTTGTCCGCGGGGTTATAATGGTCGGTTAACCTGCCTTGTACAGAGACTACTCGTACATCGTATATTTGATTGTCGCGAAGCATTAATTCAGCAATTTCTCGTCCAGTAAGTCCAATTTTCAACCCTACTTTCGAATATTTTTTAAACTTCTGTTTAAGACTATTTTGAACCAACCAGCTTGCCAGCATGATTCCGACAATTAGTACTATATATCCAATACCCATAATTTATTTTTTAAGTTTTTGAATCAAATTTGTTGTGGAGTAACCGTCCACCAAGTCGATGGTTTTTACTTCTCCTCCGTTCGCCAATACGATATCTGCCCCAACAATGTTGCTTAAATCGTAGTCACTTCCTTTTACCAGAATATCTGGAATCAAATAGGTGATTAACTCCTTCGGAGTGTCTTCGGAAAACAGCGTTACACCATCTACAAAAGCCAAAGCTGCAAGCATTCTTGCCCTTGCATTTTCATCATTTACTGGCCTTTCTTCACCTTTAAGTCTTTTAACTGAAGGATTATCATTGAGGCCAACTACTAATTTAGAGCCTAGCGTTTTGGTTTTTTCTAAATAGTCGATATGCCCTAAGTGGAGAATATCGAAACAACCATTTGTGAAAACAACTTTTTCACCTTGGTTTTTCCATTTAAGCATCAGGGCTTTTAAGGCTTTTGGGCTGTATATCTTATTCTTAGTGGGTGTCAATTCTCTTTTTCTTTTTTCTGAAGTTAAGGATAAGTAGGCTCAAAAATCCAAATATGATAACTGAAACTACTTGTGATCCATGCGATACCACTGCAAAAACATAACCATCGTTATGAGATATGCCATAAATGACTAAAATGCTTGCCACTAAGGCTTGATAAGCTCCAATTCCATTGTTTACTGGAGCGGCCATGCCAAGGCTTCCCATTACTAGAACAGCAATTCCTGCCATTAATGACAATTCGGCAGTTGGGGCATAACCAAATGATATTACATAGAGCATTGCAAAATACAGCGCCCAAATACCTAAAGTAGATAACCAAAAGCCAAGAGGGTTCGCTACATTTTTAATCGCTTTAACGCCAGAAATTAACTCTGTAGTTTTTTGCTTGATTTTAAAGTAAACAGAATTTGGATTGTCTTCCTTTTTAGATTTTCGGATTACAAAGAGAATTAATAAGAGCCCTATTATTCCAGCTAAAATCAAATAAGGCCAAAGTGTGATTAGAAGTGGGAGCTTATTATCTATAAACTCACTAAAATATGATTTGAGTAGGTTGAACTGCATTACCAAGAGGAACATGGTAAACAGCATAAGCATAAACAAATCCAATAGCCTGTCTGTGATCACAGTGCCTAGCGAAAATGTAACAGGAATATTTTCCTCTTTTTTCATAATAGTGCAACGGGCAACTTCTCCTAGACGAGGAATGGCCGTATTGCCTAAATAGCATACCATTACGGCCAAAAAAGATGTCCATGTGCTTGGTCGTGGTCCCTGTGTGCCCAAGAGCATTGCCCATCTATACGCCCTGAGGCTATGGCTGAAAAGAGATAAAAGTATACTCAGTAAGATCCACTCATACTTAAAGCTTTTTAAGGCTTCCCAGATTTGATTCCAATCTGTAGTCTTTGAGCTGTTGTACAAGATATATCCTGTGATCCCAAGGGACAGAATAAGTTTGAGAATATCTTTTGAGCTGATTTTCAAAATAGCGTTAAGCTAGCCTGTTATTCTTGTCAGGAAAAACAATTTTAGGTTTGAAGGTTTTGGCTTCTTCGTAATCCATTATTCCATATGAAACTATAATAATGATATCGCCCACTTGTACTCTTCGAGCCGCTGGGCCGTTTAAACAAACTGTACCACTACCTTTTTCTCCTTTAATTACATAAGTTTCGAATCGCTCACCGTTGTTCACGTTTACAATTTGAACCTTTTCATTTTCAATGATTCCAGAAGCCTCCATTAAGTGTTCATCTAGCGTAATACTACCAACATAGTGTAGCTCTGCCTGTGTTACTTTTGCTCTGTGAATTTTTGATTTAAAAACCTCTATCTGCATACCTTCTTAAAATGCGACCGCAAAGCTAATAATTTAAAAGTAAGTTGTCTATTAACCTTACTTTTCCAATTTCAGCAGCAATACAAAGCGCTGTTTTCTTTGGGTCTGAAACCGTGGAAATTCCTGTGAAATTCTCGGTTTCAACTACTTCGAAATACTCAAGGGTCAAACGTTCATTCTTCTTGAATAGTTCGTGGACTTGTTCTGTGATATGATTTATGGAAGTGCCATTTAATATATCGTCAGCAGATTCTTTAAGGGTTTTGTAAATAAGGCCTGCTTGTATTTTTTCTTCTTCGGTAAGCCGTTCATTACGTGAAGACATGGCCAAACCATTACTTTCTCTTTTTGTGGGTACCATGTGTAACTCAATAGGAAAGGAAAGTTGGTCAATCAGCTTTTTAATTACGAAAAACTGTTGCAGGTCTTTCTGGCCAAAAAAGGCACTATTGGGTTGAAATATATTGAATAGCTTAGATACAATTTGGCCTACACCACTGAAGTGGCCCGGCCTGAATTTTCCTTCTAATGAGTTTTCTAATGCACCAAAGTTGATTTTTAGGTCATGTTTGCTACTATACATTTCAGCTACCTCTGGAGCAAATACAATGTCACAACCCGCTTCGTGTAATAAAGATAGATCACGTTCAAGATTTCTAGGGTACTTTTCCAGATCCTCTGAATTATTGAATTGAGTAGGGTTAACAAAAATGGAAACAGCTACTACGTCCGATTTTTCTTTGGCCTTTTCAACCAGTGCAATATGTCCTTGATGTAGCGCGCCCATGGTTGGGACTAAACCAATCTTCTTGTTTTTGAGGCGATGTTTGAGAAGCTCGGCACGGAGTTCTTCTATTTTTTTAAAGGTGTTCATTTGGTCGCGAAGGATAATCTAATTAACGCTTATTAACAACGCTTTTTTAGATAAATCAAGGTTTTTTCGGGAAAATGGAGTAATTTTGTGCTCATTTTCTAAATGAAGGTGTCATTAAATTTCCATTAATTATGTCAAAATTTCGAATTCTTTACGTTGCGAGTGAGATCAACCCCTTCCTAGAAACCTCTGCTGTTGCTGATTTTGTGAGAAAACTTCCACAGGCAATGCAGGAGAGGGGTATGGAAATCAGGATTTTGGTTCCTCGTTTCGGGCTTATTAACGAAAGAAAAAACAGACTGCATGAAGTGGTCAGACTTTCAGGTATTAACATTTCTGTGGGTGATGAAGAAAAACCTTTAGTAATTAAGGTAGCATCAATCCCAAATGCGAAACTTCAAGTCTACTTTATTGACAATGAAGATTATTTCCATAGAAAATCTGTTTTCGTTGATAAGGAAAATAATTTCTATGCAGATAATGATGAAAGAGCAATTTTCTTCTGTAAAGGCGTTCTTGAAACGGTGAAGAAACTAGGGTGGGCTCCAGACATAGTGCATTGTAACGACTGGATGACCAGTTTGATTCCTATGTATTTGAAGACTACCTATAAGAATGATCCGATATTTCAAAATACGAAATCGATCTTTACTATCTATAACAATGCGTTCTCGCATCAATTTGATGCCGATTTGCTAGATAAAGTGAAGATGATGGACATTGATGATAGCATGCTGGAGAACTTGAAATCTGCAGATTTTGCTGGGTTTATTAAGACTGGCGCTGAATATGCAGACGCGGTTATTAGGGCTGAAGAAGAGGGGCATGAGGGCTTAAATGACCTTGTGGCCGAAATTGAAAAGCTTAAGAAAGTAGATACAATAGAGAAAGATGATAATTTCTTAGACTCTTATTATAACTTATATAATGAACTTGTTGGGTAAGATTAAAAGCATTGGGGCCTTATTATTGGGCCTCACTCTTTTGTTTTCTTGTGAGAAGAATGGAGATTTTGGGTTTGGGTCAGATGATGTTTCACCAGTTGAATTTTCGGTAGAGTCAGTAGGTACTACCTCGTCCGTTGTTTTGTTAGATTCTATATCGTCTACAAATCTGGGTGTTGGTTTTATTGGGAATATTGATGATCCAGATGTAGGGAAACTTAAGGCTACCAGTTATGCGAAGATGGAGCTGAACGTTAGTGATATAAAAGATATTTCTGAAGAAGCTATTTTGGACAGTGTTAAGTTGAGCATTAAGTTTGGCTATCTCTATAAAGACTTCGCGAAAACGGCTCGCTTAAAGGTGAGTTTGCTATCTGAACAAATAGAGGATACGCTACACATCACAACAAATAGTACCGCTATTTCTAATCAATTAGTAGTCTCAGGAAATATTCTAATTGATGAGCTTGATTCTATTTATACAATTGATGTAAACATGGATTTTGCTGAAGAACTGTTTGAACTGATGAGAAATAAAAGTCCAGAAGTAGCAACACAAGAAGCTTTTGAGACAGCCTTTCCAGGCTTAGCCTTTCAAACACAGGATAATTCATCAAACGCATATGGAATAGTTTTAAAGCCAGAATCGTCAAAGATTGACTTTTATTACAGTGAAGTGTCGAGTACAGGTGCTGTTAATGTACCTGCAACCCATCAAATTACAATTGGAGACCTTACTCATTATTATGGGTTGGAGCTTGATCGCTCAGGAACTGCATTAGAGGGGCTGACAACTACTAATCAAGAGTATTCGCCTAGTTCTGGTTTGAGATATATTCAAGCAGGTGCTGGAGTTGTAACTAAAATAAATTTCTCAGAGTTGGAGACTTTTGCCAATTTAAAACCTGATGTGATAGTCAATACAGCTCAAGTTACTATTGGGCCAATTGAGGAACCAGTTGATGGAGTTACTCCCCCTACTAGACTTTTATTGTTGCTTACTGATTCTGGAAATAAAGCCATTCGAGATGGTCAGAACTTTAGAGCAATACAGCAAGATGGAGCGAACCCAATCGGGAGCGGAACTCCTTTGTTACTTCTTTACGATGATGAAACAAAAATCTATACAGGATCTATAACTTCATTTGTAGGGTATTACATTTCCGATGTATTTAGAAGAAATCAGTTTTTCATTGCGCCTCCATCGATTAATGGTGAGCTAGGAAGCTTGGTATTTCGCCCTGAAGATTTTAAACTTAAAGTTTTCTACTCTGAACTTAAATAGCGGAAGTCAACTTCTTATATTTATCTCGAAAAAAATAAACATATATGTGCGGAATAGTTGGGTATTTAGGCCATAGAGAAGCTTATCCGGTAATAATCAAGGGGTTACAGCGCTTGGAGTACCGAGGTTATGATAGTGCAGGAGTTGCTTTGTTAAATGGTGACTTAAATGTTTATAAGAAAAAAGGGAAAGTAGCTGATCTGCATGATTTTGCTAAAGGGAAAAACCTAAATAGTAATATTGGAATTGGGCATACACGCTGGGCCACTCATGGAGAGCCGAATGATAAGAATGCTCACCCTCACCTTTCTAATTCTGGGAAATTAGCAATGATCCATAACGGGATTATTGAAAACTATTCATCGCTTAAAACAGACCTAATTAAGAAAGGGTTTGATTTCAAAAGCGATACGGATTCTGAGGTATTTATAAATTTTATTGAAGACATATATTTAAACTCTGAAGTTAGTCTTGCTGAAGCTGTTCGTCTTGCTTTGAATAAAGTAGTTGGAGCATATGCTATTGCAATTATCTCTTTAGAGGATCCGAACTTGATGATTGCCGCCCGTAAAGGGAGTCCGTTGGTGGTTGGTCTAGGGAAGGATGAATTCTTTCTTGCTTCAGATGCCACACCTATTATCGAGTACACTAACGAAGTAGTATACCTAGATGATCAAGAGATTGCCATTATTAAGGACGGGCAACTTACGATTAAGAATGTCTCTGATGTTGAAATGACTCCTTATGTTCAAACCATCGACATTCAGTTAGAGGCAATCGAAAAAGGTGGTTACGACCACTTTATGTTAAAAGAAATTTTTGAGCAACCAAAGTCTATAGGCGACTGTCTTAGAGGTCGACTTCAAGCCAAGGAAGGTAAGTTGGTGTTGGGTGGCATTTTTGACTACGTGACGAAAATGGTCAATGCCGATAGAATTCTGATTATCGCTTGCGGAACATCTTGGCATGCTGGTTTGGTTGCAGAGTACATATTTGAGGAGTTTTGTCGAATTCCTGTAGAAGTAGAATATGCATCTGAATTCAGATATAGAAATCCGATTGTAAATGAGAAGGATGTAGTGATTGCTATTTCTCAATCTGGCGAAACTGCAGATACTTTGGCAGCAATTGAATTGGCTAAATCCAAAGGAGCAACCATCATAGGTGTTTGTAATGTGGTGGGATCTTCAATTGCAAGAGCTACACATGCGGGCTCATATACTCATGCGGGTCCTGAAATTGGCGTAGCAAGTACTAAAGCATTTACTGCTCAGATCTCAGTACTCACAATGATGGCTTTGATGATTGCTGAAAAGAAAGGTTCTCTTTCTGAAAGTAAATACAGAGCATTACTGTTTGAACTGGAGTCAGTACCAGAAAAAGTGGCTAAGGCTTTATTGCTAAATGATCAGCTTGAAGAGATCGCGAAGGTGTTTAAAGATGCTAGAAACTTCTTGTACTTAGGAAGAGGGTTTAACTTCCCTGTTGCCCTAGAAGGAGCTTTAAAACTTAAGGAGATTTCTTACATACATGCCGAAGGTTATCCCGCTGCTGAAATGAAGCACGGCCCTATCGCTTTGATAGACGAAGAAATGCCTGTAGTGGTAATTGCTACCAAAGACAGTAGTTATGAGAAGATTGTTTCTAACGTTCAAGAGGTAAAAGCAAGAAAAGGTAAGGTGATTGCCGTGGTTTCTGAAGGTGATACCGAGATTCCTAAAATGGCAGATTACGTGATTGAAGTGCCGCACATTAGTGATGCTTTAATGCCACTTATTGCCGTAATTCCATTACAACTCTTATCATACCATATTGCGGTAATGAGAGGCTGTAATGTAGATCAGCCTAGAAATTTGGCCAAATCGGTTACTGTGGAATAATAGAAACTGAAAATATAATTGAAGGAAAAGGGAGTTTATTAAACTCCCTTTTTTAATGCATAATGCGGCTTAAGTATTCCTTTTTAAGCATTGGGCATATTTTATATCGCTCTTCTTTGGTGTCTTCATAGATAGCTTCTAGTGCCTCATAAACATTGCTGATACCAATTTTTTCACACCATTCGAAAGGCCCAAAAGGATAATTTGTGCCTAATTTCATTCCTGTATCTATCGCTTCTTTTGATGCAGTGCCTTCCTGAAGTGTATAAAAAGCTTCATTAATAATCATGAAGATGATTCTAGGCGTTACCATTCCAACTCGGTCTTCAACCAGTTCAAAATCCGTATCTAGTTTTTTGCATAACTTTGATAAACCTGATTTGGCTTTATCGTTCAAAACCGAAACTTCTAGAATCTCTCGATTTAAGAAAGTAGGTAGGCCATTGAATCCGTAAAGGTTACAGTTTACCTCTTCTTGATAATAGGCTAACTCAGTTAGAGAAATTTTCGGGGCGTTTACAAATAGATTAAGCCCCTCATAAGCACTAAATATCTCGAATTGCTCAGGGCTATCGCCAATAAAGAAGTCAAAAACACAATCAAATGTGGAGAGATCTTCTTCGAAGTCATAGTCCGTTTCGAAACGGCAGTCATGTCCCGTTTTAAATTTTAACTTAAACTCTTCAATATTCTGCTCCGTACCAATGACTAAAACTTTCATAATTGTGTAATTTGCCCCAAAATTATTCATTAAATCAAACAATCCGAACATGTCGAAAATAATCGTAAATAGCCCAGACGCTCCAGCACCTATTGGGCCTTACAGTCAAGCCGTTAAAGCAGGTAATACATTATATGTTTCAGGACAAATTCCTTTTGATCAAGCCACTGGCGAAATGATCAATGAGAACATTACAGAAGAAACTCATCAAGTAATGAAGAACATTGAGGCTATTCTTTCAGAAGCTGGAATGACCTTCAACAACATTGTGAAGTGTTCAATCTTCATTAAAGACATGAATCAGTTTGCTACTATTAATGAGGCTTATGGCGTTTATTTTAAAACGAACCCTCCGGCCAGAGAATGTGTTGAAGTGGCAAGACTTCCGAAGGACGTGAATGTAGAGATTTCTTGTATTGCGGTAGAAGTTTAAGGTAGAGAATAATTTCAATTCGCTGTAAATCAATCAGTCAATCTTAGCGATGGACTTGACTTTTGCGTATTTTTGCGGCCAAATTAAAGTACATGAGTGTTAGAGTAAGGTTTGCTCCCAGCCCAACGGGAGCTCTGCATATTGGAGGAGTAAGAACAGCCCTTTATAATTATCTTTTAGCTAAAAAAAGTGGTGGACAATTCATAATTAGAATTGAAGATACCGACCAATCGCGTTACGTTGAAGGAGCTGAAGATTACATTCTCAATGCTTTAGAGTGGTGTGGAATTGTGCCAGATGAAGGCCCAAAGACTGGTGGAGATTATGGCCCATATCGTCAGTCAGATCGAAAATCACTCTATAAGCAATATGCTGATAAATTGATTTCCGAAGGCAAGGCGTATTATGCTTTTGATACTCCCGAAGAGTTGGATGAAATGCGCGAGCGACTTAAAGAAGCCCGCATGGCAAATCCACAGTATAATGCCATCAGCAGAAATCAAATGAAAAACTCGATTACAATGTCTGCTGAAGAGGTTAACCAGAAATTGGAATCAGGCGAGCAATATGTGATTCGTTTTAAAATGCCCAAAAATGACGATGTCCGCTTTAAGGATGTAGTTAGGGATTGGGTAGTGGTAAATACCACCACATTAGATGACAAAGTGCTGATGAAGTCAGACGGAATGCCTACTTATCATTTAGCCAATATTGTGGATGATCACTTGATGGAGATTACACATGTTATCCGTGGAGAAGAATGGTTGCCTTCGGCTCCTTTACACGTTTTATTGTATGAAGCCTTCGGTTGGCAAGCACCTCAGTTTGCCCATTTACCATTGTTACTCAAGCCTGACGGAAACGGTAAGTTAAGCAAACGAGCAGCAGACCAATTGGGCTTTCCAATATTTCCATTGAACTGGACAGACCCTGAAACAGGTGAGTTATCTAAAGGCTTTAAGGAGTCAGGTTACTTGCCTGAAGCATTTATGAACTTCTTGTCGTTATTGGGTTGGAACCCAGGAACTGAGCAGGAGCTGTTTTCAATGGAGGAATTGATTTCTGAATTTTCGTTAGAGCGAATCAATAAGTCAGGAGCAAAGTTCGATATTGAAAAAGCCAAGTGGTTTAATCAGCAGTATTTGAAAAACAAGTCGAATGACGAGTTGGCCCAAATGCTCAAGGCAGAAACAAATATTGACGTAGATTTTGAGCTGTTAAGTACAATTGCTGGCTCAATGAAGGAGCGTATTACGTTTATTTCTGACATTGTAGAGAGCGGTGACTTCTTTTTTAATGCTCCCCAAACCTATGACGAGAAAACAGTTAATAAGAAATGGACGACAGAAGCGGTTCATAAATTAACCGATTTCGCAAATGAAATAGGCCAACTTGAGAGCATTAGCCCAGAAGAGGCCAAAGAAAAATTCATGGAGGTTTTATCAAAAGATAATACTCCGCTCGGAAAGGTGATGCCAGCATTGCGTCTGGCTCTAACCGGTGCTGGAGGAGGACCAGATTTAATGGAGATCATTTCAATTTTGGGTACAAAAGAAACGGCTTCTAGGATTAGAAAAGCAATTGAAGTGCTGAAAACTTCAAATTAGTAAGGTTGATTATTATTAATTAGGTCAAGCAAATTGAATATGGCAAGGAAAAAGGATAACAAGCAAAAGGATCAAAAACCACGAGTGAATAAAGAGCTAGAAGGAATGGAAATTCGAATCGATTCCTTCGGAGAAATCCATAATTCTTTGTCGATTGATAAGATCAATGAATTCTTGAACAAGAATGTTGATGATAAGAAACTCCGTGATCGAGACGATCTTGACGAGATCAAAGGAGAGGGAAGCGATGAAGAGGAATAAAAATTCCTCTTCTCAAAGCTTCAAAATCAGTTAAATCTTCTTTTCAGCACTTGAATAAAGGCGTCCATTTCATCGCCTTCAATATCCCATTTTTTATTGTAGGGCTGAGTTTTTGCCAGCGCCTCATCTACACTGTTTGCAGTATCCAGTTCTTCTAAAACCTTTGACATTAAAGCTTGATCTCCTTCAAAAAGTGTTTTAGTAAACATAATACGCTCATTAATGGTCAAGCTTTTCTCTAAAGCCTGAGTTGAGTTTTTCTGAAGTTTTTCTGCTAAGGTTGGTGTATGAGATGTTCCGTTAAATCGATCGTTGACAGTTTCTTTACCATTTTCATGCTTGGCCGCTACTGTGTTTTTTGCTTCCGGTGTTTCTTCTATTTCAGGAGTAAAAACAGGAGGGAGAGTAGGTTCAACAGCTTGTTCTTTTTTGAAAAGAAGGTCTAATTTGCTTTCTGACTTTAACTTTTGAAGAAACTCCTGCGGCTCAGGAATATCAAAATGAGAACTCATTGAATCAAACAAATTCCCCAGATAGGCTAGGTTGATTGGAGTTTTGGCTGTATCGTGAATTAACTTGAACCCTTCTACATGCGTTTTTATATACCTCAGCTTTCCTTTAGGTAGACTTTCTTTCTTCGAATCAAACCAATAGTTCAGTACATAGGTTTTTGGAGCGAAAGTCAATAGTATTGTTGCTTCAATAGCACGGGTTAAGAGCGGTTCCAGATGCCCCCTGCCTATACTAATATGTTCAGAAAGCGTATTCATAAATTCTTTAAGGGCTATTTGAACCTCTTCTGCTTCATAATTAAAGTATGGGCTTCTTAGTCTGGCCATTTCGGCTTGCCATTGTGTAAAAAGTGCCTCAATTATAAATGAATTAACTTGTCTTACATCGGTAAGGCTCATAATTGCCTCACCGCTTATTTTATCTTTTCCAGCAAAAAACTCAGTACATATGGTTGCAGCAGTGGCAGTAGAAAAACTCGAGATTGATTCTTGCTTTAGCTTGTAGCTCATGGCTTATTTCTTTTGTTTTGTAAATTAAAAATTATGGGACAGATCACTATTGAAAACCTGAACAATAAAGAGATTTCTAACACAGATAACTCTAAATCGGTACTGGATATTATTCACGAAAGCGGAATCGACTGGATGCACGCTTGCGGTAAAAAAGGCCGTTGTACCACATGTAAAATTATAGTAGTAGAAGGAGCAGACCAACTGACTCCTATTGAAGAAACCGAGCAGCTGCTTTTCGATGCAGGTAAACTTCAATCGGTCGAACGTGTGGCTTGCCAGGCAAAGTTACTGGGTGATGTGAAAGTTCGTGTAGCCGATAAGAATAAATTTCCTCATATGACCTATACTGCATAATATGTTTATCGAGCCACAGGGTAAAATAGCAGGAGAGCATACATCTGGATCCATCGAGGTGGTTTGTGGCTGTATGTTTTCTGGAAAAACGGAGGAGCTAATTAGGCGCCTCCGAAGAGCTACTATTGCCAAACAGAATGTGGAAATCTTTAAACCGGCTATCGATACACGTTATGATGTGGAGAATGTAGTTTCACACAACAACACCGTAATTCGGTCTACGCCAGTGCAGTTCGCTTCAGATATTTTGCTGTTATGTGGCGAAAGCGATGTGGTGGGCATTGACGAGGCACAATTCTTCGATGATCAAATCATCGATGTGTGCCGAACCATGGCCAATAACGGAAAGCGGGTAATTGTAGCAGGTCTGGACATGGACGCTCAAGGAAATCCTTTTGGACCTATGCCTCAGTTACTTGCAATTGCAGAATTTGTAACCAAATTACATGCTATTTGTACGGTAAGCGGCAGTTTGGCATCGTTCTCATACAAACTTTCCGATTCTGAAAAGACTGTGGAACTTGGTGAGAAGGATATTTACGAAGCCCGAAACCGTAAATACTTTTATCAAGGGCTCGAAGAAAAAAAGAAGAACAAGAAAAAGTGATCAAACGCCTGTTTAGTCTGACTTTAGGAGCGATCATGCTCCTTGCAGTGCAAACCAGTTTTGCACAAGGTCAGATTCCAGTTTTCAACTGGCGGTCGCATATTAGTTATAATAATGTGATTGACATTGCTGCTGCAGGTGAGCTCATTTATGCAGCTTCTCCCAATGGACTTTTTTTTGTAGACTTATCTGAAAGCACTACCAATCGCTTGACCAAAAGCGATGGACTTTCTGATATAAGCATTGGAGCTATTGGTTACGACCCCACTTCCAAAACACTTGTGATTGGTTACACTAATGGTAATATTGATTTGCTTTCAGGAAATTCAATTCATAATATCAGAACGGTTCTAGAAGCACCAACCACCACAAATAAAAGCTATAACCACATTGGTTTTAGAAATGGGAAGGCCTATTTGTCTGGCGATTTAGGTATTATAGTACTGGACCTTTCTTCGGAAGAAATCATTGAGTCTTACCAAAATATTGGAGCAAACGGAGAAAGCGTAAGCGTATCTGAAACCGTCTTTACGAACGATAGAATTTATGCCGCTACCGAAAGTGGGATTCTTTCTGCGAGCTTAGCAGATGGAATAAATCGTCAGGACTACAGCAGTTGGACGCGAGCGTTTTCTGGAATTTCGTTTTCTAATATTGCTGTAATTGGTACTGAGCTTTTTGCCAATTCGGCTTCTGATTTATTTTCATTTGATGGCACAAGCTGGAGCTACCTGTTATCTGCCGATAGTGATATTAACGATATTGATGATAACGCTGGAACAGCCATTATACTCACCTCTTCCAATATTTCTAGTATCCAAAATAGCCAGTTGAATAATCTTTACACCTTCCCAACACAAGGCGTTTTACGAAACGAATTGTTGCGTTATCAAGACTTTTGGTGGGTGGGCGATGGCCTTGAAGGCTTACTTAAAATAGAAAACAATGGTCAGCAGTCATTCAAACCCTCTGGCCCAGCCAACGATGCAACTTGGTTGGTTGGAAACTTTGAAAATCAGACCCTTAAGCTTTCTGGTGGTTTCGATGAAAATATTTCTGCCTTAAATAGACCTTCTTATATTTCTACCTTTTCTTTTGAAGAAGGCTGGAAAAACTTGGCTATCATGAATAGTCAAGGAGATAGCATTCAAGATTTACTGGATTTCGAATCCGTTTCTTTTTCAGGAGAGAACAAGTTGATTTTAGCTTCATTTACTGAAGGACTTTATTCGTATGCTGAAGGAAATACTCAACCAGTAGAAGACTTTTCTCCCAACACTACTTTGAGTGAAGGTATAGGTAACTTCAAGATTACAGGCTTAGCCAAGAATGAAAACTCACTTTGGGTAACCAACTATGGAACATCCAATTCGCTGCACGAATGGAATTTCATGGATAATACTTGGCGTTCGTATTCTCTGACCAACTCCCGAGCAAGGTATGCGGTTTCACTTTTCATTGCACCCAATGGCGATAAATGGCTTCCTATAGACGGTAGTCGTGGAGGCGGAATTGTGGTTTTTAATGAAACCAGCAACACCGAACGATATTTGAACACCAATGGTGGGCAGGGTGGTTTGCCAGGTAGTAAGGTTACATCACTGGTTTTGGATGATAACCAATTTTTGTGGGTGGGGACAGACGAAGGGATCGCTTTTTTCCCTAACCTAAATGCCATTCTTCAGGGGCAGGCCTTAACAGCTAGTATCCCCATTTATGAAAATCGCCTTTTGCTTCGCGATGAAAATATAACTGCCGTGGCAATTGACCCAGCCAACCGCAAATGGTTCGGAACGAAAAATAACGGGCTTTGGCTGTTTAGCGAAACGGGTGAAGAGTTGGTGCAAAGGTTTACCACCCAAAATAGCTCGCTCATTTCCAATGCAATCACTTCAATTTATGTAGAAGAAATTTCAGGGGAAGTGTTTGTGGGGACAGACAAAGGCTTGGTGTCTTTTAAAAGTGATGCTACTCTAGGTACTTTCGAGCACCAAAATGTAAAGATTTATCCAAACCCTGTACCACCAAATTTCAATGGCCAAATTGTAATCAATGGGCTGGTGAATAATGCGTCTGTAAAGATTACGGACATTTCGGGTAAGCTGGTAAAGGAAACTAAAGCCAATGGCAGCACAGCCATTTGGAACGGCCGCGATAACAACGGTGCAAAAGTGAAAACAGGTGTGTATTTGGTATTCAGCTCGAATGCTGATGGTACAGAAACCTTTGTTGGAAAAATAGTGGTAATCTAATGCTACACCGAACCAGAGGCATAGTTTTAAGCTATATAAAATACAAGGAGACTTCTATTATAGTGCGAATTTTCACAGAAGCTTTTGGTATGCAAAGCTATATTGTAAACAGTGTTCGGAGCGCAAAATCAAGAGGGAAAATGGCACTTTACCAACCGTTGAGCTTACTCGACTTGGTAGTGTATCATAAGAGCGGTAAAGACTTACAGCGAATTTCAGAAACTAAGTTTAGCTATGCATATAGTTCTATTCCTTTCAATCCTCTAAAAACAGGAGTGAGTATTTTTCTAACCGAAATTCTCACTAAAATTCTAAGGGAAGAGTCTGAAAATGAAGGGCTCTATGATTTTGTACATCAGGCCATGGTCATCTTCGACCATTTAGAAACGAACATCAGTAACTTTCACTTACAGTTTTTGATGAAATGTAGCGGCTATTTAGGTTTTGAACCGCAGTCTGCCGAAGGTTTTATTGAAGAACTAGCTGAAAATGGTGTGCATTTTACTACGCTTGAAACTGAAAGGGTTATAATTTCAGCCTTGATGAACAAACCACTGGGAGACGAAATAGCGTTGAGCAGCCAATTAAGACGCGATGTGCTCTCGCATATTATTAAGTTTTATCAGATTCACGTGTCGGGTTTAAATGAAATAAAATCTCTTGAAGTACTGAAAGAGGTGTTGAGTTAGTAAACTCTGTCACGATTATTTAATAAATTAGATTGTTTTTAACCATTGCAACAATGAGCGAGAAATTATATGATGAGGTTCCCTCACTAGATTTAGCCGACTTTACATCGGGCGATCCAGCCAAAAAACAAGCATTTGTAGATGCTTTGGGCCAAGCTTATAATAATATAGGCTTTGTGGCTATAAAAAATCACGGGCTTACCGATGCTCAAACACAAAAGCTATACGCTACTATTCAAAAGTTCTTTCTGATGTCTGATGACATCAAACAGAAATACGAGGTGCCGGAGTTAGCGGGGCAACGAGGTTATATTGGGAAGGGGAAAGAGCATGCCAAAGGTCGTAAAACTGGTGACTTGAAAGAGTTTTACCATGTTGGCCAGGAAGTAACCGATGGCGATCCAATCAAAAATGAATATCCAGATAATATTTGGCCAGATGAACTTCCAGAAATGGAGGAGATTGCGCTAGAAGTATATAAAACCATCGAGGCAGCAGGTATAAAAATGTTACAGGCCATTGCGCTTTATTTAGGTTTACCTGAGCATTATTTCGATGATAAAGTAAAGAACGGAAATAGCATTTTGCGTCCTATTCATTACTTTCCAATTGAAAACCCAGATGAAGTGCCCGATGACGCTGTACGTGCGGCTGAGCATGGCGATATTAACTTGATTACCCTGCTTATGGGTGCAAGTGCTGACGGTCTGCAGGTATTGAGAAAAGATGGAAAATGGATTCCGATCACTGCCTTACCAGAACAATTGGTGGTAAATGTGGGCGATATGCTTTCGCGTCATACCAACAATAAGCTAAAATCTACAATTCATAGAGTGGTGAACCCACCAAGGGAGTTAATGAAAAACAGACGTTTCTCAATTCCGTTCTTCATGCACCCTCGTTCCGATATGGATTTGACCTGCCTAGAAAGCTGTATTGATGCTGATCATCCAAAGTTGTATGACGACATTACGGCTGGTGAGTTTCTGAATGAGCGACTCATTGAATTGGGCTTGAAAAAGAAATAAACTCGCTTAAATTCATTGATAAAGCGCATTCGATACTATATTTTTCTGCGTGATGTTTTGGTCATGGCGGTGAGTGCCTTTGGTGGCGCCCAAGCTCATTTTGCCATGCTTATTAAAATCATGGTGAAGAAAAGAGGCTACCTTACCGAGGAAGAGTTAATAGAATTGAATGCGCTTTGCCAGATTTTACCTGGACCAACTTCTACCCAAACCATAACTGCCATTGGTTTTAGAATTGGTGGAGCAAATCTAGCCTACCTTACTCTGTTGGTTTGGATGTTACCCGCGGTAGCGGTAATGACAACTGCGGCTATTTTGGTAGACTCTTACCAAACCAAAAATCTCAGCTTAGAATTTACCCGATTTATTCAGCCTATGGCTGTGGGTTTTGTAAGCTATGGCGCCTATATCATTGCATCAAAAGTAGTTACTACCAGAACTGCGGGTGGATTAATGGCACTTTCGGCCATTGTTACCTACTTTATTTCTAAACCGATTGCTTTGCCTTTAGTACTGATTTTTGCAGGAACACTTACAGCATTTAAATACAAAAAACAGGCACCTGAAGAGAAACAAAAGGTTAAAATCAAATGGGGGAACTTTACCCTTTGGGCCTTGGTGTTGGTAACCGCAGCTGGTTTAGGGGCTGTGACCCAAGATAGGTTTGTGTTGCTTTTTGAAAATTTCTATCGTAACGGAAGTTTGATTTTTGGTGGAGGACAAGTATTGATTCCCTTCTTACACACAGAGTTTGTTGAGTTTAAAGGCTTCTTGACTTCCGAAGAATTTCTTTCAGGTTTTGCGATGGTACAAGCTGTTCCAGGTCCAGTGTTTTCAGTAAGCTCATTTGTGGGTGCTTTGTCTGTTCGTGAGATGGGCTTGGGCGCACAAATCTTGGGTGGCTTTGTAGCAGCATGCGGTATTTTTTTACCTGGTACTTTCTTGATCTTCTTTGTTATTCGCTTTTGGGACGACCTAAAACGCTATCGTGTTGTGAGGGCTTCTTTGGAAGGAATTAACGCGGCCAGTGCGGGAATGGTGGCAGCTGCCGCTTTCGTTCTTTTTCAACCCATTCAGAATAATGTACTGAATGTAAGTGTGATTATTGGCACTTTCTTGATTCTCACCTATACCAAAATACCACCTCCATTTATCATTTTGGCAGGCTTACTGGCGGGAATATTTATACCGAATATATAGTAATGGTAAACCTCCAACTTTCCAAAAGTTTCAAACTTTTGGAAAGTTAATTCTACTAAAAGCCTACAAATTTGTTATATCGAAGTTTAGGCTCACGCCTGTCTCACTAACATCGAAAGTTGCAGGAACCCCACAATAAACAGGCAGGTTTCTTTTCTCATGACCTAACGGAAAGCCATAAGCGATTGGAATATTCAAGCCAGCCAAGTTGCGAGCAATAACCTCCAAGGCTTCAGCCCCAAAACTATCCTTGTGGTCTTTCATTGAAGAAAAATCTCCGATGATTATGCCTGCCAAATTATCAAGCTTTCCAGCCCTTTTTAATTGCACTAGCATCCGGTCTAAATGATAGATGTATTCTCCCACTTCTTCCAAAAAGAGGATTTTGCCTTTGGTTTGAATTTCTGAAGAAGTACCTATGGAGTTGCAAATGATAGATAAATTTCCACCAATAAGTTCGGCATTGGTTTGACCGAGTTGGTTTAAGGGGTGAGGAGGGACGTTGTAATTTACCTTTCCTTCAAAAAGCATAGATTTTAAGCTTTCGGTAGTCAATTCATCCCAATCGAGAGTAACCGCCAATGGGCCATGAATGCAGCCCACTGAACGATTGTTGAGCTCTGTAATCAGTGATGTAATGTCGCTAAAACCGCAAATCCATTTTGGTTTTTTGAGGAAATTGCTCCAATTGATTTGCTCCAAAATCCTTGTGGTGCCATAACCGCCACGGGCAATTAGAATGGCTTTGATTTCGGGATTGTTTAATGCTTCTTGTAGATCGTGAAGTCTTTGGCTGTCTGTTCCTGCAAAATAATGATGTGTCGCTAAAACGTGTTCACCCAAAACAGGAGTTAATCCCCATTCAGTTAAGGTGTTCACGGCAAAAGTCAAATCAGACTGAATTTTCTTGGCAGGAGCTACGATGGCAATCTTATCGCCTTGACTTAATAATGGAGGGATCAACATGCCCCTAAAGTAAAAAGAAGACGCTTGAATAAGACGTCTTCTTTCAATTTTTATGTTGCTGTAGCTTTGAAAAGCTACAACTCTTCTACTTTTTCAATATTCACAAATTCGATTTCCTTCTCAGGAGTAAGCTCAATACTTACAACGGAATCTTTATCCACTTTACCTGATAAAATCTGCTTTGAAAGTTCGTTCAACACTTTGCGTTGAATCACTCTTTTAAGCGGACGGGCACCATATTGTGGATCCCAACCTAACTCTCCAAGGTAATCAAGCACTTCATCAGTAGCTTCAATTTCAATTCCGTTTTCACTCAATTGTTTTTGAATTAGGCCAAACTGAATTCGAACAATTTGCCTGATGTTATCGCGGTTGAGTGGCATAAACATGATCGTTTCGTCAATCCTGTTTAAGAACTCTGGCCTCACTGATTTCTTCAGCTGATCCATCACCTCTATTTTCGTTTCATCAATCACATCCAACACGTTTTCTTCGTTAATCGTTGCGAAGTTGTCTTGAATTACGGTCGAGCCAATGTTGGTAGTCATAATGATGATCGTGTTCTTAAAGTTGGCCACACGGCCTTTATTATCGGTTAAACGACCATCATCTAAAACCTGCAAAAGAATGTTGAAAGCGTCTGGGTGTGCCTTTTCAATCTCATCCAATAAAATTACTGAATAAGGTTTTCTACGCACCGCTTCTGTCAATTGGCCACCTTCATCGTAGCCTACATAGCCCGGAGGTGCTCCAATCAGTCTACTCACCGCATGACGTTCTTGATATTCTGACATATCAATTCTGACCATGTTGTTTTCGTCATTGAAGAGGTATTCTGCCAAGGCTTTCGCCAATTCGGTTTTTCCTACCCCAGTCGTTCCTAAGAAAATGAAAGAACCAATCGGACGTTTCGGGTCTTGCAAGCCTGCTCTGCTTCTTCGAACCGCATCCGATAAAGCTGTAATTGCTTCTTTCTGTCCCGCTACGCGCTTGCCCAATTCTTCCTCTAGGTGAAGAAGTTTTTCGCGATCAGACTGAAGCATTTTGGAGAGGGGAATTCCCGTCCATTTTGCTACAACTTCAGCAATGTCTTCCGCGTCCACTTCTTCCTTCAACAAGGTTTTTTCACCCTGTTCCGAAGCTTCGGAATCCTTCATGTTAGCTTTTTGCTCTTCCAGTTTTCTTTCCGCTTCTACGATTTTACCGTAACGTATTTCCGCTACTTTACCGAAATCGCCTTCTCTTTCAGCTTTTTCAGCTTCAGATTTATAGCGGTCTATACTTTCCTTTGCTTCGCGAATGCTCGTGATTACCGATTTCTCGTTTTCCCACTTCGCTTTAAGGTCATCTCTTTTTTCAGAAATGTCTGCAATCTCTTTCGAAAGCACAGTTTCCTTGTCTTTGTTCTTTTCCCTACGAATGGCTTCACGCTCGATTTCCAATTGCATTATCTTACGGTTCATCTCATCCAATTCCTGAGGAAGAGAGTCCATCTCAATACGCATTTTGGCGGCAGCCTCATCCATTAAGTCAATCGCCTTATCGGGCAAGAAACGATCGGAGATATATCGGCTCGAAAGCTCTACCGCAGCAATTACCGCATCATCTTTAATCCTAACTCCGTGGTGCACCTCATACTTCTCCTTAATTCCTCGCAGAATAGAAATGGCATCATCACGGTCGGGCTCATCGACTATTACGGCCTGGAACCTTCTTTCCAAAGCCTTATCTTTCTCGATATACTTCTGGTATTCCTTAAGTGTGGTGGCTCCAATGGCATGCAATTCTCCACGTGCTAAAGCGGGTTTTAAAAGGTTGGCAGCATCCATTGCGCCTTCGCCTCCGCCACCTGCTCCAATTAAGGTATGAATCTCATCAATGAAGAGAATGATTTCTCCGGCAGCGTCTTGCACCTCTTTAATTACCGCTTTCAAGCGCTCTTCAAATTCGCCTTTGTATTTGGCACCTGCCACCAAAAGCCCCATATCTAAAGAGATAATGGTTTTTGATTTTAGGTTTTCAGGTACGTCACCATCGATGATTCGTTGTGCCATACCTTCCACAATAGCCGTTTTACCTACACCTGGTTCACCCAAAAGAATAGGGTTGTTCTTCGTTCTTCTTGAAAGAATTTGAAGCACCCTTCTAATTTCTTCATCGCGCCCAATTACGGGATCAATTTTACCTTGGCTAGCGAGCTCATTTAAGTTTTTAGAATACTTGCTCAACGACTGATATTTAGACTCCGCGTTGGCATCGGTTACACTGTTTCCACCGCGTAACTCTTTAATGGCAGCAATCAACTCTTTCTTTCCAAAGCCAACTTCCTTCATTAAGGAGGCTACTTTGTCTTTTCCTGCTAAAAGGCCAAGAACGATATGCTCAATGGCGACATACTCATCTTTAAAATCCTTTAAAAATTCCAATGACTTTGTAAGGGCCGAATGGGCATCGTTCGATAAATAAGGTTGCGTGCTGCTTCCACTTACTTTTGGGTATCCGTTTACTATATCTTCCAGTTTTGTTTCAAACTGTACTTTATTCACACTCAATTTTTTTATCAAGAATGAAAGTACATTCTCATCCGATAAAAGGATCGCCTTTAAAAGGTGCCCTGGCTCAATGGCTTGTTGCTGATTTCCAGCGGCAAGCTCGGCCGCCTTTTGAATGGCTTCCTGCGATTTGATCGTATATTTTTTAAAATCCATGATTGTTGTTTCCTTTAAATATTTTCAAGCTTTTAAGCTGACATCGCTACTATTACAAACCATAATCCATTGTTGATGTTCGGAAGAAGTGGCTGAAAAAAGTTAGCCCACTTCGTTTATTCGGACATTATGTCTTAGATTCGCACAAAAATCTTTTAGAAATATGCCAAGAGTGAAGATAGAGTTACCTGATACTTTTCTATTTGAAACTGAAATCAAAGTCAGAATTTCAGACATTAATTACGGAGGGCATTTGGGCAACGATAGTGTGCTTAGCATGATTCATGAATCGCGCTATCGCTTTTTTAATTCTCTTGGCTACAAAGACGAACTTTCGATTGATGATGGCTGCGGTACCATTCAGGCCGATGTAGCCATTGCCTACAAGGGAGAAGCTTTTCACGGAGATAATGTTAAAATTGAAATTGCAGTCGCAGAGATTAGCAGGAAAAGCTTTGAGTTGGTGTATCGATTAAGTTGTGGTGCCAAAGAAATTGCTCGGGCGAAAACGGGAATTGCCATGTTTGATTACAAAGAAAATAAAGTGGTAAATATCCCTTCACCATTCCTTTCAAAGATTCAAGCTTAGATCGTTACCTTTGCAGAATGGTTGAGGCAAAACGCGATATTAGACAACTCTCGCTCGAAGAAATTCAGGAATTTTTTGTGAGCATTGGAGACAAGGCTTTTAGAGCAAAACAGGTGTATGAATGGCTTTGGAAAAAATCGGCAAAGGATTTTGACCAAATGACCAATATTTCGCTTTCTACCCGCGAACTCCTTAAAGAGAGGTTCAGCATCAACCACATTAAGGTGGACGAGATGCAGCGCAGCAATGATGGCACCATTAAAAATGCCGTCCGCTTGCATGATGGTATGACGGTGGAATCGGTATTGATTCCTACTGACACTCGTATTACTGCCTGTATTTCATCTCAAGTGGGTTGTAGTTTAGATTGCCATTTTTGCGCCACAGCCCGCCTTAAGCGCATGCGCAATCTAAATCCTGATGAAATCTACGATCAAGTAGTTGCCATTAAAGAAGAAGGAGAACTTTACTTTGGTCGTTCACTGACCAATATTGTGTACATGGGAATGGGCGAGCCTTTGCTCAATTACCAAAACGTAATGGAGTCTATTCGCAAAATCACTTCGCCAGAAGGTTTGGGCATGTCACCAAAGCGCATTACACTTTCCACTGTGGGAATTCCAAAAATGATTATGCGCATGGCCGATGAGGACATGAAGTTCAATTTGGCTGTTTCATTGCATTCTGCCATTGACGAAACGCGTTCGAAGGTGATGCCAATCAACGAAAAAAGTGATTTGAATGAATTGGCTGAATCGTTAAACTATTGGTATCAGAAAACGAATCGGAAAATCACTTTTGAATATGTGGTTTGGAAGGGCATTAACGATGATGAAAGACACGCGCATGCTTTAGCCAAATACTGTGGTCGTGTAGCTTCAAAAGTCAATTTGATTGAATACAACCCAATTGACGATGGCATGTTTCAGCAGGCCGATCCCGAAAAAATCGATATGTATGAAAGGATTTTAGGCGACAAGGGCATTATTGTAAATGTGCGCAGAAGCCGTGGAAAAGATATTGATGCAGCTTGTGGACAATTGGCCAATAAGTTATAAACCTTTTGGTTTTCAGGCCGTCTATAAATTATCTTGTTAATTCCCATGTGTTTACGCTGATTTCATGACCAAAAAAATAGTTCTAGTATTGTTACTTGCGTTGGTATTTAATGACGGCTACAGTCAGAAAAACACTACAATACAAGAGAAACTCAACTTTTATAATAAAGAATATCCCCTAGAAAAAGTTTACATCCACACCGACAGAAAGTATTATGCACCTGGCGAACCCATTTGGTTTCAGTCGTATGTAACGGCTGGTTACCTTCATGAACCTTCTCCGTTTAGCGCTAATGTTTATGTCGAGCTCTATTCTAAGACTGACAGCTTGGTGGCCGAAAAACTTATTTTTTCCGATGATGGATTCGGTCAAGGGGTAATTGATATTCCCCAGCAATTGGCAGAAGGTAACTATATACTTCGCGCCTACACCAACTGGATGCGCAATTTTGATCAAGGCTTCTTTTTTGAAAAACCCATAGTAGTAGTCACCGGTAGTGAGTTAGAGAAGGGTGCTTCGGCTGTTGGTAGCAAAATTGATCTTCAATTTTTCCCTGAAGGAGGGCATTTAGTAAGTGGAATTCCTACAAAAGTGGGCTTCAAAGCCATCAATAGATCAGGTAAAGGTGCTTATGTTGAAGGAGAAGTATATAATAGTGGAGGAGTGAAAGTCACCAGCTTTAGTGCCCAGCACGATGGAATGGGCTTGTTTACGCTGCTTCCGTTGGCTGGCGAGTCCTATAGTGTTAGATTAACAGGAAAGGATGAGGTGCATAGTCTTCCTGAATTAAAAAAAGAAGGATATGGAATGGAAGCTATACTTCGCCCAAACCAGTTGAGACTAATCTTTAGGGCTAAGGTAAGCAATCCGTCAAAAGGTAGGTTTAAAGCACTGATACATACGCGTGGTCTGGTGTCGCACACCATCGAAGTGGACCTTTCAAAAGGTGAGGCTTTAGGAGTGATTTCCACAGATGAAATACCAGCGGGCATTTCCCATATTACCCTTTTTGATGAGAATGATAGGCCTTTGCTTGAGCGCTTGGTCTTTATTGATCGTCCGATCGAAACAAGTTTGACTTTAGATAAGAGTAGTTACAAACCTAGGGAGAAGCTAACCACCAAAATTAAACTGACCGACTTGAACGGAGATCCTTTCACAGGGATGATGTCGATGAGTGTACTGGATATGGATAAAGTAATTGATGGTAGCCCAGAGCAGACTATCTATTCTGAATTATTGTTGGCTTCCGACCTGAAAGGCTACGTTGACAATCTAATGTACTACTTCAATGCAGAAAATGCCGAAGCCAAAAAACACCTTGATTTGGTAATGATGACCCACGGCTGGAGTCGGTTTGTATGGAATGACCTAATCAATGATAATTACCCCAGCTTCGGTTTTCCTGTAGAGCTAGGAGTTTCTTTGGAAGGTACGCTCTACAAAGAATCAAGTAATAAAATAGAATCGTCTGGTAAGGTGACCCTCGTAAATAATCGTTCTTTTCCTCCACTTATTTTAGAAGCCGAAACCGATAAAAACGGACGTTTTTCTTTTCAAAACTTAATGGTTTACAAAACGGACAACCTTTTGCTGAAAGGCATAAGCTCGAAAGATAAAGACAACGTCCGCTTTGAGGTTGATACTTTGAAGGAAAGCGTTAGTCCCCCGTTACCTGAGTTTAAGTCAATTTTGAGTGAAGAAGAGAAATTTGAGAAAGAAGACTTCTTGCAGTTCAAAAAGGAGCGAGATATGATTGAAAGGGCTTTCAATCCAGACTCTTTATTTACCGATTTAGGAACGGTAATGGTAGAAGGCGACAAATTACAAGTTGAGCGAGAAGACAAACAGCTGAAGGAGAAAACGGCTTATGGCAGAGGAACTGCCGCTTTTGATTTTACAGAATGGTCTGCTACGGGCGCCTATACCAATATTTTTTCTGCTTTGGTTGGCAAGTTTCCAGGGGTTACGGTACGAATGGGACCAACGGGAGAACCCACTGTGGTAATCCGTGCGGGAGGCTTTACTTACCCAGCACTTTTTTTATTAGACGATGTTCCAACAGACGCAGCTTTAATTTCGGGTTTATCTCCTGTGAATTTTTCGCGAGTAGTTCTATTTAAAGGACTGGCAGCTACCGCAATTTTTGGAGATGCAGGAAAAGGTGGTGTGATGGCTTTCTATACAAAATCTGCCGATGGTATATCGCTAAGCCCAGAAGAATTGAAAAATAGTAGCACGGTAACAGTAGAGTTGCCTTATACCTATGACCAACCCAGAGAATTCTACGCGCCTAAGTATGACGTTCAAAAGCCAGAAGATGCCAAGCCCGATAAACGTGCTGTATTACATTGGCAAACCATGATTGAGTTAGACGAAAATGGAGAAGCTATTATCGAGTTTTATAATTCAGATGATGCAAAGCGCATTATGATTGATGCGCAAGGTCTGACCAATTCTGGTATTCCATTCTTCATCAACAAAAGTTATACTATTGGAGGAAAGAACTAATCCTTACTAGCGTTAAACAGTTTCTGCTTTTCTTCTTTGGTTAGCGCATCGTAGCCTCTTTCAGAAATCTTATCCAGAATAGCGTCAATCTCACTTTGAGAAGTTTCTGATTTCTTCTTTTCAGGAGCTTTAGAGCTTTTGGTCGATTTAGCACTGCTCGATTTAGCGCTTCTGTAGCTTACCTTAATTTTTGGCTGTGGCTTAAAAAGGCTTTTCACCCAAGTGATAAACTGAACAATAATCCTGCTCCAGTCATTACCGCTTTTGAGTTGGGTAATAAATAAGAACCCAGCCAAGGCGCCTCCTAAATGAGCTATTTCACCTCCAGCATTGGATCCTGTAGATTGAAGTAGTGAGGTGATTACATAAAATGCAGCAATGTATTTTAACCTTACTGGCCCAAGAAAAATCAAAGGGACTGTAAAGTTAGGCATAAAGGTAGCCGCCCCAACAACAATGGCAATTACACCGCTAGAAGCTCCTAAGAGGTATGTTCCTTCAATGGCTGGTGCATAGAAGGGCAATAAGTTATAGATAAGTAAATAGAGCGCTCCACCAAAAATACCACCCCAAACATATAAGCCTAGAACCTTATTCTGACCTATATATTCTGCTATAATCCTTCCAAACCAATACAGGAACAGCATATTGAAAAGGATATGGAAAACGCCTTGATGATAGAAGAAGTAAGTAATTAAACTCCAAGGTTGATAGATCAATTGGCTTGGGTTGGCAGGAAGCATCAAGTAATTACTAATGCTTTGGAAAAGGCTTCCATAACCAGCAACTGTAAAGAAAACACCAGTTACTCCAAGCACTACAAAAACCACCACATTGATGACAATCAACTGGTTTAAGATATTTCCCGTTTTAAACGCGAGTTTAAAATCGTCTAGAATACTGTTCATGTGTTTTAATAAAATTCCCTTCTGCTTTTTTTCCAATAAGTAACCAAGAAAAAGGCAATGATTGCGCCACCGATATGCGCCAAATGTGCCACATTATCTCCTTGCGCTCTTTGAAACTCAGCGAACAGCTCATAAAGAATGTATACTGTAACCAAGTATTTTGCCTTAATGGGGAAAGGAAGAAACAGTAAGAAAAGTTCGGTATTGGGGAATAAAAGGGCAAATGCCGCTAAAATTCCGAAAATTGCACCTGAAGCTCCAACCATTGGGTAATCACCAAAGAAAGCATATAACCCACGTGCATATTGAATAGATTCTTGTCGTAACTGTGGGCTGTCTTCGTTTCTGGAATACTGCTCAATGAATGGGTAAATATACTCTGGCTTGTACACGTTATGCTTGGCGATTAAACGGTTGAAATCTTCAGAATTAGGATTGTCTAAATAGCTTTCAACGTCATTTTTTATGGCGCTCACCTCTAAGTAGTTTGCTCCTGTATAGAAAAGACCAGCCCCCACACCCGTAACCATATAAAGTATTACGAATTTCTTCGGTCCTAAAAACTGCTCCAACAATGGCCCAAAAATAAAGAGGGCAAACATGTTTCCAAAAATGTGCATTGGACTCAATGTGTCGTGCAGAAACATATAAGTGACAAACTGTACGGGATTAAAATTATCAGAGGCAATGAAGTATAAGCCAAAGCGGCTACCCAAATCCATTTTCAGTAAAAACTGAACCAACCAAATTCCAATGTTGATGTACAGTAGGTTTTTTACAAGGGGAGTAAGTCGTCCAAACATAGGTGTTAGTTAAAAAACTGGTCTATTTTTTCCAATTCAATAATGAAAGATGTTTTTCTTCCATTGGGTGAATAATTAGGGTTTTTGCATGCGAAAAGTTGGTCAATCAATGACGACATCTCTTCTGGTGAAAGACTTGTTCCTACTTTCAAAGATGATCGTTTTGCAATTGATCTGGCAATGTTTTCATCGGCACTAATAGAAAGCTCCGATTGATTTTGCTTGAACTGTTCAACAAAGCCCTCAAACAATTGTTTTTCGTTGGCTGCTTTTAAATCTGCTGGTACTCCATTAATCACCACCGTATTTTTCCCAAATTCTGAAAACTCAAAACCAATGGCACTGATTTCATCTTTCATACCCATAACGAGGGCAAAGTCGGCAGGGTTGAGTTCTAAACTTTGCGGAAACAACGACTGCTGAGAAGCTCCTGATCGGTTCTGGATCATCTGAAAAAAACGTTCATACAAAATACGTTCATGCGCCTCTTGTTGTGCCACTAAAAGCAAACCAGATTTCACATGGGTTGCAATATACTTTTTATGAATCTGAAAATACTTTGCCGAAGGTAAAACCGCTTCACGATTAGGCTTATAAGCCTCAGCTGTGTTGGCTGCGCTGCCCATGGTTACTGTGCTTTGGGCCTCTGGGTGAATGTCTAGCTGAGCGTTTTGTCTTTCTTCCTTTTCTATATCCTTCTGTAGGCCGTCATACAGCTTTTCCCAGTGCGAAGTAGATTCACGTTTTTTGTCCAAGTCTCTGAACTGCCCATAATTTCTATCTGATTGGCTTGCGCTGGTTCCAGTGCTTGTACTTTGAGGCTGTGGTCGGAAAGAAGCAAAATTGACATCAGCACCAAAGTCTAGTGCTGGAGTAATATTGTGCGTTCCTAAAGCTTGTCTTACGGCAGCTTTTACTATGGCATAAACCGTGCGTTCATCATCAAACTTTATTTCAGTTTTGGTTGGATGAACGTTGATATCAATGTGCTTTGGATCGAGCTCTAAAAAAAGGGTATAGAAAGGAAAGTTTCCATCAGGAATAAGTCCTGTAAAAGCCGTGGTTACGGCATGATTTAGGTAATTACTTTTAATGAAACGGTTGTTTACAAAGAAGAACTGCTCGCCACGGGTTTTCTTGGCAAACTCTGGCTTTCCTACATAACCGTAAACTTTCAGCATGTCCGTTTCTTCTAAACAAGAAGCCATTTGCGCTTGGTATTTTTTGCCAAAAATCCCAACGATTCTATTGCTCAACTTACCAGAAGTAAGGTGGTACATTTCCAAATCATTGTGGTACATGGTCATTTCCACTTGCGGATTGGACAGCGCCACACGCTGAAATTCATCCACGATATGCCGAGTTTCAACCGAGTTCGATTTTAAGAAATTCCGCCTTGCGGGAACATTATAAAACAGATTCTTTACACAAAACGAAGTGCCAACTGGGGTGGAAGTGGGTTCTTGTTTTTTTACTTCCGAAGCTTCAATTTGAAGTAATACGCCAAGCTCTTCGCTTTCTTTTCTAGTTTTGGCTTCTACTTGACTTACCGCAGCAATAGAGGCCATAGCTTCACCCCGAAAGCCCATTGTTTTTATGGTGAAAAGGTCTTCTGTAGAACGAATTTTTGAAGTGGCATGTCGCTCAAAACACATGCGAACGTCTGTTTCAGACATTCCTGTTCCATTATCAATTACTTGAATTAGCGCCTTTCCCGCCTCTTTTAAAATGAGTTTAATGTTTGTGGCACCCGCATCAATGGCGTTTTCCAGTAGTTCTTTAACCACCGAAGCAGGACGCTGGACTACCTCGCCAGCGGCAATCTGATTGGCGATGTTATCAGGAAGTAATCGTATTAAATCGGGCATGCAAGGTTAAAGAAATTACTTTCGCATTTTCTTCCAAATTAAATAAGGAACATAAAGAAGGCCAAGGTAGAAAATATCTTTTCCGATGTAAACGAAACCACCTACAAACAGCACTAAAATCACGAAAATAACCAAACGCAACATGATGGTTTGATCCACTCCATTTTTGGCGTGCTTCATGTTTTTTCTAAATGAGCCTTCAATCTGAGAACGGTAACCAGCATCAAGGTCTACATTTTCGTTCAAACCCATTTCCGCTTTGATTCTACTCGTTCTATTTTCAATATCTTCCTTGACAGGGTCGTAGTACCTAGGCTTGATATCGTATCGTTGATAATTGGGTTTCTTTACAAGACTTGGTATTTTCATGATATTGTTTCTCCTATTTTGGCGTTCTTTACGATATAAAGGTTCTTGGCAAGAAATTCGCCTATGAACAAATTTATGTTTTATTTGCTATAACTAAAAATTACGGCATAATGCTGAACAAAGTTGCTTTCTCAATTTTAATATCCTTACTTTTTTCAACCTCTCTTCTTGGTCAAAAGATCTATTCAAAAATAGATACGGTAAGCCAGAAGGCATGGGCTGATAGTGTTTTTAAAAGCATGACACCTGAAGAAAGGCTTGGCCAACTTTTTATGGTGGCGGCTTATTCAAATAGAGATGAAGCGCACTATGCAGAGATTGACTCCCTTATTTCTAAGTATAATATTGGCGGCTTAATCTTCTTTCAGGGAGGGGCAGGCAGACAAGCTCATCTTACCAATCGCTATCAGGCTAAAGCTAAAGTTCCATTGGCCATTGCTATGGATGCTGAATGGGGAATAGGTATGCGATTAGACAGCATAATGGACTTCCCGAAGCAAATGACTTTAGGTGCCATACAAGATAACCGTCTGATTTACGAAATGGGCAAGGAAGTGGCCAATCAGTTCAAGCAATTGAACATGCACATCAATTTCGCGCCAGTTGTCGATGTAAATGTGAACCCTAAAAACCCTGTGATTGGCTATCGGTCTTTTGGCGAAAATAAATTTAATGTGGCTGAAAAAGGTGTGGCTTATATGAAGGGCATGCAAGATTTTGGCATTATGGCCAACGCTAAGCATTTCCCTGGCCATGGCGATACCGATGTAGATTCTCACGCAGATTTGCCAGTGATTAACCACAGCAAAGAGCGCATGAATGACATTGAGCTTTATCCTTTTAAGGCCTTGATGAAAGATAGTCTGATGAGCGTGATGGTGGCGCATTTGCAAATCCCTGCTTATGATAGTCGAGAAAAAACCCCAACTACGCTTTCTCAAAAAGTAGTAACCGATCTTCTGAAAAATGAACTTGGCTTTGACGGCTTGGCCTTCACTGATGCCATGAACATGCAAGGCGTGGCAAAATATTATGAACCGGGAGAAGCCGATGTACGTGCTTTGATGGCCGGGAATGACATTATTCTTTATCCCGTAGATGTAGCAAAGGGCATCGACCAAGTAAAGAAGGCTATCAAAAAAGGCGATTTGACTCAAACCTCACTTGATTACCGAGTAAGAAGAATTTTAGAAGCGAAATATTGGTTAGGACTTTCTAAGTATGAACCAATTTCAACAGATAACCTTACCGAGCGCATTAACACCAGTTATGCAGAAATGCTCAATCGTATTCTTTACCAAAAGGCGATGACGGTGGTGGACAATACGGATGAACTTGTTCCAATCATTAGATTGGACAGCACCAAGTTTGCTTCTCTCAATTTCGGAACTGCGGATAATAAAGAATTTGAGAATACCTTAAGCAAGTATGCCAAGTTCGATCATTTTAGAGCAGGAACTACTTATCAATCATTGTTAGACTCGCTGGCTTCATATAATACTGTAGTTGTGGGCTATGGCGGAATTACCAATTCTACAAAAGATCAACACGGGGTAAAGTCGGAAGAGGTGCAGTTTATTCGCGACTTACAGACTAAAACCAATGTCATTGTTGTGGCATTTGGTAATGCCTATGGGCTTCAGTTTTTTGATGGGGTGAAGAATATTATTTGCACTTACGAAGACAATGAAATTACAAGAAATATTGCTCCACAAATCATTTTTGGAGCCCTTCGTGCCGAAGGTAAATTACCAGTAACTACAGGTAGTTTTAAAAGTGGAACAGGAATTAAGACAATGACTGCTTCTCGTTTAGGTTTTGGATTGCCAGAGGAAGTAGGAATGGACTCTGAAACATTGAAAGGCATTGATGCTTTCATGAAAAAGGCAATTGACGGTAAAGCAACTCCTGGTGGTCAAGTGATGGTGGCCAGAAAAGGCAAAGTGATCTTCAGCAAGAATTATGGTTATCAAACCTACGACAGCCTCATCGCTGTAAATGACGAAACCATGTACGATTTGGCTTCAATCACCAAAGTGATGGCCAGTGTGCAGGTGCTGATGTACCTTAACGAAAACGGCCTCATCGACATGAATAAAGCCTTGGGTGATTATTTACCCGAAGTGAAAGGAACGAATAAAGAAGATTTAGTCATTCGAGATGTGCTTTTGCATCAAGCTGGCCTTCAGCCATTCATCCCATTTTGGAAAAGGACGGTAGAGAATGGGGTTTTGAATGAAGCTTACTATAGTGAAACCCCAGGTCCGAGTTACAATTCTACCATTGCTGATCATGTATATGGAAGTCCGGCTTTAGCAGATTCAGTTTGGAAATGGGTAATTGATGCGGACTTGAGAAAAATGCCCAAGGGTGAGAAAAAATATGATTACCTCTATTCGGATATGGGTTATTATTTTTTCTACAAGTTGGCTGAAAATATTCTAGACAAACCTTTTGATGCTTTTCTGAATGATAAGCTTTATGCTCCGCTTGGTTTACAAACCATGGGATACTTACCTACCGAAAAAGGGTTTTTGGCGGAAATTGCCCCAACCGAAGACGATAACCTTTTCAGAAAAACTTTATTGAGAGGAACCGTACACGACCAAGGCGCTGCCATGTTTGGTGGAGTAGCAGGGCATGCGGGTTTGTTTTCCAACGCGCTCGATTTAGCCGTTCTTATGCAAATGCATTTACAACTGGGCCAATATGGCAACCAAAAATATTATGAACTGAACACCATTCCTGCTTTTACTTCGCAACAAACGGAAGACAATCGAAGGGGAATGGGTTGGGACAAACCGATTGTAGGTAAAGATGAAGGGCCAACCTCACGTTATGCCTCAGCGTCTACTTTTGGACACTCAGGATTTACAGGTACTGCGGTTTGGGCCGATCCAGAACAAGAGTTGATTTATGTATTCCTTGCAAACCGAGTTTATCCGAACGCAGAAAATGCAAAACTGATTCAGTGGAACATCCGTACCAAAATTCAAGATTTAATCTACGAGTCGATCTGGAACTTTAATAAAGACTAACCAGTTGAAAGAAAGTTGGCTTTAAAGCGCTAGAATTAATGAATATTGGAATTGTGTGTTACCCAACCTTTGGTGGTTCGGGAGTTGTAGCTACAGAACTAGGGATAGGGCTGGCTAAAAAAGGATATAAAATTCATTTTATTACCTATTCGCAACCTACCAGATTAGACTTCTTTAACGAGAATCTTTTTTATCACGAAGTAAATATTCGTTCTTACCCGCTTTTCAAATTTCCTCCTTACGAACTTGCCCTGGCCAGTAAAATGGTGGACGTAGTGAAGTATGAAAAACTGGATGTACTTCATGTGCATTACGCAATTCCTCATGCTTCTGCTGCGGTGTTGGCCAAGCAAATTCTGAAAGATCAAGGCATTGAAATTCCAGTAATTACTACTCTACATGGCACAGACATTACTTTGGTTGGGAAAGACCCATCGTATGAGCCTGTGGTAACGTACAGCATCAATCAGTCAGATGGAGTTACTTCGGTTTCTGAAGATTTAAAGAAAGACACCTACAAGCATTTTAACATCAGACGTGAAATTGAGGTAATTCCCAATTTTATCGACCTAGAGAAATTCAAGAAGCAGCGTAAAGAACATTTTAAAACCGCCATTTGTCCGAATGGTGAAAAGCTCATCGTTCACACATCAAACTTCAGAAAAGTAAAGCGTATTGACGATGTAGTAAAAGTGTTCCATAAAATTCAACAACAAATTCCAGCCCGTTTGCTTTTGGTAGGCGATGGTCCAGAAAGAAGTCATATCGAAACACTTTGCCGTGAACTAGGCATTTATGAAGAAGTTCGTTTTTTAGGAAAATTAGAAGCGGTGCAAGAAGTACTTTCTGTTGCTGATTTATTCTTAATGCCTTCAGAAAAGGAAAGTTTTGGTTTATCTGCGCTAGAGGCTATGGCTTGCGAAGTACCATTGGTAACCTCAAATGCTGGTGGTATTCCTGAATTGAACCAGCACGGTGTAACTGGTTTTGTATCTCCAATTGGAGATGTGGAGGACATGACGAAAAACGCACTCCATATTTTGAATGATGAGAACTTAGGGACTTTTAAAACCAATGCACTAAAAAGAGCCCAAGATTTCGACATCACAAATATTCTTCCTCAATACGAAGCATATTACGAAAAAGTGGTTGCTGAAATGAAAGCTCAAGCCACGATATAATCAAGTTTTGGATGAAGGTAAGTATCGTTGGTTGCGGTTGGTTGGGCTTGGCTTTAGGGAAAAAATTATCTCAAGAAGGTTTTTCTGTACTGGGTAGTACCACTTCAAAAGAGAAATTCCATTTACTTTCTGATGCAGGAATTAGTCCGTTTTTACTCAAAATGGATCCAATGCCAACAGGCGAAAACTTTAATGCTCTTTTTCAAACTGATGTATTGGTGATCAATATTCCCCCCGGGAGAAACAGAAATACGCCTGAATTTTATGGCGAACAAATCAAGTACTTAAAGTATTTGGTTGATCAACACAAAGTGCCTAAAGTGATTTTTGTGAGTTCTACTTCTTACTATCCGAATACAGGCGATTGGGTAACCGAAACTACCAATTTCGACTTAGAAAACGGGTCGACAAAAGCGGTGGTATTGGGTGAAAGAGAAATGCGTCAAGTGGAGGCAAAGCTTACGGTGCTCCGTTGTGGAGGCTTAATGGGTGAAGACAGAATTTCAGGAAAATGGTTTGCAGGCAAGGCCACTTCAGGAGCTTCCACCCCAGTTAATTACATTCACCGAGATGACGTTATTAACGTTATTCAGCAATTAATAAAGGGTGATTTGGAAGAAGTTGATACTCTGAATTTGGTTTGCCCAGAACACCCAACACGCAAAGAAGTACATGAGGCCATGGCGCATAAGTATAACTTCGACCAGCCCATTTGGGAGGCGCCTGAAATTATTCCATCAAAAAGAGTGTCGGAGAAAAAGCTTACTGACCTAGGGTATAGCTTCTTAAAACCGAGTCCTCTGGACTTTTAAAGGCTTAGCCTTCTATTACTTCTAAAAAAAGCTCGCCACGCTTCAGCTTATGAATTGCTTTAATAGATTTCAATCGGTTATTTACTTGGGTAAACATTTCGTTTTCAGATTGGGCAATTTGCCAGCCTAGTTTATAGGCAATAGGTGAGGGGTGTTGTTTTTGGTTTTTCATGTCTAGTTAGTTTGACCATTCCTAAATAAAAAAAGTGCTCAGTTAGTTCCCGAGATGACAATCGGAGTAATAATTTTTTAATAACATCCTAGACGGAAAAAAGCCCATGAATGTTTAGGTGATTTTTCAACCTAAAACGCATGGACTTTAGAATTTGTTATGTGCCTACTTGGTTTTCGCTAGAGCATTCGCTATTTCCAAACCCCCAGAATAATACCGATAATGGTAAAGGCAATGGTGTGGTAAAGTGAATCGATCATAATTAAACCAGCGCCCTTTCTAGCGAAGTTATAATTCAATGCAGTAGTAGGAATAATAAAGAATAGGCCGGTCATAAGCCCCATCATTGCGCCCATTGTGGCATTCATATCTGGGTTTTCACCAAAACCATAGAAGAACATGGCCATCCCGAAACTTACAACAAATGAGAGGATCAAGGCACTACCGAATAGCTTTCCCATGTTTGCGTTCTTGAGTTCTTCATCAGAGAGCCCAACGCCACGCTGCCACGCTTTACCAAAAAGGGGGCCATACCATATAGCGCCCAGTGCAAAATAGGCCACTGTCGATACGACAACCGCCAACCAATTGATGTTTGAAATGTCCATAGTTTATTTTTTTGGTTAAAAAATCATTTCTTGATTTGAATACCCGAATACAAATCATCGGGCAAGCCATCACTATCCCAATCCAAAAAACCCGTAAACTCTCCTTTGCCATCCATCCAGACGAATTTGTATGCGGTGGTAATATCATTCTCGGTGAGGTAAAGGCTGTCGCCTTTTACTTCCCATGTACCAAAAGTTTCCATGGATACTTCCCCAGATAAATCTGTATAAACAGAAGCATACTTTCCATCTTCCGTATAAGTGGTCAGTATGGGTTTAATACCAAGAACATCTTCCCAACTCCCAATCGGCACTTTGAATTCCGTTTCTTCTGGTTTACCATGGTCAATAGCAACAATCATCGATTCATTGTACCATTCACCAATAATGAATTCAGCATTGTTGGTTTTAGAGCAAGAAGAAATGGTGCAAAGCACAAGTCCGAAAAAGAGCAGTTTAGTAAGTTTCATTCAGTTTAATTTATAAAAGTTAAGTAAAGTAAGCCAAAATTGGCTATCCTCTAAAGTACCTTTTATTTGAACTGGTTACTAAATGTAAGCAATTACTTAAAAATTGAAGCTCTGTATATGAGTTTTATTGGGTTGGATTCGGCTTGGGCTATCACTTAAAAACAGAAATAACTACCCTGCGATTTATGGCTCTGCCCAATGGCGTATTGTTATTGCTCATAGGAAGAGATTCTCCATAACCACTAACTTTAATTCTTTTTGCAGATACTCCATTCTCTATTAAATAGTCTGCAATGGTCTGGGCACGTGTTAGTGATAGCCTACTGTTCAATTCATCACCACCTGTGTTATCTGTGTGGCCTTCAATGGCTACGAACTTGATTTCATCATCCATGAGGCTTTTCAAAATAGGGCCTAGTTCTTCCTTAATTCGCTGCTTGAGTGCAAATTGGTTCAGCGAATAATTGAAAGTGTAGGATTGTTCTACTTGGGCTGTTCCTGTTTTTGCAGATTTAGTACTTTTTGCTAAAACTTGCCCAATTGGCAGTTGTGCCATTGGCTCGTAACTAGGTAGCGTAATTGGTTGAAGGTTGTAGTGTTTCTCTGTTGCGGGTCTTAGGCTTTGAGGAGATTTTTTTGTGCTTTGTTTTTTTCTTTTTTCTCTCTCACGAACCAATCCTTGTACTCTTAAACCAAATTCGAAAGCTCCTGTATTGGCTGAATTTTTTGCGTTTACCGATAAGTCATAGGCCATTCCTATTGATAAATTTCCTTTTTTGAGTTCGATGGAGCTTATTAAATCTCTTCCCAATAGATACTTAAGTCCCAAACCAATTTTAGTGTCGTTGGCTACTTTATACTCACTGTCTAACCCAATATTGAGTCTGTTTCTTTTGGTGTGATGAACCCAGAGAAAATTGGGAGTCACGTTCAGTTTTGGTGTTTGGTAAATGGAGAAGGCTAACTCGCCCATATAAGTGGGAGGAGCTTTTGATCCGCTATTGAAAAATGAACTTTCAGGTCTGTTAATATCAAAAATAGAAAAGCCTAAACGCGACATGGTTTGGCCATTACTGTTCACAAGCTTATAAAGCACCCCCGTATTGATACGATAATAGGTATCACTCAATTCTTGCAGGCTTTCTCCATTATTGATCGAAGAATCAAAACCTCTATCCGGAATGTATTGGGTATTGGTCAGAAAATTGGCGAAGGTGAATCCTTGCTTATGATGAAAACCACTAATACCAAAAGACAGTACTTCACCAATGTCTGACTTAAATTGAAGCGCATAGGAAAGCCCCACTTCTTGAACCTCGAAAGTATTGGTGCTTCCAGATTGGTCGTTCATTACATTCAACCCAAAACCACCTTGTATATTCTGACGGTTTGGCATCAGATGAGGGTATTTGAATGAAAATGAAGTACTGTTAATGCTGAAGTCGGGTGCTGTTTGCTGATTTCTATGAAGTGCATCAGCAGCCCAATAACTATCAGTAGCCGCATAAGCAGGGTTCAACCTTTGTTCTGCATAAGAAAGCAACGAAAAATTAAACTGTTGTGAGTAGGCACTTTCGATCATGAAAATGCTCAAAAGAGAAAAAATAACTAGCGACCTTCGATTCATTCTCGTTACCTCACTAAACTAATTTTACCATTGGTGGTACCATTAAGTTTTACGGGTTGGCCGTTTTCAAATTGTCCGCTCACGCTCCAGAAATAAACGCCACTCGAAACGGTCGACCCATTTACGGTACCATTCCATCCGTTACTCATGGCCTCTTGTGGGTTTTTGGTTTGGTAGAGTAAATTGCCCGATCGGTTGAAGATACTGAATTGAAATTCACTAGGGATTTGACTCAGAAAAACCACAATGTTGTCGTTTTTACCATCACCATTTGGTGTAAATAGATTGGCGACTCCTCCAATTTGAGTCACATTTACCTGAACTTCAAATGTTTCTGTACAGCCATTTTCACTCGTTATGGTTACTAAATAGGTAATGTCTGATCGTGGGCTTGCCTGCGGATTTGCAATGTTAGGATTGCTAAGACCTATGGAAGGTAGCCATTCGTAGGTGGAGCCTCCGCTGGCCACTAGTTCAACACTTTCGCCTACATTAATGGTTAAAACAGAGTCTTTCACTGATGGCTTAAAATCTTCTATTTCTACAAAAGTTGTGTAGTTAAAAGAACAGCCGTCTTCGTTTTCACCATAGAAAAAAATGAGCTGAGATTCTGTGGGCACAAAGCTAATGGCATGTCCAGTGCCCAAGTCACCTAATTGGGCGGCTGTCCATTGAATGTTGGTCCATGCTGCATCTGCTGAGAATGACACCGTATCTCCTGGACAAATAAGGTTGTATTTAGGCATATTGAGCTCTGGAATTTCGGTATCCTTTGATTGGATAATATAAGTTAACTGGCCATCGCTACAATTTTTAAATTCTACCACAGATCCATAGATCCTGTCGTCTAAATCAGCTTCGTATCTTAACATGGAGGATTGACCTAAAGGGCCACGTTTTTCTGAAACCCAGTTTCTTAAAATGGTAGGTGTGCCCAATACCAATGTGCTTCCTTTACATGTTTCAATAACAGAGGCTTCTAAATCTTCTACTGCGCAGATGGCAAATTGATTGAGAATGTTCGTGTTAGGTTTGCAGTTTCCATTACTTAGATAATTGAATGAATTATCAGCAGCATTTATATAGTGAAAGTAGTTTCCAGGCACCAAATTACTAAAAATGGACTGTGTGGCGTAAAGCTGATTACCGTGATTTGGGAGCCGTGGGTTAGGTGTATTAATATTAAGAGTGCCATCATTAAGGGCTACAGTATCTGAATTGGCTATGATTACATCATATGATATAAGCTCAGTTGCCGTGAGTGAATCATAACCTGTACCCCAAACAATTAACCCATGTCCTATTCCCGTTTGAACCGCGTTGATTAAATGTGGATTTCTAGGACCTTCATTGAATAAGGTTTGTTCATTTTTGAAGAAGAAAACTTCCAAAGAATCGCCAGAAGAAAGCAGTTGAGCGAAGTCTAGATTTCCATCTCTGGTATAATCCGCAAAGCGAGTTATGGAAGCAATTTCTGTATTCATGATTACGGTGTCCTTCGGGTCGGCTAAATCATTTAGAAAGTAACTGGCAAACTCGTTGTCTTCGTTGCGGGCGCTAAGCCATAAGTCTGTTTTTCCATCAGAATCAAAATCGGCCATAAGGGCATCTAAAACTTCTAAGTCAGGAAGAATTTCGGTAAGGTCAAATGTGTCTTGTTTGCTTTTTATCAAGAAGTTGGACGGGTTGCCTCCCATTAAGCTTCCTGAAAGAAACATATCTGGATAGCCACTTTTAGTAAAAGCCCCATGGGTAAAAATACTGATGGATAGGTTATCGAAAGGAAAAGGTTTTTGAAAATCCTCCCATCCCGAAAGCTGGTTCTGGAGATATCGGGTCAATGAATCAGGTCTGTTCGAAGAAGAAATAAGCAAATCGCGGAGTCCATCGCTGTTCAGGTCCAAATCAAATAGAGCATCAGCTGGTGAATCGTTGAAAAAATTTGGTTGCTCTTCCCAGCCAAGTGCTGTGCCCGTTAAGTATTTAACTTTTGCCTCGGAATCTATGTAAACCAATTCCAAAAGATTGTCTCTATTAAAGTCTTGAAGCATAAACTCTTCTGTAAGAATAGAAGCCATTGGCGTAGGGGCCAGTTGAAACTCTAATTCTCCTTGATTGATGAGTGAAGAGAAGAGCGTGTCTGTGCCTGCTTTTACGCCTGAAAACACAATGTCTAGCTCACCATCTTTATCAATGTCAATTACTTCTAAGGCATAAATTTCAAGGTCAAAAAATGGCAGACGAACAGACTCAAGAAACAATCCACCCTCATTTTTGAAAAGAAAAAATTCGGTGGAATCGCTGCTAGGCTCTTTTCCATAAACGAGCAGGTCATAATATTTGTCAGAGTTAAAGTCTGCCCAAACCATTTGAGGGTTTGTTAGAGTGGGCAGTTTTAATGAATCTTGTTTCTGGAAGGTCTGAGCACTTGTAAGCTTGACAAGAAACAACAAAAACAGGCAGGCAATAGGTCTTAGCTTCCTCATGGTTAATTATTGTCTCGGTCGAACTTTAGTTTTATAGAAAGCTGGCTGCGCACTGCTTCATTATTAAAAGTAGCAGGACTCCATTCATTCACCAATTTGAGCACCCGTAGGGCTTCTTTATCGAAAGACTCGCCCAGGCTTTCTTGGATTTCAAAATCAGAAATGCTGCCGTCTGGATTAATGGCAAAAAGCACTTTTACATAGCCTTCAAAAATATTTGAATTGGCATTTTCTGGAAACTTGATTTCGCTGTCCAAAAAAGTATAGAATGCCTCAAAACCCATCTTTGGGCTGGCCTTTATAAAGACATCTTCTTTTTCGACTTCCTTGTTAAAGACTGCCTCTTTTTCTTTTACAGTATTGGTTTCGGCTATTTTTTGTTTGGACTCTGGAGAAACCTGCGGCTCTGGTTTGGCTATCACAACCGCATCCTTTTCTGTTGCATTCTTTTTAGTAAGAGTACTCTCAATTGTATCTAAAGGAATAGTTTGTTCGGGCATTTCTTCTGCTATCTGTTGTTCAACAGGTGGTTGTAATTCCTGATTTACTTGTTCATTAGGAAGTGTGAAAAAGTAAACTCCTGCAGCAAGTGGCAGCAAGAGTAGTAGAAACCACATTCTACTCACTCCGGATTTGGTGATTACATCTTTGGGAAGGTTGCCCTCCAGCATTGTAGCTGAATTTTCCAGTACGCTACTAAAGTCCATCTGAGCCTTTATTCGCTCTGAACTTACTTTTTTGCCTTTTTTCAAATATCTATATTTCATATCTGCTCGGCTCTAATTTTTTTCTAATTCTCTTTAAAATGCGGTGCGATCGGGTTTTGGCATTGTTCTCTGTAATCCCCAAAATCTCACTGATCTCCTTGAAACTCTTCGACTCAAAAAATCTGAGTTCAATCAGCTCAAGGTCCCTCGGCTTTAACTTATCCAGTACTTCTGGCAGTAACTTGAGCCCCCTTTGTAAATACAAAGTCTCGGGTTCAAACTCTTCGGCCATTTCCTGAGTCATAAATTCTTCTAAAACCACCGTGCGCTTTTTCTTTTGGGTTCTGAAATAATCGTAGCAGCTATTGAGTGCCAAACGATAAAGCCAAGACGAGAAACTCAATCCTTGAAATTTGTACTTGTCCAGATTGACCAAGGCCTTACAAAAAACATTTGAAGTGATGTCTTTGGTTACCTCTTCGTCCTGTACCCTGCACATAATCAGCCTGAAAATGGGCTCATAGTATTTTTCGTAAATGGGCTCAAAATAGCGATGATCCTTCTTGGACCACTCTATCAGCTCGTTTTCTGAGATCGCATCGGCATTGATGTTTTCTGTGGCTATCATTCTCTCAGAAGCTTTGCATAGGTTTAGAATTTTGACAGTAGAACGCCATGGTTGAAAAAAGATACACTTTTAATTGAATAGATTTTCGTTAAGCCGCTTCACTTAAAAAGAAAGGTTTAAATTAAACCAATTCATTATCAATCGCGTTGTCAAGGCATTCATGAAAGGATATCGATTTTCAAAATACATTCCGCAAAAAACGGCTGGGCAATCGGCCTTTGACAACCTACTGAATATCTTCTTACAGTTGATTAGTATTACGGGAGGTGATGCTGGTGAGGCACTCAGCTGGTTGACGAATTTAGATAAGCAATACAACATCACCAATGGTAATTATGGCATCGGTGATTTTATTGAAGACCTGAAGGATAAAGGCTACCTGACCGAACAAAATGGAGATGGTAAGTTTCAGGTGACCGATAAAACGGGGCAGGAAATCAGAAAATCTTCTTTGGAAGAAATTTTCGGCAAGCTGAAAAAGTCAGGAAAAGGACAGCATAAAACTTCTTTTTCGGGGATAGGCGATGAAACGGGCACCGACAGACGTCCTTTCGAATTTGGCGATTCTCTTCAGCAAATCGCCATGACGGATTCCATTCGCAACGCACAAATCAACAACGGTTTCGGAGAGTTTAAGCTGACCGAAAATGATTTGGAGGTCATTGAAACAGAATACAAAACTCAGACTTCAACCGTGCTGATGATCGACATTTCCCATTCCATGATTTTGTATGGGGAAGACAGAATTACTCCGGCTAAAAAAGTGGCCATGGCCTTGGCCGAACTTATCAAAACCAAATACCCAAAAGACACACTCGATGTAATTGTTTTTGGGAACGATGCTTGGCAGATTGAAATCAAAGATTTGCCTTACTTGCAAGTTGGGCCTTACCATACCAATACCATTGCTGGGCTAGAACTGGCCATGGATATTTTAAGAAGAAGGAAAAACGCCAACAAACAAATTTTCATGATTACAGACGGGAAACCCACCTGTATGAAAGTTGGAATTAAATATTACAAAAACGCTTTTGGGCTCGACCCAAAGATTTTTAATAAAACACTTAATTTGGCGAGTCAGTGTAAGAGATTACAGATTCCTATTACCACTTTTATGATTGCGTCAGATCCATATCTGAAGGAGTTTGTGAAAGAATTTACCGCAGCCAATAACGGCAACGCCTATTACAGTAGCCTTAAGGGCTTGGGGCACGTTATTTTTGAAGACTTTAAACGCAATCGCAGAAAACGATTTTAACATGAGCTATTACAAATTGACCTCTGATCAATTATTGAAGATAAATACCCTTGGCGCTTTGAAAAAGGCGGGTTACCAAAGTAAATCTGTAAAGGATGAACTTCGTGATAACTTGATCAAAAAACTGGTGAACAAAGAGCCTACTTTTGAAGGTATTTGGGGTTATGAAGATACCGTAATTCCTGATGTGGAGCGCGCCATTCTTTCCAAGCACAACATGAATTTGTTGGGTTTGAGAGGGCAAGCCAAAACCAGAATTGCCCGTCAAATGACCTTGCTTTTGGACGAGTATGTTCCGGTGGTTGAAGGTTCTGAATTGAACGATGATCCGTTGAATCCCATCACTAAATTTGGGTTAGAGAAAGTGAAGGAAATGGGAGATAAAACGCCTGTTGCTTGGCTCCACCGCAGCGATCGTTATTCTGAAAAATTGGCTACGCCCGATGTATCCATTGCTGATTTAATTGGCGATGTTGACCCGATCAAGGCTGCCTCTTTAAAATTGCCTTATTCAGATGAGCGCGTGATCCATTACGGGATGGTACCGAGGTCGCATAGGGGCATTTTTGTCATCAATGAATTACCCGATCTGCAAGCCAGAATTCAGGTGGCGCTTTTCAATATTTTGCAAGAAGGCGATATTCAAATCAGAGGTTTCAAATTGAGGCTTCCTTTAGATATTCAATTTGTATTTACTGCAAACCCAGAGGATTATACGAATCGAGGCAGTATTGTAACTCCGTTGAAAGACCGTATCGATAGCCAGATTATCACCCATTATCCGAAAACTTTGGAAATAGGAAAACAGATTACGGTGCAAGAGGCAGATATTAAGGAGGCGCAGAAAGAGAAAATTGTCTTGAATGAGATTGCGCAAGACCTTATTGAGCAAGTGGCGATTGAAGCACGAAATAGTGAGTATGTAGATGAGAAAAGTGGAGTGTCGGCACGACTGACCATTTCTGCTTATGAGAATTTATTGAGTGCTGCGGAAAGAAGGGCTTTAATGAATGGAGAAAACCAAACTTACGTTCGTGTTTCCGACTTTGTAGGAGTCATTCCTGCCATTACCGGTAAGGTAGAGTTGGTGTATGAGGGCGAACAAGAAGGGCCTGGTATAGTAGCGCATAACTTGGTGGGCAAGGCCATTCGGACACAGTTTTTAGATTACTTCCCAAACCCAGACGAAAAGAAAAAGGACAAAGGAGAAAAAGCCGAAAACCCTTACAAAGCCATAATTAATTGGTTTGGAGAGGGGAGTTCGATCGACTTACTGAACGATCTTTCTAACGAAGCCTATGAGAAAGCGCTTTTATCGGTGCCTGGCTTGGCAGACTTAGTAAAGAATAAGTATCCTAAGAAATCTAAACATGAACAACTGTTTCTTATGGAGTTTGTGCTTCACGGCTTGGCCGAATACAGTAAACTGAGCAAGGCTGCTTTAGATACGGGCACCCGCTTCAAGGATTTATTGAGCAGCATGTTCTCCATAGACGATATGGAAGACTTTGATGAAGATGAGCTGAGTTAAGCTTTAAGAAAAAATCAAACTAATTATAAAGGCTCTTCGGAGTCTTTTTTGGTGTTTGCCCATTGCAATTCTATCCAGTCAATAGAAGAGGTGTCCGTTGTTTTCTTGGTATCCTGAGAAGACAAAGCCGCTTGGAAGTCTAAAAAACCCAGTGCACGAATGAGCACCTCTTCTTTTTAAAGCGGCTTTCGATTAAGAGTTGGTTTCTTATCCTCAAAACTGTTGTAAGTCAGTGACTTCGAGATAAATTAAAAGTACGAAAGCTTTTTGACTTGGGTAACTAAAACCTGCCTGAGTAAAAAACAATATAAGAAGCTGCCAGAGCTATCAATATTAACTCAATTAGAATTCTCAATTTTAAGTTTTTTGTAATTAAGCGAACCAGCAACCCTAAGGTCAGCGCGATTGATCCATAGAGAATAATCCCTATCATACCAACAACTCCCCACCCTTCCGCGTACGATAGTTCCGCCCAATTTATAAACAGGTTTATTAGCGCTCCTATTATTGCTATCCAACCCATGATTATAAGGGGTGTAAGATATTGTTTGACTTTCATCATTCAATCACAATATCAAAGCCATTCAATAATGCGAGCACCTCGGGGTTGGAAAACTTTGCCTTTTTTAGGCGATTATTATTGGGATTGAACTTGTAGCCATGGGCTTCACGAAAATCGGTTTTGGATAAATTACAGTTCACAAAAGTGCTCCCCACCAAGTTTGAGCTTTTAAAAATTGCGGCAGATAAATCCGTATCTATAAAATCGCATTCCTTGATTTCGCTATTTAAGAAACGGGTAGAAGGAATTTTTAATGCTTTGAAATAGCAATAGCTGATCTGACAATTTTCAAATGAAAAGGAAAGAAGCATTTTACTGATGGGTTCGAAATCTATCCCGCTAAGCTTACAGCCTTTGAAGCTAATGTCATCCCATTTGGCACTCACCACTTTTACTGCAGTTAGGTTACAACTTTCGAAAGTACAACCCTCGAACGAGCTACTTCTAAAATCAGCACCAGTTAAATCACAATTAACAAAGTGGCATTCATCATAAAATTCACCATCAAACAAATGGCCTTTAAAGTCTTCGTTCTTAAATGTGATTTCGCTGTGTTCTTTCATGGAAATTCTTTCACCTTTAAATATTAGATCCTTCGTGCCTCAGGAAAGGAAAACTGGCGGTTGAGTTTCAAACAATTTTTTGAGGTCTAGTTTGAGTTATCTTGCCACTAGCAACGGAGTTTTTTTTCAAGAAATAACCTCCGTTGCTGTTCTGTGCACAATGCTTTTCATCCTGAGGTACGAAGGAACTAGAAATCGATCCTAAATAGAAAATTCCGATTTACTAATCCCTCCTAACTCATTCCCCTTAACTAATAACTATTTACTTTTTTCGGAGCCAAGCATCTCTTCGTGCTTTTGCTTTTGCATCTGCATTGGCGTCCATTCCCGTAGACCAAGCTTGGGCTTCTTCTAAAGTAAGTTTCGAAGTTTTTTCTTCGCCCCAAATTTTGCGGTACTTAATCTCAATGCTGTCGCCCGGTTTGTGAGCGGCTATAATTTCGTTGATGTTTGAATCATCAGTTAATACGGTTCCGGCTAGGCTCAAAATCACATCTTCAGATTCTACTCCGGCTTTATAAATTGGCGACCCTACTGTAGCGTTGCCCGTCAGTTGCCAGCCTCCTCTTTGGTTGCGTATGTTGCCGCCTATGCTTGCACGGCCTTCCGCTCTATTGGTATAAGTCACGCCCATTTTCTTGAACAAACTGGCGTAATCTGGCATTTGGCTGTCCAAAATATATTTTCCGAAAAACTCATTGGCAAAGCTTTCTCCAGCATATTCAGCCATTCGCGCTTGTAGGTCACGAACGGTGTAAGGGATTTCCGTTTTACCCTGTTTCTCCCAAACGTACTTCATGTAATCGTCTAAGTTTTTACCATTGTCCATTGTGCGTAACGACATATCCAGAGCCAAGCCCAATACCGAACCATAGGTATAGTAGGAAATGAAAATGTTGCTCAGGTTGGTCGGGTCAATGGATGTGGCTGCATCAACAAATGGCGCTTGGTAGCTCATTTCAATGGGGTTATGAAAATTTCTACCCGGAGCATTAACCACATAACCTACACTTCCGCCTAATCCGTTTACGTATTGTTCGGGAGAAATACTTCCAGAACGAGCTTGCATTAAGGCAGTGTAATAACTCGTAAATCCTTCGGCAAACCACAATTCACCCGACATGTTGGCGTCTTCAAAACTGAAAGGTTCTAAAGATTTTGGGCGAATGCGTTCCACATTCCAACTATGGAAAAATTCATGCGACATGGTGCCCATAGAGGTGGAGCCCAATGGTCTTTCTACTGGCAGACCGCTTACTACGTAAGTTGAGTTTCGGTGCTCCATACCATCGCCACTGGCGTTGGGCATATAGCAAGAAAGGAAAGTATACTGGCCGAAATCATAAGTAGCCAATTCGCCAAAAACAGCTTTTTGTTGCATTACGATACCCATGGTTTCTTCGAAATAAGCATCCACTTCTGCATCGGTAGTGCCGTCTTTATGCAAGGCCAAACGAATGGTTTGTCCATCTACATTTCTTTCTCTGAAATACAAATCGGCAATTTCAGTTGGGCTGTCCATTAAGTAATAGGTATTTGGCGCGTAGAATGTATTATTGCCCAAATCTTTAAGTTGAGTAGCTACTTTCCAGTTTCTGTCTTCCCTCACATTGAATTTTACTTTTATCGGACGTTGGTCTAAACCTCTGGCCCAAGCCAAAGTAGCGGGCATGTTGAGGTGGGCGTGACTTTCATCAATGCCAGAATAAGTACCGCCAGCGCGGTTGGCATAAAGCGTATATTCAAAGTTGACAGTGCCGTTATGTCCAGCCACATTCCACTGATAAGGATTTTCTCTAGTGATAGGTAGGGCCTTTCCGTTACTGTCCGTGGCCTTAACGTTGTACACGTTTTTGGCAAACTCATGCACCGCGTAACGGCCAGGAGAACTACGGCTCATGTGCACTTCCAATACTTTGTTTTCCAAATTGCTGAACTTGATTTTAATATTGGCCTCGTGGTGCACTGCATTGTCAAACGACAATTCGTATTCGTTGTAGGTTTGGGCTTGTAGGCTGATGGCCAAGAAGCTAAAAAGTAAGATTGTTAGTTTTTTCATTTTTGAACTTAGTTTATGTTTAGCTCATAGCTAATTTTTGCGTTAAAGTTTTCGCTGTATTGATAGACCGTAATTTCTTTTTTATCCTCACTAATAACCTCAAAGCGGATCAACTTACCAGATGAATCAAATTCGCTTTTTTCGGTATCGTAGAATTTATAAAGAAACGAACTGCTAATTAGATCATTTTTAAAATTCCTAACGAATGATGTGTCGCCATACTCATCTATCACAGTTGTGGAAATGAGAATATTGCCATCAAATTTATTAATCAAATTAATAGTATCTGGTTCTTTTCCTGACTCTATTATAACATAGTAATCTACATTACCTAATGAATCATAATTGGTATACTGGTCGGTCTGAATCCTGCCAAAACTTGAGTCGTTGGTATAAGAAATCTGTAAATAGGGCCTCCTCTGGTCATCGTAAATAACACTGTCCACAAACAAGCTTTCCTCTTTGTCTACAAAGTATAAGTTTTCTTTCTTACTTAATTCTCTTAAGTCATTGTAGGTATAGCTTATTCTTCTATTAAGTGTATCAAATCGATCAAAGATAGACGTGATCTTTTCCTTAGCTCCAATTTTATGAGTTACTCTTTTAATCCTTATTTGCTTTTCAGTCCCAGTATAATATGTTTCTTCAACCAAACTATCATTAGCGTCATACTCAAAATGAATTCTTCTGGCCTCTAGTGTTTCAACCACCTTGTTAGATTCGTAGAGCTGAGTCGTATAAATCTCTTCAGTTACCAGTCCTTTATCATTTCTGATAAACTCAGTTAACGTCACTTTGTATGTGCCGATTGATTTAGCCTCTTCTGGAATATTGACTTCGATATTGTTTGAACAGCCCAAAAGCGCAAATAGAGAAAGCAGACCTAAGTTTCTTAAAAGATTCATCAATGGTAATTATTCAGGGTAAACCGCCCTTACCTCCACCTCAATAAACATATTTGGGTTGACCAAGGTAAATACTCCAATGGTCGATCTCGCTACTTTATTAGGGTTTTCTTGGGTTCCAGAATACTTGTCATCGGACGAGTTCTAAAGCAAGTTAACTTTTTATCAGTCGTATCTGTAAATAAAAATAAGGACGAATTTTTCATGCTTCACGGCAAACGACTTTGTCGCTTACTTAGCTTACATGTACTCTAATGCCTCATGTGAAAAAACGAGAGTAAAACCTACCTTCCTTATAGGAACAAGGGTAATTTTTGATTATTTTTACCCTTGTAATAACAATAAGTGTAAAGCTTACTCTCATTTATGAATAGCTTCGATAAATCAAAACCGTTTAACAACCTCCCTCTACTTCCGCCTAAGGCAGATTTAGAAACCAAAGAAATTTTAACTAAAACCATTAAAGCAAGTAGAGCTTTAGCTCAATTAAATGGAGCAATAAGAAACTTGCCCAATCCAAGTCTATTTCTTGACACGCTTCACCTTCAAGAAGCAAAAGCCAGTTCTGAAATTGAGAATATCATAACTACAAATGACGACTTATATCAATCTGTTGTTGCTGATAAAAAATTCGATAATCCAGCAACAAAAGAAGTCATCAGTTATAAAGAAGCTATATGGCTAGGCTTTAAACGTCTTGAAAAGCAGCCTTTCATTACAACAAACCTCTGTTTAGAGCTTGTTCAGTGTATTAAACAAAATTCTGCAGGCATAAGAACTACACCTGGAACTACGCTATCCAATGCAAAAGGAGACATTATCTATACTCCGCCAACAGGAGAGCAAGTGATAAGAGACAAAATGGCTAATCTGGAAATTTTCATCAATGAAAATAGATCAATAGACCCATTGATTAAAATGGCAATATCACATTACCAATTTGAAGCCATTCACCCATTTTCTGATGGTAACGGAAGAACAGGTCGTATTCTCCTACTACTTCAACTTAAACTCGAACAATTACTTGATATACCAGCGCTATTTTTAAGTGATTATATCATTAAGCATAAAGACAAATATTACCAAGGCCTAAGAGCGGTAACTGAAAAAAATGATTGGTCATTCTTTGTGCTCTATATGTTAGATATGGTAGAAGAAACAGCCATTAGTGGGCTAAATAGACTCGAATCTATAATTCAGCTAATGGACAGAACTAGTCAAGAGATAAAAGAAAAACTGCCTAAAGTTTATTCCAAAGATCTGGTTGAAGTCATTTTTAAGCTTCCATATACCAAAAGACAAAACCTAATTGACATTGATTTAGGAACACCTAAAACAGTGGGAAACTATTTGATAGCATTAGAAGAAAAAGGGTTTCTTAAGTCAGTAAGAGTGGGGAAAGAGAAATTATACCTGAACCAAAGATTAATGGATATTCTAGAAAATTAAAATGCACAAGCGCATAACAACCCTTAAAGAAACATATCAGTTAAGAGGTCAAACCCTAAACGATTACTTATAAACCGCCCTTACCTCAATTTCAATAAACATATTTGGGTTGACCAAGGTAAATACTCCAATGGTCGATCTTACTACTTTATTGGGATTTTCTTCCGTTCCGAAGAACTCACCATAAGCTTTAAACCAGCCATCAAAATCGGGTTTGTTGTCGTTTTCCGGGTCGGGGGCAACATACACTTTCATGGCCACTACATCTTCTAAACCCAAGCCTTCTTCGCCCAAATAATCCGCAATTCGCTTAAGGGTGCTTACGCTTTGTTCATAGGTGTTTCCAAATCTCTCACGGTCGTCTTCGGGCTTGCTTTCGTCTTTGGGGTTGGCCACTATACCACTGGCAAAATAGATGCTTTTTCCCGCAGGTACTTTTACTCCCTTTAGAATAGAAGAGCCTTCTCTTTCGAAGCGAGTGACTTCTTCTGTAGCGCGCCCATCATGGCTACTGTTCTTCTCTGTTTGACAAGAAGCTAAAGTGGTTAGAGTAAACAGAAGCAAAAGGGATTTGATTTTTAGTGTCATTGACCTAGATTTTAAAATGAAGATACAAAAGTTAATAGCTTGTATAAATTTTGATTGGCTAAATTAACCATCACCTTAATTCATATTATTCGACCTTAGGTAAAAAATCAACCTTCGATTCAGAGTTTCTGTATTATCTTCGAAAAAAATATTTATTCTGCAAGAAAGAGAAGTTCGTAGAAAGGTATAGAGTTGGATAGATATTTGTTTTGTCAGGGAGAGCTTGGTGAGAGCTAGCTTGAAATAGATTGATCAATGGGAAGGGCAATTGTTGTTTCAGCCCCAAAACAAGAGAGAATTGGAAAGGAATATAATTGAAGAATTGGGTAGTTTGGCTTTGGCTACTCGTTTGAAAAACTTGAGTGAGCGGCTAGCCAAAGATGTAGCAGCTATTTATAAAGAATCCGACTTCGATTTTGAACCCCGTTGGTTTGCTGTGGTTTATGCCCTAAAGAATGGGGAAGAACTGGCGGTGACAGAGCTGGCAGCCAGTTTACAACAAACCCATCCTGCCGTAAATCAAGTTGCAAATATTTTAGTAAAGAAGAAGTTGGTGATAGAATCGAAAGATGATGCCGACCAAAGAAAGCGTCTTTTAAAGCTGAGTGATTCTGGAATGGAATTGGTCGGTAAAATGGAAGGACTTTGGCAGAAAATTAAAAAGGCCAACGACCAGCTTTTAATCGATAGCAAGCAAAACTTCCTAGACGACATAAAGACCATAGAGTCCGCACTAGACGAAAAATCTATGTATGACAGGGTAAAGTCGCTACTGTAAACCTTATCGGCTCAACTCAAAGCGTTTAAAACTCATAAAATCTTCTTTGTTCTCGGGGTTTTCTGGATGGTTAATGGAAATGTAAAGGCCATCTTTTCCAACAAATGAATTGTAGGGAGCCAATGCTGTGTTTTTCCCGAAGTATGTTTCTCCAATTGGAGTCAAGCCCTTATCCAATACCATCACTGAAAACGTTTTAGGGAATGAAAAAAGCTGAGAGATGTTGTCTTCCTCCTGTATTTCTACGTCTGGGAAGCAAAACCTATAATAGACCTCTCGGTATTGGTCATAAATAACGTTTCCGTAATGAGGTGTCACAATCGGGTACATCCCTCTATCCTCTGGCGAACCATCTGTAGGAAATCGATCGATACTCTTCTTGAAATATTTACTTTCTGCTAGTACAGGCGTGAGTTTTGAGTTTGATGAAGCTGCATAATAAACATGATGATCTCCAAAAAAGGAATAGACAAACTTAGGGCTGGCACTCATACTGAATCGCCAATAAGTCTTTTTGTCTCCCCAATATCCCTTCGGGAAGAAATGAGGAAGGGGAGTGGTTTGGCCAGAATTAAGGTCAATAGAATATGCCAAATGTGTAGCCGACATTTGTTCGCCTGAGAGTAAGTATGGATTTCCTTCAAAACTGGTTTTCACTATGAGATTCCCGTTTATTAATGCCGAGTTCGAGGGGAAAGCACTGGGCCAAAACACGGCATTGGAGTAACCCAAAGGAGGTTCATATTTTAATCCTTCCACTGAACCTTTCAGAATATTGGAAGTATAGACAGAGTTTTTGCTGAATGGAAAAATCATGATACTGTCAGGTCGAACAATATGAAAGGCTGAGATTTCTCCTACTCCCTTTGGTCCATCAACATCATAAGAGTGTTGGTAAACTATTTTCTGCTCATTAAGAGAGTAAGCCTGAATTTCATTGGTTTGTTGATTTAGAGAAAACAACAAACCGTCCTCAGAATTATCGTGGTAGGCCAAGAAACTACTGACATTTGAGGTGCTATTATCTATGGGGAAGTTAATGGTTTCGCTGGGGACTAAGCTTGCCTCAGGCTTATCTTTTGGCTTGGAGTTTCCACAACCTGAGGTCAATAAACCAATAGCTATAATAGCGATAGTGTAAATGCTTTGTTTCGTTTTCATAATTCAAACCTAAGGTAAACTAATTTCATAGTTTATGCTTGTGTCGCGTCATCATTTTTGCTCTAGAATCGTTCAGTCTACTGTTCATGAACGTTCATTTTTCAATTGTTTATTATCTGAATAGTTTCGTAATGTATTGTTTAACAATGATTTGGATTGGTGATTTGAATTAGGTATGTTTTTTGGTAAGTAGTTACGTATTAAGATAATGAACATGCAAAGAATCGTCATTTCCATTGTTATAACTTTTTACTCGGCCTGTTTACAAGCTCAATCATTTGACCAAACGGATGTGGTCACTCAGCTTGCTCAAATCATGGATCGCAATTATGTATTTCCAGAGAAGGGAAAGGCGATGAGCGACCTGATTCTGTCGAAACTAAAAAATGGAGAGTACAAAGCCATTGAGTCTCCTGACGATTTAGCCAAACAACTTGATGCAGATTTAAAGTCGGTGGCCAATGACAAGCATATTCGAGTAACTTATAACCCTACACGTTTTGAGGCCATTCAGCAAGGTAGCCCGACAGGCGGTAGACCAGCCCAAGGAAATTACGGATTTGAAGAGGTTGATATTCTTGAGGGTAATATTGGTTATTTAGACCTAAGAGGTTTTTCAGATATCCGATTTGCGGAAGAGGTAGCAAAGGCAGCAATGGATAAACTGATTCAGTCCGATGCTATAATCTTCGACCTAAGAAAAAACGGAGGAGGCTCTCCTTCCATGATCAGGTTTATTTCTAGTTACCTTTTTGGTGATAAACCTGTTCACTTAAATACTTTTTATTGGCGTCCAAGCGACAGGTATTCAGAAACCTGGACAGCCCCAGACTTAGCGTCTGTTTATAAACCGAATGTGCCTGTTTATGTGCTCACTAGTAATTACACTTTTTCGGCTGCTGAAGAGTTTACGTACAATTTAAAAAATTTAAAACGTGCCACCATTATTGGTGAAACCACGGGCGGAGGGGCGCATCCGGGTGGGCCAATGCTGCTAACAGATGGTTTTATTGTCAATGTACCTCAAGGCAGAGCAATTAACCCAATTACCAAAACCAACTGGGAAGGAGTGGGGGTAAAACCCAATATTGAAATTAAGGCTGATGCCGCTTTGGATAAGGCATTGGAACTTATTAAAGCAAAGAATTAGGAAGTCAAGTTTTTAAGTATGATCAAGAACTACATCAAAATTGCGCTCAGAAGCCTGTTGAAAAGTAAGGCTACTTCTGTTATTAATGTATTAGGCCTTTCAATTGGCATGGCCTGTTGTATTGTTATTTTCTTATTCGTTCAAAATGAAATGTCATATGATAAGTTTCATTCTAAATCAGATAATATATTTAGAGTGCTCACTATCGACAAGGCCCTAGGGGTAAGTAATAGCCTAGTTGGTATTACGCTTCCTGTTTTAGGTGCTTCTATGGAAGATAATTTTCCAGAAGTAGTGAATCGAGTACGAATGCTACCACAAGGAAGGCAACTGATTACTTACGAGCAGCAAGGCTTCTATACCGATCACTTTGCTTATGCCGAACCCTCAATTTTTGAAATGTTTGATTTTAAACTGGTAGAGGGAGACGTAGAGAATGCTTTGAAAAATCCCAATACTGTGGTGGTAACACAGAGCATGGCTCAGAAGACTTTCGGTACCGATAATCCCATTGGAAAGCGAATTGATATTGGAGGTCAACCGGGTTTGGAAGTAGTGGCAGTAATGAAAGATGTAACGGAAAACAGCCACCTTAATTTTGATGTAATTGTTTCTATGCAGCAAGCAGATACTACATCGGGCTTTGCGCAATTCCTCAATTCTTGGCAGAGCATCAGCATGGTTACTTATGTGGAATTGGCCAGCCCAGCCAATGAAGAAACAGTGGAAGGCAAAATGGAAACCTTAATTCGAGCGAATAATGTGGGTGAAAATTTCAGCGTAACACTTCAACCATTAAAAGATGTTCATTTAAAATCCAGTGGAATTCTTTTTGAGAATTATAACCTGAATAAAACGGATGAAGGTTATGTATTTACCTTGGCGGCTGTTGGCCTTTTTGTAATGTTGATCGCGTCTTTCAACTTTATGAATTTATCTACGGCAAGATCCGCTAATAGGGCAATGGAAGTTGGAATTCGGAAGGTGTTTGGTGCGATAAAAAAACAGCTCATCAATCAGTTTATGGTGGAATCCGTTTTCCTTTGCCTTTTCTCGCTGTTTGTAGCGATAGGTTTAGTCGCAGCATTGGGTTCAGCGGTGAGCCTTCCATTTAACGATAACTTGGCAATACATTTTATTTCTAACCCAATCTGGATAGTTGGTGCTCTAATCTTTACTGTGGTACTAGGGCTTTTTTCTGGAAGCTACCCAGCTTTTATGTTGTCTAGTTTCAGTCCTATCAGTATTCTTCGCGGTTCATTTAAAACTAGCGGAAAGGGTGTTTTATTAAGGAAGTCATTGGTGGTTTTTCAGTTTATGGTGTCCATAGTAATGATTATTGGAACCGCCATTGTTTATGACCAATTACAGCTTTTACGTAATGCCGACAAAGGTTTTGATACGGAGCAAATTCTCACTTTAGATGTAAGTCACCCAAGTTTACAGCCTTCCATTCAAGTGCTTAAAAACAAGCTAGAACAAAACCCTTCCATTTTGGCCACAGCAGGAACAGCCTCTATGCCAGGGAGAACCTTTGGCCGAAGAGGAGTGAGGCCCGAGGGTGCTGGCCCAGATGACACTTGGATTGTGAGTGTGCTTAATTTTGATGAGCATTTTGTGGACTTAATGGGAATGGAAATTGCCCAAGGAAGGCTTTTCAATCGAGAAATAGCTACTGATCAACAGCAGGCTGTAATCATTAATGAGTCCATGGCAAAACAGCTAGCTTGGAATGAGCCAATAGGCAAGAAGCTAACTTTTGGCCAAAACGAATCGACCATTGTTGGAGTAGTGAAGGATTTTCATTTCGCGTCACTTCGCTATCAAATTGAACCGCTGGCCATGTTCTACAATCCCAACGGAGGAGGAAGTTTGGCGATTAAATTAAACACTGAAGATGTAAGCAAAACAATGGCTTTTGTACAAGATACTTGGGACGAAGTGTTTCCGAATAGTCCTCTAGAATATCGATTTTTTGATGAGGAATTTGGGCAGCAATATCAGTCCGATGAAAAGTTCGGCACCTTAGTTTTTAGCTTTACTTGGCTAGCTATTTTCATTGCTTGCTTGGGTTTATTTGGCCTTTCGGCCTTTACTGCACAGCAAAAAACAAAGGAGATAGGAGTGAGAAAAGTGTTAGGAGCATCCGTTGTGGGTATCGTTGTATTGCTTTCTAACCAATTCACTAGGCTCATCATTATTGCTGTACTTTTGGCTAGCCCTTTGGCTTATTATATGATGGAATACTGGTTGAGCGATTTCGCCTATCGCGTAGATATTAACTGGCTATGGTTCTTGGCCTCAGCAGTTGTAGCTTTGCTTATCGCCTTGGCTACTGTAACCTATCAATCGGTTAAAGCTGCTATGGTTAATCCAGCTAGGTCGTTGAGGTGTGAATAGAATTTAGCAAACTTTAACATAATGGAGAGTAAGGGTCGTAACCTAAATGCTTAGAATTGGTTTAATTGTTGTTACCCAAAGAATGTGACCATCGGTAAAGACGAAAAGCGCTTATTTTCGTTAGATTTATGTTCTTACCTCTATTTGGGTTTTTTGAGTTTGAAAAGCTTACTACGTATTATGAAATTGTTTAAAAAGTTAATTATCATACCTGCTCTCATATTATTGGGCAGTACCAATATTTACGCTTCAGGAGTGACAGATACTACTCAGTATTTGCAACCTAAAGCAGAACACATCAAGGAGGCCATTATGGTCACTCAAATTCTTGATTATTTTCATTATAGAGATGTCGATTTAAATGATTCATTGTCGTCTGTCATTATGGACAACCTCATTGAGTCGTTAGATGCTAGTAAAAATTACTTTTTGGCCTCAGATATTAAATCGTTTCAGAAGTATCGCTTTGCTTTCGATGAAGACTTAAAACGTGGAAATTTGGTTCCAGCTTTTTACATCTTCAATATCTATAAAAAAAGAGTAGAAGAACGCCTTAAATATGCTTTGGCGGAGTCGGCCAAGAAATTCGATTTTACAAAAAACGAAACTTTCGTTTTTGATAGAGAGAAAGCTCCTTATTCTCAGTCTGTAAAAGAACAAGATGAACTTTGGAGAAAGATTATAAAGCATCAGGCTTTGAGTCTGAAGTTGAGTGGTTCTGACGATAAGAAGATTTCAGAAACCCTTATAGCACGGTATGAGCGTTTTAAAAGCAATGTAGATAAATACAATAGCACAGATGTATTCGAGATACTGATGAACTCTGTAACCGAGGCTTTCGACCCTCATACTAATTATTTTGGGCCAAGAAGTGCCGAAGACTTTCAGCGTGAAAGCTCTAAGGCCATGGAAGGAATTGGCGCTACTTTACAGCAAGATGATGACTTTACTAAAATCGTAGAGCTGAGGCCTGGTGGACCTGCCTTTTTAAGCGGGCAGATTGATATAGATGATAGAGTAGTAGGTATTGCACAAGGAGCCGAAGGCGAAATGGTTGACGTTGTAGGTTGGAGATCAGATGAAGTGGCCGGGCAAATTCGAGGCCCCAAGGGAACTTTGGTTCGGATTGAATTTTTACCTGCTGGCAGACCTGTGGGTAGCCAAACTAAAATAGTAAATATAGTTCGTGATAAAATTAAGTACGATGAAGCTAAAGCCAAAAGCCAAGTGGTGCAGTATGAAGAAGGTGGTAAGACTTACAACTTAGGTATAATCACCATTCCCGACTTCTACTTAGATTCTGAAGGACTTGAAGAAGGAGAAAAAGATTATAGCAGCGCTACCAGCGATGTCAAAAAACTAATTGCACAGCTGCAAGAGGATGGAGTAGATGGTGTGATGCTTGACCTGAGAAATAACGGTGGAGGCTCTTTACTGGAAGCCATAAGTTTGTCAGGGCTGTTCTTACCCGGTGGGCCAGTGGTTCAAATCAAATACGCTAATGGACAAATTGCGAAAGAAGACGATAAAGAGAAAATGTTCTATACAGGCCCCTTGAGTGTTATGACCAATCGTTTCTCGGCTTCTGCCTCTGAGATTTTTGCAGGCGCATTACAAGATTACAAAAGAGCAGTAATTGTTGGTGAGCAGACTTACGGAAAAGGTACGGTTCAAAATGTAAGAGGGTTGAATGACTTCTTGAGAGAACCAACAACCGATGAGCTAGGCTTGATTAAATATACTATAGCAAAGTTCTATAGAGTAACTGGAAGTAGTACACAGCATTTGGGTGTTTCACCAGATATCAGCTTGCCTTCTGCTTTTAGTGCCGAAGAGTTTGGTGAAAGCTCAAAGCCAAGCGCCCTGCCATGGGATAAAATTCCAGCAGCAAAGTTTACTCCTCTTGATTATGTAGATAATGAATTGATTGCTCAATTGAAGAAGTCGCATGAGAAAAGGTTAAAAATAGATCAGAGCTTGATCGACTACCAGTACGACATTAATGAGCTGAACAAGGCAAGGGCTCAAACTTCTATTTCTTTAAACTACGACATACGTAAGAAAGAAGCTGAGGATCAAAAAAATAAGAGAGATGCTAGAGTAAAAATTGGTGACTCCTTAAAAGAACTAGGTTCAAGCAAAGGAGTGAATCACTCTTTAGACGAACTGAAGGATCCTTTCTTAAAAGAGAGTATCATACTTTTAGCAGAGCAGATTGCAGCAAAGAAGAGTAAAGGATAAGCCAATAGACTAATCTATAGAAAATAAAATGGCTGGACAGAAGTCCAGCCATTTTATTTTTAACCTGATCGAGAATCCTGATTAGGGGTTCCTATCCAGATATAGTTTTATTTAGCGTAGTTAACCGCTCTCATTTCGCGAATAACAGTCACCTTAATTTGCCCTGGGTACTGCATGTCTTTTTCAATTTTCTGCGAAATATCAAATGAAAGCTGACCTGCAGTAGTATCAGAAACCGAATCGGCATCTACTAAAACTCTCAATTCTCTACCTGCCTGAATTGCGTAACATTTGTTTACCCCATCAAAGTCTAGAGCGAGCGCCTCAAGGTCTTTCAGTCGTTTGATGTACGATTCCATCACTTCTCTTCTAGCACCCGGACGAGCTCCTGAAATAGCATCACAAGCTTGAATAAGTGGGGAGATCATAGAAGTCATTTCGATTTCATCGTGGTGAGCTCCAATTGCATTACAGATTTCTGGATGCTCCTTATACTTTTGAGCCAATTCCATTCCCAATAATGCGTGAGGAATTTCTGGTTCTTCTGGCCATACTTTCCCAATATCATGAAGTAATCCTGCTCTTTTCGCACGTTTGGCATTTAAACCAAGCTCAGAAGCCATGGTGGCGCAAAGCCTTGCCACTTCTCTGGAATGCTGAAGTAGGTTTTGACCATAAGAAGATCGGAACCTCATTCTACCAACTAACTTGATGAGCTCAGGGTGGAGGCCATGAATGCCTAAATCAATCACCGTTCTTTCACCAATCTCTACAATTTCTTCCTCAATGTTTTGTGTGGTTTTGGTAACGATTTCTTCAATCCTAGCTGGGTGAATTCTACCATCGGTAACTAGCCTATGTAAAGAAAGTCGAGCAACTTCTCTTCTTACTGGATCGAAGCCAGAAATGATGATGGCTTCAGGCGTATCGTCAACAATAATTTCTACACCAGTAGCCGCCTCTAACGCACGAATGTTTCTTCCTTCTCTACCGATGATTTTACCTTTTACATCATCGCTTTCAATATGGAAAATGGATACGCAGTTTTCTACGGCATGCTCTGTTGCAGTTCTTTGAATAGATTCGATAACGATCTTTTTGGCTTCTTTTGCCCCAGTGAGTTTGGCTTCGTCAATAATATCTTTGATGAGCACAGATGCATTCGATTCCGCTTCAACCTTTAAGGTTTCCATTAATTGCTCTCGGGCTTCATCTGCAGAAAGCTGTGCTACTTTTTCCAGCGCCTTTACTTTCTCATCTACCTTGCGCTCTAGGTCTTCTTTTCTCTTTCTAACGATCTCCAACTGAGCTTCTACATTTTCCTTAATGCTATCAACTTCAGCTTCTTTTCGCTTAGTTTTTTCTAATTGAGTATTGAGGGCAGCTTCTTTTTGTTTTAGCTTGTTCTCATTACTAATGATTTGATTTTTCTTACGATTAACCTCTTCTTCAAACTCTGATTTAAGTTTGAGGTACTTTTCTTTGGCCTCAAGAATTTTATCTTTTTTGAGGGTTTCGGCTGTAAGCTCAGCCTCTTTCATTATTAATTTGGCCTTTTCGGCTAGTTCTTGAGCAGCCTTCTGGTTTACCTTTTGTAACAGAAGTCTTCCTATGAACACCCCAACTACCAACGCTGCGATGGCAGTAATGAGGATTGTAACTGTTTCTCCCATAAGTGAATCTATAGGTAGAATCGGAAGTGTACTGAAACGTATTCTAACGCGGTATTTAAGGAATTAAGAGAGGGCGATATTTATCATGTCTTCAAGTTGATCCAATTGGTCGGAAGTAGTATTGTCTATTGACGCTACTTCACCTTCCATTTTCATCTTTGCAATCATGCAATCGAATGCTACCATGGCCAGCAGATCTTCTTTCTCATCTATGCCAAATTGGTCTCTAAAAGATCGTAATTTTTCATTTATTGCTTTTCCAGCATTACGTACCCTTTGCTCCTCTTCAGGTTTAACTTTCATAGGGTACTCTCGGTCCCCAATCTTGATTTTTATTGATAGAATGTCTACCATATGATTATACTACTCACTTAAATGAGCAATACATTTATCTATTTCCTTAATGTACTCGTTTAACTTATGTTTCAACTCTGTAGACTCTTCCTTTTCTACGGTTGTGTTTGATACAATTTTAGTGATTTTATCCTGATTTTGAAAATCAGTAATCTGAGCTCGAAGATCAACTATTTGTCCTTTTAACTCAGTATTTTGGCTTACTAGCGTTTTGTTTTCCAGCTTCAACGCCTCATGCTTGTTCACCAGTTGTTTTAACTGCTGTTGCACCCGACTTATACGTTCAAAAAGCGATAATTCAGCCATCTTATTTTCTTATTACGGCTCCGAACTCTCGCTCAAAGCCTTGCATTAACCGGCTCATACTCTTGTCAATAACTTTATCTGTCAATGTTTTTTCTTGGTCTTGAAGGTAGAAACTAATGGCATAAGCTTTTTTACTTGCATCAATTTTATCGCCTTCGTATACATCAAAAACATTGATTCGATTGATCAAAGATCGCTCAAGTTTTTCTGCCAATTTCCGAATGTCATCAAATTTTACCGCTTTATCAACAACTAATGATAAGTCTCTTTTTACTTCTGGGTATTTAGAGATGGGTTGGAAAGTGAATTCTGAGGTAGAAAGTTTTTGAATATAGTCCCAATCGAAATCGGCAAAGAACACTTCGCTAGAGATGTCGGCCATTTTAGCCACTTCTGCATTCACCTTGCCTAAATGTACAATTGGTTTCTTATTGGTAGAAATGGTTAAACCATATCCGAAAAGCTCACTTTCTGTCTCCTGACTGTCGATTTTATTAACTCCAAACTTTGCTAGTAACTTAAGAACAATGGCCGATAAATCATGAAAATTAACCTTCCTGCTTGGCGAAAGCCAACTTTCTGGCGCATTGTTTCCTGCCAAAAACAACGAAAGCCTAGAGCGCTCTACATATTTTTCTTTGATGAAATGATATGTGGTTCCGAACTCAAAAAGTTTGAGGTCACCATTTTTTCGTTTTACGTTTCTATCAACAACCTCTAGGCCGTGGAATAGAAGTGTTTGGCGCATTACGTTCAAATCTTCACTCAAATAGTTTAGAATTTTAACGTTTTCATTTTCGTCAATCGCTGCTGTTCCGGTTGAGTAGCCATCTTTAGTAAGCGAGTTAGTGACTATTTCATGAAAGCCAGCACCTGCCAACAAACGAGAGGTTTCTTTTTTGATTCCGTCTGCATCTGTAGAAGGAAACTCTGAAAGGAAAGTACTACTTAAATGCTCATCAATTTCAATGTTGTTGTAACCGTAAATTCGTAATACCTCTTCTACAATATCGGCTTCGCGCTGAACATCTACGCGGTAGGGAGGAACAATGGCGGTAAATCCAGTTTCGGTTTCGCCCTGAATTTGAATATCTAGGCTTTCTAGTATTGACTTGATTCTGTCATTGCCAATTGCTTTTCCAATCAAACGGTCAATGCTCGCAAACTTTACTTCTACTTTGAAATCTTCGATTGGTGTTGGGTAGAAGTCTGCAAGAGGTGATGAAACCTCGCCTCCGGCAAGCTCTTTAATAAGCAATGCGGCATATTTTAAAGCATAAACGGTAATGTTAGGATCAGTTCCGCGCTCATAACGGAAAGAAGCATCTGTTTTTAATTGATGCTTTTGTGCACTTCTACGGATGTAATCTGGTGAGAAGTAAGCACTTTCTAAAAATACGTTTTTCGTAGTTTTCTTAACACCTGATTTGATTCCGCCAAACACACCTGCAATACACATTCCACCAGTGTCATTACAAATCATTAAGTCTGTATCGGCTAGTTTTCTTTCTTTCTCATCAAGGGTTGTGAATGCTGCTCCTTCTGGAAGTGTTTTCACTGTTACTTTATCGCCAACGATTTCATCTGCATCAAAGGCATGCATGGGCTGACCAAGACTATGTAGCACGTAATTGGTAATGTCCACCACATTGTTAGTTGGTTTTATTCCAATGGAATTTAGTCTAGCCTTTAACCAATCAGGAGAATCGGTTACGGTAACTCCAGTAATGGTAAGAGATGAATACCTTGGGCATGCTTCGGTATTTTCAACACTTACCGGAATGATTCTTTTCTCGTTGTCAATTTTGAAATCTTCAATAGATGGTAGTTCAACTTTTCTATTGAGAAGTGCTTTTAAGTCTCTGGCTACACCAATATGTGATGCTCCATCTGCTCTGTTTGGTGTTAAACCTATCTCGAAAACAAAGTCTGATTCTAATTTAAAATACTCAGCTGCTGGGGTGCCGTTGGGTAAATCAGTATTTAATATCAAAATTCCATCATGAGATTGACCAAGGCCTATTTCGTCTTCGGCACAAATCATCCCTTCAGAAACCTCGCCTCTAATTTTAGCCTTTTTGATCTGGAACGAATCGCCTGAACTTGGGTACAGTGTTGCGCCCACGGTAGCAACAATTACTTTTTGGCCTGCTCTCACATTTGGAGCGCCACAGACAATTGGAGAAAGTTGCTCATTACCAATATCCACAGTGGTTACACTTAGTTTGTCTGCGTTGGGGTGCTTGGCACAAGTAATGACTTCGCCTATGACCAAACCTTTAAGGCCACCTTTTACAGATTCTACTTCCTCCCAAGTTTCTACTTCTAGTCCAGAGCCAGTTAAAAGTGCTGCAATTTCTTCTGCAGGTTCAGTAATTTGGATATATTCTTTAAGCCAGTTAAGGGAAATCTTCATGCCAGTAATTTACTTGTTCCACCAAAATTAGGTGAAAGAGCAAAATTAATGATTTAAGCTTTCCAACAATGTGCTTAATGGTTTTTGTAGAGCTTTTCGCCTGCTTTAATTGGAACTTTCAGCAAGTTTTCGGCAGGAGGGATGGGGCAACTGTAGTCTGGGTTGAAGTGGCAGTAAGGATTGTAGGCTGTGTTGAAGTCTAAGATAACAGAGTTTGTGCCGTTCTCTTCAAGATCTATGTACCTTCCTCCTCCATATGTTTCATCTCCGCTGGTGTCATCGGCAAACATAAGGAACAAGCGGTTTGGGTTTACATCGTCCCAATCTTTGTAGAGTAATAACCTTTGTGGCTTTCCTTCTAGCTCAAACTCTGCATGGGCAAATGGAATGTATTTTTCTTGCTCACCTGTAGTGGTGGTAATAAAAATTGGCACCTTCTTTTTGATTTCGATTAGGCGGGCTAAGACTTTATAATCTTCGTCTACAGGGTAGTAATTCAGTTTAGTGAAAGTTTTCTTATCTTCTTCAAGTAAAGGAGAGCTAGAGGCAAGCATTCGCTTGTCTTTATCTTTTCTTTCCGTTTCAATTCGTGAAATGTAATCTTCTGAGCTTTCTCCTATGGTAAGGAAGTTGAAAACAGTGACACCTAGTAGCAAAACAATTAAAATACCGAAAATGGTGCTCTTTTTCATGCCACAAAGTAAGGTTGAAAAGCCTGAAACTCAAATGTAAAATTGATTTAAGTGTAGCCTATATCAAGTTTTCGTCTGCAAAGCTATAGTAGCCGTCATCGGTAAAAATGATATGATCTAAAACGGGGATTTCTAACAAGCTCCCTGCATTCTTTAGCTTTTCTGTGAGCTTTATGTCTGCTTGGCTTGCTTTTAGATTACCAGATGGATGATTGTGAATCAGGATGATTCCACTGGCTAAATCTTCTAATGCCTTTTTGAAGATCACTTTAGGGTCGGCTACGGTTCCTGAAACGCCACCTAGACTGATGACTCTCTTTTGAATAACCTCATTATTTCTTTTGAGCATTATTACCCAAAACTGTTCAACTGGCTGATCCATTAATTCGGGCTTCATAAGCTCATATGCATCTTTGGAGTTGCTGATTTTTATCTTTTTGGGCGATTCAAATATTTTTCTTCTCCTGCCAAGCTCTAAAGCGCTCACAATTGAAATGGCTTTGGCTTCACCAATCCCTTTAAACTGTTGGAGTTCATTAACCGACTGTTTGGCTAAAGTGTTTAAATCGTTGTTGGAATGTGAAAGGACTTTTTTGGAGAGGTCAACCGCACTCAACTCGCGAGATCCCGAGCCAATAAGAATGGCTATTAATTCTGCATCAGATAATGCTGCTTTGCCTTTTGATAGCAATTTTTCTCTTGGGCGGTCTTCTTCAGCCCATTTAAGAATATTCAGTCCTTTCTCCATTTATATTAGAATGGTAAGACGGAATATAATAAAAGTGGATGAATATTAAATATTGGACAACAAAAAAAACCGAACCCTGAAGAGTTCGGTTTCAAGTATCGTTATTAATTAACCCTTAAAGGCTGTTTACCAGCTTGGTTAATTTTGATTTGTTATTGGCAGCTTTGTTCTTGTGGATGATATTGTTCTTTGCCAATTTATCCACCATTGCAATTACTTTCTTCAATAACTCTTGAGCCTCAGACTTATCTGATGTATCTCTCAATCTCTTGATGTAAGTACGAGTGGTTTTGTGCTGATAACGGTTTCTCAATCGTTTAGCCTCGTTCGAACGTATTCTTTTTAATGCAGACTTATGATTTGCCATGTATTTATTACTTACAATTTCTCAAATTCGGGACGCAAAGATAGGTCTTAAAATAATATTAACAAATACATGGTGCTAAAATTATTCTGAACAACCAGCTTTGCTTTGACCATTCTATTTGCCTGCGATTTTTTTAAGCATTACTGGTTTAGCTCCAGATTTGTTTGTAAAACCTTTAGGTCTGGGCTCTTCAAGATCTTCTGATAAAAGCATCATCATTTCATTTTTGCCTATAAACTCGAATATACCTTTCATACGACCTGATTCTATACCAAATATGGTGAAAACGATATCGATTTGATGAGGGATTGTAGCTGTATTTACCTCATAAAGAATAACCATCTCTGTATCCTCAATCTTAAAGTTTTTACCTCCTACAACCTCTCCCTCGGTGATCATGGTAAATAGGTTGTCTTCATCAAAAGTCATTTCTATTTCTTCAGTATCTTCTAAACTCTTTCCCGACCAAGTGCCTGTCATCCTTGGGTTTGTCGAATTTTTAGGAGGTGTATAAGTTGTAGTGGTTTCTGCAATTGGTTCAGGTTCTGGGGCTACATTCTCTCTCTCGTATGCTACGCTTGTAATATAATACTTTGAGTCCCAGCTTTTTCTAATCTCTTCCTTTGGAAATGCTTCTGAAGTAAGCATCTTTTGTGAGCGATAGTCTGTATATTTTGAAAGGACTAGTACCCACTGATCGTTGAGGTATTCTAATTGTGTTATGTAATAACCTAAAGCCAGATTTTCTTCGATTTCTTCTTTTGGAAATGTTTCAGATGTTCTCCATTTCTGTAAACCTATATTGTCACTTTTTGAGCCCACTAAAGCCCACTTTCCTTGCCCGTAAGCTATCTTGATAATACTTCTTCCGTCATCCCAAAACTCTTTAATTTTATCCTTCGGAAATTCACTAGAAGTGGCCCATTTTTGGCCAGTGTATTCGCTGCCTTTGGACATCACTAAAACCCATAGTCCATTACCATAGGTTAAATCCGTAATGGCATAACCGGTTTCCCATAGCTCTCTGATTTCATTCTCAGGGAAATCAACACGACTTCTCCATGCCTGGAGGGTATAGCCCAGGCCTTTGGAAGATACAACAGTCCATAAATCATTATTAAAACTTATGCTGGATAGAGAATAGTTGTTGTCCCAATCATCATTTATTTCTTCTTTAGGAAGCTCTGTTCTTGTTTTCCATTTCTGAGCTGTAATGTCACTACCATAGGTCATCACTAAATGGTATTGTCCAAAACTGATGTTTACGGATAATATTAAAAGCAACAATGTAAGTACGGAAGATGAATGCTTATTCATGTTCAATATGTATGTGAGCTATAAATTTATTTATTCAAATCTGAATTTCTAAGTTTTTGGATGAACAAACTCAAAAACAAACTAGTGTTGTAGAGTAAACTTAGGGCTTTTAAACTTTTGGCATGGAAATGGAAAGAGGGGAATCAATGCATTATTAAAGAGTGGTCGATCCTTGTTGAAAACTTAAATATCAAGGTTATGAAAAGAGTAATACTGTTTGTAGGAATTATGTTGGTTGGGCTTTTTGCCGAAGGAGAGATACAGGCTCAGAGGCGAAACAATGATAGCCGAGGCAACCGCGATAGAAATAAAGTTGAAAAGCGAAATGATAATCGTGGAAGAAACGATGATCGTAAGAAAGTATATAGTTCTAGAACAAATAAGAATGGAAGAAGCGAGACTGTAGTGAAAAAAGTAGTAGTTAGAAACAATGGTTATCGTTATTCTGATTCGAGAAGAAACAATAGATGGACTAGAGTGAATAACTCATATTATGACTATGACTTTAGAAACGGAAGACGACATACTGTTTATAGAAGTGCCGCACCGAGCAGTAGACACATTTGGGTAAATGGTTATTGGGAATATGATAGAAGACTGAGAAGAGAGGTTTGGGTTTCAGGCCATTGGGCAGTGAGGCGCGACTATCATCGTTGGCAAGACGGGCGATACCGCGTTATAGGCGGTGTAAGGGTTTGGGTTCCTGGTGTTTGGATTAGGGTTTTCTAAAAACGGATAATCGATAAATGAAAAGAGGCGCCATTGGCGCCTCTTTTCATTTATACGTGAACGTGTCTTTCTGCGTGATATGAAGATCGAACTAATGCGCCCGATTCAACATATTTAATTCCTCGCTTTAGTCCTTCTTCTTTAAAGAATTCAAACTTATCAGGGTGAACGTATTCAATTACTTCGTGATGCATTTTGGTAGGCTGCAAATACTGGCCTAAGGTCAAAATATCAAGTTTTACCTCAGCCAAGTCATCCATTAATCGGAATACCTGTTCGTCTGTTTCGCCTAAGCCTAACATGGCACCAGATTTAGAACGCTTGCCGTATTCCTTGATACGTTTCAACTCTTCTAAACTTCTAGCGTATTTTGCCTGCGGGCGAACTCTTCTATAAAGCTCTTCAACCGTTTCCATATTGTGCGAAACAACTTCTTGACCTGCATCTATCATTCTGTATAGTGCATCCCAGTTCCCTTTAACATCAGGAATAAGAGTCTCTATAGTGGTTTCTGGGCTTAGTTTTTTAGTTTCTACTACCGTTTGATACCAAATTTCTGCCCCCCTGTCCTTTAGTTCATCTCTGTTTACAGAAGTCAGCACCGCATGCTTAACTCCCATCAACTTAATGGCTTCAGCTACTCTCTTAGGTTCTTCAGTATCATATTCTGGTGGGCGCCCAGTGGCAACTGCACAAAACGAGCAGCTTCTAGTACACACGTTACCCAAAATCATAAACGTAGCAGTACCAGCTCCCCAGCATTCCCCCATGTTTGGGCAATTGCCACTTTCGCAAATGGTATGAAGTTTATATTGGTCAACCAGCTTACGAACTTTGGCGTACTCTTCTCCGATAGGGAGTTTTACACGTAACCAGTCTGGCTTTTTTCTTCTGGTTTCTTTTTCTTTGGAAATTACTGGTAGTTCAATCATCCTTTTCTCCTCTGACTATCAATAACACAAAGGTAAGTCAAAGGTTCCAAAATGGAATGAAAGTAGGTTATCTTCTTTTGCCAAAATAAATTGCAATAAACGCAGCAGTATAAACGCTTTTGTTTTCGGCTTCTGGAAGTATCTCGATTTTGCGTGTAAAAGCTTCGACAACAAAACCAGCTTGGACGCCAAAAACTCTGTTTTTAGTAGAGTTGGTTTCGAAAGTCATTGAGGTTTTGAGGTGAAGCCCAGGCACAATCTTCGATTCAAAAAGTCCTTTTAAGGGCCCAGATGTCCCATTAATATTGTTTACCGAATGAGTGTTGGGGTCATACTGTTCTTTACGTCCACGGTAATTTACATAGTAAGGGGTTTCTAAGCCTAGTGTGGGGCCCGCAGAAACCATAGCGGAAACTCTTACGCCTTGTTGTGGTGATTTCTGAAAAAGCACCTTTTCTCTTCCGTAATAAGGGCGAATAGAAACAAGGTAATTTGATTTTCCGATTACAAAACTACTTCCTGTAATCGTGGTTTGACGCGATTCTCTTGGGTGACGTGTATTGGCTAACTCAATGCCATAATGAGCTAAATTCTTTCTGTCTAATGAGTTTGAGTGTCTCCAGAACAAGGAACTTATGAGGCCGCTATTTGAAGTGTGAGAGGCTCCAAATACATTCTCCATTTGATATTCTTCGTCTTCAAGCCTTGTGTCAAAGCCAAAATTAGACTGACTAAAACCAGCGTTACAAATAAATAGTAACAATACGACTGTGAAAAATTTGGTACTAATTTGCATACTTGGCGTTGTAGCTCTGTTTGAGATTGCTAAATTAACGAAAAAAAATACTGCTTAGTTTATGATCACTGTGAAATCAAAATATACTGGAAACTTAAGTACCGAGGCTGTTCACGTAAAGTCAGGAAATGGCATTGTTACTGATGCACCTGTAGATAATAATGGAAAAGGAGAAGCATTTTCACCTACCGACCTTGTAGCAGCCGCTTTGGGTAGTTGTATGATGACCGTTATGGCCATTGCCGGAGAAAAGAAAGGGCTTAATATGGAAGGAATGAATGTGGAATCGACAAAAATAATGAGTGCGAACCCACGAAGAATTTCAGAAATTAAAATGGATTTCTTTTGGGAAAATTGTACGTTATCTGACAAAGACAGGGAGTGGATAAAGAACATTGGTTTGACATGCCCAGTTGCGCTAAGCTTGCGTGAAGACCTGAAACAATCTATCGAGTTTCATTTCTAAGTTGGCAGAACTTGGTTAGAAACAAAAATGCCTCAATGATGTCAGTGAGGCATTTTTTATGAATTGAAAACCGATTAACTCAGTTTCTTATATTTAATCCTTGTTGGCCCAGTATCTCCCAATCGCTTCTTACGGTTTTCTTCATATTCTGAATATCCACCTTCAAACCAGTATACTTGAGAGTTACCTTCAAAAGCTAGAATATGCGTACAGATTCTATCTAGGAACCATCTATCGTGAGAGATAATTACAGCGCAACCACCAAAGTTATCTAAACCTTCCTCCAATGCCCTTAGAGTATTTACATCAAGGTCGTTGGTAGGTTCATCTAGTAATAAGAGGTTAGCGCCTTGCTTAAGAGTTAATGCCAAGTGCACTCGGTTTCTTTCTCCACCAGACAACTGACCTACTTTTTTGTTTTGGTCGGTGCCGTTAAAGTTGAATTTACTTACATAAGCCCTAGAGTTCATTTCTTTCCCTCCAAGTGTAATCAATTCATTTCCTCCAGTAATTACTTCCCAAACCGATTTGTTCGGATCAAGATTATCGTGTTCTTGGTCTACATAGGCAATGTCTACTGTTGGTCCGACAATGAATTCTCCTTGATCTGGAGTTTCCTTTCCTGTAATCATGTTGAAAAGCGTAGTTTTACCAGCACCATTTGGCCCAATAATTCCAACAATCCCCCCTTGAGGAAGCGAGAATTCTAAGTTTTCATATAGAAGTTTATCTCCGAAGGCTTTTGCTACATTATGGGCTTCAATCACTTTCGAACCTAACCTTTCCCCTGGTGGAATGTAAAGCTCCAATTTTGCTTCTTTTTCCTTACCCTCCTGACCTAGTAGTTTATCATAAGCACTCAAACGGGCTTTGGCTTTAGCTTGTCTGCCTTTAGGCGACATTCTTACCCATTCCAACTCGCGCTGTAAGGTTTTCTGTCTTTTCGATTCAGTTTTTTCTTCACCAGCTAATCGCGTTTGTTTTTGGTCTAGCCATGAAGAGTAGTTTCCTTTCCAAGGAATCCCTTCGCCTCGATCGAGTTCAAGAATCCATCCCGCTACGTTATCAAGGAAGTAACGATCGTGGGTTACGGCAATTACGGTTCCTTTATAGCGCTGTAGGTACTGCTCTAGCCAATGTACAGACTCTGCATCCAAGTGGTTGGTAGGCTCATCGAGTAATAATACATCTGGCTCTTGAATCAACAAGCGGCACAAGGCAACTCTTCTTTTTTCTCCTCCAGAAAGGTTTTTGATTGAAGCATCTGATGGAGGCGTACGAAGCGCATCCATGGCTCTCTCTAGTCTGCTGTCTAAATCCCAAGCGTTGATGTGATCTAGTTTCTCCTGAACTTTTCCTTGCTCTTCAATCAGCTTGTTCATTTTATCCGGATCGTCAAGAATTTCAGGATCAGCGAATTTGGCATTGATTTCTTCAAACTTGTTCAGTAAATCAACGGTTTCTTTAGCGCCTTCTTCAACTACCTGCTTTACCGTTTTATTGGGATCTAGCTGAGGTTCTTGCTCTAGCATTCCCACACTATAACCTGGTGAGAAAACCACCTCGCCTTGGTATTCTGTGTCTACACCAGCAATAATGCGAAGTAGAGAGGATTTACCCGAACCGTTAAGTCCGAGCACACCAATCTTTGCTCCGTAGAAAAACGAGAGGTAGATATTTTTTAAGACTTGCTTTTGTGGGGGGTAAATCTTGTTGACCCCAGCCATTGAAAAAATAATTTTTTCGTCACTCATAGTCTGTATCGTTCTATTTTGGAGCAAATATGCTAAAAATTCTGCTTGGGAATTTCTCTCTTGGGTTATTTAGCTAATTTCGGGCAAAATTCAATCTTAGCGTTTTGGAAGAAAAGGAATACGGATTTATCAAAGAAGGCAAGGTTTTCAGAAAAGCATTTTTCGATTATACAGATAAGGAGATTGGGGAAGTGAAAGAAACCGAAGAGGCCGCCATGCTTTATTATACGGAGCGATTTGCTTTAGCACAGGCCAAAGTGAATGATGTGGAGGGAAAAATTAATGGGACCGAAAATAAAGGTTCGTATTTAATGAAGGTGCTCCATCTTAAAGAAACTCTGCATGATTTTGATGCTATTGGCGACTTTGAAGGCCTTTATCAGAGATTGGATTTGTTGGAAGAGCAACTGAATAGCTTTGTTCAACAGAATCGATTAAAAAATCTAGAAATTAAAACAGCGCTTTTGGCTGAGCTTGAAGAGGCTGTGAAAAGCAGTGAGTGGAAATCTGCAACCGCTGAAGTAAAAGAGGTGCAACGTAGATGGATTAAGACGGGCGCTGTTGACGATGCTGAAAAAGAAAGAATTGAAGGGACTTTCAAAACAATGTTGGATGGTTTTTTCGAGAGAAGGGCTGGTTTTTATGCCGATCTCGAAAAAATGATGAAGGAGAAGGAAGCCAATTATAAGGAGTTTATTGACAAGGCAGAAAAGCTTAAAGAGATTGAAGGTTATACTGATTTAGTTGAGAAAATCAGAACGCTGAAGGAAGAATGGAAGGACTTGGGCAGAATCAAGAGTGATGTTCGTACAGAGTTTTGGAATCAGTTTCAGGCAATTATTAAAACAGCAATATCTAAAGCAAAAAAAGAAGGGAAGGCAAAGGCTGGCTCTGGGAATAAGAAAGAGAACCTTGAAAATCGTTCTGCATTCTTGAAAGAGTTAGAAACTTTGAATCAAAAAATCACTCCAACTGCCAATGTTAAATCACTTAAGGATAAGTGGAAAAATATAGGCCCTGTAAGCCGCTCTGATATGGATAGACTTCAGAATGAATTTTTATTCTTGATGGATCAAATTTCTGAAAAACAATTTATTGAAAGCTTACTTCATAAGAAGTTGAAAGGCAAACAAAACGATGCTGAGAAAGAAAGAGTTAGGATGAAAATCATCTATGATCTTCTTCATAGAGATAAGAATGAGCTCTCTACTTTTAAGGAGAATTTGGAAAAATTTAACACCAGTTCTGGCCTAGATAAATTGATTGGAGGCAAGCTTGAGCTCCAAGAAAGAAAGGTAAAAGTGAAAGAGGAAATTTTGAAGCAGTTTAAAGCTGGCGCATAGCTTTAAAAGTCAGGTAGTTGTCTTTTAAAACAAGCCACTTTTTTAATATGAAAATAATTGGCTAGTAGGGTTTGATTTTTACAGTTTAATTCATTCTTTTGCACGCCATTAAAAAAGATAAGAAATGTATTGGACACTTGAACTAGCTTCTTACTTGGAGGATGCTCCTTGGCCCGCCACTAAAGATGAGTTAATTGACTTTTCTATTAGATCGGGAGCCCCACTTGAGGTGGTTGAAAACCTTCAGGAATTAGAAGACGATGGTCAGCCTTATGAAAGTATCGAAGAGATATGGCCTGACTATCCCACAAAAGACGATTTCTTTTTTAACGAAGATGAATATTGAAAAACAACCCCGGTAATTCGGGGTTTTTTTATGGCCAATTTTATTGGCTCATTTTTGCAGGACTAAAAATCAATCACTTCATTTTTTATTGCCCACTTTACCAAGCCAACAGAGTTTTTGAGCTCTAGCTTTAGCATAATGTTTCCTCTGTGGCTTTCAACCGTGTGTGTGCTGATGGAAAGTTCATCAGCAATTTCAGCCGTAGTCTTCTCTTGACAGATCAGTTGAATGATCTGAATCTCGCGCTTGGTAAGCAAGTCCTTTTTTGAAAAGCTACTCGATGATTTTTTGTTGTCCGCATCAAAAAAGGCAGACATTAGCATGGGGTCGAAGAAGTTTCTTCCTTCCATTACTTCCGAAATAGCCTTAAGAATATTGGCCTTACTTGAATTTTTAAGCAAGAAGCCGAAGGCACCATTTTTAATCATGCGTTTGGCAAGCCTAGGGTTATCGTGCATACTTAGGGCAATTACTCTAATGTTGGGATAATGTTTGTTAAGGTAGCCCGTACACTCTAGGCCATCCATTTCGGGCATGTTAATGTCCATTAGCACTAAATCAACAGCCTGAGATTCTACTCTGGTTATTACCTCGTTACCATTGGAGGCACCTCCAATAAACTCAAGATGATCTGTTGTACTAATAATTGCTTCAAGGCCGTCAATGATCACCTGATGATCATCCGCCACTAAAACTTTAATTCTATCCATGCTGCAATGGGATGTTTATTTTAAAGGTTACGCCTTTTCCTTCTAGGCTATCAAATGCGAGCTTCCCTTTCAATATATCAATTCGCGAAGCAATGCTTTTAAGCCCCAGTCCATTTTTGATTTTGGTTTTATCAAAACCAATTCCGTTGTCCTTATACTCAATTATGTATTCTTCTTTCAGTTTTTTCATTTCAATTTGAATACAAGATGCTTGAGCATATTTAAGCGTGTTGTTTACTAATTCTTGAATTACCCGATAAATAAGTACCTCACTAGATTCTTCAAAATCACCTTCATTGTAAGCAAGCGTATTTCGAATTTCGATTTGGGTTGAAGCGGACACATTATCAAAAAGATCAAGCATTGCCTCTTCTAAGCCAAGTTTGCTTAAGCTGGCAGGCACCATATTATGTGAAATTCTACGTACTTCAGAACAGGCATTATCGATTTGGCTCAATGAATTTTGAAAGGAATTTTTGTCTTCTACTTTATCTTCAAAGTTACTCAAACGCATTTTTACACTTGTAAGCAGAACACCAATTCCATCATGTAAATCTTTTGCTACACGCTTTCTTTCGTTTTCTTCACCTAAAATCATTGCTCTTAAGTTTTCCAACTTTTTTCGCTGAATGGCCCTTGAGAAAAGGAGGTAGCTAATGATCAAAAGTAGAATTAATCCAACAGCAATTCCTCCAAAAAATTTAGCCCTCTGGGTAGCCCAAATGGCTGTTTCTTCGGCTTCATCCAGTTGTTTATCGGTTCTATAATCTTCTGTGATTTTGGCTACAGATTCGGTTCTTTGTTTTACTAAAAAACCTACTACGGTATCGTATCGGAGTTTTTGATAGGTTAATGCATTCTTATAATCTTCTAACCCTTCGTAAGCCTTGGAAAGCTGTGAGTAGGCTGCCATATATTTTTGCCAGTCTCCGTTTGATTCCAACAACTTGATGTTATTTTCTAATAATGGAATGGCCTCAGAAAAGCGCTTGTCATTCATCATGGCCTGGGCAATGGCATTTGCCGTATTGATTTGGGAAGCTATTTGGTTGGTTTGATCGTAAATAACCTTGGCCTTAAGTAGAAAATATATAGAGCTATCATTCTGTTTTAGAATGTTATAGGCCGTACCCATCATATAATTCAAGTTTGCTCGAAAGGAAGTATCACTTATGTCGTTTAGGAGAGACAGGCCTTTTCGGTAGTTATCAATCGCATCTCTACTTTTTCCGGTTCGGTAAAGGAAATTTCCTAAAGAGTAATAGGATTTATAGAGCTCAGACTCCAAGTCATTCTCTTCTCTGATTTGTTTTGCTCGGTTAAGAAAATCGAGAGACTGATCATTTTCTCTAAGGGTAAGGTAAATTCCACCAACGTTGTCCAGAATGTCGGCTTCTAACCTCAGGTATTCTGGCTTTCCTTCAAGTATTCTTAACAAATTGGTATATACTAAAACAGCACTGTCGTACTGATTGGTAACGGTTAGTAACCGACCTTTTACCCTATCGAATTGTATTCTATCTTCTTCAGAAAGAGATTTTTTATTTACCTGTTTTAAGAAGTAAAATGCCGAATCTGAATTTGACAGTGTAAGGATTTCTGCCAACTGAATGGCGGTGACGGGTTGGCCATGTTGAATATAAGTTTGCTTAAGGCTATCGCTTTTTAACGATTGGCCAAAAGTAAAATGAGGTGTAATCAGCAAAGCAACTACACCTATAAATATGCTATTTATCCTTCTAAGCATTTGCTGTTGGTGGTGGAGGAATATTGGTGTCACATTCTTCTGTGAAGAATTCGGGCATAAATGCCAAAGTAGAGTCACTGTCTAAAGGGAGTCTATTATCCCTGTTGGCCAAGTTGTATTTGATTTTATCCGACTCGCTAATGTTCATTTTAAACTTGAGTGTTTTACGTCCAAGCTTTACATTAAAATAATAGGTTGCCCTGATTACAGAATACCCCACATCTTTCTTGAATTTCGACTTGAATGTTAAAGTTGAATTTAAAGGCATCTCGTCAAAAATATGACCGTTTTCGTAGCCGTCTTGGCTAAAAACATCTAGGTTTTTGAAGATGTAAAGAAAGTGCATTGGAACATAAACTTCATCGTCTATAACGGGTCTGTTAGGAGCAAAAATGATAAAGGGCATGTGAGTGATAGCGTCTTTGGGCAGGTCTTTAAACGTTTCCAATTCGTAGCCCATTGGAATCTTAGGTGTTTTTTCATCTTTCATGTTGAATTGTTTTGGTTGATTTAAACACATAGAATGATATTTATGACAAAAGATGTATCCATACACATTATCATATACATAAGAAAAATCATTCCTGACTCTAATATAAACTTCGTCTAGCGGAAAACCACTAGTTTTTTTTTCAGTCTAAAACCTTGATAGAATCACACAGTAGTTTGAGGTACTTTGAAATACTAAAACAGAGACTTATGCGCCACCTAGAATTGCGTCTTGATTTCACAGCTAGAGAATTCGAGATTATTAACCTTCTAGCGGAAGGGAATAGTGCGAAAGAGATTGCTGATGAGTTATTTGTTTCAATTGACACAGTGAAAACTCACAGAAAAAATATTCTAAGAAAATCTGAAGCCCGAAATACAACTGAATTAGTTGTGAGGTGTATTCGAACCGGGGTTATTCAATAAAATGATTATGAGTAAGTCACATACAATATCAGTTGAAGAAGAAGCGGAAAGCAAAAGAGGAACTAAAAATCATGCGGGACAGCAATTCCCGTTTGGAGATTTGTTGAAAACCATTAACGCGCATTTTGAATTGCTTCTATTGATTGCAGTTGTGATTTCTGTTATAGTGGCATCAATTTTTTAAAGAAACCTATTCTTAGTAGTGGGAATAGGGAGTGAGGTGTTTGACAGGAAACCCTCAACCAGTCAACCATAGAAGGCATCTTCGTTCGAAGATGCCTTCGCATTTTTACAGCGTTCTCAGCCAAATATTTCTAAACCTTACTGGGTTGCCGTGGTCTTGGAGAATAATAGCGCCATCGCCATGGGCAGGGTTTTTAGGAAAGCCAATGTATTCTGTAGTACCCAAAAGCCTTTGATGGTTTTGAATGACCACACCATTATGAATAACGGTTACATATCCGTCTGCTACTTTTATTCCGTCTTTATTGAATTGTGGAGCTTTATAAATGATGTCGTAAACGTTCCATTCGCCTGGGGCCGCAGTAGCATTTACTAAAGGAATGCTTTGCTTGTAAATGGAGCCTGCTTGTCCATTTGAATAGGTTTTGCTTACATAACTGTCTAAAATTTGCACTTCATAGCGCTCCTGTAAGAAAACACCAGAATTTCCTCTGCCTTGGCCTTCACCTACAATTTCGGTAGGAGCACTCCATTCTATATGCAATTGAATATCACCAAACGCCTTTTTGGTCATAATGTCGCCAGCGCCCCTTGCTACTTCCATGTAACCGTTTTCTACTTTCCATCCTGCTGGTTTATCTTCGTTGCGAGATTTCCATGCATTGAGGTTTGAGCCATCAAAAAGCACAATGGCATCGGAAGGAGCGCCTCCATTTTTTGAAGGATTCACTTTTTGAGGAACGGGTTCCCACACTTCTGTGGCTTTTGGGTCGGTGATTTGCGCAGAAGCTGACATTTGCGCCAATAGAAAGATGATCACTGCAATGGCATGTGTTCCTATAAATACTTTGGTAATCCATTTTTGAGAAAAAGCCAAAATAGGATAAGGAGTGTTGGTTTGGGTTCTTTTCATGTTAGTCTAAGCCTAATAGTTTTTTAAATTCTTCATCGTTAATTCCAGAATCCGCGAAGTCATCAAAGTTCTTTTCAGTGGCTTCAATAATGAATTGATCAATGTATTGAGCGCCTTCTCTTGCGCCTTGCTCAGGAGATTTAATGCAGCACTCCCATTCTAATACGGCCCAGCCATCATAGCCATGTTGGGTCAGTTTTGAGAAAATACTTTGGAAATCTACTTGTCCATCACCAATCGAACGGAACCGTCCTGGGCGTTCTCGCCAATCTTGATAACCGCCATAAACTCCTGATTTTCCTGACGGATTAAACTCGGCATCTTTTACATGGAACATACCAATGAACTCATGGTAATGATCGATGTAAGTCAGGTAATCTAATTGCTGAAGCACAAAATGGGAGGGGTCGTAAAGCATTTTTACACGGTTGTGTTTGCCAGTAGCTTCGTAAAACATTTCGAAGCTGATGCCATCGTGAAGGTCTTCACCAGCATGTACTTCATAGCAAAGGTCGACTCCGTTTTCGTCAAAATGATTGAGAATGGGCAGCCATCGGTTGGCGAGTTCCGCAAACCCTTTTTCGATTAAACCAGCAGGACGTTGTGGCCAATTATAGAAATAGGGCCAAAGCAAAGCGCCTGAAAACGAAGCATGAACTTTTAATCCCAAATTCTTAGAAGCGACAGCCGCTTTTTTCACTTGGTCTATCGCCCAAACGTTTCGCTGTTTGGCGTTCATCCCTTTTGGTGCAAAGCCTTTAAACAGTTCTTCATAAGCAGGGTGAACGGCCACCAATTGCCCTTGCAGGTGGGTAGAGAGTTCACTGACTTCTAAACCATGATTGGCCAAAGTACCTTTCAGCTCATCGCAATACGTTTTGCTTTCGGCAGCTTTGTCAAGGTCAATCAAGCGTGCATCCCAAGTAGGAATTTGAACGGCTTTATATCCCAAATCACTCGCCCATTTCGCAATGCTGTCTAAGGAATTGAAAGGGGCTTTATCGTCCGCAAATTGTGCCAAAAAAATGGCGGGTCCTTTAATTGTCTTCATGCTCATCCACTATTTTTGTCCAACTATTTCCGTTTTGGGTAGACTCCAAAACCGCTTCAATAAATTTCATGCCTCTTACGCCATCATGAATGGTGGGAAAGGCGCCTTTTTGATATGCCTCAGCTCGAATGGCTTTTGCTGCTCCGTTGTAAATGTTGGCCATCGAATCAAAAATTCCTTCTGGGTGGCCAGGCGCTATTTTAGTACTTTCTTTCGCGAAATCACTATTATAAACATGACCCGGTTTGAAAACCTGAACGGGCTTGTCTTCCCGTAAGAAGTAAAGGTAATTGGGGTTTTCTTGTTCCCATTTTAATGCCCCTTTTTTACCGTAAACCGCAATTTTGAGATTGTTTTCTTCCCCCGTAGCAATTTGACTAGCCCTTACCATTCCTCGAACCCCATTTTTAAAACGCAATAAAGCTGTTCCGTCAATGTCTAAAGCATTGTCATCGTACAAGGTGTTCAAGTCAGAAAGTACTTTGGTGGTTTTTAAACCTGTGGTGTACTCAATCATGTTGAAAGCGTGTACACCAATATCGCCCATGCAGCAACTTTGCCCTGCTTTTTCGGGATCTAATCGCCAAACGCTTTTGCGCTTTTCTTTATCGTGAATGACAGGGTTAATCCAACCTTGGTAATATTGCGCATCTACTTTTTGAATGTCGCCAATCATGCCTTCAGCAATCATGGTTTTCATTTGGCGCACCATGGGGTAGCCCGTATAAGTATGCGTTAGGGCAAAAACTACATTATGTTTGGTTACTAATTGCTCTAACTCAATGGCTTCGGCAGCAGTGTTGGTAACTGGTTTTTCACAAATCACGTGAAAGCCGGCTTCAATGAGTTGTTTGGCCATGGAATAGTGGAGGAAGTTAGGCGTAACAATTACTACCACTTCAATTCTCTCAGACTTTGGTAAGGCGTTTTCGCTCGCAATGAAAGTATCAATATTTGGATAGCACCTTGACAAATCAAGTCCTAAGGTTTTAGCAAAATCCAGTGCCTTATTATGGTCTCTTTCGAAGGCACCCCCAACTAGGGTGAAATTTTCACCCATAGCAGCTGCTATTCGATGCGTAAGGCCAATAAAAGAGCTGCTACCGCCCCCAATCATGCCTAGTTTGATTTTATTTTGACTCATTTTTCTTCGTAGTGTATTTCTTCGTTTTTGAAAGTGGCTGCAAAAATTAAGAATACCAATACGGCAAATCCTGCTGGCAATAACCAGATATTCTTCCACTCATGCACATCGCCAACGGTATAGAATTCAGAGATTTGACCAGCAACCCAAAAGCCGATTAACATACCAACGCCATAAGTGGCTAGAGTAATAAGGCCTTGTGCTGAACTCTTAAATTTTTCTCCCGCTTTTGAATCGGTATAAATTTGACCCGAAACAAAGAAGAAATCGTAGCAAATACCATGTAAGGCAATTCCAGTAATCAGCATGAAAACAAGCTCGTCTGAGTTGCCGAAAGCAAACAGTACATAGCGCAATGCCCAAGCTAACATTCCAAAAAGTAAGGTCTTTTTGATGCCGTATTTTTTAAGGAAGATCGGAAGCAGGAGCATAAATAATACTTCTGAAATTTGGCCAATGGTCATTTTACCAGTTGGGTTACTCACTCCAATTTCGGCCAAAAAAGGATTGGCGTTTTGATAGTAGAAGGCCAGTGGAATACAGATAAGCACAGATGAAAAGAAGAATACAGCGAAGTTCTTATTCGTTAAAAGCTTAAGGGCGTCTAGCCCGAGAATTTCTTTTAGGGTTATTTTCTCGCCTTTTTCAACTCGTGGAGGTGTTTTAGGTAATGTGAAACTGAATACTCCCAAAATGGCCGATGCAATTGCGGTCATAAGAAACGTGTTTTTCAACATGCCTTCGGCAATTGCTTCTTGCGAATCCCAAGAAAACACAAAGCTGATTACGAGTCCAGCTAAAACCCACCCAATTGTTCCCCAAACTCTAATTCTAGAAAACTGCTTTGAAGGGTCACTCATGGTTCTGAAGGCCACTGAGTTTACCAAAGCTAAAGTAGGCATGTATAGTACCATATAGCCAAGTACGTAAGGATAGAAAACTTCGAATTCTGTGGTTTCTGCCATTAAATACATCAATACGGCCCCGGCTAAGTGTAGTAAGCCAAGAATTTTTTCAGCGTTAAAATAGCGATCGGCTATTAAACCAATAATGAATGGAGCAATGATAGCCCCCCACGATTGGGTTGAAAAAGCTTGGGCAATTTGGCCGTCTGTGGCGTTAATATTATTGCCTAAAAAAGTGCCAAGGGTAACAAACCAGCCTCCCCAAATAAAAAATTGTAGAAACATCATAACGCTGAGACGCGTGGTGATGCCAGAATTGCTTGTAGTCATAGTTGGTATATTAGATTGAGTAGTACAAGGTATTAATCTTTCGATAAATCTTTGATGAGCACTTTCCTAAATTGAATTGGGTGGCTTTCGCTTTGTAGCGCTATATAGCCTTTGGTAAGTGGAGTGCCATTTACTTTTGCTTCGGGTTTAAAATCAGAAACCATTCCATCACCTACAATTGGCTTGGAATACTGGATGACCGTGTCGCCTTCTACAATGTGCGCAATGTATTCATCGCCCATTACCAGCAAGTCAATGCTTACCCATTGGTCGCCATCAAAAGTAGACCCGTCAATGGTTTGACAATGTCGGGTTATCAGCTTGCCGTCCATTTCTACATGAGTACCAGGAGTACAAAGGTTGCCTGTTGGACGAGGGCCGTTGCCTAAGCCGCCTAAAAACTGGGCTTCTAGAGAAATCGGGAAATCCTGATTGAGGCCCATACTTTCGACAGATTGAGAGTGGAGCATCACACCACTATTTCGAGTGGCCCAACCTTCTCCGCCATTAGCTTGATCGCCAATAAATCGGTATTCAATGTGCAATTGATATTTGGAAAAGGGTTTTTCGTAAAACAGTACGCCATACCGATTATTAAACGTATCGTATTCATCGTAGGCAACGGTAATCATTCCGTGTTCCACCCTAAAGGTATTTCCGTAGTTGTTGCCAGCCTCGTAGCCTCGAATTTTGGGTGTCCAGCCTGTTAAGTCTTTACCATTAAATAATTCTATCCATTCCTCTTCTTTCTGGCAAGAGGTTGCAATAAACATAATGGCGAGAAACAGTGTAAGTTGAAGGTGCTTCACATCAAAAAAATTAAGCCAATAAGTTAATGATTTTCTACACCAATTCAACCGGAAATTATCCGTTCAGAATGGCGTTCGCCATAATTAAATCTTCTGCGGTGGTGATTTTAATGTTCTTGTAGTCTCCCTCAATTAAGTTGATTTTTTCACCCATGTGTTCTAACACTGAGGCGTCATCGGTAAATGAGTGGTCTTCTTTTATTTCGAAGGCCTTTTTAATGAGTTGGATTTGAAATGTTTGGGGGGTTTGAATGAGCTGGTATTGGTTTCTATCCACTACCTTGTTATTCTCGCCTTCTATAAATCGGATAGAGTCTTTCAGTGGAACACTGGTTACCGCATTCCCTTTTTCAGCGGCTACTTTAAAAGATTCTTTAATGATTTCGATGGAAACAAAAGGGCGGACTCCATCATGAATGGCTACCAAACCGTTTCCGTGAATCGCGTTAAGTCCATTTTTTACAGATTGAAAACGGCTGTTGCCACCATTTACAATTTGATGCTTGATAGTGAATTTATGTTTTTCACAAAGTCCTCTCCAAAACGGGATTTGAATTTCGGGCAGTACCAAAATCAACTTTAAACTTGCAAAGGCCGAAACGTAGGCTTCAATGGTGTGCATCAAAATGGGCTTGCCACCAATATCAATAAACTGCTTAGGAATATCTGACTTCATTCGGGTACCACTTCCCCCAGCTACTATGATGGCGTATTTTTGCATATTCGAAATTACGAAAACGAATTAATTGCTCGTTACTTCAGAAATGTTTATCTCTGTAGCAATGGGTTTATTCAAGAGTAGAATTTAGTGAATATGATTACAGATAAAAAACTTCGCCAATTACTTTCGGAGAAAAGGCAGAAAGACAAATGGCCTTTGCAGTTGGTAGTATTTACTATTGTCTTTGCTTTGGTATTGGGGTTTATAGAATTTGCTTTCTACGGTTTTACCATGGAAGGTCATACTATTGATGAATTACTGGCAACCATAGGTAAGGGAGCAGTAGTGGCTTTTTTGATGACAATTATTCGCTTTGGAAGAATCAATTACCAGCTTAAGAAATATAAAGTTGAGTTGGACGCCTTTGAAAAACAGCAAACCGAAGTCGATAAGCTCTTTTAATAATAGAAAAGCCTTCTTTGGTATTTACCAAAGAAGGCTTTCATGTTTTATCTAAAATCTAGCGTGTAATATCTATTTACTATCAAATAATCAACATGGCATCGCCATAGCTGAAGAATCTGTATCCTTCTTTTTGAGCTACTTTGTAAGCGTTCATTATTTTTTCATAACCACCAAAAGCTGCTGCTTGCATTAACAAGGTAGACTCAGGTAAATGGAAGTTGGTAATTAAAGCGTTACAGATTTTGAATTCATATTCAGGGAAAATGAATTTATCTGTCCAAGCCTCGTTGGCTTTTAAACGACCGCCAGCTGAAACAGAAGACTCAAGTGCACGCATAGAGGTAGTTCCTACAGAACATACTCTTTTCTTGCTGTCCAATGCTCTATTTACCGTATCGGCAGTAGGTTGGGTAATAATGTAATTCTCAGAATCCATTTTGTGTTTGGTAAGGTCTTCTACGTCTACCTGACGGAAAGTACCTAAACCAATATGAAGCGTAATAGGAACAATATCTACTCCTTTAATCTCCATTCGCTTCATTACCTGCTGAGTAAAGTGCAAACCTGCCACTGGAGCAGCTACAGCGCCCACATTTTTTGCATAAATGGTTTGGAAACGCTCTCTATCTTCAGGCTCTGTTTCTCTTGGAATAGTACGTGGAAGAGGAGTTTCGCCTAAAGTATCAATGGTTTTGTAGAACTCTTCATCGGTTCCGTCAAAAAGAAAACGGATTGTTCTTCCTCTTGAAGTTGTGTTGTCGATCACCTCAGCCACCAACTCACCCTCTCCAAAATAGAGTTTGTTACCTACTCTGATTTTTCTGGCAGGGTCTACAAGAACATCCCAAAGATGCATTTCTGGGTTAAGCTCTCTTAATAAGAAAACCTCGATTTTAGCACCAGTCTTCTCTTTTTGTCCGTAAAGGCGTGCAGGAAAAACCTTGGTGTCATTGTTTACCAGCACATCACCCTCATCAAAATAATCTACAATATCCTTGAACATCTTGTGTTCAATCTCGCCCGTGTCGCGATGCAAAACCATTAATTTTGACTCATCTCTGTTTTCGGTAGGATACTTTGCAATCTTATCTTCAGAAAGCTCGAATTTAAATGCTGATAACTTCATTCTTTATTTACTAGCGTTAATTGCGTTTTTTCAAATAGCTGGCAAAGATAATAATAAATGACTGAGTGTCATACATCAATAGGTTTTTATATAATGAAATACTCATGTATATGTGTATGCGATTACAAGCTCTTTTTGTTTGTTACGGAAAAGGGGCTGGCCACTCAGGTGCACAAATGTCCGATCACTCACAAGAATGATCTTTTTAACCAAAATGCATTGATAGCTGTTTACTTTTTTCGATTCTTTGCGTTTGTTAAGAAACTACAGAAGTCACTAATTTAAAATAAGCAACGCGTGGGAATGTTTTTAAAGTTACTTGGAGAAAGCATTAGGTTTGCTTGGCAAGTACTGTCGACCAACTTACTTAGAACAATGCTCTCTCTATTGGGGGTTACTATTGGTATCATGCTGATTATAGCTGTGTTTACTGTGGTAGATTCCCTAGAGAAAAATATTAAAGATAGTTTTTCCTTCTTGGGGTCTAATGTAGTGAGCGTTGATAAAATGAATTTTGTAGAGCGTGACCCTAACGTTCCTTTCTATATTTATTTTAGAAGGCCATCAAATACCTATGATGAGTTTGAGTTTCTAAAGTCAAATTTAAAAAATGCAAGCCATGTTACTTTCTATGGTACTAGAAACAGCACCATGAAGTATAAAAGCAGTAGCATTAACAGCATTAATATTTATGGAATAAGCAACGAGTACAAAGATGTGTACGAAGTTGACATTTTAAATGGGCGCTACTTTACTCCACAAGAGATTGAAGGAGGACGTAACGTAACAATTATTGGTGATGAAGTGGCTAAATCTTTATTTCCTTTCGAATCTCCGATTGGGAAAAGCATTACAACCCGAGGTCAGAAATTAGTTGTAATTGGTGTTTTAGCTAAAGAAGGAAAAAGCCTTTTAGGAACCCCGAGTAGTGACGAAAGAATTTATATACCATATAAAATGTTTACCAAAATGTTCTATGTAGGTAGGTTTGGTGTAAGCCCTACTATTGCCGCCAAAGGTTATGTAGAAGATATTGGCTTAGTAGAACTTCAGAATGAAATGGAGGGAATGCTAAGAAAGGTAAGAGGCTTAAAACCAAAAGAAGAATCTAATTTTGCACTGAACCGACCAGAAGCTATTGCCGATGCCATTGGTCAAGTATTTGATATTGTAGGGTATGCGGGCTGGATCATTGGAGGCTTTTCTATTTTGGTTGGAGGTTTTGGAATTATGAACATCATGTTTGTTTCGGTACAAGAGCGAACCAAGATCATTGGAATTCAAAAGTCGTTAGGAGCCAAAAACTATTTTATTCTTTTCCAGTTCTTGTTCGAGGCCATTTTCCTTTGTCTTATTGGAGGAGTGGCAGGAGTTTTAATTGTGTACTTCCTCACTTTTATTCCAGCTGGGGGGCTAGAAATTTCACTTAGTTTGAAGAATATATTACTAGGTGTAGTAGTATCATCTGTTATTGGAGTAGTTTCTGGAATAGTGCCATCTGCTAAAGCTGCACGATTAGATCCTGTAGAGGCAATGAGGGCTGGTTAAATCAAGCTAAAGAATGTTAAAACAGAAAAGGCCGAACTACATTATGTAGTTCGGCCTTTTCTGTTTATGGTGATTGCTATTACTTTGCTGAAGCAGCTTCAGCAACATCTTCGCCATTGATTCTAGCTTTGATCTTTCTTTCAAGTTCATCCATTAGTTCTGGATTGTCTTCAATAAGAGCTTTCACGGAATCACGGCCTTGGCCAAGTTTTTCTCCATTATAAGAGAACCAAGAGCCTGCTTTTTTCACAATCTCCATTTCAACACCAATATCGATTATTTCACCTGCCTTAGAAATTCCTTGACCATACATTATGTCGAACTCAACAACTTTGAACGGAGGGGCCACTTTGTTTTTTACCACTTTAACTCTCGTTCTGTTACCTAGAATATTGTCGGCACTTTCTTTAATCTGCCCAATTCTTCTAATATCAAGTCTTACAGAAGCATAGAATTTTAGTGCGTTACCACCCGTTGTGGTTTCTGGATTGCCAAACATCACTCCAATTTTCTCTCTCAATTGGTTAATGAAAATACAGCAACAACCTGTTTTATTAATTGCTCCCGTTAGTTTTCTCAATGCCTGAGACATCAACCTGGCTTGCAATCCCATTTTACTATCGCCCATTTCGCCTTCAAGCTCAGCTTTAGGCACTAAGGCAGCCACAGAGTCAATTACGATAATATCAATAGCACCAGAACGAATAAGGTGTTCGGCAATCTCCAAAGCCTGCTCACCATTGTCTGGTTGCGAGATTAATAAGTTTTCAGTGTCGATGCCTAGTTTTTCGGCATATGCTTTATCAAAAGCATGTTCCGCATCAATAAAAGCAGCGAGGCCTCCTTTTTTCTGCGCTTCCGCAATACAGTGCATAGAAAGGGTAGTTTTACCTGAAGATTCTGGACCGTATACTTCAACTACTCTTCCGCGCGGAATTCCTCCAATTCCAAGGGCTATATCTAATCCCAAAGAACCAGTTGAAATAGAGGGTAAATCAACCACCTTTTCATCACTCAATTTCATTACAGCACCCTTACCGTAAGACTTCTCGAGTTTATCTATGGTTAATTGTAATGCTTTTAATTTTTCAGACTTATCACTCATTATTGATTGGGTATTTTGTTCAGAATAGTTTGTGAAGATAGTGGGAATGCTTTCAATTCACAACCCAACTTTTTAATAAATAAGGCTTATTTTCGTATGAATATTTGGTATGAAGAAGTGGCTAAAAAGGATTGGTTTAGGAGTGGTCGCGTTGATCATTATCTTTTGTGTTTGGAACTTTCAATTGATCAGGTATGGCTTGTTTCAATTAAAAGGGCAGTTGAATGTGGTGAATAACACTGTTTCGCTTGATGAATTTATTACGAATCCGCTAACACCAGATTCGCTCAGACAAAAAGCATTGTTGGTTAATCAAATCAGATCCTTTGCTTTCGATTCATTAGGAATAAATTACTCCGAAAACTATACTGAAATATTTGATCAACAAGGGAAAGCATCTATGTATGTAGTTACGGCTTGTGACCCATACAGCTTCACACCAAAAACCTGGAAATTCCCCATAGTGGGTAATTTTCCATATAAGGGATTTTTTGATCGCCAGAAAGCGGTTGATTTAGCTAACGAAATAAAAGCTCAAGATAGCTTAGATGTAGGAGTGAGAACAGCAGGAGGCTGGTCTACTTTGGGCTGGTTTAAGGACCCCATCCTTTCCAATATGCTGAATCGTTCGGAAGGTGATTTGGCCAGTTTGCTAATTCACGAACTTACTCATGGTACCTTGTTTGTTAAAGATTCGGTTACTTTTAATGAAAACCTAGCTTCATTTATTGGCGATAGGGGCGCTATAATGTACTTAAGTTCAAAATATGGTGAAGCTTCTCCAGAAGTAGTTCAGTATCAAAGCGAAATTGAAGATGAACTAATGTTTAAGAACTATATTTTGGAATCTTCTAAGGGGCTAGATTCTCTATACAAAGCCATGGTGAGTTTGCCTGTGGGGGATAAAAAAGAGTTGAAGAAAAATAAAATCGATCAGATTAGAAGTGACTTTGATACGCTTAACTTTAAGTCAGAAGTGTACAAAGGATTTTTTAAGACTTATATACCCAATAATACTTTCTTTATGTCTTACTTAAGGTACAATTCGCAACAGCAAGTATTGGAAGATGAATTAAATTTGAAGTTCCAAGGTGATTTAAAGCGTTATCTTGAGTACCTTAAATCAAAGTATCCCTCATTATAATCAGAGTTTTTGGTATGACCTTTGTCAATTGGAGTATAAAAAATGTAATGAAGCACTTACTCCTAATCTTTTTTCTGTCAACCCTTTGCTTGCAAATGACCGCCCAAGGTTATCAGTTATCAAAGGAAAAACCTTTTAAATCTGGGGAAGAAATAGAACTCAAGGCAACCGTTGGCTTTATAAAAGCGGCAGAAGCTCAATTGAAGATTAGTGATATAATCTACACCATGAAAGGCAGGCCAAGTTTCAAAATCGATGTTTTTGCAAATACATCAGGAATTTTCGATTTCTTTTCACCAGTGAGAGATAACTGGGGTACTTATTTTGATACTACCCGCTATGTGCCACATCAATTTTATCGTTTTATTTCTGAAGGCCGCTTCCGTAAAAATGAGATTTTATACTTTGATCAGAGTGAAAAGAAAGTAACTGTTGCCAAACTTGAGAAAGAAAATAGACAGCTAAAAGAAAAGATTGATCATGATATGACCACCAACGAAATGCAAGACATGGTGAGTGGTTATTACTATTTACGAATGATTGATTTTGACAAAATTAAAGAAGGCGAAATTATTACCATCAATACTTTTTTTGACGACAAAGAAAAACCCTTCAGTATCAAGTTTATGGGTAGGGAAGTAGTAAAAACTAAATTGGGTAAAGTTAATGCCTTGGTTTTGGTGCCGATTATGAAGAAGGATGGTCTTTTTGAAGAAGATAATACTTTGAAAGTGTGGTTATCTGATGACCTCAATAAAATCCCGTTAAAGTTTCAAGCCAAAATATTTGTTGGTTATTTAGAAGTTGACGTCAAGAGTGTAAAGAACCTGCGACATCCGCTAGCGATTGTTCAGTAAATCTGATTTTTTTAAGATTGGGCTCTTAATTTTTAGATATATTTGCTCATATCGAACTGAGGAAATACTAATTTTTAAATTATGGGTGCTAAGCAAAACCACCGAGTACTTGTGGTAGACGATGATCCGGATATCCTTGAACTACTAAAATACAACCTTGTTAAAGAAGGCTACGATGTGAAAGTAGCTGAAGATGGCAAGAAGGGAGTGCAAATCGCAAAAACATTTCAACCAGAATTGGTTTTGTTAGACATTATGATGCCCCACCAAGATGGAGTAGAAACTTGTCGGCAAATTAGAGAGCTGCCCGAAATGGTAAATGCCCATATTACTTTTCTAACGGCTAGGGCTGAAGAGTATTCTGAGGTGGCTGCGTTTGATGCGGGCGCGGATGATTACATTACTAAACCCATTAAGCCTCGCGCTTTGATGAGTCGAATCAGTGCCCACTTCCGAAAAGAGAAAAAAGGAAAATCGATACCGAAAGTAACAATTGGTGATCTTACGATTGACAAGACAAGCTATACGGTTACGATTCTGGATAACCAGTTTACTTTGCCTAAAAAGGAGTTCGAATTGCTTTATTTTCTAGCCCAGAACCCTAATAAAGTGTTTAGTCGCGATGACTTATTGCAGAACATTTGGGGAACAGATGTTTATGTGTTGGCCAGAACTGTGGACGTACACATTAGAAAGGTTCGCGAAAAAATCGGAGATGGGTACATAACCACTGTGAAAGGAGTGGGCTATAAGTTTGAATCTAATTAATAATGCTTTTTAATTCCAAGGCAGTTGCATTGCTTTTGGCCTCTGTAGTAGGCCTAATTACCACTGCATTTCTGTCGTTGGTGTCGGAAATACCTGTTCAGGCGCTCATTATTGGGGGCCTGATTTCATTTGCAGCAACCTATATTTTCGCTTACGTCACCTTCGAATTTCTGGTTTTTAAGGAAATCAGTAGAATTTATGAAGTACTGAATAAAATCCGGAAGAAGAACTTTTCATTTATTGAAGAGGAAGAAGAGCGTAAACACCTTAATCCATTAAAAAGGATCAATCAAGAAATCTATACTTATGCTGCGGGTCGTCAGCGAGAGATTGAAGAGCTTAAAAAAGTAGAAGCTTTTCGAAGAGAGTTTTTGGCCGATGTAAGTCACGAACTAAAGACCCCCGTGTTTGCTGCGCAGGGCTTTGTGCATACCCTTTTAGATGGCGCAATTGACGACAGTAAAGTAAGAATCAAATTTTTGAAAAGAGCAGCCAAAAGCTTAGACAGTTTAGATGCGCTCATTCATGATTTGCTTACCCTTTCTCAGATTGAGCTGGGAGAAACTAAAATGCATTTTGAGCATTTCAATATTATTGAAATGGCCAACGAAGTGCTAGATCAATTTGAGAATAAGGTAGAAAGAAAAGGACTGTATATCGGTTTCGATCAAGAATACAATCATCCCATTTTTGTATATGCCGATTCCGAAAAAATTTATCGTGTGCTTACAAACTTGGTGTCCAATGCCAATAAGTATACAGATGAAGGGGAGATTATCTTGGGATTTAGCGTTTCCTCTGGGGGGCATGTTACCGTTTCGGTAAGAGATACAGGCATGGGCATTCCGCCAGAAGATTTATCAAGAGTTTTTGAGCGCTTCTTTAGGGTTGAAAAAAGCCGATCTAAAGGAAGAAAGGGTGGCACAGGCTTAGGTTTGGCTATTGTAAAACACATTATGGAAGCCCATAATTCTAAAGTATCGGTGATTAGTACCTTTGGTAAGGGGTCTACATTCAGTTTTAAATTACCTTTGTCGAAAGAAGAAGACTTAGATTCGACAGACGATGACGAATTTGAGTCTGAAGATTAAGCCCATTACCCAGACCTTGTTCATTCATGAAACTTAAATTTGAAGATTTAATCTGCTACGAAAACGATCATTTTTTGGTGGTGAACAAGCCTGCTCATATGGCTTCACTCGATGATAGAAACGATCCTCAGAATGTTCAGAAATTAGCAAAAGCGTATTCCGAGCACCTTTCTGTTTGCCATAGATTAGATAAAGATACTTCAGGATGTTTGCTTTTGGCTAAGAGCCCAGAAGCCTACCGCCATGCTTCTATTCAATTCGAAAAAAGAAATATCAATAAAATATACCATGCATTTGTAGATGGGCTCACCGAGTTTAGAGAAGAACGCGTAGCACTTTCTATTTTACCTTTAGATAAAGGAATGGTGGTGATTAATAAAGAAAAGGGAAAAGAAGCCGAAACCTATTTTACCACACTAGAAAACTACAAGTCTAATTCACTAATTGAGTGCAGGCCTATCACAGGCCGAATGCATCAGATTAGAATTCACTTGGCTACTTTAAAAGCGCCAATTATAAATGATGAGATGTATGGAGGCAAGCCACTTTTCCTTTCTCAACTGAAAAAGAAATTCAATTTAAGTAGAGAAGAAGAGGAAAGACCAATCATTCAGCGATTTGCACTTCATGCCTACGCCCTATCTTTCAATAATTTTTCTGAACAAATTACTGTAAAAGCAGATTACCCTAAGGATATGCAGGTGTTGTATAAACAGCTGAAAAAATATAGGTAACAGATTGATATGAAATCCGCTTTTTTTGTATTCCTTTTTTTAAGCTTAAGTTTTTCTTTTCAATTATTAGGGCAAAGCCAAACTACACTTCAGGGCTATGTTTATTCAGCCAAAGACCAACAACCTTTAATTGGTGCTACAGTGAGTTTATCCGAAACCAGTTTGGGTGCGGTTACGGATGCCAACGGTTTTTTTAAAATTGAAAAAGTACCTACACAAACCTATAAAGTAGAGGCGCGATTTGTTGGTTTTAAACCTCAAGTTAAATTCAATGTAATAGTGCGCTCTGCAGGAAATGCTGAATTAATTTTTGAGTTGGAAGAGGTATTGGATGAATTGGAGGCAGTAATTGTAACAGCCAGTCCTTTTCCTGCCAAAATAGAAAACCCAAACTCCATTCAGAACTTATCGAGAGAAGAAATTGCTACTTATCCTGGCGGAAATAACGACATAGCTAAGGTTGTTCAGTCTTTACCTGGCGTATCTGGTTCCGTGGGTTTTAGAAACGACATCATAATTAGAGGTGGAGCGCCCAGTGAAAATGTCTATTACTTAGATGGAGTGGAAATTCCTAACATTAACCACTTTGCTACTCAAGGCAGTGCTGGCGGCCCAGTAGGGCTACTCAATGTATCGTTTATTGAAGATGTAACGCTGAGTACAAGCTCGTTTTCCGCCAAATATGATAATGCGCTTTCTGGAGTGCTACAGTTTAATCAGCGCAACGGAAACTCACGGAATAGAAATCTCAACTTTAGGCTTGGCGCCAGTGAAGCAGCGCTAACTTTCGAAGGGCCATTGGTTTTGCCCAAAGAAGACGAACAGGCCAAAACCACTTTTATAATTTCTGCGAGAAGGTCGTATTTACAGTTTCTTTTCAAATTGATTGACCTCCCATTTCTACCTGATTACTGGGACTACCAATATAAAGTAGACCATAAGATTGACGAGAGAAATGAGATTTCCTTGATTGGCGTAGGTTCAATTGATAATTTCAGTGTGAATGCTCCAGATGATATTACGGAAGAGCAACAGGCTACATTGGATCAAATTCCAATTATTGAGCAATGGACTTCGACTTTGGGCTTGAGTTGGAAACACAGAATGAACAATGGTTTTTTAAGGACAACCCTCAGTGGTAATGTCTTGAACAATGAGTTTGTGAGGTATAGCGACAACATAGCTGAAAGTGGTTTATTGTTCAGTAATAACTCTAGAGAAGTAGAACAGAAACTCAGGGTTGAGGCTACCAAATTTTTGGGTGATTGGTCTCTGTCTTACGGTTTAAGTATACAAAGAGCAGAGTATCAAAACTCTACTTTTGATAATGAGAACAGCATCAATTTTAATTCAGAAATTGATTTCTATAAGTATGGTGTTTTTGCTCAAGCAGCTAAAAGTTTTATTAATAATAAGCTCGATGTATCCTTTGGTATCAGGAACGATGTAGACTCATTTACTGATAATGGCACAGGTGATATGGCTCATTTTTCGCCTCGGCTTTCGTTGGCTTATCACTTATCAGAAAAATTAACATTGAATGCCGCTACGGGTCGCTATTTTAAAATACCTCCCTATACCATTTTGGGTTTTAGAAGTAACACTGGGGAGCTGCTAAACCAAGATGCCGATTACATTAGAACAGATCATTATGTAATGGGCTTAGAATACTTGCCTAGACTATCTACCCGATTTACGATTGAAGGGTTCTATAAGCGCTATTCAAATTATCCAGTTTCAATTAGAAATGGGGTTTCTTTGGCCAATTTAGGGGGAGATTTTGAAGTGTTTGGCAGCGAGAATATTTCCAGCATAGGAAAAGGGCGTGCCTATGGAGCTGAGTTTTTATATCAGCAAAAGCTGAATAAACGATTCTACGGCATTTTTGCCTATACCCTTTTTTGGAGTGAATATACAGACTTGAATGATACAGGGTATCGTCCGGCATTATGGGATAACCGTCACTTATTGACTTTTACTGGTGGCTATAAACTTAATAACAATTGGGAATTAGGAGTCCGAAATCGTTTTTTAGGTAAAGCTCCTTTTGTACCCGTTAATGTAGAGGCTACCGAAGATTCTTACCCTACCATTATTAATGATTATGATAGGCTTGGGAATGAGCGATTAAGAGCTTACAATTCGTTGGATGTTAGGATAGACAAGAAGTGGAACTATACTAACTGGTCGCTCAATTTGTTTGTTGAAGTGACAAACCTTTTGGGAAGCAAATTACCTCAAGCACCTCAGTATGGCCTTGATTTAGATGATAATGGCGAAGTGATTATGCCTAGAAGCCTGATCGAAATACCAGACACCAACAATGGTTCTACAATTCCCACTTTTGGTATCGTGATTGATTTTTGAATTACTTTAACCCAATAATATAAACCTCAAATTTAGGATTGGTGAGGTCTACCTTTTTTCTTCTTGCAAGCTTCATGGTATAGCCTGTAGCCACGAGAATAGCAGCGGTGGTGGTTGTGCTACGATCTAGCGAAAAGCTTTGCCCATCTACTACTGTATGATTGAAGAGGTCTATGGCCATTAAACCAATGCCTGAAGTTGGTAAAAGCGTTTCAGATGCTCTCAGGAATTTTGAACGATTAGATTCCGCCCCTCGCACATCAATCTCTGTAATTTGGCTTGTATGTAGAATGTTGTTTTCTAAAACCAAAGTGCTATCCGCAAATTCCGTAATTCGGTCAGTAAAGAATACTTCTTGCCCTTTTTGCTTATATACAATCGTAGAGCCTTCAAAATATTCGAACTTGCGCATAGAGCCTTTTTTTCTCACTACCAAGTAGGTTTGAGAAAATGCTGCCTCAGATACAAATAAAAGGCAGAGTACAAAGAATGGCCATTTTGCTTTCATAGGCCTGCAATTAAAGAAAAAAACTGGTTAAGGAATGTTAAATTAAACCTTTAAAGTCCAATTAAACTTGTCTTCTACCTTACCTGTTTTAATTCTATCCAGTTCGAAAAGTACTTTGTTAGAAAATTCTCTTTCAGCAATTGGCCCTAAATCATAAACTTCATCTTCGAAACCAATACGAGCAATATGGGCGATAGTAGCCGCTGTACCCACACCAAAAGCCTCCTGAAGCGTACCGTTTTTGGCCGCTTCAACTATTTCTTTTACAGGTACTTTACGTTCTTCTACTTTCATACCCCAGTCGCGGGCTAAAGTCAATACACTGTCTCTGGTAATCCCTTTAAGAATGGTGCCACTCGCTGGAGCTGTAATAAGAGTATTGTCAATAATAAACATTACGTTCATTGTACCTGATTCCTCAATGTATTCGTGCGTTTCTGCATCAGTCCAAATCAACTGGTCGAAACCTTGAGTTTTGGCCATTTTTGCTGGGTAAAGGCTGGCAGCATAATTTCCGCCTGCTTTGGCAAAACCAGTTCCGCCTTGGAATGCTCGTGAGAATTTGGTTTCGATTTTCACATTAACAGGAGCAGAATAATAAGCACCTACTGGGCAGGTGATAATCATGAATTTAAAAGTGTCAGAAGGTCTGATTCCAATGTATTCGTCTGTTGCGAAAATGAAAGGACGGATGTACAATGAGGTACCAGGTACAGAAGGTACCCATTGGCTATCTAACTCGATTAAAGTGGTTAAGGCTTCCATAAAAAGCTCCTCTGGCAATTCAGGAATGCACATTCTTTCTGCAGAAATGTTTAACCTTTTAGCGTTGGCTTCTGGTCTGAAAAGCAATACTTCACCAGCATCGTTTTTGTAGGCCTTCATTCCTTCAAACACAGTGATGGCGTAGTGCAAAGTATTATTTGCTGGGCTTACCGATATATTTTGATAAGGTACAATTCTGAAATTCTTCCATTCACCATCTCTATAGTCAGCCTCAAACATATGGTCAGAATAAATCTTCGCAAATGGGATATTGTGAACATCAAGGGTACCAATTTTAGATTGACTTACCTTGTTTACGGAAATATCAATTGTCTCTGTCATATGCCGATGGATTAAAGGGAAATGAATTCAAATTTACAAAACTTCGAGATTGCATCAAACAGATCGAAACCGTGAAATGTTCTTAATAGGAGTGTTGCGGATTTGTAAAACAGAATTTTATTTCGTTTAATTTATTCTAACGAAAAATTAATCTGTAAATTTTATTTGCACGTAAAGAGAAGGCGCTTTTTTAGATGATTCTCGAAACGCAGTTTAAAAGTGTGTAATCAGTGAATACTTACTTATTTTTTCTGGGCTCCCACTTTACTTCTTCAATACCAAGCTCTTGCGCTATTTTTCTTCCCAACATAAAAAAGAAATCTGAAAGGCGATTGAGATATTGAATGACCAAACTGTCTACTGGAGACTCATTATTTAAGGCAATACAGATGCGCTCGGCCCTGCGGCAAACACAACGGGCTACATGGGCATATGAAACGGATGGGTGACCTCCTGGTAGAATAAAATTCTTTAATGGCTCAAGATCTTTTTCCATTTCGTCCATTTCTTTTTCAAGCAATTCAATATCTGAAGGAAGAAGATCGGGTTTTACCACTTTGTCCTTACCAGGCTCAGTTGCCAGCTCGGCTCCAAGGGTGAAAAGCCTATCCTGAATCTCTTTAAGTAACGCCAGTCTCTTTTCATTCACGGGTTGGTCACGAAGTACTCCTAAGAAAGAGTTCAATTCGTCTACTGTTCCGTAAGCTTCTATTCGGAGGTGTGCCTTAGAAACACGAGCACCACCCAATAATGAGGTGGTGCCTGAATCTCCTGTTTTTGTATATATCTTCACAATAATTAGTGTGCTTCTGCTGCGGCCTTGGCTGCTGCTTCTTTCATTGGATTGCCTCTAGTTGGACTTTCGTTCACGGTATCAGTTTCGATCAAGCCATCTCGCATTCTAACAATTCTGTGAGAGTACTGCGCAATGTCATCTTCGTGAGTTACCATAATGATTGTGTTGCCTTTGTCATGAAGGTTGGCGAACAAATCCATGATGTCGTATGACGTCTTAGTATCGAGGTTACCTGTTGGCTCATCGGCAAGTATAATCGAAGGGTCGTTTACAAGTGCTCTTGCAATAGCAACTCTTTGACGCTGACCACCAGAAAGCTCATTAGGTCTGTGGTGTGCTCTATCTGCCAAACCAACACCAGCCAAAGCGGCTAATGCTCTTTCTTCTCTTTCAGATTTGCTGTAACCTGCGTAAATCAAAGGAAGTGCAACGTTCTCTAATGAACTTGCTCGAGGCAAAAGGTTGAACGTTTGGAAAACGAAGCCAATTTCTTTATTTCGAACTTCAGCCAATTCGTTTTCTGTCATGTCACTAACATCCATTCCGTTAAGAATATAGCGTCCGCCAGAAGGTGTGTCTAGACAGCCAATCATATTCATTAGAGTAGATTTACCAGAACCAGACGGACCCATGAAAGAAACATACTCTCCTTGTTTAATTTCAATAGTTACCGATTTTAGGGCGCGAATAGTTTCGCTTCCCATTTGATAGATTCTAGATATATCGTTTGTACTGATTACTGTTTTCATATTCGTATGACGGATGTATGTTCAATAAAGTTTAAATCAAGACTAAAAAAATAATCAAAGGTTTAATTCTAGCTTGATAGTCGAGCCGAATCAACAGACAAAACAACGCAATCTATAACCGCTATCAATATTTATTCCTTGAGCGGATACTCAAATGGATTGAAGGGTTTATTGTCGATTCATTTTCAGTTGCTTAGCGTCATAGCTTGCTGCCGAAGAAGTTTTTCCTTTTGCTCAAATTGTTTTTTGATTTCTTCGAATTCGTCTTTGCTGGCAAAAGTTGATAAGGTTTCTAAGGCTGAAGTACCGAAAAACGGAAGTCCTACATCTAAGGTCTGATAAATATAAGCTTCATATAAAAGTACACTCCGTTTGTTGATGGTTATTGCTTTCTGAAGTACTTCATATATTTCTCCTGAGTCTGTGTTCATACTCCTAAGTGCTTCTACAGCATTAAGTGTTACAATCTCATCAAAAGCATTTTCATTGGCCAAATCAAACAAGGCGGCTTTCTTTTCTTCTTGGTCTAAACGTTCTTGTTTGCTTTCAAACTCCTCCCACTTCTTCTGAAGTCCAGTTATGGGTTGGTCAATGCTTTTTGAAAGGAAATCTGAATAAGTGGTGGCAATAATGTTACGGTCATAATTGTACGACTGAGCCTCACCAAGAAATACAAAACTGAGTTCATAGGCGCCTTGTTGGTATGCCCAAATGGCTTTCATGTAACTGTAAAGCCCCGTATTTTGGCCATATGAAGCAATGAGTTGATCTAATAGATTAAAAGTTTCATTTACTTCTCCAGAGTTGTAGAGCTGAATTACCTTTCCTAACATAAGGTAATCCTTAATGGCTACGTTTCTTGGGTAAGCAATATATCTATCGAAAGTCTCAATAAGCTCTTTATTGCTGTTTTTTGAATTGAGAGAGGCGTTATACAAATAGTAAAGTTCATCAAGTAATAGGAACGAATCTGCTGAGGCTTTTAATTTTAATTCAGGTCGAGCATCAGTAGAATTGGCGAATGCCTGTCGGTTGATCATTACATTAAAATCTTCAAATTTAGCTGTGGCATTAAGTACGGAATCAACGTTCAGGTTGTCCTTTAAGGAAATGTCTAAGGCAAGAAAATTACTGGCAATAATCGGTGTTGATTTGTTTTGATAAGCTCTTTCCATCAATAGTAAGGCGGTATCCAAATGCGAAAATTCGTAATGAGCAATCGCTAGATTATTAATCACTTTTTGATCATTAGATACATTTTCAATATCCTTTAATGAAAGGAGTTTATTGAAAAGTTGGTCTTGGTCAGAGTAGTATTGAGCAAGCGCAAGCGCTGGCTTGTTGTTCTCGCTTCTTAAAATTGACTCCTTAAATCTTTTTGTGGCTTGAGCAGGATTTCCGTTGGCCTTTTCAATCATGGCTAGCCCATAATTTGCACGTACACCATAGTAGTCGTAGAATAACGATTGCTTGTAGTATTGTTCGGCTAAAAGATCATTCCCGATTTTTTCAGACAATGCTCCTAGGGCATTGTATTGCCCTGCTTTTATTTGGTAATACGGCCTGTAGTTTAAAAAGAAAATTACTCCGAACAGAAAGAAGATAACGCCTAACCTGGCAGTTAGCAATGGTGCTCTTTCTCCTCTAAAAAAAGACTTCCAAGCAGGGTTGTTGGCCAGTAAGTCGGGAGTGAAGTTCATGAAGCAATACACATAATAGACTACAGCAAAGGCCAAATGGGGCGCAACAATAGCCATTTTGATGGCAAGAACTAAGGAGTCATTTGCAGTGATTTCGGCATAGAAAATTACGGCAAGAGTAATGGCAGCAAGCGCAGGGTAAAGCAGATTTTTAATCAGAACAAAGGGTATATGAGACTCTACTACTTGCAGCTTTGTTTTTAGAACAAAATAGCCTGAAGCTACAGATACCAATAAAACTGTATAAGGCTCTATTAATATTAAGTTCAGTGAGATTCTTCCTGTTAGGTTTAAAAATAGTAAAGCCAATACTAGAATATATACCGCCCCAATAATCAAAAAGTGAATCAAGGCATTTTTACCCGATGGGGCATTTTGGGTGGCTATTTTAAACAGATAAAAGAAATTGTCGCCAGCTACAAAGAAAATATATAATGCAGCCAAAATAAGTGGAGCAAGCAGACCATAAGAAAACCATACAAACTGAGGGGCTGGGGTAGGAGATAGCAATATTGCTACAAGGGTAAACCCACTAAACATTAGGAAAGTAGCTGCTAGTCTTATTTTAAAACTAATGTTGGTTTTAATGCTTTGAAAATAGTAGCTAAGAATTAGGAAGCCACCGATAAATGCATAGCTAAAATATTGATCTCCAATGGCCAGTTCGTCCAAACCAAAATTTATGGAAACGAAAACCATGATACCTGCACAGATCAAATACCAAAAACGCTCTAAATAAGTAATTGTGACTGTGATAACTACGAGACCTATGAGGGTAAGGGAGAACAGGATGTATTCAGGCCATTCTAAAAAAAGGTAACGTCCAGTTTTAAATTGCTGCCAAACTACTATCTGATCGAGTTCAATACCCATTGGCTTTCCATTGATAGAAAAGTACTCTAGAAACAGCGGTGATTTGATGTAATCTAAATCTGTGATTGAAGGCAAAACAAATTCATCTCCTATCAAAAAGGTAGATAGAAGTAGCTGGGCCGCAATGGCAACTGTTAGTCCAATAAAACGACTAAGGTATTTTAAAAGTAGGTGGTTCTTTGAATCTTCCAAGGGGTGTTATTTTAACACTTTTGGCACTTTAAAAAACTTATTGTCTTTAACAGGCGCATTTTTCAGTGCTTGTTGTTGAGTAATAGAAGTTTCTGCTTTGTCCTTTCTGAACACGTTTACTTCAGCAGTCATATGGGTTAATGGCTCAACACCTTCAGTATCTAATTCATTTAGTTTTTCAACCCAAGTTAAAATCTCACTCATGTCATTCAGTAGCTGAGTTTCCTCTTCTGGCTTAATGTTAAGTCGGGCTAAATGAGCTACTTGATGTAAAGTTTCTTTATCTACCTGCATGGTATTGTGTCAGTTCTTGTTCTATTACGGAACGTACTTTGTCCTTTAATTCTTGCATGGCCAAATCGTCATTGCCATTTGGCCAGATGGGTTTATGCACTTTAAGCGAGATAAGCCCTGAGTGCATCATCAAAGGTTTTTTATCGGGTAAAAGTAGATGATTGTTATGAATTGTTACTGGTACAACAGGAATTTGTTCATCAATGGCTATTTTAAAGCTACCTTCTTTAAAACGGGCTAACTCAGGTGGGTTTTTGCTTGAAATTCCACCTTCGGGAAAAAAAGTGATACTATAACCATTTTCTACTGCTTCTTTACACTTCACCCAGCTGGCATGCCGGCCTCTTAAGCTATTACGATCTACCAAAATATGTAGTTTGCTGTACATGTAACCCCATAATGGAATTTTCTTTAAAGAGCTTTTGCCTATAAACTTATAATTATGGTTGATAAGCCCCATGGTGGGAATGTCTAAAAAAGAGAAGTGATTGGCGCAGAAAATATAACGCTGTTTTCGACTTAGCTTTTCTTCGTAAACAATCTTAGAACGATTAAGAAATAGGAAAAAGAAGAGCATCCTAGCCCAAACGTGATTGAGAAAACCAGCTGTTTTTTCTAATGGTTTTACGAAAATGGCGAGAAGAAAAAAGGGTAGTAAAACCATGAAAACCAACGCAAAAATAACGAGGCCGTAGACGGAATAAATTTTAATCAGTGTTTTCATTGAGCTTGAGGCTGCGAAGATAAAACAAAATGAGTTCAGGCTCAGGGAAATACTGCGAAGATTAAAAGAATGGTTGAGGCTTGAATGATGAGAGAAGTGACGAGGTTAATCGTTAGTCTTTAATTTTTTGAGTGAAGCACTTTTAAGCAAAGATTGCATTTGGGTAATGGCCATTTTATTCAATTGTACCAAGCGCTCGCTTTGGGTTAAGCCTTGGCTTATGAACACTGCATTTATACTTTCCATATTGCTCATTACTACCAACTGTTCTATGGTGGCTTCGTCCCGTATGTTTCCTTCAGCTGACGGGTTTTCGGTTCGCCATTGCTTAGCTGTCTTACCAAAGAGCGCCATGTTCAGGATGTCGGCTTCACTGGCATATACCAAGTTAATTTGGGTTTTTGTTAATTCTGATGGCAGTAGGTTTGCCTTTATAGCATCGGTATGAATTACATAATTCACCTTGGTTAAGGTTCGCTGCAAGTTCCAATCAAGCTTTAGTCGGTCGTTTTCATCCTCCTTTAGGCGTTGAAACTCTTTGATTATATACAACTTAAATTCGATGGAAATCCAGGAGGCAAACTCAAAAGCAATGTCTTTGTGCGCATAGGTGCCTCCATATCTACCTGCTTTTGAAATTAGACCAATAGCACCTGTGGTTTCTATCCACTTTTTTGGTGTAAGGACAAAACTATTGAGCCCCGCTTGTTTTTTAAACCCCTCGAATTCGAGGGGTTTAAAATCAACATTGTACATGGTTTCCCAGAAGCCTAATAATTCTACTGTATTTCTGTTTCGAAGCCAATTTTGAATAATCGTATCTGTACTGTTAGCATCTTTATATCTCGCAATATCTGTAAGTGAAATATAATCGTTGGCCAGATTAGAAATCAGCGCGATTTCTTTTCCCTGAACATGCAGCGTTTTTTTCTTGCTCATCTCTCCTTTCTTGGGACTTAAAAATACCAATATAAGTTAAAGAGAACTCAGGTTTAATACAATTCCTCGCCTTTGTTTCTAGAGGTTAGTTTCCCACCACAGGAAAAATAAACTAATAGCAATCCAGCTTAATCTGCTTTCGATTTTGGTAAAAGCTTAGGCTTTGATTGTTATGCATTTGGCAAATTTGGTCGAGTGCTTGAGTTACTCCTTTTTGCATGGTAATGGAGCCGCAAATCATAATTGTACCATGGTCTTTCAGCGTTTGGGCAATGAATGGAGCGTCTTTTTCTATGAGGCTTTGCACGTATATTTTATCACAGCAGCGTGAATAAGCAGGCTTGAATGCCGCTAATTGATTGTTGGTCAAGGCGCCTTCTATGGTTTCTTTGTAGATGTCGAATGAGTTACCTGTTCTTCCGCCCCAATACAAGTGAATTTCGTGTGCTCTGCCGTTACGGTTGATCATGCCCAAGAAAGGCGCAATACCAGTTCCGTTACTGATCATGATGGTGCGCTTCGCCTTTTGAGGGAAATGAAAGGCTTTGTTTTGAAGCAGAAAGCCTTCGAGTGAATCGCCAATTTTTAATTCGTGCAAAAGCGTAGAGCATAAACCAAGTTCATGCTTTTTCACGCTGAGCAGGAGATTACCGTCTTTAGATTTTCCCAATGAATATAAACGCTCACGAGTACTGTTTTCAGGGTAAATGGCTAATAAATCTCCCGACTCAAACCTCTTATTTCCTTCTTGTTTTAACTCTATCAGTGCGGTGTTGTCTTCTACGTTAGAAGAAACTGCCCGGTTGACCACTGTGAATTTTTGTGTTTTCTTTCGGGTAATCAGGTTGTCCACTTTAGGTAACTCAATGCTTAACCCAACCTTTTTTGCCCAAGGGTTAACCCATTCACTAAAAGCTTCAAAGGACTGATTATTGACCGTATGTACTTCTAACAATTGAGTACTTAAAGGATGTTTCCCTAGCAGATCATCTGTATCAAAAGCAAACTTGCAAAACTCTGGGTAGGCTAATGAACCAAAACCCACTACTGAAAAGGAGAAGTCGTTTTTGGGTCTAAAATCTTTAATGAAAAGCTTCTTGAACTTATCAGCATTGCTTGGTGCTTCGCCTTGGCCATAAGTTGCTGTAATCACCACCAAATGCTCCATTTGCTTGAAATGGCTCCATTTGTTCATGTCGGTGAGGAAAGAAGTTTGCTTGGCAGCCAATAGTTGATCGTGCAGTAACTTGGCATACTTGCGTGTGGTTCCTCCTTCGGAACCTACAAGAATTACATACTTACACTGATCTTTGGAATAAGGGTTTTTAATTCTGGAAGCCTTTCTTTTTAGGGTAATGGCAAAGCCTGAATAAATAAAGAAGGGCAATGTTAAGCTAGCCAAACCTAAAATTACTGACCATACAATTGTGCCTTGTCCTGTGTGTAACATCATGGCCAATTCAGAAAACAAGGCCACAAAAGGGTAGGGCTGCTCACTTAACGCTTCACCCGTGAATTGATTCACGATGACCTCCTTTTTCTTCAGCTTTAAGAGGAAGTAATCTTCAACATCATTGCTAAATGGAAATTCAATGGCTCTGAAATTCTCTAAGGTGTTTTGACTGAATACCTCAAAGTCGGCTGTGCTAATTTTTGGGCTAGCTTCAATGGCATCATAATCTACAGCATGACTAATGTTTTCTTCAGTAATGATAGAGAACCTAAGCAACGATAAATAAGTACCAGAAAGCGAAATAACGATTAGCGGAATAAGTGCCAGTCTACCTAAAATCGTATGATAATCGTGGAGAAAACTTGTTTTTATCAGCTTGTTAAAGAACTGTTTAATTCCGCCTTGGCGCCTTAAAATTAAGGCTACGCCAGAAGTAGCCATGAGGAAAAGTAAGAACGAAGCTAGTCCTATAAAAAACCGCCCAATCGTACCCAAAAAGAGCGAACGGTGGAGGCTGGTAGCAAAGTTGAAAATTGCCGCCTTTTCTTTCAGCTCACCAATTTTTTCTCCAGTAAAAGGGTCGATGTAGAAATTCTCGCTTCCGTTTCCCCCAATTACAGAAGCTGTAATAAAACCGTTTTTGTCTGAAGAAATACTGAGCACTTCTTCGTATTTCCCTTCTATATTACTGAGCAATTCGGCAATAGTAAGCTCAGAAGCTCCGCTGGGTTGGTAAGGTTGAGCCTTTTCGATAATAGGTTCAAAGGCCAAAATTACCCCAGTTAGGGAAGCGATAAGAAGGAATAAAGATGAAGATATAGCCAAAACAAGGTGGCTATATCTCCAAAAAGAAATGGTCATAATGACTCGTGAAGGGTATTAATTGGGGATGATACGTACGTAACGAATGTATCCTTTTCCCTCTATTTTACTGTTTACACTTTCTGCATTTAAGCTCAGTTCTGCATCGGTTACATGGTAGTCTTGGTTCTCTACAGCCGACTCAAATCTAATTTTATAGCCTGCATCAATTTTTGTTTCGTCAATCTCGAAAGCCAAAACTTGACGTTCTCCATTACCAATACTTGCGCCAGTAATGCCGTCTAGTTTTTCGTTTTTCCCTGAAGAAAAAGCCCACCAGTTCTTAATGTCGCTGTACCATTCGCTATCATCACCTTGCACATAAAGAGTTCGTTCGTATTCGCCTTCTGGGTTCATTAATGAAATAGCAACATAAGCGTCTTCGCCAGTGTAGTTAATCATTTGTACCAAGCATTTGTATTTCACGCTTCCAATATCTGAAGTGAAAGCCATCGCCAAAACTGATCCTGCAATCAATAATATCTTTGTTCCGAATTGCTGTATGTTCAACATCTTATTTCGCTTTTAAGAATCCTAAATCCACCTTATTGTTGGTTAGCTTTTCGTTTTCCTGAGCTAAATCAAAGGCAGTTTCTTCAAACTCTGTAGTGCTATTTTTATCTGCTCCAATTGAGATTAGATATTTCAAAATCTCGTCATCAGCAGCTTTCATCGCAGCAAGGTGTAGAACGGTTGCTCCTTCATTATTTTTTGCGTTGATATCAACTTTCAAGGCGTTTACCTTTTTTAGTAAACTCAGGTCATTTTTGTCGATTGCTAAATGGAAAAGCGTGCTTTTATCACCTTGTTTTTGTTTTAGGTCTAAACCTTTTGCGCTAAGAGACTTTAGCTTCTGATCAAAATCTTTAACATTGTTGGCCCTATAGGAGCTGATCAAGTATTGACCTAGGGTATTGCCTTTTTCGTCTTTAACTTTTGCATTGGCACCTTTGGAAAGTAAGTAATCTACTACCTCGGCATTATTGCGCATTACCGCCATTGTCAAAGCTGATTGACCTTCTTTATTCACATGGTTAATGTCTTTAGTTTTTTCAGCCAAGAAGGTTACTATTTCTAAGCTGTTTCTGCCTGCCGCATTGATCAAAGGCGTGTTCCCGTTTGAATCCGTATCGTTCACGTTCAAACCTTTACTTAAGAAGTAATTGTAAACGTCTAGGTTGGTATTTGAAGCAGCAATTCTGTGTAAAGCAGAAACGCCTTCGTTTGTTTTTACAGCAGGGCTTAAGTCTAAGTTTTCAAGATACTTGAAGTATTCCACCGTGTTTTCTCGGTTACTACTCGCCATCAAGATGGCATTTTCTCCAGTCACTTTATTCTCACTGTATTTTACACCACGGTCAACCAACTCTTCCAAAAGCTCAGTGTTTCCGCTACGGGCTGCATAGTTGAACAAGCCGTTTCCATTTCCATCTAGCTCGTTCAAGTCAAAACCTCTCAATTGGAAGTAATCCAACATGCCATAATTTGTTAGTCTTGGTGCAAGAATGTGAAGGATGTTTTTTCCTTCGGCTGTCTTCTGGTTTTTTAAATCCACGCCATTGGCTTCAAAGAAATCGTAGATTTCTGGCGATTGTTGACCGCCAGCAGCAGCAAACTGAGCTACAGTGTAATCATGTGAATCGCGAAGATCAGTCTTGGCGCCCTGTGTCATAAAGTACTCCATGGCCTCAATATTGGCGCGAGAAGCTGCCCAGAAAATGTAGGTTCTTGAATCGTGCGTTCTCTTGTTTACAGAATTACCTTGTTCAACCAAAAATTGAATTGTGGTCAATGGGTTGTTGTTTAGAATAGCGTAAGTAGTGGCATCAAAACCACCACTATTGGCCTCAAGTACTGAATGACCTTTGGCCATATCGGCTTTAATCGTTTCTAAACTAGGTTGATCGGCCCAATACTTAGATTGGATAAATGGATTGTCGCCTTGCGCTACAGCAAAGTTTAAGCTTGCCATCAACAGCATGGCCAGAGCTAGGGCTTTGAATTTATTAAGGGTTCTCATGGGGTATATTTTATAGTAGAAGAAAGACTCTTTCTTCCATCTGTTCTTATTTAGACTTATTATAAATAGATCGCAAATATAAAGTCCAGATTTGATGAACCAAGGGAGAGAAGCAAGTAAAAACTAAAAATCACTAGTACTAGTGATTGATTACCAGAATATCTGGGTAATCACTCCCCAAACCACAATTTTTTAGCTTTCCACATGGCGGGGTTACGGTTTTCTTTTTTCCAAATCACAGAAAGGGTTGTGCGTTGAGGAATGTTCTTCAACTCTATAAACTTCACCTTTAAATCAAAACCATATTGTAAGGCGCTTGGGATAATCGCCACACCAAGTCCTCGTTCTACCAATTTGAAAATGGTTTGGGCATGCACTGATTTATGCGATACGGTAGGAGTAAAACCTTGATCTTCGCAAATACTCATAATCATATCGTAGTAAAGTGGGCTGTATTCACTAGAGAACAGGATGAAATGTTCATCTGCCAATTGAGCAATGCTGTTAAATTGCGGTGCGTCCATAGGGTGGTTTTTTGGTAGCACTATAGAAAAAGTATCCTCTAATACAGGGTGCTTATGAAAACCTTCTGGCACTTTTGAGAGCCGAATAAAACCGAAATCAAGCTCTCCCTTCTCCATTTTTTCTACCTGAACTTTATTCGACATTTCTTCCAAACTTACTTTCACTTCGGGCAACTGGGCATTCATTTTTACCATCAGGTCAGGCACTACGTTTTGCATGGCCGAACCAATAAATCCTATCTTAATTTCACCCTGTTCACCCAAGTCAATTCTTTTCAATTCCTTTTTAACCCGTTCCAAGTGGTTATTTAAAAAGAGTGTTTCGTGCATTAAATGTTCTCCTGCAGTGGTTAATGTCACTTTGCGTTTGGTACGTTCAAATAACTTTACGTCCAAAACTTCTTCCATTTGGCTGATCTGTCGGCTCAAACCGGGCTGAGAGATAAACAGTTTTTCTGCCGCCTTTCTGTAGTTAAGCTCTTCGGCTACCGCCATAAAATACTTGAGATGTCGAAATTCTAACTGATAACTCATAGTTATTAACTATTGATAAAAATGGTATTTCTAATTATTAAAAGTAAAACTTACTTTCGTATTAGAAAACAGGTTTCTGATACGCCCCTAAGGATCTCCTATTTACATTGCTCTAAACTACTAGCTATGTAGATTCCTTAGCGGGTTTTTTTATTTTAAACAACATTCATGGGAAGACATATATTCTTGTATGGCGAGGAGCATTTGACAGTAGGCAAAGCTTTGGCCATTTGTGCTGGGGAAATGACGGGAGACTTAAGTGTCGAAACCCGTGCTAATGTGATTAAAAGCCAGCAGACAGTTGAGGAAATTGTAGCCAAGGGAAAGGCAGTTTATGGAATTAATACGGGTTTTGGCCCCCTTTGTACCACCCTTATTTCTGAAGAGAAAACGAGGCTGTTGCAAGAGAATATCCTCAAAAGCCACAGTGTGGGCGTAGGTGAATCGGTGCCAGATGACATCTCAAAACTGATGCTCATTCTGAAAATGAACTCACTAGCACAAGGTTATTCTGGTATTGCCGAAACTACCTTAGATCGCATTAAATGGCATATTGATAATGACATTACTCCAGTAGTGCCTAGTCAAGGTTCTGTAGGGGCATCAGGAGATTTAGCGCCATTGTCTCACCTTTTCCTCCCCTTAATAGGTTTGGGTGAAGTAATGGAGAATGGCAAAAAGCATGATACACTGAGTTTACTGCAAAAGCATGGGGTGACGCCATTAGAACTAGGCCCGAAAGAAGGTTTGGCACTTATAAACGGTACACAATTTATTTTGGCCTATGCGGTGAAAGTCGTAGACAGGCTTCATAACTGTCTCGACCATGCTGATTTGATTGGCGCGATGATGGTAGAAGCGCTGTTAGGTTCTTCTAAGCCATTCAGACCAGAATTGCATGAATTGCGTCCGTTTAAAGGAAACCAACATGTGGCCGCGAGAATGACTGCTTTACTCAGCGACTCTGCTGTAATGGATTCGCATGCTAACTGCACTAGGGTGCAAGACCCCTATTCTTTGCGCTGTATTCCGCAGGTACATGGGGCTTCGCGAAATGCTTGGTTGCATTTGAAAGAGTTAGTTGAAATTGAACTCAATTCAGTGACCGATAATCCTGTGATTTTCGATGTAGATTTGACCATTAGTGGAGGTAATTTCCATGGTCAGCCTTTGGCTATGGCTTTAGATTACGCCTGTTTAGCCGCTTCAGAAATCGGTAATATTTCTGACCGAAGAATTTACCTTTCTCTTGAAGGGACAGTAGACAATGTACCGAAATTACTGATGAAGGAAACAGGAATTAATTCAGGTTTTATGATTCCGCAGTACACCACAGCCGCTTTGGCGAGTGAGAACAAAGGTTTGTGCTTTCCTGCCAGTGCCGATAGTATTCCAACTTCATTGGGTCAAGAAGACCATGTAAGCATGGGCTCTATTGGAGGAAGAAAGGCTTATCGGGTAATCGAAAATGTAGAAAAAATATTGGGCATCGAACTCCTCTGTGCGGCACAAGCACTTGACTTTCATCGTCCGTTAAAATCAAGTAAAATTATTGGCGAAATGCATGACTTGGTAAGAAAGCAGGTTACGCATGCCACGGTAGACAGGGTTTTCGCCCTAGATATAGAAAAGACGATTAACATGGTGAAGGATGGAGCATTGCTTTCTGTCGTTCGTCAAGAAGAAAATTATAGTACACTCAAAACTAATCAGCATGAATTATTCGAAGTTTATTGAGCAATACGCCAACCATCCGCATTATAAAGCGCCAACTGGCGATCAACTTCATGCTAAATCGTGGCAAACTGAAGCGCCATTGCGCATGCTTTTGAATAACCTCGATGCCGAGGTTGCTGAAGATCCTTCAAAATTGGTGGTATATGGTGGGAACGGCCAAGCAGCCAGAAACCCGGAAGCACTTAAAAAAATTATCGAATGCTTGCTGAAACTGGAAGATGACCAAAGTCTTTTAGTACAATCAGGAAAGCCAGTCGGAATTATTCCAACACACCCTCAAGCACCTCGCGTACTGATTGCGAACAGCAATTTGGTTCCAGAATGGGCCAATTGGGAGCATTTCAACGAATTGAAAGAACGCGGCCTGATGATGTATGGCCAAATGACGGCTGGAAGCTGGATTTACATCGGAAGCCAAGGGATTCTTCAAGGAACCTATGAAACTTTTGTGGCCTGTGGCATCAAGCATTTTCAAGGAGACTTGAAACATAAGCTGGTGGTGACAGGTGGGTTAGGTGGAATGGGTGGCGCTCAGCCTTTGGCGGCTACTTTGGCCGGAGCCACTTTCTTGGGGGTTGACAAAGACCCTGTTCGAATCAAGAAACGTTTGGATACACGCTACATCGATAAAATGACCGATTCCTATGAAGAAGCGAGAGATTGGGCTTTGGATGCCAAGGAAAAAGGAGAAGCCATTTCAATCGGTTTGGTAGGTGATATTGGCGATGTGCTCGAAAAGCTTTTGGCTGATAACGTGATTCCTGAAATTCTTACAGATCAAACTTCTGCCCACGACCCAATCAACGGTTATATTCCTAATGGTTATACTTTGGAAGAAGCGGATCAACTAAGAACTGAAGATTCTAAAACCTACAAAGTCAAGTCGCTAAAGAGTATGGCAAGGCATGTTGGGTTTATGCTCGAAATGCAGAAACGAGGCTCAATCACTTTTGATTACGGCAACAATTTGCGTGAATTTGCGCGTCAGGGTGGAGAGGCAAATGCCTTCGATTTCCCAGGTTTTGTGCCCGCTTACATTCGTCCTTTGTTCTGCGAAGGAAAAGGTCCTTTCCGTTGGGCTGCGCTTTCTGGCGACCCAGAAGACATTTATACCACCGACCAGGCTTTGATGGAAGCATTTCCTGACAATCATCATTTGATCAATTGGCTGAAACAAGCTAGAGAACGTGTCGCCTTCCAAGGTTTGCCATGCAGAATCTGTTGGTTGGGCTTGGGCGAGCGTAAAAAAGCAGGGCTTATTTTCAATGAATTGGTAAGAACAGGAAAAGTAAAAGCGCCAATCGTTATCGGTCGCGATCACTTGGATTGTGGCTCTGTGGCTTCACCTAATCGTGAAACCGAAGGCATGCTAGACGGTAGTGATGCCGTATCGGATTGGACATTATTGAACCTGATGGGCAATACCAGTGGAGGCGCTACTTGGGTGTCTTTCCATCACGGTGGAGGCGTTGGAATGGGTTATTCACAACATGCAGGTATGGTGGTTTTGGCCGATGGTACCGAGCGTGCAGAGAAATGTTTGGAGCGCGTGCTTCACATTGATCCGGCAATGGGCGTTATTCGTCATGCGGATGCCGGTTATGACCTCGCCCAAGAAAAAAGCGATGAGTTTGGTTTGACGCTTTGAGGTATTAGAGTTAAGTCTAGAGGGAAAATTCTCGTTTTTGAAGCTAAAATGAAATTATGAAACCAGTTGATTCAACAGCTGAGATATTAATTTGGAAGCACTTCAACAAAAGTGTTGATGAAAAATGGTCTTTTTGGGCTGTAGACATGATGATGGCTGGGTTTGATACTGAGCATATTGTTGAACTAGCTGGCATATCTAAACCATACAATCAATTTGAATTGGGAGCACTTACAGATAGAGTTTTTAATGAATTGAGGATTGATTTCAGTGACCAACAATCTTTAGTTATAAAGTATACCACTTTTTTAGCCAAAGAAGTACTTATGGGCAGACGAGATTTACTAAATTCTTTGAGGTCGTTAAATCAATTGTTTAATAAAACTGAGTTCGATCAAATCATTCAAGATTTTTATTTGCTCTATTTTGCTAAGGAGGATTTAATTTCTTCTGAAATACAATGGTATTGGGAAGGTGCTAATCGAGATAATATAGACACGATATGCATGGAGCAGTTTGAAAAATGGTTAGAGAAATATGGTGAAGAATAATTACAAACTAATCGGCCCATTTAAGCAGGTTTTGCCCATGACGGGCTTGCCTTTAAATGGTGCTTTAAAAGACGAACAACTCAATGTTTTGGAGGGTAAAGCCGGAATTCTTCTACAAGGAGAAACCATTGCCAAAAGTGGAGATTTCGATACGCTTTTAAACGAAGCCAAAACTATTGGTGCCGAAGTAGTGGAACTCGATGGCGATTTTGTGGCCTTGCCGGGTTTTATCGATTCTCATACCCACATCTGTTCTTCGGGTAGTAGGGCACGAGATTATGCGTTTAGAAATTCAGGAAAAACCTATTTAGAAATGGCCGAGTTGGGTGGTGGCATTTGGTACACGGTTACCCAAACCCGAAATGCTTCGCAAAAGGAATTGGAGGCTGGAATTGCTGAACGTGCCAGTCGTCATTTGTCGGAAGGAGTCACCACAATTGAAACCAAAAGTGGTTATGGACTGACGGTAGATGAGGAGTTAAAAATGCTTCGTGCCATTCAAGCAGTGAATGAAAAACATTCGGCTGATTTAGTGCCTACTTGCTTGGCAGCTCATATGCACCCGAAGGATTTTGAGGGTTCGAAAACAGAATATTTAGAATTAATCAGTTCAAAATTATTTCCAATTCTGAAGGAAGAAAAACTCGCGAACCGCATTGATATCTTTGTGGAATCGGGCGCTTTTTCGCCCCAAGAAGCAAAGCTTTATTTAGAAAAAGCTAAAGCAATGGGCTTCTCCATCACCATTCATGCCGACCAGTTTTCAACCGGAGGAAGTCAATTGGCGGTGGAAGTAGGAGCAGTTAGCGCTGACCATTTAGAAGCCAGCACAGATAAAGAAGTTGAAATACTAGCGAAGAGCAACACGATTGCCACAGCACTTCCTGGCGCTACTTTGGGATTGGGTTGCGCTTATACGCCTGCTCGTAAATTATTGAATGCGGGGGCTTGTTTGGCCATTGCCAGCGATTGGAATCCAGGTTCGGCTCCTATGGGTGATTTGCTCATGCAGGCCGCGGTTTTGGGCGCAGTCGAAAAGCTTTCCAATGCCGAAGTGTTGGCAGGCATTACGGTTCGAGCAGCAGCGGCTTTAGAATTAACAGATCGTGGAACTTTAGTGGAAGGTGCATTGGCCGATTTGGCCATTTTCCCTTGTAATAATTACCAAGAAATTCTTTACCAACAAGGCAAGCTGAAACCTGCAATGGTCTATAAAAGAGGTCAAAAAATCTGAACCTATGAACTCACTTAAGTCCGCAGACCTGTCGCTTTGGAAAGGGCGAAAAGATGAAAACCTTGGACGGCCTAACTACTGGTATGAAATGGTGAAAGCGTCCTCGCTAGAGGAAATAAAGCCTTCTGCCAATAAGCAATTCGCCATTTTAGGCTATGCGGTGGATGAAGGTGTAAAACGAAATCAGGGAAGGGTTGGAGCGATTGATGGCCCAGATGCCATCCGTAAAATGCTGGCCATTCTTCCAAACCATTTTCAGCAACCGACTGATATTCTGGATTTTGGAAATGTAGTCTGCACTGACGAAGATTTAGACGCAACGCACGGCCATTTAAGCACGGTCGTAAGTCAGTTGTTGAACCAAGGTGCATTCCCTATTTTACTAGGTGGAGGCCATGATATTGCTTATGCACATTATGCTGGAATTCGTCAGTTTTTAGATGGGCAGGAGAAGAACCAAACCATCGGAATTATCAATCTCGATGCACACTTCGACCTAAGAAATAATAAAAACGGGAATACTTCTGGAACGCCCTTTTTTCAAATCGCACAAGATTGTAAGGCCAAAAATCAGACATTTGAATATTGCTGTTTAGGCATTCAAAGGTCTGCAAATACGCAAACGCTTTTCAGTACGGCCGATGAATTGGGAGTTACTTATTTAGAGAATACGGAATATACCACAGAACATTGGGGCGAAGTAAAAAGCTGCTTGAATGACTTTTTGCAAAAGGTAAATCAGGTCTATTTGACAATCGACTTGGATGGTTTTTCATCGGCTTATGCGCCCGGAGTAAGTGCCCCTTCACCAATGGGTTTTGCGCCTGACATCGTACTGAAAACACTCGATGTATTGATTGAATCTCAAAAGCTGATCAGTGTAGATTTGGCTGAACTCAGTCCAAAATACGATCAAGATAACGCTACTGCGAGACTGGCGGCTAGGTTGGTGCATTATTTGGTTTCGCGTTAACAACTTACCGCTGATTTTCTAAAGTAACTTCCAAAGGTAGAATCCATTCCGTGTGACCGAAGAATGGTTTTTCCTGTGCTGCTAAATCTACATTCGGATCGATAATGTACTGGTACGCTCTTCCGTTAAGCGAAGCCAAAGCTTGTGCGTAAACTTCAACATCTACACCCATTCGACCGTACTCATCTTTCAAAAACTTAGCAAACTTCCAGATCATTTGTGGGTTTCCATCCATTTTTCGTTCCTGCCAATCTTGTAGGTAACCTTCAATGTTGACTTCAATGAGTTCATCGGTAGCCTTGTTTTTCACCATAAACTCGGTTCTCCCATCTTTGCTTCTCAACTTCATGTGCCAAGCATATTTATGGCCTTCTTCCGTCCAGTGAACATTTCCTTTAATAAGCAAATGGCGCATGGGTAGAAAAACCTGAATAGCGAAGAAAATTCCCAATCCGTATAAAATTACTTTCTGGTATTTTGGGTTAGGGTTGAAGTTATTAGTTTCCTGAGTTTTATCGCCTTTGAAACCAATTTTCTGAATAAGTTTTCTTGGCCAATTGGGGCTAAAGTATAAGCTTGTAGCGGCAATCATAAACCAAGGGAAAATACCGATCTCGAATAGTTCTACATTCATTAAATGGAAGAGACAAATGGTAATGAAGCCAATTATTCGGGTGCGTTTGAATAGTAAAACTGGCACAACTGCTAAGTCTAGTAGCAGGCCAGAATATGACATAATCATGACCATCCAGTGCTCTGTAAAGTACTGCCCTATGACGGGGAAATTCTGGTCGCCTAAAAGCCAATCTTTGAGTGGATAGCCCCTAAGCCAATCAGAGTTTATTTTAGCTATTCCGCCAAAGAAGTACGGAATGCCTACCGTAAGTCGGATCAGCCATAAATTCCAACTGGCATTGTAGGGGCTTTTTATACCCTTAAATATTTTAGAATCAATAGAAAAGCTACGGTGGGCTGGAATAAAAATGAGAATAAAGCTGACGATAATAACCAAATAGAAATGGTTGAGGTAACGTGCCTGCTCTAAAAGAAAAGTATAAGTGAAGAGCAAGAAGAACAGAACGGTACTGATTCTATACAGAAAGCCTATGGTGATGAAAATGGCCAATACACCCAAAACATACCAAAGTATATACATTCCATTTTCAGACAATGGACTTAGGTTGAATGGTGTATAAGCAAAATTGAAATAGGGAGTGACCCAATAGCGCTCAATCCAGTGGTATTTGAAGTAGCGAGTAACTTCCCAAAACATAATAACCCCAAACATTATTCTGAAAAGCACAATTGAAGCATTGTCAATGGGAGCGAAAAGATTTTTGAGTTTTCCCTTTCTTATAATTTCAGATATTTCCCCTTTTTGAATTTGCATGGAATGAAAAAAGGATGCCCACCGTGGGTCAAACCTAATTATGTTCTGGAGCTCAAAAATACAGAAGCTTTTCTAATTCACCCATTTGCTTATGGCTTTCTAACATTATGGGCTCCTATGTGTTTCTATAACATATCTGATTTTTTTATGATGAGTGTAAAAACATGGTGGAAATTACTGAAGCAGGCGTTTAAAGGCTGGAACGAAGACGAAGCCTTTCGTCAAAGTGCAATTGTGGCGTATTACTCAATTTTTTCTCTTCCGGGACTTTTGATATTGCTGATCTCGATTGGAGGTGCGGTGTATGGTCAGGAGGCTGTTCAAGGCCGTTTGGTAAATGAAATTTCGGGTATGATTGGCTATGATGCCGCACAAAGTGTTGAAAACATGATTGCCAGTTCGTATAGAAGTGATTCGGGTTTTATTATGCGTGGGGTTGGGATTGCCATTTTGTTGTTTGGTGCTACAACAGTTTTCTTTCAATTACAGAAATCGCTTAATAATATTTGGAGGGTAGAGCAGAAGCCTAATAGCGGTATTAAGCGCCTTATTTTTGACCGAGCATATTCGTTGGGGCTTATTCTTGCCATTGGTTTTTTACTGCTTATATCTTTGGTAATCTCCGCTGTATTGGCCGCCATTAGTGAGTGGATGAGCCGCCAGTTTCCAGACTATTTACTTGTACTGGTAAATGTGCTGGACTTTGCCATTACACTTGGAATGGCCACCATACTTTTCGCTTTGGTGTTTAAGGTGTTGCCCGATGTAAGCGTAAACTGGAAAAGCGTATGGTCTGGTGCTTTTTTTACAGCCATACTATTTCTTATTGGTAAATTTGTTTTAAGCTTTTACTTCGGCCAAGCCGAACCAGCTTCATCGTATGGGGCGGCAGGAAGTATTGTACTGATCATGCTTTGGATTAATTATACGTGTCTGATTATGTTTTTTGGAGCCGAGTTTACCCAAGCTTTTGCTGAACACAAAGGCTATAGATTTAAACCAGCGGAACACGCTAGATGGAAAGCAAAGTATGATAAAGTGGAAGAAAAATAATGAGATAAAAGACTCAGACCACTTTCAACAAGTAATCCTGAATAATTTGAATCGTTTCCGTTGGACGCTCATGCATGGCCATATGAGCTGTTTCTGGTAAAATGTAACCATCAACATTCGCTCGTTCTTCAATATGTTTTTCGGCCATCTCTAAAGGAACACGACTGTCGTTGGCCCCACCAATAAATAAAGTTTGAAACGGAAAGCTCTTCCAAAGTTCAAACCTGTCTTTTCGGGTCTTCATGGCCAAGGTGTAGGCAATAATAGTGTCTAAAGGACTTTGTAAGCCGATTGACGTGGCTAAATCGATTTCTTCTTTTAGTTCTTCTTTTCGTTTTGAATAAAAAAGAGAAGGAATAAACGGTTCAATGAACTTTGAAACTGGATGCTTTTTCAGAAATAGAATGGACTTGTTTCTTCTGTGTTTCGCTTCTTCATCATCGGCCATGGCGGTTGAATTGAATAAACCCAGTCCTTGAATAAGGTTAGGATGTCTTTCAGCCAAAGCCAAGACTACATAACCACCCAATGAATGACCAATGACCACGCATTTTTCCACCTTGATTTCAGACATAAAATCAGCTAATTCATCAGCGATTTCTTCTAAAGTAATGTCTTTGTTGGGTAATGAAGATTCGCCAAAACCGGGTAAATCTGGGCAAATGATTTGATATTGCTCTGTTAGCTTATTTGCATAGGGAAACCACATGGATTTGTTTTCACAAAATCCATGAAGTAGAATAACTGGAAAACCTTCGCCTTGAATTGTTGCCTTAATTGTTGGCATGAAGTGGTTTAGCAAGCTTAACACCCATCAGTTCACGCACAGCATTGGCAATTCCTGCTTCGTCAAAATTACATTCTGTATGAAGTTGCTCTTGAGTTCCGTGTTCTATAATAGCATCAGGAATACCCAAACGTTTGATTTGCGCACTGTAGTTGTTGTCGGCCATGAATTCTAGGATAGCACTACCAAAACCACCCATTATGCAGCCGTCTTCAACAGTGACTACCTTCTTGAAGTTTCTGAAAATGTCGTGAAGTAATTCTTCGTCCAAAGGTTTTACAAAACGCATGTCGTAATGCGCTGGTGCCAAACCTTCTTTGCTCAATATCTCTCTTACCGTAGTTACATAATTGCCGATATGGCCAATGGTAAGCAGAGCCACATCTTTTCCATCAGCTACTTTTCTACCTGTACCAATGGTTACTTTCTCCATTTGAGTGCGCCACTCAGGCATTACGCCTTGGCCTCTTGGGTAACGAATAGTAAAAGCTTCGCCTTCTCGTGGAAGTTGGGAAGTGTACATTAAGTTTCTCAATTCTGCCTCATTCATTGGAGCAGCAATGATCATATTCGGGATACAGCGCATGTAGGCAATATCATAAGCGCCATGGTGCGTTGGCCCATCGGCACCAGCAAAACCAGCCCTGTCTAAACAAAAGTTTACTGGCAAGTTCTGGATACAAACATCGTGAACCACTTGGTCATAAGCACGCTGCATAAACGTACTGTAAATATTGCAGAAAGGAATGAGCCCTTGAGTGGCCAATCCAGCTGAAAAAGTTACTGCATGTTGCTCAGCAATTCCTACATCGAAAGCCCTGTCTGGCATGGCTTTCATCATAATATTCATGGAAGAACCAGAAGGCATGGCAGGTGTAATGCCCATGATTTTATCATTCTTTTCAGCCAGTTCTACCAAAGTGTGGCCGAAAACATCTTGGTATTTAGGTGCTTCTGGTTTGTCTTTTACTTTTTTGAATACTTCACCTGTTACTTTGTCAAACTTACCTGGGGCATGCCATGTAGTGGCATTTCCCTCTTCTGCAGGTTTGTAGCCTTTGCCTTTTACGGTTACGCAATGAAGGATTTTCGGACCTGGGATTTTCATCAGGTCTGTCATTACGCTAGTCAGGTGGTGAACATCATGACCATCAACTGGGCCAAAATAGCGGAGATTGAGTGACTCAAAAAGATTGCTTTGTTTCAAAAGCATGGTCTTCATTGAGTTTTCAACCTTAGAAATAATCTCTTGTGCGCTTTTTCCGAATTTCGAGAACTTACTTAGGAGTCTCCAAACATCATCTTTTACCTTATTGTAAGTTTGAGATGTAGTGACATCCGTTAAGTAATCTTTCAATGCCCCAACATTCGGGTCGATGGACATGCAGTTATCATTAAGGATAATAAGCAAGTTGCTATTGGAAACCCCAGCGTGGTTCATTGCTTCAAATGCAAGACCTCCCGTCATGGCGCCATCACCAATTACGGCAATATGGTGGCGATCATCTTTTTTGTATTGGTTGGCCATGGCCATACCCAAAGCGGCAGAAATAGAAGTAGATGAATGACCTACTCCAAAAGCATCATACTCGCTTTCTTTTCTTTTTGGGAAACCCGAAAGACCCTTATAAATCCGGTTTGACTGAAAAGAATCTCTTCTTCCTGTTAATATTTTATGTCCGTATGCTTGGTGTCCAACATCCCAAATTAGCTGGTCGGTTGGTGTGTTAAACACATAGTGAAGCGCTACTGTAAGCTCTACTACGCCTAGTGAAGCACCAAAATGGCCTCCGTAAACAGATACGTTGTCAACTATAAATTGTCTTAATTCATCACAAACCTGAACTAGGTCTGCCTGGTCTAATTTTTTAAGATCATCAGGTGAATCAATTTTACTAAGCAGCTTTCCCGGTTGTATCAGCATTTGATTTTTGACTAAATGAATTGAGAACTTAAATACGCACGAATTGTTTGAGCCGGATTTTTTGAAGCAACAAAATTAGAAAATATTTTGAGTTAGTCGGCTTCATTCTGCTAATCCTTATATATTTGATTCATAACAATTAAGAATCTTTGAGTTTCGAAATAAAACTTCCTCTATTCGAAGGCCCATTCGACCTTTTGCTCTTCTTTATTCAAAGGGATGAGTTGGATATTAATGACATCCCGATCAACAAGATAACCAAAGATTTTTTGGATTACCTCCATCACCTAGAACAAATGAATGTGGAGGTAGCGAGTGAGTTTATTTTGGTCGCGGCTACTTTAATGCGAATTAAAGTGAAAATGCTTTTACCAAGACCTGTTTTGGATGAAGAAGGTAATGAACTGGATCCAAGAGATGAGTTAGTACGTCACCTACTTGAATACAAAAAATATAAATCTGTGGTCGAAAGTCTTGCACAGATGGAGACTGATAGAATGCAGATGGAATCGCGCGGAAATGTTTTGCGCGAACTGAAGAAGCTAGCGGAAGGAGGTAACGTTGAGTCTGAAATGCAGGATCTGGACTTATATAAGCTGCTCAAGGTTTTTCAAAAAGTGATAAGTCGCTATGAGGTAGAACAGAATAAGCCAAAGCATGAGGTGATTCAATACCCTTATACTATTTCTTCGCAGAGGGACTTTATAATGACCAAGCTTAGTGAAACTCCGCGAATGTCATTTATTGAGCTTATTCAGTTAGAACCAAACAAAATTGCCGTGATTTTTAATTTCCTTTCCATCTTGGACCTTCTTCAAATGAGAGAAATTACCATGCATTTAGGCGAAGGCTTTAATAATTTCTGGATTGAAAAAATAGAAGGGGAATTTGTAGAACAATAATGGAAGTAGATTCTAAAAAAGCGCTTCGTACCCTGAACCCCAGAAGCGTTTGGCTTCCAGTAATTATAGGTTTGGCAATTGTTACATTCATTGCCTTTCGCGATGATAAGATTAATGAAGAGTCTTTGCAGTCCATGCTGCGCATTTCAATTTTGGCCATAGTTCTGGCTTTCCTTTTTTTGATTTCTAAAGACCTATTAAATACAGCCAGAGTAAAACTTGTTGGAAATGGTGCCTTTGGTATTAAAGAAGCCTTACAGATAGTTTTTCTTTGGGAGTTTGCTATTGCTGTTGTGCCACCGATTATTGGTCCAATTGCTGTGGTCATTTATATCATTCATAAACATGGAGTAGATGTAGGGCGAGCTTTGGCTTACGCTCTGCTTTTGGCTATGATGGATAACATCTTTTTTCTGACCGCTTCTCCTATTGCCTTACTCTTAACGAATGGTGCTGCCTTGCCGCAGTCCGAATTGATTCAAAATGAATTGGGAGGAAGCTTGTCTTACTTTTTTTACCTCAGTTATGGGCTAATTGCATTTTATATATCATTTAAAATCTCAGCCTTATTGCTTTTCCCTTCTGCCGTAAAAAACCTACTGCAGTGGTTGGCCCGATTGCCTTTCTTAAAAAAGTGGGGAGCTCGTTTATCGAATAGGGCGGACGAACTTTATGAGGTATCGAAAGAGCTACGAGGTAAAACGATTAGCTTTTGGCTAAAACTGGTTGGGCTTACCTATGCCCTTTGGATTGTTAAGCTAGGGGTCTTGAATATGCTTGTGGTAGGCTTTGTTCCGATCAGTTTAATCGAACATTTAATGCTTCTTAGCCGGCACCTCATTATGTGGTTGGTGATGCTTGTTTCTCCCACACCTGGCAGCGCAGGAACAGCAGAGTATATTTTTCCAGCCTTTTTCGAAGATTTTTTAGGCGAATATACCTTTGTCGCTAGTTTGATTTGGCGCCTGATCAGTTTTTATCCTTACTTAATTATAGGTGCTTTAATTTTGCCTAGTTGGATAAAAAAGTTGGTTGGAAAAAAATAAATAAAGAAAGCGGCTCAGTGGCCGCTTTCTTATTTTTAGCGAGGTGTTTACCCTTAGAATCTTTCGAATTGAGAGAAGAAGAAACTTCCTTCAATTGCTGCGTTCTCATCAGAATCTGAACCATGTACTGCATTGGCAGAAATTGATGTTGCATATTTCTTTCTGATAGTACCTTCTTCTGCATCCGCAGGATTAGTAGCACCAATTAGTTTCCTGAAGTCTGCTACAGCATTGTCTTTTTCAAGAATTGCCGCTACGATTGGCCCAGAAGACATGTATTCGCAAAGCTCACCATAGAAAGGTCTTTCACTGTGTACTTCGTAAAACTTGCCCGCGATATCAGCGCTCAATTTCACATATTTCATTGCTACGATTTTGAAGCCAGCTTCTTCAATCATATTCAAAATTCCACCAATGTTGCCTGCTTCTACAGCGTCAGGCTTAACCATTGTAAACGTTCTGTTTGTTGCCATTCTAATTATAAGCTTGTTGTATTTTCTTAATTTGGCTGCAAAAATAGAAGATTAATTCGGATGCTCTAACCTGATTATGAATATTTTAACTTATTTAACGATAGGTTAATCACTGTTAAAATCATTGTTTTAGAAGCTTATTCTTATCAACTTTGTCGGCTGACTGGTATACTGCTTTGGCAGTATTTGTTGTTAATGGGAGACATAGAATCGTTAATTAAACAGCTGAATACCCCAAATAAAATTGTGATCACTACGCATCACAAACCCGATGCCGATGCTTTGGGTTCATCTTTGGGTATGGCTAACTATCTTATTAAGAAAGGCCACAACGTTAAAGTAATCACCCCAAGTGATTACCCAGGATTCCTAAATTGGATGAAAGGGAACGATGACGTTTTGGTTTATACCGATAAGAATTCTGATCAAGTGCAAACCTTTATTGATGAGGCTGATACTATTATCACGCTCGATTTCTCTGTGTTACACAGAATTAATGAGATGGGTGAAATGGTTAGAAATGCCAAAGCCTTCAAAGTAAACGTGGATCACCACTTGGAGCCAGAAGACTTTGCAGACTACAGACTCTGGAATGCTAAGGCGGCATCAACTTGTGAACTCTGTTTTGAGTTAATTGTGATGCTGGGCGATAAAGCTTTGATTGATAAGGATATTGCGGAATGCCTTTATGCAGGAATAATGACCGATACTGGTGGTTTTCGTCATCCCAATACAACACAAAATGTTCATGAAGTGGTAGCTGAATTGATTGGTATTGGTGCGGATAACGCCAAAATAGCCAAGGAAATTTATGACACTAACTCACTCAACAGACTTAAGTTTTTGGGCTTTGCTTTAAGTCAAAAACTTGAAGTACTTCCAGAGTTCCATACTGCTTACTTTGCCATTACAAATGACGAACTGAATCAGTTTGAATCTAAAACTGGAGATACAGAAGGCTTAGTGAACTACGCGCTTTCTCTTGAGGGGATTGTTTTGGCAGTTTTATTCAAAGACAGTGGCGATGGTATAAAAATGTCATTTCGTTCTATTGGAGAGTTTCCGGCTAACGAAATAGCTTCTAAGTATTTTAATGGAGGTGGGCATCGAAATGCGGCAGGTGGAAAAACGGAAGGAACATTAGAAGAAACAGTAGATAAATTCAAGTCTGTTTTGATAGATTACAAACCTTTATTAGATAGCGAAAAGAATAATTAACCAAATAAATTGCCCTTGATTGTGGCACCGATTATAGAACACTAGATATGAATCAGATGAAAAAATACATTGTGGTGATGATTGCCCTGCTTGGAATCTCCAGCTGTGAAAAAGAGGTTAAGTTTATTGAGTCAGAGCCAGGTGTGGAGTACAGATTAGTGGACGAAAGGGGAGGAAAAAAATTAGGCCCAAATCAAGCCATGATGTTAGACCTAAATAGTGTGTACAAAGATTCTGTTGTAATAAACCCTAAGCCAATTGGAGGGTTTGTCATCAATCCAGTTACGGGAGTTCCCCCAACATTGGGGAAAATACTTCAACCCTTAGGAGAAGGAGATAGTGTTCAAATCAAATTTCATCTAGACAATTATTCATTGTTGACTGGAATGGCTATTTCACCAGAAATGGATACTGCTGAGGCGGTTTTTATGAATATTAGAGTACTTGAAATTAATGATGAACAGTTTTTTTCTGAACGAAGACAAACGGAAATGGCAAAAGCGAGTGCTATTCAGGTTGAGAAGGATAGAGAGATTATTGAGAAATATTTAGTAGAGAATAATCTCAAAGCTGAAAGAACTGAGGAAGGCCTTTTTTATATTATAAAAAAGAAAGGTAAGGGGGCAAAAGCGAAAGTTGACCAAACAGTAACTGTTAATTATACACTCCAGTTATTGGATGGAACGTATATTGATAGTAGTTATAAATCCGTTGCAGAAGAAAATAATTTCTACAATCCACAAAGAGAACCATACGAACCATATACCTTTCCAGTAGGACAAAGAGTAGTAATGGATGGGTGGGACTTAGGTGTTCCTTTGATAAATGAAGGTGGGAGTGCACTTTTGTTTATTCCTTCAGGTCTTGCTTATGGTCCGGAACCTGGTCTTGGAAGTCCAATCCCTCCAAATGCAATTTTGATGTGTGAAATAGAGGTAGTGAACGTACAAAACTAAGACAAACAGATGAAAACAATTAAAATATTCATGGTATTCTCTATTGCGGCCTTGGCTTTTAGTGCTTGCAAGCAGGAAGTGGTTTTCGATACTGATGAGCAATTTATTAGAGACACTATATTGATAGAGCAGTATCTTGCTGACAATAGTCTTGAAGCAGAAACGGATGAGAGTGGTATACGTTACAGAATAACGGAACAGGGAACGGGAGGAAATGCTAAGTTTGGTTCAACTGTAAGGGTAAAATATACTGGTTATTTGCTTGATGGAACCACTTTTGATACCAATGTTGGTGGTACAGAGTCATTTGATTTTGTGATTGGCCAAGGTGCTGTGGTACAAGGTTGGGATATTGCTTTTAAGCTATTTAATAAAGGAACTGAAGCTACCATATATATTCCTTCAAAGTATGGTTATGGAAATGTTGGGAACTTGTTTATTCCAGCCAATTCAGTATTGATTTTTGATGTACGTGTCTTAGATGTTCTAGGTAACGACTAGATTGTTTTAAAATGATACTTAAGAAAGGATCGCTTTTGCAAAGGCGATCCTTTCTTGTTTTAAAGCCTTTAATAGAATTTAGTTCTACTTTGAAACAAGACTTACTCGGCTCAATTTTGAGTAGCGAATTTCTGTAAGGTTTACCCATTGCTTAAAATTCATTCTAAGCCTTAAATTTTCTTTATCTTCGTTTTTAAATGGAAAGAATATGAAAGGAAAAAATATAACACTTTTTGTCTTGTTGGCTATTGGCTTTTTAGCTTGTCAATCAGGTGGAAATGTAATTGAAGAAAAGGTGGTGATTGATACACTTACCATTAATCGTCACTTGAGTGTTTTGGCTTCAGATGATTTTATGGGAAGAAAACCCTTTACTGAAGGTGAAGAGAAGACCATTCATTATTTAGAGTCTGAATTGAAAGGGATGGGTTTGAAGCCTGGAAATGGGAATAGCTATTTTCAAGAAGTACCATTAGTGGAAATAACGGGTGAGCAATCACCTACCATGGAAGTAACAGGCCAAGGTAAGTCCATGAGTTTTAAATCTAATGAAGATGTGGTGATATACACCGAAAGGGTAGAGCAAGAGGTTTCAGTTAAAGACTCTGAATTGGTTTATGCAGGTTTTGGTATTGTAGCACCAGAATATGGTTGGAATGATTATGAAGGACTAGATGTAAAGGGTAAAACAGTTGTAGTTTTAGTGAATGACCCAGGGTTTGGTTCAGGTGATAGCACTTTATTCAAAGGAGATCAAATGACTTATTATGGCCGATGGACTTATAAATATGAAGAAGCTGCTAGACAAGGTGCAGCGGGTGTTTTGATTGTGCATGAAACTGTTCCAGCAGGTTATCCTTGGTTGGTTGTACAGAGTTCATGGACAGGTGCAAAGCTGAATTTAGACGATGCCAACCCGCCTTATAAATGCGCAGTTCAAGGTTGGATTACTCGAAATACAGCTGTAGAGTTATTTAAAACAGCGGGCATTAAAGATTACTCAGGCATGGCTAAAACGAAAGGATTTAAACCTGTGGCTATGGGGCTGAAAGCCTCAATGGGAGTTAAGAATAAAGTAAAAAGAGATATGTCGCGTAATGTTGTAGCCATGGTGGAGGGAAGCAAACGGCCTGACGAATATATCATTTATTCTGCCCATTGGGATCACTTAGGAGTAGGTGAGCCAGTAGATGGCGATTCAATCTATAATGGGGCACACGATAACGCCAGTGGAAGTGTTGGTTTGTTAACCATAGCTGAAACATTTGCTAAAATGGAACCAAAACCAGAACGTTCAGTGGTGTTTTTGTTTGTAACGGCTGAAGAACAAGGCTTACTTGGTTCTGCTTATTATGCTCAAAATCCACTATTCCCAGCAAATCAAAGTGTAGCAAACATCAATATTGATGGACTTCCAGCATATGGCGAAATGAAAGACTTGACCATTACAGGTTATGGGCAATCCGAACTAGATAATTACGCAAAGACTGAAGCAGACAAACAAGGTCGATATGTAATTCCTGATCCTGACCCAGCAAAGGGGTATTTCTTCCGTTCAGATCATTTTAATTTTGCCAAAATTGGAATTCCAGCTTTGTATGCTTCTGGTTCCTACGAATCGAAAGAAAAAGGAGTGGAGTTTATTGAAAAGAAAACGCAAGAGTATTTGGCCATTCGTTATCATCAGCAAGCAGATAATTATTTACCTGAGGAGTGGGATTTAAAGGGGATTGCCCAAGATGCAGCCTTACTTTTTAACGTTGGTAAAAGATTAGCCAACGAAACTTACTTTCCAAAATGGAATGAAGGTTCAGAATTTAAGGCGAAGCGCGATGAGGATATGAGCTTAAAAAAGAAATAACCTATTTCGAACGAGATGAGAATAAAAAGGCCGATTGAGTAATCAATCGGCCTTTTTAATGCTTTATTTTTTCACTTCCAGCAGTTCAATTTTGAACTTCAAATTTGAATTAGCAGGAATTCTATCTGTAGGTATATTTCTGTAAGCGTATATTGATGGGATTAAAAATGTACCGCTACCACCTTCAGTTAAAAGTTGAGTTGATGCATCAAAACCTATAATTACCATGCCCTTTCCAGTGATAAAACCAAATCGCTCATAAGTTCTATTGGCATTATAAATCCCATTATCCTTGGCAATTTGCTCAACATTGGTGTCAATGAAAGTCCCGTTTAAAAGCGTGAGTTCATAATTAACATAAACAGTATCTCCAAGCTCTACCGTTTTTCCATTTCCTTCCTCGTGAATAATATACCGGATTTCCGATTCATTATGTACTTGTACAGTAAGATTGTTTGTAGCTACATAATTATCAATAGTGTCAATATCAATAGCCAATTGCGCTGCGGGGTCATAATATGGCCCTGATTCATCTAAACAAGATTGAAGAGCTGCACAAGCTACTAAAACTCCCAACAATAATTTTATTCTTTTCATAGTCCTTTGTAATGACCTTCGTATCGGTCAAATTTATTTTAATACTCTTGTCTACTTGCATCAGACACCAGACCAAAGAGGTAGGTTGGAATTAAGTTTCTATTTCTATTAGTACACAAATATATTGGAAGCAATTGAACTTGAATCTATTAAGCAGCTTTAACTTTCTTAGAGAGGAATACTGGCAGACAAAGAAAGACAGCTACTGTAGAAAACATCAGACCACCAATGGTTCCAATAGCCAATGAAAACCAGAAAGCTTCATTTTCACCCTCTAATAGAAATGGTATTAGGCCAAAACAGGTAGAAAGTATAGTAAGCATAATGGGTTGAGCCTTACCAACTACTGCCTTTAGAACTGCTCGATTATACTTTTTTAATGAGGAATTGTTAAGATCATTCACAATAAAAATAGCAGCGTTGACTACAAGTCCACCTAACATTACAAAGGCTGCATAGCCTCCTTGGTCAAAGGAAAAATCAAACAAAGAGAAGATGAGAAACAGGCCTATGAAGGAAATGGGAATAGTAACAATAATGTAAAAAGGCTGTTTTAGATTTTCGAATAGAATAGCGCAAATCACAAAAATGCCAATAATTAGAAAGCCCAGTAAACCATACTGTTTAGCGTCTTTGTCAAAACGGAAATACTGATCTTGAGTGTCTATCTCATAACCAATAGGAAGAATGTATTTCATTTCTTCAATCATCTTATCCCGATACTCTGCTCCAAATTTTGGGGAGCCTAAGTATTTAAACCCTATTTTTCGCAGATATTGCCTGTCTTCTTTATGAATTTCGTTTGCGGCTTCTTCAAAAACCATGTTGGCATAATCGTTAATTTTTATCAAGCGACTTGTGTCAATAGGTAGGGCTTCTTCCATTAAGTCGTACTTAGAAAAATCTTTCGCGTTGGTCGCTTTTATAAAGATTGGGGTTCTGTCGTTGTTTAAGTTGGCTGAAGCGGATGCTCCATTTGGAAGCGTATAATCAGTCAATATATTTGTAACAGCTCCTCTATTTATACCTGCCTTGGCCATGCGGTCAACATCAAAATAGAGCACGTATTCATTTCCCTTTACTACACCATAGCTATATCCGATTTGTTCATTCCTTTTTACTTCCTGTATCCTTTTGTGGTTTTCTAGCTTTGTAGCTAAAATATCAGCTTGTCTACTTAGCTCATCATAATTATAGCCTCGCATCCTAATGCCAAACTCTTGGTTATCGCCACTTTCTCCGCCTATATTAAACCCTTGGCCTACACCTTGTATCGACCACCTTACTCCTGTTAAGTCGACAGATCGGGCCTGTAAACGACCTTTAAGCTGGTAAGGCAATGCAGAAAATTCGTACTCTGGCTCAAAGGTGATCCTTACTGTCCCAGTTCTATTATCTACACTAGTTATGTATTTATCTACACCTTTAACTCCGTCTACAAATTCTTCCACCTTTCCAATTACATAATTAGCATCCTCTAATGTGGTGCCCATCGGTAGGGTAGCTCTTACCGTTAGCTGGGTTTGGTTAACATCTCTGTAGTAGTAGCCTTGATAAACTTCGGTAGCAAATTTTCTAAGGGCTCCACCAAGAATTTTATCTGTGATCGGACGAATGTCATCTTGATACTTATCACTACCAATTGTCTTGTTATACCATTCATGACCTTCCCATTGCAAAGGCATTTTATACACGGGCAAACCAAAACCTAGAATGACGATAAAAATAAATGCCTTTCTGTGGCGAACTATAAAACCGATGGTTTTGGTATACCCTCTAAACCATTTTACCTTTCTTCGGAGCTTGCGCATACCGAATATTCTTGTTTTGCTTATGTCTTCTTTAAATAGAAGCTGATAGAGAGCAGGAGTGAAGAATAGAGCAATTAATAGTGATACGGCCAAGTTGATAGCCACCACAATTGAAAAGTCAGAAAGATTTCTGCGATCATCTTCTGGCAATAGTAATACCATAAGCAAAGCCATAATGGTAGTTAATGAAGCCGCCAAAAGCGCTACAAAAATGCCTCGGTTTTTCTTTCGGTACATGTGATCCATCATTACAATGGCATTGTCTACAATCAAACCAAAGGAAATGGTTAACCCAGCAATGGAGTACATATGAAGCTCTACATCCAATGCGTAGATGATAATGGCCGTGATGGAAAGATTAACTGCAATACCCATAAACAGAGTGACCAAGTACTTAGGGTTTCTATTGATGAGGAAGATGAATACAAGAAGGATAATAATTGAAAGAGAAGTTCTTTGATAGATTTTATCCATTTCCTTATTCAGAAATTCAGTATCGTCTCTCTCTAGTAAAATGGTTAAGTCACTTTGCATAGAAGACTGTAATGCTTCAATTTGCTCACGTATCTTCTTTGCCAAAACAATTTTGTTTACACCTTCCCGAGCATAAATCTGTAAGTTAATTGCATTGCGGCCATTGATTCGTGTATACCTTATTGGTTGTTGTTCCTCAACATAGACTTTGGCTACATCTTTTAAGTAAAGCTCTTTGCTGTCAATATTACTGATAACAGCCTGTTCTAAATCTTCCAAACTAGTCAGCTCTGAAGAACTACGAAAATAGAATTGTTGGCCAGCTGCATTCTTAATCATCCCTGGGTAGTTCCTATCTTGAAAGAGATTAAGGCTACTTACAAGGTCGCTTTTGGAAAGCCCATAACGCATTAATTTTAGAGGGTCGAAATCAACAGTGATCTGTAACTCGTTCGCTCCTGTTAGTTGTGTGCTTTTAATTTCATTGATGGCCGAAAGCGGCTTTAGAATATATTCATCAACATCCTTTTTGATTTTGTAGGAAGCATATGGGCCATTGATAGAGTAAAGCAAGATGGGCGACTCAGACTTATTCTGCGTTTCACCTCCTCGCTGCTCAACAGCCGGGTAGCTCATAGTCTCTGGTAGCTTCTTATAAATGTTCCGAATGAGCGAGTTGACCTCAAATTTTCGGAATTCCATGTCTTCCCCTTTATCAAAAGCTAACTCGATAGATCCGTTATTATAATTGGAAACACTAGTTACTTTATTTACTCCTTCTATTTGAGAAATGGCATTTTCAAGAGGAGAAGTGGCTAAGCGCTCTACAATATCTGGGGAAGAGTTTGGTAGGCCATAAGAAATGGTAATAGCAGGCTTGGTGTAACGTGGTGTAAAATTCACATTTAGTTTGGGGATAAAGGCAATGCCAATCATCGCTAAAACCACAAATACTATTACCATTCGAAAAGGTCGCTTCATCTTGAAAAATAATAAGGCCTTATATATTCAACTTGAAATAAGTCTTTATTAGGTTGAAATGAAAATAAATGTGGTCTTAAATTTAATAAACTTTGGATAACTGAGTATATGATCGACTATAGGTTTAGGTGATTGGTTAATTTTTTAGTTTGAAACTCCTATATTTGATTTAATCCAATTATATCTCTACATGATTCTGAATTTAAAAGTGCGATTGTTAATGCTCAGCATAATAATACTTGGTCTAATCTCTTGTAGTCCATCAGAAAAGGATAGCACGATAATATTTGAAAGCTTGGTGTCAGAAGAATTTCAAACCTTTTTATCGAGTACCGAGCTAGAAGTCATTCCTCTGAAAACAAATGAAGCGGTCATTGGTGATTTCAGCATGGTTAGAATGGTATCTGATGAATTGTATGTTTTTTCTGGCCAACAAGGAAAAGTACACCGTTTTGATGACTCAGGTAATTTTATCAATACCATTGGCCAAATAGGGGATGGTCCCACAGAATACAGAGGTCCTGCGGGGTTTGTAGTTTCTGGAGATAGTTTAGTAATTATTTCACAGAAAAAAGGGGCGTCATCTCTATATTTTTATTCAAGGCAAGGCGAGTTTCTTAAATCCATGGATTTTGAAGAAAGCACTTATCCCTCTTTTGAATTGACGGATTTTGGCTATGTGTTTTCAACGGGCGGAAATACAGTTTTTGAAAACAAACACAACTTACACAGCCGTAATTTTAAAGGTGAATTGATCGGCAAGTTCTATCCTATTATTGACAGAGCCATGTTCTCTATAGGGGTTAATAATTTTGGTAGAGGTGAAAACTGTAGTCTTTACTTCGAACCATTTAATAACCAAGTGTATAGGGTTGAAAGGGATAGTCTAATTCCTACCTATACATTCGATTTCGGGAGTTTTAACTTGAAAGAGAACGCTTTTGATAGCGAGGATCCATATGAGAATTTTGAAAGAATTATGAATAATGGTACGGCCTTTATTCTAGCTTATTCTGAATCAAAAAACTATGCTTACTTTAATATTATGCTTCAGAAAAACCCAGACAAGCCTGAAGTATTTCATTTATTGCTGAATAAGAAAACGAGAGCATCTAGGCTTATTAAAAGTGTGGAAGAAACAACACCAGCATTTCAGTTTATGAATGGAGATCGTTTGCTTTTCTTATTCCATGCGGGCGATGTACTGAATTTAGGCAAGCTGTATCCGGAAGCATTCGCTGGCAGCGAAGATGCGATACAAGATGTTAAAATGAATGATAATCCAATAGTCGTGATCACTAAAATTGATTTCTGATGAAAAAGTCAATCTTCTTATGTATTCTGATAATTCCTTTGATGTTTTCTTGTTCTTCTGGACCAAGAAAGCTGGTACTCCCAGAATTGCCCGTGGTTTCTATTCAGCCTAAACCTGAAAATGCTAAGTCCCCTTTTGAGCTTACGCGAAAAACTTATGTAGCTTACATTTATAAGAAATGGCAAAAAGATAGGCTTTATGGAATCGAGTTGGCGGTGGCTGACTGTATTAAGAAGAATATGGATTATCTGATTTATGTAGAGGCAGATTCGGAGGTTGAGGTAAAACAATGGTTAACTGAACTGGACTATAAATACTCAGTGATTTGGGATAAAGAGTCCCTCTTTAGGGAGGCTAACAGCGAAACTTTTGAGGGCTATATTGGCTATATTATAAACAAAGACAAAGAGGTTTTGGGGATTCCGACCATTCAGTACCGCCAATAAGAGGAGGGCTCGTATGAATATAGACCTAAAAGGCGCGTTTTCGAAAGCGCAGTTCAGATCATGTCTACTCATTTAAGCACTAATTTTTACCTGAATATTAAATAACTATCGTATTAGTTTTTTGAAATCATATTTTAGCATTATTTTGGCCTATTATGAAACGACTTTTTTTAATATCTACTTGTTTTCTATTGTGTTTGGCTTGTAAAGAGCAAAAGGAAGAGATTGAGCAAGTCGATCAGGAATCACTGAGAAAGCAAGTACAGCCCACCGAGGTGAAAGTAGCAACAGCCGAATATAGACCATTCGAGTTTTTAGTAAGTGCTACGGGTACCATTGAGTCAGAATATGAACTTGAAATAATTTTTGAAACGAGTGGTTACTTAGAGAAACTCAGTATCGAGAACGGCCAAAGGGTAAAGAAAGGCCAGGTCATAGGTCAGCTACAAAATGAGAAAGAAAGGTTTGCCTTAGAGAAGGCGCAGGTGTCATATGATAAAGCTTATCTCAATTATCGAAATGATTCGATTACAAGAGGGGCTGACATTAGTAAAGATGTTATTAATACTTTTGAATTGAATTCTGGAATGAAGGACGCTCGAATTAACCTTCGCGAAGCCCAGATCAATTTAGAGAACACTATAATTAAAGCACCTTCAGACGGCATAATCGTTGATTTAAAACTTAAAGAAGGAAGCCTTGTTTCAGCAGGAAAAGTGCTTTGCTCTATTTATGATGGTAAAAACTTAACCCTTACTGCAAAAATACTTGAGCCAGATTTCGGCTTTGTAAAAACAGGGCTTATTGCCGATGTTTTTCCACTTGCCCGCAGAGATCAATCATTTGTTGCCAAAGTGAGTGAAATCAATCCAAGGGTAGACGAGTTTGGTATGGTTCAGATAGAGCTTAAACTAAATCAAACAGATGGTCTGTTGCCAGGTATGAATGCCAACGCCATAGTACGAGTTCCTCAAGCCTTACATATTATTGTGCCTAGAGAAGCGGTAGTAATTAAACAAGGAAAGTCCGTGATCTTCACTGTAGTAAATGGACTGTCTCAATGGAAGTATGTAGAAATTGGACTTGATAACGGCACTGACGTTGAAGTTTTAGATGGCCTTCAGGATGGAGACCAAGTAGTACTTACTAATAATATTCAGTTGGCCCACGAAGCCAAGGTTAGTATTGCTAGTGAAGATCTTACTACCTCTAAGCAATAAGTAATGGTTAAATTTTTAATCAACCGACCTGTTGCTGTATTCTTAAGCTTTCTGGGGATTCTGTTCTTTAGCTTTTTGGCTTTACAAAGATTGCCAGTTTCCCTATTGCCCAATATTGAGGTGCCAGCTATCATTGTGAAGGTAAACTACCCCAATAATCCTCCTAGCATTATTGAAAACAACATCCTAAAGCCAATCCGTATCTCCCTCAATACACTTAACAATTTAAAATCAGTTGAAAGTATTGCCAATAGCGAAACCGGAATGCTCAAATTACAATTTGAGTTCGGTACAAGGATGGACTTGGCTTATATTGAAATCAATGAAAAAATTGATAGACTTCAAGAGAACTTACCTCGAGACATGGACAGACCGCAGGTGGTCAGAATTAATACTTCAGATATTCCCATTGCCAGAATTCAGGTAATACCAAAGGAAGGAAGTGACTATAATCAAACATCAGAATTAACTGATCGAGTTTTAAAGAAAAGGATCGAGCAAATTGCAGGAGTCTCAATTGTCGATGTTAATGGTTTCGAAGGGCAATACATTGGTATTACACCCGATTTAGAAAAAATAAGAGCCCTTAAGATTTCAGAGCAGCAGATAGACCAAGTTTTAAAAGGAGCCAATACAGATTTAGGTAGATTATCAGTAAAAGATGGCCAGTACCGTTACTTCGTTCGAATAGCCAACAGGCTAGATAACGTAGAGGAGATTGAGAACCTTCCAATTATTAATAGAGAAGGAGATGTAATTAAGTTAAAAGATATTGCCGAAGTTGAGTTTCGGTCAGAGAAAAGGCAAGGCTACCATTTGAGCAATCAGCGAGAAGGTTTGGTAGTTACAGTGCATAAACAAGCAAAGGCCAAAATGACTGAATTGACTCCTTTATTGTATAAAGCTGTCGAGGGTTTTAAGGAAGATTATCCACAAACGGATTTTGAACTTACCCAGGATCAATCACTCTTGCTCAATGCGGGAATCAATAACTTAAAAACCAGTCTTATATATGGAGGCATCTTTGCCTTTGCCGTGCTATTCCTTTTTATGGGGAATGTTCGTATGCCGATTATGATGGGAATTACACTTCCTATATCATTATTGATCAGTTTCTTATTCTTTTACGCTTTTGGTTTATCCGTAAATATTATCTCATTAAGTGGTTTAGCGCTTGGCTTGGGAATGTTGATTGATAATTCAATCATTGTAATTGACAACATTACCCGAAAAAGAAAGGATGGTTTGGATATTGTTCAAGCTTGCGTTCAAGGTGTGAATGAAGTAATGACCCCACTAATTAGTTCCGTACTAACTACTTTGGCCGTATTCGTTCCTCTAGTATTTCTGAATGGCCTTTCAGGAGCTTTGTTCTATGACCAAGCACTTTCTGTAGCCATTATTTTAGGCACATCTTTAATGGTCGCTTTTGTCCTTTTGCCTTTACTTTATCGTAAGTTTTTTGAAAACCTAAAGAGACCTATTAAAGAAGATAGTCTAGTTTTTAAAGGGATTTTAAAACTCTATAAATCCATTTTTAGAGTGGTCTGGCGCTTTAAAACGATTAGTCTTATTCTGCTCATTGCTCTCATTCCGTTGGCTTATCTTATCATTGTTAGTGCCCATAAAGAAGGCTTACCTGCAATTGAAAAAACGGAAACCCTACTTACCATTCAATGGAACGAACCGCTGGATGCTGAAGAGAATAAAAGAAGAGTTTTAAATCTTCTCGAAAAAACTGCACCAACCACTCCAAGTGAATCGGACATTGGATTGAAGCAATTTCTTTTGGCCGAACAAAGTAATTCTATTGAGAGTGCTGAAGTGTATTTTAAGTCAGAATCAACAGAAGCAAAGTTGGATTTAGAGAAAAGATTGACTGCCTTTTTAGAGGGAAGTTATCAGAATGCTTCTTTTCAGGTGCAAGATACACCAAATGCGTTTGATCAGATTTTTAGTTCAGAGCAGAAGTTCTTTATTGCCAAATGGAAGAAGCTCTCTGGTAGTGAAGGGCTTGATGAGGCCATGCTAGCAAACTTGGAAAAGGACGTTGCCGAAATAGTAAGTGTAAAACCTCGTCATGGCAATGGGTTTCAATATGGAGAGTCAATGGAAGCCATTATTGATAATAAAGCTTTATCATTTTATGGGATTTCAGAAAACGCAATGAAGGATGCTCTTTCAAAAGCACTAGATGGCTATATGGTAACAGAGATTAGGCGTTTTGGTGAAGTGACACCCATTTGGATTCAAAGAGGAACTGAAGATTTTAGAAATAAGTTGAAGGGTATTTCTGTGCTAGGTAGGGGCAACCAAATGTACCCACTTTCGAGCTTCGTAAAGTTTGAATACATTAAAGATATCAAGGCAGTAACGGCTGACAGAATTGGAATGTACCAGAGTTTAGAGTGGGAGAATCTTGATGAGGCTTCTATTCAAAAGCTGCAAGAACAATTACCAACAAAAGCCGCCCAGTATGGCCTTTCTGTTGACTTTGATGGCGCTTATTTTCAAGGAAGGGAGAACCTTCAACAGTTGATTTTCATCCTAATGATTTCTGTATTGCTGCTCTACTTTATTTTGGCAGCTCAGTTCGAATCACTTGTTCAGCCTTTAATAGTAATCCTAACTCTACCACTTGGTATTGCCGGAGCCCTTTTGGTACTAATGGCCGCTGGAGGAACTTTGAATGTAATGTCAGCTATTGGTATTATTGTGATGCTCGGAATTATGGTGAATGATGCAATCTTAAAAATTGATACCATTAACAGGTTAAGAGAAGAGTTTTCTTTAGGAAATACCACAAGTACCAAACGTCAGATACTCCAAAATGCCATCGCAAAAACAGGTGAAATAAGGCTTAAGCCTATTTTGATGACCTCTATTACCACAATTTTGGCCTTGCTTCCTGTAGTGTTTTCAAGCGGAATTGGTGCTGACTTGCAGAGACCTTTGGTCTATACAGTGATTGGTGGTTTGACCATAGGAACCTTCACAGCCCTATTCTTTGTGCCTCTTTCATATTGGGTGATAAGTAAGAAAAAAGACTAGCTTCATTTAAAACCCATATCAATATACAGCCCGAGCAAGGCGAGGAGGTATGGGAATAACTATGTTTACTTTTTAGAGTTTGATCATGGTCTATTTACCGTGTTTACTCTCAGTTTTAAAGTTCACTTATTTGACCGATTATCAAAAAGTATATCCATGCATCACAACCTAATTAGGGTGCACTGTGTCTTGATTGTTGAACAACTGATACCAGTTAGTAAGAAATAAACACGACCCTCATAAATATATTTGCAGTTCATCTTATATGTTTTATATATTTGGCTGGTCAGTTTTATAATTTTGATTATTCAAAGTTAAAACTATACATAACTAATATTGGGCTTTGATTGTAAATTATGAAGCGTGCTATCTTGTTAGTAATACTTTTTCTTGCCCAATGGGAGGTTTCTGGGCAGCAATATAGTCTTAAAGACTTTGATTTAGAAGGTGATATAAACAGCTGGTATAGTGCCAACTTCGATTCTGTTAACATCAAACCACTCACTGGTCAGCTCCCTGTTTTATTGTCGCAAAGACCAAAAGTCAATGCCTTTTTCATGGAAAATACACTTGATTGGATGAAGGCGAGTATAATGTACGACAATCAACTCTACAGTAGAGTGAGAATTAAGTATGATATAGATCAACAATTAGCATATATAGCTCATCCACTAAACTCACAATTAATAACCCTGAATCAAACACTGGTTAACTGGTTTGAAACGCCTGCTGGAGTTTTTAAGCCAAAGCAAAATGAAACTGGATACTATCTTGTGATTTTTGAAGGAGAGCAGCTTTCCTTTGTTAAAGAAAGCTCTAAACGTCTGGTTATTGAAGACCGAGAGTTTGATTATAAGCGCACTGATGAATTGTATTTGTTAGTTGATAATCAGAAAGTACACATTAAGAATGCTAGGTCCTTTGTAAAACAATTCCCATCAAAGAAAAAGGAGATCAAGAGCTTTATGAGGTCGAAGGAGTCTCTTAGAATTAGAAGATTAAGTAAAGAAAGCTCCCTGATTCATATAGCCAAGTATTGTGATAAACTTTCTATCCAATGAGAAAAACATTAGTCCTCCTTCTATTGGCTTTGAGCACCAGTAGTTTTGCATTACAGAACAATAACACCTTTTCTGGGAATTATGAAAGCGCTTCTTTGGAAAGGGTCATTTTGGATATTGAGACTAAGTTGTCTTACTCCTTCTTTTATAAAAAGGAATGGATTGACTCGATTGAGTTTACAGGTGTATTTAACCAGACTCCTATAGAGAGTGTGTTTGACAAACTCTTCGAGAATACTCCAATTCGTTACTATTTAGATGGACGAAAAGTGTATTTAACCAATGGTATTACCATTATTTCAACTCCCGAAATAGTGAGTGATGTTTTGGCTCAAACTAATAAGCGAAAAGAAGAACCAAGAGCAGCAGAAGAAGGGAAAGAACTTCTTTTTACCAAAGAGTTTAAAGGCGAAACACAGAATAGTAACGATTTAGAGAACTACGTTTTTGAAATAGGTAGTCGAGGGCAGTTTAAGGCTGGTAACACCTCTACTTTGGCAGGATATATTAAGGATAATATTACTGGTGACCCCATTGAAGGGGCTTTGGTTTATTCAGCAGAAGGAAATAAGGGAGCTATTTCTGGACAGGATGGCTTTTATTCACTGAACCTGACCAATGGAAAACATGAAATTCAGGTGCAGTTCACAGGGATGAAGCGAGCGAGGAGAAATCTACTTCTCTTTTCGAACGGGCAGTTGGATATTGGGATGGATGTAGACGTGATTGCTTTAAATGAGGTGGTTGTAGAAGCCAATAGAAGGGCTAACATTGAACGCCTAACAACTGGGGTTGAAAGATTGAATGTAGAGCAATCTAGAACAGTGCCTGTAGTATTGGGAGAAAAGGATATTTTGAAAGTCGCCACCACATTTGCTGGTATTCAAACGGTGGGAGAAGGTGCGGCAGGTTTCAATGTGAGAGGAGGTAAATCAGATCAAAATCTTTTCTTGTTCGAAGGCGCTACAGTGTACAATGCATCTCACTTTATGGGATTCTTTTCAGTTTTTAACTCTGATGCACTTGAGGGAATGGACATTTTTAAAAGTGGTATTCCTGCTAACCGCGGTGGAAGATTGTCTTCCGTATTTGAAATAAAAGCTAAAACAGCGAATAAAGAGAAGACTGTTGTAGAAGGAGGGGTATCACCGATTACATCGCGTATCACTGCCGAAATTCCTATAATAAAAGAAAAGTCTTCACTTCTGGCTAGTGGAAGAATTACCTATTCTAACTGGATTCTTCAAAATATAGCGCATTCCGACTTCAAAGATAACAAAGTGTCATTTAGTGATTTTATTCTAAAGTATGATCACGAAGTCGATCAGGACAATCGTTTGACATTATCTGCCTATTTGAGTAAAGATGACTTTCGTTTGAGTTCCGATACACTCTTTTCGTTTTCAGACTTTTCCTACATCAATGAAATGGCTACCGCGAAATGGCTACATCGATTCGATGAAACATTGGATGCTTCATTAACGGCCAGCTATAGCAAGTATAACTACGACTTTGAATCAACCCAGCTCGTGAAAAATGCCTTTGGGCAAGATTTTGGGATAAAGGAGTATGGTGTTAGGCTTGATATGAACAAAGACCTACAAATTGCACATCAGTTGAATTTTGGGGTTGAAGCGAAACGTTACGACATCAACCCTGGCACAAAATCACCAATAGGAGAAGAATCAATTGCGGCTAATGTAGCATTAAATCCAGAACAAGGAATTGAAGGGGCACTTTATTTTTCTGATAAACACGAACTGAATGAAAAGCTGAGCTTTAATTACGGACTTAGGTATAGCTTCTTTACATATCTTGGGCCAGGGGTGACGAGTCTATACTTAGAGAACGCTCCAAAAAATGCTGATACCAAAACAGGAGAAATAACGCATAAAAAAGGAGAGTTTATTGAAACATACCATGGTCCTGAAGTACGATTGGCCGCTAGGTATATGCTAGGAGAAAATAACTCGGTCAAGGTTAGTTATGATAAAAGCAGGCAATACTTACACGCCCTGTCCAATAGTTCTTCTTTATCTCCAACTGATATATGGAGACTTTCTAATAGTTACATTAAACCTCAAACGGGAGATCAGGTATCGGTAGGTTACTACCATGACTTAATGAATGGTAAACTGGAAACCTCTGTTGAGTTTTACGGGAAGAAACTTGACAACTTGCTAGACTTTAAGACTGGTGCAGATTTTTTATTGAATGACAGAATAGAGTCTATCGCGTTACAAGGCCCAGGTAAGTCGTATGGTTTAGAGCTGTCTTTGAAAAAAACTGGGCGACTGAATGGCTGGTTTAACTATTCATATGCGCGTACATTTATTAAACTCAACGGGGTTTTTGATGAAGAGACTGTCAACAACGGAGCATATTTTCCTACCAACTATGATAAGCCACATACTATAAATTTGGTAAGCAATTATGATATAACCACAAGGTTTACAGTTTCATATAATCTTGCCTACAGTACAGGTAGGCCAATTACATTCCCAACAGGGCTTTATACACTAAACGGTGTAGAAATTCTTAATTACTCGAACCGAAATGAATTTAGAATTCCAGACTATTTCCGAATGGATTTGGGCTTTACCTTAAAATGGGGACATAGAATAACAAAAGGAGCCCATTCATTTTGGTCAGTTTCAATTTATAATCTGGTAGGTAGAAAAAACCCATTCTCTCTTTATTTTGATTTAGAAGACGGAGAGGTAAAGGGCTATAAGCTATCAGTCTTTGGTTCACCAATTCCAACGATCTCTTACAACTTTAAATTCTGATGGAGATGATGCTAACTCAAATAGGAATAAATCGTTTTTTGGTTATGCTTCTTCTGTTTTTTGGAGCAACCTTAGGAACTTTGGCCCAGACTCCAAATGCAAGAGAGCGTGTATTTGTAGATGTAAATGCACACGATTTATTGGTTGGGGAAACACTTCAGTATTCGGCTTTTTGTTTAAGTCATACTACAAACAAACCCTCTTCTCTCAGTAAATACCTTTATGTTGAATTGATTGGGAAAGATGGAGTTGTATTTCAACGCAAGCACTTTCTTGAAAATGGGAGAGTGAGTGGTGATTTCTTTGTGCCGTCAAGTATCGAAACAGGGCAATATTATATTGTTGCATATACTCGATGGATGCGAAACTTCGATGATGTAACTCAAGTGCCTCTTGTATTTATCAATCCATATAAAGGGCATACAAATTCAGATACCTTAAATGTTGACACGCAGGTAGAATTTGCTACTGTTTCTGGTGAAATAATAGCGAATGCTTCGAACAATGTAACTTTTGCGATTAATAATGGAAGTAAGCCTCTTTCAAGAAAAGGACGGGTTGTTAGTGATGATGGAAAGCAATTGGCAAATATAAACAGTGATGTAAATGGTTTAGGAAGCTTTGAATTTACTCCAGAAACGGGCAGAACTTATCAAATGGTAATAGAAAACCCTGAAGGAGGCTTTGAATTCTTTGACCTACCAGCAACTGTAGCTAATGGAGTAGGGCTAAATGTTTCTCATTCCGATGATGAAATTGAGTTAAAGCCAATTGGAGAAGTTAAATCTGGTCAATTGTATATTGAACATCAAGGAAAAGTGATTCTAGAGCGAGATGTTCAAAGTACCTATCCTATAAGAATAAAAAGAACAGAATTACCTAGTGATGTTCTGAGGATGTCATTTAACGATTCGCAGGGAATAAGAAGATTTGTAGCTCCGCTATTCAATACAAAATTGAAAAAAGAGTCATCACCTGTAATGTTAGAAGCTAGATCGCCTGCCGTTATTGAACAGCAATTGTTAAAAGGGAATTATAGCATCTCCATCCGAAAATCCTATCAGAGTCAGCGAACACAATTACACTCTGTCTTTTCTAGGGAGGGCCTCAGTTTGCCCGAAAACATGAGCTATACTGAGCTACAACAAGCAGCAAGCTTTTCGAGTTTGGAAGATAAATCAATACCAAAAAGTGTTTCTTTTTTGCCAGAATACCGTTATGAGCTTCTTGAAGGAGAGTTGAGCTCAAAAAGTGACTCAGTTTCTGTTACCGATAGAAATGTTGTTTTGAGTCTGACTGGTGAGGATAAATTGAACATGTCCGTGTCGAGAACAGATGATCAAGGAAGGTTTTTACTTGAGTATCAAACCGTGAACAGAGGAAGTAAAACCCCTGCACACCTTACTGTACCCGAGTTTGAAAATGCCTATACATTTGAACTGATTGATAACTTTAAGAGTAAGCATAACTTGTCTTTCTCGGCTGTAAATATTGATACAGCTCAGTTAGCAGACATTAGAGAAAGAAGTATTATCAGTCAGCTTGACAACGCTTATTTTACTCCCTTTATCGATTCATCAGAGATAGAAAACAACATAGAGCAGGTCATCCGTTCTTTTAATGCGCATTATGAATTTGATGATTATGTGAGGTTTAGAACCTTGAAAGATCATTTTGTAGAATATATTCCTGTCGCAGGAGTAAGAGAAAGGCGTGGTGTTAAACGATTTGTGGTCTATAACTTAGACAGAGCCGTCAGCTTTGAGTTGGAGTCTCTCGTATTGCTTGATGGAGTTCCCGTCAATCAATCAGACTTGCTGGAATTTAGTCCATATCGTATTAAAAGTGTTGACGTGTTTAACAAACGATTTTTTATTGGGTCGCTAATTGTGGATGGCTTGCTAAGTTTTCAGACTCTGGAAGGTAATCTGGGAGGCTTTGAAATTAAAACGAATCACATGGCCTTTGATTTACTGACTCCACAACCAAAGGCTAGAAGACTGGAAATAAATCATTTGAATGACATGAGAGTTCCTGATTCTAGAATTCAATTACTTTGGTTGCCAGACTACAAAGTAGAGGATGATGGGGTGCAACATATACAGTTCAATACCTCTGATATTGATGGAGACTTTGAATTAGTGGTAGAAGGTTTTAGGGAAGACGGAACCCCAGTCTCCATTGTTAAAAAAATCACGGTAAAAGCGAATGCAAATGAAAAAGGGTAACAGCAAAATATCAGCTAAAGTCTTAAGTCTTGTTTGGCTACTTGTGTTTGTAACTTCTGCTTGTATTGAAGAGATAGAAACAACTTCCTTTTCATTCGAGAGGCTGTTAGTAGTGGATGCTAATATTTCGGACCAGACAAAGGCCCATGAAGTGCGTCTGTCTTTTACTACACCAATCGATGGTGACGTTGACTTTCATGCGGCTACAGGGGCTACAGTTTGGGTAGAGAATGATCTTGGTGATAGGGTCTACTTTACTGAACAGAGTTTTGGTTCTTACTTTTCTCCCGATACGTTTGCTGGAGAGCCAGGAAGAAACTATGCCCTTTTTATTACCACTATTGATGGGAAAAGGTATCAATCATCATTTGAGAAATTGGTTGCGGCACCAGAAGTTACAGAAATCTATAATCGTTTTGCTATAGAGGCTACTGGGCAAAAAGCCGAACCCATCGCAGGAGTCCAATTTTTTATAGATGTAAAAAACGCGGATCAAAGCACAAAATTTTATCGTTATGAATGGACTGACGCCCATCAGATCATTACCCCATACGTGAAAAAATGGGAAGCAACACCTGTGTATGTTGGTTTATCTATGTCATATAGAATCACCCCTTTTGTTGGAGATGTAAGTGAGTGTTACAGAGAGAGTAGATTTAATGAGTTGATTTTAGCTACTTCAACCAATAATAGCAATGGTGAATTAAGTGAAATACCAGTTAAATTTGCAGCTGCATCTGATTTTGACGTAACTACTACCTATTCTATTGAAGTTACCCAGAGGGCAATAAGCGCTCAAGCATATAGCTATTATCGAAAAATAGAGCTCTTTAATGAATCAAATGGCTCATTGTTTGATAAACAACAAGGTGTAATTGTAGGCAATATATCATCTATCGATTCGCCTGATGAACAAGTGCTTGGTTATTTTGAAGTAGCTGGAGCAAGTAGTAAAAGGGTCTTTTTAGAGCCTTCAGATCTGGATGAAAAAATTATGGAGTATGTAGTCAGACCATGTGAGAGGTATTCAGCCATGAGTTATGATGGATCACTTACAAGCTTCTATGAAGCTGAGGATCTTCCTGAAGATATGAGGGGTGGCGCAATTCCAATACGAGGTCTTTATGAACTCTATGATTATGATGGATCAACAGGTGTTAAGTTTCTCGCCCATCGTTTCTGTGTTGATTGCAGAAGAAGAGGGAATCTTGGAAAACCAGATTGGTGGCAGTAGTATAGGAAATAGAGATATGTAACTCGAGAAAAAGAGTATTTTTTGGTTTTTAGCCTTTCTTCGGCACAGCTTAATATTAGTAGGGGGCTTACTAATCTTTTTTCGTTTAGAAAGATTCACCCATTCTTTTAGCATGTATTCGTACCTATGCCTCTGAGGATATAAGCTATTCACTTCGTCACATTCTTTTTATCTGTAGCAGACATGAATGGATTAAAATGAACCGCCTAAGTTTTAGGCTTGGTTGTGAATTATCACTTTTTTATTTGGTAATACCGTGTATTTACGGTGCTAGATTTGTTCCATATAATTAACAACACGGTGTTAGGTAGTACTTATTAAGAATGGAGATGTAAGAAGAATCACTCATGAAATGGGCTTTTAGAACATTCAACTCATTTTTTATTAAAGACATATTAAATCTCTATTCCATTCTTAATCTGTATAATTCTAAATATTACGCAATAATAGATCAATTCTAAAAATATTCTCAAAGTCTATTGAGCAAAGATAATTTACTAGAGTGATAGGGGTATCGCGTATCCTTAGTTGTAAGTTTAATTATTGATATATTAATTATATATAATAAATTATCATGATGTGTTATTTCATACCATAATTTCATTTTATTGGTTATGACAATCATGTTTATGTATGTTGTTTAATATGTCTTTAGTAACCTTTAACTATTTATTTTAAACTAAAACTATTAACTATGAAAAAAATGTTATTGACGATTGTCATGATCGTTTTTGCGTCTTTTTGTGCGTTAGCGCAAGACCGAACCGTTACTGGTAAGGTAACAGACGAACTCGGTCTGCCGCTGCCTCAGGTATCGGTGTATTTAAAAGGAGCAACCGCCTCTGGTGTTCCTACAGATGCAGATGGAAACTATCGCCTATCAGTGCCTCAGGCTGGAGGTATTCTCGTATTTCGATTTCTAGGGTATGTCACTCGTGAGGTCCAAATAGGGTCTCAAAATACAATTGACATACAGCTCTCTCCTGCCGTAACGGATATAGGAGAAGTAGTAATCACAGCAGTTGGAATCGAGACCAATAAGGCCTCTTTAGGTTACTCTATTGAAAATGTTAATCCAGACGACATATTAGCTGCCAAGGAGACAAACTTGGTTAATGCCTTAAGTGCTAAGGTTGCTGGTGTTTCTGTAGTGAGTTCATCTGGGTCTCCAGGAGCTTCTGCCAATATTAGAATTAGAGGAAATACTTCTATTGGAGGAAATAACAGTCCTTTATTTGTAGTAGACGGTGTGCCTATTGATAATAGTTCATCTGGAAACGGAGTAGGTGGGGTAGATAACTCCAACAGGGCTGTGGATTTGAACCCTAATGATATTGCTGCAATGACAGTATTGAAAGGGCCTGCAGCTACTGCCCTATACGGAATTAGAGCAGCGAATGGAGCCATAATTATTACCACTAAATCAGGAGAGCTTGGTACGCCTAGAATTAAGTTCAGCACCAGTGTTACTGTGGATGAGATCAATAAATTTCCAGAGCTCCAAACAGAATGGGCACAAGGAGCCACCGTTAGTAGAGGTGGAGTTTATGGCTTAGAGTGGAGAGGCCCGCATACTTTTGAAGGGAATAGTTGGGGGCCTAGGATTTCAGACCTTGAGTTTGATGGTAGTGATTATGCTTTCGATAAAGGTGGTCAGTTAGTGCCTAAAGGAACAGGAAATGGAGTGCCAGCTCGAGCTTATGATCAACGTGATTTTTTCAGAAAGGGATATACAGTTGATAATAACATCTCAATTGAAGGTGGAACTGAGAATGTAAAGTATTTCTTCTCTGGAGGAAACCTTTATCAACAAGGAGTAGTACCAAATGCTGATTTTGAAAGAACAACTTTCAGAATGAACCTGAACATGAAGTTAGACGAGAAACTTTCCGTTGGAGCTTCAGGATCATACATTAACTCTGGAGGAAGTCGAATACAAAGAGGATCGAACGTGTCAGGTGTAATGCTTGGGCTTCTTCGTAATACTCCAACTTTCGATTTAGGAAATGGAAAAAAAGGACAAGATGCAGCTGATGACCCAGCTTCATACATTTTGCCAGATGGAAGTCAACGCTCTTACAGAGCAGGTATTTACGACAACCCATATTGGGCAGCAAATAAGAATCCTTTTAACGATGAGGTGAACCGTATTATTGGTAATGTAAATGCTACATATAAGTTAGCAGATTGGGCATCAATAATGTATAAAGTAGGTCTCGATCAATTTACTGATGAAAGACTCTATGCCCTTGATATCAATAAATCGTTTAATGGAGCAGTAAGGAATTTAGGAAGCGTAAACCAAGAAACGCGTACATCATCCAACGTAAATCATGATGTTATTCTGAACCTTAATAAATCGTTTAACGAGGATTGGAAAACATCAGGTACTTTCGGTTTTAACTATTACAAACGCTTATTCACAACGAAAGGCGCAGCTGGTACAACTTTAGCAGCTCCTAACTATTATAATATTGCGAATGCTACTGATATAACTGCTTTTGAAGGTATTTCAGAAAGACGTCTCTCAGGACTTTATGGAAATATTAACGTGGGTTGGAGAGATCAAGTGTTTTTAAATTACTCTGGTCGTAACGACTGGTCATCTACTTTGCCAGCAGGAGATAACTCTTTCTTCTACCAAGCAATAAGTTTAGGTTGGGCTTTTACGGAAACTTTTGACCTGAGTAACTCTTGGTTATCTTATTCAAAGCTTAGAGCTTCTTGGGGCGAGGTAGGTAACGATGCTCCCCTTTATGCTACTACAAGTTATTTTAACTCTGCAGGTAACGGAGGAGATGGATTTATTGGAGGCACAGGCTTTCCTGCTTTTGGATTAAATGCTTTTGAACGTTCTACCCAATTAGGTAACAATAAGTTAAAACCTGAGTCTACTGCAACTTTAGAGCTTGGTTTAGAAGCAGAGCTCTTCAAAGGTATCGTATCATTTGATGTTACCTATTACAATGCAGAAACTGTTGATCAAATTGTTTCTGTACAGGTTCCGGCTTCATCTGGGTACACTAGCCTTGTTCAAAACGCAGGTGTAATTAGCAATGAAGGATGGGAGATTGAAGCAGGATTCAAAATTTTGAACAAGTCTGATTTCACTTGGAATCTTGATGCCAACTTTACCAAGTCTGAAACCATAGTGAAAGAATTAGCAGAAGGAATTGAGTCAATTACTTTGGCTGGATTTACTTCAACTTCTTCACGTGTTGTTGTAGGACAGCCTTATGGTGCTATATATGGAAATGGACTTTTGAAGCATGACAACGGGAAACTATTAATAGGAGCTAATGGCTATCCTATCTTAGACCCTAAGGAAGGCGTTTATGGAGACCCTAACCCAGATTGGATTGCTGGTATTAGAAACACTTGGTCATATAAAAACCTATCTCTTTCTGCGCTAATTGATATCCGTCAAGGCGGTGATGTATGGTGTGGAACCTGTGGTATTATGGATTACTTCGGTACCTCTAAATTGTCTGGAGATTTGAGAGATCAGACCGTGGTGTTTGACGGTGTGCTTGCAGACGGATCTGTCAATACTAGAGAAGTACCTTACTATGACACTTCTCTTCCAACATCTGCCAATTACTTCCAGAGATATGGATTTGGTGGAACAACAGAGCAAAGTGTATATGATGGAAGTTGGGTGCGTTTGAGAGAGCTTACATTGGGGTACAGTCTACCACAAAGCTTGATTAGCTCTTTGAAAATCACCAATGCTCGAGTTCAACTTACAGGTCGTAACCTATGGTTAAGTACTGATTACCCAGGAGTTGATCCAGAGACTAATTTGACAGGTGCCTCAAACGGTATTGGCTTAGATTACTTCAACATGCCAAACACTAGAAGTTATGCACTTACTATTAGCATCACATTTTAATTCTTAAAACGATACAGATATGAAATTTTATAAGAAAATATTCTTTTCGGTTTTAGCATTGAGCTTGATTTTGCACTCTTGTGATTTAGAAGAATCTAATATAGACCCTTCAAGACCCTTAAATGTTGAGTTGAGTTTGATATTGCCAACAGCAATTGGGCAAAGCGCTTTTAACCAAATGGCATTGCCAGCCAGGCAGCCAGGAATCATTGTTCAGCATTTTGCTGGAATTGATGCACAGCAATTGGGTTATTCTGAAAACTACCTTTTCGAGGAGAATACCTTCAATAACTATTGGAATGGAGGAGCCTATGGAGGTGTTTTAAAAGATGCACGCGATTTAATCCAACAAGGTACAGAAGAAGGTCAGCCTTATTATGTAGGGATTGGTAAAGTCTTAATGGCTGAGGAATTTGGGAGACTAACTTCTTCTTTTGGAGATATTCCATTTTCTGACGCATTGAAAGGAACCGAGTCAATCAAACCAGTATTTGATAAGCAGGAGGATGTTTATGACGGAGTTCTAAGAATCCTTGATGAGGCGATTATTGAACTTTCTAAACCGGCAGTTGCTGGTGGCCCAGCAGGTGACGATCTTCTTTTTGGAGGTAATGCTTCAAAGTGGATTAAACTGGCGCATGGTTTAAAAGCTCGCTATTTAATGCATCTAACAAAAAGAAGAAGTGTTTATGCACAAGTGTTAACTGAAGTGAGTGCTTCTTTTGTAAGCCAAGCTGAAGAGCCTGTTTTCCAATGGCAATCTGCAATCACTGCTGCAAACCCTTTAGCTAAATTTGGTTTAGAAAGATCTAACACATTGAAAATTGATTCAAGGTTTGGTGAAGCATTAACCAATAGAGTTGACCCACGTAGATCAAGATATTTTGATTTACAAGGAAGTCAGTATGATTTCCATAACTCGAATAATACAAAGCTAATATGGGCTCAGAATAACTCTGCAATTCCATTTTTGTCTTTTGCAGAGCTTAAGCTTTACGAGGCAGAAGCACGCCTGATGACAAGTGATGAACCAGGAGCTCAAACTGCACTAAGTGCTGCTGTTGATGCTAGTATGGCTCAAATTGGAGTAGGTGCGTCTGAAGCAGCAGAAGTAACTGCTTATAAAGCAACATATGCAAACTTGGCATTGGCAGCAACTCAACAAGATAAATTGAGGGTAATTATCGGAGAAGCATACTATACTTTATATGCGCATCAGGAGCAAACTGTTTGGACAAACTATAGAAGAACAGGTTATCCTGCATTAACACCTCCAGCAACAGGAACGAGTGGTTTGAACCCATCTGGAGTAGTTCCAAGAAGATGGGTGTATCCAGGAGGTGAAAAGACCACTAACAGTGTGAATGTAAACGCTGCAATTGCAAATCAAGGTGGTGAGTTACTAGACAAGAATACTTGGGCATTTGATAACTAGGTTAATTTTAGCATTTTAACTAGCATTTGGCACCTCTCTCATTATGAGGGAGGTGTTTTTTTATCCCAAAGTGGATTACCTAATCCTATCTACCGACTTTACCAGTTTCTCGTCTTTGCGAATAAAGCGGTTGGCAATGGCATTTAAGATCAAAGCGCCAGCGGGTAGCATAAAGCCAAGGTGAAACCCACCCTGTACTTGAGGCATTACTATTTCTTCAAACTGGTTCACTTTAAAAAAGCATACGCCCAAATAACTAACCATCAAAAGTGAGTTAAGTGCACCCAATTTCATTTGGTTTAATCTGTTGTTGAACTGGAAAATAGAAAACAAAGCCACTAAAGAAGCTGCTACGGCCAATGCTGCCAAATACCAAGTGCTTTCAGTTTGCGTGATTACATCGTCAGAAGAATCTTGTGGCATTTCTCCCATGTCAATCACCTTCATTTCCATTGGTGAAAATAAAATTCCTGTCGAAGTTTCTGGGTTTACTTCGCTCCAAATGTAGAAGGCCAAAACCATACCCATACAAATAGAAACGCCTAATAAAAGAATGCTCTGAATTCGCTGTATCATGTCTTTTTTGAATTATGCTGCAAATATAACCAAATCACTTTGAGTTGGAAGCCATTTAATTCATGAAGAACTCAGCTAATGATCTTCATCCAAAAGAATGTAGTTGATTTGTCTATTCTGGTAAATCTTTTCCTTGCTATTTAATTTGAGTTAAATTCGTGTCTCGAAAATCACAAACCCAAATTTGTTTATGGAAACTGCTTATATCGTTGATATTGTAAGAACCCCAGTCGGAAAATTCGGAGGCACATTGGCATCAGTTCGCCCTGATGATTTAGCGGCTCATGTCATTAAAGCTTTGATGGCACGAAACCCTTCTTTCGATCCTAAATTTGTGGAGGATGTGATTTTTGGAGCAGCTAATCAAGCTGGAGAAGATAACCGAAACGTGGCTAGAATGGCGCTGCTTTTGGCTGGCTTACCTATTGAAACGGGTGGAGTTACCGTAAACCGACTATGTGCTTCTGGTCTTCAGTCAATTATGGATGCCTCACGTGCCTTAATGTTGGGTGAAGCGGGTGCGTATATCGCTGGCGGTGTAGAAAGTATGACGCGCGCCCCTTTCGTTTTGGGCAAATCTGAAACCGCATTTGGAAGGGCTACAGAAATGTATGATACTACGATTGGCTGGAGATTTATTAACCCTAAACTTTCAGAATTACATTATCCATACGGCATGGGCGAAACAGCCGAGAACGTAGCCGAAAAATGGAAAGTGAGCCGTGAAGCACAAGATGAATTTGCGCACCATACACAGTTGAAATATCAGGCGGCTCATGAGGCTGGAAAATTTAAAAATGAATTAGCACCAGTAGAAATTCCGCAACGAAAAGGTGATGCTATCCTCTTTGATAAGGATGAACATCCTAGACTTTCTTCTGTAGAAAAACTAGGTACTTTAGCGCCTGCTTTTAGAAAAGGAGGCTCTGTTACAGCGGGTAATTCTTCGGGAATTAATGATGGAGCTGCTGCGAGTTTAATTGTGAATGAAGCTACTTTAAAGCAATTCAATTTAAAACCAATGGCGCGAGTAGTTTCTATGGCCATTGCAGGTGTTTCTCCTGATTGCATGGGTGTAGGGCCAATTCCGGCTACTCAAAAAGCATTAAAAAGAGCAGGACTTACTGCAAACGATATTGATTTGGCTGAGGTAAATGAAGCATTTGCGGCACAAGCCATTCCTTGTGTTCAAGAACTCGGGTTGAATCCGGACATTGTGAATGTAAACGGTGGATCAATTGCCATCGGTCACCCACTGGGCGGAAGTGGAACTCGTATTTCGGCAACTTTGCTACACGAAATGCAGAAACGTGAAAACGTGAAATACGGCTTAGCAACCATGTGTATTGGTGTAGGCCAAGGAGCGGCAATTATTTATGAGAAATGTTAGTAAAGAAAATTAGTAGATAGAATATAGTAGTTAGAACTGTGGTAAAATCGAAACCTTTCCAAGCCTTATAGTTTTATGATCTATCATCTATAATCTAATGTCTAACATCTATTGTCTATTTACTAACTTATAATTATTGTGCGCTACTTTATCGACATCAGCTACAAAGGAACCAGCTACCATGGTTGGCAAATCCAAAAGAATGCTCATACGCTTCAAGCCGAGATTGAGAGTGCGCTTTTCAGATTATTAGGAGTCCAAACCCCCATTATGGCAAGTGGAAGGACAGATGCTGGCGTGCATGCTAAACAGCAAATTGCTCATTTCGATACCGCAGAAGCAATAGATGTTGAGCAATTGAAATATAGGCTGAATCGTTTTTTTGCCCGCGATATTGTGATTAACAATATTGTGGAAGTCAAACCCGATGCGCATGCAAGATTTAATGCCACTGAACGGGCTTATGAATACTATGTAAACCAAAACAAGAACCCTTTTTTACAAGAGCTGAGTTATTACTTTCCCAAACCATTGAATGTAGATTTAATGAACCAAGCGGCTTCTAAATTATTGGGAGTTCAAGATTTTGAAAGCTTTAGCAAAGTAAAAACCGATGTGAATAACTTTATTTGTAACATAACCAGAGCGGAATGGCAAATCGAGAACGATTCTTTGGTCTTTCACGTTACTGCCAACAGGTTTCTTAGGGGTATGGTGCGGGCCTTGGTCGGTACTTTGCTCGAAGTAGGCCTCGAAAAAATAACAGTAGAAGATTTTAAAAAAATTATAGAGCAAAAAGATCGAACTGCCGCGGGTGATGCAGCTCCACCAAAGGGCCTGTTTTTGTCGAAAGTTACGTATCCTAGTTCTCTATATAGCAACTAATCCTTTGGAAAAAGAACAAGTAAAAAGCGGTAATATTGTTGATTTTAAAGTGCTTAAGCGGCTTTTCCGCTTCGCTAAGCCTTATCTCAAGCAATTTTATTTACTCGTATTTCTTACCGTTTTGCTCGCTGTATTGGTGCCCATCAGGCCATATATTGTGCAGCTTTCTATTGATTCCTATGTTCCACAAGGGGATTACGCTGGCCTAATGACCATGTTGATTATTTTGGTCATCCATCTGGTTGTTTTGGCCATTGTACAATACGCTCACACCTATCTTTCGGGCTGGGTGGGGCAAACCATTATTAAAGACATACGCATAAAACTGTACGAGCACCTTCTAAAACTGAAGTTGAAGTTTTTTGATAAAACTCCGATTGGAAGGTTGGTGACTCGAAATGTTTCGGATATTGAAACACTTTCAAATGTATTTAGCGAGGGCATTGCAGCTTTGATTGGCGACCTGCTTCAGCTCGTTTTCATTATGGGCTTTATGTTCTACCTCGATTGGCGATTGACGCTGATCAGCTTAGCCACTTTGCCGCTGCTTATTTTCAGTACCTACATTTTCAAAGAGAAAATCAAAGTCACTTTTAACGATGTTCGGAACGCAGTTTCTAACCTAAATTCTTATGTGCAAGAGCATGTAACGGGAATGAACATTGTTCAGATTTTTAATGCTGAAGAACGCGAATACGATAAATTCAAAAAGATTAATAAAGAGCATGAAAAGGCACATATTAAGTCGGTACTTTATTATGCTATCTATTTTCCCGTGGCAGAAATTATTCAAGCAGCGGCCATTGGTATGGTGGTTTGGTACGGTGCAAGGGGTATTTTGAATGACTCTGGCATTGGGCCTGGTCTTATCATTTCTTTCATTATGTACCTTCAAATGTTCTTCCGCCCAATAAGGATGATTGCAGATAGGTTTAACACCCTGCAAATGGGAATTGTAAGTTCCAACCGGATTTTCACACTTTTAGATAGCAATGAAAACATTGCCGATGAAGGCACCTATATGCCTGAAAAATTTAAAGGAGATGTAAAATTCAAAAACGTTTGGTTTGCTTATAATGATGAAGAATACGTTTTAAAAGATATTTCTTTCGAAGTTAAAGAAGGAGAAACCATTGCTTTGGTGGGAGCAACGGGAGCTGGAAAATCTTCCATCATCAATCTTTTGAGCCGCTTTTATGAAATCAATAAAGGCACCATTGAAATTGATGGGCATGATTTAAAGGAGTATGACCTTTCTGCTTTGCGTGAAAAAATAGGGGTGGTTTTGCAAGATGTTTTCTTGTTTTCAGATACCATTCGCTATAACATTACCATGGGTAATCCTGATATTTCGGATGAGAAAATTCAAGAGGCAGCGGCACTTGTTGGGGCAAAAAAGTTTATTGAACGACTGCCAGGCGGTTACGATTATAATGTAATGGAACGTGGTGCTACACTTTCGGTAGGGCAGCGCCAATTGATTTCTTTTGTACGTGCCATGGTCTACGATCCTCAAATCATAGTGCTCGATGAAGCCACTTCTTCTGTAGATTCAGAAACGGAGGAAATGATTCAGCATGCGATTGAAAAACTGATGACAGGAAGAACAGCCATTGTAATTGCTCACAGACTTTCGACCATTCAGAATGCGGATAAAATAATCGTGCTTGATAAAGGTGAAATCAAGGAAGTTGGTAGCCACCAAGAACTTTTAGACAAAGGTGGATTCTATGCCAACTTGTATAAAATGCAATACAAAGAAGTAACAACAGTATAAGTATGAGAAAGTATTTTTTTATCGCTCTGGCCATCTTGGTGATTGGTGGGGGTGCGTTTTATGTGTATTTGGGCGGGCTGAATTCAGTTGAATATACAGTTGAAAATGTGAATGACTATCATGTACTCGGTAGGATGTTCCAAGGAAAAGCAGATGCCAAAGAGATTGAGGATTACTTTTTTGAAGCCAAAGATTTTGCCATTACTGGTACTATTGATGGTGAATTAACCATTCTACATTACAACGATACTACTCTAGCGAAAAAGGAAATCAAACTTTTTATTGGGGTTTTACTCAATAACGCAGCCGACACAGTTGACTTGCCTGCTGGTTATACTTTGGTAAAAGTGCCTGCACAGAAAACAATTCGTGCAACGATTCAGGCCAGTAATGCGGTAATTCCTGGGCCAGAAACCATTGAGGCGAAATTGAAAGAAAAAGCAGAAGAAACTGGCTTGATACCTCAATCATTTACAATTGAAAAATACCTTTCTGAAACGGAAATGGTAATTGATATGCCTGTGAAGAATTAAGCTTGTTTAAGACTTAATTTAATCAACCTCTTCTTGCTGTAACTGCTTATCGTAAAGCTCTTTGTATACCCCGTTTTTGGTGAGTAAAGATTCGTTGGTGCCTTGCTCAATAATTTCACCATCGTCTAATACAATGATTTTATCGGCCAGTTTGGCCGAAGAAACACGGTGAGAAATAATGACAGAAGTTCTGCCTTTCATAATCCGTTGAAGGCTATTCAGAATAGTGTTTTCGGTATTGGTATCCACAGCAGAAAGGGCATCATCCATAATCAAGATTTTAGGGTTCCGCACAATGGCGCGCGCAATAGAAGCCCTTTGTTTTTGTCCGCCAGAAAGTGTGATGCCACGTTCGCCCAGCATGGTTTCAAAACCTTTCGGGAAATCCATAATGTTTTCATACAAATCAGCATCTTTAGCAGCCTGAATAATCTCATCTTTAGAAATACCGTCAGCTCCAAAAGCAATATTACTTCCAATAGAATCGCTAAAAAGGAAAACATCTTGCGGAACATAGCCCGTTTGAGATCTTAATTTCGAAAGGCGATAATCTTTAATGCTTCGTCCGTCAATGGATATTTCACCATTGGTGGCATCATACATTCTTCCAATCAAATTGGCGATGGTGCTCTTGCCTGATCCCGTAGTACCAATAATGGCAATTGACTCTCCAGCTTTCACCTCAAAGCTTATGTTCTTCAAGGCCTTGGTGCCAGAATCTGGATAGGTAAAGCTTACATTTTCAAACTTGATATTCCCATTCAGCTCTACATCTAAGTTCTTTTCAGAAACAATGTCGTTTTTCTCTTTCAAGAATTCATTGATTCTCTTTTGCGAAGCAGCGGCCATTTGGATAATACTGGTGATCCAACCCAAGGCAGTTACTGGCCAAGTGAGCATGTTTACATAAATCACAAACTCGGCAATATTACCATAACTGATCTTTCCATCGATAACCTGATTACCGCCTACATAAATGGTAAGGATAACGCTCAGGCCAATCAAAGCCATAATCAAAGGGTGGAAAAGAGAGTTTACGAAAACCAGACGAAGCGATTTGTGCTTATAATTTTCGCTTTCTTTCAAGAAGTTTTTAACGGAATCCTTCTCGCGTACAAAAGCCTTGATTACACGTATTCCAGAGAATGCCTCTTGCGTAAAGGTAGACATACTCGAAAGGCTCTGCTGAATTTCTTCTGATCGCTTGTTGATCACATTATTCACGAAGTAAATGCTTACAGAAAGTAAAGGAAGTGGAAGAAGTGCATAAAAAGTGAGTTCTGCATTCACTTTCAGCATTTCGTAAATTACCATCGGAAAAAGCACGAGCAGGTTAATACCATACATAATGCCAGGCCCCAAATACATTCTTACACGGCTTACATCTTCCGAGATTCGGTTCATTAAGTCACCAGTATTGTTTTTTCTGTAAAAGCTAAGCGGAAGGTTTTGGTATTGAACATAGACTTCATTTTTCAAGTCGTATTCAATTTTTCTAGACATTACAATAATGGTTTGCCGAACCAAGAAGAGAAAGAAACCTCTAAGTAAAGCCATCACAAGAATTATGATTCCGAGAATTACAACTCCAACTTCTAACTTACTAAAAAGCGAGCCACTTAAGCTGCCCCCTTCAAAAACATGATACAAAGCAAAACTCTCTGTTACATAGTCGATTGCATAACGAACTACTTTGGCCGGCCAAATGGCAAAGTAGTTTGAAACGATCAAAAATATAATTCCTAATATGAGGAGGAGCTTATACTTAAGTAAGTATTTATTTAGATGACTAAGTTCTTTCACGTTTTGCTTAACAGAACAGGTTACAATAAGGTTGCCTGTCGTCAGTTATTCTTTAGAATTCTTCAACTTTTCGCTTACTTTTGCCCACCAGTAGAAAAGGCCAAATCAGCGAAGGATGTGGCAAATATAACTTAAACTACAATTTGACAACAATGGTAGAGGTAAACGGAACAGAAAAAGTGGGAAGCATCTCAATTTTTGAACAAGCTGCCAAGCTGGGCCACGAACAAGTGGTTTTTTGCCACGATGAACCAACAGGTTTAAAAGCAATCATAGGTATTCATAACACAGTTTTAGGCCCTGCTTTGGGTGGAACTAGAATGTGGAACTATGCAACTGAGGAAGAGGCAGCCATAGATGTATTAAGACTTTCAAGAGGAATGACCTACAAGGCGGCCATATCTGGGCTTAATTTAGGTGGTGGAAAGGCGGTAATTATCGGTGATCCTGCCAAATTAAAGAATGAAGCCTTTCTTCGCAGGTTCGGTAAGTTTGTAGATAGCCTTAAGGGTAAATACATTACTGCTGAAGACATGAATATGAAAACCAGCGATATGGAACATATCGGTATGGAAACAAAACATGTAACTGGTTTGCCAGTAGAAATGGGTGGTAGTGGAGACCCTTCTCCAGTAACTGCTTATGGTGTTTATGTAGGAATGAAGTCTGCAGCTAAAAAGGCATATGGTTCTGATTCGCTTGCTGGCAAGAAAATATCTGTTCAGGGTGTGGGCCAAGTAGGGATGTACTTAGTAGAGCATTTGACAAAAGAAGGTGCTCAAGTTTTCATGACTGACATTAACCAAGATAGGTTGAAAATGGTTTCTGAGAAAACAGGTGCTACTGTAGTTGGAATGGATGAGATTTACGGTTTAGACGTAGATATTTATGCGCCATGTGCTATGGGAGCCACCATTAATGACGATACAATTTCTAAACTGAAGTGCTCAGTAATCGCTGGAGCAGCTAACAATCAGTTGAAAGATGAAGCTAGGCATGGTAACATGTTGATTGATAAAGGTATAGTTTACGCACCAGATTTTGTGATTAATGCTGGTGGTATTATAAACATAACTGGCGAGCTTAGAGGTTCGTACAGTAAAGACTTGGCCTATATGTGGACCGAGAAGATTTACGATACATGTACTAATATTTTGGCGAAAGCTGATCAAGACGGAATTCCTTCTCAAAAAGCAGCTATGCTATTGGCTGAAAAGAGAATTGAAGACGTAGGTAGAGTTAAACTTTCATTTTAATATAATGCAGGGGAGTTGTTAAAACTCCCTTCTACTTTTTATTTTTACCGTTCTTTAAAATTTTGAAATGCTTAATAGGAGATCACTAAGAGTAAAAGCGATGCAGTCATTGTTCGCTTATGGTCAATGCAAAGAAGCCAACTATAATTTAGGTTTGGCAGAAATTGATGAGGCTTTCCTACCCGACTTAAACTCGATGGAAGTTCAAGACCGTGATTTACTAAAAACACAAAGACAGCAGTCTAAGCGTGTTTACGCCAATAAAATCAATGGTAGCGCGCTTGATCCTTCAGAGGTAATCAGTGAAGCGGCCCAAAAGGCGGCAAACAATGCTTATGAAACCTATTTAGGGAGTCAGAAAAAGGATTTCGACCACATGCTTTCTTCTATGATCTTAGACGCAGAGTCTTTGGTTGATCGATTCTTGGAAGTGGTAAGTTTACTTATTGCATGGTCTGACTATTCGAAAGTAGAAACCGATAAGAAATCAAAGCTATCTCCTGAAAAGCTTATTGTTGGTGATTATAACTTCTCAAAAAATAAAGTAATTGAGTTTTTCAGAAACTCATCTAAAGTTCAAGTAGCCTTGGTGAAAAGGAACATCGGCTGGGAAGACGAAGAGGAGAACGTAAAGAACTGGTACAAAGAAGTTTTGAAGAAGGATGAAGTGTATAACGAATACCGTAGAACAGCGAATCCTTCTTTTGAAGAAGACAAAGCCATTGTAGATCATATTGTAAAACAGGAAGTTTTTAAAATTGATATGATTTTGGCCTTCTTTGAAGAAAGAGATATTTTCTGGCAAGAAAATAAGGCTATCGCTCGTAGTTTGGTGAGCCGATCAATTCGAGACCTTGAAGAATCCAGTTCACCAAAAGATTTTGATCTGCCTGATTTTTCGAACAACTGGGAAGAAGATAAATCCTTTTTCGAGAAGATCTTTAAATCAGCAGTAGAAAACGATGAAGAGTACAGCCAAATTATAGGAGCTAAAACCAAGAACTGGGAGGTAGATAGATTAGCAATTACCGATCAAATTATACTGAAAATGGCAATTGCCGAGATGCTGAATTTCCAGAGTATACCTGTAAAGGTGACTATAAATGAGTATATTGAGCTTTCAAAAAATTACAGTACCCCTAAGAGTAAACAATTCATAAATGGGATACTCGATGTTATAAGTGTTGAACTGAAAACATCAGGTAAGTTGAAGAAGAGTGGTAGGGGTTTAATGGATAATAAATAAACGTTAATGGGTAAAGGATCAAGCAACGTATTGGCATTTGTAATTGGCGCAGCCACAGGTGCTATTTTGGGCATTTTGTATGCTCCAGATAAAGGATCGAACACAAGAGACAAACTTTCGTATCAGCTAGATAAGTATAAAAAACAGCTCGAAGATTTGTTAGAAGACCTTATCAATGGAAAACATGAAATTGCTTCTGAAGCCAAATCAGAAGGCGAAAAAGTAGTTTCAGAAGCCCGTTTAAAAGCAGAACAATTATTAACAGATGTAGATAATCTGATTGGTCAGATTAAATCTGGAGACAAAAACTAAATATAGAATTATGAAAACTAAATTATCTCTATTGAGTTTAGTGGCGTTGATTTTTATGGCGTCATCATGCGGCAATGCCGACATGGAAAAACGACTTGCTAACTTGGAAAGAAGAGTTAATCAACTTGAAAATGGCGGTGTAGTAAGAAACAACGGTACATTACCAACCCAAGCTCAAACGGTATCTAATACACCAGAGCAAAATATTAGTGCTAATGCCGCATTTAAATGGGATAACACGCTTTATAACTTTGGTAACATTCAACAAGGAGAAGTGGTAAACTATACCTTTAAGTTTACTAATTCAGGAACTGAGCCTTTATTAATTCAAAGTGCCTCTGCCTCTTGTGGTTGTACCGTGCCTAGTTATTCTAGAGAGCCAATAGCTCCAGGAGCAACAGGTGAAATTGTAGTGAGATACGATAGTAAAGGAAAAACAGGACAGCAAAGCCCAGTAATTACAATTGTAGCCAATACTAATCCTAAGCAAACTAGATTGAGCTTGAGAGGGTTTGTACAAACTGCCACAGCACCATAATCTTAGAAAATATAATGTTAAAAGGTATTTTATTACAGTCGACAGCCGCGCCAGCAGGTGGTGGTTGGATGCAGCAATTGCTTCTTTTTGGAGGTATCGCAGTAGTGTTTTATTTCTTTATGATCAGGCCGCAGCAAAAAAAGCAGAAAGATCAAAAGAACTTTATCAGCGATATTAAAAAAGGAGATAGAATTGTAACCATTGGAGGTGTTCACGGACGAATTGCTGAAATGGATGACGATACCATTACGCTAGATGTAGAGAAAGGTGCTAAAATCAAGTTTGAGAAAAGTGCTATTTCGTTAGAAGCTAGTAAAAAATTGGCCGGTAAAGCTTAAATGTGATTGAGAAGTGCTGAAGACATAATTGAAATTCTAAAAAGGTCTTTCAATACTCCTAGTACAAAGGATGAAAAATTGAAGGTGGTGGTATTATGTATAATAATATCTACCACCTTTTGGTTTTTTAGTGCTCTTAATAAATCCGATTACGTTACTCAAATCAACTACCCAATTGAGGTAGTATATAATGATTCCCTCTATGTGGCATTATCAGAAATTCCAGACAAGCTTCCGCTAGAAGTAACAGGCGGTGGTTGGGATTTAATGACCCGATCATTTGGGTTTAATATGGAGCCGCTGATCATTGAACTCGAAAACCCTATTAGAGATAACTATAGACTCTCTAGTAATTTAAGACAGGACATCGTTCCAAGACTTGATCCTGTCACCATCAATTACCTTCTTGAAGACTCCCTAATTTTTAATATAGATGAAAGGGTAAGTATTGATGTTGAACTGGTACTTGATAGTGCAGATATAAAGCTAAGTCCAAATCAAAGGATCACCTCAGAGATTACATTACAGCCAAATATGGTTAGAATCAGTGGGCCTAAGAGCTTATTGGATACCATTCAAAGACCAATTAGAATAAGTATTGGGGATACTGAGTTTAATAAAAGTGTAGATCAAAAATTTAGTATTAGAGACTTCGGTTCAAGTCTTATTTCAACCGATATAACGGAAGTTTCGATAAAATTTGAAGTAACTGAGTTCATGAGAAAAGAAATAGAACTCCCTATACATCCTGTTAATTTTAAAGGTAAAACTGGCTCTATTGAACCAAAGAGAGTAGTAGTTTCTTATGAAACCTTAGTCAGCGAAATCCGCAATGTTGATTCACTCAACTTAGTTGTGACTGCCGATTATTCCAATCTAAAGAAGGCAGATGGTACAATACCTATTGAAATTACAATGAAGCCATCGTTCATTCTTGACCCCAAGCTATCTCAAAGTAAAGTCAAATTGAAAGACAATGAGTAAGGCCCTAACTGTTGGAATAACGGGCGGAATAGGTTCAGGAAAAACCACTGTTTGTAAAATATTTCACCAGCTGGGTATTCCTATCTACTATGCTGACGATCGAGGCAAGTATCTTCTCGGTAATGACCACCAGTTGAAGAGTCAAGTACAGGACTTATTCGGAGCCGAAAGCTATTTGTCTGACGGAACACTAAATCGATCTTTTCTGGCTAATAAGGTGTTTACAGATAAAATAGAGCTTGAAAAACTGAATCAGTTAGTTCACCCAGCCGTAGCCAAAGATTATTTGAATTGGGCCTCTGAGCAAAAAAGTACGGTACTTATAAAGGAAGCCGCACTTTTTATTGAAAATGGTTCTTATAAGTCTTTAGATAAATTAATCTGTGTTATAGCCCCTGAAAATGTTCGAGTAAACCGTGTTCTTATGCGTGATATGCAGAGGGATAGAAATCAGGTTCTCGACATTATGAAGAACCAAGTTGATGATAAAAAGAGAAAAGAAGTATCGGATTACCTAATAGATAATAGTGGTACTAAGTTATTGATTCCTCAAGTACTGACCATATACAAAGCACTACAAAAAACTAGGAGTTAATAAAAGAAGGCAGAGAGATCTGGTCAGCATAAAACTTCATACGGCTGTGAGAAAAATCGAGCAAATCGATTTTTTCAATTTTATCCAATTTGTGATTATAGAAAACTTCAAGGTAATAATCTTGCAGTAAGTAGAGGTTAACTTTGTAACCATAGTAGCGAATACCAACAATAAACTTCCCATTTTGATAGAGCTCTTTTATTTGCTCATGGGTATTTAATTGAAAGAAATCAAAAAAGGTATTTGCCATAACCCAATATAATAAATTGAGCTATATCTAACAGAACTTAGGCATGTAAAGTATGGAACAATCTGCTGTTTTGAGGAATCAACGTTTTGTAGATAAATACATATGAGCCTTTTGACGAGTAGTCGTTGTGAGGCGATTTAATGACATTGGAAGATTTATTTAAGTTGCGAATGGTTTCCATCGCATCCTTAAAGCTATCGTTTCGCCAATATCTCCAGTGCTTACATGTCATGTCTTGTCGAATGGTAGATTCAATACTTAATAGATTTTCAGCATTGGTAACACCAATATTCCAAATCAGATTCTGCTTTGTAAAGAAAGTATTACCATCAATCCATTCTTCTATTTTTTGTATACAGTTGAGGTTTTGAGGCGATTGAAAAACATCTGATATAGTAAGAACTGTATTCATAGGTTGGGCCTAGTTAATTTGTATTAATAAAAATGAGTCTCTATACGTTAGTGATATGGGCAATAACGTTCAAGAAATTAACAAGTTAAAAATCTAAAAATCAACTATTTATAAGTTTAATTTATGAGTGGGTTTGGAATCTCAACAAGCTTTTTTCGATTTTAAAGGAGTTTTCAGCAAAGAATAGTTTATGAAAAGCATTTAGTTGCGGTTATAAAAAAACGCCCAAAGCAATGATTTCTCTTCGACTTAAAGTTTAGTTGTTTTTGATTGAATCGTTTTATACCTTCATATCCGTAAACAAAGCCAATTTTTTTGTTTACGGAATAACTGAGACACATCTATATTGAACTGCCTTTTGAGGTTGACATTCCTTGTTTAATCATTTAATAAGGTCGCAAGGTATTTAATGTGCCTAGCTTAAACTGTCGGTCATGAGAACTCTAAGTCAATCTAATTTTTTGAAAATCATTGAAGGAAGAGATTATGAATTTCTAATTAATGGTTATCCATTTGACTTAAGAGAATCCGTTCATTTGGTAAATCGACAGTTGCATTCTCAACATCACTATCATTTTAAGAATTGTAGACTGTCTACATTTACTGTATCAGATACAGATATATCATCACACTGGAGTTTTGAAAACTGTCAATTTGATGAGTTGGTTGTAGAGTCGAGTAGAGTGGCAAACTTTGAGTTTCACAACTGTATAATGGGTGATGTTTTATACAAATCGAATGAAGATGCTGGAGTTCTCAAAATTCATGGGTGTAAAATCAATTACTTAGAATACCTATCTAACCCCAAGTTTGATTTGCTACATATTGGGTGTAACAACCTATTGGATAAGGTGAATATAATCGATAATGGAGCAAAGAACACAGACGATTCTAAGTTTTACCTTTGTCCGGAAAAGTTCAATGCAATAAGAATCGAAAGGCTTGCCACTTCAAAACTTGAAATTGGAACATTCGGAGAATACTCAAATTTGTTTCTCAGCGAAATCCAAACAGATCATTTACTTTTGAGAAACTGTAACAATAAGAACTCTAAGGTTACCTTTAAAAGAGTTAGTCCGAAAAGCCAGAAGGGTAGTGTGCTTCAATTTTTAGATTCAACGATTGGTGCTTCAGTATTTGAGAATGATTTTTTCAACTCTTATCTCTCAGTCGAATATAAAAATAGTAGTATCACTAATTTTGCTCTTGCTAGCTCTTAGCTATATAGACAGCCATTGTCTTTTCTCCTTTTTACAGCCTTATGATTATTAAGGTAAGGCCATCTCCCTATCTTTCCTTTGGAGTTATTTTATCTGTCATATAACTCAATGAACAGGAAGGATTTTATAATATAATTCGGGTATACTAATAGTTGATTTAAAAAGTATTATACTATTGAGTATGAGTGGAATAGAAGTCATATATTCGGGTCTAAACATTAAAAACCCTACATTATGAAAAAGTTAACCATTCTATTTGTGTTTGTATTATTTGCTATGGGCTGTGCTGATAACATGGATACTGTTCCGCAACCAGTAAATCCAGATGTAACCATTGATGCAAATTTAGACAACCCTAGAAACTCAACTCCAGAAGAGGAAGAAGACAAAACTGCTAAAGGACCAAGACTACCTAAAACGAACGGCTAAGTCTTTCAGCCTAGAAATAGCTGTATTTATATCTTTTTGTTTTGTTTTGACTTGAAATAATACCGATATTCATGCGGTAGATTTTCTAGTAGGACTTGTTATGCCCAAAATCAAAAGATTTGTACTCCTTATAGCCCTCCTTTTCCCCCTTGCTCTCAAGGGTCAGGTAAAGGAGTATAATGAGTTAGTGGGCAAGGCCTTTGAAGCTTTAGGAGAAAATAATCCTTCAAAGGCCATTGATTATACCCAGGAAGCCTATAAGTGGGCGTCAAAAAGAGGCGATACCTATAGAATGGTTATCGCTAAAAGTACCATGGGCTATATTGGCATGGAAACAAGAGATTTTGAATCTTCCTACATAAACTATTCTGATGCTTTGAGTTACCTTCAAAAATCAGATACGGTTGATTTGTATAATAAAATAGACATTCTTCAGAATCTTGCGATTATTAAATCAAGGTATTCTGATTATAGAATGTCAGCAGCCTTTTACAAAGAAGCCTATGAAACAGCTAAGATTTATGTCAAACGATATCCAGATATAGCCAAAGAGAATGGTGATTTAAGCTTCCTTATAGATCTCCCGTATTTCATGGCAATGCAGATGAAAAATAATGGAGATTATCAAGAAGCAGGAGATGTACTTCTTGATCTGTGGGAAGAATCTGAATACAAAGGAGATACTGTGTCTTTAGCCAGAGCACTAAATCAACTGGGTATTATTAAGTTAGCCAATAAGGATTATTTAGAGGCTCAGAATTTCTTTTCCTATGTCGCTTTTAATAATGGCATTGCACCAGATACTAGGGCAATAGCGTTCCAAAATTTAGGTACAAGCTATTTGAGGTTGGGAAATTTAGAAAAGGCTGAGAAATGGTATTCCGAAGCCTTAGCATTAAAAGTAGAACACTCAAGTGCCCGTTCGCAGTTTGTAACGCTCCTTGATTATGGAGAGCTTGAATATAAGAAAGGAAATACAACTGCTGCAATTGAAAAGTGGGAAGAAGCCCTAAAAACCTTTGATAAAATTGATGCCGAGCCAGATTTGTTTATGATCTATGATTGGCTTCAAAAAGCTTATTTACATGTGGATATAGATAAGGCTGCCAGCTACGGAGATTTATATACAGCCAATATTCAGGATTGGATGAGCATTCAACGGAATCAAAAGGATAACCCAACCTTACAAGCTTTTAACACAAGAATAGATCAGGTGTTAAGTAAAAGGAGAGAAAATGCCGAGCAGTTGGCTTTGATCAAGGAATTTTGGCCATTGGGACTGGCTATCATTTTACTTTTTACATTCTTGCTTTACCACTTACAGCTTTTCTTGACTAAGCAAAGGAGATTGTTGGCAGAAAAACGTGTAAAGGAATTGCGAGCTGTTAAGGCGCAGGAAATACTCGATAAAATAAGAAGAGACCTCTAATTATTCCCTTCAACATAAACCGCATAAAGCGATTTAATACCCTCCCTTAGCCGGTGATTTTCTTCCATAATATCCAACTCTTCGTCATGTAAATCTCTTTGAATTGGCCCTTGGTTAAGAATAAACCAGTGTAGATTAATATGAGGGTAAACCCTTAGTATGGATTGAATAGCATCGTATCCAGGTTTTGTCTTTTCATCAATATATGATTTCACAGTAGGTCCAGACAAAGCCACTTTTCTTGCAAATTCAGCTGAATTTCCTTTTTCGTAGTTGTCAATAATCCACTTTATCTTTTTGCCTGGGTGTTGGTCGAGGTCCATCAATACGAATATAAGTTATTTATCCTGATTGATGGATTGACTTGTACATAAAATTGTTCTGAGTGCTATTCAGGCATAAAAAAAGAGAGTCACTTGCGTAACTCTCTTAATATTAAGGGTGGAAGATGGGACTCGAACCCACGACCCTCGGTACCACAAACCGATGCTCTAACCAACTGAGCTACAACCACCATTTAATTGGGTTTGCAAATGTAAGGGTTCGGTTTGAATTTGCAAATACTCTGATCTCATTTTATCGATCAAATTCTAATCTATTTCCCGAACCAATGTTATTTATCTCACCATTCGAAAACACCCTTTTGCCCGATACTATGGTATTTGTCACTTTCGATTTAAACTGATGCCCTTCAAAAGGCGACCAACCGCATTTCGAAATCACATTATCTCTTTTTACTTGCCAAGGATCATTCAGGTTTACAATGGCAATATCTGCGTAATAGCCCTCTCTCAAATAACCCCTTTTATGAATGTCGAACAAATCTGATACAGCATGCGAAGTCTTTTCAACTATCTTTTCTAAACTAATTTTACCCTGATGGTACAGGTCTAATAAGGCTACCAATGAATGCTGCACCAATGGCCCGCCAGACGGTGCATTAAAATAGCTGTTTGACTTTTCTGCCAGCGTATGTGGTGCATGATCAGTAGCGATAACATCAATTTTGTTTTCTATAACCCCCTTCAAAATGGCATCACGATCTGAGGCTGTTTTAACCGCTGGATTCCATTTGATAAATGAACCTTTGTCAGCATAATCTTGATCTGAAAACCAAAGATGGTGTACACAAGCCTCTGCAGTAATTTTCTTCTCTTTTAATGGAATGTTATTGCTGAAAAGCTCAAGCTCTTTTGCAGTAGAAATATGTAAAATATGGAGTCGTGCGCCCTTCTTTTTAGCTAAATCAACTGCAAAAGAAGAAGAGGCATAGCAGGCTTCCGCACTTCGGATCACTGGATGCTCACTCATTGGAACATCTTCTCCGTATTGAGCTTTGGCCTTAGCAATATTGGCTTGAATAATTTCTTCAGACTCACAGTGTGTAGCAATCAGCGTAGGGGAGCTTTCAAAAATGTTTTCCAAAGTTCTTTGATTGTCCACTAGCATATTCCCTGTAGAAGAACCCATAAAAACCTTTACACCACATACTTTTCTTGGGTCAGTTTTGAGCACTTCATCCAAATTATCGTTCGAGGCTCCCATAAAGAAAGAGTAATTGGCCAAGCTATTTTTTGCTCCAATTTGATATTTATCCTCAAGTAACTTTTGAGTAAGTGTGTTAGGTACGGTGTTTGGCATTTCCATAAATGAAGTAATACCACCCGCCACAGCCGCTCTCGATTCAGTATAGATTTCGGCTTTATGGGTAAGTCCTGGCTCTCTAAAGTGCACTTGGTCGTCAATAAGCCCTGGTAATACATATTGACCGCTGGCATCTATGATTTCATCAGCATTTAAATGTTGAAGGTCTTTATCTATTTTTTGAATAAAGCCGTTTTCGATATAAATATCAGCTTCGAAAATCTTGTTTTCGTTGATCAAATTTCCGTTGAGAATCAGTATTGAAGACATACTAGTGTTTTTTATTGTGTCATGGGTTAACGTAATTGCAAGTTATTACCAAATAACTCCTCCGCAATTTATGGCCGAAGAAAACATTTCGTTCGAAGAATTAAAATTGAGCCGTCAGTTCCTCAATGCCATAGATGATCTAAGGTACACAGCACCTACTCCGATCCAAAGAAAAGCCATTCCGATAGCGTTGGCTGGGCATGATTTATTGGGAATAGCACAAACAGGTACTGGGAAAACTGCAGCTTTTGTATTGCCAATTCTAATGAAGCTCAAGTATGCCCAAGGTGATCATGCAAGGGCATTGATTTTAGCTCCAACCCGAGAGTTGGTCATGCAAATAGAAGATAATGCCCGTGAGCTATCTCGTTATACAGATTTAAGAATAGTAAGTTTATACGGTGGGCTAGGGCCAAAACATCAAATTGAGGCAATTGAAAAGGGGGTAGATATAATTGTAAGTACGCCTCAGCGCTTTTTGGACATCTACTTAAAAGGAACAATCCATACTAAGTTAATCAAAACTATGGTGTTGGATGAAGCCGATAAAATGATGGATATGGGTTTTATGCCTCAGATCAAGAATGTGCTAGAAGTAGTTCCTAGAAAGCGCCAGAATATGCTTTTCTCTGCTACCATGCACGATAAAGTTATTTTGTTGACTGAAGACTTTCTGGAATTTCCTGAGAAAATTGAAATAGCTCCACAGGCTACCGTAATTGATACCATTGAACAACGGCTCTATGAAGTGCCTAACTTTAAGACTAAGATTAACCTACTAGAATATTTTCTGAAGCGAGAAGAGTTTCAGCGGGTGATTGTTTTTACCAAAACAAGAACCAATGCCGATAACGTTTCTAAATTCATTGAGCGAAAGCAGCTTGGGCCTGTTCGAGTGATTCACGCCAATAAGGGGCAGAACTCTCGAATCAATGCCATGTATGAATTTAAGGAAGGAGATATCAGGGTATTGGTTTCAACCGATGTTACAGCGCGAGGAATGGACATTAGTATGGTGAGCCATGTAATCAATTTTGATGTGCCTTTAATAGATGAAGATTATGTGCACAGGATAGGAAGAACTGGTAGAGCCAATAATGCCGGAATTGCCATCACTTTTGCCAATGAATTGGAAATGTTTTCGGTAGCTAAAATTGAAGCACTAATTCAAAATACAATTACTCGTCACAATCTTCCTTCAGAAGTATTTGTTGAAAAAACTCCTTTTATAGAGTCGCAGGAAATTGCCCGAGCAATTGATGATCTTAAGAAGAAAGATGACCCAGATTTCAAGGGTGCATTTCATGAAAAAAAGAAGAAATTCTCAACCAAGAGCAGCAAGTCGTCTTCAAGTAGAACAAAGGGGAAAGGACAGCGTAAAGGAAGGAGAAAGTAAAATACTGGTCGGATTTTACTAAATTAACCGTTACATAAAAACTCAAACAACAATGAAAAAAATGATCACATCCGTTGGAATAGGGCTGGTTTGCCTTATTGCAGCACCAAACGCCAAAGCACAAAGCAATGGTGAATTCCATTTAGATAAGACTTATAGCATTGGAACCTCAGGAACGCTGTATCTAAACTCCGAAGACGCAGAAGTAAGAATTTCTGGCAGCAACAGGGCAGATGTACATGTTAAGATTGACCGTACACAGCAAATAAAAGGTTTTTCCTCAGGTAGGTCAGAGTTCAATGTTTTAGTAGAAAATCGTGGTGACGACTTACATATAATAGAGCGCGAAAGAAGCGGTGTGAGAATTCAAATGGGCTCTATTAGAACCGACTACCGTATTGATATTGAATTACCAGAATCGGCTTCGCTTAGGGTAAAAGGTGAAGACGATGATTATGTAGTTAGAAATGTAAGCGGAAAAATTTACATGGAAACCGAAGATGGAGATATAGAGATTATAGACTGTAGAAGTACCAATTTAGAGTTTAGATTAGAAGATGGTGATCTTAAAATCGATGGAGGGTCTGGTGCTCTGACTGTTGAGTCTGAGGACGGAGATATTGAGGTGAGAAGAGGTGATTTTAGAGATATTGATATAGATGTTGAAGATGGCGATGTGATGCTGGAAACATCATTAGCAGATGATGGGAGATATATTTTAAGAGGAGAAGATTCTTCAATTGATTTTACAGTAACAAACGGAGGCGGAGAGTTTTCAATACTAAAAGATGATGGTAGTGTTCGTGCTTCAAGTGCTTTTGAAACAGTTAGGGAAACCGACCATAGGTCTGAGCTAAAACTTGCTGGAGGAAAAGCCAATATTGAAATTAGAACTGAAGACGGGAGAGTGAGGCTCAGCAAGAACTAATCAATTTTCTTTAGAAAGAAAATTGAAAGGCGTGGCGAGAGTTACGCCTTTTGTTTTGCCTCTTTTGGTCTTATTTCTTGATTGTTTTCATCCCACACCCATTCGCTTACCAATGCTCCACCCAGAAAGTAGTTTCTATCTATCAGTGTAGAGTTATAGTTAGCTTTTAGCTTAAAAGGTTCTTTAGATTGGAATATGGGAGCCATTCGGTTTAAATAATTAATGTACTGAAGATCTCCAAACCCATAAAACTCTTGCCATTTAAGTAAGGCTCCAATCAGCCCTCTTTCCGTATCTTTTCCAGATTCAATAAGTCCAATGATTTCTTGTTCAATCAGGTTAAGTCCAGACTTTGAAGAGGGAAATCGCTTTAAGTGAGCCTGAAAAGCTTTGGCCAAATAAGGGAATTCATTGGAATGAAGAAGAATGAAGTTCTCTAAATCTCTAGGGTCTTTGGAGCAAAAGACTTGATAAGCATTAGAGGCAAAACTGAAATCGTTTTGACTTACAACTCTTCTTTGTTCAAATAAGTCAGAATACATTTCGGCAGGTAGTTCACCCAAACCCATTAGTTTTTCATATCCATTTACCTCACCCACGCAAATCAGAGAAACTTCTACATCATCCCTTTCTTGTTGCTGAAACCAATGAAGTAACCCCATTAAATTTACTTGACAGAATAAATCATATTCAAACCAAAGAACTATCTCTTTGTAAGCTTTAAAGCTTTCTATTTTCTTGAATTCATCAATTACTTTTTCCTGGTAATCGCCTGGAGAGGTTGAAAAAAAGGAGCTAATGAAGCGACTGCGCATTTCCCAAAACTCAGGAGCACCAAATGCAGTGTGTACTGGCCCATCGCTTAAAACATCACGCCAAACTACAGTACCTCCCTCAATACCTGATTGCTTAAGGGAATAAAGAGTACTGTCACCATTAAGAATATGAAGAGTATTCTGCATAGAAAAAGAGTTACTCGAAAATAACTTTTTTCATCTTGAATGGCTCTTTTATGCACTGAAATATATTGACCTACTTCATGATAGACTGGAATTGCATGTCATATCTTGATGAATAGAAAGCTGATTAAAACTATTTCACTCCTTCACTCTCTTCTGAGTTGCCAGTGATTTTACCTTTTACGGCCGAAAAGGAATAATTAATAATGAGGATTAGCAAGGTGATGCCCACCGCGATTACATATTTATGTAAAGCCGTAGCAACTCCTATTCCTAAACAATAGAGTAAAGTTGCGGCAGTGGTAAGGCCTTTTACTTTGTCATTGTTCTGTTTAATTATTGTTCCAGCACCAATAAAACTTATACCCACAACAAGCGCCTGCAGAATTCGAATAGGGTCGGCTTTTACTGCTTCTTGGAATTCATAATTATGAACAAAGTCAATTAGAGGCAGTGATAATGAAACGATTAAACAGCTAAAGCCACCCACAATCATGTTCGTTCTTAAACCAGCGGGTTTGTCTTTGTTTTCACGTTCATAGCCGACTAAACCAGAGAGTATAGTGGCCACTAAAACACTGAATAAAATTTCTAATTCCTGATGATCAATCTCCATATTATTTCCATTTCAACTCTTTTGGAGTTAAGGAAACAACTATGAGAGATTAGAGATTGTTATAACGCAGAATAATCTAAAACTTTAAAATTTGTCCTTCATAGGCAATCTTAAAGCCTTTATCTCGCACCAATTTAGATTCATCGCTATCGCTAAAGTTCATAGGATTGGTATGATTGAAATGTATAAAAAGAACTTTGGCTTTGTCTTCGTCAGAAAGTTTACCAAATAAGGCAATGCTTTCTTCCACAAAAGGGTGAGGTATTTCGCTCATGTCGCGACCAGGTATTTCACCATTTTTAAAGAATGAAGCATCTAACAGGGCCATGTCACTTTTTCGAATGACTTCAATAATGTCTTGATTCCATTTACTCCACTTATCAATATCTGGAATGAAAATAACCGTCTTGTCATTGATGTGAATTTTATAACCTACAGTTTCTGAAAATTCATCACGATGAGGAACTGTGAAAGGTGTAACCGAAATACTACTGTTCAGCTTAACGGTAGTGCTATCTTGCTGAGGCTTGATTTCTATATTGTTCAATTCAACCAACTGGCTCCAAGGCCCATTCCCTTCCAAGAAAGTCTTCATTTTTGGCATTGCATAAACTGGAACTCCAGAAGTTCCCATTACCTCCCTGCCTAAATGAATTAACCCGGTATAATGCCCTATGTGCGCATGGGTTAAGAAAATGCCATCTAAAGGATAGTTATGGGTTTCTGAAACATCATCCAACATTTGTAATTGAAGCTTGAAGTCAGGGGTAGCTTCAAATAACCAACGCTGTTTTGTAGTAGGGTCAACAAGGCCAAGTGCTACAGCATTCTTTGGTCGTGCCGTTCTTTCCTTTATTAATTCCCATTCTTGTTTTTGACCTGCTTGGGGGTAGCCAGCATCTTGCGCCACACCCAAAACCACAATAAAAGGGGCTTCGGTAGGAATTTCTCTTTGATTGTTGGTTTCGCTACAAGCGGTAAAAAGAAATAAAAAAAGAGCCAAAAGAGGCTCAATTTTTAAGGTTGAATTTGGTGCTATTTTCATGGCTCAGCTTCCACAGCCTACACATTCAAAAGATGAATCCATAGGTTTTACCCCATTCAGTTTCATTGTTAAATTGTGTATTTGGTCCTTAATGTCCATGTCTTTAAACATGTCTCCAGTAAGTTGCGCGTTGAGCGCTTGAATTTCTTGTTCTAGGCTTTCTTTTGTCATTTCCATAATTCTATAGTGCTTAGGTTGTATGAATATAGAGCATATCTGAATAAAAACAAAAAAGTGTAACTTGACTGTAACCTTTCTGAAAAGCTTAGGTTTCCCCCATTGAATTCTTAAAAAAGACGATTGGATTCTCTCTCTGACAACGCGTTAATGCTACAAGTAAAAGAAGGACAGCTCGATAAACTCGGGTTGTTGTTCGAGCGATATAATAAAAGCCTTTATGGTTTTTTCTATCGCTTAACGCTTGACCGTGAGGTGAGTGAAGACTTAGTTCAGAATGTATTTCTGCGAATGATGAAATACAAACACAGCTACAAAGGAGACGGCCAGTTTAAAACCTGGATGTACCATATGGCCCGAAATCTTTTTGCCGACCACTACCGGAAAAATAAGAAGATGGGCTATAAAGAAGATGTAGAAGTGACTGATAAATATTTCAGAAACGACAGTAATGCAGAGTCGAATAGAATTCAAAGGGAAGAAATGGATTTGCTGCAGCATGCCATGAATCAACTGACTTTCGAAAAGAAGGAAGTCCTTATCCTTAGTAAGTATCAGGAAATGCGATATAAAGACATTGCCGACTTACTGGGAATTACTGAAAGTGCGGTGAAGGTGCGAATCTTCAGGGCATTGAAGGATTTAAAAATGGTCTATATGCAGTTGGAGGCAACTCCTTCTGCGCAGTGAAACAACAAAATAGCTGAATGATGAAAGTGATAAAGTGTATGGTTTTGCTTGTGGCATTTTTGCCAGCCCTTATGGTAAAGGGGCAAAGTGAAACGGAGACAGTAAAGAAGAGTTTTACTGTCAAGAATGAAAAAGCAACTTGGTTTGCTGTGTGCAATATCGAGGGAAATGTTGAAGTGGAAGCCCATGATGGTAATACCATAGAAATTGAGGTTCAGAAGCGAATTTCAGGGAAGCAATCTGAGGTTAAACAAGGAATGGAGGAAGTTAAACTTGATTTTGCTCAAGGCGATGATTTTGTGCGAGCCAGATTTACTACCCCAAATAATAAAGTGAGAGAAAAAGATGATCCTTTGGCTTGTGGTTGGGACTGGAATCAAGATCGAGAACGTGTAGACTATAGAGTGAGGCTCGATTATAAAGTGAAAGTACCGAGAAACATCAGTGTTAAAATTTCCACGGTGAACAATAGCGATCTTTACATTAAAGGAGTGAAAGGAGAGCTTTATGCCAACAATGTGAATGGTGATGTAACCCTGATTGATGTAGAAAGCAATACCAAAGCCAGTACTGTAAATGGTAAAATCGAGGTGAATTACTTGAAAATGCCTGTGGAGTTTGCCGAATTCCAGACAGTAAATGGAGAGATAGAAATTGTTGCCCCAGAAGGGTTGGGCGCCATATATAATTTTGAAACCCAATGGGGAGAAGTGTATAGTGATTTCGATTTTTCTCAAAAGCTATCACCAAAAATGGTAGTTAATAAAGGTGAACGTGGCGGCACAAAATATAAGGTTGATAACTCTAATAGTTACCAAGTAGGTAATGGAGGTCCAAAATTTTCATTCAAAACACTGAATGGAGATATAAGGGTAATGAAGGCTAAATAGTGGATAAGATGGAAGAGAAATATATGTCAATGATTACCGAATATATTGATGGCGCACTTTCTCCTGAAAGGGAAAAAGAATTCCAACAATACGTTCAAGAAGGGCATATTGATATGGCCGAGGTAGAAGAAATGGCAAAACTTCAGGGAATAATTCTGAGTACAGCCGCACCAGAACCTTCAGCTGTTTTGAAGAAAAACTTCTATCAAATGCTGAATGAAGCTCAAGCAAATCAACCTCAAGCTAAAGAATCGTTTCCCTTCTTAGAAAGAATAAGCACATCGATTTTTGGTAGCTTCTTAGGTAGAATGGCTTTTGGAATTGCAGTGTTAGCCATTGGTCTTTACTTCGGTACAAGTCTGGGAAATAGCTCGTACAAGGAAGAGTTATCTGATTTGAATGGGCAGATGGTAGAAATGCGCGAAATGATGATGATGGCCATGCTAGAAAAAGAATCTGTGTCAGACCGATTAAAAGGAATTCAAATATCATCAGAGCTATCATCATCTAACGAAAAAGTAATCAATGCCCTCTTTCTTACCCTCAATAGCGACCCAAGTACAAACGTGCGGATTGCTGCGCTGAATACTTTGGCAGGGTTTGCAGATGATCCTAAAGTAAGAGAAGGCCTTGTAAACAGTATTTCAAAACAAAAATCGCCCTTAATGCAAGTCAACTTGGCCGAACTGATGGTGACGCTTCAAGAGACGAAAGCAAAGGATGAGTTGAAAACTATTTTAGAAAACGATCAAACACCAGAAGAAATAAAAGTTACGCTCAGAGCGAGCATGGAAAAAATTATTTAATCAAAGACTCAAAAAAACAAACAATATGAAAAAGGTAATTATAACACTATTAATGATTTGCGCTGCAATTAGTGTGAAATCTCAAAACATGAAACTAGACCCAAATATAAAGGTGGAAGTAACTCCAGACCTTAAAATGACAATGGGACCAGACTTTGAAATAGACCTAGGGGCACATATAGAACAAGCCATGAGTAGTATAGAAGGCATGTTCGGAATGGACTTTAAAGATAAAGACGGCAAGTGGAAAGATAAGTACCAACAAGATACCGAAGAGCTTGAAATTCCGCTGAGCAAACCAGGTGAAAAAGGAAAACTACAAGTAGAATCGCATAATGGAACAGTTAAGGTTTCGGCTTATTCAGGACCTACCGTTAAGGTTAAAATGATTAAGTACAGTAAGAAAGTAGAACGTGAATCAGGTAAAGATGGAATGCGCTTGTTGAGTAGTGGAGGTTTTAATGTACAAGCCGAAGAGCGTAATAATACCGTGAAAGTAGAAACAGAAGGTTGGAATAACCGAATTGACTTTGAGATTCAAGTGCCTGCCAATTTTAGTCTTGACGTTCAAACTTATAATAATGGAGCCATTGAAATTGAAGGAGTAAATGGAGAGCATAGCATAGAAAGTTATAATGGTCCAATTACGCTAAACAATGTTGGAGGGTCTGCCAGCGCTAGTACTTACAACGGTGCGATTAAAGCTACTTTTAATACCATAACCGCCAATACGCCAATGATTTTTACGACCTATAATGGTGATGTGGATTTGACGGTTCCTTCAGGCACAAAGCTCTCCACTAAAATGAAAACGTTTAGAGACATTTTTACAGATTTTGAAAACTTTGCACTTCAAAAAACAACTCCGCAAAAGAGTAAGGAAGGCAATGGTTATAAAGTAAAATATGAAGACTGGGTGGAAGGAAAACTCAATGGTGGTGGAGCCGAAGTAACAATGGAAACCAGAAACGGAAACATATATATCCGAAAAGGATAGCCAAAAGAATAGTAATTTCGATCCTGTGAATGTAAATTCACAGGATTTTTTTATTTTTACCTACCTCAATTAGTCTAAATACCGTCACGTTCCTTTTTTCCATCGAGGAAGAATTGATTTTCCAAAACTAAAGTATGTACCGATGAAACGCTCTGTAAAGATTTTTTTAATGTCACTTTTGTGTGCAACGACTTTGAACCATTGTTTATCAGCTCAGGAAGCAGATGCTTTGATTTCAAAATTGGCCAATAAATATGGTAGTGTACCAAACTATAAACTCAATATTGTTTATGAAGCCAATAATGAAGATATGGGTTTTAGGAATGTTCAAGAAGGAAACCTAGTGGTAAAAGGAGACCAATACATTTTGAAGTATGGGCCAAATGAAACTTGGCTTAACGATGGTAAAGTGGAATATGTAGGCACTAAAGAAGAAGACCATTCTCAAATTCTTTATTTCTGCCCAGGCCAGAATGCTGAGGCAATTGTAGACTATGGCAATATTTTAACCTTTTACACCTCTGGTCATACTGCTTCAATGGATGGTGGTATAGTCAAATTGGTGCCAAATTCTGAAAAACCATATACGGAGTTACACTTAACCGTTGATGGAGATAATTTGACTAAAATTTCGGCAGTAGATCAGATGGGAACTGTTTACACTTATACGCTTTCAGGTTTCAGTACTAGCGTTGGTGATCCTCAGTTTGTGATTAACAAAAGAGAATATGCCGAAACGATTGATGAGCGAAAAGGCTGTAAATAATCAATACCAAAAGAGATTTAAAAGACCGACTTACTTCGGTCTTTTTTTGTTTACGGTCAACTCAAAAACATCGTGACGCTGATAATGTCCTGTTACGTCCAAAGCCAGCCTTTCTTCGGTGCACTTTTGAAGGTCTACTTCGGCAGTGAATACGCCTTCAACATCCCATTGAGGAGCTAAAATAGTTTCGCCACTTGGTCCAAAAATACAGCTGCCACCATTCAGAATCATATGCTCGGGCTTGCCTTCAAACTCTGGGGGAAGCTTAAGCTCGGAAGGAATATCTTTCACCCGCATAATTTGACCAACACCAACTGCAAAGCAGCGCCCCTCAAAGGCATAAGAACGTGTAGCTACTTGTAGCATTTCGTGCACTTTTGGCCAAACGGCCACATGAATATGTTCACCAGAATTATGCATGGTTTGGCGCGTTAGTGGCATCCAATGTTCCCAACAAATCAATCCACCAATACGACCAAAGGAGGTGTCCACCGCTTGTAATCCTGCACCATCACCTTGGCCATAAAGCAGCCTTTCTGTATGAGTTGGCATCAACTTTCGATGGTGATTGGCTAACTCGCTTTTTTCATTCCAAGTAAGAAGACTGTTATAAATAGTGCCATTTCCAACGCCAGAGCCAACTTTCTCGTTGATGCCCATCACTACAACTACGCCCAACTCTTTGGCCCATTTTCCAATTTGTTTTACCTCAGGTCCATTCACATCTAAGCTGTGTTCATGGGTTCTGGCAAAAACGGTTTTGGTGGCTGGAAAATCCCAACGGGCATACTCATCGCAGTAGTCAATCCAAGCGGGATAGCCAGTGAACCAAGTTTCTCCAAAGGTGACAAGTTGAGCCCCTTTGGCAGCAGCTTCTCTTAAAAGTGCTTCCACTTTTTGCATTGACTTCTCAACGTTCAGGTATTCTGGTGCAGCTTGTACAACTCCGATCGTTACTTTCTTATTCATAAAGCGATATTACACAATCGCTGAATAAAATGTAAGAGCGGATTATTAGAAAGGAAATGGTTACTATTAATTTTTATCATCACGTCATTCAATTGACTAAGAATGAGGTTAGCAAGATGCCAATAAACTATCTATCACTCGGCATAGCCGAGCGATTGTGGCGGTGATAATGCTCAGAACTCAGTCGCTCGATTGTAGCGAGTGACGAGTAGTTTTTAAAACTACGGTTTATTATATTCAAAGAATAGTTTGGTTAAATCTATGTCAGAATTAAGAAAAGCCAATGCCGACCTGCCCTACTTTATTACACTGACCGTTGTAGATTGGGTTGATATATTTACCAGGCAGGTTTATTGTGATAAAATTATTGAGAGCCTTAATTTTTGTATTAAGAACAAAGATTTGATAGTTTTTGAATATGTAATTATGCCCAGCCATATTCATATGATTGTTCAATCTTTAGATGGAAATTTGAATTTCATATTACGTGATTTTAAGAGCTTTACTGCAAAACAAATCATAAAGGAAATAGAAGAAAACCACCAATATGAGAGTCGTTCGAAATGGCTTTTGCATATGTTTGAGTTCAATGCTAAATACTACCGCCAGAATTCTAAATATATGTTCTGGCAAAAAACTAACTACCCAATTGAGCTCAATTCTGCTCATATTCAATACCAGAAAACTGAATATATTCGAAATAATCCTGTTGAAGCAGGGTTGGTGACTGATGGAGAGTTTTGGCAGTATTCAAGTGCAAATCCCAATTCACCACTGAGAACTAGCGGAATGTAAAGTTGGCAAGATGCCAAAACGCTAATTGTCACTCGGCACAGCCGAGCGACTGCTTATGGATGCTCACGCTCAGAACATTAGTCGCTCGCTTTTGGCGAGTGACGGATATCTTTTAATGCCTTAGCTCGAGGGATTGACTACATAGTTGGCAAGATACCAATAAACTATCTATCACTCGGCATAGCCGAGCGATTGTTCAGCAATAAAAAAGTCAAGCCTTTCGACTTGACTTTTGATCTTATTGTTAACCGATGTGACTAGTTAGACTCTTCTTCAGTTTTTCCTTTTGACTTAATCTCTTCAGCCATTTCCTGAATTTCATCTACACTTTTCCCTTTCAAGTATTCTGGTAGTTGCATACCAGCCATATTGAACATCTCTTGCAAAGGAGGTACTGATTTATAGAGACCAGAAATAAAATTAGCTGTAGAGCCTTTTGCTTCTGGGCCATTACCACCACCGTTGTCCCATACTGTAACCTTATCAATTTTAATGTTTTTGATGGCCTCAGTTTGAAGTCTTACCAATTCAGGTAGCTTATCTGCAATCATAATCATAACAGCGTCTTTACTGTCATCACCCGCTGCTTGAACAAGTTGCTTAAAGCCTTCTGCTTGTTTACTTAATATCTCATAGATACCACGTGCTTCAGCATCCATCTTTAAGAATATTGCGTCCGCCTCACCTTTTGCTCTTCTTCTTACATTCTCGGCTTCAGCCTCGGCATCAATCTCAATCTTCATTTTACCTATTTCGGCAGGTATAACAATGTTAGCGTTTTGCGTAGATCGGTCTCTTTCCGCTCTGGCATTTTCGGCTTCTTTTTGAGCTTTATAGGCCTCTTCTAATGCTTTGGCCTCTTTTACTTTTTCTGCGGCTATGGCCAATCTCTCAGCTTCTGCCTGTTCTGATCTTCTTTCTGCATCAGATTTAGCAATAATAATTCTAGAGGTGTTTTCGCCTTCAACCGCTCTAGCATTTGCATCGGCAATTTTTATTCTTTCGTCTTTTTGAGCATCAGCTTCTCCCATTTTGGCCAGAGCTTCGGCATTCGCGACCTCAATTCTTTCATTTTTCTGAGCGTTGGCCTCACCAATTTTTGCCTGTGCTACCGCTGCTGCTACTTGTGTACGCTGATCTTGATGAGCGTTAGCTTCACCAATAAGTCCGTCTCTATTTTTTTCAGCCACACTCTGTCGAGCATCATTAATGGCTTTTGCAGCAGCTTCTTTACCCAAAGCCTCAATGTAACCCGACTCATCTTTGATATCGGTTACGTTTACGTTGATCAGCTTCAAACCAATTTTTTTCAACTCCGCTTCAACATTGGAAGCCACATTCGCCAAGAATTTATCTCTGTTAGAGTTAATTTCTTCAATGTCCATTGTAGCAACCACCAAACGCAACTGACCGAAAATGATGTCTTTCGCTAGGTCGTGAATATTTTGTTGAGAAAGGCCTAAAAGTCTTTCAGCAGCATTGGTCATAACGCCTTCTTCAGTAGAAATACCTACAGTAAACCTTGAAGGCACATCCACACGAATGTTTTGTCTACTCAGTGCATTGGTAAGGTTTACTTCAATTGAAATTGGCGTTAGATCTAAAAAAGAATAGTCTTGAATTACTGGCCAGACAAATGCTGCACCTCCATGGATACACTTTGCAGAACGACCGGTGTCGGTACCCGCATTGTTTCCTACTCTTCCGTATACAACTAGAATTCTATCTGAAGGACAGCGTTTGTACCTCTTAAAGAGGCCAATAAGCATTACAAAGATAAAGACCGCTACAACGGCAATTAAAATGATAAAAGTTTCGCTCATATTGATTAGGTTAGTTTTTAGACACTAAAAGTATATTGTTGTTGATGACGTCTTTTACATTGACAACCGAGCCCATTGGGATGTCTATTTCGTCATCGGTTATGGCTTCTAACTCTCTTAAGGAGCCCTGTACCTTAATCAACACCCTACCTACATTGCCTCTTTCGGCAGAAATTCGCATATACACTTCACCAATTCCGCCTTTTGCGTTGTTGATGTTCATTGTACCACTGTCGGTAAGCTTACTGAAAAAGTAGAAAAGTGAGGCCATTATGGTCATCATAATTAGGCCTGATACTGTAGCGATGATTAGCGTTGTAAGGCCGCTATAGCCAGAGTCTATTGATGCAATTCCTGCCCAAGAAAAAATCGTAAAAAAGCCGATGAAATTTTTAAGCGTGAAAAACTGGAAACCCGCACCGCCATCATTGTCTACATCAAAATCTGCGTCTCCATCAACATCTACTTCACCACCAACGAAAGTCAAGATCATTTGGATAATGAAAATGATGGAAAATGGAATGGCCAACCCCCAATAAATTTTATGGGTAGTTTCTAGTGCATCCCACCATTCTGAAAAATTAAAAGACATAGCAATAGAATTATATGTCTTAAAGTATTGATTTATTTCCTTAGCATATTCACCTTTTTGTCGAGGTGGTTTAAAACTTATGGTGAAAGGTTGGTTGGGCGGTTAACCACTTTCAAGTTTACTTACTTAGCGTAAATTTTACATCTTCATTTATAATCTCAGAAAGCACCTGCAGTTCGCCAGCATTATAGAGTTCTGCTATGTTCATAATGTCCATGCGCTCATCTTCTGGCTTTAGGTTTATGTAATCCTGAATCATTACTCCATTTACTCTTCTCGAATTAATTGCTTCGCGAAAACGCATTCCACCCTCATCGGTATGGTACAAATAGGCCAAGTAGTCCATGCTGTAATCTTCTTTATCGAACCAATAAAGAAATACATCATCAAAATCTTCACCGCCACCTTCTTGGGCAAAAGTAACTTTTACTTCATAATAGGTTTTTCCTTTCATTTCCCTTTCGCCCACATAAGTTTTATTCACCGCACCATCATTCAGGCCAAATGGTAATCGGAAAAAGTAAATCACGGAGTTAACCGAACGGGTATAGGCGGCTCTTTTCTCTTCCGTAATTTCTGTGGTGTCGCCATCAGTTAGCCTTATCAAACCATCATTATTCATTACATCAAAAACAGTTTGGCCAATGCTGTCGGTTTGGGTACGGGTGTATTCAAACATTCCGTTGTTGTTTTTGTAGGTGTAATCAATATTTCTGAAAGTGAGGGAAAACTCAGCATTGTTTAGGCCTTCCATGCCATGAAACGCAATGGCTTCATCTACAATTTCTTGAACTTTAGATTTGGGTTCAGCTTTCTCCGTTTTTTGTGGTGAAGAACAAGCCATGACAAAGGCAGATAGAAGTAGGGCAGATGTTTTAAGGTTCATTTATTTAATATTATGAATGGGCTTACGGCTAAGATATAACAAAGTTAGTGATCTCAGCCTGAATCCATACATCTGGTAATTTACCTGACCTTTGCAATCCAGTTGCACATGCTTTTGCCTTACATTTGCATTTAATGAAACTTATAACGCTCTTTTTGGCGCTTACCATTTTCGGGTTGTCTACTTTCCCTTGTGGGGATGGAGCGCCTGTAAGCGGAGAAGTACAAATAGAAGCTTCCGTTTCAAACTTAGAGCTAACGGCTGACCCATTGCCTCACTTAGATTTATGTTCTCCGTTTTGCAGTTGTCATTGCTGTCATACCCATATGGCTACTTCAATTGTAGCTAGTTTTGTATTTGAAAAGCCTTCTTCTTTTTATCAAGAAGGTGTTAGCAAAGGTGTAATAGCGCCTGATTTTGGTTTTTTTCAGCCACCCAAGCTTTAGCATTTCATATCGATTTTATGCTTCTACAAACAGCAGTTCAGTAGAAGCATACTTCAAATTTCATTAAGAATTTTTCAAATTTTTGAGCAACAATCTATTGCCTTGGTTAAAACAAGGCTGATTATCGGCATGCCCGATTTTCATTAGATCCATTCGCTCAAAGCAAATCATCAATGTAAAAGCATGGATAAACTCATTTCATTTTCCATAAAGAATAAACTGATCATTGGGTTGTTTACCCTAGGTCTGATTATTTGGGGTGGTTATTCATTAACCCAACTCCCCATAGATGCAGTGCCCGACATCACAAACAATCAGGTACAAGTCATTACTACCTCGCCCGCTTTAGCAGCCGAAGAAGTAGAGCGGCTCATTACTTTTCCTATAGAAATTACAATGGCCACCATACCTCAAATTGAAGAAATAAGATCTTTTTCAAGGTTTGGTCTTTCGGTAGTTACTATTGTTTTCGAAGAGAAAGTAGATGTGTATTGGGCACGTCAACAAGTAAACGAACGATTGGTTGAAGCCCAAGAGCAAATTCCTGCTGGGGCTGGAATGCCAAGCATGGCGCCAGTAACCACAGGTTTGGGCGAAATTTATCAGTATGTGGTAGAGCCTAAGCCCGGTTATGAAGATAAATATGACGCCAGAGAATTACGCAGTATTCAAGACTGGATAGTGCGAAGACAACTGCTAGGAACACCCGGAGTTGCTGATGTAAGCAGTTTTGGGGGCTACTTAAAACAGTTTGAAATCGCAATTGATCCAGACCGCTTGAAAAGCATGAATATTTCCATTGCCGAAATTTTTAAGGCACTGGAAGATAATAACCAAAACACGGGCGGTGCATATATAGAAAAGAACGAAACAGCACTCTTTATTAGAAGCGAGGGCTTGGTGAATGATTTGGATGACATTCGGAGCATCCTCATCAAGAACAACAATGAAGGGATTCCAATCCTTATTAAGGATGCAGCAAAGGTACAGTTAGGAAGTGCGGTGCGCTACGGAGCAACCACCCGTAATGGAGAAGGCGAGGTGGTCAGTGCCATTGTTATGATGCTGAAAGGTGAAAATTCGGCAGAAGTAATCAAGAATGTTAAAAATAGGATTACCGAAATTGAAAAAACACTTCCAGAAGGTGTAGAGATTAGACCTTTTTTGGATCGAAGTAAATTAGTAGATCATGCCATTGGCACTGTGACCAAGAATCTTATTGAAGGAGCCTTAATTGTAATTTTCATTCTCCTTTTGCTGCTTGGCAATTTTAGGGCAGGCATTATTGTGGCTTCTGTAATTCCACTGGCTTTGCTCTTTGCTTTTTCCATGATGAACCTCTTTGGGGTATCGGGTAACCTGATGAGTTTAGGAGCTATTGATTTTGGTTTGATTGTAGACGGAGCGGTGATTATTGTAGAAGCCACAATGCATCATTTAACCAAGCTTAAGGTTAATCGAAAACTCACTCAGTTTGAAATGGATGATGAAGTCTACAAGGCCGCTAGTAAAATTAGAACCTCAGCTGCCTTTGGTGAAATCATTATCCTGATTGTATACTTACCAATTTTAGCATTGGTGGGAACAGAAGGTAAAATGTTTGGCCCAATGGCCCAAACCGTAGCCTTCGCCATTCTTGGAGCATTCATTCTTTCACTTACCTATGTGCCTATGATGTCGGCTTTGGTGATGAGTAAAAGGCCGAGCCAAAAGAAGAATGTTTCTGACCATATCATGGCTTTCTTACACAGACTTTACGATCCAGTGATTCGGTGGGTAATGCACAAACGCCCATTGATTATCGGCTTTTCTGTACTGTTGTTTTCAGCCGCATTATGGGTGTTTTCTAATATGGGAGGTGAATTTATTCCTACGTTGGAAGAAGGTGATTTTGCCGTTGAAACGAGAGTGTTAACGGGCAGTTCGCTTCAAACTACAATTGAGGCAACAACTCAAGCAGAAAAAATCCTTCTAGATCAATTTCCAGAAGTAGAACAAGTAGTGTCAAAAATTGGAGCGGGGGAAATTCCAACAGACCCAATGCCACCCGAAGCTGCCGACATGATGATCATTTTGAAAAACAAAGATGAATGGACTTCAGCCACCAACAGGGAAGAACTGGCCAATAAAATGGGAGAGGCCTTGGAGGTAATTCCCGGAGTAACTTTTGGTTTTCTTCAGCCCATTCAAATGCGCTTTAACGAATTAATGACTGGCGTTCGGCAAGACGTAGCCATTAAAATTTATGGTGAAGACTTAGACCAACTTTCAATATATGCCAATCAAATTGGCGAGATCGCGAATACAGTTGAAGGTGCTGTAGATCTGTATATTGAAGAGGTTACTGGGGTTCCTCAAATCATAATTGACTATAAAAGAGACCAGTTGGCAAAATATGGTTTGAGCGTAAAAGAGGTTAATCAAACCGTACAGACAGCATTTGCTGGAGCCTCTGCAGGCGTAGTTTATGAAGGCGAACAGCGTTATGATTTGGTGATTCGGTTAGAAGAAAACAGACGTGAAAGGCTGTCGGATGTGAGCAACCTTTATATAAGCCGGGCAGACGGACATCAAATTCCACTTTATCAAGTGGCCGATGTGCAAGTAAAAGAAGGGCCTTATCAAATTCAACGAGACGATACACGCAGAAGAATCATTGTCGGTTTTAACGTAAGAAACCGTGATGTACAGAGCATAGTCACCGAAATTCAGGAAAAAGTAGATACCTCTGTTGAACTAGCAACGGGTTATACAATCACCTACGGAGGCCAGTTTGAGAATTTGGTTGAAGCCAAAAAGCGTCTAAGTGTGGCGGTTCCATTGGCTTTACTCTTAATTTTTGTACTGCTATACTTTACGTTCCGTTCAGTAAAGCAGAGCCTTCTGATTTTTACCGCTATACCACTTTCAGCAATAGGCGGAATTTTCGCTTTATCCCTTAGAGGAATGCCTTTTAGTATTTCGGCCGGGGTTGGTTTCATTGCTCTTTTTGGGGTAGCGGTGCTCAACGGAATTGTATTGATTGCCGAGTTCAACAGTCTTAAAAAAGAAGGAGTTACCGATGTTTTTGAGCGAATTTATAAAGGTACATTCGTAAGGCTTCGCCCGGTAATTATGACGGCCTCTGTGGCTTCTTTGGGCTTTCTTCCAATGGCGCTTTCCAATACCTCAGGAGCCGAAGTACAAAAGCCACTCGCCACCGTAGTGATTGGTGGTTTGGTTACGGCCACCTTCCTTACGTTGGTAGTGCTGCCTATTTTGTATTACTATTTCGAACGAACGGTAAAAGTAAGAAGGAGTGCCACGGCTTTGTTCTTTATTCTGGGGCTTGGCATGTTATCACCTATCAATATTCAGGCGCAAGAAAGACCATTGGTTTTTCCATCCGTTGACTCAGCCATAGCCACAGCCATTAAAAACAACCCAACTTTAAGAGCTGCCCAAATAGAAACGCAAGAACAACAAGCCTTGCGCAAAGGCAGTTGGAATTTGTCGAAGACTAATTTTGGCTTAGAGTATGGCCAAACCAACAGTGATTTTAACAATGACAGCCGTATATCGGTCAGTCAGAGCTTTGCTTTTCCAACCCTATATACCAACCAAGGCAAATTGGCTGAGGCGAGAATAAAGGGTAGCGAATGGGTGGAAACGGCTACCCAAAACGAACTGGTACAACGTGTTAAATCTACTTGGTTTGAATTGTGGAAGGAGAAAAACAAACGAGATTTACTGCTTGAGCAAGACCAAATTTATGAGCGTTTTGTGCGCGCAGCAGAACTACGTTTTAAAACAGGCGAAAGTAATTTGTTAGAGAAAGCTACGGCAGAAGCGCAAGTGGCAGAAATCAAAGTGCTGATTGCCCAAAATGAGGCCGATATTCAGATTTTAAAGCATCAGCTAAAAGCTTTACTCAATGTGTCGGAAGAAATTGAGATTGCTGAGGGCGATCTTGGTCAGCGAAATATTGAAGCAGTACGAGCATCATCTCAAGTGTCAGATAACCCCACTTTGGCTTGGTTTAAACAGCAGATAGAAATAGCTGAAAATGAAAAGCAGGTGGAGCGCTCAAGGATGTTGCCCGAAATCAACCTGGGCTATTTCAACCAATCGTTTAATGGGCCTGGCGAAACGAGGGCTGGTGTGCCTACCAACTTCAGTTCTAGTGATCGTTTTTCAGGCGTTCAAATTGGTCTTGGTATTTCACTTTTTGGAATGAAAGCGCAGCGCGCCAATGTAAAAGCTGCAGAATTGAGAAAGGAACAATCTAGTGCTTTACTCACTGCCAAAAGCAATGAACTACAGAGTCAGCTCAGTTCTCTTTTTCAACAATACCAAAAGTCATTAACAAGCCTTGAATATTATGAAAAAGAAGCTTTGCCGCAATCGGAGCTTATTTTGAAGCAGGCACAAAGGGGATTTGAGAGCGGTGAAATTGGTTATGTAGAATACATTGACGGACTCAACAGAGCGCTTTCCATTGGTTTCAATCACTTAGAAATCCTTAATCAATACAATCAAATTACTATTCAAATTGAATTCATTTCTGGGGTTCAATAATCAAAATATATACAGATGAAAAAGACGATAAATAAATATATCAGAAATGCATTCCTCTTAGCACTTGTTGTGCTTACCATGGCATGCGGTAACAATTCAGTTGAGTCTATAGAAATTGGAGGAGAAGAAGGCGAAGAGCACCTTGAACTTACACAGGCCCAATACGATCAGGCCGATATTCAAATAGGGAGTATCAAGAAGCAAATTATTGGTTCGGAATTAAGCGTAAATGGAGTGATTGACGTACCGCCACAAAGTAATGTTTCGATTAATATGCCCTATGGTGGTTTTGTGAAATACACAGAAATGTTGCCCGGCACACAAGTGAAAAAAGGTCAGTTATTGGTGGAAATCGAAAACCCAGAGTTCATTCAATTTCAGCAAGAGTATTTGGAGAGCATGGCCAACCGCGAATTTCTAAAAACTGAATTCAATAGACAGGAAGCCCTTTATGGAGAGAATGTAGCATCAGGCAAATCTTTTCAGCAAGCTAAAAGTACGTACCTAATGAATGAGGCCAAACTTAAAACCATGGAGCAGCGACTGAAACTCATAGGCTTTTCACCAGAGAAAATTGCTGAGGGCGAAGTAACTTCTTCTGTTAAAATGTATTCACCAGTGTCAGGCTCCGTGCGCGATGTGTACACCAACATTGGTAAATATGTGTCGCCTCAAGATGCCATCATGGACATTACAAATGCTGAAGATTTACACGTTGAACTCACGGTGTATGAAAATGATATTCCTAAAGTGAAAAAAGGTCAACGTATTCGTTTTAACCTTACCAACTCAAACGGGCCAACCCTCGATGCTGAAGTGTTTTTGGTGGGCAGCGGGGTGCGAGAAGATCGCTCTATGACCGTGCACGGTCATATGGAAGAGAAATATGAGGGATTATTGCCCGGTATGTATGTTTCCGCCAATATTGAATTAGGCAGTCATGAGGCATGGGTAGTGCCAGACAACACCATAGTGCGTTTTGATGGCAAACATTATGTATTTGCTTATGGTGAAGAAAAAGAAGAGGAGGGTGCAATAATGCATGAATTTGAAATGCTAGAAGTGGTAAAAGGCAATACGGAGGAGGGCTATACCGAAGTTACTTTTACTGACCCTTCTATCGAAATGTCGGAAGTGCAGTTAATTATTAAAGGCGCTTATGCCTTATTGGGAAAAGCAAAAAATAGTGAGGGCGGAGGTCATGGTCATTAAGAACTGATTTGGCCTTTGCTCCATTTTAACGAAAATTGATAAGCCACGCCCCAGTCTCTATCTGGAGCGTGGCTTTGTTTTTTAATGATGTTCAGAATGCCCAAAATCAATGATCACCCCAAAGTTCACTACAAAACCTTCTAGTGGTGCCCAGATGTCTAAATCAGATGGACTCATGTTTGAACCTAAATCGATGTTTTCGAATTTAGATTGACGTGTGTCAGAGAAGTTTTCGAAGTTACTGTAGAGGCTGATGTGCTTGAATTTACGTAACACCATTAGACCCGTAATCCAGTAATTATCCGTTCTGGTCAAATCTCTTCTGTATTGTTCGCCAGTGTAGTAAGCCTCTAGCCCAATTCTCCATTTCCCTTCTTCTTCATATACCAAAACAGCCCCAATGTTATGCTTGGCCGTCAATGGCTTTTGGTCATCGCGGTTATCAAACTTCTCTTTTGCGTCTATTAAAGCATAGTTGAAGAACAATTTAAAGTCGTTGTAAGTCAGTTTTAAATTGGTTTCCAAACCTTGCGATCGCATATGATCACCCGCATTTTCGAACCTGAATGAATTTGTGAGCGGAACCTGACGAAGCGCCAATGGATCGTTTAACTGTGTGTAGAAAAACAACTGATTTACACTGAAAGTCCAACGTTCGCCAATGGCAGTTTTGTAGTTGATGTCGAAGTTTCCACCAAAGGATTTTTCGGCATCGAGACTGGTTAAGTTCGAAGCATCTAAACCTCTGAATGATAACCTCTCCGTGTCTTCTGTAAAGATGGTTGGTGTTTTGTATCCGAGTCCACCACCCAGTCGGTAAGAAAATTTAGAAGCAGGGTTGTAGAAAAGTGCTATTCTCGGAAGTGCAAACCAGCCGTAATCGTTGTTGTAGTCAAGTCTAACGCCTGATTCGATTGAGAATGTTTCTGAAACCTGTTCTACTTGTTGAATAAAAGCACCAGTAGTTATTTGCTCATAATTACGATTATTGTTTGTGCCACTGTCTTCCGTAAAGTTGTCAGAATAAAGGTTAGCACCTACAATCCATCTGCTTTTGTCTCTTCCAAAAGAATAGGCCGCTTCGCTAAACGTAGCATATTGTTGACCATTAAATACCAAGTTTGGCTCCTGAATAGTTCGCTCAAAACTCAACAAACTGTTTTTGATTGTAAATGATCTGTTTGCATCCCAATTCTTCTCATAGCTCAATTGGTATGAAAGCCTATTGGTGTTGTTTTCTTGCAGATAAGCGTTTGCGTTACTTTGTTCCGCATCAATAGCGTCTAAATTTCCACCCAGTCGATCTTCGAAAGTACCACTCAAGGCCAGTCTCAATTTACTATCTGCACTTGGGTAATAAAAGAAAGTAGGGTTGAAGGTTAAGGCTTTTGATTCAGGAATGTCGGAGAAGTTGTCATTGTTTACATCGTAAGCATTTTGCAAACCTCCAGAAGCAAATAAGCTCATTCCAAACTTGTCATTTCGCTTGGCGTAAAAGGTATTCACGGTTGTACCTCCGGCCGAAGTTTGATCTAGCATTAACCTAAATCTTGCTTCATCTTCGGGCTGAATACTTACTAGGTTTACCAAACCAGCAATGGCACCACCACCATATAAAGTGGCATTACTGCCTTTGATAACTTCAACTTGTTTTAGGTCTAAAGGTGGAATTTGCATGATGCTCAAGCCACCAGAAAAACCACCATAAAGTGGAAATCCATCCTTTAAAAGCTGAGTATAACGTCCATCCAAACCTTGAATTCTAATGCTCTGATTGGCTGAACTTGGTGAAGTAATCTGCATTTGAATACCCGTGCTTTCGCGAAGCAACATGGCAATATTGGCCGATTTCATCACTGCTTTTTCCTCCAACTCTTCGGTTCCTAAAAACTCGATTCTGGTTGGTATTTCTTCAATGCTTCTACTAGAACGGGTGGCCGTTACAATAGCTACCTCTTCGTGCTCTTCCGTAGCCGATTCCATCATAATTTTGATGGTTTCGTTACCTACTTCGCTAAAAATATAAGTGTTGGTTTGTGTTTCATAACCTACAAAAGAGAAACGAACTTCTACTTCTGTTCCACTTAAATTGGTGAGTGTAACAAATCCTTGGCTATCCGATATTCCACCTTTGGTAGTACTTACAAAAGCTGTGGCTCCGACTAGTGGCTCGTTGGTTTCTTCATCAAAAACCTGAAACCTAATGCTGTTTTGGCCAATGGCCATATGGGTAAAGAGCATCATTAATACAGATGCTAAAAAGAATCTTTTGATCATTTTTTAATTGAATTTGAATTGAAAATCTAACTGTATTCTGAACGAACATTAGATTTTAGGGGGCTGCCAAATTTCAAAGAGTGGCGGAGTAATACTGCCTGATACTTCAATCAAAAAATCAACTGGTGGGTCGTTTTCTGGCATTTCTAGAAATACATAGGTTGAAGTGAGTGGAATATGGCAGCAAGCACAGGCGCAAAACGGAGTACAAGTATCAGATTCTTCATGCGAATCAATAGGCTCAGATTCTGCATGAATTCCGTTCTCGTTTGCACAGTTGTCTTCTTCCCAACCTTCGGCACAAGGCGTAAGGCTAAAAAAGAGAATTAAAAAAGCCATGAAGGTCTTTGACCACTGCATGCCGCAAAGTTAATCAATCAAACTATGCAACAAGGTTTTAAACTTAAAATATACTTGATAAAGCCTTTAAACCTATAACTCCTAAAACTGTCGAAGTGGGATTGAAATAACTTCATATGAAAAACATTTTTTTATTGGCAGGCCTGTTAATTACATGTCAGGTAATTAAGGCCCAAAGCACTCAATCTGAAACAGCTTCTAATCCTCAGGTTTGGGCTGCTGAAGAACTGGTCAAAGATGAGAAAACTTCATTTTTGACTGGGGTTAAAAATGATAATGAAAACCTGTATTTGATTTTTCAGACTGCAAACCAACAAGCATTAAACAAAGTAATGCAAGCTGGAATGTCGATTAAATTGAAGACCAAAACTAAACCGAAGCTAAATGCGAGAATTGATTTTCCGCTACCAGCTAAAGATAAATCCAGTGGTAATTTAAGGGCACAGGGCTCGGCAGAGGACAGGGCCTTGCTGCAAGAAATGATGTTGATGGGTATGTTGGAATCTAAAAATGAGGCCAAGCTGAAAGGCTTTTCAAATCTCAATGGAACCCTAGGGGTGAATCAAATGAAGGATATGCAGGTAGGCCTTTATTTAGAAGGAGAAGGAAGAACAAGACTGCTAAGTTATGAACTGGCGATTCCGTTACAAGAGCTCTTTGATGGTACTGTTGATTTAAACGTATTAAGTCAGTCTGATTTAGAAATTTCATTTACCGTAAATGCAATCTCACAACCTCAAGGTGGAGGAGGTGCACCTGCTGGTGGTGGTTCAGGAGGCGGTGGCGGCCGTGGCGGTGCTGGAGGAGGAGGTCGTGGTGGCGCTGGCAGTGGACAAGGGGGAGCTGGTGGCGGAGCTTCTTCCGAAAGGGGTAGTATGTTTTCTGAGCAAACTGTAAAGATTGATTACAAACTGAAAGCTAATTAGAACCTTTGGAGGTTGATCAATGGCTTATTTTTATTGGGTGGTTACTGTGGTTAAATAACCACCCTTGATAAATTCACTTCTCAAACTGTATGGTCTTTCTATTTCCTGCCTCAAGAATTAAGGTTTAACTATATCAACATAAATGCCGCCATTGCCACCATGGTAACGTCTTCAACAACAGTTACTGTGCTCATAGGAAGGTTGAATACATCGCCAAGGCAAGCGCACTTAATTTTTCGTTTGTTCAAGTTACTTTTTACTACTCCAATAGTGCTTACTCCCAGTACTATAACAGTGGTCCAATTGGTAATGTTGGGATTCCAATTTGTAAGATAAGCCAAGCCCAAGACCAACTCAACAAAAGGATAGATGTAGCCCCAGCCTTTCCATTTTTCAGCAACTATATCATACATTCTATATGAATCGGCAAAGCCTTGAAGGTTAAGTAGTTTAAAAAAGGAGAAAACAATAAAGAAGCCTGCCATAAAATAGCGCATCCATAACATTCCAGAAAATGAATCTAAAGGGGTTTGGGCCAAAACGCTTACCCCTGCTATAAAAGCAACAATTAAAAGAAGTGGCTTATAGGTTGCAAAAAAGCCTTTTGGTTCTTCTTCCATGGTCATTGTGCTCATGGGGTTTGAGTGTACTTCGGAGATGGTATAATTACCTTTTTCTGATAGTGCAGATTGAAATTGAGCGGTGTTAACATGACTATTCATTTTGATGGTTGTTATGCCATCTGCCAAGTTTATGTTGGCTTCTGTTACTTCAGAGAAAGCTTCTAAAGTTCTACGCACTTTAGCTTTGCAGCCTTCACATGTCATTCCGGTAATTTGATATTGATGTTCCATTTTTGATTTAGAATTTGTTGGAACAAAGGTGGCGAAGTGGGGAAAATGATGGCGTACACAAAATCAGATTAGATGTACGCTTTTTCTAGCTAATGGTAGTCTATAGATTTTCGAAGCCCTAGTTTTTTAAACTCCGAGGGTGTCATGCCTGTGGTTTTTTTGAATTGTGCCGAAAGGTATTGCGCACTGTTATACTCCAGTTGGTCGGCAATGGTGGCCAAGCCTAGCTGATCATAAATGATGAGCTCTTTGGCACGCTCAATTTTTTGAAGGGTGATGTATTGGCCAATGGTTTTTCCTTCTAAAGAAGAAAATAGTTCATTCAGGTAGGAGTAATCGTATCCCATTTTTGAAGAGATAAAAACAGAGAAATTCTCATTCTCTTGCTTTAAACCTACGCCATGATGAATTTCATTAATAATGAGGCTTTTAATTTGTGTTACTCGTTCTGATTTTTCATTGTCTAGCAACTCAAAGCCAAGTAATTGGAGTTGAGTGGCAAGTAGCTTTTTTTCTTCATCTGAAATAGGAGAAGCTAGTTCTATTTCTCCCAGTTGGATGTGGCTTGCTTGAATGCCAAGTGTATTAGAAACTACGTTTTCTACTGCTTGAATGCAGCGGTTACATACCATGTTTTTTATGTGCAGTTTCATGACCCCAATTTATTAAAATGGAATGGCATATTTGGGTGTTCTGTGGTTTTTTCTCCCTTAAACATGAGGTTTGTTTTCTACAAAAAAACTGAAAGAGGGAGGGCAGATTGCTTAGGAGTTGCTTCTTTCAAGAATGATGATTTCGGCATGGTATTTTGATTTAATTCTTTGATAGATAGGTTGTTTTTAAACTAAATCATGTTGTTATGAATAACCCAAACCAAAAGTCGTCACCCTACTTAAAGTTTCTATTTATGATGCTCGTCTCATTTATGATGATGTACGGGATCATGTTTTTAAACGTGGCTGAAATTGACCACATTTTGCTGAGCACCACCCGAACTTACATGAGTTTACTGATGGTAGCTCCAATGGCTATTAGCATGATGTTATTTATGTGGGGAATGTATGAGAATAAAAGACTTAATACGGTGATTATTTCAGGGGCTGCAATCGTGTTTATTGTTGTATTAACTGCATTGAGAACGCAAACTCCAATTAAGGACATACAATATATGAAAGCCATGATTCCGCATCATTCTTCGGCCATTATGGTAAGCGAAAATGCAACGTTTGAAGATCCTGAAACTGCTGAGTTGGCAAAGCAAATTATTGAGGCGCAAGAGAAAGAAATCGCTCAAATGAAAAGAATCATTGAGCGATTGGAAAAGTAACGTGGTAATTTCGGGATAAAGTAGATAAATCTACTTTATCCCGAATTTTTGAGATTGATTTTACTGATTGATAGTTTCTTGAACACTTCCACAATGAAGCATTCTATCACCGAAGTATGGATTATTTACTTGCTCTTCGGCTGCTAACCAATAGGCTCCTTTGTTGTTAAATGCCATTGGACAATACTGCTTGTAGAGCACAGTTTCTGAACCACCTGCCTTTACGATTGAATACATGTTTTCAGATAGACCTTCAAATGCAATGCGTTGAGTAGCCACATCAGTGCTACCAGCTATGGCTTTCAAGTCTGCTGTTAAAGCATCGTTGTTGTTTACTTTAAGAAAATTGTTGGCGGCTTTTTGAGCTTTAGCGCCATCGGTTGCTACTAAGGCATCTTTTAGCGCCAAGTAGTTTTCTACCAAGTTTACTTTCGCTGTTGATTTTTCTTCTTTGTTTCCACCGCAAGCTACCACTGTGGCTACTAATGCGATTAATATAATTGCTCTTTTCATTATCGTTTTATGTTTGTTTCGTTTTTCTCTATTGACTATTGACTATTGACTATTGACTATTGACTATTGACTA
>TARA_R110000796_G_scaffold252640_2_pt1 | contig 209556 bp, 181 predicted proteins | sample TARA_R110000796 | Tara Oceans TARA_R110000796 (sample SAMEA4397815) | marine metagenome | biome: Polar Biome; feature: [SRF] surface water layer (ENVO:00010504); material: water (ENVO:00002006), including particulate matter (ENVO:01000060) such as... | depth 5 m
GCGAACTTTAGTTCGGAAATAGGGTTGTCGTTTTCGGGGTTTTATTCTCCGAAATATTCCACAAAGTTCCTTGGGGTTTCGTATAAGCGCAGGCTGTGCAGTTTTCCTATGCTAGTAATTTTAGCTACTTCTGGCTCCAGAATCTTCCAGATTTCCATTACTAAAATTTCGCAGCTGGCCATTTTGCCTTTCATGAAATCCACATCCATATTGAGGTTTTTGTGATCTAATTTTTCGATCACTTCTGCCCTAATTACATTTGAAAGCTGTTTTAAATCTACCACAAAACCAGTTTCAGGATCTGGCTTTCCCTTTACAGTAGTAATCAATTCAAAATTATGGCCATGCCAATTCGCATTTGCACAAGGCCCAAAAACTTCAACGTTCTTTTCTTCCGACCAATTAGGATTGTACAGCTTGTGTGCCGCATTAAAATGTTCTTTCCTACTGATGTAGATCATACCTTCTCTTCAATTTCGCTGCAAATATAATGGGTATTTGCTTAACTTTGGCAAGCACAAATTCAGATACTTTATGATTGTAGTAACGGGAGCAGCGGGGTTTATTGGAAGTTGTTTAGTAAGCAAATTGAATAGCGAAGGCTTTAATCACATCATTGTGGTTGATAAGTTTGACAATGAAGAAAAAAACAAAAACTTAGAAGGAAAACGCATTCTTGAGTCTATCGACAGAGACAACTTCTTTACTTGGCTAGACACTATAGGCGAAAAAGTAGAATTCATTTTCCACCTAGGAGCCAGAACAGATACCGCTGAATTTGACAAAGACTTGTTAAGCAAAATGAATACGGAATACACCAAACAAATTTGGGAGAAATGTATTCAGTACCAAATTCCAATGGTTTATGCTTCATCTGCTGCTACTTATGGTTTGGGCGAATATGGGTATGATGATAATCAAGAAAACATCCCGAAGCTGATTCCTCTTAACCCCTATGGAGAATCCAAAAACGATTTTGATAAATGGGCTATTGAACAGGAACAACAACCTTTCTTTTGGGCAGGTTTGAAGTTCTTTAATGTTTATGGTCCAAACGAATACCATAAAGGAAGAATGGCTTCAGTGATTATGCACGCCTTCAACCAAATTGATAAAACAGGCGCAATGAAGCTATTCAGGTCGCACAATCCAGAGTTCAAGGATGGTGAGCAAATGAGAGATTTCGTTTATGTAAAAGATGTGGTTGACGTTTGTTATTTCTTAATGCACCACCGAAAAGACTCCGCCATCTATAATTTAGGAAGTGGCAAAGCCAGAACCTTCTTAGATCTTGTGAGGGCTACTTTCAAGGCAATGAACAAGAAGGAAGACATTTCATTTATTGATACCCCTGCCGACATTCGTGACAAGTATCAATACTTTACTGAAGCCAATATGGCCAAGTTAAAGTCGATTGGCTTTACGCAAGAGTTTACTTCTTTAGAAGATGGGGTTGAGGATTATGTGAAGAGCTACCTATCCGGTGGGAGGTATTGCTAATCCTTAAAAACGGACTAACTCAGTTCTCCAATTCATTCAGTGCCCTTGCTAAGTCATCAGGGTTTTTAATACTCAAGTTCATAGAATCAAGGATTTCAATTATTCTATCACCTTTAGTAGCACCAAGTATTTTTTTTAATTTATTCTTAGTAAAAGAGAATTTCTGGTACAAATCGTTTTGTCCCTTTAAGTAAAAAATATCCGATAACTTAAACTCATAGTAATCTCTACCTGTAGAGTAGGCTCCTTTCTCAGGTTCTAGCAACTCACATACTGTATTCTGTATAAAAATGTTACTATTCGGTGTCAATGTACGATAAAGAAAATCAGCTTCGTCAGTTGTATCTTCAAAAACGGAGGGGCTAAGTTTGACATATGTAAGACTATCATCAGACTGACCTTCCTTAAAAACAATTGAACTAACTTCATGAAGATTTAAACCAAACTCAAAGTCCATTTTCTTATGTCCCTTCTTTATAATCACCTCTCTTACATATAAATCAAAGTTGACAAGGTAAGTTTCACTAACACCTCCATTAGTAAAGTAAACATTCCCCATTAGACCCTCCTTAAATGCTCTAGGGCTACCTTTCACCCCAGGTGGCAAATTTTCTGTTCGTCCGATGAAAAAGGTTTCTGGGAGCGCTAGCCAAGTATCCGTTTGGTATGCCGACAAAAAATTAACAGAAAGACCATTAAACAAAATGGTAAGAAGAAAAATAACAATCAATTTTCTTCTTTTGGCTTGGTTTTCAGATATCATAATAAAATGGATAAAAAAGGGAGTACAGTGCATGTACCCCCTTCTGTATTATTTATTTAGAGTTAAGGTCTAATCACAAATCTAACCGACTTATAATTCTCTGAAACTCCGATCAAGTCATTCCCTTGAAGTACCAAAACTACTGTGCGAGATTCTCCTGCAGGAATAGCTCCATTCAAAATTTGAATATCTGCATTTCCTATACTAGAATTAGCAGCAATAGTAAATGTCCCGTCAATAGAGTAGTGCGTTCCCTCTACAGCTGTAGAGTTAGCGCCATCAACCGTAAACATTATAGTTTGATCAGTACTAAAATGAGGTGATATTAAATTCACTTGTTCAGTAACCAATCCAACCCCAACGTTAACATTTCTGACATAACTACCTGTTGTCAGAGTAGGGGCATTAAATTCTACCAATGCTGGTCCATCGTACTTGTTTTCATCATTGTCATCTTCAAAGCACGAAGTCATAACAAAGACAAGCGCAATTACAGATAAGATTACTTTTATATTCAACTTATTCATGAGTTTTTAATTTTAGTATCCAAAATTATTTTCAAGATTTGGGTTCAACTCCAAATCTCCACTTGGAAGAGGTGCCAAAATTCTTAGATCGGTAAAACTAATAACTTCACCAGTCAAATCAACCGCACTCTTATCAATATCAGAACCCATTCTCTTTAGATCAAAGAGTCTGTGCCCTTCTCCCAATAGCTCAAGTCTTCTTTCAACAAGAATTTCATCAAGCAATGCTTGCCCAACATTTGTAGCAACATAGAGTGGGTCAATCGACCTTCTCTTTAATACCTGAAGAGCTGTTTGAGCAGCTAAATCGCGATTCAGTCTCGCCTCTGCTTCGGCAATGTTCAAATACATTTCGGAAATCCTGAAAATAGGAATGTTAGTTATATTTCCTTGTCCTCCATTATCAATATATTTTTTCAATTCGCGAGTCCCTATTGGGTTAGGCAAGTTTGCAGTCTGCACCTCTTCTATCAAACCCTGTCGTATATCAGTAGCTTCGAACAAGTTAAGAACTTCTTGACTTGGAGTGAAGTCACCATTTCCACGGTAGCTAGGTGATAAAACTGTCCCATCTGTTATATAAATAGACATTACAGATGTATTTGGACCTTGGCTTTCGTTTGATTGGTACTCTAAGTACCACAATGCTTCTGGGTGTTCTGCTTTAGCCCAATCAGAAACGTAATTTGCTCTGCTTGAAAAGCTTGCAACTCCAGATGCAATAGCATCTTCTGCATAGTCAATACTCAGTTGGTATTCTCCACCGTACAACGCAATTCGAGAACCTAAAGCCTGTGCACCAGCTTTTGTAAATCTGGCATTATTACCTGAATTAGATAAAAGTTGTACAGCGCTACTAACATCATTTAACATAAAAGCATAAACGTCATCAATGCTAGCTCTAGCAGGTAAAGTAACATCTGATAAACTTAAAACTGCATCTGTTATAAGTGGAACGCCTCCTTTATTTTGATTAGCAACTATTGCTGTAGGCATATATGCATATGTATTCATTAGATATAGATAACCTAAAGCCCTCAAAGCATAAGCCTCTCCTACTATACTTTCGTCAAGTACATTTGCACCAGCAATTACAACATTTAACTGTAACAGATAGCCATAAACCTCCCATGCTGTAAGGTGGCTTCGCAATACATTATTGTACTGTCCATTATAGGTACCTCTATTGTTATTGAAAGTAAAATTATCTGCCATTACTTCTGGCACAACAATCCATTCACTCCCTAGTGTACCAGCGCCCTGAAAGCTATTGTAAACGTCTATAAGTAATGCTTCTAATACTGCTGGAGACTCTAAAGCCCCATCAATCGACACTGACTGTCTTGGTTCAGTTTCTAGCAAATTGCTACACGCTGAAGTCAAAAAAGCACAGGCTAACAAGATATATAATATTCTATTTTTCATTATTCTTTTATTTAAAATCCAAATTGAACACCTACTGTAAAGTTCTTACTCGGAGGGAAAACCCCTGTTTGAGATCCACCCACAAACTCAGGATCTAATCCTGTATAGTTTGTAAAGGTTAAAAGGTTAATTCCTTGAACGTAAACCTTTGCGTTATCCAAAAACATCTTATTCATTAGACTATTTGGCAAATTATATGACAAAGTCACCTGCTTTAGTCTGATATAAGAAAGATCTTGAAGTGTTCTTGCTGTACCTACACCAGTTGCACCTAGCTCTGATGTAATATTCGGTCTTGGGAAACTAGTAACATCTCCTGGCTGTCTCCATACCAATTCTTCAGTTCTAGCATAAAGGTTAAGTCGTGATTCATATGGGTTATATGAGAATCCTCCCGTTCCATCTGTTCCATCCTTTCCATAATCGTACTGAAAAAGAAAATCAAGTGTTAACCCTTTATACGCAATTGTATTGGTCAAACCTCCAAAGAAAGAGCTATTTGTGTTACCTAGAATCTTTCTATCATCATTTTCATCTCCAATGGTCGACCCATTTTGAGGGTTGTAAGTAAGATTTCCTTGATTATCATAGTAGAATGGTCTTCCGTTAGCCGGGTTAACGCCAGCCCAATCCCAGTTATACCAAAGGTTCAATGGCTGCCCTACCTGAGTAGCTGATCCATTGTTTGTTTCTCCAGGAAATAAAGAAAGTAACTCCTGTCCTTGAAATGCTATGTTAAAACTGGTTTTCCAACTTAAATCACCATTATCTATGTTAACCGAGTTTAATGCTATCTCAATTCCTCTATTATCAAGCTCTCCAATATTCTCTCTAATTGAACCGTAACCTGAAGTTTGAGGTAAGCTTCTATTTAATAATAAATCCGTTGATCTTCTTCTATATGCGTCAACCGAACCGCTTAACCTACCTTCATAGAAGACAAAATCAAGACCTAGATTCAATGTTGTTTGAGTTTCCCAAGAAAGTTGATTATTAGCAAGACCAGAAATAGTTAGTCCTGGAAGATTCAAATAATTACCTGCTCCTGCAGAAGATACCAAGCCACGAGAATCAAAGTTTCCAATTCTATTGTTACCTGCTGTACCGTAGCTAGCTCTTAACTTTAACTCTGTTAAGAAATTTGAAGAGGGTAAAAAACTCTCCTCTGTTATTAGCCAAGAAGCTCCAATTGAAGGGAAAAGTCCCCATCTTTTATCAACTCCAAATCTTGAAGATCCATCATATCTCAAAGTACCATTCAAGAAATATTTGTCTTTCAAACTATATTTCACATTAGTGAACACCCCTGCATTTCTCCAGGTGGTATAAAACCCTCCAGCAGCAGTTGGCTCGGCTGCAGACGCTATTGTTCTAAATTGAGGTGTTGGAAAAGTTTGGGCATTCGCAGAGAATCCTTGATTAACTTCTTGTCTGTACTCACCAGCCAAAAGGAAGTTAAACTTATTATCAGAGTCTAAGTTCCAGTCATAATTCAACTGCTGAGTAGTAATAAAGTTGATATTCTCAGTTAAGCCAGCATATGCTGAACCAGATGTATTCCTTCCTCCAAAAGATCGAGGATCAGTATATCTATTTTCGCTTAGCATACGATAATCGATCCCATAATAAGATCTAAACCTCAAACCATCGCTAACTCGGTAATTAAACGCCATGTTAGCAATCACTTGATTTGTTGTAGTTGTCCTTTCATTTAAAGAAAGGGATTTAACTGGGTTTTCAGCTAAAATCCCGGCCAATGGTTCATTAAAACCTGTCGATTCTGTGGCGTCAAAAATTGGGTTAAAGGGAAGTACTAACAATCCTGAAAATGTCGGGTTTTCGAAAAAAGACCCTGACAAAATAGTACCTGACTGACCAATAGTACTAAGGTTAAGTTTAGTTTCTAAAGTTAACCTATTTGTAATATCAGTATCTAAGTTCATTCTTAGCGTACCTCTTTCAAAATCAAACTTTCTAATCTGACCTTCTTGTTTATTGTATGATCCAGAAACAAAGAATCTAGTATTATCATTTCCACCAGAAGCACTAAGTTCATAATTATCGATACGTCCTACATCAGAAAATATCTCCCCTTGCCAATCATAAGTTTCTAAACTATTAACGAAAGCATCAAAATCAGCCTGAGGAAGTTGACCCAATGCAATGTCAGACAAAGCTAGAGCTGGAAATTGCGCAGAAGAGATACCACTAAGTGCATTTCTTCTAGCCAAACCTTCCAATTGATCTGGGTTAGCATTGAACCTTGTATAATAGTTTCTTCTTTGATCTAATCGATAATTGATGAACTGTTGTGTATTCATCATATCAACCTCCTTAACTGGAGTTACCCAACCTGAATAAGCGTTAAAGTTTAGTTTAGTTTTACCCTCTTTACCTTTCTTTGTTGTAATCAAAACAACACCATTTGCAGCCTGAGAACCATAAATAGATGCAGCTGCATCTTTCAATATCTCTAATGATTCAATATCATTTGGGTTAATCGAAGCCAACGGATTTGTAGAAATATTTGATGCATCACTTGATGTATTTATTTGTACACCATCTACAATATACAAGGGATCATTACCAGCGTTAATCGAACCCTGACCTCTAATCCGTACGTTTAAAGCACCACCAGGGACACCATTCGCACTTTGTACAAGAACACCCGCAGCTCTTCCCTGCAAGGCTCTGTCAAAACTTTGTAGAGGGAGGTTCTCAATTTTATCTCCACCTAGAGAAGAAATTGACCCTGTAATCTCTCTCTTTTTTTCTACTCCATAACCAGTAACCACGAATTCTTCAAGTGAAGTTACTTCAGGCTGCATAACAATGTTTATTGTTGTTTGGTTACCAATTGCCTGTTCTTGAGTTATATAACCTAAATAACGAAAGACCAATACTCCGCCTGATTGCGGAACTGTTAAACGGTAGTTACCGTCAACATCTGTCGGTACCCCAGACGTAGGGTTACCCTTCAAAAAGACTGAAACCTGCGGCAAGGGTAGACCATCGTCTCCCCCAGTAACCTTACCAGACACAGTCTTGTCTTGAGCTTGCATTGCTACTGAAGTAAGTAACATAGTCAGCATCAAACAATTCAGTAAAATCCTCTTCATACTGTTTAGTTTTAATTTAGAAATGAATAGTTTATTTGTCTGTGCCTATACAATTAACCCCTCCTATAACCCCTAGTATAAATATTTTTTTCTTATCACCATTTTATTATTAAACATCAGATAGATGACATTATAGCGACTTCAATCGAGTATTAAGACCAATGAAAAAAATAATTCTGTAACAACACATAACCCAATCCGTTAATTAAACTACTGAACATCAGCACTTTAATATCACCTATTTCAAGGTAGATGAAGCATTATAAGACGGATTTCAAAAGGGCACTTGGGTGTACAAAGAATCCTTACTAAAAAATCAAAACATAACAAAGCATGATATAAAACTAAGTCCGTACAACAAGTTACTCAACGATGTCCTTTATGAACCAGTAGTCAAGGAGTCCTTATTTGATTAGCATTACATCAAAATGTTTCGTTAGAAAGGGCTTCAAAATTTATAAAAGTGAGTAACATCAATACATAAAGAATTACTCCCATTATGTAATACTAGATTTAACTCATTTCAGACGCCTTGTAAATCACCCCCCAATCCATTCGGCTACAAAGAGGTTGGTATCTCTTGTTCCTCCATTATTTCTGTTGGAAGAGAACACTAAGTACTTGCCGTCATTAGAGAACACAGGAAAGGCATCGAAAGTATCGTCTTGTGTAATTCGGGTTAGGCCAGTTCCGTCAATGTTGATCATGTATAGGTTGAATGGGAAGCCACGCGTGGCAGTATGGTTTGAAGCGAAAATGATTTTGTCGCCAGAAGGATGGAAGAAAGGTGCCCAGTTGGCTTGTCCTAAATCTGTAAGTTTTCTAAGGTCTGAACCATCGGCTTTACAAATGTAAAGTTCCATATCAGTAGGCATTACTAAACCTTCTTGGAGTAAATCCTGATACTCCTTTATATCTTCTTCCGTTTTAGGTCGAGAAGATCTGAAAATCAATTTCTCGCCATCAGGAGAGAAAAAAGCACCGCCATCATAACCCAACTCATTTGTAATTTGCTTTACATCCGAGCCATCGATATTCATAGTAAACAGCTCCAAATCGCCTGTTCTCATCGAGGTAAAAACAATCCTATCTCCTTTTGGTGATACAGTAGCCTCAGCATCATAACCTGGCGTATTAGTAAGTTGAGATAAAATTTCACCATCTGTTGTAGCCGTGAAAATATCGAAATCAGGATAAATTGGCCATACATATTTTCCATCTGCTCTGCGCTCAGGCACAGGCGGACAATTTTCATCGCCTAAATGAGTAGAACCATAAACAATGGTTTTATTGTCTGGCAAAAAGTAAGAGCAAGTCGTTCTTCCCATTCCAGTGCTTACCAATTGAGGTTTGTTGTTTTTTAAATCATCATTTCTCCAATCCGTAACAAACATCTGATCACAGCCTACTCCCCATTCAGCATAATCGGACTGAAACACCAAGTAGTTGTCATCAAAGCTCCAATAGGCCTCCGCATTGTTTCCACCAAAAGTCAATTGCTTGATATTCTTTAAGAATTTCATTTCCTCGGGCTTCAACAAAAGTGAATCAAGGTTCTCTTGTTCGTCAACCGAAGTTGCTTTCTGCTTTGGAGAGTTACAGCTAAAAACAAGCAAAAGTGTTAATAACAGGCAATACTGATTCTTCATTATGATGTAGTAAATTGGAGTTGCGAAGATAAGGATTATTATCTTTGACCATAAATTCTAAAACATGAGAAAAATCACCTTATACATAAGCATCATCTGTTTTATAGGTTTAAGTAACTGTACTAGCTATACTACAGATAAAGAAATTCGCACCAGCATAGAGAAAGATGTTAGTTATTTGGCTGATGATAAACTGGAAGGCCGAGCCATTGGAACTGAGGGGGAACAACTAGCAGCTCAATACATTGCAGCTGCTTTTAAAAAGTATGGCCTTGTACCAAAAGGTACTGATGGTTTCATGCAGCCATTCAATGTAAAAAAAGCGACCAATCCACATGAAGAAGCCGTAATTGGTGATGCTGAAGGTGGCATTACTGGCCGAAATGTGGTGGGCTATATTGATAATGGAGCCGAAAACACAGTGGTTATTGGTGCGCATTTTGACCACTTAGGATATGGTGAAGAAGGTTCTCTTTATAGAGGAGATAATGCCATTCACAACGGAGCAGATGATAATGCCAGTGGTACAGCTGCCATGATTCAACTTGCCAGAATTCTGAAAAATAAAGGCAAAGGTAAGAACTACCTCTTCCTCGCCTTTTCTGGAGAAGAAAATGGGCTTTGGGGCTCAAACTATTTCTCTAAGAACTCAACGATCGACTTGACTACGGTTGATTACATGATCAATATGGACATGGTGGGCAGAATGAACGAAGAGAAAACTCTGGCCATTAATGGTGTTGGTACTAGCCCAATCTGGATGAATAAAATAGAAGCAGCCAACACCGATACTTTGAAGTTAGTGACCTCAGAGTCTGGAATTGGCCCGTCCGATCACACTTCTTTCTACTTACAAGATTTACCTGTGCTCCATTTCTTTACTGGTCAACATGAGGACTATCATCGTCCTTCGGACGATTCCGATAAAATCAATTACCATGGCATGGTGAAGGTTGTACGACTTATTGAACGACTCATCGTATCTCTGGATCAAGAAGAGAAAATCGCCTTTACCAAAACGAAAGACGACTCTGCCGATAGCCCACGATTCACTGTTTCCCTAGGTGTGGTGCCCGATTACTTGTACGATGGCCAAGGCATGAGAATAGATGGTGTTTCTGAAGACAAACCAGCGCAAAAAGCAGGAATGCAAAAAGGAGATATTGTAATGAAGCTTGGCGATTCTACCATTGTAGATATGATGAGTTACATGAGGGCTCTTGCTGCTTTCCAACTTGGTGATGAAACCAAAGTAGAGTTTAAAAGAGGAGAAGAATTAAAAACGGTAGACATAAAATTCTAAAGAGGATACCTTTAGAACATTGAAGGAATTAGGTGCTTGCAATGAGTGAGCACCTTTTTTTTGTTCTAATTCAACTGACAACTACTGGTTTAAGCGCTTCTTTAGACCAATACCTAAAACAAGTCAAAATACTAAAAACCCCTTTACTCATATTTAGTGATAAGTATTAACTTACATTGTCGCAGCGTGACGCAACGACTAGCAGAGTAAACACTATTAAGTTGATTATTTTCAAAACCATAATTTCATTCCTCAAAGACAAGCACTATAACAGTTTGCTAATTGCTACGGTTATTGTACTTGCTGTTGGCACCACTACTTATCATTACCTCGAACACTGGACTTGGCTAGATTCACTCTATTTTTCAATCATCACCCTAACCACTATTGGCTATGGAGATTTCTCTCCTCAAACAGATTGGGGCAAAATCTTCACCATTGTCTATATCATTGTCGGAGTTGGTCTTATCCTTACCTTTATCAATACGGTCTACAACCATTTCAAAAACATTCCTAAAGACCACTTTAACCACAAGAATTAAGCTCCCATCATCTTTTTCGTTCTCATTGGAACTATATTTTGGAACGAACGTTCTGTTAATTCAAATTAAATAACAGAACAATCATTCTAATATAAATTCATGACAAAATTAAAAGACAAAGTAGCCGTAATTACAGGAGGTAGCACAGGTATTGGACTTGCCACAGCCAAAGTATTTTTGGAAGAGGGTGCCAAAGTTGTTATCACTGGAAGAACCCAATCGACCCTAGATGAAGCAGTTGCAGAAGTAGGAAATAGTAACCTTATCGCCATCCAATCAGATACTTCAAACCTCAATGATATTGACGCACTAGTTGAAAAGGTAGTTAGTCAGTTTGGTAAGGTAGATGTACTTTTTGCAAATGCAGGAATCGCATGGTTTGCACCTATCGATCAAACGGACGAAGCCTTCTTTGATGCACAGTTCAATACCAATGTAAAAGGGCTATTCTTTACTATACAGAAGTTCTTGCCCATTTTCAATGACGGGGGCTCTATCGTACTGAATGCATCAGCCGTGATCCACAAAGGTTTTGAACATGGTGCCATTTATTCTGCCACCAAGGCAGCAGTGAGAAGCTTCTCCCGTACCCTTTCGAAAGACCTTGCCCCTAGAAATATTAGAGTGAACACTGTAAGCCCAGGCCCAGTTGAAACTCCAATTTACTCGAAGATGGGAATGACTGAAGAGCAAATGAAGGGAATGGCCGAAAGCATGACACAACTTGTGCCAATGAAAAGGTTTGGTTCTTCTGATGAGGTTGCTAAAGCAGTTCTTTTCTTGGCTTCATCAGATTCATCATTCATTATTGGTGAAGAAATACTGATTGATGGTGGAATAGCTACAATATAAGCGCGTTTGATTAAATCAGAACGATCAGTTAAATTGAACAACTGATCGATTAACATGGCTAGGAAGAAGGAGTTTGACGAGGTAGAGGTTTTAGACAAGGCACTTGATGTATTTTGGAAGAAAGGCTATAGCGCTACTTCCATTCAAGATTTAGTGGATTCAATGGGTATTAATCGAGCAAGTATTTATGACACTTGGGGCGATAAACACAACCTCTATGTAGAGTCGCTAAAACGTTATCGTCAGAAATCTTCTTCTTGGTTTTTAAGCCAAATCAGGAATGAAGAATCGGCCTTACAAATTGTTAGGAACTTTATTTTTGCCACTATCCATCAGGGAATAAGTGATAATGATAAAAAAGGCTGCTTCATTGTTAACTCATCTACCGAGTTATGCAACCGTGACTCTATTGTGAGGGACATTGTATCTGAGAATCGAAAGACAATGGAGAATGTTCTGAATGAACTGATCAAAGAAGGGCAACAAAATGGAGAAATTGCCATGAAACATTCCAGTGAATCTTTGGCCCGTTTTCTCTTCAATACAATTAGTGGCTTAAGGGTTCTTGCCAAAGGCAACATTTCTGAAAAAGAACTCAACGAAATTGTGGATGTCACGCTTTCGGCCTTAGATTAATCATTTAAAGTCTGGCTGAGATCAATACCTAAATACAAGCCGCATAATTACCACAAAGCAACTCTATTCATATAGGCCTTTTATGTTAACTTGAGGTAATGGTAGCATGACGGTCATGACTATTGGAGAGTAAGTGGAACAATGGATAGACGAAGTGTATTTATAGGGTTTTTATTTTTAGCTGCTATTTTCGGTTGTGCTTATTTTTACAATCAACTCTTTAAGCCAGTCGATTTACTAGAGGAAATTAATGATATACGAAATAATTCTCCGAGTTCAGCCAATGATCGACTACAAAATCACTATTCTTATATGGATACTTTAGAAATCCTTACAAGCTCAGGGGCTTTAACTGAAGGAATCAAGTATTTAGATATTCTCATTGAGAAAGATACAGATCACAAGTCTGTTTATCAGTTAGAGAAAGGAAAACTGTTATTCTCAATGGAACACTTTATATCTGCAATTGAATCATTCTCTGCGGCAATAAGGGAATCTCCTTATGGAAGTCCGTCAGCAATCGAATGGCGAGCCTACTCCTATATTAATTTGATAGACTGTAAATCAGCTATGTTAGATGCTGAATCATTAATTGAAAAAGATTCCACCCATTGGGATCAATATCAACGCATTAAAAACTCTTGTGACTCTATTTCTAGAATAGAGACTACTCCAAGGTAGTAATGTTTTTTTGTGCAGTAAACGAATCAGAAAGCCAGAATTCCATGAACCATCTTATTCCCGCATCAGTTTGAATACCATGCAAAACCATTTTGATTTAGTAATTATAGGAGGTGGGCCTATTGGGCTAAATTGTGCTATCGAGGCAAAAAAAGCGAGATTGAATTACATCGTTATTGAAAAAGGTGTACTTGTCAACTCACTCTATAACTTCCCCACCAATATGACCTTTTTCTCGACTTCAAATCTATTGGAAATTGGTGGTGTCCCTTTCATTTCTCATACTGATAAACCTACCAGAAGAGAATCGCTTGAATATTTCAGACGGGTACAAGAAAGTTGGGAATTAAACATCCAACTGTACACTACGGTAGAACGCATGACTCAAGAATCTGACCTGTATCAGATCGAGACAAACAAGGGTTGGTTCATTGCAAAACATGTGATAGTCGCTACAGGCTTTTATGATACTCCTCGTTATTTAAATGTACCGGGGGAGAAATTACCTAAAGTGAAGCATTTTTATAACGACCCACATCCTTATGTTGGGCAGAAACTAATTGTGATTGGCGCAGCCAACTCGGCCTGCGATGTGGCTTTAGAAACTTATTACAAAGGAGCGGAAGTGACGATGGTTATTCGTGAGTCAGAAATTTACCCTAAGGTGAAGTACTGGATCAAACCGAATATTGAAAATCGAATTAAGGAAGGGGCTATCAAGGCTTATTTCAATTCCACAGTTACTGAAATTACAGAACACGAAGTACACATCAATACACCTGAAGGGCCATTGACGATTGAGAACGATTTCGTTTTGGCCATGACAGGCTACAAGCCCAATTACGCTTTATTCGAAGCACTGGGCATTGATATTTCAGAAGACGAATTGAAAATCCCTGTGCATAATGCCGAAACGCTAGAAACCAATTTGCCCAATGTATATGTAGCTGGGGTGATCAATTCGGGAATGCAAACGAGTACACTGTTTATTGAAAACACAAGGGTTCATTCTGAAATGATTATCAAGGCTATTCAGGCTAAAAATCCATCTTTAAAGTCGCAGTGAGATAGTCAGACTAGAGGAGAACTTTCCAAAAGTTTAAAACTTTTGGAAAGTTAAGGCTAGCTCTCTTTCCATTTGATATTACAGCCCAAACTTGGTCGCTGTTCAGAATCAACTTCCTTATTATTCAGCACACAATCTAACGCAGAACGCAAATCTTTGCCTGTTACTGGCTGGCCATTTCCTGGTCGGGAATCATCTAACTGACCACGGTACACGCATTTTAATTCGGCATCGAATAGGTAGAAATCGGGAGTACAAGCTGCTTGATAGGCTTTGGCCACTTCTTGAGTTTCATCATACAAGTAAGGAAAAATATAGCCTACTTTTTTAGCCTCCACCTTCATTAAGTCTGGTGAATCTTGTGGGTAATTCTCAACATCGTTTGAGCTGATGGCTATAAAAGACACGCCTTTCGATTGATAATCTTTTGCCAAGGCTACAATTCCATCATCTATATGTTTTACAAAAGGGCAGTGATTGCAGATAAACATAATCACGGTGGCTTTGTCAGATTTCAATTCAGCCAATGAAAGCATTTTACCAGAAACTGTATCGAGCAATTTAAAATCAGGAGCCAGTGTTCCTAGTGCTAGCATGTTTGATGGTGTACGTGCCATGTTTACTGTTTACTGTTTACTGTTTACTGTTTACTGTTTACTGTTTACGAAGAAACGTATTAGCATTAACTAATGCCAAAGATTATTTCTTGACCACTCAAACCAAATGAGCAAGTGCCAAACCAGCAAAAGTCAAAGCCAAGAAGAAGCCGAGCATATCGGTAACGGTGGTTAAAATTGGGCCTGAAGCCAAAGCTGGATCCACTTTCATTTTCTTTAAAAACAATGGAATTGTACCGCCAATAGCAACGGCAACAACGGTGTTAATGGCCAAAGCACCACCCACTACTAGACCTAAATAGGCATTGCCCTGCCAAAAGAAAGCTGCCAAGCCGATCAGTGCACCAAGCACTACTCCGTTAATTAAGCCTACTTTCACTTCTTGCCAAAGTACTCTCATTAACTCATAAGGCTTTACCACTCCAAGCGAAAGCTCTCTTAAACTTACTGCCACAGCTTGGTTACCAGAACAACCACTCATATCTGAAATTACAGGAAGAAAAACAGCCAAAGCGATTACTTCTTGGAGGGTATTTTGGTAAAAAGCGATTACACTAGCTGCAACAATATTCAAAAGTATATTCACGCTCAGCCATGAAAGCCTTCTGCGCGAACGTAGCATTACGGGCATGGTTCGTAATTCCTCGCCACCTACAATACCTTGAGTTTCTAATAACTCCGTATTAAAACGATCATTTTCAGCCTCTCTCACATGCTTACGCATGACAATGCCAAGCAGTATATTCGCTTCATTTACTACAGGTACTCCGTAAAAATCGTATTTATCGAAAAAGCTGATGAGGTCTGTGAGGTGATCTGTGTCCTTTACTGTAAGGGCATTTTTAATCACAATTTTTGAAAGCGGAACCGAGGTTTTTGAAAGTAATAAGTCGCGCATTTGAAGCACACCAACAAACGTTCCGTTGTCTACCACATATATGTACTGGACGTTATAGTCTTCGTACTCTTCGGAATTATCCCGAAGTTTTGTGGTGATTTGCCCTACTGTTTCTTCACTTTCAAAGGCAAGATATTCTGTAATCATCACCCCTCCGGCACAGTCCGAATCGTAATGGATTAGTCTACGAATGTTCTCCGCTTCCTTGGGGTACATTTCCTCCAAAATGGCATGCGCATCATCGTCATCTAGTTCAGAGATAATGTCAACCTGCTCATCGGAGTAGAGTTGGTTCAGGATAGAAGCGGCTGTTTCTGTCTCAACATCTTCGATCAATTTAACCGCTTGAGATTGGGGTATTTTTTCAAGTAAACTTGCGCCATCTTCGGCACTCATTAAGCCCAGCAAATCATTCTGTTCGCTTCTATTCAAATGGCTAAAAGCATGAATAATATCTTCCGACTTATTGTCATCCATGTAATCATGAATGCCGTCTTGGTCAGAAGAGGCAATAAGCTCTGCCAGTTGCTCCCACGATTTTACTTCCTTCTCCATTCTTAAATATTCCTTTCTATTTTTTCACTCCAATATGCATAAGAGCATCGCCTTGGTGAACGATTGGGTTATTATTTAAGCCAATAACATAACCAGAAGCAGGGCTTTTGATTTTTATTTTTGAGCCTCCAAATGGATCGTTGATATGACCAATGATCTGGTTTTTCTCCACTTCAGCTCCGTAAGATACCAAAGTCAGAAAAACACCAGAGGTTTTGGCCCTGATCCAAGAGGAATTATTAATGGTTTTGGTAACGTGTGGTGCTTCTGGTGCGCGTTCGCGCATGCCTAAATGCTTCATTACCCTGAGTGCTCCGTTTATGCCTTGCTGAATTGCAAATTCGTCAAATCGACCAGATTCACCTCCTTCATAAACCAAAATATGCTTGCCCATTTTTGCAGCAGTTTGCCTCATAGATTTAGGCCTAAAGGGGCTATTCAGAATAAATGAAGGCTGAAAAACTTCCGCTATTTGTTTATTTCGAGGCTCTTTCATAGCACAGCGTATCTGCGGATAATTAGTTCTATCGGCTCCTCCCGTATGAAAATCTAACCCAATATCAATTTTAGGAATAATGTCATTCGTAAGGTAATGAGCTACACGGGCAGCCAACGAACCATTCTTATTTCCTGGAAACGAACGATTTACATCCTTTCCATCAGGAACATAACGGCTGAAATGAATAAAGCCAAACATGTTGATGATTGGAATACAGATTACTGTACCCACCCTTGGAATATGCTGATCCTTTTCAATGATTCTTCGCACAATCTCTGTCCCATTCACTTCATCGCCATGCATACCTCCACTAAGTAGCAAGGTAGGGCCTTCAATTTCTGAACGGGCAACGGTAATGTGTAAATCGATTGGCGAATGTGAGGGCAAACGCGCAATGTTTACTTGGATTTTGGCTTCTTCACCGGGCAAAACTTGTTTGCCACCTATTACAAATGGTGCTTTCAATACCTATTTCTTTTTCAGTTGAATATCATAAACATCGGTTCTTCTGTCTTTCAGGTTACGAACCGCTCCCTTGTTGTGCAGTGTCCAGAGCAAGTCTAAATCTACATCGGCCACTAGAATCATTTCTGTATTTGCAGTGGCTTCTGCCTTAATTCCTGTGGTTGGAAAAGCAAAGTCGCAAGGGGTAAACACAACAGACTGAGCAAACTGAATATCCATATTTTCTACCTTAGGAAGGTTACCTACCGAACCTGCTATGGCCACATAACATTCGTTTTCAATTGCTCTTGCTCTGGCGCAATAGCGTACACGGGAGTAGCCGTTTTGAGTATCGGTAAGGAACGGAACGAAAAGGATGTTCATGCCATCGTTGGCTAAAATTCTAGGCAGTTCAGGAAATTCCACATCATAACAAATGAGCACGCCAACTGGACCACAATCTGTTTGATAAACTTTAATGGTGTCTCCACCAGTTAAGCCCCAATATTTGGCCTCATCTGGTGTAACGTGCATTTTTGTATACTCTTCAAAAGTACCATCTCTTCGGCACAAAAAGCCGACATTATATAGCTTAGGCCCATCCATTTTAGGCATACTGCCTGTAATGATGTTTACATTATAGCTAATGGCCAGTTTAGAAAAACGTTCTCTGATTTCATCGGTAAACTCGGCCAACTTACGAATGGCTTCGGCCTCAGAAAGATGATTGTACTTGGCCATTAAAGGCGCATTGAAGAATTCAGGAAACAAAGCGAAATCACTTTTATAACCCGAAACAGCATCTACAAAAAACTCGATTTGTTCGAAAAGCTCATCAATTCCATTATAGGGTCGCATTTGCCACTGAATCAACCCCAATCGAACTACCGTCTTTTGGTCACTTAGTTGAGGCTCTTGTTCTACATAATAAATGTTGTTCCATTCCAAAAGTACAGCGTAATCTTGCGACTCATCATCGCCCGGCATGTAGCCTTTCAGCACTTTATTTACGTGGAAGTCATTACTCAACTGAAATGTAAGTGTAGGGTCGTAAAGTTCTTTATGCTTAACCTTATCTATATACTGTCTTGGCGTAAGTTCATTTGAGTATTTATGATAATTAGGAATGCGCCCACCAAAAACAACAGCTTCCAAATTCAGGTTTTCGCAAAGTTCTTTCCGTGCGTCATAAAGTCGTCTACCTAAACGTAAGCCCCTAAAATCAGGCTTTATAAACACCTCGATACCATAAATTACATCGCCATTAGGGTCGTGGGTAGAAAAAGTATAGTTGCCCGTAATTTTTGCATAAGTGTGGTTGTCTCCAAACTTGTCATAGTCCACAATTAAGCTTAGTGCACAACCAGCTATTTCATCATCGGCTACAATTACCAACTGACCTTCGGGAAAAATATCTATGAGTTTCTGAATATGTTGCTCGTCCCACCAGCCTCCTGACCAGTTTTCATAGGCGGCTTTCATAGATTCTGTCAAGTTTTTGAAATCACTGATTTCAAGTTGCCTCAGCTCAATTTTCTGTATTTCCCTCATATCCCTTTAAGATAGTAATTGCTGACAATGTTCAAATAAAAAATCATTGATTAAAAGCTTTTCTCAAGCAAATGAATACCGAAAAATCATCTTATCAATCGTTTTATCTATGACAGCCTTTTTGCTAAAAGTCACTTTTACCCGCCTGTTTTTTTAACATTCATTAACAGCAAGCCACCGCAAGTTTATTGTGGTTCTGCCATCTAACATTTTAAACAGATTAGAAATTAAAATTTAAAAATCATGAAAAGTCAAAAATCAAAATGGTTAGGAACGTTAGCTATTGCAATATTATTAACCAGCAGTTTAAGCGTAAGCGCACAAGGGTTTAGAGGAAATCAAAAACCGCCATCAGATCATCCTATGGAGATGGGTAAAGAACAAAAACCAGAACGAAGAGGCCCTCAAATACCAAATCTGACTGAGGCACAAGAAAGCCAGCTGAAAGAATTTCACTTACAAGAAATGAAGAAAGCGCAGCCCATTGAAAATCTGGTGGCAGAAAAAGAAGCCAGACTCAACACTTTGACCACGGCTGAGAAATATGATGAGAAAGCAGTAAACAAGGTGATTGAGGAAATTGGAGATTTAAAAACCGATTTGGCTAAACTCAAGGTGGCCAGTAAACATCAAATCACTAGCATATTGACTGAAGAGCAACTGCTTGCTTTCAATAAGAACCAACCTAAAAAGCCACAAGCCAAGGAAGGTCGAAGAAAATAAAAATCAGTAGCTTAGTTTCCATAAGGGTTTAGGCAGAAAGCCAATCTACCTAAACCCATAATTCAACCACTACTTGTCAGAAAACCAACTCATATTAGCACTGAAAGAAGGCTCAGATAGCGCCTTCCGCAACTTGGTGGAAACCTACCAAAATCGAGTGTACAATACCTGTCTTGGTTTACTACAAAATGAGTCTGATGCAGAAGAAACTGCGCAAGATGTTTTCATAGAGGTGTATCGTTCAATCGGTGCTTTCCGTGGAGAATCTAAATTATCGACTTGGCTTTACAAAATTGCTACTACAAAATCTTTGGAACTTATCAGAAAAAATAAGCGACAAAAGCGTTTTGCGTTTCTTCAATCTTTGGCAGGGAATAATGAAACAAGCGACAGTTTAAAACAAGCACACTTTGTACACCCTGGTATTGAAATGGAACAAAAGGAAAATGCCAAAGCACTTTTTCAGGCCATAGGTCAGCTACCAGAAACTCAAAAGGTGGCTTTTACCTTACATAAAATTGAAGGACTGGCTTATCAGCAAATTTCTGAAATTATGGAAACGAGTGTTTCTTCTGTAGAATCGCTAATGTTCAGGGCCAGAAAGAATTTGCAAAAGACTTTAAAAGGTTACTATGAAAAAAATTTCAAGAATTAACGCAAGTATTTTTGAAAAACAGCATCGAATAGAATGAGCATGAAAAACGAAAACAATATAGAGAACAAAATCAACCAAGCCCTCAATAGTCTAGAAGGTATTGAGCCAGCTGAAGTGAAACCATTTTTCTATACCCGCTTGCAAGCGAGAATGGAAAATGAGATTACTCCTTCTTACGGACGCTTCTCTATTCTAGCCAACTTAAAGTTGAGTTTGGCCATGTTGGCTATTTTCTTTGTTTTCAATCTTACAAGTATCGTTTTCCTCACTGAAAGTCAAGATATAGACTCAACAACTACCTCTGCAATTGATGAGTTTTCTGAGGAGTATTTCTCGAACCCAAATGTTTACGATTACCTAAACGAATACTAAGATGGACTTTATTAGACGTAATAAACTATTAGGTAGTGCGGTTATAATTCTCGTGCTTTTTAATGCTACCCTCTTAGTTTTCTTATGGCTTGGCCGACTTGATAATAATCGAGAAATAAAAGGCCCAGAAGGGAAGGGTAAATTTTTAGAAGAGAGTTTAAATTTTTCGCCAGAACAGGTCAAAAAATTCGAACTCCTTAAGAAAGAACATTTCAGGTTAATTGATCAATACCAAAGAGAATTTAAAGATGCAAGAAGGGAACTTCATGGCCTCTTAAAGCAAGAAAATTCAAGTCAAAAAGCCAAAGCACTATCTGCCAAAATGGGTGAAATTCAATCTAAAATTGAGTACGCCACCTTCAATCATTTTGCTTCGATTAGAGCAATATGTACACCAGAGCAACAAGGAACTTTTGATAAAATCATATCAGAAGTACTCCGCAAAGAACCAAGCGGACAAAGACCTCAAGGCGCGAGGCCACCTGGACCAGGTGGCCCAGAGGGTAAAAAACCACCTCCAAGGGGAGGTAGGTGAGTACATACAGATTATCCATTAACTCAGAGGTAATCTGTAACTGCTAGCCAATATCTAACAGAACAAACAAATGAAAAAGCCACTTTTATTAATTGCCCTTATGGGGCTAATGTATCAGGCATGCTCAAACTCTACTATTGAAGGAGAGAATGAGATTGAAACTATGATGAAATCCGATTTTTCGAGTATCCTCGATTTACCCAGTATTTCATACAACTACGCGAACCCCAGTTTACCCTCGCATTTTAGAGATAATGATTTACAAAACATTGATAACACCCCTAGCAACAACCTTATCACTGATGCAGGGGCTACCTTGGGAAGGGTGCTTTTCTATGACAAAAACCTTTCGGCCAACAATACAATTGCATGTGCCTCTTGCCATCTTCAAGCAAACGGCTTTGCCGACCCTAATAGGTTCAGTACAGGATTTTTAAGAGGAACTACAGGAAGAAATTCAATGAGTCTGGCCAATGCCAAGTATTATGACAACGGCAGGTTTTTTTGGGATGAAAGAGCTGAGAGTCTAGAAGAGCAAGTATTGAAGCCTATTCAGGATGAAGTAGAGATGGGGCTTTCACTAGCAACACTCGTTGATAAGCTACAGGCTTTAGACTATTACAGTCCTCTATTTCAATCTGCATTTGGTTCTTCAGAGATTACCGAAGATCGTATCTCCAAGTCACTAAGTCAGTTTATACGGAGCATGGTCTCCTATCAAGCAAAGTTCGATGTGGGAGCTACTCAAGCAAGAAGTATTGAGAACGACAACTTTTCTAATTTCTCTCAAATTGAAAATCAAGGCAAGCAGCTCTTTTTTAGCGGCAGAACCCAGTGTAGTAATTGCCATGAAACCGTTTCTTTTTCAGGAGATCAAGCCAGAAATAATGGATTAGACGCTTTCACTACCGATGCTGGCACTGGAGGAATTACTGGTAGAAATCAAGATTTGGGCAAATTCAAAGTGAACTCCTTAAGAAATATAGCCTTAACAGCTCCATACATGCACGATGGCCGGTTCAGTTCTTTAAGAGAAGTTATACAGTTTTACAATAATGGAATCCAAGATCATCCGAACTTAGACAATAGACTCACTCAAAGAAACGGACAGCCTATTCGCATGAATTTAAACAATCAAGAAATTGATGCAATTGTTGCTTTTTTAAATACGCTAACGGATCAACAGTTCGTTACAGATGTAAAGTTCTCAAGTCCCTTCGTGGACAGATGATTTTATACAATTATGTTTTGGTTGATAAGGAGTTCATACGGAGCTCCTTTTCTTTTTTGCTCCCTTTTAAAACAGAAAACCCCAACCAATGGCTGGGGCTTTAGTATGTGTAGAGTAGAATACCTATTTATTCCTTAGGCCCTTCTTCTTTCTTTTTACTCGCTTTTTTCTTCTTTGTTTTTAATGTCAAAGCTTCACCTTCTCCACTATAGTCGGCCATAAGTGTTTCACCTTCATTTACACTTCCTTTCAGAATTTCTTCGGCAATCTGATCTTCCAAGTATTTCTGAATAGCTCTGTTCAAAGGTCTAGCACCAAACTGAGGATCAAAACCTTTATCGGCCAAGAAATCCTTAGCTTTTTCAGTTAACTCAATTTTGTAGCCCATATCTTCAACACGAGCGAACAATTTAGCGAGAGTAATGTCGATGATCTTGTGAATGTCTTCTCTTCCTAAAGAATTGAAAATAATCACATCATCCAATCGGTTCAAAAACTCAGGGCTGAATGTCTTTTTCAACGCACGCTGAATGGTGTCTTTCATTACAGCATCCTCGTTTTCCTTTCTCGACTGAGTGCTAAAGCCAATCCCAGATCCGAAATCCTTCAAGTCACGTACTCCAATATTCGAAGTCATAATAATGATGGTGTTTCTGAAATCCACTCTTCGGCCTAAACCATCGGTAAGAATACCGTCATCCAATACTTGTAATAGAATATTGAAAACATCTGGATGCGCTTTTTCGATTTCATCGAGCAACACCACAGAGTAAGGCTTTCTTCTCACTTTCTCAGTAAGCTGACCGCCTTCTTCATAACCCACATAGCCCGGAGGCGCTCCCACCAAACGAGACACCGAGAATTTCTCCATGTACTCACTCATATCTATTCTTACCAAAGAATCTTCTTTGTCGAATAAGTAAGTTGAAAGCTCTTTTGCCAATTCTGTTTTACCAACACCCGTTGGGCCTAAGAAAACGAAGGTCCCTATTGGCTTTCCTGGGTCTTTTAGTCCAACTCTGGTACGCTGAATCGCTTTAGTCAGTTTGGCAATTGCCTCATCCTGACCAATCACTCGTTGTTTCAATTGTTCGCCCATTCCTACCAATTTCGACTGCTCTTTTTGTGCAATTCGTTTTGTAGGAATACCCGTCATCATAGCAATAACTTCGGCTACATTTTCTTCATCAACGGTATAGCGTTTAGCTTTACTTTCATCTTCCCATTTGGCTTTGGCTCTATCCAGCTGGTCGATGAGTTTCTTTTCTTTATCTCTTAATTGAGCAGCCTCTTCGTACTTCTGACTTTTAACTACTCGATTTTTCTCTTTCTTAATATCTTCAATGGCAGCCTCTAAACTTACAATATCGTCTGGCACATGGATATTGTTAATGTGTACCCTCGCGCCCGCTTCATCCAAAACGTCTATGGCCTTGTCTGGCAGAAAACGATCAGAAATGTAACGATCAGAAAGTGCTACACATGCCTTAATAGCCTCTGGAGTATAATTTACATGGTGGTGCTCTTCATACTTTTCTTTGATGTTCTCTAGAATCATAGCAGTTTCTTCAACCGTAGTTGGGTCAACCATTACTTGCTGAAAACGCCTTGCTAAAGCACCGTCTTTCTCAATGTACTGACGATACTCATCCAAAGTAGTCGCTCCGATGCATTGAATTTCGCCACGGGCCAAGGCTGGCTTAAACATATTAGAAGCATCAAGCGAACCCGAAGCTCCACCTGCTCCAACAATAGTATGCAACTCATCAATGAACAAAATCACTTCAGGCGATTTTTCAAGCTCGTTCATTACGGCTTTCATTCGCTCTTCAAACTGGCCTCTATATTTGGTTCCAGCCACAAGCGATGCCAAATCAAGGGTTACTACTCTTTTATTGAATAGTATTCTTGACACCTTCTTCTGAATAATTCTTAAGGCCAAACCTTCGGCAATGGCAGATTTACCAACACCGGGCTCTCCAATAAGAATTGGATTGTTCTTTTTTCTTCTACTTAAAATTTGAGCTACTCGCTCAATTTCTTTCTCTCTGCCCACAATCGGGTCGAGTTTATCTTCTTCCGCATATTTGGTCAAGTCACGGCCAAAGTTATCGAGCACTGGAGTGCGTGACTTTTCGGCACCTTTCTGCCCCGGTTTATCAGAAGAAGCTCCTGATCCACCACCGAACATTTTTGAAGAATCGTCATCAGAGTCGTCTGTGTCAGACGATGCCAAAGGCGTATCACTGTCTGTCTGATATTCAAGCATTTCCTTCACTACCTCATAATTCACGTCAAATTTCTCTAAGATTTGTGTAGCGATATTGTCCTCGTCTCTTAAAATAGAAAGCAACAAATGCTCTGTACCAATCAATTGGCTCTTAAAGATTTTAGCTTCTAAATAAGTGATTTTTAACACTTTCTCTGACTGACGGGTAAGTGGAATGTTTGCCAAATTTTTGACATTATGATTAGCCGTACCTTTAGTAGCACGCTCTACCGCTTCGCGTAACTCTTCAAGTGAAGTACCTAATTTTTTTAAGATACTCACTGCAATTCCTTCTCCCTCTCTGATCATCCCCAACAGAAGGTGCTCAGTGCCAATGTAATCGTGACCCAAACGGAGCGCCTCCTCACGGCTCAACGAAATGACTTCTTTTACTCTATTCGAAAATTTAGCTTCCATTTATTCCTTTCTGAATGGCTTGTTCTAATAATTATAGGATAGATCAATATAGTATTTTCTATTTACGATCTACCACAAAACGTAATCAAAAGATTATTTGTTCAATGAACTAACAACTGACCTCTTTAAAACCTCTAAGGCTTCTGGGCCTGTACAAAACAAAAGATCTAAGATGTTCAGATTAGAAACAAAGTTACTGCCAAATATCTGTTGATAAGATTTTGGCGCAAACCACTGTAGTTCTGAAATAGGCTTTCGAGGATGAATAACACCTCTCATGTCTATTAAATCAGGTTTATCTATATTCTCAAAGCTTTCTGCCCAAAACACAGGTTTGTCAATTTGCAAAAACTTGAGACACATTGTCAGTAAAGATTTATTGAGATCAAACAAATGACTTGCCTCTGAATACAGAATGGCCTTAAATTCTTCTGAGTAAAAATCGAAAAAAGGAGATTTACCATAGGCCGATTGAATGGCTCTCCAATGATTGTTCATCCATTTCTCGTGGTAATCTATTTTAACTTCCTGAACTGGGATTCTTTTATTCGCACCAAACACTGGCACCGACATATCAAGTGGACCATTGGCGGTTAAAATGGTACTCCGATTCAAATAAGTTCTTTTTTCAAATCTTCCCTTACTAGCAATATGAATTTCGTCTACACTATAAATGGCAGAGAAATAAGCAATAGAAGGCAAGTAATGTAACTCGATTAGAATTTTACTCATCTAGATTAAATCGTCAATCTGACCTAAACCTTGCCTCACAATCTCAAATTGATCATTAGAGCAATCAATTACGGTTGAAGGCACATTACCTCCGTAACCTCCATCAATTACAATGTCTACAAGGTGTTCGTACTTCTCAAAAATAAGACTAGGGTCGGTTGAATATTCAATTACATCATCTTCCCCCTGAATTGAAGAAGTAATAATTGGCCTGCCTAGCTCTTTTACCAAAAGGCGAGGAATACTATTGTTCGGCACTCTAATACCCACCGTTTTCTTTTTTGCATTCAGAATTTTTGGCACACTGCTATTAGAGTTTAAAATGAAGGTATAAGGGCCAGGGAGCACCTTTTTCATTACTTTAAAAACAGGAGTACTGAGCTGCTTTACATATTCAGAGATTTCACTCAAGTCGTAACAAATGAAAGAAAGGTTTTGTGGCTTTACATTTTTTATTTTGCAAACACGGTCTACCGCTTTTGTATTAGAAAAATCGCAGCCGATACCATATACCGTATCGGTTGGATAGATGATTACTCCCCCATCTCTCAAAACCGACACGATATAATCGATTTTTTCCAGTTCTGGGTTTTCTGGGTAAAGTCTTATTAGCTCGGCTTGCATTAGTCTAAATTTAACGAATCGAAGTTAGGACAAAAACCCTATTTTTGTAACCCAATGAAGAAAAGAAAGATTTTCCTATTAGCAATGGTGGTGTTTTCCGTACTACTCACCTCCTTTAGTTTTTATTTCTACCAAATGTTCTACGGTGCCAATATTCTTATTGACCAGACCGACAGACCTATAACCATTGAATATGGCGATGGGTTTGATGAGGTTAGAAATAAATTCTACGATGCCAACATCATCAACGACCCCATATCATTCAGTTTTGTATCTAAAACTCTGGGTTATCAGGAATTGGTAAAACCCGGTGTTTACTTCATGAAATCTGGAATGTCGAATATTGAAGCAGTAAGAATGCTTAGATCTGGCAACCAAATGCCTGTTAGAATTACTTTCAACAATGTAAGGTTGAAATCTGAACTGGCCGAAAAAATTACAAATAACACAGGAATTGAGTCAGCCGAGTTTGAAGCACTCTTAAATGATGACGCCTTCTTGGAAGAATATGGAGTTAATACAGAAAATGTAATGACCTTGTTTTTGCCCAATACCTATGAGGTATACTGGACTATTAAGGCCAAAGAGCTGTTTGCTAAAATGGCAGAGGAACATAAAAAATTCTGGACTACTGACCGAATTGCAAAAGCCAGTGCGCTTGATTTAACCCCAGTTCAAGTTTCCGTTTTAGCCTCTATTGTTCAGGCAGAGAGCATTAAAAATGATGAACGACCAACCATTGCTGGGCTTTACCTCAACCGCCTTGAAAAAAACATTGCGCTTCAGGCTGATCCAACTTTGGTATTTGCTCTAGGCGACTTCACAATTCAAAGGGTATTGAATGAGCACAAACGAGTTCAAAGCCCGTACAATACTTATCTAAATAGAGGCTTGCCTCCAGGCCCCATCAACTTGCCAACCATCTCTTCCATAGATGCAGTGCTGAATTACGAAAAGCATGATTATATTTATATGTGTGCCAAAGAAGATTTTTCTGGGTATCACAGGTTTGCAAAAACATTGGTGCAACACAATAAGAATGCAGCCTTGTTCCAAAAAGCACTGAACGAAAGAAGAATATTCAGATAATGTACATTGCGTCCACCCAAATCAGGGTAAGATATGCCGAAACCGACCAAATGGCTTATGTCTATTATGGTAACTATGCTATGTACTACGAAGTGGCTAGGGTTGAAGCGTTGAAACAGATTGGCTTCAGTTATGTTGAATTGGAAAAAGCGGGAATTATGATGCCCGTTCATGAAAACTATAGTAAGTACCACAGCCCAGCCAAATATGACCAACTGCTAACTATTCAGGTAACAATACCAGAAATGCCCAAGGTAAGAATGCGATTCAATTACGAAATAAGAAACGAGCAGAACGAGCTCATCAATGAAGGCATGACTTCTTTAGTGTTCGTAAATATGGAATCTAACAAACTTACTAAAGCACCAAGAGAATTGATTCAAGCATTAGAACCTTATTTTGATGAAAAATAGGATTCTAAAATTTGTATTTGAAAACAAGTACTACCTGAAACTGGTAGCCTTTCTCCAGAAGATTAAGTTGGGGAAAGACAAAATTGGCCTTTATGATGCCATCCTCATCTTTATTCGAAAAATGTCTAATGATGAAATTCTAGACCGCGCCAACGGGGTAGCTTTCAGTTTCACAATGGCCATTTTTCCAGCAATTATTTTTCTTTTTACCTTAACGCCTTATATACAAACCTTCTTCCCTGAGCTTACGAATAATGAGATTATCGGATTTTTGAAGGACATACTGCCATCAAATTTATACAGCGCGGCAGAAACAACCATTCATGACATTATTGGTAAACAGCGCGGAGGTCTTCTTTCTTTTGGTTTTATTCTAACATTGATTCTATCTACAAATGGTATGGCTTCATTGATGGGAGCCTTCAATGCATGCTATAAAACCAATGAAACAAGAAGCTTTTTATCGGTAAGATTTATTGCTACCGTATTAATTTTCATCTTGGCGTTATCTTTTATTATCTCCATTGCACTGCTAATTGTAGGTCAACAAATGATCCGTGATTCAGAAATCAGATCCATCATTAATGATAATATTTCTGTTGATTTAGTCTTTATTTTGAGGTTTGTTTTCCTCTATATTATTTTCCAAATCGCTATTTCTTCTATCTACTATTTAGCCCCTGCTATTCACGAAAAGTGGCATTTCCTAAGTATAGGGTCGGTTTTCTCAACATTGGCCATTATTGTTTCTTCATTTGGCTTCTCATATTATGTCAACAATTTTGGCAATTATAATAAGCTATATGGTTCCATTGGAGCATTGCTGGTTTTAATGCTCTGGCTGTTTATTATTTCACTAATCTTACTGGTTGGTTTTGAGATGAATGCCGCGATTGACAAGGCCAAAATGGAAATTCGAGAAGCAAATGACAAATAATTTTGCCTAGGCTATTTGCAAAAATAAAATTACCACTATCTTTGCAGTCCCAAACGGGAGATCACACACAGAGGAGTGGCAGAGTGGTCGAATGCGGCGGTCTTGAAAACCGTTGTACCGCGAGGTACCGGGGGTTCGAATCCCTCCTCCTCTGCACTATTAAGGGTCCGTTCGTCTAGGGGTTAGGACACTGGGTTTTCATCTCAGCAACAGGGGTTCGATTCCCCTACGGACTACTTCAAAAAGCTCAGCATATGCTGAGCTTTTTTTGTGCCCTTCTCGGAGAATTGTCAACCTCTTCTTGATTAGATAGAAAGTATTTTAGCGATTCGAAATTCTTCAGCATCAATTCCCTTAATGGTTTTCACAGCCTCGCTAATAGGAGTGTATACTATTTTATTATTCACCACCCCGACCATAACATTCGATTGCCCATTTAGTAAGCCCTCTACAGCTGCTACACCTAATCTGCTAGCAAGAACTCTATCGGAGGTAGTAGGAGAACCACCGCGCTGTAAATGCCCTAAAACCGTCACACGAATATCAAAGTAGTCTAGCTGAGCTTTTACTTTGGCAGCTATATCATAAGCAGAACCCAACTTACAGCCTTCTGCCACGATTACAATATTGGAGGCCTTCTGGTTAGACGCTCCTCTTTGGAGCCTCTTGATCAAATCATCGATTCCCCAATTATGCTCTGGCAACAACATGGCAACAGCACCTCCACTTATTCCTGAATTAACCGCAATAAACCCAGCGTCTCTGCCCATTACTTCTACAAAGAAAAGCCTTTCGTGAGAAGAGGCAGTGTCTCTTATTTTATCAATAGCTTCAGTAGCTGTGTTACAGGCAGTATCATATCCAATAGTAAAATCTGTTCCTGCTAAGTCATTATCAATAGTACCCGGAATTCCTAAAACAGGTACGTCATACTCTTGACTAAAAACATCAGCTCCAGTAAACGAACCGTCACCACCAATAACTACTAAAGCATCTAGACCATTGGACTTGAAATTTTCATAAGCCTTTGCTCTCCCTTCTTTTGTTCTGAATTCTTCACTTCTGGCAGATAACAAAAACGTTCCTCCTCTACTTAGGATATTGGATACTGAACGTACTTGAAGCTGTTCCATATCTCCATTGATAAGGCCATCATAACCTTTATAAACTCCATATACATTGAGATCATAATAGACGCTAGACCTAACAACTGCCCTAACTGCAGCATTCATCCCTGGTGCATCGCCCCCAGAAGTGAGCACTGCAATTTTTTTTATGTTTGTTTTCATACTATTCATTAAACAGAGTTTCCAAATCTAAGTGACGCACAAATAAAAAGGTGACCCTTTCGAATCACCTTAAATATAAGTTCAATATGTTTAATTCTTTTAAACGCCTTCTGCAACCACTTCTCTTACATCGTTAGGAAGCATTCTCTTCAGCAAGTTTTCAATACCAGATTTTAAGGTAACCGCTGAAGCTGGGCAGCCACTGCAAGAGCCTTGAAGATTTACCTTCACCACTCCATCATTAAACGAGGCAAAGCCAATAGCTCCACCGTCTTGCTCTACTGCTGGGCGGATGTATTCGTCCAAAATACCTTTGATTTGTTTTACTACTTCAGAATCGTTTTCATCGAATAATGGATCTTTGTCCAATTCTTGAAGAATCAAAGGCTTATCATTTTCTAAATAAGGCTTAATTACATTTTTTACTTCGTTCTGAATCTCTGGCCATTCCACAGATTCCGATTTAGTTACTGTAATGAAGTTACTCATGTAGAACACTCTTTCTACATTCGGAATTTGAAATAATTCTTGCGCCAAAGGAGACTCTTTAGCTGATTCAATATTAGGATAATCGAAACTCACTCCCTCTTGCAAAAGCATGAAGTTCACCACAAACTTCATTGAATTTGGGTTAGGGTTGGCTTCCATGTATATGTTTACCGCTTTCATATTTAACTGTCTAGTCCTTTTGAACTACAAAGGTAATCGAAAAGTTTCTCAGTCTTCCTTTAATTCGTTCTCTGATTTTGCGACTAGGGTAGCTACCGTAGCATCTCCCGTTACATTAACCACTGTTCTTAACATATCTAGTGGTCTATCTACTGGAAAAATAATGGCGATCCAAGCTGGGTTTAAGCCAACTGATTGAAGTACCACCACCATCATAACGATTCCTGCACTTGGAACTGCTGCTGAACCAATAGAAGCCAAAGTAGCTGTAAGCACAATTGTAAGTTGTTGTGTAATGGATAAGTCCACCATATGCATTTGCGCCATAAACACTACGGCTACAGCTTGGTACAAGCTAGTTCCATCCATGTTTACTGTTGCGCCAATAGGTAAAACAAAGCTTGAAACGTTTTTAGACACACCTAAATTATCTTCAACACATTCCATTGTTACAGGCAGAGTTGCTGCACTTGAACTGGTGGAGAAAGCTAAAAATTGAGCTGGGCTGATCTTCTGAAAGAATTTTTTATAGGTCAGGCTTTTAACAAAGCTCTTAACAATAAGTGGGTAAAATATAAAAATCAAGAACAACAAGCCGGCTACTAGGGTAACGGAATATGATGCAAGCCCTTTGAAGATTTCGAGTACTTCACCAGGTGTGTCGGCCATTTTAGAAATTACACCTGCTAGCAAAGCGAATACAAAGAATGGTGCTGACTTCATTATCATGTCCACCATCTTAAGGAACACTTCATTTGTAGCGTCTACAAAGCTCTTTAAACCTTCTGATTTTTCATCTGGAACAAGCGCCAAACAGACCCCAAAGAAGATAGCAAAGAAGATGACTTGAAGCATCAGTTTATCATTGGAAAGGGATGAGATAATATTCTCTGGCACCATATCAACTAAAAACGATAGTGGTCCTTCATCCTTTTTTTCTTCAGCAGTGGCTCTCTTTTCCTCTACCAGTTTCTTTTCGGCTTCGGTCATTTCCTTTCGGAAATCAAGCCCATTATACTTAGGGTCTTCTAAAAAATGTTTTCCATCTAGAATTTCTACGCCATCGGTGGCCGAAACCCATTCTTCGTATTGTAAACGGTTTTTAATTCTTTGCTCCTCATCGATAAAGTCGCCAGGTCTAATCACATTTACCAACACAAGGCCAATACCCACTGCAAAAACAGTAGTTACCAAATAAAAGGATAACGTTTTACCTCCCATTCGACCTAGCTTGGACATATCTTTTAGACCAGAAATGCCACCAATGATTGAGAATAACACCAACGGTACAGCTATGTATTTCAACATTCTAATAAAGATCTGTCCAAAGGGATCGATCCAATTAGTAGTAAATTCATTCCAGCCTAATGCACTTGATATAAATGCCCAAATAACACCAGCCAAAAGCCCGATCATTATTTTGACATGAAGAGGAAGCTTTTTCATATAAAAAGGGAGATAGTCTAAATTCGATTAGTCTCGCTAATTAGCAAATAATCGGCAATTACCAAAGCGGCCATTGCTTCAACAATAGGTACAGCGCGTGACACCACGCATGGATCATGACGACCTTTACCTTCTACAGTAACCTCATCACCAGCTTCATTAATGCTTTCTTGATCCATCATGATTGTGGCTACTGGTTTAAAGGCTACATTGAAGTAAATATCCTGTCCGTTCGATATCCCTCCTTGTATGCCTCCAGAGTAGTTAGTTCTGGTTTTCACTGTGTTATTGTCTGTATAGAACACATCGTTATGCTCTGAACCATTCAGTTTTACACCATCAAAACCACTTCCATATTCAAAGCCTTTTACAGCATTAATAGACAGCATTGCCTTGCCAATTTCGGCATGAAGTTTATCAAAAACTGGCTCGCCTAACCCCGCTGGAACACCCTGAATCACCCCAGTAACAATTCCACCAATGGTATCACGGTTTTTACGTGTTTGGTCAATTAGCTCGATCATTTGCTCTGCCATTTCAGCATCTGGGCAACGGAGTATGTTATCTTCTATTCTTGTTAGATCGAGTTGGGTATAGTCTTTATCAAGTTTTAGATGGCCAACTTGCGACACATAGGCATGGAAAGAAATGTTATGGTTTCTGAGGAAAAGCTTGGCAATTGCTCCTGCAGCAACACGGGCTACAGTTTCTCTGGCAGAGCTTCTGCCTCCTCCCCTATAATCGCGAATACCGTACTTTGTTTGAAAAGTATAATCGGCATGCGATGGACGATACTTGTCTGCTATGTGAGAATAATCCTTGCTCTTCTGATCTTGATTTCTGATGATAATACTGATGGGTGTTCCTGTAGACTTCCCTTCGAAAACACCTGAGACGATTTCAAACTCGTCTGCTTCTTTGCGTTGTGTTGTAATTTTTGACTGACCAGGCTTTCGTCTGTCCAGTTCTGACTGAATAAATGCCTCATCAATAGGCAAGCCTGCAGGGCAGCCATCAATGATTACACCCAATGCCTTTCCGTGAGATTCTCCGTAGGTATGGATTCTGAAAAGATTACCGAAACTGTTTCCCATTTATTTTTTAAAGTAGATAAAACCAGCGCCCGCGAACATAGCCAATATTAAAATATTAGCCAGTACTTGCATTGTTTTATCTTCGGTCAAACTTTCCAAATTGTTCGATTTGTCTTCAATTGAATCATAAAACGAACCCAAATCAACTGATGAAATTGAAATGTTCTTTTTGCTTTCGCCCGTTACTTCAAATTTAACCTCAGATTTAAGCGTATCGTACTTTGCAGTTTTAGGATTGAAATACACCCAACTGAAATAGTCTCCCATATTATATTGACCGGGTTCGTTTGGCAAACCATAATAATTAAATTTCTTTGACCCAGATACTTTGCTATTGTTACGATTGATATCTTGACTCACATCTGGAGGGTAGAATTCAATGGCTTTATTATCCGGAATTTTCGGGGCGCTAATTCCAGCTATATTTCCTTCCCCATAAATCCCAAAGGTATACTCAAAGCTACCGCCAGTTTCGAGCGATTTCTTACTCATTTTTTCATCTAGAAAAAAGTCTCCAACAGCCACTGCATCTTTAAGCGGGTGAGGTGGCAAAGCCTTCACTTTCACTGTTTTCTCTTTAGAATAAAATGTTTTGAAATCTTCCTTCCTATCTCGCCCAAAAAACGAAGGCGATTTAGCCACCTGATACTTTATCATTTCAAAAGGCACAGATGGGAAAACGATAGGCTCAAGGTTGAGCGGGAAATAGGTGGCCCTATAAATCTTATACTGCATATAACCCTTTCCACCAATATTAACTCGCTCCCCAATAATATTCTCAATATTAAAATTCTCTTCCCAGCTATTGGTAGGACGTAGTGTTTTCAGTACTTCCGACAATTGAGTTCCAGCGTCATTAAACTGTAGTGGTGCTCTATTGTCGTCAGCCACGTAGAAAGCGAACGTAGCGGTAAAACCTTCTCCTAGATACACTTCGTCCTTATCCGTTGTTAAGGCCAAAAATGCATCCTCTTTAACATCCACAAATTCTGGATCTTTATCTTCTCCAAACAAATTACTGAAAGGGCTGTGGCCGTAAGGTGTTCTATTACTGTTTCTTCTTGTGTCTACTGGAGGGGTAATTTTAATTTTCTTTCCCTTTGAAGAAACCGCTTCTCCATTTACATCTATAGTAAAATCTTCTAATTGGTATGTTCCTTCTTCTAAAGGAAGATAACGCTGAATGATACTTTGAGAAGAGCTTACTTGTCCATTAATAATATTGGTACTGCTACTTGAAGAGGTTCCTCTTTTTGCAAAACCATCAATATTTGGAAAGTCGGTATAGGATTTCAGCTTACCATTGAGTACAGTTACTTTAATAGTAAAAAGCTGATTGAGGCCCACTTCGTCTGGCCCTAATTCAATATTAGTTGATTGTGCCTTTGCCACGAGCCCGAAACAAATTAGACAGGCGACAAGAATGAATTTTGAACTGGTAATTCTCATGTCAATTTATTATATTCGCTTCTCCTCAAACGAAGAGGATTTAAAGATAATTTAAATTTTTGGGGTAACTAAATCTTCATCGCTTCGTTCGTAACTACGTGCGAAAGGCACAATAGATTCATAACCAATTAAACGATCTTGACATGTTGGAATATTTCAAAACTATCCTCGCGAAGGTGAGCTTCGACAAGAAGCTGTTTGAAAAAGAGTTGAGAAAGGCTATTCACTCTGTTATCGGAGATGAATTAGAAGAATTAAAACGGTGGTGCTATTCAAAATTTGGGCACTTATACGGAAATGTTCTCGAAGAACAGTTTTTACTCGCTAGATAAAATTATTTAATCACACCGCCCGTTGCAGCCTTAGCAATGGGCTATTTTTTTGCCATTTTTATATTCCTTTTTAACCCTTCTAGCTTGGTTCTTTTTACTGCTGAACCCTTAAAAACTGACCGAAAAACCTCCTCTGTTAAATCTTGCCAATTATTGTTAAATAATTCTAACAGCTCATTTTTGGGATGAAAGGTAGGCTCTGAATGGGCTTTTGAGAACCTATTCCACGGACAGACCTCTTGGCAAATGTCGCAGCCGAAAACCCAATTATCCATTTTACCTTGAAAGCTATCGGGAATTTGATCTTTCAATTCAATGGTTAAGTAAGAAATACATTTGTTTGCGTCTACTTCATAAGGTGTAATCGCATCTGTTGGACAAGCATCGATACAACGGGTGCAAGAGCCACAGTAATCTTTAATTGGACCATCGGGTTCAAGTTCTAAATCAATAATCAATTCGGCTAAAAAGAAGTAACTGCCCTGCCCTTTATTAATCAACAAGGTGTTTTTCCCTAACCAGCCTAAACCACTTTTAGCCGCCCATTGGCGTTCCATTACTGGAGCCGAATCTACAAACACACGCCCTTCTACATCACCAATTTCTTCCTTTAAAATCGACATGAAGGTTTTGAGTCGATCTTTAATTACAAAGTGGTAATCTTCACCATAAGCGTATTTGGCCAGTTTTAAATGGTCGGGATGTTCTTCGGCCAAATCTTTTTCTGGATAATAATTAAAGAGTAACGAAACTACAGACTTAGCACCCGGCACCAACTTACTAGGGTCTAAGCGCTTATCGAAATGGTTTTCCATATAGCGCATTTCACCATGATTACCTTTCTTAAGCCAGGCCTCTAAACGTGGGGCTTCATCTTCCAAAAACTCTGCCTTGGAAATACCACAGAAGTCAAAGCCTAGCTTTTGGGCTGTTTGTTTGACGATGGTGGTATTTGTGGTGATGTTTTGCAATTAGTTTAAATCCTCAATTTCTTAAAATCAGCTTCTATTTCTAGTATTACAGTCACCTCCTTTACCCTCCTCGAGGAGGCTAAGAGTGTGTATTTAAACACCATAACCCTCTAAGCATCAAACAAACTACCCGTTTGCCCACCAAGGGGTTTAAGGTTTAAATGTTTATAAGCCAATTCTGTTGCTTCGCGACCGCGAGAGGTACGTTTAAGGTATCCTTCTTGGATCAAAAATGGCTCGTAAACTTCTTCTATGGTTTCGGCCTCCTCGCCTACTGCCGTGGCAATGGTTGAAATTCCCACTGGCCCACCTTTGAATTTCTCAATAATTGTGAGCAAAATACGATTATCCATTTCGTCCAAACCATGCGAATCAACGTCCAAAGCGTTTAATGCCATTTCGCTTATGGCTTTGGTTATTGTTCCTGTTCCTTTGATTTGAGCAAAGTCTCTTGTTCTGCGTAAAAGGTTGTTGGCAATACGTGGTGTTCCCCTGCTTCTTCGGGCAATTTCATAGGCCGCATCATCATCAATTGGCGTATTCAAAATTTCGGCTGATCGTTGAACGATGGTGGTTAATAATTTCGCATCGTAATATTCCAATCTGGCATTGATCCCAAAGCGTGCACGCAATGGCGATGTCAATAAACCCGACCTTGTGGTGGCTCCAATTAAAGTAAATGGTTCCAATGAAATTTGAACCGAACGCGCATTTGGTCCCGAGTCAAGCATAATATCAATGCGATAATCTTCCATAGCAGAATACAGATACTCCTCCACAATAGGGTTCAGCCTGTGGATTTCATCGATAAAGAGTACATCACCGTGCTCCAAGTTGGTGAGTAAACCAGCCAAATCGCCAGGTTTATCGAGTACAGGGCCAGAAGTAATCTTTAACTCCGACTTAAGTTCATTGGCAATAATGTGAGAAAGGGTGGTTTTCCCCAACCCAGGAGGTCCATGTAATAGCACATGGTCCAAAGGCTCTGACCGCCCTTTGGCTGCCAAAACGAATATTTTCAAGTTCTCAACAATTTTGTGCTGCCCCGTAAAGTCTTCAAAACTCAACGGCCTCAGTGCCCTCTCAATATCCTTTTCTTCAGGGTTGAGATTATCATCTTCAGCATTTAAATAGTCTTCGCGCATTCACCAATCTTTTTGCTAAGATAGCAGTTAGTTTTTTTCACTTAATCAATCTTTTACTGTTTAACCTTACATCAAGGAAAAGCGCTCATTATCTTTGCTCAAATTTTGAGACAATGGACAAAAATCAAAGGTCTAGAATATACCTACTCGTGTTAGTAATTGCAATTTTTGTGGTTTGGAAATACCGCGAGAGTCAAAAACCAAAAATGGTGTTGGTTCAGGGCACCACCATGGGCGTTATTGCTTACAACATAAAGTACATTGATGAAGGCCTTAGGGATTTTAAAAAGGAAATTGATTCACTTTTAGTCGACTTCAATCAGTCACTTTCTACTTACATCCCCGATTCTGAAATTTCAATCTTTAATAAAGAAGGAAAAGCGACTTTTAACTTTCCCTACTTTTCAGAAGTGCTTATTGCTAGCCAAGAAGTTTATAAAGAATCTGGAGGTTATTTCGATCCAACTGTCGGTCCATTGGTAGACGCTTGGGGCTTTGGAGATGGTAAAAGTGTTACGTTAGACAGTGGTCAGGTAGATTCTGTTTTGAAGTATGTGGGTTTTGGAAAAGTACAGTTCACAAACGAAGAAGTATTTAAAACTATTCCAGAATTGAAACTCAATTTTTCCGCTATTGCAAAAGGCCAAGCCATAGATGTGGTTGCAGAATATTTAATGACACAAGACATCCAAAACTTCATGGTTGAAATTGGTGGTGAAGTACGAGCAAAAGGCAAAAATGATGCTGGCGAAACTTGGACCATTGGAATTGAAATCCCTGATGAAAATCGCGTTGGTGGCGTTTTCGATGCTATTCAATTGGAAGACCATGGAATGGCTACCTCTGGCAACTACCGTAATTATAAAATTATAGATGGGAAAAAAGTAGCCCATACTATTGACCCAAAAACGGGCTATCCGAAAATGATTACTCTTTTAAGCGCTACTGTAGTAGCTCCCACCTGTATGTATGCCGATGCTTATGCTACCGCCTCAATGGCAATGGGTTTAGATAAGGCAAAAGCAATGATAGAAAGTAACCCAAGTTTGGAAGCCTACTTTATTTATACCGACCAAGATGGGAACACCCAAACCTATATTTCTGCTGGATTAAAAGGAAAAACGGCAAACGAACAATAAGTAGGTAGACTGAGGGAACTATTTAAATGGAAATTCAATTTTCTTTATCATATTTGCAATGTTGTTGCATTAACAATTTTTAGGCTTGTTCATAAACGTCACTATTTTATTACTCTGCGCCCTTGTTCCGGGTCTGTTCATTTTAGGTAATGCAACTTTTAGCGAAACCAGAATTCGCTATTTCCTTGTTTTTGCTGGAGCTTACTTATTTTCCGTTACCGTAATCCACCTCATCCCAGATTTATTTATGAGCGGAGAAGACCCATTTAACCTTGGGCTATATATCCTTATAGGATTCTTTATTCAGAAAATATTAGAGAATTTTTCTAACGGAGTAGAGCACGGTCACACCCATATTCATACACGAGTTCCTGTAACCTATTTGCTGATTGCACTGGTACTGCATTCATTTTTGGAAGGCTCTATTCTAACAGACTCTTTACATTCAAATCACAGCCCTGATTCCGTGTATAGTCATGGCAGCTCCCCAAAAATATTATTGGGTATTGTAATGCACAAAATACCCGCCTCTTTAGCGCTTATGGCATTACTAGTGGCTCAGCTTAAAAACAAATACAAGGCTCTCGGCTTGTTATGTATTTTTGCAATAAGTTCTCCTTTAGGCTTAATTACTTCAGAATATTTTAGCCATTCCAACTTATTGCCCGAAAAATACTTGATCATTTTCTTTGCAGTGGTGGCAGGTAGCTTCCTTCAAATTTCCACTACTATTTTTATAGAAAGCGACCCTCATCATAAGCTCGATTGGAAGAAATTTTCGGTTTCTTTATTGGGTGCAGGCGCAGCAGTTTTAGCGCAGTTAATTATTTAATATCTTCACGATGTGTATACACTAGGAATAAGCGCTTATTACCACGATTCAGCAGCATGCATAATCCGTAATGGGCTAATTATGGCTGCCGCCCAAGAAGAACGGTTTACTCGAAAGAAACACGACCCTTCATTTCCTATTCATGCTATTCAATTCTGTTTAGACCATGCTCAAATACGTTTTGAGGATGTGGAGAAAATAGTTTTCTATGACAAGCCCTTTATAAAATTTGAAAGAATTCTCGAAACATTTTATGCGATTGCTCCCAAAGGAATTGGTGCATTCGTAAAGCATATACCCGAATGGATTAAAGAGAAAATCTTCTTCAAAAAGTTACTGAAAGAAGGTTTGAATGAGGTAGCAAGAGGGAAGCACAAGAATTGCAAAATTCTATTTTCTGAACATCACCTCTCGCACGCTGCTTGGGCATATTACACCTCTCAATTTGACGAAAGCGCTATCCTAACCATCGATGGTGTAGGAGAATGGACCACTACCTCAATTTTTCGTGCTAAAGACAATGAAATCACAGTCCTGAAAGAGCAACATTTTCCTCATTCATTAGGCCTACTTTATTCGTCTTTCACCCAGTACCTCGGGTTCAAAGTAAATGATGGAGAATATAAAATGATGGGGCTGGCTCCATACGGTGATCATAAAAGTGACAACTATAAATTTTACCGACAAAGAATAGAGAAAGAGTTGGTTGATCTACATCAAGATGGCTCAATTCAGCTTAACATGCGTTACTTCGAATTTCTTTATGGCGAAAGAATGATTTCTTCTAAAAAATGGGAGACACTATTCGGAACACCGCTTAGAAAAGAGGACGTACCGATTGAGCAAAAACATTGCGATTTTGCACTTGCCGCTCAGGACATTACCGAAGAGGCCGTGTTGAACTTGGCCCGCGAAGCCAAAAAGATTACAGGAATGAAAAACCTATGCCTTGCTGGGGGAGTTGCCTATAATTGTGTAGCGAACGGTCGGCTTTTACAAGAGAGTATATTTGATAACGTATTTGTACCTCCAGCAGTTGGTGACTCTGGCAGCGCAGGTGGAGCAGCCTTAGCAAGCTATTATTTGCAAAATGAGGTACCTAGAGTAAAAGAAGAATTCCTGAAAAACAAAATTTCATTCTTAGGGCCAGCATACTCAACTCAACATATTGAAGCGTTCTTATTAGCTAAAAACGTTGCTTTTGAAAAAATTGTGAACAGAACAGAACTTTGTAAAAAAGCGGCTTCTTTATTAGTAAATGGGGCGGTAATCGGTTGGATGCAAGGTAGAATGGAATTTGGAGCAAGAGCCCTTGGAGCGCGAAGTATAATAGCCAGCCCACAGTCCCCAGATATTCAGCGAATTGTAAATAAAAAAATAAAATTCAGGGAATCGTTCCGCCCATTTGCACCTGTAATGTTGGAAGAGGATTTAGTGAATTATTTTAAGATGTCTGAGGTTTCGCCATACATGGGCTTAGTTACTCAGATTAAAGTTGAGTTTCAGAAAAAGCTCCCCGATAACTTTCAGCAACTTTCTATTGTAGAGAAAAGCAGAGTAGAGAAATCCACTTTCCCTGGCATTACGCATGTTGATTATTCATCTCGCATTCAAACCGTAGATAAAACTACTAATCCAAACTTCTGGCCGCTCCTGAAAGCATATAAAGATCTTACAGGGAACTCCCTTTTAATTAATACAAGTTTTAATGTTAAAGATGAACCAATAGTTTGTTCTCCTGAAGATGCTTATCGCTGTTTTATGAAAACGGAAATGGATTATCTATTTTTAGGAGAATTCTTTTTAACTAAGAAAAAGTAATATGTCAGTTTTAAGAGATCTATCAAAGTTCCTTATGCAACGTAAAAAATACTGGCTTATGCCAATTGTATTGGTACTGTTGCTCCTTGGTTTTCTTATTGTTTTCGGAGGCGGCTCTGCCTTATCTCCATTTATCTATTCTTTATTCTAAATTGAAAGCTCCAAAAATCAAGCAGTCATCCGAAGCCATAATTCTAGGATTAGTTTCTGGGTTAATTGGCGTTTACGTTCTAATCCAATGGAAGTGGGAGAAAGACGCAGATATACTGATTTACCTGTCTGTTTCCATTGGACTACTATCAACGCTTTCAAGTAAAGTTGCAAATTTAATTTCTACAGGATGGATGTATTTAGGTCAGGCATTGGGTAAAGTAACAGGAGGTATACTTTTATCAATAGTGTTTTTTTTATTTCTCACTCCTATTTCAAAACTCCAAAAAGTATTCAGCGGAAAAGGAAAATTCACAAACAACTCATCAAGACGAACCAATTGGCATAACAGACAACACCCTTTCATTAAAGAGGATTTAGAAGAGTTGTGGTGAAGTTCAGGAAACTAGCGAAGCAAATATTCAAGATAGCTATCCAATGCTCATTGGTGGGTATAATCACCATATTCCTCTTTGAAGGTGCATTCAGACTTTACCTAATTGACTTTTACAAGAGCAGTTTCGAATATCTAAATTCAGACTTTACTAGTAGAGACACTGATAAAACGCTAATGATTATTGGCGACTCATTTTCATCTTTCAAGGGGGGCTACCCAAAGGTCTTACATGATTCACTCACAGGATTCAGCGTCAAAAACATCAGTGTGCCTGGTACTTCAATTAGAGAACAATATCTCTTTGGTAGGTACCACCTAAAGAATGTGAAACCTCAAGTTTTAATCTTTCAATTTTACGTAGGCAATGATTTTCTGGGTTGGGATCATCACCTAAATTGGAGAGAGATATCCTTCGCTCGGAACTTTTATTGGCGTCTTTCTGAAAGTCTTTGGTCTTTAGCATATCTTAATTACGGTTTAGGGAATATTAAAGCCAATCTTACTCAACCAGACACCAGCACAAAACTAGATTGGGTAGAAAAACCTTTTTCCCCAGACCTCTATTTCGTACGAGATAAGCTTTATTTCAAATCTGAGCCCATGTTGGTAGAAAATGCAGCTTACCTTAAAGGTGGAAGGGAAAAGGATTTTGAAAGTTACATGCAGCGAGTGGCCGATTTGTTTAAATATGCGTCAGAAGATTGTGAAATATACTTCTTGATCATTCCACATATGTCACAGGTGAGTGAAATGTACAAAAACCAAGCAGAACAGGTTGGGGCAGTATTTACAAAGCGATTCGAGGTAGCAAGTCCTTCTTACCCCTTGTATCTAAAGCTTAACAACTTCTTTGCTGATGACCATAGAGTAAAGATTTTGAATACAGTAGATTTACTTAGACGCTCTGAAGTATCTGGAAATGCCGTTTACTTCAACAACGATAGTCACTTGAATGTAATGGGTCAGCAAATCCTAGGTGAGTTTTTATTGAAAGAAATTAAACCCAATGATCAATAAAATTAAAAGGCGCTCTCAGTGGCTGATAAAAGACCTTTTCTATTCTTTTAAGTCAACTGATTATTGGAGGTCAAAAAAAGGAAGATGTGTAATCTGCTATCATGGAATTGATCATGTGGGAAGTTTGGGGTTCAATACTAGATTCATCAGCCAAAAAAATCTGGAGTCACAAATAGTATTCTTCAAAAAACACTTTCATATCGCAACAATTAAGGATTACGTTTTGGGTAATTACCCTAAAAACGTTTTTACTATAGTGCTAACTTTTGATGATGGTTACAGAAACAACCTTGAGCTAGTTGTGCCTCTTTTGGAGAAACATCAGGTGCCTGCCACTTTTTTTATTACCTCAATACAGGCTTCAGGTCATAACATTCTATGGTCTGACCATTTGGACTTAGGCTTTGGTTATACTCAAAGCAATATTCAAATTAATGGAAGAGAATTCCAGAAAAAAAAGGATGGATTTTATGAACTTTCATCAGGCTTAAGCTTAAAAAATGCATGCCGCCAAGAAGGTTTCCATTTTAAAGAAGAAGTGATGAGAATGGTTTCTGGTGAGTTTAAAAACAACCCTAAATTGGACATCTATTGGCAGCTCATGGATGCTAAACAAATCAGTAGTTTAAAAAATTCTCAGTGGGTAACCATTGGATCGCACGGACATTTCCACAATAACCTTGGCTTATTTGGCTTAGAAGATGCAAAGACGGACTTATTAAACTCGAAGAATTATTTAGAGAATCTTTTAGAAGATGAAGTAAAGTTTCTGGCATTTCCTGACGGCTCTTACAATAAAGAAACGCTGGATCTAGCTCAAAAAATTGGCTATGATTATCAGTTTGCCATTGAGTATCTTCACGAAGGTGATTATAAAGACAAAAGGCTATTTAATAGGATTGGAAATAACCCATTTATTAAATTAGAGCATCAAGCAAAATGCTTAATTGATGGTCACTACTGAAGTATAATACATCATCATTCCCTGGTTCAAGTTGTCTATTAAGAAGTTTAAAAGATGAAAAAACACATTCTCAATTTTGGGCTTATACTTTTGATAACCTTCCTAATTGGAGAATTAGCTGCTAGATTTTTTTTGGCCTTTGTGGCTAATGATACTCAGTTTACTAAATATGCCTCTTATCAACAACTTCAAAGTAAGCACACAAGGCAAAGATTAACCCCTTCACGCTATTTAAGTTACACCACTACTCCTAACTACAGCTACATTTTAAACAAGCATAACTCACTAGGTTTCAGAGGAGAAGAAATAGAGTTTCCAAAACCAAAAAATGTTTATCGCATTGTTTGCCTAGGAGGCTCCACAACATACAGCGAAGGAGTAAATGACTATCATGAATCCTACCCTTACTTACTTGAAAAAAACTTAAAAGCTTCTGGCTGGGATAGTGTTCAAGTAATTAATGCTGGCGTTCCTGGGTACAGTTCTCTTGAAACACTGATAAACTTTCAGGTCAGAGTAAGAGATTTGGGACCAGATATGATCGTCATCTATCAAAATGTAAATGACTTACACTCAAGATTGGTTTGGCCTCCTGAGTTCTATAAGGCCGATAGAAGCGGTATTTACCAATCCCCAAAATTATTCAATTCAATCCCTTTATGGGAGCATAGCGCAATCATCAGACTTACATTAATCAGGCTAGGCTTAACTGATTCTCATGGCTCAATCAACCAAATAATAAAGTTAGCAGACACTTATATCTTAAACCAAAACGACCTCAATAAGAGTGGTGTCGACAATCTTAACCTCAAAGAGGTGCTTCAAACCAACAAACCCATTTTCTTTGAGAAAAACATTCAAAGCTTGACCACATTAGCCCATAGCTTAGGTATAAGAGTAGTATTGAGCACTTTTATATATTCAGAGGAATTTCCAGAGACTAACATTTTGTTCTCAGATCAAGCGATTAAAGATGCAATAGAAGAACAGAATGAAGTTTTAAGAGATATAAGTGCTAGATCGGGCGCATTACTCTATGATTTAGCAAAAGACATTCCGGTAGACAAGAAACTATTTACAGATGGAATACATTTCGGCCATGAAGGAAATAAAATTCGCTCAAAAAAAATTGCCGAGTTTCTGATTCAGAATCACAAATCACCCTAAATGTACCTTAATGATCTTATGAATATATTGAAAGCCCTTAACTTTAATTAAGCCTTTTTCAACCAAGATAAATTTCAATCTATGAATTATCGATACGAAAGATTGTCCGATAATCGAATAGCAGACGTTCAATACTTGTTCAAAGAGGTGTTCAAAAAGAATGTTTCTTCAGAATACCTATTAAAAAAATATGCAACTGATTATGTTGGTGTTAAACATATGTGTTTTCTAGCCTACCATGATAGTATGCCTGTTGCTTTTTATGGCGCAATACCTCAACTCTTTAATTATGACCAACAGTTATTTAAGGTTGCCCATGCCTGCGACTCTATAACCCTTCCTTCACATCATCGAAAAGGGCTCCATACTAATTTGGCGATTCGTTCATATGAATTAATGAGAGAGAATAACATCAAGTTTGTTTATGCAATGCACAGTGAAAACACAATGCGAGCTACAAAGAAGTTAGGATGGAAAGTTGGAGAGAGTATGATTAGGTACCATATCAAAATCCTTACAGTTCCTATAGCTAAGGTTACTAGTCGGCTCGGGTTTTTGGATTCAGCCTATCAAAGAAAAGTTAAGCGCATACTTTCCCGTTTTGAAATACAAGCTAGCTTACTCAACCCTCTACATAATGAGAATTGGCTTTGCCATGCATACTCTTCATCGTTTTTTGATTATAAGAACTTCTCTCCCAACTATCTAATCGAGATCAAAGGTGTCAAGATGTGGTTAAAGGTTCAAAGCATTATTCATGTTGGTGCATTTCATGCTGAATCTACTCTTGACCTAAAAGTAGCATTAAAAGATTTGGTTCAGGTTGGTAAAAAAATAGGCGCAAACGAAATTCAATTTCATGTCTCTGAAAATACCGCTCAAAACTCACAGTTAAATCAATTACATTCAGGCTTAAACTCATGGACCGTTGGCTACTTAGATTTAGGTTCTTCAATGCCTCTGGACAAACTTAAACTTAATTATGGTGATCATGACACATTCTGAACTTGCTTATGAACCTACTTGATTATTTTTACGAAGTTTCTTTTTAAGAAAAAAACTAACTCTAAACCAAAGGGCAACTTAAAAATCACTTAAAATGAGGAGGTTAAAACATTTAGGCATATCTACGGGGATTTTTTTAATACTAGTTCTCTTACTGGAGCTAGGGTTAACTTTGGCCTACGACTTCCCTTCTGGTTATTACACTTACCCGCCAAATAGTCAATTCGATATTGACATTGATTTACAGTATGTAAATGGGATTTATGACACCATTTCTACAGTGTCTTTTAATTCGATTGGAGCTAGGTCAGGAGAAATTACTGAGTCAACCAAACACAAAATAATTGCCATTGGAGGAAGCACTACTGCTTGTTTTGCCCTGAGACAGGAAAAGACTTGGACATCTCTATTGAATGATAAACTCGGAGAAAATTATTGGGTTGGAAATTTCGGAAGATTGGGGAATGACACAAACCATCACGTCCAACAAGTAAATCAATTGTTAAAGCACGATGCATTAAAGGACACCGAAGCCCTTATATTCCTTGTTGGAACTAATGATTTTGGGAGGTTTTTAGGAGACGAGAATAACTATTTAGGTAGTAGTGAGTATCAGGCGAAATTAGCCGCTTTTGCTTACTTGCCAAACTCCGAAATGCCCTTCTACCGAAGGTTAACACTATTCAAGTTATTGAAGAAAGCTAAACAGTCATATTTAGCTTCAACCTCAAAAAATGCCTTCGGCCTTTCACAACATCAAATGCAAACCTTAAGGCAAAGCTCAAAAAAATCCGACACCTTACCCGACTTGTCAGAGTCCTTACAACATTACGAAAATAATCTTCGCAGCATTATTTCATTGGTAAAAAGCAAAGGCATAGCCCCTATTTTCATGACCCAGCCAACAATGTGGAGCGAAGGACTAGAAGATCAGTATGAAAAACTTTTATTAATGGGAGGGTCTTATGACCGTTCAAACCCAGATAGCCTTCTCTATTTTACCCCAAGGGCCTTAGATACTGGTATTGGGAGATTTAATGAGAGTTTGATGAGAGTTTGCAAGGAAGAAGGGGTCTTATACCTTGACTTAGACTCTAAAATGCCTAAAACAACAGCATCGTTTTATGATGATTGCCATTTCAATGAAAACGGAGCTAAACAGGTCGCAGACCTACTATATGAATTTTTAGGAGATTCTTACCTCCAAAAATAGACGAGGATAAATATGAAACAGAACAAACGACACTCACTTAAGCCAATCCTATAAAGTTTTATTCCTTACCCAATTTCTAATAGATTTACCTAAATGAATTTTCGATGATCCCGTTACTTTTTAATTCCATTCATGAAAAGCCATTCCACATTTGATAAAAATATATTTCTGATTACTGGAATATGGCTCATCGTCATATTTATCATAAATCCCATAGGGGATTTCCCTTTGAACGATGATTGGGCTTATGGAATAATAGTGAAGCGGATGATCGAGGATGACACTCTCAAACTAATCAATTGGGGTGAAATGACGCTTGTTACTCATTTATTTTTCGGATATGCCTTCACATCCCTCTTAGGGTTTTCTTTCACCGTTCTTCGCTGTTCTACACTGCTTTTGTCTCTATTAGGCCTTTTGGGGATTTATCAAACAGTACTATTAATGAAGTTGGATAAAAGAACGGCATTAATTGCCACAATAGTGGTAATGGCAAACCCTGTATTTATGGCCCTCTCTTTTTCTTACATGACAGATGTGCCTTTTATGACATTCGTTACATGGAGCACCTATTTCTTCATTAAGACATATAATACTGCCAACAAAAAGCTCTTGTTCATTGCTGTTTTTCTATGCGTTTGGGCAATACTTATAAGGCAACTGGCTTTAATGCTTTCTATGGCTTGGTTGTTTGCTCTACTAATAGATTCAAAAAGTAAACAATTCACTTTATGGTGGAAATGGCTTCCGGTTTTAACTGTTGGAGGCACACTATTCTTGTATAGTTACTTCATGAAACAATACGGAATGCTACCTGCAAACTATGGCTCCAAATTAGATTTAGTACTTTCCAATTTATCCAATTTTGATCTAAGAATGTTTAGGAACAGTGTAGGATACATTTTTGTCTTTTTTACCTACATGGGCCTATTCATTACCCCTTTGCTCGCTCTTTATCGCTGGTCAAAGCTTTCAAAAAGAATGTGGATTGGTATTATTACTTATACACTCTTAATATCTGGTGGTTTAATTTTAATGGGGAAAGCACTTCCATCTATTGACAACATTTTTGTTGATTTTGGTCTAGGCCCTTCAACCTTATTAGATCATCCAGGGGGATTCAGGTCAATCCCAGGAGGCAATGCTCCAATGATTTTACGCTGGGCAATAACAATATTGGGCACATTTTCAGGAAGTGTACTATTGATTGTCACATTTGACTGGCTAAAGAAACCTAGAAGAGAAATCAATTTCCCAAAAGTATTCTCCTTTCTTTTCATACTCATCTACATAGCTCCCTTCATTATTACAGGTTATTACGATCGTTACTTAATTATTTTGCTCCCTGCCGCTTTTGTTATACTCTCTGATCAGCTCAGTCTAAAGCCTTCCATTTGGAGCAAAGGAGTAATGGCCTCAACACTATTTGTGTTTATGGTATTTTCAATTTTCGCCACTCACGACCTTCTTTCATGGAACCGTGTCCGGTGGCAAGTAATAGATGGCCTAATTGCTAACAAAGTACCTTTGGACCAAATTGAAGCTGGGGTTGAGTTTGATGGCTTCTATCATTTTACAGATGATGATCCCGAATGGTGGAAAAGAATAACGCCAACCTATAAAGTCACTTTTGTTCCGTTGGACAATTACAACACGCTATCCGTCCATCCATACAAGAAGTGGATGCCTGGTAAAGAGGGAATTATTGTTTTGAGCAAAATTAAAGATGTCAGTAATGAAAAACCTTAGTGAAGTTGAAATACAAGAAGCAGGCATAAAGGGCTTTGACATAAACCGTTTAACAAAGACGCTAGATAGTGACAGTTCTGTTTTTAGACAAAACACCCCTTTTCCTTATATCGTTTTGGATTCATTTTTAAATGAAGAGATTGCCAACGAAGCATTAAGTCAATTCCCTAAAGTTGGCAAGCAAGAATGGATCAGTTATTTACACTACAATGAAAAGAAATTTGGCCTAAATAAGTATGAACAGTTACCATCAACAATTAAGAAACTAATTGATGAACTCAACAATCCATCATTTCTGGATTATCTTGCACGTCTTTCTGGTATTGACAACCTTATAGCAGATCCTTCTTTAGAAGGAGGAGGTCTCCACTTAAGTGAAAGAGGAGGCTTTCTAAATATACATGCCGATTTCACTGTCCACCCACACAGAAAAACATGGGAAAGAAGATTAAACCTCTTGATTTACCTTAATACAGATTGGGAAGAAAGTTATAATGGCAAACTCGAGCTATGGGATAACAAAATGACTGAATGTAAGGCAAGTTTAGCACCTATCTTCAACCGCGCTGTAATTTTTGCTACAAACAGTGATTCATACCACGGTTTCCCAGACCCAATTCAGTGCCCAGAAGGGATGACTAGAAAATCTATTGCTTTATACTATTACACTGCTGCGAATAAAGAAATATCTGTTAGGCCCACCAACTACAAAGCTAGACCTGGAGACGGTATTAAAAGGGTCTTTATATACGGAGATAAGCAGCTTATAAATTTATACACTTTAATTAAGCGCACTTTTGGGCTGAACGATGACTTTGCAAGCAAAATATTAAGACTCATAAATAGAAAAAGAAAATAGAATCAATTTCTCTTAGGCTTAATCAGTTTATAGAATGGGAAAAAATATCTTTTTATAAAGAAGGACAATTTTTCCTTACTTAAACGGCCTTTTACCCTTGATACGGTAATGCTGTCAGAATATAGACAAATGTGGGAATGTGGATTTGATATAAAGAGAGTATCACTACCCAAAGCCTCTCTAAGACTCCTTCTATTCCATTGAGACAAATGACTTTCATAGATGTTATCATAACCAACTCCCTGATGACCGATATCTTTTGGGGTTGAAATTATAACGTGTTTCGCCTTTTGCTTACAAATATTCAGCAAGTTTATGGCGTGCTTATATTCAATATGTTCTAAAACATCAATCAGGAGAATAAGATCGTAGCAGTCTCTCTCAGGCATAATATCAAGTGCATTCCCAATATAAATTTCATCATAAATAACCCTATGATGATCCATTATATAGGCTTCAAAAATCTCAATACCATCAATCTTTCGAAGCCAGTCTTCATAGACTTCTCCCTCTCCCCAAATCTCTAAATACTCCCTTAACAAAAGCCCGTATTTACCAAACCCAACACCTATTTCCATCACCGTTGTAGGTTTTAGTATAGTAGTAAGGTTAACTATTTCGTTAAGCTGAAATGGGTGACTAGTTGGCATCGATAGGTTGAATTAAGAAAATGTAGTTTACTTCCCAATAAATTAGTTTTTCACTTTCTACTTCCATAGAAAAGCCACTCATATTTGCTATACGCTTAATTTCTTCAATTTCGCAATCCTCACTTAAAACCATAAAGGTTCGCGAATCAATTTTTAAATAACTTTTTAATTGAGAAAAAAATCGATAAAAGAAATCGAAATTCTTTCCACAAAACCAGGCTTTCTCTATATCATTTTTGGGGTCCTTCGGGTAATAAGGTGGGTTTACAACTATAAAATCAAAAGGGCTCTCGGGAAGTAATTCAAAAATATCCGACAGTATAACCTCCAAATTAAGCCCATTAGATTCCGCGTTTTCCCGAGTACAAGTTACCGCTAATGGGTTAATGTCTACTGCCGTAACCCGTGCTCCTAGCTTAGCAGCAAATAAACTTATTACACCACTGCCAGAGCCTATTTCTAAAAAACTACAGCCATTGAGATTTTCCTTTGAAAGAAAATTTACTAGATATTTTGAACTAAAGGATAGCCGTGGATTAAAGATACCAGGAGGTACGCTAACCTGAACTCCATGATAACTATAAAGGTGAGTTCTTCTACAATAAAACTTATATATTACTTGAAAAAGGGGTTCAATTTTTTTTGCTAATAATTTACTTACCCTTGTTTTTTTCTCAGGATAACTCAACGCGATTTCTTAGTTTATTAATGAGAAATCTTTCAACAGGAATTTTATAGAAATCTTTCTTACAACGCCATTTTGCAAACTTCTTCAAGGGGGTAAATACCCAATGATGCTTACCCCAAGCCATTTTTGAGTAAAACTTAAAGTTCTCTATTAATTCATATTTCTCATCGCTAACCCACGGGCCACCTTTTGAGTCTACAAAGTCAAACTCTGACCAAGCATCTAAGGTCACTGGCAATTCATATCCATTCTTTGCCGCATTTTCAGTAATAGCTGTCCCTGGATATGGTTTGAAATAGAAAATAGGAGTTTGAAACAGTGTACTCTTTTCTCGCAAAACCTTAATGAAATTAATAGAATCACGTACGCTTTTGTCAGATTCTTCTGGAAAACCAACAATGAAAGGGAATTGCGCTGAAATACCAAATTCACGACACCTATCAGCACACTCTAAAACCTGTTCAATCTTTATGTCCTTCTTAAGCCAATCCATCATTTCTTGTGAACCAGACTCCACTCCTATCAAAGCACGTCTTAGACCTGACTTTTTCAATAATAAGAAATCAGACTTCTCTAAGCGCACTCCTTGATCTGCTCGCATTGTGGCCGCCCAAGAGATATTCAAATTTGCTTTTATCAACTCTTCGGCTATTTCAACACTCCTGTCTTTATAAGTAAAAAAAGTTTCATCTTGAAAATTTAAATCAGTAAAGCCATACTTCTCATGCCAATGAGCAAGCTCACCTACCATTCTTTTGGGCGAAATTGCTGTCCATTTTCTCTTGAATACAAATGGGTCTGCACAAAAGGAACACCTGAAAAAACATCCTGTTGAGGAGATATAATCAAACTGCCTTTTCCCTTTGGCTTTAAAGTATTTTTCAACGTCAATTAAATCATAGTTGACGCTTGTTAGTTCATCCATGTCTGTCATCAGCCTGGCAGGAGTTTTTACGACTCCTGAATCCCTCCTGTAGGCTATACCACGAATCGACTGAAGATCAGTGTTGAAATCCAGCGCATTAACTATCTCCTTAAAAGTAACTTCGCCTTGCCCATATACAGATATGTCAATGCTCTTTTCTTCTTCCAAAATCTCAACTGGAAATAAGGACGGATGCCAACCTCCCCATATAATCGTAATCTCCGGATAGTGTCTCTTAACCATTCTGGTTACACGTAGAGCATCTTTAAGTGGAGCACCTGAAAGAGCAGTGACTCCTAAGCACAAAGCTCCATTACACGACTCCAGTAATTTCTCGTCTGAGTCTTCATCTACACGAGCATCGATGATATCTACCTGATACTTTTCTGTATCCAAACAAGAGCCAATAGACAGTAATGCCAGTGGCATATCAAAGAAAACGGCAAGGGGATTATATAAAGCTATTTTTCTCATTTTAAAAACCTTCAATTTCTGGTTGCCTGTACTTCAACCAATATTTCTGAAGCACCTTTAGTTCATAGGGATAATGGAAAGTATTGGTTTTATAACGCAGTGCAGACACAGTGCGCATTACTTTTCTCCTAAATGGAGTAACTCTCAAATCAGAAACCGTAGGATGATACGCATTAAGTACGGTTTCAAAGTTTTTAATCTTATCTATCATCTGAGGTGTTAGCCATGGTGTTAATGGGTTCTTCCTCAGGTCAAAGTTTTCCCAAGAAGGATTCAGCCAATCCTCTAACTTTTCAGGGAAAGAAAAGCCAGCTTCGATAATTTCATCATTTAAATCGGAGCCTTCAGTAGGGACAGGACTGTATATATAAATTATGATTTCCGTTTCTGGGTTTACTTCCTTAACCTTTTTAATAAAATCAATATCTTGATCAATTTGCCTCATGACAGACTTTTCATCTTTCCCAGGAAAGCCCAATACAAATGAATATTCAGGAACTATATCAAACTTTTTTAACCTCTTGGCAAAGCGAAGAATTTGTTCAGCAGTCTGAGTTCCTCCTTTGTCTACCTGCTTGAGCACTTCATCATTACCACTTTCAGCACCAAAAAAAATCATACGGCAGCCCGACTTACTGAGTGTATCGAGGTCTTCATCACTATACTGATCCATTGTATCAATTCTGCCCTCGCCCCACCATTGGATGTTGTCATTCATCACTAGTTGAGAGAACTCGACTGCACGTTTCTTAGAAACAAAAAAATTATTATCATGAAACTCAATTGAGTCTATTGAGAATTCATCTTTAATCCTTTTAAACTCGCTATAAATTCTTTCTGCCGATTGCCCTTTCCAACGCGCATTATAAATGGGTACAACAGCACAAAATGAGCAGGTAAACGGGCAGCCAAAACTGGCATGATATCCTAAGGTTCTTTTCCCTAAAAATGTTTTGGGTAAAAAGTTAGTAAGTGGGTAGAATTCATTTAAATACTCGTAAGGTAAATTGGGAAGTTTATCTTGGTTAAGTAGTCCTTGTTTACGTGTAGTTATAATCTCCCCTTGCCCATTTTTAAAAATAAGGTTTTCTATACCCTCATAAGATTGATTCTCATTTATAGCCTCTAAAAGCCTAGGAAATACGTCATCGCCAGGCCCATTAATGATTACATCAACATAACCACTTTCTAAGCACACTTTATTCTGGTTTGAAGCAAAGTAGCCCCCCCAAATGTTTATTACATCGGGATATTCCTCTCTTATACGCTTAGCATAGGGTATTGCCTGCTTGAGTTGAGGCCCTGGCATTACTGATGACCCAAAGTATTTAAACTTCCCCGTTTTAAGGTATGCCTCTATTACAACCCATGGATCTTCTTCCATGTTGCCATCAACAAATACATAATCAAACTTACCATGTATTGAGGCGCCTACTTGCAGAATTGAGTTGGGCACTCGGTATTTACCATTGGCACTTCTTGGGTTGAACAGTATTACTGAATTATTGCTTGACATTTAAAATAAAAGTCTGTTTTTTTTTAATATTTCTGACTCCCTAAGTTAGGGGTTTCGTCCCTCTCAACCACATCGATTAATCAGATTTACTTTTTGAACAACCTATAAGTACCTTAAAAAGGATTAAGAGTACAATTTGAGAGCAGACACTACCCAAAAGAGCTCCATTGAGCCCTAAAACTGGAATAAAAAGCCATGTAAGAAGTAGATTAACCCCTGCAGCAATAAAACTAACATATACGACCTTGTTTTCTTCGTTAGTTTTATAAAGTTTAAAAATAGAAGGCATGAAAATAAGGAAAGGCATAAGATATAAAAGTCCAAGAAGATAGGTATAAACATCAAAACGATCTGGCGTCAACCATTTAAGAATAAATGATAGTGTAAACACACCAAGTAGTACAATAGGGAAACCTATTTTAAAAACCAGTGCTTCTATCTTTTTTACTACCAAATCTTTAGATCTATAAATAAACTTAATTAACGGTTCAAGTAAAAAACCAATCACAGCTTGAATGAAGGACAAGCCACCAATCAGCAGCTGATAAGCGGCTATATCATCGCTCCCTTTCATGAATGTTAACATGTATAAATCAGACTTGGACTGTAACCAACCACCAAAACCAATTGCAAAAAATGGGAGACCATACCTAAGTGTGTCGCCCAGCTTAAATCGTGGTTTAACGTTGAACAACCTTAACCCTCTTAAAGCCACAGATAGGTAGATTGACTTGATGATTAGAACTCCCAATTGAATTAAGAGGATTAGGTTCACATCGAACTCTAAAATGGAAAGTAACCCAATGGCAAAAAAAGCAACCCCCAGTATTTCAGCTACTATACGCTTGCTAAAGTTTTCAGAAAACACCGTAGGGCCGTCATAACTCAAATAAAAAAATTGAATGGCAACAATTAAGATACTTATTAAGGCAGTATAGAATGGTAGTAAAGCGAACAACACCAAGCTTAAGGGCAGCAGAAATGCTCTGTTTATTAGATTAGTTAAGAATGCTTCCCCAATTTTTGATGGATCACGGCTTACCTCCCTAATCAGAAAGTTCCTACTCCCCCAATTGCATATCAAAGTAATTGGGAAAATCACAAGCTGTATGAACACAAAACCGCCCCAGTTTTCAATACCAAAAAGGTATATTCCTAATGATGCACTAATAAGGCTAGAAAATGGCAAAATTGCGCCTTGAAGAGCGCTTATACCTATGGTTCTAAATCTACTTATTCTCATTTCCTTTGAATATCACGTAAACTAAGTAGACACAAAATTAGATTGCCGCTTAAAACCTCAAACACCAATCTTTAGTCCACTTCATTATTACTCTGGCAGATTCTCACCAATAAGTTTAGGATTTTCAGTCAGATAGTTAAACATCAAATCAGACATATTTATACTTCCAGAAAGGTTAAAGTGCATATCATCATAGAAATTCTCAGAAGTAGGAACCATCTTACTCTGAACATTTACAACGGGAGTATTTAGGTCATTACAAATATTTTCAAACTCAACATTCAGCGAGTCCATGGCTGCTCTCAAATCACCTTCAGCATATCTTTTCCCAGCATATACTGCTGTTTGCCATTCATCCAAATCTCTATCGTTCGTATCCCAAGAAACGGCCTGAGTGGCTACAATTAGTTTTATTCCTAACGCTTGACAAATGCCTATTAGCGCTTTTAAGTTGTTTCGAGCAAGCTGAAAGTCTAAACCCTTTGGGAAATTAGATATAGGCATTTTCCTAAAATCGCTGGCCAATTTTTTCTGCCTTGTACTTGCCGTCATATGGTATGCATTAGGCTTAAATCCTTTTAATAGATAATACAACCTTCTGCCTATTTGAGAATCTGTAAAAAAAAGATTCACACCTTTATCTTTATGTGCATTCTTCAAATCAAGTTTATAAATATCCCTATCTGAAAGGGGGGCAAATAAGTCGTTAACTCCAGCATAAACAATAAATAAATCAGGCTTTAAATGAACCAACTTTTGAATAATCAAATGTAAGTTGTCCATTAGATTATGTCCTGACTGACCCGCATTAATTACTCTGAATGTCTTATTTAAGTCTAATGTGTTGAGCTTATCACCAAGTAAGCTCGGCCAATCATCTCCATCATTCAGAAAAGCGCATTCAGTAGTGCTCCCCCCAATAGTGAACACTCGAAATTCGCCTTCCTTTTTATCTGGGTCCCATAAATTATCCGAATTTCTAAACCCAAGATTATTTGAGGTTAATTGAGGGTTTTTAGTGTAATTCTCAAATCCAGGAAGGGAGTCTTCTATTATAAATGAAAACTTCTTGTTCGGAAGTTTAACTGGATTGAAGTAGTGCCTTGTTGAAATTTTGTCCTGTTCATAAGGATCGTTCACTGGGTAAAACTGCAAAACACCCTCAGTTAAGAACAGTAGTATGCTTAATAAAAAACCATTGATAAATATGATTTTCACCAACCTCCTCAAAACAATTGTACCTTTCTCCTTATTCATTTTTACAAAATAACAGAACTCAAACTAGTGCTGAAATGACTTTACTTTTTCAATAAAACATACGCTAGTCAGAGTAATTAAAATTAATTGATTCATGTCTTTTTCAAAGCCTTATTGTAACAATCCAGGTATCCCTCTAATGTATTTTGAACACTAAAAGCAGGTTCCTTTGGAAAGTTCCACATTTTATTATTTAAAAGTAAAACCAACTGCTCTGCCATCTCGTGTTTTCCAGAAACCACTATGCATTTCTCATGCTCCCCTGCTATACCTACCCTTTCAGACAAAGTATACATCCCAGCATTTAGCGCTTCAACGAACACCATTCCAAACGACTCAAAACGTGAAGTGTGTAGCAAAACTTTACTTTGTCGCATAATGCTTAATACTTCTAATCGTGACTTTTGCCCAACAAGTATCACATTCTCTTCTAATCTTAATCTTTTAACCTTGTCTAGAAGCTTTTCTCTTTCTGGACCATCTCCAACAATCACAACCTTAATATCAGGCTTCACTTTTCTTATCTTCTGAATTACTTCAAGAAAAACATCAAACTGTTTAAGGTCTATCAGTGACCCAACACCAATAACATCTATGGCCCTAATACTGTTAACCTCCGTTTCATGATGCTCTTCTACCCCCCAGTGAATTACCTCATTTACCTTCATGCTACTTTTCTCTTTCTGAAATTCAGAAACAGCAATCAACTTAAGTTTTTCACTATCAATGAGGTACTTAAGTTTCTTTGTAAAGAAAACATCTTGCCCCATCGTTGTTGCGATATGCGGAACTTTGAACTTTTTGCTAAGCATGTTACCAAGAATAGCCGTTTGATTTATCCAAAAACTGTGTATTAAATCAAGGGGAAAAGCTTTAACCAGATTAGAAATCTTAGTGGATAACATAAAAGGAGAAAAAGCTCTTGAGAAAAACGTTTTTTGAGAATGTCCTAAAGCTACTACTTTTACAGAGTGCCAAAAGTAAGTTTTTGCAGTGATGGGATAGTAAACCGACACCACCATAATATTATCAAAGTACTGACTACCCAAAAGTGCTTTCAAATAAATTTGTAATGCGGGAATACATGTATCATCCGATTCATCTTTTGGAAAGCCTGGCGTTATTATCAGTAAATTTTTAGACATTTATCAAAATGAGAAAGAAACTTTTTAAGATACTTATTCCCCTCGCAATGTTATTCATTTTTCTTGAACTTGGGCTCATGACTCTGTGTAAAGTGGGAGTAATTCAACTAGAAGAGCCTATCTATTCCTTTGATAACTCAAGAAGATTTTGGGCCGAAAACGATACAACCTTTGGTGTCTGGCACTCCGCCAACTATTCTTTTAGACATAAGACAGAGTGCTTTGATGTGAAGTATTTAACAAACTCGATAGGCGCTAGAGACAGGGAAAGAAACATTTCCAAGAGTGGAAATCGTGTGGCTGTAATTGGCGACTCTTTTGCTGAAGGGTGGGGAGTAGAAGACAATGAAAGGTTCTCGAATATTTTAGAAGAAAAAACTGGCTATGAGTTTATGAACTTTGCCGTAGGAAGCGCGGGAATGACGCAGGGTTATCTCATTTACAAAAACAAAGTGATGCCATTTGAACATGATGCTGTTTTATGGGCACTATTCCCTATTAACGACATAGTTGATGATGACATTGAATTTCACACTAAGTATTCGCAAAATAGATACAGGGCATATTGGGTGGGAGACTACCCAGACTATCATATTGAGCATGGCCTAGACTCGATTCAGCAATCCCATTATTATTTTGAGAAACCAGATCGACTTAAGGTTTTGCTGAAGAATTTCACATATAGCTATAACATGTTGCGTGCATTCAAATACATATATCAACGATCACAAATACCTGAATTCGATAGGAGCTCTTACCCTGGTTACTTTAATATCAATGAAGCGCAATGGAATAGAGCAAAATATAGTATAGAAAAAATGAAGGAGGCTTTAGGCGACAAAAAGCTATACATCATCACCATCCCAGGAGAACATTCCTTCAAAATATATAACGACCGTAACCACCAAGTTCCATTAAGAGATAGTTTGAATAAATGGAGTGAAAAACTCGGTTTTGAGTACTATGACTTATTGAGCGAAGCAGATCAGCTTGGAAGTACAGAATGGAAAAGTCTATACTTTGACTGTGATGCACACTGGAATACAGTCGGCCATAAATGGGCTGCTGAGAAGATAGATTCTGTCTTTAATATTTCACGCTAATCACAACGTAAAACAGCCATTATTCTGTAGACTTTAGTTATAAAATATACTTGAATCTCTTATGAATTTGAATAATAAAGTAGGAGGCTATTATAGAAGAAAAAAGGGTTAAAAGCATCAAGCCTATCGAGGTCAAGTCAAAGTACTTGTTATAGTTAATAATGAAAATAGGATGTATAAAATAAATAGAAGCTAAATAGTACCTCATCGATTCGGTTCTGAACTTCTTTAGTTCAATGGGCAGGTTCAATACGGAAAGGAATATTAGTGAGCAAGTGAAAAAGGACATTATGTAAACATCAAAACCTCCATATCTACCGGAGAGTCTAAAAAAAAGCACAACACTTTCTAAAGTAAAAATCAATACACTAATAATTAGAGAAATTATCAGTGTTGATTGCTTGATTTTATGTTCAAACCCAGTTTTCTTTATTAAATAGCCCACTGTTAGAAAAGGAAAACCGATTAGTAAAAAATTTCTATGTGAGAAACTAAATCCTAATAATTTATCAACAATCGGGATTGCAGAAAAAAGGTGGTACTCTCCAGCATATTCAATAAAAGCCCCTATTCCAAAAAATAGCGAGGCTACAATAAGTAATGTTCGGTTTGAGTGACTCTTTAAAAAATAGAGTACTACACCACCGCCCAATAAGGCAGAAACATACCAAATGTGATGGTAACCAAAAATTAAGCTAATTATACTCCTAAAAGGATTTAATTCGTCAAAATCTACCCAATAAGGCAAATAGATTAACATCCAAGTCAAGTACAGAAACACTACCCTTTTTAACCAACTAGCAGCATTACCTTCTCTGAGTATCCGCTCTGAAAAATAACCACTAATAATCAGAAATAGTGGAGCGACAACTCTAACTAGCCCATTACTAATAGCATGGCCCATTGCCTGGCTATAGTCATATAAAAAGCTGCTGTGCGTAGCCACAACCAATAAAACTAAGACAACTTTAAGTAAATCTATGGACTGGTATCGCTGCATAGTCAATTTGTTTAGCTTCTAAAGCATTACTTATTTTCTTCCTTTTTAATTAGCTCATATACAGACCACTCACTCCCAAAACCACGAATTCTGACTGTATCGTGAGCATACAAAGCCCTCTGAATATTAGTGTGCACATTGGACTTTGTCCATACCTTTTCATATTGATCTCTGTTAAAAAACAGAACATCACCCTCTCTGAACTCATGAAGCTCTATAATCAGGTTTTCAATTTTTTTCGATTTATCCAAATAACTATTGACAGCTACATCAATGTCATAGCCAAAATACCGCTCTTTATTCAGTGATTCGATATAAGCAGCCACTTCCTTTTCAAAATGGTTTCGATTTGCTGAGGTATTTATTAAGTAAAAGAATAAGAAGAGTTGAGCAGTTAAAAAAAGTAATATAGCACCGTTTCTAAACGCTTTATAGTTCTCAAGTCTCTTCCAATTCCAAAACCTGACAAAGGGCCTAATACTTAAAATGATTAAGAAGGGAAATGCTGGCACTAAAATTCTAATATTCTGAAAAGGGAACCCAGCTGAGAATAATAAATAAAGCACAACAGAAGATGTATAAATGAGGTATTCCGACTTCACAAAATCAGATTTCTTAGACCAAAAAAGTAGAAAAAAGAAAGGGGTGAAGAAAACCGGGTACCAAAACAATTTACTCGCAAATAATATGTTTGGCAGCGCATAAACCTGTGTCCCATCAGCAGTAAGAAAGCTGCTCTTAAACAAATTTAAAAACGACCAATTTTTAAGGAAGTAATTATCGAATAAACCGCCTCCTTCAGGATTAGCAACTGATATTAACATTTCAGGCAATGAAGCAAAAAAGATAGCAAGAGCTCCAATAGCTAAGTATTGGTATTTACGTAATTTGACAATCCTTAAAAAAATGAAAATACTCTGGGGGACCAATAAAATAAAAACAGGGTATCGGGTAAAAACGGCAAAGGCAGCAAAAAAGAACCAATAGGTTAAGTGCTTTAATTTGGAATACTTGCTGTACTCATTGAAATAATAGATTGAGCCACACAGAAAAAACACGGTTAAGGGTTCAGACATAACATGAAACCCATTTTTCAACATTACCGGACAAAAAACATAGCCAACAACTATGACAATAATTGCTGCCTTGTCTATATGATTTCTCTGAATATACTTGAGTAAGAAAACAGCACTTCCAATATGCGAAAGTAATGAGATGACCTGAAGAGCATATGGACTCTCTCCTGTGACCATTTGAGATAATGCTCCTATAAAAGGATACATAATCGTCCAATAAAAACCTTCCATATCTCCCTTCCCTAAAAGGAAATCAGATATGACATGACTAAACCGGTAGTATTCATGAGTATCCTGCCCAATCAACCCATTAAAGTCGAAGACAAAAATAACAACTAAGGCTAACAAGAAGATAGCCAAGGCGGCAAGATTTGGGGCCTTAGATGGGTTAGTTAATGCTCTTAAAAAGGGAGAATTTGACATTGAATTTCTTAGACAAAAAATATTGAAATGAGACTCTCAAAACACCAAATCCATAAATGGTACTTCTTTTAAAATTAATCGATGAAGCTTCTGGAAAGTACTTAGTAGGACAGGTAACTTCAGCAATTTCATAATCTTTGTAGAGAATTTGAGCCAGCATTTCATTATCAAATATAAAATCGTTTGAGTACTCCTCAAACTCTAAATCATTTAATACACCTATTGAAAAAGCCCTTAACCCAGAATGGTATTCTGAAAGTTTCTGGCCCATTAGCACATTCTGAATTAACGTCAGTCCTCTATTGGCTATATACTTATACCGTGGCATCCCCCCTTTCAGTGCTCCTTTTCCAAGAATTCTTGAACCCAAAACTACTGGATACACTTCATTCGCAATGATTGATGACATAGCTTCAATCAACTTAGGGGTATATTGATAATCTGGATGAATCATCAAAACAATATCTGCTCCTAACTCTCTCGCCTTTTTATAACAAGTCTTTTGGTTAGCGCCATACCCCATGTTCCTATCATGTCTTAAAACATGTTTGATACCCAATCCTTCGGCAAGAGCAAGAGTTTTATCTTTACTGAAATCGTCTGTCAAAATCACTTCATCAACTACACTAAAGGGTATTTCGCCATACACCTGAGCTAAGGTACGCTCGGCATTAAATGCGGGCATTACCACTATTATTTTCTTTCCTTTTAACACTCTACTCTATTTAATCCTTAGTAATTACAACCCATGGAAATGGTGAATCCTTAGTTAATCGCCTAAGTAGCCCTTTTTTATATCTAACCTCTGAATTTAAACCATTTAGGACATCCCAAGTGTGATGAAAATAACTATTAGCAAAATCAACTTCTCCAATTCCTATATAGTATTCTTCCGTTCTTTCACGAGCCTTCTTGGCTTCTTCTAAACTATAAAAAGGGCTATCAATAATATGGATTTCTCCATTCGGTACTAACAACTCTAATAGATTCGAAATAACCTTGTGAAATGATGAAAAATACTGAATAGACCCGTTTAACGTTATGGTCTGAAACACTCCCTTCTTAAATGGAGCATTCCAAATATTAGCGTAACAAAAGAACAGGTTTCCCCTATTAAAAATACTTGCTGCCTGATCAAGTTCTATTTTATTAATATCAACGCCAAGCACTAGTGACGAAGTAGCTAGACTTAAACAGTTGGTAAACCAACCATTTCCACAACCAAGGTCTAAAATAGGCCCATTAGTCTCTTTTGTTTTCAAATGTTTAATTATTCGTTCAACCGATTTAACCCTTAACCCCCATTCAGCACTATATTTATGAGATTTAGGAAGATTTGGCAACCCTACTATCTCGGATTCGTCTAGGATCCTACCCTCTTTCTCCCTAACTCTTAAATAACCTTTTTCGAATTGGGCGCGAAATCCCTCTTCATCGTTAAAAACGTAAATCGACTTATCAAATAGCCATCGATCTTTATGGTTTAAAATATCTTCAAGCAAAGTCAGATTCTCAATTATCATGAACTATTGGCTCTGAAATTAAAAGTTTCAAATGGTCAAAAACCATATCAGCTACTCTCTCGGCTCCTTCTAAATTGAAATGACAGTAATCGTAAAAAATCGAAGTATCCTTTGGGAGCACTTCCGCTAAATCGATGATCGTAACGTTCATCTCATCTGCTACCATCCTCAATCTGTCATTATACAGCTCCATCCCCTCTGCCAAAGCTTTAGTTGAATAAGTGTAACCATCAATTGTTGGTGGAATTCCAAAGATCGTAAGCTGCTCTTCAAAATCACTCATGTTCTCATGCCAAAGGACTGGCTGTGTAATAAGCACTAACTTGGTCTTGTATTGATTGGACAAGCTCACCATATCTCTGATGTATTCTTCATATCCATCGAGGTAAATTCTTAAATCAGGCAGGGCATCGGTCTTTATGGCCTTACGCCTAATTTCCATTGTACTATTTGAAATTGAGATTAGGCTGTCTGGAGTAAGGTGTCCAAAAAGGTTCTTCCAACCATTATTGACATCTCGCATATGCATCCAAAGCTCTGTTTTACGGTACCATTTCTTATTTACTGCTCTTGGGTAATCTTTGAAAGTCCTTCTATAGTTTTCTTCAAGAGTCATTTCATCCTGAACCCCATTTAACTGAAGAGCCTTAAGAAAATCATTCACTCCAACTAAGACAACAACCATATCAACATATTTATACTGAGGTACTAGATGCTTCAATTGTAAATAATGGTTCGGTGCTGCTAAGCCTGCTGAGCCAACATTACCCACAGTAATAGCTTGATTACTCGTTGAATTCAACCTAGCTTCCAAAAGTTGTGTCCATCCATTTTCATCACCTAAATACACGCATTCCGTTGTACTGCCCCCAATCGCTAAAATACCATAACTATCCTTACCAAATAAGTGATTAGACCTATAGCCTAGGTGGTTAGAAGTATAGGTGAATTGTTCATTCAGCCCTGGATAAAGGGCGTAACCAGGGAAAACACTCTGCTCATTAACATTAAGGTAGAGAGAGGAAAACTGCTTATGTGGAGATACAATTCTTAGAGTGAGCTCAGCTATCACAAAAGCAACAGCGAAACTGAAAGCAAGCAAAGTAATGTTGATCACCATATCACTCTTAAGCAAATTCAACAAACTATTTTTCTCTAAGTCTCTTCCCATGATGAATAAAACTAAAAGGGTCTCAACGTTTTTTTGCCAATTTCATCATTGTCTTAGCATAGAAACTCTTTAGCCTAAGTTTAATAAAGTTTCTTGACAAACCTTTTTTCTGTAATGTCTTATGGCAATTAACTTCTGCAATCACATACCTAACAGCATAGTCATAATACTTTTTTGAATAGGTTCTCTTAAAATCGATATCACGATCAGTACTTAAGTGCCACTCAGGTTCGGTAGTCTTTAAGGAATCAATTTCATCATATAATGTAGTCCCTTTGATAGGGTAAGCTACTGTGATGGTGAAGTGGTCTGGGTTAGAAACTTTAAGGTGCTTAACTGTTTCTTCGATATCTTCTTCGGTTTCTCCAGGGTAGCCTAGCATAATGAACGTTCCTGTTTCAATACCCTGTTCACGTGTTTCAATTATCATTTCACGTACTTGATCTACAGAAACCCTGCGATCCATTGCGTCAATTATTTTCTGCGACCCGCTTTCTGCACCTATCCAAACCCTGAAGCACCCAGCTTTCTTTAGTAGCCCAATAACCTCTTTATTCATTCTGTCTGCTCTGCTAATGCATTCAAACTTTACCTTAACATTGGCTTCTTCTAGAGCTTCAACAAACTCACCTAACCATTTATGGCTAACGGTAAAAACATCATCTACAAACCAAATCGTATCGGGAGCATATTTGTCTTGTATTTCTTTGAGTTCTGCCACTACCTTTTCTGGCGATCGTCTCCGGTAACTTTGACCATAAACAGCAGTACTACACCACTTACAAGTATAAGGGCATCCTCTTTGGGTGCTGACGCTTAAGGCACTCTGTCCATGATGCGTCTTCCATGCATTTATATATTTATGTATATCAATTGCATCACGGTTAGGGACAGGAAGTTCATCGATTTCCTTCATTTTCACTCTTGGGCTGGTCTTTATAAGCGACCCATTTCTATCAATAAATGCCAAACCTGAAACCTCATGAGGTAAGTTTTCTCTCTTGTCTGATAAAAATTCTACGAGCTCAAACATCGTGTTTTCCCCCTCTCCTATTACAATAAAGTCCGCGCCATGCTTTAAGTAATTCTCAGTATTATAAGTAACATCTGGGCCACCGAATACAATCTTTGTCTCTGGTGAAAGCTCTTTACATGTCTTGGCAATTTCAAGTACATTCACCTTTGTCATCAAATTAGCATAAATAGCCAGTACGTCTGGTTTCTCTTTTTCAATCTGCTCAAACAGACTTTTTTTATCTGAAAAAGTACTATCAAAAACGCTATTCAGAACACCTTGTTGATTTAGAAAGCCAGAGATATACAACAAGCCCAATGGTGGATATGGACGCATAATCTGCTGTTCCTTTTCATCCTCAGCTATAAAATAACCATGCGTTAAAAGCACCTTCATTTGAGTTGTAATTCTATATAGTAATGGTCCGCCAGCCTAGCCTGCCAAGCAAATCTTGAAAATCTAATCTCCAAAAAAGAAATCCAACGAAACAGCTTTTGATTTTTCTTTACGAAAGTTTCCAAGTACGATGGCGGGGCAAAAAAACCAATGGGCCTTACTTTAACCTTGGAAAATTGAGGCTTAAAGAGTTCAATAATCATATTTGGAGAATAGTACCAAGTTTCAATTTTGAGCCCAGAAACGTCAGCCAAAACTGATGATTTCTTTCTTCGAAAAACCTCACTAAACTTAAGTTTGGCGCAGAAGTAAAAACTTTCCCACAGGCATAGATTCGGCATTATCACCATAACAAGTGCTCCGTTTGGCTTAAGAATTTTAGTCAAATTTCGACTAAGCTTCTGCATCTCCTTTTCATCAATACAGTTTAATCCACCAAAATTAGAGAACACCAAATCAAACCGATCTATACATTGGAAATCACCCAATTTTGTAACATCCAACTTACTGAATGTCACATTATCCTTATTGACTGGAGCCTTGTTCTGGGCTTGTTTGAGCATTTCTGAAGAAATATCTGTTGCTGTTACTCTATGCCCCATTTCCACTAAACGGATAGCGTCTTCCCCGGTACCACAGTTCAGTTCAAGTATATTTAACACACCTCTGTTTAATATCTTCTCATCCAGATACTTCCATACCAATTTCCTTTGCAGCCTTCCTGTAAGGGTATTTGTAAAATCTTCATCATAGGTTTCAGAAGCTATATCAAATTGCTCAATCATACTGTTTTCTTTGCTTGAGTTTTGAGATGAGCGCCATTAACCAAAGCCATTGGTAAGTGATATCCAATCGTCAATATCTGTCTTAATTTCTTATTATTTATACTTGATGGAGATTTCACCCCTTGTTTAAGAGCCAATAGGCCTCTTTTTAGTTTATGCCTATTATGAACGTAACGATGAAGTTTTTTGTAAAAAGAAGGTGAATACTTATTAGTAAACATCAAATCCAAATCATCTGAGTCTACCCAATTGGCTTTAACTTGTAGGTCATCCTTTACCTTTTCATAAAACTTAGTGCCTGGCAGGGGATAGGATACTGAAATACCGATTTCTTCAGGCATAATTTCCTGAACCATATCAATGGTTCTGTAAATATCTTCAAGGGTTTCTCCAAGATAACCGAACTGTAAGAAAAGTGCTACACTCACTCCTCTTCTCTGAAGCTTTGGTACAGCTTCATAAATTTGCTCAACGGTAATCCCTTTGTCCATTGCATCAAGAATATGTTGAGAACCAGATTCCGCGCCCAACCATATTGTTTCTAAACCCGACTCAACCAAAACATCAATTGTATCCTCTTTAAGCAATAAATCGACCCTAGATTGGATCATGTACTTGAAGTTAAGATTATTCTCCTTCACCAACATATTAAACTGCTGTACCCAGCTAGGTGTAAGCCCAAAGATGTCATCACACATCCAAAAATGATTCACACCATAATCTTGAGTTAGTATTTTGATTTCTTGGATTACATGCTCTGGGGAACGGGAGTTATATCTATTTCCATAAATTGGTTTTGCACACCAATTACACTTGTACGGGCAGCCTCTGGTTGTCGCAATATTGATACTGAAATAACCATGGTTGGTAGTCCAAATTTTTCGATATGCTTCCATATCCACCAAATCCCATGCGGCCAAAGGCAGGTCATCTAACTTCTGTAATACCGCCCTTTTTACTGTTTTATTAACTTGCCCATCAGAACCTAGATGAGCTAAACCTAATATTTCACTAGGATCCAATTCTTGATCTAACTTTGAAAGAAGCTCTACCACGGTGGTATCTCCTTCTCCCATTACAACATAATCGACACCATTCTGTAAATACTGATCAAACCTATCACTTGAATCTGAACTGCTTATTATCACTTTGGCCTTTGCAACTTGCCCCAAACCGGCCATAGTATAAGCAGCGTCACGCATAGCCGTCAGACACATCTTGGTCAGGTAGTTAAAGCCATCATCATAAATGAGTAAATAATCGGGCTTAAGCTCCTCAATGACACCATTGATTTTTCGAGGATCATCGTTCAAGCAATTGTCGAAAAAACGAACAGTATGCCCTTCTTTTTTCAGTAATGAAGCAACTTGAATAGTGCCCAAGGGAGGGTATGGCTTTTTAAAGTGCCACTGTTTGGCATCTAAGGGATAAAAATATGTATTAGTAACTAAAACTCTACCCATGACCTTGTTGATCCCTAATTTTAGACAATGCCGATTTCATATTTTCTTCTACACAGTTTAACACTCTTTTTTGGTAATTCTTATCGTGGTTTTTCGAAGTGCCCCGGTGAGTCCTAAAAGCCAACTCAAATTCTTTATCAGAGTAGCCTTCGTTATAAAGTGTTTTCCAGCGCTTATAAGTCCTCTTCATCAAGTACTTGTCGAACTTATCCGATAGCCTATTAAAAAATAGAGGCTCCAATATTGATACGGAACACCGTTTAATTATGCCCATTTGTCCAATCTCTTCTTTTTTTAACAATGCATTTGGAAAGTGATCTTTATACCAATGATTGGAACCTAAAAAAGCTTCGCAACAACTCTTGCCTTGCATTGGGATAAGCGTAACAATCTCGGTTGCCGTGAAAATATTTTTGTCTGGTATTTCCATATGATCCTCATCAACAAAATAATTTACACAGAAGAATTTCTTAGATCCTAACAAGAATATTCTCTTGAACATAACAAGCAAGGTTCTAGCGATCCATAACTTATTTCTCTTTGTAACTATAAAGTAATCAATATCGGCATGTTCTGGCACAACGCCTTTTGATAGTGAACCTGAAATAAACACCGCTTTAACAAAAGGGAAAGAATAAATCAGTTTGGACATTCTATTCGCTACCTTCAACAATGATTCGGCCCTTATTTCTCCCTCCAAACGAGCATCCACTAATGTACTATTATCTTCCAGAGAAAAGTACCCATCAAACTCAAACACGACATTCAGGCTTAAAAGAGTACTTAGTGCATTATCAACATCTTTGGTAACCAAGGGAGTTATATTAACAAACCGTGTAATCTCACTTGCCTTCAATGGGTGGTGAAAAAGCTGATAATAAGCGAGAACTCTTATTACCTCCCATTCAATCCGAGACGTTATTTTTTCATCAATAATCATTTAATTGTAGGTAGAACGTTGACCTTCTTTTTTGAGGCAAACCCTTCAAGAGTCTCTTTATTTATTCGTTCACGATCTGAATCGATAAACCAACCGTATTTGTTAAAATATTTTATAGCAGAAACCATGTGACGCCAGAGTAGATGTAATTCTTTATATGAGCCTTTATAGAAATAATGATATATAGAAGCATCAGCATAATATGTCGTTCTCCATGTCATTCTTACTCTTCTTGACAAGTCTACATCTTCACAATACAAAAAAAATCTAGGGTCAAAACCACCAACCTCTCTGAGAGCCTCATTCCTAAGAAACATAAAACACCCAGAAAGGTATGGCGCATCAAAAGTACTCTTATCATCAGCAAATAACATACTGTACTTTTGGTTATTGAGTCCAAAAATTCTTTTAAATAAATCAGGTATAAACCTCCTCGTAAAAAGATCTTGAGGGTGAGGCAGTAATTTAAAAAGTGGCTGTGCTGTTCCGTCTGGGTTAAGAACTCTTGGCAATAAAAGTCCAACACGCTCATTTCGATCCATAAATGCCACTATTTTCTCGAGCATGCCTTTATCAAAAAAAACATCTGCATTCATGACTAAATGATAGTCTCCATAGCCAATCACTTTTTCTATGACAATATTATGAGCCTTTCCAAAACCTATATTTCCCCCACTCCACTGATAGTGGAAGTTGTTGTGAATAAGACTCCTTAATTCATCTGTTGGAGAATTATCTAAAAAATAGACTTCAAGACATAAAGTACATTGCAAAAGACTGCGCATCAGTTGCTTGATATGAATTAAGTCATTCTTATATAGTACTATTGAAATAGTGAGCCGATTCTTGTCTGGCGACATGTAGCAAGGATACCGATTTTCTGCAAAAAAAATGCTTCCTCAATACGAAAAAGTAAGTTTTACCAAAATTATCATGAAATCCTTTAAGGATGCTTCACTCCACTCAAGAGCATTTCAATCGTCTTTTGTAAACGTTTGGCTTTAGTTTCTTCACGCTTGGCTGTGTCAATCCATCTAGCATATTCTTTACGATTGGTATATGAGAGCGAATTGTAAAAAGCTTCGGCTTTAGGGTGAATCTTAAACTCTGCCTTTAATACATCAGGCACTTCCACCAATCTTTCTTCATTATCTTTTTGGACAGTAACAGTTACTGTATCTCCATGACTTTTTCCAATAGCAGCCCTAATATCATTTCTTAAAATCAAAATATGACCCGTACCCATATTGGCTATTGAGCCGCGGTATGGCTCTCCATCAAAAGTAGCTTTCACCTTCACTTGGCCTCTTGTACCAAATTCTTCTTCCACACTAAAAGGAAGTGAAACACAGGCTGCTTCTGGCCATTTCTCTCCTCCATTTTGGATGACAGCTTCGAACTGATACATTTTTTCTGACATGATGCTGATTATTTAACTTTAGCTCAACTTATTTTAAAAGTAGGTTTTAACCGCAAATGCAAACTGATTGATGAAGATGTCTTTAAATGCAGTAATATTATTTCTCTCGTAGAAAATCAACATGGCTTCCTTATAAGCAATTGAATCAATCGTTCTAAATGAAAGTGGACAATAACCATGATAAATAAGCATAGCGTTACTCACTATTCGCGCTGTCCTTTTATTACCATCACCAAATGGCTGTATGTAGGATATTAGCACTAGAAGCAGCAAAGTCTTTTCAAAAACATTTTCACGTTGATTGATTAAGTCGCACATGCTTTGCAAAGCTTCCTTAATTTGGTGCTCATTGTCAAGTGGAGTATAATTGGTTCCTGAAATTCCCACACGTCTTAATCTAACATTTTTATCAATACCCAAATCTTTAACCAACAAACTATGGATATCTTCAATCCGAGCTATTGTCAATGGCTCTAAGTAATCAGGATGATCTATTATAAAATCTAAAGCGTATTTGTGGTTCAGCAACATTGTTGCTTCGTCTTTTCCCTTTCCTTTGGCTGTTTGTTTTTCCTTAATTAAAAGTTCCGTCTCCAATAAAGAGTATGTGTTTCCCTCAATTTGAGAAGACTTCCAACTTAAATCAATCGCAAGCCTCTCAAGTTCCTTTGAATATTCCGCATCAGTAAGTTCTGCAACTTTATTTTTGTAATCGATATGGAGACTCTCCAAGTATTCCAACTCTCCCTTCGAGAATAGTTTTACGCTGTCGAGTATATTTGTAATCAATGCTAAATTGAATGAGCCTTTTATGTCTCTTTCATCTATTTCCTTTTCAAAATAATGGTTTACATCTATAGGGTAGAATAATTCATACGCTGGGTCTAAATTATATTTTCGACCTCTTCCTATTCCAACAGTTTTAATCAGCTGCTCGGTAACGAGTTTAGATAAAACGCGCTTAGTGGTGGCATAACTCAGCGTTGTGGTTAAGCCATCATGTATTTCTTTTGATGATAAGGAAGGATGCTCCTTAACAAAATTCAGTACGTCAATACTCTTGTCATCCAATGCTTTCATCAATTTGCAGCTCAGTCAACACAAATTTAAAGCTCAAAACTCTACAAAATTGAGCTATAAAACAACAACCATTGAGCTCTATTTTAAATTAGTGGATGTTTTACAGCTCAAATTGCCCGCATTTAGAGCTCAATAAATCAATATATTGAGCTTCAAATGAAATGGCGGTGAGCTTTAATTAAGTTCGAAATGTTTTCTTTAAAAAATTTTCATTTAACAGCCCTCAAAAACAATTGATCGACAAAACCTCTTTCAGTTAAGCGCATAAATGCTTAAAATGGGCTATAAATTCATCAATCATGAGCGACAGAATTCACAGCCTTAGCGGTTACATATATGAATATCAAAAGAGTGTTCAAGACCCAGAATCTTTTTGGTCTAGAATTGCCGATTCCTTCCACTGGAGGAAAAAATGGGATAAGGTTGTGGACTGGAATTTTGAAACACCAGACGTAAAATGGTTTGTTAATGGAAAGCTGAACATTACCGAGAACATTTTAGACCGTCACTTATATACCCGTGGTGACCAAGCAGCCATTATTTGGGAACCGAATGATCCCAATGAAGAACACATCACACTTACCTATAAAGAACTTCACGCCAAGGTATGCCAGTTTTCCAATGCCATTAAAGCCAAAGGAGTTGGTAAAGGCGACCGCGTTATTATTTACATGCCCATGGTGCCAGAAGCAGCTATTGCCATGTTGGCTTGTGCGCGTGTTGGTGCTATTCACTCCATTGTGTTTGCAGGTTTTTCAGCCAATGCACTAAGCGACCGCATTAATGACTGCCAAGCAAAAATGGTAATTACATCGGATGGAAACTTTAGGGGCAACAAGCAGATTCCTGTAAAAGATGTAGTAGATGAGGCCCTGGAAAAGTGCACTTCTGTTGAAACCGTAATTAACTTAAAGAGAACTAGGCAGCAGGTTGAAATGACTGAAGGCCGTGACATTTGGTGGCACGATGCCATTGAAGGCCTTTCTTTCGAAAACAAAGCAGAAGAAATGGATTCGGAAGACATGCTCTTCATCCTCTATACGTCTGGGTCGACAGGCCAGCCCAAAGGTGTAGTGCACACTTGCGGTGGCTACATGATTTACACCGCCTATTCCTTTCAAAATGTATTTCAATACAACCAAGGCGATGTGTATTGGTGCACGGCCGATGTCGGCTGGATCACTGGCCACTCTTATATCGTTTATGGGCCGTTATTGGCTGGCGCCACTTCCATCATGTTTGAAGGCGTGCCTACTTTTCCTGATGCAGGAAGGTTCTGGGCCATTTGCGACAAACATCAGGTCAATCAGTTTTATACTGCGCCTACGGCCATCAGGGCTTTGCAAGCTTATGGCACCGAACCGATTGAACCGTATAAACTAGATTCATTGAAAGTATTAGGTTCTGTAGGGGAACCCATCAATGAAGAAGCTTGGCACTGGTATCACGACCATGTTGGAAAAGGAAAATGCCCAATCGTAGACACTTGGTGGCAAACCGAAACGGGTGGAATTATGGTTTCACCTTTAGCGGGTATTACCCCAACAAAACCGGCTTATGCCACACTGCCATTGCCAGGCATTCAGCTAGTGATTTTAGATAATGAAGGAAACGAGTTAAAAGGCAATTCGGTGGAAGGAAATCTTTGCATCAAGTTCCCATGGCCTTCTATGCTTCGCACCACTTATGGCGACCACGACCGATGTAAGCAAACTTACTTCTCTACTTTCCCTAACCATTACTTTACTGGCGATGGCGTGAAAAGAGATGAAGACGGTTATTACAGAATTCTAGGCCGAGTGGATGATGTGATTAATGTTTCTGGACACAGAATGGGTACAGCCGAAGTTGAAAACGCCATTAACGAGCATCCAAAGGTCATTGAATCTGCCGTGGTAGGTTATCCGCACGATATTAAAGGCCAAGGCATTTATGCTTATGTAATTTGCGATATGGAAGGCCGATCTGAGGAAGGGCTGATCAATGAAATCAAAGAAACGGTTACAAAAATCATTGGCCCAATTGCCAGACCAGATAAAATCCAGATTGTACCGGGCTTGCCTAAAACTCGTTCGGGTAAAATTATGCGCAGAATCCTTAGAAAGATTGCCTCAGGGGATGGATCTAACTTAGGAGATATTTCAACCCTGCTCAATCCAGAAGTGGTAGAAGCGATTAAAGAGGGAGCCAGTAAGTAAATAGAAATCAGGGATCCGTGTATTAGTTAAGAGTGAAATCTTTGGTTAAGAGTTCCGCGGAGTGATTGTGTCTAAATTTATTTTAACTAAATTAATAGTTCAAATAAATGAAATGAATAGATCAAGTCATACGATACTACTTTTATTGGCCTGTTTTCTCATCCTATTTTCTTGCCAGCAAGAAAAGAAGGGCATCAATGAAAGTCGCACAACTCAAACCTTGACTATTTCTGATGGTGGCATTAAAACCTTAGCCCTTGAAGACGGGGTTAATTTTGAAGTTCTAACAGCCCTCAAATTATCCACCATTGATAACAAGGAATACATTACTTTTTACGACCGAATTACCCACTCCATCTACCTATATGATTATCAGACTAATGATCTTTTCAAAAAGATTAGCATGGAAAAAGATGGCCCTAACGCAGTAAAGAGTGCCAACAAATTCTTCATACATACCATAGATTCAATTTTTGTTGACGGCTCAATGGGCATCCATCTCATCAACAGTAAAGGAGAAGTGCTCACAAAAAAAAGTAAGGGTACAAAATTAAGAAATGGAATACCAATGATTCAAATGGGGGCACCCACCTACTCGTTTGACCAGGATTCACATTTCGAGAATGGCAAAATAGAAATGAGCATCCATCTCTTCAATCGGACAGGAAAAAATTATGAACGTTCAATTTATGATTTTGAAAAAGATTCGGTTGTTGAAGAATTTGTTCAAACTAAAACGTTAATCTACGACTATAAAGAAGTGCTTAGAGTAAAGGAGGAAGCTAAGAAAAGACGGGAGGGTGCTTTTAATATAACGAGGTATTTCGGAAGTTATAAAAACTACCTCTACGGTAGCACTTCTATTTCTGATAGCCTCTATATTTTTAATGACGGTGAATTGATTAAAACAATCTATGCTGGAGTTCCAACTATAGAAGTTGCCAGTTATTCTGATTACGCAACTTTGAGAATCATAGAATACTTCGAAGGAGGAATGAGTGCTTTTGAGAATCCTAAGCAGCCCGCCCATTACAAAAACATGCTCTTATCACCCAATGGTAGATTGATCTATAGAGTACTCTACCATGGTACTAAACCACAATTTATTGAAGGAGAAGAAAAAGCGAGTCCCTATGTTTTTGGTGCAACCTTAATCGTAGTGGACACAAAAACAGAAGAACTACACTATTATAATTTACCCGTAGATGAAATCGAACTAGGCATGCCATTCAATTTTAATTTATTTGTCAGCAACGAAGGAATTTTCTTTCGGGTAAAAGACCAACAAAACGAAGATCAGGTTCAGTTTAGATTTTTTAAAGTGACCCAATAAATATGGTCTCATAAACCAAAACCTTCTTGAAGCCCTGTTGCACGGTTTTGTCCTATACATTTGGGGCATGGCACACGATCATCATCACGGACATCACCACCATCATCATGGAACAGGTAACTTACGCGTTGCCTTCTTTTTAAATCTCTTTTTTACACTTGTCGAAATTGTTGGCGGAATCTATACCGGCAGTTTGGCCATTCTTTCCGATGCCCTTCACGATTTAGGCGATAGCCTCAGCATTGGACTTTCATGGTACTTCCAAAAACTTTCTCAAAAAGGCCGTGATAAAAAATTCTCTTATGGCTACAAACGCTTTTCTCTGTTGGGTGCCATTATCAACTCAGTCGTGCTATTGGTGGGTTCTGGCATTATTCTTAGTAAAGCTATTCCAGCATTATTCGCTCCAGAAACTGTAGACGCCAAAGGCATGATGTATCTCGCCATTTTTGGTGTAATTGTCAATGGAGCCGCTGTGTTGAAGCTTAGAAAAGGCTCTTCTATCAATGAGGAAGTTATTTCTCTGCACCTGTTAGAAGATGTATTAGGCTGGGTGGCAGTGCTCATCGGTAGCTTGGTAATGATGTTCTGGGATCTGCCCATCATCGACCCAATTCTTTCGCTGCTCATTGCGGTGTATATTATTTACAATGCCTTCCGAAACCTTAAAAAGAGCACATTTATTATTCTTCAGGCCAAACCCAATGAGGTGGACATTGAACAAATTCACAAGACCTTACTTTCCATTCCTGAAATTACAGGTGTTCACGATTGCCATGTATGGTCGATGGACGGAGAATACAATGTGCTTTCTGCACACCTTGTCATTGAAAAAGAAATTCCTATGGACGAAATGGCCAGCATAAAATCAAAGGCCAAATCCCTGCTTAAAGAAGAACACATCGACCACGCCACCTTTGAATTTGAAGGGAAAGATGAGCATTGTGGGGGCTGTTGAAATAAATTCATCATTATAACCTATATCGTTTAGTCAGTGATTCAAATAGTTTTTTTGCCATACGAAATATCTCTCAATTTCAATTCGTTTAGCCTTAAGTTGGTGGTATTGCCAGCTTTATGTGATTAAATACCAGAGATAAAACAAAGATGCAATATCAAGTTCTACCTCCTGATGGGGAATTAAAAGATATTATAAGTCACTTTTGGGTAGGTACATGGAATCCAGAATATCAAAGTCCCAATTCGAGCTACTACATTATCGCAAATAGTTTAACTGAAATTACTTTTGCATTTGAGAGTGATGCCCCCCACTCCAAATTACTTTTTTCGGTTGTACAAGGCCACACCAACACCCCTAATCAATTTCCAGTAAATGGTTTTTACCATCTTATTGGTGTATCAATCTACTCTTATGCTATTCCAAATCTATTTAATATTTCAGCCTCAGAACTTAATAACCAATTTATCAGCTTAAATACATTCTTAGGTTCTGAAGGAGCAATACTTACTGAAAAGGTAGCTTTGGCTACCTCCACAAAAGAACGAATAAGTGTTATAACACGCTTCTTTAAATCGCTAATAGAAAAACACTGGTATAAAGACAAGCTTATCACCAACGCAATACAAGAAATTAAAAAGTGTAATGGAAACACAAAAATATCGAAGCTAGCCAGTGATTTTTGTATCTCACAAAAACAATTTGAAAGACGATTCAAAGAGTTCTCGGGATTTAATCCCAAAATGTATTCAAGAATAATTCGATTTGAATCCATCATAAGAAAATCAAATAGTCAATCCGTGTTAGAGGAGGCGGCTTATACCAATGGTTATTACGATCAAGCACATTTTATTCATGATTTTAAGGCCTTTACTGGTTTTAATCCTAGTGATTTTTATAAGCTAGGCAGTTAAAATGTCCAATTTTTACAATACTAGCTTTGTCATATTAAATACTTTTGATCTTGAAAAAACATTGACAATAACTAGCCTACTTAACCATCAATGATTAACAAAATCAAAGTCAATCTGTCTCTTCGCGTTTTTAAATTAGTAATCGCAAGTCTAATCTATACCCATGCAATACCACAAACTCCCCACAATACATTTTTTCAACGCAGCACCAATAAAAATCCAGACTCTCTACAGGCAACCCAACCCTATATAGAATATAATGTTGAGGTAATTGCTTTAACAAATGCCACTGTTATAGATGGCACAGGACGCTCAATAAGAAAAAATCAAACGCTTATCATCAAAAACGGACTGTTTCAAGAATTTGGAAATAACGTTGAAGTACCACACAATGCCTTGGTAATAGATGGAACAGATAAAACGATTATTCCCGGAATTGTAGGCATGCACAACCACTTACATATCCCACAATTTCCAAATGTAGGATATGAGGCTTCAAAACTCTATTTGGCTTCCGGAGTTACAACTATTCAAACTTGCGGAGCTGCATCGCCACAGCAGGAAGTTCTACTCGCAAAAAAAATAGCCGATGAAAAACTTATCGGCCCAGAGATTATCCCTAGTGCTCCCTTTATTACTGGAGTAGGTGGCAACCCAAATATGATTCGCCCCAGAAATGAGCAGCACCTTAGAGATACCATTCAATACTGGATAAACCAAGGTGTAGAATGGTTTAAAGTCTATAGAAACACTAACCCCAAGGATCTAAAAGTTATAATTGACGAGGCTCATAGTAGCAATGCTAAAGTAAGGGGGCACTTGTGTTCGGTTACATTTGAAGAGGCTACAAAGCTGGGAATTGATGGTATAGAGCATGGGCTAAACAGCGCTAGTGATTTTAGATCCAACAAATCGTATGGGGTCTGCAATGGAACCACAGAATACCTCGATGAACTCATTATTGACAGCCCTAAGGTTAAAAACCTGCACCAGTTAATGATCGCTAATCGAGTGTTTTTAACTTCAACCTTAGCCATTTATGAAGCCAGCGTACCCAATAGAGCATTCGCTAATGAAAAATCATTAAAAATAATGTCTCCCTATCTGCAAAGTCAATATAGAGAACGTAGAAAGGGTTTTGATCAAGAAACTGAAAATTTGACCAGAGAAAATAGACTCAAAAGAATTATGGCTTTTGAATACCAGTTCTTTAAGATGGGTGGTCTGTTATGCAGTGGTGTAGATGCAGGAAGACACGTTTTGCCTGGTTTTGGTGATCAAAGAAATTATCAGTTATTGATAGAAGCTGGGTTTACGACAGAAGAAGCCATTCAGATAATGACTAGCAATGGAGCTAAGGCATTAGGGCGTAGCGACATTGGTTTAATACAATCTGGTAAAAGGGCTGATTTTGTAATTCTCAACGGAGATTTAAAAACCAATGATGGTGTGATTGAAAGAGTAGAGACAGTTTTTAAAAACGGTATAGGTTATAACCCAGAGAAAATTCTAAGCGAAATGAACGGTAAATTTGGAATTGACTAAACATGAAAACGCCAATCAGTACCATATTCATTCTCTGTTTATTCTTCACCAACCTTATTTATTCACAGGAATTAGATAGCAAGCTAAAGTATCTAGGGCAAGCACCACCTACAGTAAATCCCAAAATATTTGCGCCTAACTTTATTTCTACTCAAGGAACATCAGAGTTTGGGTCGGTTTTCAATCAAAAGGCTACTGAATTTTACTACGGAGTAGAAGTAAATGGCAAATCTGAAATTCGATTCACCAGACTAGAAGGTAATTCTTGGAGCAAGCCAAAGACATTACTTTCACACCCAGTATATAGTGTCAACGATCCATTTTTATCTCCAGATGAAAAGAGGTTATACTTTATTTCACAACGATCAATAGACGGGCTTGCTGCTAAACAAGATTATGATATCTGGTATATCGAAAGAGACAAATCAGAATGGAGCTTAGAAATGGTAAATGCAGGCCCTTCTATAAACTCAAATAAGAATGAGTATTATATTTCATTCACTGTTTCTGGAGATATTTACTTTGCTTCAAACAGAGCAGCCTCAGAAGAAAGGCAGCACGATTTTGATATTTATTTCTCCAAAAACAACAATCATAACTCTTTTCAACTCGCGACCCCTCTAAACGATTCTATAAACACTAATAGTTACGAAGCTGATGTGTTTATTGATCCAAATGAAGAATACCTGATTTTTTGTACCGTAAGAAAAGAAGGTTTCGGCCAAGGTGATTTATATATAAGCTTTAAGAATAAGGAGGGTTCATGGTCAAAATCTCAAAATATGGGAGAACTCATAAATACACCAAATCACGAATTATGCCCTTTTGTTAGTAAAGATGGTAAGTACCTCTTTTTTACTAGCAATCAAGATATTTACTGGGTCGACAGTAAAATAATTCAAACTTTTAAACCAACTCAAAACAATCATTAAACAACATGAAACTTAGCAAGCCTAAAAACCTAATCATTGCTCTTTTAACCCTTATTACTCATCAGTTATCCTTTGGTCAAGGGAAGTCAATTTCTATTACAATTGATGATGTACCTAATACCTCAAAATTTGAACAAGACGGATTCAAATCTATATTGATGAATAGGTTAGATTCTTTAGATATTCCTTTTACCGTCTTCATTAACGAAGATAAAATATCTAAAACCGATTTTACCCAAAGAAACGAACAACTTTTAGAAGCCTGGATTAAGAACCAAAACGCACTTATTGGAAATCATACCTTCAGCCATCCTAGGTATTCAGATGTCGGACTAGAAAGCTTTATGGGTGATGTTGAAAAAGGAGAAAAGCTAACAAAAACCTATACATCAAAACATAAAAAGAGCCTAAAGTACTTTAGGTTTCCTTTTAACGACTTGGGAGTGGATTCACTTCAGCATACGCAAGTAAAAACTGCATTAAGCAAAAAGGGGTATACAATTACACCGTTTACCGTTGAAAGCTCCGATTGGATGTTTGACACGGTGTATCAGTATTATTTGAATAATGGTCAAACAAGCAAAGCCCACGAGGTAGGAGAAGCCTATGTAAACAAAACCATTGAGCTTGTCACTTTCTTCGACTCTCTAGCAAGTCAAATTTACAACCGACCAGTAAAGCATATCTATTTATGCCATGACAACGCCATTAATACAGACTATTTGTCCAAGATTATCCAAAGGCTTAACGAAGAAAATTATGAGATAATAAGTCTAGAAGAATCGTTAGCAGACCCTATTTATCAGCAAGAAGATGCCTACTACAAAAAATGGGGAATTAGCTGGCTTTACAGGTGGATGCCTACACAAAAAGAACGAGTAAAGTGGATGCAGCAAGAGCCCGATTTGTCTGAAATACAAAGCACTTACGATGAGCTTACTAAAAAATAGGGGAATGATACCAAGACGATTTTTTTATTCATTTCTGACCTTTGTCATTTTAGCCCAAACAGGAAGAACCCAAGGAATAGATACCACCAGACTCAGTGAGTATTTCGATACGCTAGCAGCCAATAATAAATTTATGGGAAGTGTAGCCCTGTTAAAAAAGGGGCAAATAATTTACACTAAACAGGTGGGTTTTGCCGAATTAGAGACTAAAAAAGAACCAAATAACAACACAAAGTACCGAATTGGTTCGGTTTCAAAACTGTTCACTGCCACCTTAATTTTTAAGGCCATAGAGGAGGGCAAAGTATCACTGAACGAAACCATAAACCACTATTTTCCAAGTATTGAAAATTCTGAGCAAATCACGATTTCAAACCTACTGAACCATAGAAGTGGAATTCATAATTACACCGATAATAAAAATGAGTTTTTGAGCTATCACACTAGCCCTAAAACAAAGGCAGAAATGATTGCCCTCATCTCAAAAGGGGGCAGTGATTTTATACCCAATAGCAAGGCGGTCTATAGCAACTCAAATTATATTCTTCTATCATATATTTTAGAAGAAGTATTTCAAAGCTCATTTTCCAACGTACTTAAAGAACATATTACCGAACCTCTCCACTTGAATAGTACCTTTTTTGGTTCTCCGATCAATATTAACAACAACGAAAGTTTTGCCTATACATTAGATAAGAAATGGATTAAAACAGCCGAGACGCACAGTTCGATTAACTTAGGAGCTGGAGGTATTGTATCCACCCCTACTGACTTGGTTTTATTTGCTCATGCATTATTCAATAATAAAGTACTATCCGAACAAAGCCTGGAGAGGATGAAAGCCACTCAAGACAGCTTTGGAATGGGGCTATTCAAAACACCTTACTATAATAACATAAGTTATGGCCACAATGGAGAAATAGACGGGTTTCAGACTGCATTAAGATATTTTGAAGATAACAAATATGCTTTTGCTATCACTTCAAATGCAATGGACTATAGCCTCAACCTGATCTCCATAACCGTAGTTAACGCCCTCCTTAATCAGCATTTCAACATACCCGATTTCAGAACCTACAACCCAAAGCCTTCAGATTTAAACCAATATGTGGGTGTGTATTCTAGCGAAACATTTCCTGTAGAACTAATGGTAACAAAACGTGGTAAACAGCTAGAAATACAAGCAAGTGGAGACTCCAAAATGAACTTACAAGCTACAGCAAAAGGAGAGTTTAAATACGACCCGGCAGGAATTCAAATCAAATTCATTCCTGAAAAGGGACAAATGATATTGAAGCAAGGAGGTAAAGTAAGCACGCTGACAAAAGCTAATTGATAAACAAATCCTGATTCGTTAAATATGACTTTATACAATATTAAATCCCTGTCAATTCTTTACTTAATGTTATCTCTGCCGTTCTTTTCTCAGGCTCAAGGTTGGCAGAACCCTTCAGAAAGATACACTGATGCTTATAAAAAATACCTGAATGCCAAATGTCCTATCCCTGAAGATGGCATTAAACACTTTGTATACTTTGCAAGAGACAGAGAAGCACTAAAAGGTCATCCATTACTTCAACATTCTTCTTTTACAGGTGCACAGATTATGTATGCTTGGAAAGATCTAGAAGCAAATAAAAATGAATACGATTTTACGGCTATTGAAGAGGACGTCCGCTACTTAAAACAATTTGGCAAAAAGCTGTTTATACAGTTACAAGATGTGACATTTGATCCCAAATATAAAGCTGTCCCTTCATACTTAACCACCAAAGAATATAAAGGTGGCGCCATTTTACAACATGATGAAAATGGAGAACCGGAAGGATGGGTAGCCAAGCGCTGGAATGTAAATGTAAGGGAGCGATACGCCCTATTGCTAACTGCACTTGGCAAAGAATTCGATGGTGAAATTGAAGGCATCAACCTCCAAGAAACAGCCATTGGAGTTACTAAAAGCGACTCTGATTTTTCAGAAGAAGCCTATGTTCAAGGAATTAAAGAGAATATGTTAGCCTTGAAAAAAGCTTTTCCAACTTCCACAACTATGGTTTACGCTAATTTCATTCCCGGAGAGTGGCTTCCTTTTGATGATAAAGGTTACTTAAAAAGTATTTATCAATATGGAGAAGAAATCGGAGTGGGACTTGGGGGGCCAGACTTAATGGTAACTAGAAAAGGGCAACTCAATCATGCGCTCGCCCAAATGCACGAAGGTGCATTCACTGTACCCCTTGGTATTGCAATTCAAGATGGAAACTACATTGGCAAAACAGGCGCAGACTTAGATTATAATGAAGAGCAAGATAAAGGAGATGACGGAAGAAGTAATATTGTACCTCTTTTACATGCTTTTGCAAAAGACTTTTTGAAAGTGAGTTACATGTTTTGGGTAAATCAAGTCCCATACTTCGAGCAAGATGTAATTACCTGTTTCAAGTAAATTACTTTGTTGATGAAAAATAACACTTTAAGCAAAGCAGTAAAATTCTGGGATCGAGCGGCCAGTTCATATGACAGAGAAGAAAAAAAGGACGAGAAAAAATACAAGGAAACTATAAACCAATTAGTTCAATATTTAAAACCTGAGCATCTGGTCTTGGATTTTGGTTGTGGAACCGGCCTTATAGCTAATGAAATATCACCCTTAGTTCAACAAATTCATGCCATTGATTTCTCTCACAACATGATCGAGTTGGCTAAAACAAAGGCTCAAAAGCATCAAATTAAAAATACTGAATACAGACAGGCAACCATTTTTGATAGTTACCTCAAGCCAGCTTCATACGATGTCATCTTATGCTTCCATGTACTTCACTTACTCGAGTCTGCAGAGCAAGTAGTTTCAAGAATGCATGAATTGCTAAAGCCAGAAGGCCTTATTGTGTCAGTTACACCATGCATGGCTGAAAAACCATTTATGAATGGCCTGTTTTCTTTACTGTATAAATTAGGGTTAACACCAAAAATCAACCCACTAAAAGCACAAAACCTAAAGAAGCTGTTCGCAGAAAAGAACTTTAAAATTATAGATCATCATTTGCTGCCAAAAACTTCAAATGAATATTTCACAGTCTCTAAAAAACAGCACATCTATTCTGGCCAATTTAAGAAGTAGACCCCGAGAAACTTACTAGATGCAGCAAAACTTCTTGTATTTATGAACAAAACAGAACTCAACCCCTTAGGCAAGAGAACCATTGCGACTGTAGACTGAATTACCTTAATTCAACTCAACACCGCAATATTGGGGATTACAATTTGGCTGCGGGAGTAAGACAATGCGCCTTCTTCTTTGAGTTCATTGATAATGGTGGTTACGGTTTGGCGAGAAGAGCTGATCAAACTGGCAATTTCATTATGGGTTAAGTAGTTTTTGATCAACACACCTTCAGGAGTATCCTTGCCTTCGTTAATGGCCCACATTTTAAGGAAGTCTTTAAGTCTTTCTTTTACGTCTTTAAAGACCAAATTGGCATGGCGATGCTCGAGTTTGCGCAGCTTATCTCCTATTTTTTTTGTGAAGTTTAAGCACAGCATTGGGTGCTTTTGCATCAGTTCTTCAAACTCGTCCATGGTAAAAGTGCAGAGAATTACCTCGCTAGAAAGTATTTCGGCATACTCATGACTGAGCGTAAGCATATTGAAAGAGATTTCGCCAAATAGGTCACCAGTAAGCAAAATGTCCTTGATCATTTCATTGCCCGATTGGTCCATTTCGCTGATTTTTATTTTCCCGTTAATGAGAAAGTAAACGCGTTTCACCTCATCGCTGGCAAAGTAAATGGTATGGCCTTTCTTCATTCTCACGAATTTAGAAATACCACAAAGGTCATTGATTTGTTCTTTTGTGAGGTTTGAGAAAAGGTCGTAGTTCCTCAAATACCAGTACTTAATTTCTCTTTGCATTGCTCTTACAGGTTTATTACCAGTTGAAAAACTGCTACTGCGAGGATTACCGCCCCGAGTATTTTGTTGTAGTTCTTCGTTAATTTCATGTACACAAACTCCCTCTTTTTAGAGGTAACTACCGCCACTAAATATTGCAGCAGAAAAGCCCCTGCAGCAGTACCAATTACGAATGCGGCTTGCACAGGCCAGCGTTCATCCGTAAGCAGGTTATTGCTTCTGAGGTTTGTAATAATGAAGAGCCAAAAAGGATATAATTGAGGATTTAAAATTCCAAAACCCATACCGCGCCATACGTGGTTGCCTTTATCTGGACTGTCCTTTTCACTTGCCTCAGTGGGCTTTTGAAATATCAGATATATTCCAAAAATGAATAAAACACCGATTGTTAGGTATTTGAGGTAGTCATCGAGGTATTCGTAACGACTGAGTAAATTCGAACTACCCAAGGCCAAAGCGCTGTAGAATAATTCGGGTAAACTTCCCCCAAAACCGAAAAGTATGGCTGATTTTTTATTGTACCGAAGGGCAGTTCTGATGGTACCGAAATTAACCGGCCCCAATTGAATCGACCCTGCGAAACTAATTGCTGTTGCTAAAATTAAAGCTTGAAATATGTGCCAAATCATGTAGTCATGCTTTGGTTTACTATGTCATTTTTCTCACGTCCAAAGTGGGTCTTGATCAAACGCGCCATTTCAAAAACTGGAGTCACTTTTACTCCTTGTTTTATATTGGCCTTGCTCACTCGGTACATCATCATCATATTCTCAGCCGTTTCTTTATAAGCCCTGAACAATGAGTAAGATGGGTCGTAAATGTGCGCTGGTTCGGAAGTTACTCCGTTGAGTTCTAAAATTTTGATGTTTTCACCCTTATAAAGATCTTCTACCGATTTCACTTTTAAATCAAACCGACCGAAATAGAAACCATCAATTCCAGAAGCTACATCATCGAACACGTTTACCAACTGGTCATTCAACAGATGCATTCCGCTTAAGAACTTGGTACCTCGACAATGATTCCCTATCGGTTCTAGATTTCTCTTTTCACCTTCTGGGATTACTTCATTCAATGCAGCACCTAGTCTTTTCGTCATGCTCTCTAGCTGAAGTCTAGCGCGGTCGTTGTACTCCATCAGTTCGCGAATGGTGGATTTACCATCGCCCGCTACCGTCAAAAACTCCTTGGTTACAATAGAGGTAATTCCGGTTTTATCGCTGTCTGGAAAACGATAGTACAAAATGCCCAACTCGATATCATAACTCACATATTCCTGAATAATGAAATCTTCTTTTGACCTTTTGATGTACCGATCTAATGCGGCTACATTTTCAACTTTCTCCACCTCGTTGCCCCGTTCGCCCACATTGGGTTTCACGATAATCGGAAACTCCAATTGGATGTTTTTCAGCTCGTGAGTTACGATTTCACAAGGTGTTAGCTTTTTGAAGAATAGAGTTTTGGGTAAATACTTTGGATCGATTTTCTTAAGAATATCAATTTTCGATTCACCAAAAACACCTCCGTGTTCTATGCCTGGGTTGGCAGCGGTAAAGTAAGTGAACGACCGTGCTCTGATAGCAAGGTAAATCCACCATGGTACTAATGGCATAAAAAACAACCAAAAGGGCCAGTACTCATAGCTCAACCACTTAACAATAAACAGGGGTAATTTCTTCTTCTTCATTTGAGGGCTGAAAGATAAACAACCGATTAAAACCTTAGACACTCTTAGCCCTACTTTAATTACTAAGCCATACTTGTCATTCTGCCGTCTGCAGAATTGTCTTTCTTGAGACAATGAATGTGCCAAGTGACAATCTACCAACGTAATTAACTGACTTTCAGATTACTCTGATGTAAAATCAAATAAACAAGGTTTAAACAAGCAAATTATTTCACGATATAACGTGAATATCATGAAATAATAAGAAACAGATTTTGAGAAAGTAATTTGACCGACAGTTAAGATAAGAATCAATTAGTCAGCCATTTATAGAGAAAATTAGTTTAGCGTAGTTAATATGCGTTATGAAATTACCGATATTTCGTGAAAAACAAATTTAATTCAAACTACCTTTTTATCCCAAGTTTCTTCATTCTCGACTCTAATGTAGTTGGTTTCATTCCCAAAATTTTAGCTGCTCCTTTCTCTCCGCTCACTCTCCACATTACCTCATTCAATACTTTGAGAATGTATTTTCTTTCAAAGTCCTCTAGGGTAAGCAATTCGGTTTCTGTTTCTTCACGAGACTTGTTCGGCATCCAACCTGCCAACTCTAGCTTTTGCTCACCACTAATAATCACTGCTCGTTCTATCACGTTTTCTAACTCTCTAATATTACCCGGCCAGTTGTAGGCTTGAAGTGCTTTAATTACACCCTTCGGAATATTTGCAATTTTCTTTCCGAGCAACGGACCATACTTATCTACAAAATGCCTGACCAATAAAGGAATATCTTCCTTTCTTTCGCGCAGCGGAATGCTATAGATAGGAAACACATTTAATCGATAATATAAGTCTGCCCTGAACTTACCTTCTGCCACTTCCTTCTCCAGCTCACGATTTGTTGCGGCTATAATCCGAACATTTACTTTTATGGTTTTGGTACCACCCACCCTTTCAAACTCACCTTCTTGTAATACGCGCAGTAGTTTAGCTTGTAGTTCAACTGGGAGCTCTCCAACTTCATCTAGGAAAATGGTACCTCCATCCGCCAACTCAAATCGGCCAGATTTTCGCATCAGGGCTCCTGTAAAGGCGCCTTTCTCATGACCAAAAAGCTCACTTTCAATTAAGTTGGCCGGAAGTGAGGCACAATTGATCTTTACCAGTGTCCTATTCTTTCGATTACTGATGTTGTGCACCGCACGAGAAAGCAGCTCTTTGCCTGTTCCCGACTCGCCCAAAACCAAGACTGTAGCGTCTGTTTTGGCTACTTGCTCCACCTGAGTCAAAATTTGTTTAAATTTTAAACTCTGGCTTATGATCTCTTCAAAATTGTGCTCAGTTTTAATCTCTTGCTGTAAGTATGTGTTTTCAGCTTCTAGGCGGTCTTTTAAATCTTCTACCTCATTTAAAGCCTTAACTAGTCTTAAATTTGCAGCATTTCGCTCAATTTCTAGACTTGCCCTTTCTGCCAGAGTATTTAAGATTTGGATCTCTTCTTCAGAAAGGTTCAACTCATAATTGCTAAACAAAGCCAAATTGCCAATACATTCGCCTGTTCTGGAAACAATAGGAAAACCGATGTAGCCTTCCACACCTTCATCTTTATAGAAATCTTTCCCCACCTGGTTTTTTTGATGATAGGGTTTTAGAGTTTCTAGAATAATCTCGCAAGGTGTTCCCTTCACATCGTATTCAATATTCTCCTGCAACTTCCCATTTTCATAATAAGCCAAAGTTCTCAGTCTTGTCTTTTCTGCACTAGTGCATTCAGTAACAATGGACATGGTTACGCCAAGGGCATTAGTAATATTCTCTACCAAAAGTTTGAAATAGTCTTCGCCAATTGCGGCAGTAGTATTTTGAGTAATGGACTTTAATAGCTTCTCTTTTCTTTTTCGTTCGCTTATATCAAGTACAAAACTGATATTGAAGGCCTGCCCTTCAAACTCTGCATAATTCAAAAATATCTCAACAGGAATTTCATCTCCACTCTTGTTGAAGTGAGTAGACTCCATGGTAAACTGAGTCTCAGATGGAAACCTTTCCCACATCTTTTTGTAACTGCTCTGGGTATAATTTCTGTTGATATCATAAATCAACATTTTTAGAAATTCATCTTTGGAGTAGCCATAATTCTGACAGGCAGTATCATTGGCATATACAATTTTCCCCTCACTATCCATCCAAAAAATAGAAGCCAAAGCTCGCTCCAATGTAAAGTATGATAAGCGAGAGAGGTCCTCCAAGCTATATTTCCTTTGTGTCATGTATTCTTATTTTCACGAAATATCGTTAATTAATTACTCATTTCACTACTCTGCCCGCCCAATGAGCATATAATCAGTTAGAACTAAAAAGTACCCTTTACGAAAGAATACCTATTCATGTGGATAGATAAGTAAGGGATTTCCTTTCCATTCTTGTATATTTAGTTGAACAAAATCAACCCTAACTATGAAGCCTTTAACCAAAACCTATCTTGTCATTTTTCTCAGTCTCTTGCTAGGGGCTTGTGCAAGCAGCTCAAACACTAACAAAAAGCAAAAAGACTATTCGATCTATCAAACACTTGGCGATGCTCTACGAAGTGTAGGAACGCTTAGGGTGTCTGGTCAAGGAGGAGCATTTACCGTTACTCTCGTTGCTGGAAAATTCGCTAACTCGAATTTTGGCGCTGACCCAGGTAGTGTATTGTATGTGATTAATGGAGTTGACCAAGGAAAGGACTACGGTAACGCTTCATCATTGGTAATTCCAAAAGACATTATATCTATACGCGTTCTAAATGGGCCTGAAGCAGTTATGAGATGGGGCGAACGTGGAACTGGAGGAGTTGTAGAAATAAAAACATCAACAAACAACGAATGATCACCGACCACATAAGCTATGGTTTTGATTAAGAGATTTTAGCTTATGGGTTTGCACCTAATTAATACTCCGTTATTAGACAATCCACCATAATTTTTATCATGAAGTATCTCACCAAAACAATTGTCATTTTTTCAATACTTCTTTTAGGCTCTTCCTGTGCAAAAAATATGCAGAACTCGAGAACTAGAGCTCCTAAAAAAGACTATTCGATTTATCAAACATTAGGGGACGCGTTGCAAAGTTTAGGGACTCTCAAGGTTACAGGCCAAGGCGGAATGTATACTGTAAACTTGATATCAGGCCGATATGCCAACACAAACCTTATGTCAAACCTAGGAAGTGTATTATATGTTGTTAATGGTATTGATCGAAGCAAAGATTATGGAGCTGTTTCATCCTTAGTTACTCCTAAGGACATACTTTCTATAAGAGTGCTAAATGGCCCTGAGGCAGTAATGCGATGGGGCGAACGTGGAACAGGAGGAGTTGTTCTCATAACTACCAAGGAGCCCGAATCAGATAGCAAGGGTTAATTCACTGATTGCCTCGTTAATTGAATTGTCTTCAATCCAACACTTTGAGTAAATACGTAAGTGAATTCAACAACCGCTGAACATTTGCACGCGTTACCTACACGAACAAAAAAAGTGTTATGAAAAAATTAAGGCATATTCTAGTAGCGATCATTGGCATTTGCTCACTTGCTACCCTAAATGCACAAGAAGTCAAAACCAAAGATTATAATCTTGAAAAAGGTGTAGCCATACAAGGGTATGATCCTGTGGCCTATTTTACCGAGAATAATGCCATTGAAGGAAAAAGCACCATCAGCTCCAAATATAATGGGGCAACTTATTATTTCTCCACTTCAGAAAATAAGGCTCTATTTGATAAAGCTCCGAGTAAGTATGAACCCGCTTATGGGGGATACTGCGCATACGCAATGGCTTTTGGTGATAAGGTGAAAATTGATCCTAAAACTTTCAAAATAAAGGATGATCGTCTTCTTCTTTTCTACAACTTCAGATTCAACAACACGCTTAAGGATTGGAATAAAGACGAGAATAACCTTTTCAAGAAAGCGGAAAGTGAATGGACTAAAATAATCTCTGGAAATTAATCTTCTTGCTTTTTATCTAAAAACGTAACTTCTTTAATCTTTAGCAGATATACATAATTGAATAATTTGATAACTTTGCCTATTCGTGGCTTTAACTTTAACACGCATTAAATGCAGTTACAACAAATTTCTGTTGATATTCTTAACCAGATCATTGTGATTTCAAATCAGTTGAAAGATGATGAATTTAGGTCACCTTTAGGAATTCTATCTAAAAATTCCATAGGCAAACACATTAGGCATATCATTGAATTTTATGACCTAATGATGGTTGGACATACTACTGGAAAGGTAGACTATGACAAGCGATCACACGACAAAGTTCTTGAAGAAAATAGGGTACTGGCTATTGAAAAAATGAATTCTTTAAGCTTGGAAATCATGGCCATTTCACAAGATCAGCCTATTACAATGTATGCCAACTATTCTATTGATGGGAATGACCCGGTAACGATTGATACTACGTTATTTAGAGAATTGCAGTACAATATTGAGCACGCTGTTCACCATATGGCCATTATTAAAATTGCGTTGCTGAATGCATTTTCTGAGGTTAAAATTCCAGAAAGTTTTGGCGTAGCTTATTCTACTATAAAATATCAGAGAGACTCTGAATGTGCACAGTAACATTCCTTCCTAAAGGAAAAACATCATACATCTTAACTTCTAACCGAGACGAAACGCCTAAGCGAGCCGCGTTAACTCCTATGGCTTATACTGTCCATGGTAAGGAAGTGTTCTTTCCAAAAGATCCGCTTGCTGGTGGAACTTGGATTGCTACGGACAAGAAGCAATTTACTTTGTGCTTACTGAATGGAGCATTTGAAAAGCACCAGCACCAACCGCCTTACAAACTGAGCAGGGGTATTATGCTGCTTGATTTTTTCAAGTACAATAATGCTCAAAGCTTTATAGATCAATACGACTTCAAGGGAATAGAGCCCTTCACTTTAATTTTAATTGAAGACAACGGAAATCTAAGTGCTACTGAATTGGTTTGGGACGAAATAAAGCTGCATGTTAGACATTTAGATGTAACACAGCCCCATATTTGGAGTTCCAGTACGCTTTATCCTGAAGCGGTTAGAACGGAGAGAAAACACTGGTTTAAGCTTTGGCTCGAAGAACATGATAGCTTTGAGCAGAAAGAAATTATCGACTTCCATAAAACTGGTGGCAAAGGCGATGAATGGAATGATTTTGTAATGAACCGCGAGGGGAAAGTACAGACCGTAAGTGTTACTTCTATTGAAAAGGACTTGGGCTACACTATGGTATATGAAGACTTGCTGAGCTAAACTTCTAACCCTCTATTTTTCCTTCTCACTATCCTAACTCCAAAGAAAAGCAAGCCAACAGAAAGAATTATGGTGAATATCCTAATGGGTAAATTTCACAGCCATTCGAGCAGCTCTATTTCCATTACCCCATAAATAAAAAAGACAAGCACTCCTGCAAGGATACTCAAAACCATCAAAAAGTAACTCAAGAGCTTCATCTAAACCAGAGCTAGTATAAGGCATAAAAAAAGCCTCCACATCGCTGTGAAGGCTTTTCAGTTAGTAGTAAAGTCTATTAGCTACCACATGCTTCGCAAGCATCTGGATTATCTAGCGAGCAGGCCATATCGGCTGCTTTTTGTTCTATTTGTGCTGCGGTTGGAGTACTAGCCGCTGCCTTGTCTACAGTAAACTGAATTGCATCGGCTGCTGCTCTAGACCTCAAGTAGTACATTCCTGTTTTCAAACCTTTCTTCCAAGCATAGAAATGCATAGAAGTCATTTTTCCGAAGTTCGGATCTTGAATGTGAATGTTCAAACTTTGAGACTGGCAGATGTAAGCTCCTCTATCGGCAGACATCTCAATAATACTCTTCTGAGAAATTTCCCAAACAGTTTTATAAAGGTCTTTGATTTGCTGAGGAATTTCAGGTATGGCCTGAACTGATCCTTTCGCTGCAATCAGCTTATTCTTCATGTTGTCATTCCACAAGCCAAGCTCGATCAAATCTTTCATTAAGTGCTTGTTCACAATAATGAATTCACCTGATAAAGTTCTTCTTGTATAAATGTTTGAAGTATAAGGCTCAAAACACTCGTTATTTCCTAAAATCTGAGAGGTTGAAGCCGTTGGCATTGGTGCCACTAACAAAGAGTTTCTCACTCCGTGCTTCTTCACTTCTTTCTTCAAGTTATCCCAATCCCAAAGTCCAGACTCTGGAGTAACACCCCACATGTCGTATTGGAAAATACCTTTAGATACTGGTGAACCCTTAAATGTTTGATAAGGCCCTTCAACTTTTGCCAAATCCTTTGAAGCCGTCATGGCAGCAAAGTAGATGGTTTCAAAAATATCCTTGTTTAACTGACGCGCTTCAGGAGAATCAAATGGCATTCTCATTAAAATAAACGCATCGGCCAATCCTTGTACTCCCAAACCAATTGGTCTGTGGCGCATGTTCGAATTCTTAGCCTCCTCAACAGGGTAATAGTTCACATCAATTACCTTGTTCAAGTTTTTAGTGGCTACATAAGTAACATCATACAAAGCTTGGAAATCGTACTTACCAGTTTCTTCATTTACAAACTTTGGCAATGCCAAAGAAGCAAGGTTACAAACGGCCACCTCGTCAGGAGCTGTGTACTCTATAATTTCAGTACATAAGTTGGATGACTTAATTGTACCTAAATTTTTCTGATTTGATTTCTTGTTAGCGGCATCCTTATAAAGCATATAAGGTGTTCCTGTTTCAATCTGAGATTCTAACACTTCAAACCAAAGGTCTTGCGCTTTTACCGTTTTACGGCCTTTACCTTCACGCTCGTATTTCTCATACAATCTTTCAAACTCTTCACCATAACAATCGGCCAAACCTGGCGCTTCGTTAGGGCAGAAAAGTGTCCAATCTTCGTTATTCTCAACCCTCTTCATAAAGAGGTCAGAAATCCAAAGCGCGTAAAATAAATCTCTTGCTCTTAATTCTTCTTTTCCGTGGTTCTTTTTCAAGTCAAGAAAATCGAAGATATCGGCATGCCAAGGCTCCATATAGATGGCAAAAGACCCCTTTCTTTTTCCACCACCTTGATCTACATAACGGGCTGTCATGTCAAAATTTCTTAACATAGGCACTATACCATTGGAAACCCCTCCTGTTCCTTTGATATATGATCCTTTTGCTCTCACATTATGAATGCTAAGCCCAATACCTCCAGCCGACTGCGATATTTTTGCAGTTTGCTTAAGTGTATCGTAAATACCATCAATACTATCATCTTTCATTGTTAGTAGAAAACAAGATGAAAGTTGCGGTTTTGGTGTACCCGCATTAAATAATGTAGGAGTGGCGTGTGTAAACCATTTTTCTGAAAGCAGATTGTAGGTTTCGATTGCCTTTTCAATGTCTTCTCCGTGAATACCTACTGCTACTCTCATGAGCATGTGCTGAGGGCGTTCAACGATTTTACCATCGATTTTCATTAGGTACGAACGCTCCAAGGTTTTATAACCGAAGTAATCGTAACTAAAATCTCTATCGTAGATAATATTGGAATCTAGTGTTGCGGCATGCGCTTTCACTATTCCGTAAGTTTCTTTCGATACCAATGGAGCGTTTTCACCTGTTTTAGGGTCTACATAAGTGTAGAGCCTTTTCATGGTGTTTGAAAACGACTTACTGGTAGTTTTATGAAGGTTACTAATGGCAATTCTAGCCGCGAGTTTTGCATAATCAGGGTGCTTCACGGTCATCGTGGCTGCAATTTCAGCTGCTAGGTTATCCAAGTCTAGCGTGCTTACTCCATCATACAATCCTTCAATTACTTTCTTGGCCACTTCCACAGGCTCAACGAAAGCGGGATCTAGTCCGTAGGATAGTTTGTCTATCCTGGCAGTGATCTTGTCGAACTTTACCGACTCGTGTCTGCCATCTCTTTTTACTACTAACATATTTGGGGTTTTGGGGGTGTCTATAAATATAAACTAAAAATCTTCATCCATACTAAATTTGTGAGCATCCGGATCATCTCCTTCCTTCATCACGCCAGCTTTTTGGTATTCACCCACTCTTCTTTCGAAGAAGTTAGTTTTACCTTGAAGTGAAATCATTTCCATGAAATCAAAAGGATTGGTGGAGTTGTATACCTTTTCGCATTCCAATTCCATCAATAGTCGATCTGCAACAAACTCTAAGTATTGCGTCATTAAATCGGAATTCATTCCGATAAGACGCGCGGGAAGAGATTCAGTAATAAATTCTCTTTCTATATCTAATGCGTCAATTATAATTTCTTTAATTCTTTCCTTAGGCACCTTATTAATCAAGTGCTGATTATGAAGATGCACGGCAAAATCGCAATGCAAACCTTCATCTCTTGAGATTAGTTCATTCGAAAATGTAAGCCCTGGCATCAAACCTCTTTTTCTTAACCAGAAAAGAGAACAGAAGCTACCAGAGAAGAAAATACCTTCTACTGCGGCAAAAGCAATAAGTCTTTCTCCAAAATGAGGAGACTCGATCCACTTTAAAGCCCACTCTGCTTTTTTCTTAATAGCATCGAAGTTTTCGATGGCATGAAAAAGCTCATCAGCCTCTTTAGGGTTCTTTATATAAGTATCTATTAAAAGCGAATAGGTTTCTGAATGAATGTTCTCCATCATAATTTGGAAACCGTAGAAAAACTTCGCTTCAGTATATTGAACTTCATTAATAAAGTTCTCTGCCAAGTTTTCATTTACAATACCATCAGAAGCAGCAAAAAACGCAAGCACGTGTTTAATGAAATAGCGTTCATCATCATTTAGCTTATTTTCCCAATCAGTTAAATCTTGATGTAAATCTATTTCTTCAGCAGTCCACATACTGGCTTCTGCTTTTTTATAGTAACCCCAGATGTCATCATGCTTGATTGGAAAAAGCACAAATCTGTCCTTGTTCTCTTTCAATAATGGTTCTTCTGTTATTGCTCTTCGCTCACTCATCTCTCGATATCGGTTTTATTTTTTAAATAAAAAGATTACGCTGCATCAAGTTTTGCCTGACGCAAATTTTTATCCTTAGGCATCACCTTGGGATAATACTCCTATACAATATAAGGTACTTCCGTTATAAGTGTCTGGCATTCTTGGGAATGAGACTTTAACAGAAAGATAGGTTGTTGTTTTGGGGTCGTAACCTGAAACAAATATTACACAAAACTGCGTAAAAATCAACGTGATTTCTACAGTTAATTTTCATATGTAGCAGTCTAAATATGATCGTATAAATAACTGTATTTTAAATGATTAAAATAATGAATATGAACAATAGCTTACACTCATATTCAACGCAATTGAAGATCAAAAAAAATGAAAATTTAATATTGTTAAATCTCTTGCATTTATGATCTAGATTTGGTTTGGATTTAGAAATCAAACTGCTATCTTTGCAATCCGTTTTTGAAAAACATTCAAATGTACGCAATCGTAGATATAGCAGGAAAGCAGTTCAAAGTAACGCAAGACCAATTCGTTTATGCCCCATTAATGGCAGGCGAAGAGGGCGCTTCCGTAGAATTCGACAAAGTCTTATTGTTAGACAATGAAGGCACAGTCGAGGTAGGCGCACCTACCGTTAGTGGTGCAAAAGTTTCCGGTAAAATTATCGGACACGTTAAAGGTGATAAAGTAATCGTCTTCAAGAAGAAAAGAAGAAAGGGTTACAAGAAGAAAAATGGCCATCGCCAGAACTTCACCAAAGTCTTAATCGAAACAATATCTAAATAACAACTTACCATGGCACATAAGAAAGGAGCAGGTAGTTCGAAAAACGGTCGTGAATCGGAAAGTAAACGACTTGGTGTTAAAATATACGGTGGACAAGCCGCTATTGCTGGTAACATCATAGTAAGACAAAGAGGAACTAAGCATCACCCAGGCACAAACGTAGGTATTGGTAAAGACCATACACTATTCGCTTTGTCTGATGGTGTGGTTGAATTCAGAAAAGGTAGAAAAGACAGATCATATGTTTCTGTTGTTCCTTTTTCAGGAGAAGCTGCTGAAGCTTAATCAATAAAGTTCTTAAAATATATTGAAAGCTCAATCTCAAAAGGATTGGGCTTTTTCTGTTTATGCTGAGCCTACTTTTACTGAACAAGTAAGCCTAACACTATAAGCCGTTTAATTATCAGAATGGGATATCTCTCTATTTATTAAAAAGAGTTTCTCTTGATAATAAAATAGCTGAAGAATGTCATCAGAGTCCGATATGTCAAACATAATTAAGACCATATCATTCCAACGGTCTTCTGGAATCACCGATTTTAACATATTAGGATACCCATCTCTCCAATTATATGACTTGGGGGATTTCTCTTTAATAGTTGATAGTCTATTTAACTCTATGTCGTTAAATACTATGCTACATTCAATTGGCGTAGTTATGTCTTCCTTCATCACATTTGTTGCAAGAATCCATTCTCCATTTATATAAGCAAATGTAAAACCGTTCTGCATTACCTTTCTAAAACTTAGGGCCGAGTTTAGGTTACGAAAATCTAAAGTCTCATCAAATTCAATCTTAGCCCCATCACAGGTTAACTTTTCCATTTTAAGAGAGTTCAAGTCCATCCCATTGCTCAAGTCTACCGAGTCTCTAGCCCAGAGTGGCCAACTGTTTTTATCCCCACCATACTTCAACGTTAAAGCTTCATTTCTTAAGACAGGTCTTACAGAGGTGCTTTCTTTCTGAGCATAACAACACATAGAAGTGACGAGTAATAGAAATATGAGTCCAATTTTTAACATAACTAAGTTTTAAACTACATACAACCTCAATAGAAAAACATCCTAGTTTTCGCTAGACAAGGCCACAGCCAAAGGAACATCAAAAGACCTATAGGTATCTACTCCTAATTCCTTTTCCATTCTTCTTCTGGCCTGAATTAGCTTTATATCAAAAGGATTATAAAGAATCAATTCTGAAACTGCGTTGTATGCCTGCTTTGTCTTTCCTTTTGCCACATACTTTTCGTACTGTTTAAGCTTTGAATTGTAGTTTTTAAGTTGGTAATCAGCACCTCGCTTATTAGACACATTAAAAGCTGTAGGAGCCTCCGATGCACTGATTGTCTTTCTTACACCACTCGTAGTCCCCATTGGTACGCTAGATGAACGAGACATCATCATGACAAAGATCTTTGCAGACTCCATCCATGAACCGTTATATTCAGTTTTAAAACTTTCCACCTCACTTACAAAGGAATCTTGAAAGTTATTATGAAGACTAAAGAAAATTGTCTGGTAAATGGAATACTCTTCAGACCGAACAAGGAACTGATCACCTAAACTTCCAATCAGAACTGTCACTGCCTCGTTAATCTCTTTTCCCAAATCTGTGAGGAGCATGGCCTTCATATTCCCTTCAGGAGTTATAGTAATCTTAAAGATCATGGTGCCTTGTTTCTCTGACATAATCGCCTCTCTTGGGTAATTCATAGCTCTAATTTTTTTCAAATAGGCTTCTTTTCCATACCTAAAAATCAACGAGTCCGAATCAGAATTTTTTAACGATGAGGAATAAAAATTAGAAGTAGTTGTGCCTGCATTAACATTTACAGAAACACATAACAGGAAGAGAGAATACAGCCAAAAAACCTTCATCGAAATAGAATTAAAAATCACGCTTAACTATAAAGATAAATTTATTCATAGCTAAAACACAAAATAATATACCTATTCCTACTTAAATGACTTCTAAAAAATAGTCTCAATAAAATAAGAAAAAGTAGATGGGCGAAGGAGTAATGTGAAGATAACACCATAGATAGCCCCAAAAAGATGTGCATCATGGTTAATGTTGTCTGTGTTTCGCTTACTCATAATAATAGAGTAAACAATAAAGAGTCCGCCCAGAATATAGCCCGGCAAACAGATAATAGCATAAAGGCACAAATCTCTAATCGGGTCAAACAAAATAAAGGCCATCACCAAGGCCGAAACCCCACCGGATGCCCCAAGTGAATTATAGTTGTAGTTATTTTTATGTTTTATCGTTGTGGGAATATTCGCCACAATAACGGCCGTAATAAAAAGAAGGATATATAGCACAAGGCCTAGGTCTCCAAAATAGCTGTAGAAAATTTGTTCTATTGCCAGACCGAAAAAGTAAAGCGTAAAAAGGTTGAGAAGTAAATGAATGCCATTGTTGTGTACAAAACCTGAGGTAATGAGCTGATAATACTTCTTCTCGTGAACCACGGTGTACGGATTAAGCATTAAACGCCTATGCCATTCTGGTCGCTCCCAAGCAAAATACGTGATCAAACCAATCACGGCCATTAATATGTAAGTAACCTGCATCTAATGTTCTCTATCAATCAAGTATTCTGCAAACCTCTTTAACGAAGCTCGTTTTTCTTCTTCAATATCAAGCTGATCCAAATCTGAAAAACCATGATCGAAGTATTCGTTCATTTTGGCTTTGGTTAATTCTTCAATACCTATAGCATCATAAATAGCACGCACCGCCTCTACTTTAGCCACAGCATCAAAGTTTACTAGACCCAACCAATAATCGAGTTGTTTTTTCTGTTCTTCATTGGCCAGCTCTAGGGCTTTGAGCAAAAGGAAAGTTTTCTTGTTAGAAATGATATCTCCTCCTACCTGCTTTCCAAACTTGGCCTGATCGCCATATACATCCAGCAAGTCATCCTTCAACTGAAATCCAATGCCAATACTCACCCCAAAATCATACAACAACTCAGCGTCTTCCTTTGAGCTTTGGGCAAGCATAGCACCAAGTTTCAAACTAAAACCTAAAAGCACGGCAGTTTTCAGCCTAATCATATTGATATAAGCCGACTCATCTACTGTAGCTAATGTTTCGAAATTCATATCCAGTTGCTGGCCTTCGCAAACCCCAGCAGCACAAGCGTTAAAATCCTGTACTATTTGTTTAAGATTAGCCGGAGCATCCAAAAGCATATCGTAGGCTTTCACCATCATGACATCTCCAGAAAGAATGGCCGTATTCGCGTCCCACTTTTCATGCACGGTGGCTTTACCCCTTCGCAAAGGGGCATTGTCCATAATATCGTCATGTACTAGGGTGAAATTATGAAACACCTCCACCGCCAAGGCTTGATCCACAACCGTTTCGGGGTCGTCTTTGAAAAGTTTATAAGCCAAAAGCACAAGCAAAGGGCGCATTCGCTTTCCACCTAAAGACATAATATATCTTATAGGATCATAAAGCTCTTTTGGCTCGCTACCGTAATCTCGTTCTTCTAATCTTTTATTTATGAGCTGAACCAGCTCTAGGTGATTTTCGGTCATCCTCTGCAAATGTTAAATCGATGGTTCTTCTGTCAATGTCGGTAGCTTTCACCCTAACATCTACATTATCGCCAAGGGTAATGATTCTCTTGTTTCGTTTACCAATCACTCGATAGTTTTGTTCATCAAACTCATAAAAATCATCTGTGAGATCAGACATTCTTACCATGCCCTCACATTTGGTTTCGGTGATTTCCACAAAAATACCCCATTCTGTAACACCACTAACAATCCCTGCAAAAACTTTATCTTCAGCCATGGCCATAAATTCAACTTGTTTGAATTTAATAGAAGCACGTTCTGCATCGGCAGCGCGTTTTTCTCGTTCCGAAGCGTGAACACAAAGTTCTTCTGTTTCTTCTTTATCTACAGATTTACCCCCATCCAAATAATGCTGGAGCAGACGATGCACCATCATGTCAGGGTAACGCCTAATGGGCGAAGTGAAATGCGTATAATGATCGAACGCCAAACCAAAGTGACCATTCTCGGCCGTGGTATATTTTGCCTTCGCCATGGTACGGATGGCTAACTGCTGTAAAACGTTCTGTTCAGGTTTTCCTTCAATTTCACTAATCAATGCATTGAGTGATTTAGAAATTCCTTGACGTTCTACATCCATTTTATGCCCAAAACGTACGGCAAAGTTTGAAAACGTATTCAACTTTTCAGGATCTGGGTTGTCGTGGGTTCTGTAAACGAAGGTTTTTGGTTTGTCTCTAGTGCCTTTTTTAAACACAAATTCAGCCACACGCTTATTCGCCATAAGCATAAACTCTTCAATCAACTTATGTGCATCTTTTCTTTCCTTTGGGGTAATTCCGAGCGGCTTACCATTTTCATCGAGTACAAACTTAACCTCCACGGTTTCAAAATTTACCGCGCCATTTTTAAAGCGTTTGTCCTTTAAATGAAGTGCTAGCTTATTCAAGTGATTGATATCGTCAGCGAAATCGCCTTCGCCAGATTCAATTCTTTCTTGGGCTTCTTCATAAGTAAACCTTCGGTCGGAATGGATGATGGTTCGACCAAACCACTCGTTTTTGATATTGGCGTTTTCATCCAATTCAAACACAGCCGAAAACGTAAGTTTATCTTCATTAGGTCGAAGTGAACAAAGCCCGTTCGAGAGCCTTTCAGGCAACATCGGAATGGTACGATCTACCAAATACACCGAAGTAGCCCTGTTTACGGCTTCTTTTTCGAGTTCCGAATTTGGCGTTACATAATGCGTTACATCGGCAATATGAATTCCGACTTCCGTATTTCCGTTTGGCAGTTTTTGAACCGATAACGCATCGTCAAAATCCTTTGCATCGAAAGGATCAATCGTTACGGTAGTCACATTTCTGAAATCCCTACGTTTGGCTATTTCTGCTTTGGTAATTTTATCTGAAATGCTTTCGGCAACAGTTTCTAGCCCTTCTGGAAACTCCAAAGGCAAGCCAAATTCAGCAATAATTGAGTGAATTTCAGCATTGTGTTCACCTGCTTTTCCAAGCACTCTGGTAACCACTCCCTCAGGCTTTTTATTCCTTTCGGGCCACTGGGTAATTTTCACAATGACTTTATCATTGTGCTTTGCACCGTTTAAGTCTTTTAAATTGATGAAGATGTCGTAAAACATTTTTCTGAAATCGGAAATCACGAAAGCGTATCGGCTCGACATTTCCAGTCGGCCCACAAACTCATCGCGGTTTCTTTCCAGTACCTCAACAATTTTACCTTCAGCATGCTTTCCATGCTTCTTGTTCTTCAACACCACTTTGACTTTATCGTCATCCATAGCGCCATTAGTATCGTCTATCGATACCCAAATATCAGCGGTATCCTCATCACCGCCATCGGGGGTTACGTAGGCAAACCTTGCGTTCACAAAATCGACTGTTCCTGTAATGGTTTCTCTTTCACCTTTATCGAGGGCAAAAGAGCCATTACGCAGCTTTTTAATTGCGCCTATATCTTCCAATCGGAAAATGGCTTCAGTTACAATTTTCTTCGAGTTTTTATCTCTGACCCCAAGGGCCGTTAATATCTGCTTGATCTGATATCCTCTACCCGGATGTTCACCGAGGAAATCGAGGATGAGGGGCTGTACTTGTTTAGCTCCACGATCGGAGCCATTTGTATTTGTTTGTTTTTTTCTTCTATTACCCATAAAGGGGTTATTTAATAATGTTTAAAAATATGCTAGAAATTAAGCAAAGGTGGGGAGAACACGAATCTTTCTAGATGATGAAAATGTCATCATTTTTTATTGCAGGAAATTGATTGAGTTTTAAAAATACCTGCGCGAGCACAATAACGTCCTTTTTACAGTATTTAGCAATTCTCTCCAAATCGTTTTCTTCGTAATACACCCTATTTACTTGACTTCCATCAATGTCGTCTTTACTGGTGGGAATGTTCAAAATAGCGGCCAACAAGTCCAATGAAGTAAAGTGTTTATAGTCACCAAACTTCCACATTTCCATGGTATCTAAATGTGGAATTTCCCATGGCTTTTTACCCGACATTTGAAGTGTTTTAGGCACTTCAATGCCGTTTATAATCATTCTTCGGGCGATATATGGAAAATCGAACTCCTTACCATTGTGCGCACAAAGCCTCAGCTTTTTTTGATTAAATTTCTCTTCCACCAAGCTTTTAAACTCGGTTAAAATTTCAATTTCATCGTGGCTCGATATGTCCTTCACCCTAAGCGAAAAGCCATTTTCTTCCTCTTTAAAGTAGCTCACCGCAATGGAAATTATTTTTCCAAATTCTGAATAAATCCCTGCTTGGCCATACAATTCGGCTGGCGAAAGCTCATTTGGGTTTCGCAAGAATGAAGCTTTTTTAATCCAAAGCTTCTGCATTCTTTCGGGTAACTCATCAAAGCTTTTATAGGCTGCGGCTGTTTCTATATCCAGAAACAAAAGGTCGGAAAACTGTTTCATCCTTTTAAGATAATAAGTAATCTAACAATTATAATACTGGAGATTTACTAAATGGACACAAAAAAAGCAACTACCACCTGTAGTTGCTTCCTTAACCTTAGTTATTGAAATAAAGTTTAGTTTCTGTTCATACAGTTCAAATCACTGAACGCTTCTTCTAACCTTTTCACAATGCTTTCTTCTCCTTTTCTTAACCAAACACGTGGATCGTAGAATTTCTTGTTTGGAGAATCATCGCCTGTTGGGTTACCAATCTGACCTTGAAGGTAATCCTTCTTGTCGTTGTAATAGTTATGAACGCCATCCCAGAAAGCCCACTGAATATCAGTATCAATGTTCATTTTGATTGAACCGTAAGATGTAGCTTCTTTAATTTCTGATGGTGCTGAGCCAGACCCACCGTGGAAAACGAAGAATACGGGTTTGTCTTCAGTATTGAATTTAGCTTTGATATAATCCTGAGAGTTTTTCAAGATTTCTGGTTTCAAAGAAACATTACCTGGCTTATAAACACCGTGTACGTTTCCGAAAGATGCAGCAATAGTGAAAATATCACCTACTTGTCTTAAAGCATCCCATGCCTGAGCAACTTCTTCTGGCTGAGTATATAATCTTGAAGAATCTACATCAGTGTTGTCTACACCGTCTTCTTCTCCGCCTGTAATACCCAACTCTATTTCAATACCCATTTCAAGGGCGTGCATTCTTTTGTAATATTCAACACTGATAGAAATGTTATCCTCAAGTGTTTCTTCAGAAAGGTCGAGCATGTGCGTGCTGTACAACGGCTGACCATGTGTTTTGTAATATTTTTCGCCTGCCTCTAATAGGCCGTCAATCCAAGGCAATAGTTTTTTGGCTGCATGGTCTGTATGAAGAATTACTGGAACACCATAGTGCTCTGCCATTTGATGCACGTGCATAGCACCAGAAATAGCACCTTGAATAGAGGCGTTGTAATCGTCATTTGCAAGTGACTTGCCAGCATAAAAAGCGGCACCACTTACTGAAAACTGGATCATTACTGGTGAATTCACTTTGGCTGCTATCTCTAAAACTGAATTGATTGTGTTTGTACCAGTAACATTTACTGCTGGTAAAGCAAACTCATTCGCCTTGGCATAAGCTAAACAATCCTTAAGCTCTTGGCCATAAAGTACACCACTTCTGAATCTTGACATTTCTTTAAATTTATGCTGGTTAATTTTGGGGCAAAGAAACGAAATTTTCCTATCTAAAGGAACTCAAAGAGAAAGGAATAAAGGATTTGAGCACTAGCCAGTTATGTATTGCATCATTTAATTCTGAACGATCATGTAAAAGTGGCTACACTGCTCCATTTTCTTTTTTAACTTCCGCCATCAAATTTTTATGACTATGAAAAAAACACTCTGCATACTCTTTAGCACCGCACTTGTCTTTACAGGCTGCTCACCAAAAGCCGATGACCAAGCCACGGTTTTCAAAAAAATTAATGAAGAAGTTTTGGCCAACTCTAAAGCCTACGAAACTTTAGGTGAAGCTATTTCTACCATTGGGCACAGACTTACAGGTTCTGAAAATGGTGCTCAGGCGGAACAATATACCTACGATCTACTTAAGGGCTACGGTATGACTGATGTTCAGTTCCAACCTTTCGAAGTAGAATCATGGTCGAGAGGAGATATTGATGTGCAGATTGGCGCAAAAGGTAAATTGGAAACTGTGCCTGCTGTTACTTTGGCACACTCTCCTGTTTCGGCAGATGTTACTGCTGAAATCGTAGACATGGGCAATGGTGTTGATGCTGACTATGAAGCTAGACCTGATGCCGTGATGGGGAAAATCGCTTTGGTGTATATTGGTACTTTGCCAGATAGCCCAAAAGGAACTCCAGGGTTACACCGTTCTGAAAAAACCGCTTTGGCCACTAAATACGGTGCCATAGGCATTATCATCATTAACCAAGTAGATGGAGGCGTTTTACTAACTGGAACGGCTTCGGTTACGGGTAGCCTTATTCCAATCCCTGCGGTTTGTATTGGAAAAGAAGATGGAATGGCCTTGAAAGAAACTTTGGCTGCAAAAAGCCAATTTGCTTCTATTAAAATGACCAACCAATCGGGGTTAATTAAAGCGAGAAACGTGATTGCCACAATTAAGGGTTCAGAGTTTCCTGATGAGAAAATTATTGTAGGCGGACATCTAGATTCATGGGATTTGTCTACAGGTGCTATTGACAATGGCATTGGTTCATTTGCTGTATTAGACATGGCCAGAACTTTCCAAGCCTTGAATTTGAAACCAAAAAGAACTGTTCAGTTTGTAATGTTTATGGGCGAAGAGGAAGGTTTACTGGGGTCTAGATATATGGTAGACGAAGCCATTAAAAACGGCACGATTGACCAAATTAAGTATGTAATGAACCAAGACATGTCGGGTAACCCTGCTGGATTTGGAACAGGCGGAAGACCAGAAGCCGAAGCTTTCTTCAAAGCCGTGGGCAAAGAAATCATGGCGATTGATTCTACTACCTACACCAACGCAGTTAGCAATGGTGCTGGACTGCACAGCGATCATCAGCCGTTTATGCTGCAAGGAATTCCTTACACTGCACCAAGCTCAAGATTAGACCGCGCCATTTATGGTTGCTATCATGCCGATTGTGATTCCTTCGACTTGGTAAACAAAGAGCATATGGTAAACAATGTTCGTTTTAGCTCAATGATGCTTTACGCTTTGGCCAATGCCGAAACGCTTCCTGCCAAAAAACTAAACGATGCCGAAACCAAAGCTTTCTTAGAAGGTCATGACCTTAAGCTAAAGCTTCAAATTGGTGGTGATTGGAGATGGGATAACTAACATTGGACTATCAAATTATCTTGGTATTACTCGCAGTCGGCTTAATAGCCGGCTGCCTGAATACCCTAGCTGGTGGTGGTTCTTTGCTTGCTTTGCCCGTACTCATGATTTTTTTATGGCTACCGCATAACGTAGCAAACGCCACCAATAGAGTAGCTATAGTTTTACAAAACATATTTGCTGTACTCGGCTTTAAAAGCAAGGGAGTTTCAGCTTACCCATTCAATGTTTGGCTGGGTATTTCTGCATTTTTCGGAGCTATTGTAGGTGCCTTTTTAGCGGTAGACATTGACAGAGAAGTATTTAATAAAATACTCGCCTTCGTAATTGTAGGGGTTGTGATTTACATGGCCATCAATCCTCTCAAATATTTCAAAAAGGAAGAAAACACGAGTAAAAAGGCAACACTCACTTCCATTATCATCTTCTTCTTTATAGGTATTTACGGAGGCTTTATTCAAGCTGGAGTAGGTTACCTAATGATTATGGCACTTACACTAGTGAATGGCTTTAGTTTAGTGAAAACCAACAGCATTAAAGTATTTGTGGCTCTTACTTATACTTCGGTAGCCTTGGCCATCTTCATTTATTATGACATCATCAATTGGGAATTTGGTATTCCTTTGGCTTTAGGTCAAGCCGTTGGCGGTTGGCTATCGAGCCGATGGAGTGTGAAATTAGGCGACAAATGGATTCGCTACTTTGTTATGGTCACAGCTTCGGCCTTTGCGATTAAGCTATTCTTCTTTTAGTTTTTTGGCATAGTAGGCTTCGGCTTCTTCCAATTTTGAAAGGTCATCTAAATCTTTATATCGCTTCGATCGGGACTTTTCATTTTTAAGATCTTGGAAAGAAATGACTTTTATTTCTGTTTCTTCAATTATTCGGGTTTCGGCTTTTTCTAGCGCTTCATTAAAGCTTATTTCCTTACTGATATTGATTCTTGTAAGTAATTCCACGGTACAATTTCCTTCAGAAAAACTTACAATGTTATTTTGTAGGAGCTCATTTTTAGCTTCTTCTGAAAATACATAACCCATTTTATCAAAAGCATTCTCTAGATTAATCAAATTGCTTTCATCATTCGACACCCATAAATCTAAATCCCCAGTGGTACGATTGTAACCATAAAAGTTCACAGCAAAACCACCAATGACCATATAGCAGACATCACTTTCATTAAATGCCTTTATCACTCTTATATAAAAATCATCCATTTCTTTTCTTCAATTGAAAACCTTTGGGCTCCTTCTTATTAGGCTGAAATTTATTCATGATTTTGATTTGGTTCAACAGCCAAAGAATACGCTCTTCTGGAGTTCGGTTTAAAGATTGCTCCAACATAAACCGTTCGGATTCTTCGTGAGACTTAAAAATACGGATTGACTTACCCATACCTAAAGCTATCAAAAATGACTCCGATTTAAAACGCTTGTGCTATTTTAGATTCATGGAAGAAGTTTTGCAGCGATTAGAAAAGAAAGTCCGAAGTCTTGTTCAGCCCAATGATCAAGAATGGCTAGCTTTCACTCAAAAATGGAGACCCTTTTCCTTCGATAAAAACCATCGCGTAACCGACCTGGGCGAGGTTGAACCTTACTTTTATTTTATCTCAGAGGGAGTCATTCGTGGCTATTTCATAAAAAATGGGGAAGAATTTAACATCGGCTTCTCTTACCATGGTGAATACAGTGGTGTTTACGACTCTTTCATGCTACAAAAACCATCTCAATATGCGCTTGAAACACTCACAGAAACTTCTGGAATACGAATTAAATATCATGATTTAATGTCCTTATTCGATCAGTATAAAGTATTTGAGCGCTGGGGACGTCTTTTCAATCAAAGCATTTTAGTAGGTTTTGGTATTTTCATTCAGTCCATTTTGGCCGATTCAGCCGAAGAACGTTTTAATCGATTAATGGATCAAAGCCCACACATTTTTCAGTTAGTACCACAAAAGCACTTGGCTTCCTACTTGGGCATGTCGGCAGAAACTTTTAGTCGTATGAGGAAAAAGACAATGTAGTCCTTTCTTGATATAAATCAAGTTTCCACTCAAGAACCACATTTAGCTTTGTGAAAAATTAAAGGTATGGCAATAAGCACTCAAAAATATCTAGATGGGGTTGTAAACGAACTTGAACAGGCAATAAGCCGAGTAGAAAACCTCACAGCAAATTTAGATGAGAAAACCCTAAACCAACCTGAATCAGATGGCAAATGGAGTATGCTACAATGTATTGAGCACATTACTTTGGCTACAGCGGTTTATGTAAAAAACTTCCGTGAGAAGCTAAATGGTCAACAGCTTCCTGCAGCAGCAGATAATTATAAAGGTCATTGGAAGGGTAAAATGTTTGCCAAAATGAACGCTCCAAAACCCGAGGGAGAAATTCCTATGAAGTTGAAAACCTTCAAATTTCTAGAGCCCAAAAGTCAACTTAATTCAAATACTGTAATGGTCGAATTCAAACAAGTTCATGAACAGATGATTGCTTTGGTAGAGAAAAGCCGTACGGTAAACATTGACCGTATAAAAGTACCTACCGCTTTAGGCTCAATGGTGAAACTGAGATTAGGGGAAGCGCTACGTTTTATCGTAGCCCATACACAGCGACATTTGGTACAATTGGAGCGAATAAAAAATGTAGTCCAATAGGATGGCGCAACTTAATATTTTTAACTTGAGTTCATCTTATAGAACAGTGATGACTCGATTTTTGACTTTCATTTTAATTACTTCCTTTGTTTTTGGTTGTACACAGCCAGAAGAGAATAATATTGAGGAAGCACGATTGGCAATTTCCAATGCCGCTAAAGCCTTCTCACAAGCCTATATTGATGGTGATCTTGAAGCCCAAATGGAGTTTTACACCGAGGATGCCGTTATTCTGCCGGGAACGAGAAATATGGTAGAAGGAATAGAAAAAATCACCAATTACTGGGACATTCCAGAATCCATCAAAGTACTCAAACATAAGAGTACCCCGATAAAGCTTGAAGTTTCGGGCAGTATGGCTTCGGATTACGGATATTATGAAGGTGTCAGCGTTAATAATGGCGATACTGTCAATTTCCGTGGTCAATATGTGATTGTCTGGAAAAAGGGGGAAGACGGAAAATGGCGAATGGCTATTGATATGTGGGCAGCATTAAATAACTAACTAGGGGCATCCTAAAAAAGAAAGAGGCTTTTCAGTTTACTGAGAAGCCTCTTTCTGTTTAAGTCTTAGCAAAATCACTCATCCCTCAATCGTTCCGAAGGATTTGAAACCGCAGCTTTAAAAGTTTGAATACTTATAGTTAAGAAAGCAATTGCTCCAGCGATTGCCGCGGCCAATAGAAATGGAGATGCCCCCAAACCGATACGATAAGCATAGCCTTCGAGCCAATCGCTCATAAAATACCAGGCTACTGGAAAAGCAAGCAGCATGGCAATTACAATAAGAATAATGAATTCTTTAGAAAGAATACCCACAATCTGCTGTACGGAAGCACCCAATACTTTTCTAATACTGATTTCCTTACTACGCTGCGCTACTGTGAAAGAAGCCAAACCAAACAGACCTAAGCAAGCCAAGTAAATGGCCAATCCTGAAAAAAGAGTAAACAACTGACTGCGCTGTGTCTCAGATGTGTAAAGGCTCGCAAACCGATCGTTTAAAAAGTTATAATTCAACGGAGCATCGGGGGAAAACCTGGCATACAATGCTTCAATCTGCTGGATAGAGTTCTTAATATCTGTTCCTTCAATTTTAATGGAAAGGTTACGCATTTGGTTTGGGCGATTTACCAAAATGATAGGTGAAATTTCACTTTGTAACGACTCAAAGTGAAAGTCCTTCACTACCCCTATTACTTTACCGCGCACACCAGCATAAATCATATTTTGTCCAATAGCATCTTCAGCGCTTCCCCAGCCAATCACTTCAACAGATTTCTCATTCAATACAAACGAGGCCGAATCGGTTGCAAAATTCTTTGAGTAGTTGCGGCCGCTGGCCATTTCCATTTGGTAAGTAGGAATAAAATCAGGGTCAACGGACAAGCTTTTAATAACAACAGGCGTGGGTGACATTTCTCCATTTACCTCGGCTTGTGCACCTTGAGAATCTAGCAGTTGCCCTGAAGGAACTCGGCTTGATCCGCCCGCCATTTTTACTCCCTGAATTGTCAGTAGTTCATTTTTAAAAGCTTCATATTGATCTGCTACAGGCTGACTTACACCCATAATCATCATTTGTTCACGGTCGTAACCCAATTTCTTATTCTGAATAAAATCGAGCTGCTTAAATACCACAATGGTAGAAACAATTAGAATTACCGAAATGGTAAACTGAACCACCACCAAGAACCTTCTTAATCCGCCACTTTTTGCACCACTAGTGAGCTTTCCTTTTAAGACCTTTAATGGCTGAAAAGAAGACAGGTAAAAAGCAGGATAACTACCTGAAAGCACCCCTACCAATATGGCACTTGATAAAATAACTGCTATTAGCGGCAGGTTGGTGAACAGATCAAATTCCAATTCCAAACCAGTAAAAGACCTGAAATACGGTAAGATTAAAGAGGTGGCACCAACGGCCAAAACCAAGGCAAAGAACACAAGTACAATGGATTCGACTAAAAACTGATTGATCAACTTACCTTTTCCTGCACCAAACACCTTGCGCATTCCCACTTCTTTAGCACGAGTAGCAGAACGAGCAGTAGCCAAATTCATATAATTAATACAGGCTATTGCCAAAATCAAAAAAGCAATGGAAGCGAAAATGTATACATAAACAATGTCACTATTTTGCCCCTGCTCATCGTCTAGGTTAGAGTGAAGGTGAACATCTGATAATTTCTGAACGTGCAAATTAGTCCAACTAGTTGCGTCTTCATCCACATGCTTGTTAAGGAAATCGCCCATTCTGCGTTCAATTTCATCGATTCTACCTTCGGGCTTAAGGGTAAAGAAAGTAGCGAAATTGTTGCTTCCCCAGTTTCGCATCATGGCTTCTCTACCTCCGAAGAAGGCTTCCAGCGGAGTCATTTCTGCTAAAAAATCAATTTGATAAGAAGAGTTATCAGGTAGCTTCTTGAATACGCCTTTCACAATTAAATCGGCTTGAGAAAGAAAATTAATCGACTTACCAATCGGATCTTCATTACCAAAATACTTGAATGCCATTTCATCGGAAATCACCACCGAACCAGGTTGCGACAACGCCTCTACCAGATTGCCTTCAATTACATCAAAGGTGAGAATCTCTGCTATTTCTGAATCTGCAAAATAGAAGTTGTTTTCATCATACAGCCTATTATTGTACTTAACTGGCCCTCCAACTGGCATCATACGGCCAATTTTTTCTATCTCTCCTGAAAAATCTTCTCTGGCTAAAGGACCAAAAGGAGGTGCTACTCGCGACAGGTGCAATGAAGTAGAACCGTCTGGACTCTTGAATTCACGCGTAAAGCGGTAGATATTGTCAATATTGGTGTGAAACTTATCATAACTAGTTTCTTCAGAAATATAAAGACCAATGAGCATACAGCAGGTGAGTCCTACTGACAAGCCTAGAATATTGATGATAGAAAAAGCTTTGTGGCGCTTTAAGCTGCGTAGAGCAATTTTGAGATAACTTTTGAACATGGTGTTGTTGTTTTGAGGTTTGAAATGGTTTTCTAATCCATTAAGCCGCTTTCATTGACCAGAAACGACATAACTAGCTAAAGATAAGGATTATGAATTAAGGTTGCACAGGATGAAGTTAGATGTTAGAAAATAGAAGCTAGATCTTGGATGACAGAGACTAGAAGCTAGGAAGCTGTATCTGCTATGCCAACATGCTGTACGAAAACAAAAAAAGCCTCGCATTTCTGCAAGGCTTTTACTTCTGTGGAGAATACCGCCCCGAAGCCTCGGGGCGAACCGGTGACCTTCCCGAAGCAAGTTCGGGACGCTCTAGCTAGTTGAGCTAATTAGGCACTCAATATATTTTCTGCCTTTCTAACCCGAGCCATTGATCTTGACTCTATTGTTTCTGAGTATTTCAACTCCCAAGGCTTTCCTGTCTTGGTGTATGTTTACCTACCAGAATTATGGTTCTCCAATCTACGTTCTAAATGATCGCAACTCCCAATATAATATTTATCACAACTTTGAGAATAGATGATATAGACATAACACATATACTAAAACCAAAAAAGCCTCGCATTTCTGCAAGGCTTCAAGTTTTGTGGAGAATACCGGAGTCGAACCGGTGACCTCTACACTGCCAGTGTAGCGCTCTAGCCAGCTGAGCTAATCCCCCAAAAGGTCGGCAAATATACGTGGCCAAGTATATAAATCAAAGCACTCTTCTGGCTCGTTTGAATCTTTCTATATAATAAGGCGAAAACAAGTTGCTCTCGGTTACCCCCAGCGAGGTAGAAGCGTGAATAAACCTAATGTCAGACCTACTTCTTACCACAGTAACAATACCCGCGTGTGTGATTTGGTTTCTTCTTTCGCCCGTAGCAAAGAAAACCATATCGCCTGGTTTTAAATCTTTCAGTTTAATTTTCTCACCTATTTTGGATTGATCTTCAGACACACGTGGCAGCTGAATTCGAACACTATAGTAGGCATGGTATAAAAGTGCAGAGCAGTCTAACCCTACCCTTGTTGTTCCTCCGTATTTATAAGGAGTACCCACATATGATCGTGCGGTCTGTATTACTGTATTTACTTTTTGGTCTCTTCCTCTTTTGGCTCCTGCACAATCGGTCAGAAAAAACAGGGGGAAAGCCAGAAGGGCAAATAAGGTTAAGGCTTTGTTATACTTCACTTAAGGGTTTTCTGTTTGAGTAAAACTAACATAAATTCATTTTAAAGCAGAACCACTTTTCTGTAGAAACTTCATATATCGTAAATTAACATACATATATTCGCTTATGAAATCTTTTAAGTCCCTCATTTTATTCACGTTGCTTCTGTTCGGTTGCTTATCGTTAAGTGCACAACGGAAATGGGACGACAAGTACTATAACGAGTTAAATGACAATAATTTTCGTTCGTTCAAGCTTTTTAAAGCACCGATTGATTTAAACAAAGTAGACTACAAGGTTTTAAACGCTGCCCTCTTTTTTGTTTCCAACGAAGCAAGAATTGAAAAGGGAATAGCCCCATTGGCCTACCAGCGCAACTTAGAAATTATGGCATGGAATCACTCTGTGGAAATGGGCAAAGAAGATTTTTTCGACCACATTAATAAAAAGGATAAAAAAAGAAAAACACCTGAACAAAGGGCTGCTCTTGCTGGCATAGTTAACCCCAACATTTCAGAAAATATATCGGCCGTAGGTGGAGTATACTTTGGTTCATATCTAGAATTAGCCGATCATGTTGTAGACAAATGGGTTAAATCTCCATCTCACGCCAAAACGCTTTACAGTGAAAATGTACTTCAAATGGGTTGTGGAGCATATTATTATAAGGGTGTTTGGCAGGGGAACAAAGCCATTTGGAAACAAGGTGATGGCTTCTGGATTTCCACTCAGAACTTTCAATCTTCTACCAAAGTTGTAAGCGAAAAATCAAAAGACAAAGACATCAAAGATTAAAGTAAAAATTAGCATGATTAGAATTCTATTAGCCGTATTAATCATTTTCGGCTCTACCTCCCTCTTTGCTCAAGAACTCTCAAAGAAAGAAGAAAAGGCTATAAATAAAAGAATAGCCACCTATATAAAACTTACCAAAAAGGAAGACTATAATTCTTCCATGAATTTGGTCTTCCCTAAAGTATTTGAAATAGCTTCGAAAGAGCAAATGGTTGAAGCTTTCACTGGTCTAGAAGCCCAAGGTTTCGACATGATTTTTGAAGAAATGAGCGTCAAGCAAATACAGCCTATATTGTTCACTAATTCGGCTAAGTACGTAATATGCCCTTACGATATGAGCATCAAGTTTCTGATCTTAGATGAAGATAAGCAAACCTCCCAGATTGCCGAAAACTTACTGACTAGATTCAAAGCTTCTTACATAACAGGACAAGTCACATTAAATATAGAGGAGTATAGTTTCAAAATTGAGGGTAAAAAATACCTAATGGCCATTCAAGATGATCAGTATGGAAAAGACTGGTACTTTCTTGATTTTGATCAAAATAATATTGAGACCCTCACTATGTTATTTCCAGAAGAAGTAGTTAATAAAACCAAAGCATTAATTAAAGACTGAGGCTGCAACATTTAGCGTTGCATTGGAGTCTCTTCTTTTTAAGAGTGGGGATTGGGTTACAAATGGCTAGAAAGTTGTTAAGAAGAAAGAAAAAGAAATAAACATGAGAAAATATATTATTCTATTCGCCATTGGAATGCTCTCTTCGGGGCTAATGGCGCAATCGTTAAGCAAGGCAGATTCAGAGGAAATCAATGCAAGGTTCAATAAATTTCTAGAACATACTTCCAAACAAGAGTTTGAAAAGGGTCTAGGCTTTCTGCACCCAAAACAATTTGAGTCAAACTCGTCTGTTAGTTTGCAAGAAATGGCTTCATTACTCCAACTTTTGAGAATAAAGCTTGAAATAGAGAATGTTAAAGTGGGAAACTTGAGTGGTCTAACTCCTCAAAATTCTGACAAGTATGCACTTGCAGACTATAAGATGGATTTGAAACTTACCCTGAACGACCAAAACAAAAGTATGGCAAGCCAAATTGTAGGTGGGTTAAAAAGTCAATTTGGTTCAGAAAACGTGACTTATGATACTGCCAAAAATATAATTACCGCCAAAGGTGATAAGAGTGTGATTTGGGTAAAGGAGAAGAAGCTGGGGGATGATTGGTATTTAGTAGACTTTGACCCGAAAAGACCTCAAGCTTGGAAGAGCATTATACCAGAAAAAGTACTTACAGAAGCAGCAAGCAAAACAAAATAAGCTTAAGAAAAACCCTCCAAGAGTTGATTCAATTATGCCGTGAGAAGTAAATAACCTCATGCTAAAATTTAAATGAGAACTTTTGGAGGGTTCTTACTTTTTTCCCTTTTATTTTCCTCCGTTGGCCTTTAGGTCTGCCAAACACTGAGCGTCTAAAGCAGGCGGGGCATTCATCCCCAATAAATCACTCAAGCCGGCTGTAGACTCTACAGCAAAATACATTAAGCAATCATCTACATTACAATGATGTCCATTCGCCACATCTTGATGATCGCTTTGCAATGGAGATCCCGTATTTACCAAACCCAAAATATGCCCAAACTCATGGGCCATTACACTTGAAGTAAGCAGCGAGGTAGATGACTGGCCCACTCCACCTGATAGCTCTTCTATTCTACTTTGAAAAAGCACCATAGATGTGTTTTTATAAGCTACACCCAAAACATTTTCATTTGGTGCATAACTACCATCGGCAAAGAACAAATAAGCAGCAATGGTCGATTCATTGTTGAATTTCATCCGATTGGCAGTTTCAATATCTATCAATTCCTGAAGGCTATATTGAGATTTTCCTGGAGTAGAAATTTGGCGTGTTGTTACCGAAATACCTCCCGACTTATTCAGTCGAGCAGCTAAAAAATTTCTTAGGTAATCTACACTGGCAGAAGGTGGCTCAAAACCTACTGCATAAAGTAATTCCACTTCCAGTCTAGTATAATTAGATGACGCCAAAAGATCGTTTGCCGATTCACCTACAGGTCTGTTATTTAGGTTTCCATTCCCTCTACCGCTTGGCTCAGAATCTCCTCCACAAGCCACTAAAAGCAAACAACATGCAACCCAGTATATTCCTAGTTTAATCTTCTTCATAGTCTATAAACTTGTAATCACTTACGATGTTCAAACACTATTTGGTTTAACTCATTCGCCTCTTAGTTAACGAAAAGTGCCTTGGCTTTTTTGTTGATCACAGTCATTCCAACTAAGCCAGTCAACATTGTAGCAAGCATTACTACCCACCAAAAATACTGCATATCGAAAAAGCGAACACCCACCTCGGCCCAAAAAGCACAGTAAAGCCCTACTACTGACCAGCTCATAAAATAGAAGTGTTTTTTATACCAGTCTTTACTTCTTTTTATGGCCGGAATAATGCCCAAAAGCAGCGTGAGTAAACTTATAAAAGCAAAAGCATGAAAGAGAGAAAGTCCTCCAAAATTATAAATCCCAAAACCGCTAAGGTTCATCAAAAGCATTGAAGTTACATAGGCATAGCCGATTTTTCTATGCAGGTTCGTTCCCTTGGTTTTGAATACCACCACGGCTCCGAAAATCATGGCCAACACAGCACAACAGGTATGAAAAAGCCCCAAATAGGAACTAAACACCTTTAAGGTTTCTAAAAAATTCATACCTATTTTATCTTGGTCAAGTTCATTTCTAAAATGGTAAAAGCTTGGCCACTTGCCATTACGAACTCACCTTTTTCATGCCAAGCATCCGTACCCAGTGTGATGGTGTAACGAATACTTCCTCCGGGTACATCAAATCCCCAAATGAATTGCCCTTGCTCATTAATTTTACCCGATGATGAAGCTTGATTTCCATCAGCAGTAAGGGATTTCATTTCGTATTGCTTCTTTTCATTGTTAAAGTATAGTACGCCCAGAGACTCAAAACCTATCTTTCCATCAGATTTATTGCGTCCAATACCCTCAGCCAGAATTGCATTACCGCCTACTTTAAGTTGAATATGCTCTTCTACCGTAAACTCTGTTTTTTGCTGTGTTTGATCTATAGACCAACCCTCGCCTTTCCATTTACCAACCCAAGTAGAGAGTTTTTCCATGGCCGCTACACTTGTTGTACTTATTTCTTGTGCCTTTGCTACATGATTTAAAAGTGCTCCATATAGCACCACTATAAAAACAAAAATTGCCTTTACTGTCTTCATTTTAATTGATTCCATTTCCATGATCATTTTTTTTAATTTTTCAAACTAGTTTATATTATAAACCATAATTGCAAAAAAATTATGGTTTCAAGTACTGTTGAATTTCCTTCACATAATTGTCAAAAGCATCTACTCCCTTCTGGGTTACCTTACATGTAGTTTTAGGCTTTTTGCCCTCAAACTGCTTGGTAATTTCTATATAACCTGCTGTTGAAAGCTTATCGAGCTGTACACTCAAGTTGCCCGCTGTAGATTCGGTTTGCTCCTTTATATATACAAAATCCGCTGTTTCCACACTGATCAGTAACGACATTACTGCCAACCTAAGCTGAGAATGTAAAAGCGGGTCGAGTTGATTAAACCCCATGTTTTCTGAAATTTGCTTTCATAATGTACCCGGGCATTAAATAGCCTATTGCAATACCAACAGCCATAATAAGCATTTGATAGTTTTCTGGCTGTCTAAAAGCAACAAAGGCCAAAATCCAAAACACCAGAGCTCCAATTTTTAAAGGTTTAAAGCCCATCATTGCACCAGATACTGCCGTGCCAACGCCTGCCAAAAGTAATATGAAAGGCACAGTATTCCAGCCAATTTGCTGACCATTAAAAACAATGGTAAACATGGCCATACCTAAACTGAACCAAAGCCAGCCGTACATTTCATCTGTATAGTTTTTTACTTGGCTCTTCTTACCTCGCTTTGCACCCACTACCCCAGAAATAATAGCTCCTACTATGGTTAGCGACCAACCAATAAATGGGTACTCAAAGTCTGTGAAAGTAGACAGGTAGAAATGACCTAAGCTGGCAATGATGACAATCCAGCCCCATAACAGAAAAAAGAAACTGTTGTCTGAGTAGCGTCTTCGAGCCTTCCCAATCATCGACTGAATCAGCTCCATACTTTCTTGGGGGGTTAATTCTTTCTCTTCCATATTAAATTATTTTTCCAAATGTAAAGTAGTTTATTTTATAAACCAAATACATACACGCAATCATTACCCACAGGGTTTCGATCGAATTGTTATTTTTGACTTTCGATAACGTAGTATGAACAAAATTTTAATAGCAGATAGTGGCTTTACCAAAACCGATTGGCGATTGATTGGTGCCGATGGAAGTATTGAGCAGGCTCGTACTATGGGCATTAACCCCTATTACCAAACCAAAGAAGAAATTCTTTTGGTTATTCAAGATTTACATAGCCAGTTGCCAGACAGGGTGGATGAAATCTATTTTTATGGAACAGGCTGTTCTTCGGGTACTAATCGCGACAAAATAGCAAAACTCCTTCAGCGCTATTACAAGGACGCTAAAATTGACGTGAACCATGATTTATTGGCTGCTGCTCGTTCGCTATGTGGTGACGAAAAAGGGATTGCTTGTATTATAGGTACCGGCACAAACTCTTGTCTTTATGACGGAAACAAAATTGTTAGCAATGTGCCTTCTCTGGGTTGGGCCATAGCCGATGAGGGGGGAGGAACTTACTTAGGGAAAACCTTAGTAACGGATTATTACAGAAAAGATATGCCCGAACATTTGAGGGTTATTTTTAAAGATCGTTTTGGGCTAAATAAGGATGCTTTTCTTACCGCTATTTATCAAGAACCAATGCCAGGGCGCTTTTTAGCTAGCTTTGCAAAGTTCATCAATGAACATATCAGTGACCCGTACATGTATAAATTAGTATACGATGCCTTTACCATCTTCATTACCAAAAATGTTTCGAAGTATGAAGGATTCAAGGAAGTACCTGTTCACTTTACAGGCTCGGTGGCTTATTATTTCAATAATATTTTAAGAAAAGTGGCGGTAGACCAAGGTATTTATATTAAACATATTACCGAACATCCTATTGCTGGTCTTACCCTTTTTCACCAATAAACGAGCAATCCTCTTATTCAAATTGAGAATTGAGTATGGCCAAAACGCTCTTTATTCCGTTTTTAAAATGACCTAACCGAAGGTTCTCATTCGGGCTATGCTGATTGTTATCTGGGTTTACTGGGGGAACCAAAACTGCAGGTATTCCCAATTCTTGAACAAAAAACGCAATTGGAACACTTCCTCCTGCCAGTCTAATTCTGGCAACTTCTGAGTTATGGGCTTTGCTCAATACCTCATACAGCCACAAACCTGTAGGCGAGGTTACAGGTGTATAAAAAGCTTTCCACATTGCACCCGGATCATGATCAAACCTAATAACCTTTCCATGCTTCATTCTTTCATCTTCGGTTGGATCTCTATTTTCAATAATATAGTAGCCATCGGCTTTAATATGTTCCCTTACCAAGCCTACCAATCGAGCTCCATCAGATTCGGGTACCAAACGAATATCTAAAGTTGCAGTAGCTTTGTCAGGTACAATGGTTCTGGCTTCATCGCCCACCCATCCTGAACTAAAGCCACGAATGTTCAATGACGGATACTGCATGGCCTCTTGATAGTTACTGCCAACCTTATCGGTTTCGGCAATTCCCACACGTTTCATTATTTGGGCTTGATCGTCTGGAACATTTTTAAGGATTGCTCTAATCTCTGGGGTCAGTTCAATTCCATCATAGAAACCAGGAATGGTAGTTACGCCCCCATCATCTTTCATTGACGCCAACAATTTTGCAAGCCTAAAAGCTGGATTGGGTGCATAATTTCCAAAATGCCCACTGTGCTGAGAAGTTCTTGGCCCGTAAACAGTCAACTCAATATCGGCTATTCCGCGCGTACCAAAGATTAATGTTGGTTGATTTGAATCATGAATTGGGCCATCTAAAATCACCATTCTATCGGCTGCCAACTCTTTTTTATACTTTTTTACTGCTCCTGGTAAACCAATCGATCCTTGTTCTTCTTCTGGGTCTAGAATAACCTTAATGTTAAAGCCAGGATTCTGATTTCTATCAATCATAATATCCATAGCGGCCAAAAACATAATAATTGGAGATTTATCATCTGAGGCCGACCGTGCAAAAATTCTCCAGTCTTCATCAAAATCCTTCTCAGCCTCTTGCCAGTTTATAATTTCCCACTGCCCATTTGAAGTTCTTTTTTTCAGTACAGGCTTATACCCGCTTTCTTGCTCCCATTTACTTTCATCTACTGGCTGTCCATCAAAGTGCATATAAAACAAAACCGTACTCTTTGCCCCCTCCACTTTCTTTTCAGCCAACAGCGCAGTTCTACTAATGGTGGGTAATTCGGTAGTTTTGAATCCTCTTTTCTCAAAAGCAGTAGTCAAAAAATTGAGATTGCTCCTAACATCACTCTCCACCAAAGCATTATTGGGAATACTTAAAAAATCTCTCAAATCACCATTCAAAGAAGCTATTGCCTGTTTTTTACTAAGCCTCTCTAACTCATCTGTTCTTATTTCTTGTGCAGCGCTACCTCGGCCCGTTGATATAATAACTAAAGGAATTAACAGGCAACGAAAGGCATAATTATAATTCATAAAGTGTAAGTTTGAGTCGGTTTAAATGCTTTCCAATATACACAAAATGAACATCACCGAATCTGAATCTAATTACAACTCGCTTGAGAAAATGTCGGTAGCCGATTTGCTGACTAATATTAATAAGGAAGATCAAACGGTTTCTTTGGCTGTGCAAAAAGTCATTCCTCAAATCGAAGCTTTGGTCAATCAGATTGTTCCTCGTATGCAAATGGGCGGAAGGATTTTTTACATTGGCGCAGGCACCAGTGGACGCTTGGGTGTGGTGGATGCCTCGGAGTGCCCTCCTACGTATGGGGTTGAACATGGTGTAGTAGTGGGTATTATTGCTGGCGGAGATACTGCTATTCGTAAAGCAGTAGAGAATGCCGAAGATGATGCCAATCAAGCTTGGGAAGACTTGCAAGAACACATCATCAACCACAAAGACACGGTAATTGGCATTGCCGCTTCGGGCAGAACACCTTATGTAATTGGTGGGCTCAAAGAAGCCAGAAAAAACGGAGTACTTACGGGCTGCATTGTTTGTAATCCAGATAGCCCCGTAGCTTGGGAAGCTGAGTTTCCGATAGAGCCAATTGTTGGACCTGAATTTATTACTGGCAGCACCCGCATGAAGGCTGGAACAGCCCAAAAGCTTGTACTGAATATGATTTCTACTTCGGTAATGATTCAATTGGGAAAAGTGCAAGGCAACAGAATGGTCGATATGCAGCTTTCGAATAACAAGTTGGTAGACCGTGGTACAAGAATGATTATGGAGATGTTACAGATTGACAGCCCCACTGCAGAAAAGCTACTTAAAACACATGGCTCTGTAAGAAAGGTGATAGACTTTGTGATGAATCAAGGGTAAAATAAAGCCCAAAGCCGTCTGCTCTGGGCCAATGAAGATTAGAATTGTGTTGTTTTGAACTAATTGTTATTTCACGGCATATCTGAGAATGGTTTTAAGTTTTTCTTCTGCTGTTTTTCTTGGGTCGGAAATGTAAATTTCGTGGTGCTGACCATTGACCTCCAATCCATTTTCCTTCATAAAGACAAACATTTTCTCCAACGTTCCGCGCTCATCATAGTAAGAGCCTATATGTAATGCTTGAACTGATTTTCCTTCGTGAATGGACTCAAATTTTAATTGATGGTCGCTGTCCAATTTTCGTTCCTGTATCAGTTTATCTACAGCCATATTAAACTCTCCTTCACCAACAAAATCGGGCATACGGAACATGATTTTCCAAAACCATTCTTCTTGTGGAGTTTCTTCAAAAGGCAATTCGCCTTCTACCCACCAAAAAGCTTCCATTTTCGGGATTTTAAAATCCATGCCTTCATTTTTATGATAGAATTTTATACCGTAAACAAGCTTATATAAATCATTAATAGCGGCTAAAAAAACTGGAGCATTTGGCTCAGAATTGCCCTGAATAGTAATGTACTGATAGGGTTCAAACTCTACCAGCTCGGGGCTGGGCTTTGCCTTATAATATTCTGGATAGGCTTCGATTAGGTTTAGTTTTGACATGATCATAGGGTTCTGCTTTAGGCTTAAAAAGTATTTACGCTTCGAAATAAATAGCCACTAGTGACAACCCTATGTCAGTAGATTTTAGAAAAGGTTGATTTTTTTTCTGAGTTACCTACTTAGCTCGCTAAAATTTTCTAAGCGAAATGTGTAAGGAACTCTTTAAATGAGAAGTATACATGACTCAGAAGGATCGGAGCTTTTACCATGAGTTTACCAAGGGTCTAGAACTTCATTATAGCTCCTTCTCCCGAAACTTCGAGATCAGGACAAAAAACTATAAAGCAGTTTTTTGTTGTTAAACAGTCAGTTGAGACTCTAAGTGAGTAACTCTATTTTTTCTTCAACTAACTCGAATAACGCTTCCTCAACTCTTCAATTCTGTCTCTTACCATGTCTTTAAGCTTAGGTGGAGAAATAATTTGTACGGCATCTGTCAAAGTGAGCAGCCAGCGCGAGGTGTAATTGAGACTTGGGGTTAAAAATTTCATTTTAATGTGCGTTTCGCCTACTTCTTCGCTCACAAAACCCTGACTGTACTTTTGTTCCGAAATGTAGCGCGCCACCGTTTTATCAATACTGATTTCCACTTCCTGTAAATCAGTGCTGTGGGCAATTTCTTCTAAAAACTCACTAAAGCTTGGTTGGTGGTCGGTACCGTAGGTTTCATCTAGCTTTTCCAGTTTCACCAGCCTATCAACCCGAAAATCTCTTGGGGCTTGTCTTAATCTGCAATAGGCCAACAAATGCCATCTGCCTGCATAAAATACCAAGCCAATTGGTTCGATATCACGGGTAGAAAAATCACCAGAAAAATTAGAGAAGTACCTAAAGCGTAACACCGATTTATCGATTAAGGCTTGCTGAATTGTAGCCAAAAAATTATTCGGGAAGCCTTCTTTTTCAATCTGCGGTAAGTGCTTAACTACTATTTGTGATTCAAGCTTTTCTATTTCATCCTTCTCGTTACTTTTTAGCACAGATTTGATTTTCAGCATTGCCTCAGTAAAGTTCTTTTTAATAGATACATCGGTTTGCCCTTCTATCAATTTTGCTCCCAGTACCAATGCATTAGCCTCTTGTTGAGTAAACATTACTGGCGGTAAGTGATAACCATCCATGATAAAGTAGCCCTTTCCCGCTTCAGCACCAATGGGCACTCCTGCATCTTCTAAAGCACGTACATCGCGGTAAACTGTTCTCAAGCTTATGTCGAAACGGTTGGCAACCTCCTGAGCTGTAACCACTTTTTTAGATTGAAGTTGGACAAGAATTGCAGTAAGTCGGTCAATACGGTTCATAAGATATATTGCACTATCAAAAAATTAGTTAAACGAAGATAATCAATGGCATGCATAAGATGCTTTTTAGAAAATGTAATACAATTCATGCAAGGTTTTAAACGGTAATTAAGAGCAGAAAATAATGATTATCATTGCCTAGCATGTTACTTAACCATTTGATTTTTTTTAGCTGTTGGGTATTGTTTTATACAATCCATAGTCTTTTGGCATCGGACAGTGTTAAGAGTAAAGTTCCACTAAAGCAAAGCACTTATCGCCTGATATACAGTGGTTTTTCAATACTTAGTTTTGCCTTTGTTTTGTTATTGGGCGCCAGTATCTATAGTGGTTTTGTTTTGCCCCCTAGTCCCGCCACCACTTATGTTGGCTTAATGATAGCAACTTTTGGTCTTTTTGTCATTAAAAGATCATTCAGAAATTATAGTATTCGTGTGTTTTTAGGGTTACGAAAAGAAACTCAATCGGACCGAATATTAAAAAAAGATAAGCTTCAATCTAAAATACGACATCCTTTATACACTGGCACCATTCTGCTTTTTCTTGGCTATTTTATCTATAACCCACTTTTGGTCAACCTTATCAGCTTGGTGGTATTAATCACTTACCTTCCTTTTGGTATTCGATTGGAAGAAAAAAAACTCATTCAACAATTTGGCGAAGAATACCTCAAATATAAGAGGGATATCCCCGCTCTTTTTCCAAAGATAAAACTCTAATGAAACGACAAACAATTGTAAAATTGGCTTCAACCATTGCTATTTTAGGCGTTCTACTGGTCATAGGTACGCTACTTTCCCGCTTGATTTTTCAGATTGAAACCTCAGAGAAAAATACGCTTCTGATTATTGGTTTCACAATGATGCTCTTAGGCACGCTTTGGAAAGTAGTAATGGAAATGAACAATAAGGAAGACTAAAATTTGTTCATGGAACAAAATGAACCAAGTGTTGTTCTGCATTTATGCATACCATTGAACCTCATTATGGCTGGCTGAAATACTACAATGTAGCGGAAGACGAAAACTCTCCCTACGATGGGAAAAGCTATAATTTTGATTTGTATTCAGAAACCATATACGGCTATTATATAGATCCTCACTGGGACTTTATGGGCTCTGAAACGCTTTATAAAAAAGTGCTCTATACAGATTACGACTTGGGCTTTATTATAATAGAGTTTATTGGGGAATGGAATGATGCCTTGAACAATGATATCATGCATTTAAAACGAAACATTGTTGATCATTTTAATCTGCTAGGTATTAACAAGTACATTCTAATAGGAGAAAACGTACTCAATTTTCATGGGTCTGATGACAGCTATTACGAGGAATGGTTTGAAGATGTGGAAGAAGGTTGGATTTGCGGCATCAACTTCAGAGACTTTGTAACTGATGAAATGAAGGTTTTTAATGTGGACAGTTATTTGAATTTTGGTGGAGATCTAGATATTGAAAACTGGCGAACACTAAAGCCACAAACTCTATTCGAAAAGATTGATTTGATTATTGGGCGTAGAATTGGCCTTACCTAGTTTCTTAACAAGAACTACTTTTTCGGCCTTTGGTGCATCTTCCTTATGGATTGGGCTTATTTCAGCAATTTGAGAAATTAAATATCGCCTATTATTGGCCAGATCGAGGCATAAAGCTCGTGTTCTTTTCACCTCTAGCTTTCTAAACTTTCTTTTTCTTAAATAGAATTCTTCACCAATAATTACCGACTCCAAAGTAGGTAACAGCGTGGTATTGGAATCGTATTGCGCCAACACTTTCACCAGTTTTGGGTCGGCAGCTGTGCTGGCCTTAGGGTTTTTCATGTGTTTGGCCAACACTCTTAATATATCGTCTGGAAAAATGCTCGGGTTGAGCATGGGCAAAATCAACTCCTGAAATTTACTCTTCCACTGCGCGCCATGTGGCAGCTGTCGCGACCGAGGTTTGTGAACTACCCTGTGCGCCACTTCATGAATGTAGGTAATCAAAAATTGATAAGGATTAAGGTCTGAGTTTACCGTTACCGTATGTGATTGATCACGCGGATCATAGCGGTAATCGCCAAGTTTAGAAAGTCGTTTTCTATTTAACTTAAATTGAAAAGGGTAAAGCTTCCAAAGCTTAAAGCAATACTCAATTGCGGCTTCAGGAACTTTACCCTCCAACTTTGACCGTATATGCTGCACTATTTCTGCCTAAAAACGAGCTTCATTGGTACACCATCAAACTCGAAATGCTCTCTAAGTTTATTTTCTAAAAAGCGTTCGTAAGGCTCTTTTATATACTGCGGAAGATTGCAGAAAAACGCAATGGTTGGCGATTTTGTAGGCAATTGAGTAATGTATTTTATCTTGATATGTTTTCCTTTTAAAGCTGGTGGCTGATAATGATCAATTTCGCGAAGCATTACATCATTAAGCTTTGAAGTTGTGATTTTACGCTCACGGTTTTCATTTACTTTTACGGCCAATTCTATGGCTTGAAAAATTCTTTGTTTTTCGGTAACCGAAGTGAAAATCTTAGGAATCCATGTTAGCTGCCCCAATTTATCATCTAAATCCTGAGTAAATTTCTTCATGGTATTTGAATCCTTCTCGATCAAATCCCACTTATTAATCATTAGCATAACACCCTTACGATACTTTATTGCCAAACTGATTATGTTCATGTCTTGAGCTTCTAAACCGCGTTCGGCATCAATCATAATCACACAAACGTCTGAATCTTGCAAGGCCTGCAGAGCACGCATTACAGAATAGAATTCAATGTCTTCGTGAACTTTAGATTTCTTCCGAATTCCTGCTGTATCGGTTAGAATAAAATCCTGACCAAACAGGTTGTATCGTGTATTGATGGAGTCGCGAGTAGTTCCCGCTACATCGGTTACAATGGTTCTTTCTTTTCCTAATAAGGCGTTGATGAATGAAGATTTCCCTGCATTTGGACGACCCAAAATCGCTATTCTTGGAATACCGTCATCTGGACCCTCAATGCCATCTTCTTCAAAGTGCTTTACCACTTCGTCCAGTAGTTCTCCTGTTCCAGCACCACTAGCAGCTGCAATAGGAAAGATTTCACCCAAACCTAATGCATAAAAATCATTGGCCATATAATGGTAGTCGGTGTTATCTGCCTTATTGGCCACCACCAAAACTGGCTTATCTAAACCTCTAACAATTCTGGCAAATTCTTTATCTAACGGATTTAAACCTGAATGGCAGTCCGTCATAAAAAGAATTACAGAGGCTTCGCTCATAGCCTCAGCTACCTGAGTTCTAATGGCACCTTCAAACACATCTTCGGAACCAGTAACATAGCCACCTGTATCAATCACGGTAAAAAATTTACCTACCCATTCTGCATAACCGTAGTGTCTGTCGCGTGTTACGCCACTTTCGTTATCCATTATCGCCTGTCTTCTTTCTACCAAACGATTGAATAAAGTCGATTTGCCTACGTTAGGCCTCCCTACAATTGCAACTATATTTGCCATTTTAATTTCAAATTTTTAATGTACGATCTACGATTGATCTTGAGTTTACACATTTACTGTCAGCAAACTTAAATCGTAATTCTAACCTTGTAACTCATCAATTTAAGTAACCAAAGCGCTTGAGTTTCGCTTCCTTCTTTCTCCAATCCTTTTCTACTTTCACATGGGTTTCGAGAAAAATCTTCTTGCCAAAGAAAACCTCCAAGTCCTCTCTAGCTGCCGTACCTACCTTCTTAAGCGATTCACCTTTATGGCCAATCACGATTCCCTTTTGGCTATCGCGCTCTACATAAATATCGGCCGAAATACGGATAATGTTTTCGTCTTCTTTAAAAGAGGTTGTTACCACCTCGCAGCTATACGGAATTTCCTTTTTGTATTGTTTGAAGATTTTTTCACGAATCATTTCATCCACGAAAAAACGTTCTGGCTTATCGGTTAAAGTGTCTTTAGGAAAATAAGCTGGGTGCTCGGGTAAATGCTCAATGATTTTCTCAAATACGCCCTCTATTCCAGTATTCTCCAAGGCCGAAACCATTACTGTATCATGAAAATTCATGATTTCTTTCCAATAATCTACCTTATCCTCCGCCTGAGATCCTTTTGCTAAGTCGATTTTATTCATCACCAAAATAACGGGCACATTAACTTCTTTCAGGTAATCAATTACCTTTTCTCCTTCATACTTCTCGTACAGATCGGTAACAAATAAAATCAGGTCTGAATCTTCAAAAGAACTTGTTACAAAACGCATCATGGTTTCGTGCAGTTCGTATTCAGGTTTAATAATTCCTGGGGTGTCGGAATAAATGATTTGAAAATCATCTCCGCTCAAAATTCCCATAATACGATGGCGGGTAGTTTGAGCCTTTGAGGTAATTATCGAGAGTCTTTCACCTACCATTGCATTCATCAAGGTAGATTTCCCAACATTGGGCTTACCTATAATACTCACAAAACCAGCCTTATGCGGACGACTCTCCATTTATTTTCAAATTAGTTCGCAAAGGTACTTGTTTCGAATGGATTTATCACCTACTTTTGTCACCCACTTCAGAATAGCTGAAGGATATATCGCGGGATGGAGCAGTTGGTAGCTCGTTGGGCTCATAACCCAAAGGTCACAGGTTCGAGTCCTGTTCCCGCTACAGAGGAAGAAAACCTGATCAGAAATGATTGGGTTTTTTTATGCCCTTTGGGCTTGAACAAGGTATAGGTTCGCCCCGAAGTTTCGCGGGCTGTTCCCGCTACAAGAAAAAGGATACTAAGCAATTGGTATCCTTTTTTATTTGGTCTAAACCCTGTGTTTGACTAACAAATAAGATCACTCGTTCGCTCCGAAATTTCGGGGCTGTTCCCGCTACAGAAAAAGTAAAATCTGATCAGAAACGATCGAGTTTTTTATGCCTTTTAGTTTTAATTGAAGCCCCATATTTAAGCAAGGCATTAGCTTCCTTTTACAGGTTCACTAAACAAAAAAGCCACCCGTATGGTGGCTTTCATTGACTGTCATATTAATTACCTCAACCAATATAATCCGTCATCTTTGATTTCTTGCTTTTAGGAATCGAATCGCTAAAAACTATTTTCTATTTAATGATGGTCAGTTCCACTCTTCTGTTTTGAGCCCTGCCCTCCTTTGTTGTATTATCAGCTCTTGGGTTATTAATTCCGAAACCTTTGGCTGTAAGTCTATTTTCTGAAACTCCCTTTTCAATGAGGTAAGCTTTTACCGCTTCAGCCCTACGTTTTGATAGCTCTAGATTAGAGGCTGCATCTCCACTATTATCGGTATATCCGCTCATGGCTAGTTTTAGCTGTGGGTTATCTATCAGCAACTTGGCCACTTCATCCAATGATATTATTGAGCTTTCGACAAGTGTACTGCTACCGCTGGTAAAAGAGATTTCTTCGGTAGCCATCATCAGTATTTCATTGATTTTGGCTTCTGCTTTTTGGCGAGCGGCTTCTTTGGCTAGCCTCTCTAATTCTTGTAACCTCAAACGTTCCATTTCAGCGGCTTCCCTTTGCTTTTCTAGGCGCTCCGCTTCTGCTTGCTCAGCTTGTAACTTGGCTAACCTTTCGCTTTCTAGCTTGGCTAATTCAGCAGCCTTCACTTTGGCGAAAAGGGCTTGATATGCTGCTTCTGCATTCAAGTTCTTTTCCCTGCGATTACCTTCTTCCAAGCTTCTAAAGTAACAAAGGGCTTTCTCTTTGTCTTCCATGTTCACCAAGTCTTCATCAAAAATCCCTTGGTCAACAATGTAGTTTACTACTTTCTCTCCTGTCAAAGCACAGTCTTCTACTACTTTTGTATCCAACTTAAGGTAAAGCCCAAACTCATTAAAGCCATCGGCTAAGAATGGTGCATTCTTCTGCCCAAAATCATAATTATAGGTAAATAGTATTTTGGAAAATATCTGAACACCAAGTCCAGCGCTTACTCCAAAATTGTCGCGATAACCTAAGGTTGCCCTAAACTTATCTTTAAAATTCAGTTCGCCCATTACATCTAGTTCTGCTCCTATTGTCTTTCTCATTCTGACACCTCCATATGGGGTGAAATTCAGGTCTGGATTGATGGAAAAGTTATAACGTACTCCACCTATAAAGTCGGGAAGGTTGTCGTCATTAATGCGCGTATAGGCGTCATCGGAAAGACTCTCATTTATTACTGTGGGCAATGCCACATCTACTCCAAAGTTGCCTTTACGGTAACTGGCTGAGAAGTCAAAACTTAGTGCTGTACCACTTTGCCCTAGAAGATCTGCTAGCACATTGTCTACTGGGTTTTCTGGATTCACTCTGTCTTCATTCAAACTGAAAAATGAAAGACTCATTTGGCTACCTACTGAAAAGCCATCTTTTCCTTCTCCAAAAAGTTTATAACCTATTCCTCCTGATACTTTTATCTGGCTTGTGAAACCAATGTCGGCCGTGGTAATATTGCTATTGAAAGCGACTCTATTTTTTACAGCCGAATTGTAAGCCAAGGCAAAGTTTTTAGGAGAACCTACCAAACCCCCAAACTGGTCTCTGTAAACAAAGCTTACATAGCGGTTCTCCTGAAAAACAGTGCCTGATGGATAGGCCAAACTGCCTGAATAATAGTATTGATTAAAGAGTGGTACTTGCTGTGCTTTTGTGCTATTGGCTATCAAAGCCAAGGTAAACGCAAGGATGAATATGTTTCTTAAGTTTTTCATTTGCTTTTGCATGACTTTGATGTTTATCGGTTTCTAATAATGGTTAAGAAGCCTTTAATGGTTCTGGCTGGCGTGGTGGACTGGGCATCTGCGTAGATGACAATCTCATAGTAATAGGTTCCATCTGGCACCGGATTGTCCTTGAATGTTCCTGACCAATCGTTAGAATAGTTCACCTTACTATAGATGAGTTTTCCGCCTTGGGCAAAGATTTTCACTTGGTTGAACGGGTTGTCCAACAAGTCTTCAATTACCCAGGTTTCATTGACCCCATCACCGTTTGGCGAGAATACGTTTTTCACATCGGCACCTGGCTGGTTCTGAGTGTATTCCCTCACCGGTTCTGCCACCACATCTTCAATGGTTATGCTGAAGGTTTGCTCGAAAGTAAGCCCTCCTGCATCGGCTACCTGCACACGAATGCTTCGGCTTGCCCCATCTTCAAAATCAATGGCTCCCGCTGTGCTCAAGGTGTTGCCACTAATGGCAAACTGCGCATTGTCATCATCGCCAGCACCAGCCACTAGACTATAGGTGAAGATGTCTCCATTGTCTGGGTCGAGCGACATAAGCAGACCTACTTCCTGAGCATCATCGGCTTCTTCAATGGTGGCATTCGTAAGGCTCAGCGTAAATGGTGCTTCGTTTACATTGGTTACCGTAATTTCAAAGGCCTTGACAAAGGTTCCGCCTTCTCCATCGTTGGTTTCAATACGCACAGAGTAGCTGGCTTTATCCTCAAAGTTGAACGAAGTGTTGTTCGCCTTTAAGGTTGAACCCTCTAGCGTGAAGCTGGCATTGTCGGTATCTCCTGCACCACTCACCAATGCATAAGTGTGGGTGTTACCAGCATCGGCATCGGTGGTAGTCAGTGTTCCAATAACTGCATCCAACGCATTGTTCTCGGCTATTGAAGTGGTACTCAGCGTAATGTCGGTTGGGAAGTTGTTGAAGTCATCGTTAACGATGGTTACGGTGGCTCCATCGCTGATATCAACTCCCAATGCAGTGCTTAGCTTGCTCATTGAAACAATTAGTGTTTCATTCGCCTCAATAATTGAATCATCTGTTGGTACAAGCGTAAAGGTTTGTGTTTCTCCGGCTGTTCCAGCAAAGGTCAGCATTTTACCCGCAACGGCTGCGTAGTCGCTATCGGCTAGTGTTGCTGTTCCATCTGCCGTATTCACTTCTACCGTAAATCCTCCCTGAACGGCATTATCTAGGGTAGCGGTAACTGTAATGGCTCCGTCTCCTTCATTGCCGCTGACATCGACAAGGGTTACAGCCGCGGCATCGTCATTCTTGATTGTCAATACAGCCTGATCTATGATTACTACATTGGCTGTGGTTCCGACCAGGTTGCTCAAGGAAACGATAAAGGTCTCATCGGCTTCGAGTTTACTATCTACACCCGGTGCAATATCCAGCTTTTGAACTTCACCATCGGTTCCGCTGAAGGTTAATGTAGTTCCACTAACCGCGGTGTAGTCTCCATCGGCCACCGCAGCCGTGCCATCGGCAGTCGATAAATCAACTGTAAATCCGCCTTCAATAGTCCCTTCAAGTGTAGCTGTCACTAAGAAAGACTCTCCATCTTCAAACTGGCTCACATCTTCAATGGTCACCTGTGCATCGTTGTTCACAATGGTATAAGTGTACACCGTATTGGTACCCAAGCTAGCACCAGAGGCGTTGGATAGGGTAATCACTACCGTCTCATTTTCCTCAATCATGGCATCGTCAACAATTGTCAGGCCTATCGTTTTGCTTAGCTCTCCTGTTGCAAAGCTGAGCGTACCATTAGCAAGCATATAATCAACACCGCTACCTGTGGCAGTTCCGGTTACTGTATATTCAACTGTGGCCGCAGAAAGACCGGCCTGATCCAAGTTCACCACAATGCTACTGCTGGTCACAGATTCTGCATTACTCTGGGCCGTTGTGTTGAATGAAACTACTGGCACATCATCGTTTAGGATGGTTATTGTGGCCTCATCAGTAATCGTCACCGTATTATTGGCGCCTGTTACCAGGTTGTCCATGCTTACTGTCAGGGTCTCATTGACTTCTACATCGGTATCAGCAGTTAGAGTGATCGTAAAAGTTTGCGTCTCTCCAACTGTTCCTGCAAAGGTGATGGTCTGAGAAGTCACGGCTGTGTAGTCTGTTCTCGCTTCAGCTGTTCCATCAGCTGTGCTTACATCTACTGTGAAGCCGCCTACTACAAATGCGTTAGAAGTTAAGGTTACCGTGATGGTACCATCATCTTCATTGGCCGATACATCAGCAATGGTTACTGTGACTGAACATCCTTGGGTATCATTCTCGATAGTCCAGTTTAAATTATCAATCAATGATTGTCGGGCTGCTGTGCCTGCGCAGTACTGCAAGCCTTCGACATCAAATTGAACATCGGTTATTAGTTCTTGTTGAGAAAGCGAAATCAAGAATGCGTCATAGTTTTCAACTGAGAGCCCTGAGTTCTTGAGCATGGAACCAAAGCTTGTCACACTGGTCAACTGCCAGCTACTGATGTCTTGGTCAAAGCTGGTCGCACTCTCGAACATATAAGCGACATCGGTTGCCTTGCTCATGTCCCAATTGCTGAGGTCTTGATTGAAATTAGGTGAGTCTTCGAACATTCTGCCGAAGTCCTTAGCATTACTCACATTCCATCCACTGATATCTTGATTGAAAGGTGTTTCATTCATGAACTCGTCAAAGTCTTCCACCTTGTTTACATCCCAGTTGGAAATATTGCCATTGAATGATTCAGCTTCTTCAAAAGTACTGGCCATGTTGGTGATGTTAGAGACATCCCAGTCGTTCAGGTCTTGGTTGAATACCAAAGCTCCCCAGAACATCTGCTCTAAACTCTCGAGGTTAGGGAAGCGCCAGTCGTTAATAGGCTGATTAAATACCTCAGCATCTCTGAACATTCTTCTTACTCGTGTGGCACTAGCCAGATTCCAATTACCAATAGGCTGATTGAAAGATTCTGATTCTTGGAACATTTCTTCAAAATCCTGTCCGCTGGACACATCCCAGCCTGTTATATCACCATTGAAGAGGGCCGTCTGCTTGAACATTTCGTCAAACTTCTCCACTTTACTCACATCCCATGAATTCAAATCTTGATTAAAGGCATCTGCATTTCTGAACATGACTTCCATAGTAGTAACATTGCTAACATCCCAGGCATCCAATGGCTGATTAAATACTTTTGTACCTGAGAACATAGCCGCCATATCTACTACATTCGAAACATCCCATGAAGAAATATCCTGATTAAATAGGTCTGCTTCGGAGAACATACCAGTCATATCAGTTACACTGCTTACATCCCAAGAAGAAATGTCACCATTAAAGGCATCCGCATTGTTAAACACGGATTCCATATTGGTTACGTTCGTTACATCCCAGTTTGATAGGTCACCATTGAAATCAGTAGCCTGAATGAACATGCTCCTCATGGTAGTGACGTTCCCCACATTCCAAGTGCTGATGTCACCATTAAATGGTGTGCCACCAAATGCGCCACTCATATCTGTGACATTGCTTACATTCCAGGTACTGACATCACCGTTAAAGTCAGAGCCATTGAATATATCAGACATGTTCGTAACCATTGAAACATCCCAAGCCGTTAGGTCTGGTGAGCCTATTTTGGCAGAGGCAAACATACCAGCCATAGAAGGCCCTTGTGTTAAATCTGGCACATCCGTTGCGTTGATTGTCAAATCCCTATTTTGAAAGGCATTTTCAAGACTCTCCCATTCTTGGCTTCCCCACTGTTCAATAGACTTTATGTTGAAGTATTTCAATTGAAGCCCCGGGTAGTTTCCTGTTACTTTAACAGTAAATGGCCCCGCAGAAGTATAAGTATGCTTAGCTGCCTCTGTCAGGTTGGTATCTATATTTCCATCACCCCAATCTACCGTATAATCATAGGTTAGTCCTTCAATTACACCTAACACCTCAATCTCTCTACTTACAGAATATTGCGCATCAATGGTGATTACGAATGGTCTCTGTTCTACAGTAAGGGTTCCGTTCACCAAACTGAGGTTATAGTTGGAGGCTGCTCCTCTCGACAGTGTGATGGCATAGGTACCCACCGGGCTCGACTCGGTAGCTGTGGTGGCTATGGTCGGTTCTGTAATATCTGCCTTGGTATCTCCGTTGGCAAATCCTGAATAGCTAATGGTAAGCTCAGGATTAGTCTCTCCCAAGTATTTGCTCAGATCATCTGCTGTTGCTGTTAATACGGTCTTCTCAACGGTCAGATCAGCACTAACAAATGTTAAGGTGTAGCTTGGATTGAACAGGTTACTTTCCAAAGCATAAGTACCAACACCTTCGCCACTAACTCTTGTTACTGCTCCATTTAAAACATCTCCCGAATTCAATGAACCATTAGTGATTGAATATGTAAATGCTGGGTCGGCAGCTCCATAAGTTTTTGTTGCTGCATCTGCCGTTATAGTCAACAAAGCCTTATTGATTGTAAAGACACCTGGGTTGGTTGTAATATTATAATTACCAGCAGCCACCCCGTTTGAGAAAGTTACAGCATAGGTACCTGGCGCTTCGCCTACGTCCCTGCTAACCGTCACCACTTCATCATTGCCTACAATAGAACCAGTGGTCACCGTAAACTGTAACGTTGGGTCAGTTTCACCTACATTTTTATTGGTATTGGTCGCTGTAAGCTCTAATGCCTTTTTACCAACCATAATAGCGCCTTGCACCTGACGGGCAGCATACTCAGCATCTTCCGCGAGGTTCACGTTTACTATTATCTCACCAACATTTCCCAAGGTAACGGTTGAACCATTGATGGCCGCCCCGGTCTGGTCATTGTCGAAGGTATAGGTGATTGTACCCGAAGAATTAGTAGCGGCCGATAAATCAAAGTCGGTATCGCCATAGGTTTTGGAAATGGCACTAAGTGAAAGGCTCGGTGTTTTCTTGATCACCGGACCGACAGCAGCGCTTTCTGCTAAAGTCCCATTCACTTTACCATCGTTTGGAGTTACTTCAAAACTGATGAATTTACCGGCATCTGCCGCCACCAATGTATAAGTTGTAGATGTAGCTCCATTGATCTCTGTTTTACCAGTTCCCACATTATCATCAGATCTATACCATTTGAAGCTCGAGTTATCGGCATGTGATTCAGCATCTATAAAGTTGTAGCTAGCCGTCAGTTGGTCATCGATTATAGTAGTTCCCGTAATTTCCAGACCATTAACAATTGGTGCCGTGTTGCTTGCCACAACGGTTAAGGTAAACTCCTGATAGGCTTTATCATCGAACTGATCTACCAGCTCAAGTATAATTTTATGATCTCCTACATCTGCCGAAGAAGGATTGCCAGAAATAACCATTCCGTTTACTGTAAGCCAAATAGGCCCAACTTCTTTGGATAGTATTGGTACATCATTGTTCAGGTCTTCATAGGTGATGCTGTAAGTATACGTCTCGTTGTCCTTCACACTGGTGACGGCATCGGAGGTAAAGGCAGGAGCAATATTGGTGAATCCATCGTTAATCACTATTGGGCCAAAGTATGCTCCTTGTTTTGCAGTTCCGGTCAATACACCATCGTTTGGAGTCACTTCAAAGCTTACATATTTTCCATTATCATCGTTGACCACCGTATAGGTTTGAGATGAAGCCCCAGAGATGGCAGCTCTATTCGTTCCGCTGGTGTCATCGGCACGGTACCATTGGAAGGTAGTACCCGATTCAGCATCGTCATTTGCGTCTGAATACGTGTACGAACCTTCCAGTACCCCATCAACAACCAAAGATTTCTTGATACTCACCCCTTGCGCTACAGGAGCCACATTCGCTTCTTTTACTGTGAAGTTCCAAGTGGTTTGGCTAGTCAATCCGGCCGAATTGTTGCCATCTGCATCTACAAAGGCAGCGGCATCGAAGGTAACCGTGTAGAATTGTCCTTCCAGTAAATCCGTGCTTGGGTCGATGGAAACATTGGTGCCTGAAACGGTTACTTCTGCTGAAGTCACATCTATTACCGTGGCACTTCCTGTAACTGGAGTCAAGGTAATATTGCCCGTTCCTTTGGTAACTGATTCGCTTAAAACAAAACTGAGGTTTGCGTCTTTAGCCAAATCAACCGTCCCATCGGCTGGCACTGTACTTACAATGGTTGGCACCACAGCGGCCACTACCGGCCCTGCATAAGTGGCGAAAGCCTGTGATCCGGCATCTGACCCATCGTTTGGAATCACTCTAAAGGTGATGAACTTACCTACTTCAGAAGAAGTCAAAGTAAAGTTGCTAGATGTTGCTCCGGAAATGGCCGCTCTGTTAGCACCTGAAGCATCATCTGCCACATACCACTGAAGTGTTGAACCAGATTCTGCATCGGTATCTACATCTGAATAGTCGTAGTTCCCGGTCAGTTGCTGATTGGCTTCCAAGGAGCCAGTGAAGGCAACATTTGAAGCTGCAGGAGCAGTGTTTGGCTGGCTTTCAGTAGTGAAGCGAATCAGAGCTGAATTAGTAATCGCTTCAGTCTTCACTCCGTTATTACTGATAAAAGCTTCATCTTCTGCTAACACGTAATAGGTAGTGCTGTACGCTAAATCATTTGTAGGATTGAGGGTGACTTTAACCCCACTATAGTTGAGTGTATTAGCAGGGAAAGTCTCGATTACATTATCGCTGGCATCGTAAAGCACCACGTTATTTACAGCATGAGGGTTAGCCTGAACGTTTTCGCTATAGTTCAATGCTATGTTTGCCGAAACTGGAACATCAGTAGCATTAGGGCCAGGGTTGATGCTAAACAAGGTTGGAGTAGTTGGCTCTTCAAGTGTAGTGAACCTCCATGTGGTTGGATCTGAAATACCTACATGATATAACCCCTCTTCATAAGATATAATAAAACCATCATCTACCAATACATAGTACTCTGTACCTGGTTCCAATTCATCATCATCGAACTCAAACTTGATATAGCCCTCGTCATCGCCATAGTCTAAGTCTCTTTCATTCTCACCATCATATTCAATGGTTTTCACCAACTCATCATTGGCCGCTTTGTATATTCTAAAAGAACCCAATGGATCTCTCTCCAGAGCCACCCCTACACTTGTATAAATCACCAAATCATCTTCAGAATCGGCTACGTAGGTAGTGCTTCCTGTGGCTGGGAAGAAGCTCGTAATAATGTTTTCGTTGAAACTCTCTGCTTTGAATGCGAAGCTGGTTTTATCATTGATTTCCTCAATCTCCTTACTTCCATCAAGACTTGTAATTAATCCAGCAGGATACTGAATATAGTAAGCCGTACCAACTTCCCATCCATTGGTAAGAGGGACTTGCACGCGCTTAGGTGTTCCACCATTTGAAAATGTGAATTCAGAGACATCAATGGTCTCAAACACACTATTATCGTCTGCTCGGTATATGGTTATGGCACCACTACCGGCTGCAGTTGTTTCTCCAAAGGTTAGATTGATATAAGGAAAATCTAATAATGCATCTCTTGTGGCACTAGGGAAAGTTGACGATACTTCCAGTGGTTCAGCGTCTAATGCTTTGGTAGTAAAATTCCATGCAGTTTTATCTGAAATTCCTTCATAAACAATGCTGGCATCGTCTTTATTAACTATGGCTCCCCTATCAATCAGCACATAATATTCTGTATTATTTTCCAGGGTGAGATCAGCAGAAGAGATATACAATGCTCCTGATCTCAAGGTTTCCATTGGACCAGCAAAGTCTAAATTCTCAACAATGGTGATGTTCTTAAGCTGATCTCCACCTGAGGCCTGACCGTTGAAAACTTGTATTGAACCGATGGTTTCCGTAGCCAAATCATATTCTACTACTGGGCTGTCATCGCTGGCTTTGTAAATACCGACTGTACCCGAAGTCCCAGCACCAATAAGACCTCCAAAGTTGATTCTTAACGGATTATCAATGATTACACTATTAAAAGTAGGATTGAGTAAAATATCAGTCTCTACTTCTACAGCGCCATTCGTTGGGCTAAAGGAAGTATGGGTGAAGGTTGGATCCGCTGCCTCTCCTACAGTAAACGACCATACAGTAGGGTTGCTGATGGTATAAGGTGCTCCATCACCGGCTCTGCTGATATGATTATCAGTTATTAGGATGTAATACTCCTGCCCATCGACTAGCTGTACTCCACCGTCTGCTGTTGTTTTTATAAAAGCAACATTGAGCGTTTTATTCTCATTGGAAAGATTAGCAAAGTAGGTGCCTGTTCCCGGTATGGTGTTGGCTCCCAACAACTCATCGTTAGATGCATTATAGATTTGAATAAGCCCTGATTGTGCTGTAGTTTCTACAGAAACGGCCTCCTCAAAATTGATTTGAAAATTATTGCCACTACTGTTTAGTTCTGCAGAAACCCCGGTTGCACCACTTTCTGGGAAGAAACTGTCTATTTCTACAGAGGTAGCATCAATAATGGTAAAGCTCCAAGCGGTTTTGTCTGTAATTCCTTCAAATATTCCACCATCAGTACTTGTAAAACCTGCTTCTGGAATAATTATGTAGTAATCTGTACCGAATTCGAAGTTAGCACCTCCTAGAGAGATGGTAGCAGTGTTGTTTGAAATATTGACAGCGTTTGAATTAGCTCCAATAGTCGTCAGTAGTTGATCATCAGAGGAGCTTCTCACCTCTATATTACCTGTACCTTTTTCTATAGCCTTGTCAAAAGTGATTGTCGGCACAGCAGCTCCGGCCACATCTATTTCATCATCTGCTGGTGACAATGCTGTGATAACAGGTGGGTCTGCGGGTGCTTCTGTTACTGATATCGTTCCTGTATTTGAAAAACCTGCACATTCAATACCTGATACCTCAACGAAATAGACCGTTTCATTCAGATCTTCTGTCAGAGCACTCAGCGTAAGCTGGTTAGTTGTGGCACCTTGTATTTTGTTATTGGCATTATCATTATCTGTCAAGATCCTAGATGGAATAAAATCATAAAGCTTCTTTTTCGATGTCAAAAAGGATATGGAACCGTCTGGGTTTTCAATAAAATCTCTGGTGAAAGATTCACCTAAACTCACCAATCCCAACTTATGCCACTTGTCACCTTCGGTGCTTAAATAGGCTTCACTTCCGTCATGTACCAACAGAAGGCCGTTTGAGGTTTTTAGGAAAGCCGATGCTTTTCCTGATGTTGAACCCCCCAATGATATTTTCACCCAATTGGCCCCCATATCATCGGACTTGTAAAACCCATCAGGTGATCTTAAAAATACTCCTGAATCTCCAAATTCTACTAATGCTACACGAGTTGAACTGGTTTGATCAGGCGAAACCCTTGCATTTTTACTCCAAGAAATACCTCCATCAATAGATACGAGTACAGATTTTCTCGTGGTTAGTGCCATTCTATTATCGCTCAGGGCAAAAGCAAAAAACTCATTGGCACTGCCGGCAGTATCTTCGGTGTCACCATTGTATTCGTAAAACAAAGTCCAGCTCTCACCAAGATCACTAGAAGTATAAATTTTATTTTTTGTGGTTAAATAGAGTTGAGAACCTGACTTTTGAAGGTATTTATAAATTCCAGATGGCAAACCTTTTCGCTCTGTTGCATTTCCATTTTTTGGCAAAAGCGACCAGGTGGCACCTCCGTCAACTGATTTATAAAAACCATAGTTACCTGCAATGATAAAGATACCAGACTCATCAACGATCATTGAGCTAAAAGACAGCTGGCTGGTGTTGCCATTTGCAAACACCTCTCTATCTATAAATTGAACATCAGCACCATCAACGATATAAAGTCCGACATCCCTAACATGTGCGTAAAATTTACCGTCATATTTTGTCAATAAACTTACACTACCTTCAATTTGCACAGCTAAGTCTATGTTCAATTCAACAGATGGGTCTATAGAATACCATTGATAGCTTGCACCTGCTCTTTCAGAAACTGAGAGTGCAGCATTGCCTCCGATAACCACTGTCTGATCTGAAGGTGCATTCAGAACTATTGGCTCACATGTAACTGAAAGCGTAACCGAATCAGAAGTCTCTTCACAATCTCCTTTGGTGACAACTACAAAGTATTCGGTTTGGTCGAAGTCTTCGGTGAGGTTGCTGATGGTGAGTTCTCTTGTATTAGCTCCAGCAATGAAATTACTTATCGACTCTCCTTGGCTATTTGATAAAGTTATATTGCCAAAGATTGAAATACCTGCTGTTGTACCTGCAAATATCTGACCTGATTGAGCAAAAACAGAATTGACCTGACTGGAATTCGCAAAACCATTTGTATTTGCAGTTGTGGTTTCCCAGTTGAAACCACCATCCGATGAAATGGACAAACCACTATTTGTACCCACATATACCATTTCACCTTCAGCATAAACAGAATAGTGATCGAAGCCGCCAGAAAAACCATTTTCAAACCTATTTACCGTTCTCCAGTTCAACCCACCATCTGATGAAATTGATGCACCTCCACCAGATGTTCCGACATAAACCATATCTCCTTCTGCAAAGACCGCTGGGATGGTGTTATTATTAGGGTTTGGACTTATGGTATTCCAATTTACTCCCCCATCAGTTGAGATGGATAAACCTCCATTGAATGTACCTGCATATACTTTATCACCATCAGCATAAATGGAAAGAACACTACCGTTTGCAAAGCCATTTACTCCGGATTGTGTGGTCGTCCAATTTGCTCCTCCATCGGTAGAAATGGATATACCCTCAGCCATTCCAGCATAGACAGTATTTCCTCCCGCAAAGACTGAATTGACTTCAACCACATTACCCGCTAAGGCATTGGCAACACTAAAACCATTTTCACCTCTACCGGTGGCTGTCCAACTATTACCGCCATCTGTGGAAATAGAGATTCCTGCTGTTGTACCTACATAGATATTATCGCCTTGAGCATAGACTGAGTTAACCACACTACTAGTCCCAAATCCATTTTGATCACGTTCAGTTGTTGTCCAGTTACTTCCTCCATCGGTAGATATCGCTAAACCAGCTCCTGTCCCCGCATATAATTTGTCACCTTCTACAAAAATTGTATTAATGTTCGCTGTATTCGGAAAACCATCTTGACCTGATGGTAAGGTATTCCATGCATCTTCTCCTTTTTCAAACCACTGATAGCTAGCTCCATCCACTTCAGGCACTGAGAAAGTAGCACTTTGACCTAAATATCCGGTTTCATCTTCTGGCTGAGTAAGCACCAAAGGCTCACATTCTGTATGGAAAGACCAGAAATCTTTGTCGGTAATGGCGAGGTTACCGGCATTACTTCCATCGACCACAATGCCTGCATCGAGTGTAACATAATATTGAGTAGCGTAATCCAAAGTAATTTCCGGGCTAAGCCATACCAAACTTCCATCAATTGACAGTTCAGCAGAAGAAAAAGTTTGCACCAATTCATCATTGGCGTAATTGAAAATTTCAAGGTTGCCAGTTCCTCTTGAAACATTTCTGCTAAACTCCATGAGGAGTCCGGTATTGATCTTAACATCTGTTTTCCCATCTGAAGGTGAGATGTAGTAAACAATGGGGACGTCTAAAACCGTAAGTGTAACATCATCTGACTGCTGATCACAACCATCTTTAGAGACCACTACATAGTATTGAAGCTGATCTTGATCAAGTGTTAGATCACTAAGGGTTAACTCTCTAGTAGTTACTCCAGAGTTACTAGATCCACTCTGCTCAGCCTGTTCGTTAGCACTAAGTTCAACTAGGGTATTGAATCGATATAAATTACCAGAATTGTCTCCTGCATAAATTGCAGCGCTATTGCCAGCAAGGCCAAAGATCAATTTATTCTCAAGTAAAATAGTCCATGTTGCTCCTTGATCTTGAGACAAGAACAAACCATCATTAGTACCTGCATATAAGTTACCATCTACAGATATTAAGGTTCTGACTGTTTCAGAATCTGGATACCCATCTAATAATATTGCCGTGTTAGTCCAGGTTTCACCCCCATCTCTTGAAATAACCAAGCCTGATGTTTGAGTTCCTACATAGATATTATCTCCATTTGCATAAACTGATAATGCCTTTTCTCCAGCTGGAAATCCATCTTCTCCCGGTACTGTGCTTTGCCAGTTTATTCCGCCATCTTCTGATACTGTAATTCCTCCATCTGTTGCGGCATAAATTTTATTACCATCACCAAAAATATCGTTCACTTTTCTGGTATCTGGAAAGCCGTTCTGATTCGTGGTTATGGTGGTGAAGGTTTGACCGTCATCAGAACTAATGGAAATCCCATTATCAGTTGCTACATAAAGTGTTCGACCGATGATTGTAACAAACTGAGGATTGTTAGAATTAGCAAAACCATTATCTCGAGCTGTTATATTTGACCAGTTTTGACCTGCATCTAATGAAACAGAGAGTCCACCATTATTACCGTGACCTACAAAATACTTATCACCATCTACTGCAAATCCAGCAATAATATTATTCACTAAGCCTGAAGATTGATCGAGCGTGGCCCAAGTTTGTCCTTCGTCTGTTGAAACGGCCAAACCTCCACGGGTAGAAATATAAAGCTTAGAATCATCTACCAGAATATCTGAGATCAAACCAGGTGCTTGAGGAAAGCCTTGTTCACCATTCCCAAAATCTTCTGCTTCAACCTCAAGATTTTTCTCAAACCATTGGTAAGTAGCCCCTTCTACTTCTTGAACACTAAAAGTTACACTGCCAGTAACGCCTGCAGTTAGATCAGACGGTTGCGTTGGGATTAGATTGGTGTAGCTCAAGCTAAATTCATCTGTTCTTTGGAATAGCGGAGTTCCGTAGGTTACGCTGTAGTTGGTGGTTCCTTCATCTATGGTAATGTTTCCAGTAGCATCTGTATCGAACTCAGTGCCTTCTTTCTTCCAGGAGAAGATGTAGTTGTTTGTGGCATCATAATCAGTCAGCTCGGCTTCTTCTGTAGTGACAAAAATAGAATTGTGAGAAGCAAGGCCATCATTGCCGTTGGCGGTCAAATCCAACAAACGGTTGTCTACGATATTTTTAAAAGTACCATAAGAGGCTACAAGGTTAGCAGCATTGTGGGCAGGTGCTACTGCCATTAATGCGTTCACTTCTTCTTCAGAAAGTACCTTGTTCCAAACCGTAATTTCCGCCAGTTTTCCATCAAGATATCCTCCTGTACCGTTCTCTTCGTAGCGCTGTCCGAGTGAAACTAAGTTTCCGGCAGAAACAGGCATCTCTTTAGTGAATGTCTCCTCTTCTACCCCATTGATGTAGATTTTACCCTCAAAAGTACTGGCATCGTAGGTGTAGCCCACATAATACCAAGTGTCATTGGTAATGGTTGTGGATGACGCATAGCTGTTGTTTCCATCCCAAAGAGTAACTTTCTCAGAGGCGTTGATATACAGGTTAGTAACAGCATTGAAACCATCATCGCTCATAATAGACAGAAGTTGGTCTACATCCCCTGATGCAACGTTACTCTCTTTATTAACCCACATAAAAATGGAACGACTTGTACCTGCCAAATCATCGGCAAGTGAATTGACTTCTATATAGTTGCTCTCCGTTTCCTCAAAATCCAGATAGTTAACAGTATTGGCACCAACCGCTTTGGTAATTGCATCATCAGAACAAAGAGTCTCGTCAGCAATTAGGTCTACTGTTGTCGCATTGGTGTTAGTAGTCAGTGTCCAAGAATCTGAGCTTTGAATAAAGCTTCTGGTTGCAATGAATTCATAACTTCCTGTGGCTACATCAAATGTATAAGCTGGTGCAGTTGAAACTTCGGAACCGTCTTTTTTCCATGAGATATTTTCGTACCAGTCGATAGCGTTGAAGCCAGTTACGGACTGTACATTTTTGAAGTCAACAATAAAACTGTTCATCATTACTCCATCATTCCCTTTACCTGAATGGTCTTTGAGCACAGCAGTGTCGTCATCGCAATCACCAAATACGGAGTAATATCCTACCAGATTAGCATATTTAGGGTGTCCGTTGTTGATTTTAGCCTGCATGGATTCTCGGATTTCCGCTCCATTTAATACCTCATTCCATATAGATATCTCAGCCATATCTCCGTTCATGTGGTCAGAATCGTTGGCATTATCAAACTCTTGGCCGAGTGAGTACTGACTGTCATTGGCTGTAGATTGATTGTCTTTGAATCTGTCATTTTCAATTCCATCGACATAAATCACTGTCTCAGTAGTGGCTGCATGATAAGTATAACCTACATAATGCCATTGCCCATCACCCATATCAAATGAGGCAGACTGGTTATCACTGCCATCGAATAATTCGAGGTTTTCACCGTCATTGTCTATTTTGAACAGGGCAACATTTCCACCTGAAGCTGTATTAATGGCGAATAAGGTTTGATCATCAGAAACCACATCGGCTTCTGACTTTACCCACATAAACACCGAGCGGTTGGTGCCATCAAGATCATCCTGAAGGGCGTTCATATTCACCCAGTAGTCTTGAGATTTGTCAAAAGAAAGCACACCTGTAGCGTTGGTGCTGGCTTGGTAGGTTACTGAGCCAGATGCGGCAATTGTAGCATTGACATATACATCCGAGACAATATCGGTACGGTCGAAAGTGACATTGTAGTAAGTTTTAACCGTTCCAGAAATCGACTCATAACTTCCATTTTCAGAAACCAAAGAACCATTAGGAACCTGATATATGTTTGAATCACAAACTGAAACATCCTGAACTTCGCAAGTAAAGCCATCTTCGCAAGATACAATGCCAACTTCCTTAGTGGCTGCTGTTCCAAATGAGATTCCATCACTTGGTGTAATCTCAACTTTCAGAGCCAAACCTAATTGATTAGCTGTGGGGGTAAAGTTTATACTGATAGCACCGTTTATAGCTACATCATCTGCATACCATTGAAATGTGCTACCAGACTCAGTATCATCATCCGAGTCGTTAAACGTATAACTGGCCGTTATTTCCTGTCCAATTTGAGGAATTCCGGACAATTGAATGTTGGTTATAGATGGTGGTGTGTTTGCTGGGCTACATTCCTCTCGTCCACTTCGCCCGCTGGTAATTTCTATTGAAAAACAACCAAAACCAGGATTATTAGGGTCGCCAGTACTACCTCCTGTCCAAGTTCCACAAGTAGGGAATTCGCCATCATATGGGCTATTATTATAAATTGTTGTGCCGTTTGCTAAAACCCAAAACTGCTTATTATTTCTTCTAATTTCATAGCCATCCAAAGACTCATGCTCATAGATTCCAAATCCATCGCTGTCTTCATCTCTTTTGATGTAAGTCCCCGAAAAATCTGTTCCGTTACATGCAGTTGGAGAACCATTGACCTCCACCTTAACCCGAGTCTGGCCATATGATATGAAACCAGCAGCAAAGAATAGCAGGGTAATTAGAATAAGCTTAAGACTAAATGAGTTTTTCATATAAGCATTGTTTGGGTATAAGTATTCAAAGCGAATAAAGCTCATGCCTCCCTCGCGTGAAATTTTATGTTCTGAACTAGTGCTGGCTTGTTCTGAAAGTGTGGATGGTTGTTAAAACCTATTTGGGAATTCCTAACTAAATGAACCCTTGAAAAGGCTGTTCGAAGTAGGTTTACGGTTTGAGGTTATCCGAAAAACGGATGTGTGATGTTAGTGAATAGATAAGATTGAAACCTGAAATTGTTCTGAAGGGGTGGATTTTTGTTCTGAAACCTTCCAGTGTTAGTTATGCTAAACTTGTTTCAGCATCTCAATGTAGAGACCCTTAAACAAGTCCAGGGTGGCGTGCTAAATAGGTGTTACTCTACTCAGGTTTTCTTTAGCGCGTGGTCATAGTAGTTCATTGGTTTAGCCACTTAGAATAGCCAAAGAGCGTTACTTTGGTTTACCTCAGAATATTCAGTTAAGGGATTACACTGATGACATCCAGCTCAGGTATCTTCAAAAATTGTTGATCAGCCGTTAACAGTCGGCAATTGAGGTAAACAGCTGTGGCAGCTATGATGGAATCAGGCAACTTCAAACCATAAAGCTTTCTGATTCTTTTAGTTTCTCTTTTAACGCCATCGTTTAGACCAATAACATTCATATCACTAATGAAGGAGTTAATCACAAATTCTTCTTTGGGAGTAATTTTGGGGAAACTCAATAGTTCAAGTTCAGATATTACGGACAGAAATGTATAGCGGCCATGCACCTTCTCTGCAAATTCACGATTTCCATTTAGAATATAGATGATGAAATTGGTATCGACTAAAACACGGTCTTCATAGTTTACCATTCACCCCTCCATTTTCTTTGAAGCTCAAGACCATCTTCCTTTATGCCTAGTAAGCCACAGTATTGAAACGCATCTAATTTTTTCAATGGTTTTGAGTGAACTGAAACTTCTCCATAAACAGATTCAGGTTCATTAATAGTCAAAGACTTTATTTGCGCAGAATAAAAAATAGATGATTCAGCCAAATCAAGTGAATCGGCAATTCTCTGCTTAACCGAAGGTTCGAGTATGTCTTTACCTAGCCAAAGGGTGATAGTGTTTGGGTGAACCGCCAACCTTTCAGCCAGTTCCTTTTTCTTGATGCCCAACTCTTTCAACTTCTGCTCTAATTGTTTTCCGTGACTCATTCTTCTAAAGTTGAGAATAAAACCAACATAATCACAGTGATTTCACAATGATTTTAAAGGAATCTTTGAAATTTTATTGGCCTGATCAATAAGCTTACTCCACCCGAATTTTCTTCAGTAGATCATCTCGGTAGTTTTTACCGATTGGGATTTGTTCTCCATCAATCATCACATAAGCCGAGTTGATGGCATCCATGTGATCTACATTGATGGTGAAACTGCGGTGGGTACGGTAGAAATTTTTGGGAAGTCTTTCTGAAAAATCTGTTAGGCTGCCTCGTATCAAGTGCTTTTGACCATCCGTTGTGTATACTTCTATATACACATGGTCACTCTTTAGGTAGCGAATATTTTTGAGCTTAATTTTATGAAACAGATTTTTCTCTTTCACAAAAATGGCATCCTTAATCAGTAAATCTTCATCAAAACTTTTCTTGTTTCCCTTACTCTCCGCATAATTATGAAGTGCTAATTCTACAGAAGTATAGAGGTCATCTTTTTTAAAGGGCTTGACCAAATAAGCAGGCGGATTTAGTTTTTTCACCCTTTCAATGGTTCCAGCATCTGCGTTTGAAGTGAGGAAAATAAAAGGAAAATCGTACTGCTCTTTAATAGTCCATGCTAAATCTACCCCGTCTTTTTTACCTCCCAACTGAATATCTAAAATGGCCATATCTGGGCGCTCAGCCTCAATGGTCTCCAAAGCCTCTTCATAATTGATAGCAGGCTCTAAAACTTCATAGCCCAGATCTTCTAGTATCAAGCAGATGTTATCCGCTATCACCATTTCATCTTCTACTACGAGTATTTTTACTTTGCTCATTTTTAGATTGCCTTGCGCTGTAAGGTGTCGGTGAAGTTAATAACAAATTTTGCCCCCCCAATATTCGAATACTCTACATTTCCATAAAGCTGCTTTGCCAATCTTCTCACTAACCTTAAACCAAGGCTTTTAGCCTTTTGAAAATCAAATGAGTCGGGCAAACCGCCACCATTATCTTCTACAATCAATTGATGTTTGCCTTCGCCCAATGAATTAATAGAGACGGAAAGTGCTCCTTGCTCTTCTCCATTGAAGGCATATTTGTATGCATTTGAAATCAATTCGTTCAAAATTAAGCCTAGTGGAATTGCCGTATCGATATCAAAATCGGATGCTCCTTTCCCATTCACTACAGTTTTCACGTCAGACTGCTTATTATAAATAGTGCTCAATTCTCCAATCAACACATTTGCATAATCTTCAAAATTGATTGTTGCCAAGTTCTCATTTTGATAAAGTTTTTGGTGAATCAGGGCCATTGCCTTCACCCTATTTTGACCTTCCATAAAAGTAGAAAGCGTTCCTTCATCTTCTATACCTCTCGACTGCAAATCGAGCAAACTTGAAACTACTTGCAGGTTATTCTTTACTCTGTGGTGAATCTCTTTTAATAGCAGTTCTTTCTCTTCTAATGACTTCTCAACTCTAGCGTTGGCCTTTTTGAGCTTCAATCTATTGCGTTGAATAATCAGCGAAATGGAAACAATCAAGATTAACACCAGCATAGCACCAGCAATTAAGTATCGTTGCTGTTTGAGTTGGGCGGTTTGTCTCTTCTGAGTTTCTTGAAGTAAGGCATTTTCACCTGATATTTTTTCAGTCTCAAACTCAGTGGTCATTCTGGCAATGGCGTCCGTACGTGCCTGATTATTGATTTCATCTGACAATTCCCTGGAAATTTGACTATACATGAACGCTTCTTCAAACCTACCAAGCTTTGAATTCGCCACGGCCAAGACCTCGGCCATTTTCAGTTTCACATTTCCAGAATTAACGCTATCAGCTAAATGCCAGCCTCTTTCAGCATAGGGAAGTGCTTCTCTGTAAAGCTTGTTTTTTTCATTTGTTAAATCGAAATAGACGGAATCAGCTAACAGTAGCTTTGCTTCAACCAAAGTGCCCAATACATCTCCTGTTGACGAAGGGGCATAGCCTTCAGGAATCGTCTTCACTGCTTCTAATGCATACTCATGATACTTCCTATAGTCGCCTCTTTGTTTTTCAATCCAGGCTATATTATTGTAATAATCAACCTTAGAGAACCCCAGCTGTTTCTGATATCCCCAGGCATCTGTAAACGATTGGAAAGCAGCATCAAGACTGTCTTGCTTTATCAGCACTTGGCCAATATTGGTGTAAGTGAGTGCTATGCCCCGCGTATGATTGATCAGTTTAAGTTTAGCCTGCGAGGCTTTCATATATTCTTTTGCCTTCTCATACTCACCTTGCTCTTTGAGTACGAGGCCATAATTAAGATAAGGAGCGTAGATTTTGGCGGTATCACCCGTTGACTTACTATATCTTATGGCTCCTAAAAGACGTTCTGCAGCTTTATCTAAATGTCTGAGATAGTAACTATTTAAGCCTGAAGAGCTATAACTTGTGGCCATATGATAGTCGGTTCCATTTGCCAGATTTCTTTCAATGATTTGATCGAAATGGTACACAGCACTATCGTACATAGAGAAATTACTGTAATGAGTTGCTAAGTTATTTTCTGCATTGGCTAGGTCTTCTAACAAGCCCTCTTCTTGATAAATAGACATCGCCATTTTTAGATTCTTGATCAGTTGATCTCTATCTCTTTTAGCCAAGTAATAGGCAAAACCCATATTTTCTAGAACAAGCCCTTCAAACCTTGGAAATTCCTTTAAACTTGAAGAGCGAGATAATTGTAGTGCCCTTTGATAATAAAATAGTGCGGAATCGAAGTCAGTATTTTCAAAAGCCATCCCCAACCCAATATCAATTCTTACGGAAGTTGTATCATGGTTTGCGACAAGCCTAGCTTCTATAAGTGAGTCTATCTTTGTCTGAGCGCTAACAACTGGACACATCAACAAAATGCTTATACAAAAAATGAATCTAATATAAGCCAAGGTGAAATTTCGCATTGATCTAGCGGACTAATTAAGGTTTGTTGAGCAGACTAAAATACAACTCATTTCTGAAAATGAAGCCTTTTCTTTTATAACCCACGACTAAAGCTAATCGTCAAACATACACTCACTTTTGGATTTTCTCTCAGGTATCTTTACTACTCTGCCGAGCAAACATAAACATTGTAATTATTCAGCTATCTAAAATAAAAATAGACATAAGGCACACCAGAAATAGGTTGCCAATCTTTTCCCCTTTTATCAATCTAGCTCTCAATCATTCATGATAAATGGTATTAACAAGATTGATATTTACCATAAACATCAAACTCATTTTTCCATAATGTATCAATCGCTATTTTAGAATCTAAAACTATATTCTGATGCATAAATTGGCCTTACTATTTCTTGTTTTTGCTGTTCTCGGCTGTACTAACAAAGCCAAAAAATTCACCCCTGAAGAGCTTCCTATTATAATTCTTACCAAAGGAAATACTTGGATTGAAGGAATGGATTCAAAGCAAGATCGTAATCTATTGGACAATGGGGTAAAGGATTGGACCCCAAATGAAGCAAACGCCAAAACCTACTTTTATACGACCGAAATAGGCGAAATCAAAATCGGTATGTTAGCAAAAGCTGATAAGCCCACTACGCTAAAGGTAAATTTTAATGGTAAATCACAAAGTGTAAAAATCTCCAATACTGAACTCGAACTAGTCTCAATTGGCAGTTTTAATATCGAAAACTCAGGTTATCATACGCTCGAAATCACTGGAGATGACAATTCATCATCTATAGATATTTCAGAAATAATGATTGGCGGGGCTGCTACGGAAGGCAAGGTCTATTTCGCCAAAGATGATTTCTATTGGGGTAGAAGGGGCCCTTCTGTTCACCTTACTTATCAAGTGCCAGAAGAAGCTTCAGATGTTCTTTACTTCTATAATGAAATTAATGTAGCCGAAGGCGAAGATGTATTGGGCAGTTATTTTATGGCCAATGGCTTTGCAGAAGGTTACTTTGGTATGCAAGTGAATGGCGCTGACGAAAGAAGAATTCTCTTCTCAGTTTGGAGTCCGTTCAAAACTGATAACCCGAAAGACATTCCTGAAGACCAACAGATCAAAATGCTGAAAAAAGGCGAAGGTGTTTATACAGGTGAGTTTGGTAATGAAGGTTCAGGCGGACAGAGTTACCGCAAATACATGTGGAAGACTGGAACGAGCTATCGCTTTCTTTTAAAAGCAGAACCAGCAGGAAATAACAATACGGACTACACTGCCTATTTCTTTGCTCCTGAAATTGCTAAGTGGGAATTGATTGCTTCTTTCAGAAGACCTAAAACCAATACTTATGTAAAAAGGCCTCATTCATTTTTAGAGAACTTCCACACCGAAACGGGCAATCAAACGCGCAAAGGACTCTACTCAAACCAATGGGTGTACGACACCAAAGGCAACTGGCATGAAATGACCACCGCGAAGTTTACCGCTGATGCTACGGCTAGAAAAGAATCCAGAATGGACTATGCTGGTGGAGCGGAAGGTACTTCCTTCTTTATGCAAAACTGCGGCTTCTTTACAGGCTGGACTACCATTGACAGCATGATTGAACGTAAACCATTGGGCCTTGCTCCTAATATTGATTTTAGCTTGTTGCCTTAAAATTAGGGTATAAAAAAAGGGCTTAATAAGCCCTTCCTTCTTTTCCTTCATAGAAATTCATGAATGATTTATTCACAACTCGATGACCACCTGGCGTTGGGTAATTACCAGTGAAATACCAGTCGCCAGCATTATTAGGGCAAGCCTTATGTAAGTTTTCAACGGTTTGATAAACCACTTCCAATTCAGCCTTCATGCCTTTAGGCCGAACAATCTCAGTGATCTTAGCTGAAATTTCATCATCGGTAAATTGATCGTATAAGCTCTGAGCGTAGTTAATCTGATCTGCCGTATTGATATTTTTGGAAGCTAATTCATATGCCTTTTGAAGTTCCTTATGGTCTTTACCATATTTTTCCTCCAACAAAAGAAGCATGGCTCTAAAAGCCACAAACTCTTTCATTTTCGACATATCTATTCCGTAGCAGTCTGGGTAACGAATTTGAGGTGCTGACGAAACAATAACAATCTTTTTAGGCTCAAGTAAATCAAGCATTTTTAATATGCTTTTCTCCAACGTAGTTCCCCTAACAATCGAATCATCTACCACAACAATCGTATCGACATTCTTCCTAATTACCTCATAGGTAGTATCGTAAACGCTGGCTACCAACTGATCTCGGCTTTCATCACTCGCAATAAAAGTCCTCAGTTTGGCATCCTTAATCACCAGTTTTTCTACTCTCGGCTGAAAGCTTAAAAGTTCTTCAACATCGTCAATATGCGGTTTTCCATCAATAATAATGTCCTTCCTTTTACGAAGAAGATATTGATCTACTCCCTGCATCATACCTAGGAAAGAAATTTCGGCAGTATTAGGGATGTATGAGAAAACTGTATTTTTCAGGTCGAAGTTAACGGCCTTTAATATTTGAGGAATTAATAGCTTCCCAAGCTCCTTTCTTTCGCGATAAATATCTGGATCGGTACCTTTTGAGAAATATATCCTTTCAAATGAACAAGCCTTAAGTTCACGCTTCTTCATAATCGGCACTTCATCCCATTCACCATCCTTGTGCACAATCAGTGCATGGCCCGGTTCTACTTCAGAAATGTCGGAATAGTTTACGTTGAAAGCCGCTTTGATTGCCTGCTTTTCAGAGGCCACCACGATCACTTCATCATCAATGTACTTGAAAGCTGGACGAATTCCATTTGGATCGCGCACTACAAAAGATGCTCCGTGCCCTAACAAACCTACCATGGCGTAACCACCATCAAAATCTTTGAACGAACGTTTCAGCACGCGCTGAATATTCAATTCATTTTCTATAATCTCGGTAATTTCAGCGTTGCTCTTTTTCTTTTTGTACTTATCGAAAATGCGCTGATTTTCCTCGTCCATAAAGTGACCGATTTTTTCCATTACAGTAACGGTATCGGTTTTTTCTTTGGGGTGCTGGCCGAGGCTGACAAGTAGGTCGAAGAGCTCGTCTACGTTTGTCATATTGAAGTTACCTGCCATTACAAGGTTACGGCTTCTCCAATTATTCTGTCTTAAAAACGGATGGCAACTTTCAATGCTGTTTTTGCCATGCGTTCCATACCTAAGATGACCCAACCAAAGCTCTCCTGTAAAGCCCATGTTGTTTTTTAGCCACTGTGCATCTTTAGGATTATAGCCTTCCTTTTTCTGCGCCTTTTCGAATTTCTTGGTGATTTTTCCGAAAATGTTCGTGATCGGTTGCTGACCAATGGTTCGGTAACGGCTTATATATCGAATTCCTGGATCTACCCCAAGCTTGATGTTCGCAACTCCAACCCCGTCTTGACCACGGTTGGCTTGTTTTTGCATCATGATGTAAAGCTTGCTTATGGCGTAGGTGGCTGAGCCATACTTATCGATATAGTATTGGAGGGGTTTTCTGAGACGGATTTTAGCAATCCCGCACTCGTGTTTAATCTGTTCGCTCATTTAGTCGATTCAAAGGGCAAAGTTAATACTATTCAAAACGTTCAACAACCAATCTGATTTAAAGAATAACAATAACAGGGGCAAAACTAAAATAGTGCCCAAAATTTTGTCGGTCAAATTGCCAGTTCGCTCGCCCAAAACTTCTTTACCACTTTTGAAAAACATATAATAAGGTATTTTCAGGTAGAAGAATAGCGAAACCACGGTATTCAACAAGCCGAAAATAAAAACCCAAAGTAAAATACTAGAACCTTCAATTTGCCATGCTTCCCAAAGGCTAGAAAAAACATAAAGCTTCGCATTAAAACCTGCCATAGGCGGAAGTCCTGTCAGCGAAATCATGACTATAAGAAGTAAAGCGCCTAAATACGGCACGGTCAAACCCATTCCTTTAAATACATCAAAAGAAGTTTTGCCCTCATTGTTTTCGAATAATTGTACCAAGTAGAAAGCCCCGAAATTCATTAACAGATAGATACTTCCGTAGAACAAAGCAGAGGTTGATCCACTTTCAGAAAAAGCTAAAATCCCCACCAAGAGAAAACCTGCGTGGGCAATGGAAGAATAAGCCAACATTCGTTTTACATCTTTTTGCCATAAGGCGGAAAAATTACCCACCGTCATACTGGCAATGGCAATAATACCTAACCATAACTGCCAATCAATTATGGCTACATCAAGGTTTGCCACAAAGCGGAACAAAATGGCCAAAGCCGCAAGTTTTGGTAACGAAGAGAAAATAGCCACAATAGGTGTTGGGCTGGCCTCATATACATCGGGTGACCAAATATGAAAAGGGAAGGCGCCTAGTTTGAAAACAAAGCCACCAATCGTCATTATTAAAGCCAATGAAAGCGGAAATATTGCCACCTCAGAAATTCCCTCTGCAAAGGCATTTGAAGTAAAGTCTAAGGTGCCAGTAAAGCCATACAACCAGCTCATTCCGTAAATCATTACCGCAGAAGCCACAGCACCAAACAGCAAATATTTCATAGCTGCTTCAGAATTCCTTTTGCTTTTGAAAAGCCCCGTAAGCACGTAAGAACAGATAGAAACCAGTTCGATGGCCACATAAACTATTAAAAAATTAATGGACATAGTCATCAAGAAAGTGCCCAAAACCAAGCCGAAGAACAGCAATAAGGTCTCGCTTGATTTAAAGAATTTCTCCTTTTGCTTAGAGCGAAGCATCATCGCCAAACCGATCAGTCCGCCAATACTAAAAAGAGCTTTCAAGTAAATGGCGGCTCCATCCAAACGGATCATTCCGCCCATAAGGGTTCTATCTCCTCCAACATTTCCCCAATCAGCAATAAGTAAAGCCAAGGAGAAAGCCAGACCCGCAAAAGCAATGGCAGCCAAACCAACAGATTTGTTTTCTTTGAAAATCAAGTCATAAATCAACAAAAGCACTGCGGTGATGACCAAGGTGATTTCTGGCGCTAACCAAGCAATATCAGCCGAAATGCCTTGAATTTGCTCTTTCAGCCCGAGTGCCATATTGGATTGAAGCAACATCATTCAACCGAAATGATTAAAAGTTGCGTAAAGCCTTCCACTGAATTATTGATGAGATCGAGCAAAGTGGCTGGATAAATACCGAACCAAATGATCAGGATTACCAATGGAACCAACATTACATATTCTCTGGCATTCAAATCCACCAAAGTCTCTCTCCAAGCCTTATCTTTCACCCAAAACTTACCAAAAAACATTCGCTGGAGTGTCCACAAATAATAGCCTGCGCCTAATACTAAACCTAAAGTAGCCACTACTGGCATCCAATATGGAATGGCGCCAATTACAGTTGAAGATTTAAACGCTCCGATAAACACCATCAGTTCGGCAATAAAGCCCGAGAAGCCCGGCAAGCCCAATGAGGCAAAGAAAGCAATGGTAATCAAAATGGTAAATTTCGGCATTTTAGAAGCCAAGCCGCCATAGTTTTCGATTCCACGGTCATGAGTTCTGTCGTATAAAACGCCCACCAAAAGGAAGAGCATACTTGAAATTAATCCGTGACTGAACATTTGATAAATCGCGCCAGTGACACCCTCCACTGTCATGGCGGCTAAACCTAGTAGCACAAAGCCCATATGAGAAACGGAACTGTAAGCGATCAATCGCTTTAAATCTTTTTGCGCCAAAGCATTCATTGCGCCATACAAAATGGAGAACAAGCCAAAAAAGCCGATCAGCCAAGCGTAGTGAAAAGCACTATCGGGGAAGAAACTAAAGGCCGTTCGGATGATTCCGTAGCCGCCAATTTTCAATAGAATTCCTGCCAGCACTACCGAGACTGCGGTTGGCGCTTCTACGTGTGCATCGGGTAGCCAAGTGTGGAATGGAAAAGCCGGAAGCTTAATCGCAAAACCGATCAACAAAGCTAAAAACGCCATCCATCGGGCAGATTGGCCGAAGATTTCACCATAACTGTTCTTGCCTAAAAATGAATCAGGCAGGTAGTTAGCGTCATCCGCCATTGAAATCATGTTGAATGACTTCACAATATTTTCACTTTCCATTTGCCCAGATTGCACGGCAAACTGGATACTGCTGATCATGTCCGGAGAAGCCTCAGAAACATTTTCAATCACTCCTGCTTCCATACCCGTTTTTACTGGGTCATAAACCGAGTTGTACAATCCAATCATAACGATCAGGATTAAAATGGAACCGACTAGCGTATAAAGGAAGAATTTAATGGCAGCGTATTCTCTTTTTGGCCCGCCCCAAATTCCGATAAGGAAATACATGGGTAAAAGCATGAACTCGAAAAAGAGGTAAAAAAGGAAGAAATCTAGCGCTACAAAGCAACCCAAAACCGAAGTAGAAAGCAGTAAGTACAATCCAAAATAACCCTTCTGTTTTTGTTTGATTCCGAGGGAAGAAATGGCGCCAATAAAAAGCACAATGGCTGCCAAAAGCAATAAAGACAGGTTTAACCCATCTACCCCAACAAAATAATCAACAGAGAATTTACCGAGAGAACCCAGTTCCACAGAAAACCATTCGGCTTTATCTACCAGCTGAAGCTGATCTTCAGAATTGGTAAGTCCTTCCACCGAAGCATCAAAACTAGTAACTGCCACTACGGATAACACAAGCGTAACCCCCAATGCGCCAAGGGCGACCCATTTGAAGCTACTGGTTTTCGAATGCGGTAAAAGTAAGACCACAAGCGCTCCAAGTAGCGGGGTAAATATGATATAGGTTAAAAGATTTTCTATCATTTCACTAAAATAGAAGCCAAATTAACATGAGTATTAAAAAGGCCAAAGCAGCCATAATATAAGCTTGTATATTGCCCGACTGCACCGAACGTGTCAGTTGCCCAACGCGCCCTGTTGTGTAAGTCGTCAAATGTACGAATCCATCAATGATATTCCTGTCGAACCAAGCAATGAGGTGCGCAAACACCACCTGAAACTTGGCAATAAAGTTGATGAAACCGTCTAAAACCACACGATCGAACCAAGCAATACGCTTCGCCTTCCACAGGATAAATTTCAATATAATCTTTTCGTAAAGCGCATTCTGATACCAATGGTAAAACGAAATTTGAGCAACGAAACCAATTGGTTCGCGCTTCTCCACAAATGAAGCTGAAAATTTTGCTCCTGGCCTGAATAAGAAGTAGGCGATGATAATCCCAGACAATGCCAAACCAATTGAAATAACTACCACTCGGAAGTGTAAATTCTCAAACCATTCATGAGGTAAATCCATAAGATTGAATGCCGCGTAACTTTCCGGTACCAAGAAAATAGGGTCTTGAATTAATTGATAGAACCATGTGTCTTCGGCCTTCATGGTGAAGCCAAAAATCACGCTCAGAGAACCAATGGCCAATAACACCATCGGCAACTTCAAGAAAACATTCCCTTCCTTTAAAGGCTTTAATGCAGTGTTCGTTGGAATAAGCTTTGGCAACCTGAAATCACCTGTAAATACCAAGAAGATCATTCTGAAGGTGTAGAATGCGGTGATTAGCACGGTAGCAAAAGCCAGTACTTCTATAAAATAGAAGCCGCCACCCTTTTCATCAATCCACACTGCGGTGTTCAATAAAATGGCATCTTTTGAAAGGAAGCCAGAAAAACCTGGTAAGCCTGCTAATGCCAATGCGCAAATCAAAAAGCAAATGAAGGTCACTGGCATGTATTTCCGTAATCCACCCATCACGCGCATGTCTTGCGGATTGAAATTGACATCCTTGCCTTCAAGCTGATGCAGTTGATGAATGATGGTGCCAGCACTTAAGAAAAGCCCAGCCTTAAACATGGCATGTGTTACCAAATGGAAAAGTCCAGCGGTATAAGCACCCACGCCCATGGCCAAAACCATATAGCCCAATTGTGAAATCGTGCTGTAGGCCAAAACCTTTTTAATGTCGAATTGTGAGAAAGCTGCAACGGCAGCCATGAAAGCAGTAATGGCACCAACAACGGCTACAACCTCCAATGCCTGAGCATCTAAAATCACAAAGATTCTGGCGATCATAAACACACCAGCAGCCACCATGGTAGCCGCGTGAATCAAAGCAGAAACTGGCGTTGGCCCTTCCATGGCATCGGGAAGCCAGACTTGTAATGGGAATTGAGCCGATTTACCTACAGCCCCACAAAACAGCGCAATTCCTGCTGCACTGAGCCATCGGCCATCGAGACTATTTCTGACCAATTCGCCATTCTTGAAATATTCAGCTACCCAATTTCCATCTTCAATACTGCTGAGTACTGTCAATGATTTTATGCCTTCTAAATCGAATGTTTGAAATTGCGAATAGAGAATCATCAAACCAGTGATGAAACCTAAATCGCCAATGCGGTTCATGATAAAGGCTTTGTTGGCCGCCAAAGAAGCTGATTTCTTTTCGAACCAAAAACCAATAAGCAGGAAAGAAGACAAGCCCACCAGTTCCCAAAAAATGAAAATGAAGAGCAAATCGTAAAACAGAATAATGCCCAACATGGAGAAGGTAAACAGGCCAAGCAAACCAAAATAACGGGACTTGTTCTCATCATGGCGCATATATTCCATGGAAAAGAAATGCACCAACACCGAAATAAAATTAACCACCACCAACATAATCAGCGCCAGTTGGTCGATTAGAAAAGAATAAGTGAGTTGCGTATCGCCAATACTGAACCAGTTGCCGCGAATTGATACTCCCGTAGTGTCCCAATATTGAGAAGCCAGGTAAATGGAAATCAAAAGGTTAACTCCCAATAACAGCGTGGCCCAGACAGGCGCTATTTTCTTTAGAAAAGTGGTTGTGAAAAACGACAGTAACGGAATGGCCATCAAGGCGATGACCCAATAAATCAAAGGATTAAATTCCGTGGTCGATATAATGTCGTTCAAATCAATCATCCTTTCAGTTCATTGATTTTATCCAGATTGGCCGTTTGGAAATGTTGATAGACTTTGATTACGATTGCCAGCGCTACTGCGGCTTCGGCAGCGGCTACGGTAATGACGAAAAGCGCAAAGATCTGGCCTTGCAACTCTACTGCATCAAAACGGCTAAAAGCAACTAAGTTTAAGTTGGCAGCATTCAACATGAGTTCAACACCAATTAAAACAGCAATGGCATTTTTGCGGGTCACCACAACGACCAAACCGATACAGAACAAGGCAGCACCCAGCAGTAAAATCGTATTAAGCGGCATCGGTTCCCTCCTCTCTTGTATTTCCTGCAATGCGCACTGCGCCAATTAAAGCGAGCAAAAGTAAAATGCCTATCACTTCAAAAACTAGCACATAATCCGTCATGATTTTCATTCCTAAATCACGCACACTTGAGGGGGCCGAAGGCGCATTTTTCATCCAACCCATATTGGCAAAATCTGCCATTTCAATGGCTTTGGCCAAAATATAAAATAGTCCGGCCGAGATTAATATGCCAAAGAATTTATTGTACACCTCCGTCTCCACCTTGGCTTGCGATAGACGGTTGGTGAGCATAATGCCAAAAACCATCAAAATGAGAATGCCTCCCACATACACCAAAATTTGGGTAATGGCTACAAATTCGGCACCCAATAAAACGAAAATACCCGCCATTCCAATAAAGGTGGCGATCAGGGCAAATGCCGAGTACAGAATATTCTTCGACAAGAGAATAAACAATGCCGACAGCCCCGTAAGGCCTAAAAACGCATAGAATATGATGTTCTCTATTAGCATCCGTTAATCGTTTGTCTCATTTTTATCTTCATCATCCTTTTTCTTCGGCTGAATTTTTGGCCGCATTATCGGACGAGGTTTTGGCTTCGCTTCTTCCGAGGAGCCTTCCTCCTCTTTCTTCCTCACATGAATTTTAGGTCGAATCACCACACGTTGCACAGGCTTTTCTTCCGAAGTCTCAGCTTTTGGTGCCTCATCTGCTTTAGTCTCTTCCTTTGGATCCTCTGTTTTCTTGGCCTGAATTTTTGGTTTCATCACCACTTTTGGCCTTACTGGCTTAGGTGCATCATCCTTTTTTTCTTCGGTAAAAGTTGTAGCCGTCTTTGGCTTCATTGGCTTAGGCCTGAAAGCTGGTTTTGCTCCTGCAGGTTTTGCAGCCGTTGCTGAAGCTGGCTTACTTTTAGCCAAAGCTGCCATCTTCTCTTTCTCTTCTTCTTTCTTTTTGTTGAACTCGTCTAAAGCCTGTTTTTTCTCCAGAATTTCCAGCGGTGTCATTTCGCCAAAGGCAAAATTATGGTCCGCAAAATCGAAAGCACTGAAATCGTATTCCTTCGTCATGGTGAGGCATTCCGTAGGGCAAACGGTTGTACACAAACCACAGAAGCAGCATTTCGCCATATCAATATCGAATTTGGCGGCATGAATCCGTTTTGGCGTACCATCAGAAGTCTTCCCGATTTCTTCTACGGCCCTTACCGGCTCAATGTCAATACAGTCTACAGGACAAATTTTAGCACACTTGTCACAGACAATGCAATCTTCAATTTCATTGTGAAGCTTATAGCGCCCATTATCGGGCACCGGAATAATTTCTTTAGGGTATTGTGTGGCGAAAATTCCATTCTGTTTCTCGAAGTAATTTTCATCGTCCACATACAATGGATCGCGCTGAATAGTCGCATCCTTCATGTGCTCAAACGTGACTTTGAGCCCTTCTTTCAAGGTTTTTGTAGCAATGGCGATATTTTTCCAGTACTTACTCATATCATCAGCAATCTCCACAAAGCACTCACCAAAACCAAAATTATAGCGCCCGGAGTCAGGTATTTCCAGCTCAAATTCATGAGCTGATCTAGCCTTAATCTAGGGTAAGTCCAACGGATCCAAATTTGCAAACCAACGGTAAGCAAAGCCTTCGACACCAACCAAAATGCACCCCATAAATGTCCTGCAATCGTACCTGGTTCACCACTGGTCCAATCCGCCAAAGCCACAGAGCCAATATTAGGCAGAGGGGTATTCCAACCACCCCAGAATAGTATTGCTCCTAAAAATGAAATCAAGAGCATCATGCCATATTCTGAAAGCATGATCATGGCCCATCTGAAGCCAGAATATTCTACATGAAAACCAGCCACCAATTCTGATTCTGCAATCGGAATATCGAAGGGAGCACGGTTAGCTTCGGCCAATGAAGCAATGAAAAAGATAAGGTAAGCAAAGAAGAAAAATGGAATTCTGAAAATGTTCCAAGTGAGGAAACCGCCAATGTGAGTGGTTTCAACCCCTAAAGCTTTAATGCCGAAAAGGAAGTTCTGAGCATTCGGGTCGATGGCATTGATGAATATTCCTTGCTGATAAACGATTTCTTGCAAGTTGAGCGACTGAGAAACCATGATGACGCAAACCACCGACAGCCCTAAAGGGATTTCATAAGAAATAATTTGAGCCACAGAACGCATGGCACCCAGCAAAGCATATTTACTGTTGGAACCCCAACCTGCCATCAAAATACCAATCACATCTAACGACACGATGGCCAGCAGATAGAATATTCCCGTTTCAATTTGAGAACCGCCAAAATCTGAAGTGAGCGGAAGCACTGCAAAACCAGCAAATACCGAAGTGAAAATGATGAGTGGCGCTACTTTGAAGATTCTTTTATCGGCTGCTAAAGGAACAATATCTTCTTTTTGGAGCAATTTGAGCAAGTCGGCCACGGTTTGGAGTAAACCATAAGGGCCAGTTTCCATTGGGCCATACCTGTCTTGAATGAATGCAGAGATTTTCCTTTCCGCATACACCGCAAAAATGGTATAGATGAGCACAAAATTTAAAAAGAATAAAAACGCGTACACGATCCGAATTTCCCTTGTTCACTGCAAAGAAAGTATATAATTCGTTAACTCGTAAGGTAAAGTCTACAAGATGTGTAGGATATTAGTTATTGACTTAGAACAAGCCTCACTTATGCTTCTTTTTTGACCTAATTATTCCCACAAAACGTGTTTCTCTAATTTAATTTCTTCTTGAAAAAAGAGTTCGGCAGCCGCCTGAAAAGAAGGGGTAAAGTCAGAAACCAAGAACCTATTCTTTCCAAAGCGCTCAGTTGAAAGTAATCCACTCTCTTGAAGCATACTCCGCAAAGCTCGGGCTACTATGGTGGAAGAGTCAATCACTTCGATTTTATCTTGAAAAAATGCCGACACCTGCTTTTTGATCAAGGGGTAATGCGTACAACCTAAAATCAAGGCCTCTATCCCTTCAAGTTCTTCCCGTCCCAAATACTGATTTATGATTTGTTCTGAAATATCATTCTTGTAGAAGCCCTCTTCGATCATGGGCACTAAAAGCGGTGTTGCTAAAGCTCCAAAGTTAATTTCTGGGTTTTCACTTTTAAGTTTTCGTTCATAAACGCCAGAACCAACGGTTTGCTTTGTGCCTATCAGACCAATGTTAGCGTCATCATTATACTTCTCTGTCACATAAGCTACCACAGGATCAATAACATTCAGTACTTGTGCCTTGCTGCCCACATAAGCTTTAACAAGCTCATAAGCAGCCGCAGAAGCCGAGTTACAAGCGATTAAAATCACCTTACACCCTTGCTGTAATAGTACATCGCAAATTTTGACAGAATAAGCTTGAATGGTAGCAGCAGATTTATCTCCATAAGGCAAATGCGCGCTATCACCAAAATAGATGATTTGTTCATTTGGAAGCAGGTTCTTTACCGCATGGGCTACGGTAAGCCCCCCCATTCCACTATCAAAAATTCCTATGGGTTGATTTCTTGTCATGTATAACTACGAAGGTATTTGTTTCGAATAAAAACTTAACGCGGCTGTGCTAAATTATTATTGGCCTTTCTGGTTCAATAAATAACTTCAATTATTCTTCCACTAGTCGTTAAATAATGTGAAAGGCAAGTAGACTGCCAATTGACCTTACTATCTTCGTGAATGCTAGATCGCAGAAAAAACACGAGTATTGAGCAAAAAGTGGGGACACAAAAAAAGTCTCAACTTTCGCTGAGACTTTTAGAAGTGATCTGGCTGGGGCTCGAACCCAGGACCCTCTCCTTAAAAGGGAGATGCTCTACCAACTGAGCTACCAAATCAAAATGTTTTCTTGTTGTATTAAGGTCGTTTTCCTTAATTGCGACTGCAAAGGTAAGAGGTAAATAATTAAATGCAAGACCGAAATTTTAAAATTCTGATATTCATTTTTCTGGGACTCCTATATTTCCAAGAACCTTCTTATTCTCAAGAAGTTACAAATGACTTAAAAATTGCAGATTCATTGTTTCAAAAGAAACTCTATACGCAATCTCTTACCCTCTACGAAAAAATAGTGCGTGAAGAACAAGTCGCCTCACCTGCAATGCTCTTAAAGATGGCCTTTATTTATGAAAGTCTAGAAGACCTAGGGAAGGCGCTTTACACTTTAAACAATTATTACGAACTCACTTCAGATAAAAAAGTGCTCGTAAAAATGAATGAAATGGCTCAACAAAATAACCTGGAGGGCTACGATACAAACGACTTCAACCTCTTTTTGAAGTTCTTTGATGAAAACCGAAATTACTTTGTGTTGGCGTTTTTTGCCCTGAGCGTTCTCATTCTCAGTATGATTTTAAAGCGAAAGAAAAAGTTGGAAGAAAATTCTTTAGGATTAACTATAGGTTTAGCCTTCTCACTTCTACTCACTACTTATTTGATTAACTTTTCGCAATTAGCCCCAAAAGGAATTATCACTTCTGCCAATGCCTATTTAATGAGCGGGCCATCTGCTGGAGCAGACTTAATCGAAATCACGGGTGAAGGCCACAAAGTAGAAATTGTGGGTCAAAAGGATATTTGGGTTGAAATCAAATGGAAAAATGGCCGAGCTTACATTAGAGAAAACAACCTTAAGAAATTGCCTTAGAGGCAATGAATCATCCTTGCAAATCTAAAACTGCACTTTAAATTTGCAAGGGTCGTCTATCGATCTACTTCACCTAAAACGATATCAATAGAGCCAATTACGGCAATCAAATCGGAGATTAAACCTCCCTTTGAGAGTTCATTGATAATAGACAGGTTTACGAAACTTGCACCCCGTGCTTTGCAACGGAACGGCACATCAGATCTTCCATCGGCACGGAAGAAAAAGCCAGTTTCACCTTTTGGGTTTTCGGCTCGAATGTAGAAGTCTTGCGCTTTAGGCCTTATTTTTTTTGGCGCTAGTGCGCGAGGGTCAAAATCACGAGTTCTTTTGTGTTCGCCTGTCAGCTTTTCTAAACATTGCTCGATAATCTTCACCGACTCGTAACATTCTTGTACACGCACCCAAGTCCTGTCCCAGCAGTCGCCTAAGGTTCCCGCTTCGCCTTTACCTACTGGTATATCGAAATCTATTTCAGGATAAACCGAGTAGCCATCCACTTTTCGCAGATCGTACTTCAACCCAGAACCACGGAGCATTGGGCCAGTGATGCCATAATTAATCGCTAAATCGATAGGCAAAACCCCAACATTGGCGGTTCTGTCAATAAATATTTTATTATCGATGACTACCCTTTCTAGCTCCTTAATTTTAGGCTTCAAATAGGTAGTAAACTCTAGGCATCTTTCTTCAAAACCTACGGGCAAATCATAAAACAAGCCACCCACCCAAATGTAATTGTAAAGCATTCTCGCACCAGAGGCCCACTCCAATAAACGCACAATATGCTCTCTGTCACGGGTCATCCAGAAAAATGCGGTTACCGCACCAATGTCCATTCCGTAAGAACCTAGCGCAATAAAATGAGAGGCCAATCGGTTTAGCTCCGCTACCAAAACGCGGATATATTCTACCCGCTTTGGAATAATTTTATCGATACCCAACATACGCTCAACACCCATCGCATATGCATGTTCAGTATTCATTGCAGCCAAATAATCCATTCGATCTACAAAAGGAATGATCTGATTATAAGGCAGGTTTTCAGCATGTTTTTCGAAGCAACGGTGTAGATAACCGAGATGTGGAACTACTTCAATTATTTCTTCTCCTTTGGCCAAAACCTCTAAGCGAAGTACCCCGTGGGTAGAAGGGTGTTGCGGACCAATATTGATTATCATCTCCTCTCTTTTCAAATCTTCTGACTTGAATTTTTGAGGAGCCGACTTGCGCAAATTCTCCTGATCGAAGATATATTGTACCTGATTCGCCACTTAATATTCTACTTTAATTCCGCGATAATATTCTTGCTCTTGGTAATCCTTTCTGAGTGGAAAACCGTCCCAGTCGGCTGGCATTAAAATCCTTCTTAAATCAGGGTGATTATTGATATGAATACCATACATATCGTAGACTTCACGCTCTTGCCAATCGGCAGTTTTCCATAAACTACAAAGGGAATCGATTGCTGGTTTTTCCCTTGGCAATTCTACTTTTACCATCAAATGGTGATCGAAAGGAATAGAATAGAGGTTATAAATCATCTCCATTGTATTCGCTTCAGGGCCGTTGTCTAGGCCAGTAATGCAGGAAAGCGAATCGAAATAAAGCTGATTATCCTTCTGAAGGAAATCCATGACCTCCACCAAGTTTTCAGCCTTAATAATAATGGCCTTTGGCGAAGCATTTTCATCCATAGAAAGAATGATTTCTTCTCCTAAACTGGTTTTAATATGGGCTACGATTTGCTCGAAATTCATGCTACTTTGGCTTTCTTTTCCAACAACTTTTCAATGGCTTTTGGCGCCACAATGGTTTCTTGTCTTATTTTTTCTTGAAGCTTAAGCAAACCACCAATTAAAGCTTCCGGCCTTGGTGGGCAACCCGGCACGTAAACGTCTACAGGAATTATTCTGTCTACTCCTTTTACCACATGGTAGCCATGCTCCCAATACGGACCTCCACAGTTGGAACACGAGCCCATGGACACCACATAACGCGGCTCGGCCATTTGCTCATAAAGTCTTCTTACACGGTCGGCCATTTTGAAAGTGACCGTACCTGCTACAATCATAACATCTGCTTGGCGCGGACTAGCAAAAGGCACAATACCGAATCGGTCTAAATCATAGGGGGTAGATTGAGCGCCCATAAATTCAATGGCGCAACAGGCCGTTCCGAAGGCCATTGGCCACATTGAGGACAGCCTTGCCCAGTTGATGAGGTCATCCAATTTTGAAATGACAATTCCACCTTTCTGTATGTTTCGATCTAAAAGCCCCATTAGTCCTTATACTTTTGATATGCTTCACTTGGGATTGGCGATTTGAAATCAGAAACTCGGTTCACTGGTTTTACCCAATCTAAATATCCTTTTCGCCAAGCATAAGCCAAGCCCAAGGCCAATATAAAGATGAAAATGAACATCTCGATAATGGCAAACCAAGCCCAAGTGTAATCAGTACCCTGTATCAATTCTTTGTCACCAAAAATAACGGCCCAAGGGAATAAATAAATGATTTCCACTTCGAATAAAAGGAAAATAATCGCCACAATGTAAAACTTGATGTTAAACTGACCCCAAGCACTACCGATGGTTTCTTCACCAGATTCATAAGTTGTCAGTTTTTCGTAATTGGGTTTTTTGGGCCGAATAATACTGGCTGCAATAAGCCCTACCGACACGAATGTGATGGCTCCCAAGATAAAAATCAATACCGTTCCGAATTCTGTAAGGTTAGGCTCTATCATTCTTATTTAAAACTTCAATGGGTCGATATGCTGAAAATGACCATTCATTTGAATTCGTTCCTTGGCACGCTCCATCTCTCTCACAAAGGGTATGGCGCGCTCCATATGATTGATCAAGTAATTGTATCGCTGCGACTGGTTTTCCATCTGCAACATATCATATTCTTGCTCCAAAGATAAGCCCAATTTATGAGCCAGCTCATATTCTTCCGTCAAATCCGCAACATTGAGTTTATGGTCCATTTTAATTAATTCAACAAACTGACTGGCCAAATCTTTTAAACGCTGCCAGCTCACAACATCTCCATCCTGAATGTTGTCAATAAAAGCGACCTTGCCTCCTGAATAGAGCTTTCCGCTGACAATTTCTTGAAAGGTAATTAGCTCAAATACCCGTTCACAACGAACCGTAATATCCATCTCTCCTGAAGGGTAAGTTTTAACCACTTTTTCTACTCTCATTTCAGATCCAAACTCCATAACTCCTGTATCAAACACTGGAATTCCAAAGCATTTGTCTTCGGCAACGCATTCAGCAATCAGTTGCTTATATCGGTCTTCAAAAATGTGGAGGTTGACTTTTTCTTTTGGAAAGGCAACAAGTTTTAGGGGAAAAAAGGGTAGAAATTCTTCCATAGCAAAATCTTAGGCTTACAAAAAGAAAAGCCCCTTTCGGGGCTTTTTGTTTACATATTTTTTATGATTTCATCTCCAAATTCTGAGCATTTAAGGAGTGTTGCTCCATCCATAAGTCGCTCGAAATCGTAGGTTACTCGTTTTTTAGCAATTGAAGCTTCAAGCCCTTTGTAGATCAGATCAGCGGCTTCTTGCCATCCAAAGTACTCAAGCATCATTGCACCAGACAAAATTACTGAACCTGGATTCACTTTGTCCTGACCAGCATATTTTGGAGCGGTACCGTGCGTAGCTTCAAAAATCGCGTTGCCTGATAAGTAATTGATGTTTGCTCCTGGTGCAATGCCAATACCACCAACAATAGCAGCTAAAGCATCAGAAACATAGTCACCATTAAGGTTCAATGTTGCGATTACTGAATACTCAGCTGGTCTCAAAAGAATTTGCTGAAGGAATGCATCGGCAATCACATCTTTAATGATCACTTTGTGCCCATCTTTTTCAATGATCTGCCAAGGGCCACCTTCATAATCTTTAGCTCCATAGCTATTTTTAGCTAATTCGTAACCCCAAGTTTTAAAAGCACCTTCGGTGTATTTCATGATGTTACCTTTGTGCACTAGGGTAACAGAATCTCTTTTTTGTTCGAAAGCGTAATCGATGGCGCTTTTCACCAAACGATGTGTTCCTTCTTCTGAAACTGGTTTTAAACCATAGCCAGCGGTTTCAGGAAATCTTACTTTTTCGAATTTTTTAGGGAAAGTAGATTTCAAAAAGTCATTCAATTTCTTAGCATCTTCAGTTCCCTTTTCGAACTCAATACCTGCATAAATGTCTTCGGTGTTTTCTCTAAAAATCACCATGTCGCAAAGCCCTGGCTCTTTTACTGGAGAAGGTGTTCCTTCAAACCATCTTACTGGGCGAACGCAAGCATATAAATCCAATTCTTGACGAAGGGCAACATTCAATGAACGAATTCCGCCTCCTACTGGCGTAGTCAATGGGCCTTTTATTCCTACCAAATACTCTCTAAAAGCATCTAGCGTAGCGGCTGGCATCCACTCACCTGTTTCGTTAAAGGCTTTTTCTCCAGCCAAAACTTCTTTCCAAACTATGCTTTTTGCACCACTGTAAGCTTTATCTACAGCGCTATCCAAAACCTTTTGGGCGGCTGGCCAAATATCTACACCAATGCCATCTCCTTCAATAAATGGAACTGTAGGGTTGTTGGGTACATTTAGAACCCCGTTACTAATGGTTATTTTTTGTTCGCTCATTTCGTTAAACGGTTTTTTGATTCGTAATTTGAGTTAATCGTGCTAAGGTAAGAAATTATCTAGGTTGAAAGTTCCACAATTTGGACTTTCCCGGCAATTTCAAATTCACTGCCTAGGCCACTTTAATAACTCTCCTTGTCACTAGGGAAGTCTTTAGCCTTCACATCTTTTACATAGTTCGTTACCGCACTTTTAATTGTAGCTCCTACATCTGCATACTGCCTTAAAAAACGTGGTTTAAACTCGGTGGTAATTCCTAGCATATCATGAATTACCAATACTTGGCCATCTACATGTGGGCCAGCTCCAATACCAATGGTTGGGATATTAATTTCTTCTGAAACACGCTTGGCCAATTCTGCTGGAATTTTTTCCAATACAATAGCATAGCAACCACAGGCCTCTAAAAGCTTAGCATCTTCAATAAGTTTATCAGCCTCTTCTTCTTCCTTGGCCCTTACTGAATAAGTACCAAATTTATAAATAGACTGAGGTGTTAAACCCAAATGTCCCATTACTGGAACACCAGCGCTCAAAATTCTAGTGACTGATTCTTTAATTTCGGCTCCACCTTCCATCTTCACACTATGTGCACCAGATTCTTTCATAATCCTAATGGCAGAACGCAAGGCTTCTGAGCTATTTCCTTGGTACGAACCAAAGGGGATGTCTACTGCTACAAAAGCACGCTTTACTGCCCGAACCACCGAACTGGCGTGATAGATCATTTGATCGAGCGTAATGGGCAAAGTAGTTTCGTGCCCCGCCATTACGTTAGAGGCTGAATCGCCCACAAGGATTATATCTACACCTGCTTCATCTACCAAAGAGGCCATTGAGTAATCATAAGCTGTAAGCATAGAGATTTTCTCTCCACGGTCCTTCATGGCTTGTAGCTGGTGTGTGGTAATTTTCTTTATTTCCGATTTGTGTATTGACATGTCGATAAAATTAAAGGGGTAAATATAAACATTTACCCCTTCTTGTTTTGCAAAGTATAGCGATGGCTATCTACGGTTATTTTTCATTGAAGATGTGTACATCTCTTTGTGGGAAAGGAATTGAAATTCCTTCTGCATCGAATGCTTTTTTCACCTTCTCAATCATGTCCCAATTTACGTTCCAGTATTCTGGAGTGTTTACCCAGGCACGCACAGTAATATCTACGCTGCTATCTCCTAAATTACCTACCCTTACCATTGGGGCTGGATCTTTTAAAAATCGGCTATCGCTTTCAATAATTTTTAAGATAATGCCTTTGGCTTTTTCAAAATCATCTCCGTAACCAATACCAAAAACTTTGTCCCATCTACGATTTTCCTCCATAGAGAAGTTAGTAATATTGGCACCTGCTACTTTTCCATTAGGTAGAAAAATAGTTTTATTGTCAGGCGTTTTCAGCACTGTATTCATAATAGAAACACTATTTACAGCCCCGCCTGTACCATCAATTTCTACATAATCTCCTGCCTTAAAAGGCTTAAGGGTCAATATTAATATTCCACCCGCAAAATTAGACAAGCTGCCTTGAAGGGCTAAGCCAATGGCCAAACCAGCAGCACCAAAAACTGCCAAGAATCCTGAAGTTTCAATACCAATTTGAGCAATTACTGCAAAAATCAGGGCCGCATAAAGGGCTACCTTTACCACTCCAACCAGAGTTGGAATTAGGATTACATCAATCTGTCTCTTTAAAAGAGTCTTATGGGTCAGTTTTACAAGACGCTTTATCACCCAAGAGCCAATAATCAGGGTAATAATTGCCCCTAAAAAACTTAGCCCATAACCTACTACATAGGTTTGCAAAAGGTCTAATACACCATTTAAACTTTCTTGTAAATCAGATTCCATGTTTGTTAATCGTTTAAGGTTTTGTAGGTCTAACATGAGGCCAGACCTGATATTAAAATTTAATACAAATATGCTGAGAAATCGGAGTCTGTCAAACTCACTTGTATATGTTCCTGAATGGTAGTAGCTAATTCAAAGCCTTTGTAGTCTACCGAAATTGGAAAGCGTTTGTGACTTCTATTTACCAAAACTGCAGTTTGTATTTTTTTCGCCCCCATTTTCAAGAAGGGATCAAGGGCATAGATCATGGTTCTTCCTGAGTTCATTACGTCATCAACAAGAACCATGGTAAACTGTTCAATTTTTGGGAATTCTGAAAACTCTACCTGAGGCTGCACTGGAGCATCCTTTTCTACACTCAATTTAGCCACATGCACTTTAATGCTAGAAATGGACTCGATTTCCTTCTTCAGTATTGAAGAAATTTTCAGCCCATTTTCCGCTACTCCTACCAAAATAATGTCTTTGAGCTCATGGTTCTGCTCATAGATTTCGTAGGCCATCCGCCTGATTTTTTGTTCAATCTGGCTTTTATTTAGAATCTGCTTCTCTTTCAACATATAGTTTTGAGCTACTCTCCTGCGGACAGTGGCATTACTTTGCTATCCTTAAAAGTAGAGAGTATGACCATAGACTGCAAGTTATCTACCACAGATATATCACTTACTTTCTCTAGCATCAGTTTTTGATAGGCTGCAATATCGGAAGCGATTACTTTTAGAACGAAATCTCCAGATCCTGTAACGTGATGACATTCAATCACCTCATCTATTTTGTTGATTTCTTCTAAAAAAACATCAATGTTCCCGCGGTTGTGCCCCTTAAGGGTTGCATATACAAAGGTGCTCACGCCAAGACCTATCTTATCGGTATCGAGTTTAGCATGGTAGCTTTTGATTATTCCTGAAACTTCCAACTTTTTTACTCGCTCCAAGGTTGGAGCTGGAGAAAGCCCTATTTCTTTAGAAAGTTGCGCATTGGTGATTTTTGCATTTGACTGAAGAATCTCTAAGATTTTTTTGTCAATTTTATCGAGTTTAGCGTTTTGACCCATTGTTAAGTATTTGACGAAATAATATTTTGTATATTAAACATTTATTGAAATAAAAACAATATGAAATTACTGAATCGGAGTATAATCAACGCCTATTCTGCTTAATTTCTTTTTCTAGCTCTCTAGCCTTCTTATTGGTTTCCGTTCTACGTTTAGTGTTGTCTCGTATTTTATCAAGCATTGGTGAGGCTTCATCGTACCGCTGCTCTTTAACATAATATTCTGAAAGGTGAAGGAGAGAATAGATGTGATATCCAGATTCCTCAAGTTCCAACGCATTTGAATAGGCAATGGTTTGGAGATAGTATGGTTCTGCCTTATCCCAATCATTTCTTTTTCTATTAATATCGGCCAAAAAGAAACTTGCATACCTGCCACTCATTTCTTCATAACCCAAAACACCATTATTTATTCTGTTCATAATTTCTATCGACACCTTTTCGGCATCTTGAAACTGCCCTGCTGTGTATAACATTTGGGCATAAAAGCGATGGAAATATGGGTTTTGTGGGTACTGTTCATTCATGTATTCGGCCCACCTCAGCGCGTCAAAAGTTTCGTTCAACTCAAAAGCTTTAATGCGCATTAAAAAGTAGATGGCCTCTACCCTAGTATAAAATGCATTTGTTGCTACAGTTTGCATTTGCTCTACACCCAGTTTTTTATCTCCCTTTGGAAAGAAAAACAAAACTGGTCTTAAAAGCGGGTATTCTTCTCTAATCCAAACGGAGTAGTAATTAAACAGGGCGTCACCAAATAGAATTTCAGGGCTAAAACTTTCGTTGCCATGTGTTCTCTCTAGATATTTAAGGGCCAGTCTTCCAGCGTTAGTGGCTCTTCCCCAGTTTCTTTTTTCTGAATGATATCGACCTTGAAAACCATAAGAACCGGCTAAGAAGAAGTTAGCTTCAATATTGTCCTTATCAATATCAATCATGGCTTCGGCCTTTACTATAGCAGTATCCATGTAGGCTAAAAATTCTTCGCCTAAGGGTGATTCCTTTTCTAAGTTGGGCATCATTTGCCACCAAGTACTAATTCCGTATAAAAAATAGCCAAGGGGATGTTCTGGAAAATTGTACTTGATCCAATTGAACTCAACTTCTGCTTTACGAAAGTCGAAATTGTACATATAGTCAACTGCATCGGTAATCTCTTTCTGAAGGTTCATATTGAGCAAAAGATACTTGGCAGTATCGCCCAAAACTTTGTCCTTTTGCACCTGCGCATTCACCACATTTGGCACAAATAAAAAAAGCACAAATACACCTATAATAACCTTCTTCAAAACCTTCAACTTGATTTATGTGCAACAGACGCGCAAAAGTACTGCCACACAGCCGATTCACAATACGCTTAACTAATTTTATTATTGCATTTAGCCATTAATCGTAGATTTGTCTGAAATTGTTTTGCTATGCCAAGGGAATATACACCACTAGAAGTTAAAATGAAGGAGTACACTTCCATCAATAAAACGGTGGTGTTTATATTAATATGTATCATTTCGTTTCTACTTCTCTTTATTCAGCAAACATTTATCATTAGTGAAATCAACGCTTTCAAATTTATGGATGGCATGGAGTCGCTTGTGTTTCAAGCGATTGCTGGGCTTAAATATATTGGAGTACCCATAGTATATGCTTGGAAGTTTACGCTAATAGGTTTCGTTTTATGGACAGGCTGTTTTTTGTGGGGATACAGGGTTACCTACAAGCAGTGTTGGCAAATAGCCATGTTTGCCGAAATGATCTTCTTTATACCTGAAATACTGACTATCCTCTGGTTCTTTTTTATCGATACTGACCCAACTTATTGGGATGTAAAGGCTTTTGAGCCTTTATCGTATATGAACTTCTTTAACCACGAAGAAGTGCCAGAAAAATATTGGTATGTAAATTCTGCCCTCAATGTTTTTGAAATTGGCTATTGGATTCTGCTGACTTACGGGGTTAATTTTGCGGCAAGAAAAAAGAAGTCGATTGCTAATGCTATAGTGTTTACTACCTATGTTCCGCTCTTTTTACTTTGGCTTTGGTTTTACTTAGGCGTGTATAAGTAGACCGTGTCAAACCACCTTGATTTAGGTCAGTATTTTATATTTCACTTGGCCTTTCACCGCATTAATAAAATTTAACCCTTCTACAATCTAAATTTTACTAATTTCACGCCCTGCAAATAGGTTTATAATTGCTAATGGTGTTCCGTTCGTTAGTGCTTTTTAACGAATGAGCCCACTACTAAAAATATTGAAATGACAGATTTTAAGAAATTCAATAACCTCACCGGATGGGCTGTTTTTCTAGCTTCATTGGTTGTTTACATTTTGACCATTGAAGAAACAGCCAGTTTTTGGGATTCGGGCGAGTTTATTGCCATTGCCTATAAATTAGAGGTATCTCACCCCCCAGGCGCACCACTTTATATGCTTATCGGGCGTATGTTCTCCTTTTTTGCGTTTGGAGATGTAACTCAGGTAGCTTATTGGATTAATATGGTAAGTGCTGTATCGAGTGCTTTTGCAGTGCTTTTTCTGTATTGGACCATCGTAATGTTGGGCAGAAAATTGATCAATGCTGAGTTAGGCAACGAAACCAATGTTCAAAAAATATTACTTGCTGGAGCTGGTGTAGTAGGCGCAATGAGCTTTGCCTTTACTGATTCCTTCTGGTTTTCAGCAGTAGAAGGTGAAGTGTACGGAATGTCTTCATTCTTTACTGCCTTTGTGTTTTGGGCTATGCTCAAATGGGAAATTGTGGATGATGAAAGTGGAAGGAATAAATGGATCGTGTTGATCTTTTATATGCTTGGTCTTTCTACAGGTGCTCACCTTTTAGGTTTGGTTACTTTACCTGCTTTAGGCTTAATCTATTATTTCAAAAAATACGAAAACCCGAATTGGAAAGGAGCTTTTGCCGCAATGGGTGTTTCCTTGTTCTTGGTGCTCCTCATTAACTCTTTCATTATTCCCGGTTTGCCTACGCTAGCAGGTAAATTCGAAATTACATTTGTAAATACCTTTGGCTTGCCATTTGGTTCGGGCGCATTATTTATGATTGCCCTACTCATTGCCGCCATTGTGTTTGGATTGAAATGGACTAGAAGAAAAGAATACGTTACTCTAAACACTTTGATCTTAGGAATCACTTTCGTGCTAATAGGTTATTCTTGTTATGCTGTAATTCTTATTCGTTCTAAAGACAACCCTGCGATTGACCAAAATAATCCAGAGAATGTAATGACTTTTATCTCTTACCTTAAAAGAGAGCAGTACGGCAGCAGACCTCTTCTTTATGGCCAATATTATAATGCACCACAACCAGAAACCAAAAAAGGTGCACCTGTATACTATAAAGACAAAGACGAGTATAAAATCTCTGATTACAAAGTTGAGACAACCTATGACGATGCTTGGTCCACTTTTTTACCAAGGATGTATAGCTCTTCTCCTGCCCACAAACAAAAATACATGGCCATTACTGGCCTGAGGGAAGGTGAAAAACCAACTTTCTTAGACAACATGGCTTTCATGTTCTCTCACCAAATTGGTCATATGTATGTCCGTTATTTTATGTTCAATTTCTCTGGAAGGGAAAGCGATGTTCAAGATGCAGATTACTTAACAGCGCTAGATGGCAATAAAGATGTTCCCGATTTTATCAAGAATAATAAATCGAGAAATCAGTATTATATGATTCCATTGATTCTGGGACTAATTGGTTTCTTTTTCCAATTTAACCGAGATCCCAAACGTTTTTCGGCCACACTTATGTTCTTTGTTCTAACTGGCTTGGCATTGGTAATATACCTGAATTCGCCACCAATAGAACCAAGAGAGCGAGACTATATTTATACAGGATCGTACTATGCGTTTGCTATTTGGATAGGCTTTGCGGTATTGGCAATTGGTAGTGCTGCCATGAAACGTGGCAAAGCCCTAGCTTATGGTGCGTTGGCCGTTTGTTTAGTTTCACCGATTATTTTAGCCGCTGAAAACTGGGACGACCATGACAGAACTGGTCGTTACTTCTCAGTAGATTCTGCCAGAAACTTCTTGGCTTCATGTGCTCCAAACGCTATACTATTTACTGGTGGCGATAATGACACTTTCCCTCTTTGGTATGTACAAGAAGTAGAAGGTTTTAGAACTGATGTACGCGTAATTGTACTGAGCTATTACAATACGGATTGGTATATTGACCAGACCAAAATGAAGATGAATGAGTCGGACGCTTTCCCTTATTCTTTGGATATTGACACTTACAGACAAGGCACAAACGACTACTTGTATGTAGACGAACGCCCTCAATATAAAGGCAAAGCAATTGACCTGAAGGATTATATTTCTTTGGTGAAACGCAAGAGTCCGGTAATACAGCGACCTCTTACATCAGGCACCATACTTAATACTGTGCCTGCACGCTCACTTTTCCTTAATGTTGATTCGGCACAGGTGGAAAAGCTAGGCATTATCCCGAATAGCTTAAAGAAATATCAAGTAGATAGAATGACATTCACCTTTAAGCAAGGAGAGAACTTCTTAGAGAAAGCACACTTGATGATGCTTGATTTGATTGCGACCAATAATTGGGAAAGGCCAATCTATTTCAATTACACCTCCGTAAGCTCTGTACCTTTTGATTTAGATGATTACTTGGTTCAAGAAGGCACTACTTCTCGACTTCTTCCGGTTCAAAAACCCGGTAGTATGAGAGATCTGGTAAATACAGATTTGATGTACGACAACGTAATGAACAGCTTCCAGTTTAGAGGGCTAGATAACCCTAAAGCCAATCTAAATGGAGATTATAGAGGTTTTGCACAAAATCACAGATCTATGTTTACCACCTTAGCGGATGCGCTAATTACTGAAGGAGATACTGCCAGAGCCAAAACAGTATTGGACTATGGAATGGAGGTTATGCCTAAAGAATCACTTCCATATGACATTGCCTCAGTGAGCTTTGTTCAAGCTTATCTAACCATTGGTGAGGAAGAAAAAGCTTTGACCATGGGTATGGAGATAGCCGAAATGTTTAACGAAATGGCTACTTATCATCAAAAGAAAATGCGTTATGATTACGAGTTTAGAAAGTACCTCAACGGACTTCAGTACTTACAATCTATATTTAGCCAATATGGCTATCCAGAACAAGCGGCACGATTAAGAGAGATGCTTGATGGTCAGAACACTATGCTGACCATCGATAGAAGTAATTTCTAAATGGAGAATTGAAATGGCCTAGAAATCGGTTATTTCTCTAAAATTAAAAATAAGTCTAATGCAGTATCTGCATCATCAGTCAGGGGGTAATCTTCCTGACTGATTTCGTTTACAAGCTTGGTGTTTCCGTTGTTGAGCTTGTTTCTGTTCAGTCTATTTAGAATATCGTAAGGAATTCTAAGCAATGGAGCTGGCAAGTTGTATTGCAAATTGAAAATATCGAAACGCGTAATTCGCTGCACCGATCGTTTATTTTCCTCGTAATAAGCCATTACTTTTTCATTGCCCGTTACCCCTTTCATTTTCACCTTAGTAAAAATTTCTGAAGCTAGATCAGTTAATTGCTGAGCAGTGTATTCGCGCACATGCCAAGGATTTCTGGTCAGGGTTTTTTTGATATTCGGAGTAGTCAGTATGGCTTTGCCTCCAGGTTTTAATACACGGTAGATTTCTTTCAAAAACTCCTTATCCTTCTTTACATGTTCAATCACTTGAAAAGAAACGATACAGTCAAAACTATTATCAGCTAAATCAGAAAACGGTGGAAATACTGCCTGACGAAAATCTAGAGCTGGATATTTACTTTTCAACTCATCAATTACAGACTGAATTTTATCCAAAGCCACATAGCTATCTGCCAAAGGCGCTAGAAGCTCAACACCACGCCCCTCACCACAACCGAGTTCCAATAAATCTCCTTTTATATAAGGTATAGCCAAATAATAAGCTCTCAATAATCTTTGATGTATAGGATTATCAGAAGCAATTTTATCAGAAGCAATTTCTGTAGTGTAGGTAGCCATGTTTAACTTTTTCCCAAAATTAAACCATTTAGATTACAATGGGCTAATCGAGACTGCATTACCCTACAATTTGATTACATTTGTTCTCAGTTTTGCTTCAGATGAAAAGGCTTGTATTCACATTAATTCTTACCATTTTCGCTCAATGGCTGTTTTCTCAAAGCCGAATGAGTTCTGCAGACGTTAGTTTTCTTTACAACCAAGATCATGAATTTCTTATTGACCACAGGCTTGCCCAAGATGGTAACAAAGTAAAAGTATATGTTCGCTTTATACTGAATAGTGGTGTGGTTAAAATCAGCGATTACGAAATTCAATACGATATTCGTGATAGTTACATTGATGAAAAGCATGTAAACTCCGCTACACGGTTAGATTCTGCTGCTCTAATTGCTACTGGTTTTCGCGAGTTTATCTATTCATTCGAGTTTGAAAAAACTCCAGACCAGAGCCTTATTATCTTGGAAGTCAACAACATATTACGCAACAGAAAATTCTTAATTGACATCCCCATTCAAAGAAACAAAAATACTAGAAACCAGCCCTTCCTCATTTTTGAAGCACAACGAAATGTACCTTATTTCTCTCGATTTGTTAATCTAGATCAAGCCGTTCGGTTGGTGAATGTTTTTGGAAATGATGGCAAATACCAAGTTGAAGGAGTTGTTAACAATCAGGCTGTTGCTATCCCCACTTTTGATGAAGGAAGAGTTCAAGCCCCCACCGTTATAGAAATTGATACACTTTATGGGCCAGTTGAGGGTGAAATAATGAAATTTTCTACCGCTGGTTATTATGTGATTAACGATTCTACTGAACCATCAAATAGTATGGGTATTCTGGTGACAGACCCCTTCTACCCTTATTTTGGTCAGTTTGAAAAAATGATTGAGCCTTTAATTTTCATATCAACCAACGATGAGTTTAAAACGCTAAGAAGAGCAACAGATTCGCGAATGGCTTTTGAAGATTTTGTGACCACTCGAATTTCAAATGGAGGAAAAGTAGCGCAAGATTTTGTAAAGTTCTATTATAGAAGGGTTCGGAAATCGGCTCATCTTTTTACATCAAATAAGGAAGGCTGGAAAACCGACCGAGGAATGGTTTATCAGATTTATGGGAACCCATTGCAGGTATTTCGGAATGAAGAACAAGAGCTATGGGTATACGCTGCTCCAAACGGAGGGAGAATCCGCTTTAATTTCGCAGTCGTTTCGGCTGAGAGTAATCTTTTGGAATACAGTCTAATAAGAGAAAGTAAATACAAAGAATCGTGGATGGACGCTGTGACCAGTTGGCGCAGTGGAAAAGTAATTGAATGATGATAAGCCAACCAAAAGACGACTTCATATACGGAAGTCGAGCAATAATTGAAGCCATAAATGCGGGAAAGGAAATAGACAAACTACTTCTTCAAAAAGACATTAAAAACGAGTTGACTACTGAGCTATTGGTGGCTGCTCGTGACTTTAACATTCCAGTTCAAAAAGTACCTGTTGAAAAACTAAACCGGATTACGCGTAAAAACCATCAGGGTGCAATTGCATTTGTTTCATCTGTGGTGTATGCTTCTTTGGATAACATTATTTCCGAAGCTTACAGCAAAGGAGAAGTCCCTCTTTTGATTGTATTGGATCGTATTACCGATGTAAGAAACTTTGGTGCAATTGCCAGAACTGCTGAATGTGTTGGTGCTCATGGTATTGTCATTCCTTCTAGAGGAAGCGCTCAAGTGGGCAGCGATGCAATGAAAACCTCTGCTGGAGCTTTAAACTTCATTCCTGTTTGCAGGGCAGATAATTTAAAAACTACGCTAAGAGAAATTAGAGATAATGGCATAACCGTTTTAGCTTGTACCGAAAAAGCGACTGATTTGGTATATCAACAAGATTTAACAGTGCCAATTGCATTGCTCATGGGCTCTGAAGAAGATGGCATTTCGCCTGAATACCTTAAACTTGCAGATGAACTTTGTAAACTTCCTATCAAGGGAAATATAGAATCATTGAATGTTTCTGTAGCAACTTCTGTGGTACTATATGAAGTAGTAAGACAAAGGGGTTAACCATTAAAATCTGAAGTAAAAAGGGAGTTTTTCTGTTAGAAAAACTCCCTTTTTACTTAGTCTTCATATTAAAGGCTAGCTAAATTCTTCTCCTTTGGTTTTGGCATCGTGTAAAAATTCACGGAATTTCTTTTCACCATCTTTTTTACAAATCAGGATTACATTATCCGATTGCGTAATGAGGTAGCCATCTAAGTCTTGAGCAACAATTAAAGTGTCCTTTGGCCCCCTTACATAACAGTTCTTTGCATTGTATAATAATGCTTTGCCATCTACTACATTGCCATGATCATCCTTGGCCTTTATTTCATGTAAAGAATCCCAACTGCCCAAATCGGACCAATCGAATGTTCCCTTTACCATAAAAACATTGCTAGCTTTTTCCATCACACCATAGTCAATGGAAATGCTTTTGCATTGGGCATAGGCATCATTAATAAACGCTTGTTCATCTGGTGTATGATATACCTCGTCACCCTCTTCAAAAATCACCGCCAAATCGGTAAGGTGTTCATGTAAAGCAGATATAATGGTTTCTACAGACCAAATAAAAATCCCTGCATTCCATACAAAATCACCGCTTTCTACAAATTTCTGAGCTAGTTCCAACTCAGGTTTTTCAGTAAAGGTCTTTACCTTTTTTACCCTTTTCAAAGGACTTGAATGGTATTGAATATAGCCATATCCTGTTTCTGGCCTCGTTGGGACAATCCCCAAAGTAATGAGCTTGTCAGATCCATTTGCAGCCTTTATTGCAGTACTCAGGTTTTGTATAAAAAGGCTTTCTTTAAAAACAACATGATCTGATGGAGCAACAACCATAACTGCCTTAGGATCTCTTTTTCTTATTTTAAAAGCAGGGTAAGCCAAGGCAGCAGCTGTATTTCTTCCAACAGGCTCTAATAGAATCTGATCATCCGAAAGGCCAGGAAGTTGCTCTTTTACCAAATTGTAATACCTCTTATTAGTTACTACGTAATAATTCTCTTCCGGACATACTGTCAAAAAACGATCATAAGTCATTTGAAGCAAAGTGCGACCTGTTCCTAAAACATCTAGAAATTGTTTAGGCTTATCCGCACGACTGTAAGGCCAGAAACGGCTTCCAATGCCACCAGCCATAATCACTACATAATGATGTTTCATGCTATATTATTCCTTCGTTTATCAAATCTTGGATATGGATAAAGCCAATTATGTTTTCAGCGTGATCTAAAACTACCAAATGGTTGATTGAATGCTCTCTCATTTGATTCATGGCGCGTATTGCAAATTCGCCCTTCTCAATTGTTTTTGGATTCTTAGTCATCACTTCTCCAACGGTTCGATGCTCAAAGCTCATATCTCTTTCGATCATTCGCCTAATATCCCCATCAGTAAAAATACCCGTCAGTTTTCCGTTATTATCCACAACGGCTGTGGCACCTAAACGTTTCTTCGAAATTTCAAGAATACTCTCTTTTACTAAATCCGTTTGCTTTACAATTGGCAATTCGTTCTTAGGGTAAATGTCTTCTACTTTCAAGTATAGCTGTTTACCTAATGATCCGCCCGGATGGTACTTTGCAAAATCTTTACTAGTAAACCCTCTGCACTCTAATAAACAGACCGCCAAAGCATCGCCCAAAGCCATATGCACGGTGGTGCTAGTGGTAGGTGCTAAATTATTTGGGTCTGCTTCCTTATCAATTGTTGCGTTCAACACATGATCTGCCTGTTTGGCCAAATCCGAATCTAAGTTACTCACTAGGGCAATCAACTTAGCTCCCGTTCTTTTAATCAGTGGAACCAATACTTTAATTTCAGGAGTATTTCCACTTTTCGAAATACAAATAACTACATCATTCGGTTGCACCATACCCAAATCACCATGAATGGCGTCTGCTGCATGCATAAAAAGTGACGGGGTTCCTGTCGAATTTAGGGTCGCTACAATCTTATTTGCTACAATTGCGCTCTTTCCTATACCTGTTATAACAACCCTTCCCTTTAATTCTAAAATTAATGAAACGATAACTTCAAAACTATCGTCAATAAATTCGGAAATTTGCCGAATCGCATCCGCTTCTTTGAGAAGTGTGTTTTTGGCTGTGGTTTGAATATTTTTTGCTAATTTCAACTTAATGGCGTTTGAAACATGTGCAACAAAGATAAGGATTCGCCCAAACGTTTTTAAGAACTGGATATATTTATAGGAAGTGTGGAGGAATTAAGAAAAAAATTAAAAGAAGTATTCGGTTACGATACCTTTAGAGGCAACCAAGAACCAGTAATACAAAATATTTTAGCAGGTAAGAATACCTTCGTGATTATGCCCACTGGGGCTGGTAAATCGATGTGTTATCAAATGCCTGCTATTGTTAGACCTGGAACGGCCATCGTAATATCGCCTTTGATTGCTCTGATGAAAAATCAAGTAGATCAAATGAATGCTGTGGGCATTAATGCCCGTTTCTTGAATTCGACTTTAACCAAGAGTCAGATCAACAAACTTAAAAAAGCAGTGCTCGCTGGAGAAGTAAAACTGCTATATGTTGCACCAGAGTCGCTCACCAAAGAAGAAAATGTAGAATTTCTTAAGCAGGCAAATATTTCTTTTGCCGCTATTGATGAAGCGCACTGTATTTCGGAGTGGGGTCACGATTTTAGGCCAGAATACCGCAGAATTAAAAGTATTATCGACCAACTTGGCGATTTACCCATTATTGCGCTTACGGCTACAGCTACCCCAAAAGTACAGTTAGATATTCAGCGTAACCTACAAATGGAAGAAGCCGACCTTTTCAAGTCGTCTTTTAATCGCGAAAATCTCTATTACGAAGTTAGACCTAAGAAATCGATCAAAAAGCAATTGATCAAGTTCATGAGGGAAAACAAAGGCAAATCAGGAATTATCTATTGTCTTAGCCGTAAAAAAGTAGAAGAAATAGCAAACTTCCTTCAGGTCAACGGCTTCAACGCCAGACCATATCACGCTGGCTTCGATCCTGAGGTTCGAATCAAAAACCAAGATGATTTTCTTAACGAAGAAGTAGATGTAATTGTAGCCACCATTGCTTTTGGAATGGGTATTGACAAACCCGATGTTAGGTTTGTTATTCACTACGATGTACCAAAATCACTTGAAGGCTACTATCAAGAAACAGGTCGTGCGGGTAGAGATGGGCTCGAGGGGCAGTGTATTATGTTCTACAGCTATTCAGACATAATGAAGCTGGAGAAATTCAACAAAGACAAACCCGTTACCGAAAAAGAAAACTCTAAAATTCTACTGGATGAAATGAGTTATTACTCGGAGTCCACAGTATGTAGGAGAAAACAATTGCTCCATTATTTTGGAGAAGAATATGATGACACCCAATGTCGTGAAAGCGGTATGTGTGACAACTGTCGTTATGAGCGTGAAGAATACGAAGCAAAAGACTACATAAAAACCACCATTCAAGCAGTAACCGAAACGGACGAAAGGTTTGGCTTAGGGCACATTGTAAATGTGATTCGTGGTTCACAAAACCAATACGTTAAAAGCTATAAACACAATAAACTTCCGGTTTTTGGAGCTGGCAAAGAGCAAGAAGAAAGTTTCTGGAAATCTGTAGTTCGTCAAACCCTTCTTTACGAATTCTTGGCCAAAGACATTGAAAATGTTGGTGTTTTAAAACTTACTCAAAAAGGTAAAGACTTCTTAAAAAACCCGTATTCATTTAAACTCACTAAGGATCATGACTTTAGTGATGTAGATTTGGGTGAAGATGATGGCAATGAAGTAACACATCAGACCACCACAGGGCAATCTTTCGATAAAGTACTTTTCGACCTCCTAAAAGCAGAGCAAAGAAAAGTTGCCAAAGAACATGATTTACCTCCATACGCTATTGTTCAAGAGCCATCTCTTCAAGAAATGGCCACCACCTACCCAACCACAGAAGAGGCGTTGAGCAATGTAAATGGTATTGGAATGGGCAAGGTTCAGAAGTTTGGTGCTCCATTCCTTAGAATTATCAATAAATATGTTGAAGACAACGATATTGATATTGAAGATGTAGTAGTGATCAAGTCTTCTGGCTCAAAATCCAAAAACAAAATCTATATCATTCAACAGATTGATAGGAAGATAGATTTGGAGGAAGTAGCCGAAATGAAAGGTTGGAGCATGGAAACCTTACTGGACGAAATGGAAATTATCTGTTTCTCTGGCACCAAGCTTAATCTTGATTATTACTTAGAAGAAATCATGGATGAAGACCGAGAGGAGGACATTCTTGACTACTTCCTAAATGCGGAAAGCGATGATATTCAACTTGCTTTAGATGAGTTTCAAGATGAAGATGTTTCTGAAGAAGACCTTCGTTTAGTGAGAATAAAATTCCACTCAGAGTACGCAAATTAATTACCTTTACCGCTTCAAAAATTTCAAATTTCATGAACATTCTTGTGTTGGGTAGTGGCGGACGCGAACATGCATTTGCTTTAAAAATTTCGCAAAGCCCACGATGTAAAAAACTATTTGTAGCACCCGGAAATGCGGGTACTGCTGCCATTGCCGAAAACGTAAATATTAAAGTAACCGACTTTCAAACCATCGGAGAATTTGTGATCAAAAATCAAATTGACCTAGTGGTTGTTGGGCCAGAAGATCCATTAGTAAATGGTATTCGAGATTATTTTGAAAAAGATGATCAGCTAAAAAATGTATTACTAGTTGGGCCTGGAGCAAATGGTGCACAGTTAGAAGGCAGCAAAGATTTCTCTAAAGATTTCATGAATCGCCATGGAGTTCCTACTGCCAAATCTAAAACCTTTACAATTGACACACTGGAAGAAGGCCTCAATTATGTTTCGAGCCATCCTACTCCCATTGTTTTAAAAGCAGACGGTTTAGCAGCTGGAAAAGGAGTAATTATTTCTGAAACGGCAGAGCACGCTCGCGAAACCCTAAAAGAAATGCTGGTAGACGCCAAATTTGGTGAAGCCTCAAGTCGCGTAGTGGTTGAGCAGTTTTTACACGGAATCGAACTTTCTGTTTTTGTATTAAGTGATGGCTCAGACTATAAAATTCTACCCGAAGCCAAAGATTATAAGCGTATTGGAGAGAAAGACACAGGTTTAAATACTGGAGGCATGGGTGCTATTTCACCAGTTCCTTTTGCTACCAAAGAGTTTCTAGCCAAGGTAGAAGAAAAAGTAATTAAGCCAACGATCAATGGTTTGAAGCAAGAAGGCATCGACTACAAAGGATTCCTTTTCATTGGCCTTATGAATATGGAAGGCGAGCCTTTTGTGATTGAGTATAACGTCCGAATGGGTGACCCTGAGACACAATCCGTTTTATCCAGAATTGACTCCGATTTACTAGAAATCCTAGAAGGTTCTGCAAATGGCACCCTTAAAGAAAAAACCTTTAGTGTTAGTTCACAAACTGCCACCACTGTGGTAATGGTTGCTGGAGGTTACCCTGAAGCTTATGAAAAGGGCAAAGAAATTACTGGAATAGATCATGTAAATGAGGCTACTGTTTTTCATGCAGGAACTCAGCTAAGCCCAGCAGGTAAAGTACTGACCAACGGAGGTCGTGTTTTGGCAGTTACAGGCATGGGTACATCAGTAGAAAAAGCCCTTGAAAATGCGTATAATGGGGTGAGTAAAATTGCTTGGCAAGATCAATATCACAGAAGAGATATTGGCCAAGACATCCTAAATTTGTTAAAATAACGATTTAACGGCCAAAAGGCCTTAAATATAAATTATGAGCTGTAGTAGTTGTGGAGTAAGTACCGAAGGCGAGGTAGCTGGCTGCAACAATAACGGAGGCTGTTCAACCGGAGGTTGTAACAAAATGAATGTCTTCGACTGGCTGTCCAACATGGACATGCCCGCTGTAGACACTTTCGATATTGTAGAGGTTAGATTTAAAAACGGCAGAAAAGAATTCTTCCGCAATACCGATAACATAGATTTTGTTACTGGCGATGCCGTTATTGTAGACGTGCCAAGTGGCCATCACTTAGGCTATGTTTCAATGCAAGGCGAACTAGTTCGCCTTCAAATGCAAAAGAAGAAGATTGCCAACAACGATGAAATCAAAAAAGTCTATCGTAAGGCTACGCTCAAAGATTTAGAGAAATACGACAGTGTAAGAAAACGCGACATGCCTACCATGTTTCGTACACGCCAGATTATTCAAGACCAAAAACTTAGCATGAAACTCACCGATGTCGAGTTTCAGGCAGACAATACAAAAGCTACTTTTTACTATTCAGCAGAAGATCGCGTTGACTTTAGAGAACTGATCAAAGTTTTGGCCAGTGAGTTCAAAATCCGTGTCGAAATGAAACAAATCAGCCTTCGACAAGAGGCGGGTCGTTTGGGGGGAATAGGTTCTTGCGGAAGGGAATTGTGCTGTTCTACTTGGCTAAACGAATTTAAAAGTGTGAGCACCAGTGCTGCGCGCTACCAAAACCTAAGCTTAAACCCAGGCAAACTTTCTGGGCAGTGTGGCCGACTGAAGTGTTGTCTCAACTACGAGCTTGAAACTTATATGGAGGCTTTGGAAGATATTCCAGAAGTGACCAAGCTAAAAACCAAGGTAGGAGATGCCAAGCTTCAAAAAACCGACATTTTCAGAAAAATCATGTGGTTTGGCTACGATGGTGAAAACACTTGGCACCCTATTGATGCCCTTAGAGTGGCAGAAATAAAAGAGATGAATGAAAAAGGGGTCATTCCTGAAACCTTGACCTTAGACGAACTTGAGATTAAAGACTTGAGCGATGTAGGCATCAATCGTGATCTTGAGAAAATGGACAAAAAGTTCAAACAAAAAGATAAGGGACAAAATCAAGGAGGGCAAAAGGGAAACCTCAATTCCAAAAACAAGAATAGGAGCAACAAGAACAGAAATAGAAATAATCGTAAAAACAAAAATAACAGGCCCGAGAAATGAAAGGAGTACAATGGCTTTGTCTGTTAGTTTTGGTGATTACAATAAGTGCCTGTGATCGGCACAAAATCTATGAAGAGGTGTATGATTTTGAGGCTGCCGTATGGAATATGGACACCATCCCTGAATTCGAATTTAGCATCGATGACAACCAACCCAAAAGAATACTTTTGAATGTTCGTAATTCAATTGACTTTAAATCTCAAAACCTATACCTCACTTATTACTTGCTGAACGAACAAGGCACAGAAATCAAGTCTGAGTTGATCAATATTCAATTGTTTGATCCCATTACAGGAAAGCCCTCTGGCAAAGGCAACAGCATTTTTCAACACGAAGTAGAGATTCTTCCTGCCTACACCTTTCCAAAAACCGGAACTTACAAAATCAAAGTAGCCCAATATATGCGCGAAGCTAACTTGGAGGAAATTCCTTCTGTGGGGGTTCGGGTGGAGGAGATAAAAGAGTAATACAATGGCCTTTCTTTTAAGAGGAAACCTCTAGGGATAACCTACCAATCTCGGCCTTTTTAAGCGTTAAGCTCCTACTTTAACTTTTCCTTTTCTTCTGAAATCCTAAAATATGGAGTCGTTAAATACCAATTCTGTCCGTATGGGTCTAAAATAAACTGCATCCAATGAAACTGCTTATTTCAAAAGGAACATAAATCAATGGAGCATCAAGTTTAAAATGGCCACCATTTTTTCTTGGGAGTTTTAGCTTCAGAGGCACCTACAGGCCTAAAATAAACACCAAACCCATCATCTTCAATTTTAACCTTTCCATGGGTTTTTATCCCTTGTATTAAATAGGTTTTCCCATCAACAAATTTTCTCATATCCCATTGCCGAGCACTATTCAACATCTGGTTAACATAATTCGAATATTGCCCAGTTATCAAGTCTTGTCCATGAGATGTTGCGATCATGGTGTTTTCAGGTAACTCTGAGCTTTTGGCCTGATACTGAACTTCCATCATCACATCAAAATACCATGAATTGGTTATCTCGGCAGCATCCATCATTAGGCCATCGAGAAGAGCCATAATCTGGTGCTGAAAACTGGATTGTTGATCAAGCTTTACTCTCGTAACCATTGATTTTGACCAAACAGGGTCTTCTCTAGTATTATTATTTAAACCTCCAAAGAGCCCTACTTCATATTCGAGAGAACCATTGGGAGTTTCCTCTATATACTCAAAGGATTCCTGTAACAAAGCATCTGGAATACTCAACAGCACTTTATTAAATAATTCCAGACTATCAAATTGGCTCTTAGCGGAAACACCTATCTCCGGCAGGCCTCCTACACCTCTTCTTATAACTGTTCCTGACTGGTCAAGACAGATATCAAGAGCATCCTGACCATTAGAAAATACTTTAAGGGTGATGAGTTTTATTTCTTCTTTTTTCATTTTCAAAACGCAACTTTTCAACTGAAATACCTTTAAGCCTCGTGATTCCTAAATCAGAAAAATTACTAAACCTAAATCGCTCTCATATTCATACATTAAAACTTAATCCTTATCAAATTCTCTAAGGAAATAATGTTCTGGATTACCAAGGTCGATTCCCAGTATTTAAATCTATATCTTCTCTTATCTTTCCAGTATCTCTGTCAACGGCTACTCGCCAACTATCCCACTTGTTAAAGACAATATAGTCGCTTGAAGATAGTTTTGATAAAAGTCCATTGTATGGATTTTTAAAATCGCGCTCGATTGAGGAATTTCCTTGAATTTTCCAGAGCATTTTTTTCCTGTAGATCGACTGCAAAAACATTTTATTGAAGTCATCTTTTAAGTAGAGAGAGATACTCTTTATAAAGACTCTCAGACATTCTACTGTGCCAGGAAATAAAATGTTTAAGGACTTCATGTTTTTGGTTAACGATAAACTCTCCTGAGATAAAAATTAGTTCTAAATAATAGTTGTTTAATTCATCCAAAGTTTTCTCTCCTATATTATTTGCTATATGATCAACACGTGTCTTATTTAAGTATACCTCCAATGTCCAATCCAAACGTATTTTATGTTCCTTATAAAAAACATACAACTCATAACCTTCCCAGCGCTGTTCAATAAAAACAAAAGACAAATCTCCCTTATTAAAACAGCTTCTTCCAGCACTCTTTGTTTGAGTGTAACCTAATGTAATAAACACTTCCTTAAACTTAGATAAATCTATATTTGAAATCATCGTGTATAGAGTTTGGTTACTGGGTTATATGTATACTTGGCTGTATTAACAAGATATTCGTGCTCCATACCAAAGTAAGATAACCCATTAAAAGTTGTCGGATTTACTAAATTAGATGAAATGTTCGGGTTTGAGACTGCTCTGATCGCATCCCCTCTTGCAATTGCAGCCTCAAGCCAAGGCTTGTTTACATCATTCCATATTTGACTAGAACTCAAACCATCAGTGTTAACATTTAACGCGTTTATACCTCCAATATTAGTCCCAGACTTAGATAGTCCAGATTCTATTATTTCTCTAGTCCCCCCTCCTGAAGGGTCAGCCCATTTTCCAACAACAGTAGTAGTCTTATTGGGGTTGGTCACAATTTTTCCACCAAAACCCGTGTAGTTAAAGGTCAATATATTGTCAGATATTCTAGCAATCTCGTCACCATTTTTGGTGAGTTTAACAATAGCACCATCCAAATCAGCCTTTAGGCCAGCTTCCAATCCATTGGCTATAGCATTCAAATGCTTACGCCCATACTTGGCAAACTTAAAACCTTTGCGGACTACTCTCCCCGTTTTCCATACTGCCTTAAACACCTTGCCAGGAGGCACAAACTCCACAATCAAAGCCACCAAACCAGCGGTTAATGCTATGGCATCTCGGCCTTGAAACCCATCCACAATATCTCTAAAAGCCAATGTAATGCCGCCCCCAGGTATGGCTTCTATTAAAAGCTCTCCCAGCATGGGTTTAAAAACATTCCAAAGAGCTCCCCACTCTTCTGTAGTCAAAGGCCAACTTGAGTCCTGAACTTGTCGCTTAATTTCAGGGTAATAATCTATAAAGGCAGCTTCTCTGGCTAAAAATGCCTGCTCAGAATGAGAGAGTATATCTATTTGAAAGTTAACTAGAAAAGTGTCGTTATAAATCTTTTGAGCCTTCTTAGCAATCATGTAAAGCTCCTGATCTGTCAGGTAACTATCGTGAACTGCATCTTCTAATGAAATAGCAAGATCTCTGGTATCATTGCGCGATCTAAACTCTTGGCTTATCAGAGTTATGTAGCTAGTCAAACTAAGTCTGTCGTTACCCCAAGGGCCACGAAGAATTACTCTACTTACACTCTCTTCACCTTGTAATCTATCTCCACCAACTAATGGGTAGTGACCAATGTTATCTGAGTAGTCCTCTCCATCATTGTTATTGTTATTACTATTGCTGTTTGCACTTGGGTCTGTATTTGCATAACTGGGGTCATAATAGGTTACCCCATTATCAGAAGTATTGTCAGAAGTACTTCCAGACCCTGGCCTTCTCCAATCACCCCCTTCGTCCCTATATCCCTCTATTACATAATCATAAGAAACACAGTTAATATAAAAAAACCCAAGAAGCTCATAAGTTCTTGCGCTATAAACATATACTGTGTCACAATTCTCGGTGCCGTCAGGAGCAGCAGCCTGAAGAACTCCTTTTTCTTCCAGAGTAAGCTCCATACCTGGTAAATTGAGCTTTTCAGTACCATACATTTCATTCTCGAAAAGCAATAGATATGAGCCAACGCGCTTTGGCTGGTATTCTCGGGTTTGTATTTCCGTTAGTTTTTCATAATTCTCCCTGTCAAAAACACGGAGAACGTTGGTGCCATCCTTAAGTTTACGCCAACCAATCATGGCGTTTACCCTGTTCAATGAATCGAAAGCTAAGGGAACAAATGCTTCAATATCCATTGAATTAATTCTCTCTTCGCTGCTACCTCTAGCTTCACCTCGTGTACCTGAGTTCTGCTTAATATTTTGATTGTGACGGACAATATCCCATTTAGGATTTCCAAAAAGTGCCCTTAAGGCTGGTATAAATTTTTCTGCGCCATCAGCACTTTTTATGGCCAAAATCATTTCTGAAACAACTGGGTCACTGCCGTTGTATTCAAAAAATTCTGCATTAATGTTTTGTTGTTTACTGAGAGGGATTTCATCATCCTTCTGGCAACCAAAAACAATGAAAAGCAATAAAATCGAGAGGTAATAATTAACTTTTTTCATGAGCGATAAGAATAAAAAATAAACAAGAGTATTCAATCACACATACACACGTATAAATATTCTAATTAAAAAAATTAATCCCAAATTAAAACGAGATTTTTTTTACAAAAAAAGCAATTTCACCTTTTTCAGAACAGTATTACTCAAATAAAAATGTTTCATGAGGGTTCTTGAACCGCCTCCACCAAACGGCCTATGTTCTCTTTTACGACTTGAGGGTTTTGCCAGAAGTTTCGGCTATGCACAAACCTGTATTTCCATTCTTTCGACTCTAATAAAAATGGCTTATAAACAAAGCTGTCTTTAACCGTAGCGCTTTCATAAAACACATTGTCATCCGTCATTAACACGCCTTTGTATTTTCCCCTCCACTTTAAAGAAAGGTCGGCAAAAGGAAGTTCTTCGGTGAATTTTATGGGGAAGTCTTTCTCCCAATCCTTCAGTTTGTTTTTCAAATACCAATCTTGACCAAAGGCTTTTGAGGCATTGACAGTGGGCTCATATTCCCCTTCCGATACCTTTCTGGTATACTCCAGATAAGACTTGAGCAGTTTTGGACCTTCATTCTTTAACTGACTTACCTTCATTTCTTCTGGCAGCAGCGAGGTTACAATCACTACTTTTTCCTTCGCCCTTGTAATGGCTACATTCAATCGGTTCTCTCCGCCAGCCATATTGAGGCTGCCAAATTGCAGATTGATTTTGCCTTTCGCATCACGCCCGTAAGCCGTAGAAAAAATGATAATGTCACGTTCATCCCCTTGAACGTTTTCAATGTTCTTCACAAAAAGCCCTTCCCAATCACCCAGTCCGTTCTCTTCAATTTTATCTTGAATCAAATGTTGTTGACTTACATTGAAAGTAACCACCCCTACCGATTTTGAAGTCTCGTTCTTCATGAGTTGAAGTAGCAATTCAATTACCTTTTCAGCTTCAAGTATATTGGTTTGCTTTTCCCAAAGCCCATCCATTTTGATGAAATCAATGGCAGGTTTTGAATCATTGATTTGATTAAAGTGAGGAAGCATTTGAAGCTTGCCTTTATAGAAATGTTGGTTCGAAAAATCGATTAAAGCCAGTGACTGACTTCTGTAATGGCCTTGAAGCTGCACTTGCATTAAGAACTTACTGGCCAGCTCCAATAGCGATTCAACTTCCAGCGCCATCTCTTCCGATTCTTCTTCCCACTTTACCCGATACAGGTCATTTGGCCTCAGCTGTTGGTTATCACCAGCAATGACCAATTGTTTTCCTCTATAAATGGCGGGTAAGCCCTTCTCTGAAAAGCACTGACTGGCTTCGTCAAAAATGACCAAATCGAAAAAGCTTTCCATGGGAAAAATGGCCGAAACGGATTCTGGTGAAGCCATCCAGCAAGGCACCAAAGAAAAAATATCTTCTGAAAAATGATTAATTAGTTTTCTCAAAGGCCAAACCTGTCGCTTTTTATTCACCTGATGCTCAAGATCGCGGTAGGTGATCATATTATTCAGTCGATTGTATTCCGCAGGCTCATAGGTTTTTTCTCTTGCTTTTTGGAGTAAAATATGTGTACTGCTTTCTAATTTTTGTGCCTCTGCATCTTGAAGATCGGTAACCATCTGTTCGAACTTTAAAGTCGAGACCGTTCTTAGAATTGGGTACTTGCTTTCTATATGATCGATCCACGCCAAGCGCAAGCTATTGTCGAAAATGGCTATATATTCTGCGGTGGTTCTTGCCCCTAGTTCTTCCAACCTTTTAAGCCCAGAAAGCCGAGCCTCAGTTAAAGAGCTCTTGATTTGATCCATCTCGCAGATAGAATCGAAATCGCGCTTGAGCGTTCGCTTTAGTTGGGAAAGAAAATCGGTAGAAAGCAGTAACTGATCAACCTGGATTGGAAGAATGTATTGATTCCATTTTTCTCTCTTTTTTGGCAAATCTTTTAAAGTAACGCGAATACTGTTCAACCGAGACTTTAATTCTTTAGCGGAGAGTTTTTTTACTGGAAAGTACTCTTTAAAATTAGCAAAAGAGGCAAAAATCAACTTGGCTTTCAGTGCCATTTCAAGCTGATCGATCCAATGATTAAGGCCCTCCTGATCTAATTTTTTTGGTACTTCATGAATCCAAACCACGGATTTAATCTTTGTGATCTGATGCTGTAAATTCAAACGATTATCAATTCTCTGGTCTAGAGTCTTAAAATCTTCTTTGGTATTTGAAAGCCCATTTGCCACAAGAATTCTCGCCAATCGGATTTTCTCTTTAGAAAAACTCCACTTTAATGATTTCAACAGTGATTTACGAGCGCTCGCCCTCTTTTTCAAAAGCACCTGAACCTCTCCAAGCTCTTTGGTTTCCAGACTTCTTTCAATTCCCTCGCCTTCAAAACACTTATTGATCAAAACCCTGTTGTTAGCTAACCATAGCAGGTCACTGTCGCGGTTAGGAACGCCAATCATTGGCTTTAAAAGCGTATAAATTTCTTCGTTTTTGAGGTACTCATTAAATGACTTGAGCTTTTCTAGGTTTTCACCCATTCTTCGGCAAGTATCATAGTCCACCTTCTCTTCTACTATGGCCGAAACTTCAGCTGCTAAACGGCTCGTCTCCACTGGAATATCGTCTAAATATTCTAGCATTTTCTTCAGGTCTTGAATCTTAAAAGAAGAGAAGTCAACCCGTTCGGACCAAGGATGCCCCTCCACATTTAATTTCTGTGCATACTCAAAATAGCGCGTCATTTCCTTTTCAAATTGATTGCCACGGAAATCAATCTGGTTGTACTCTTGCACTAAAGAAATTGACTCTGCTTCGGGGTCTGAGGTCAGGTATAATTCCTTTACAGAAAGCCCACTTTCAGTATCATCGAACAGCGCCTTCTTATAATCTTCGAGTGTATCGGTTACATCATCAATGGTTCGGCTGGCCTGCTTAAAAGCACGGTCGAGCTGAATCGCGTCTAAGTTGGTGTTGTTCCTTTTGTACTCATTCAGTCGGCCAATTTGGTTTGATATTTTCGAGTAAATCTCCTTTCTATCATTTTTGAAATCATGTACCAAGCCCACAAAATCAGTGATGTCCTTTGATTTAAGGCGTTCATACACCACATCTAAAGCCGCTCGTTTTTGGCTTACTAAAAGTACTTTCTTTCCTCTGGCCATGTAGTCGGCCATTAGGTTACAAATCAGTTGGGATTTTCCTGTACCTGGAGGGCCTTGCACTACAATAGAATTCCCCTTTTTAACTGCCTTGATGGCGTTTTCTTGAAATACATCTTTTCTGAAAGGAGTGAACGTTTCCTCTTCTTTTACTTTGTCCAAAAAGTATCGATAAGGGTCAAAGTCGGCCCCAAAGTCGTTTTGTTCTGAAAGGTTTTTCTGGGCGAAGAATTCTTCCAGCGAATCCACTTTTAAATTGGCCAGCATATGTTCGTAGTCTGGCATAAGGTAAGAATCGGCTTGAGGAAAAATACCTAATACAGCTTCTGAAACCAAGTTGAGCTTACCGAGGTCGTTATCCTTTTCAAATCCAGCTTTTGAGAATTCCGCAAATGGGTTCAGTTTATCGGCATAAATAGCGCTTCCAAATCGGATACTGATCTTGCTTTCTTCCAGCAAATCATACAGGCTCGTTCTGAACACTGTACTTCCTTTTTCGAAATCGTCAAAAGATCTTTCGAGCAAGTCTTCATCAAGGCTCACATTGTTAAAATGGGCATAAGCCATTAAAAAACTCTTGTTGAGGGTTACGTTCACATCCGTTCTTGGCTTTAAGCTCCATTCATTGTCTTTCATTTCCAGGTTAACTGGAAAGAAAATAAGTGGGGCTCGAACGATGGAACCATCATTGAACATGCCGTGCACAAAGGGCCAACCGACATACAAATCCTTTCCCCCTGTTTCATCAAAAAGGAACTGCTCCCTTCTTTTCACTTTTCTCAATCGAGTGGCCAGTTGGTTAGACCGGGCATCTCTTGCATCTGAGTTTGGAATAAGTGGAATTGAAGCCTTCTGCGAAATAATGTCTTCTATAACCCGAAAAGAAGGCTTTAAGTCCATGTGATCGAGATCGTGGAGATCGATGAACTGATCGGACAAAAGCTTGAGCAACACCAGCGAGCGGTTATTCGCTGAAAGGTTTGTCAATCGCCTAAGGTAGGATTGCAAAATGTGTTGCATAGTCGAATTTAGGAATTAGTCTGCTGTTCAAGCAACATGAAAATTGTTTTTACTCAAAAAAAGAATGCTGGAAAAAGCATTTTATTCTCTCCAGCATTCATAAAAATTCCATCCAGTAAATGGCTTACTTCTTATAAACCTGTCCGTCTTTCATTACGAACTTAACTTCCGTCATTGTAGCAATGTCTTCAATAGGGTCACCGTCAACAGCAATAATATCTGCCATTTTCCCAGGTTCTATTGAGCCATACTGTTTTTCAATTCTTAATAATTGCGCGGCAGTCATGGTGGCAGACTTGATAGCTTCCATGGGTTTCATTCCTGCTTTTACCATGTAAATGAATTCTTTGCCGTTATCGCCATGAGGGAAAACACCAGCATCTGTTCCGAAGGCGATTTTTACTCCTCTCTTGTATGCTTTACTAAAGGTGGTGCTTATCTGTGGCCCTACTTCTAAAGCTTTCGGCACAACCACATCAGGAAAGAAGCCTGGTATTTTTGCTTTTTCTACTACAAACTCACCTGCAGAGATGGTCGGCACGTAATACGTTCCTTTCTTAATCATCAAATCCATCGTCTTATCGCTCATAAAAGTGCCATGTTCGATAGAAGTAATTCCAGCTTCTACCGCTCTTTGCATTCCTTCATCTCCGTGTGCATGAGCGGCACTCACCATTCCATACTCATTGGCAGTTTCAATAATTCCTTTAAGCTCGTCCATTTTAAACTGAGGGCCTTGCTCGTCTTTTGCTACAGATAAAACTCCGCCTGTTGCGGTAATTTTTATTACATCTGCTCCATTTTTATAGCGTTGACGTACGGCTTTTCTGGCTTCTTCTTCGCTATTAACTACTCCCTCTAAAGGCCCAGGATCGCCCATTAAATGACTGCTTGCCCCATTTGTTGGATCGCCATGGCCGCCAGTGGTAGCTATGGTTTTTTCTGCCGTATAAATTCTTGGGCCGACTACTTTTCCTGCATTTATGGCGTTTCGCAAAGCCACATTTACTCCCGATCCGCCCAAGTCTCTCACGGTGGTAAATCCCGCCATTAAAGTTCGGTTGGCATAAACCTGGGCGTCATAAGCCAAATCGGCTTCATTCATTACATACTTATTCAACTGAGAAGAAGGGCTGCTTTGCGATTCAATATGAACGTGCATGTCCATGAGTCCGGGCATCACCGTTTTGTTCTTCAAATCAATCACTTGATCATCATTCCTGCCTTTGGTGTAGCCTTGATCAACAGCAACTATCTTATTGCCTTCAATCACAATAGACATAGACGTCATCACTTGATCTGATTTTCCATCAATCAATTTTCCTGCATGAATGATTGTTCTTTGCGCGTTTAAGCCAAAAGAGAATAGAACAAGAAGCGATAGGGTAAATAATCTTTTCATGGTTTGAGTTTAATAATAATTGGAAGATACGGAATTATGAAGCTAGAATTCAAGACTACAAAAAAGCTTACTTGTACTCCTTCGGAATCATTCTCACCAAATATTGATCGCTTTCATCTTTATGGAGGTAATATAAAAACCAACCGCATTCTTCGGCAACATCTGCAAGGGTGTCTTCATCAATATATACCCAATCAAACCACTCCCCTTTTTCACCTTGATACTCGTATTGAAAACTTACTTCGCCATAGTATTTGTCTGTTGGTAAATCTTGTCCTTCATACAAATACTTAATGTCTGAAGTATCAAAAATCAACTGTCCTTCGGGTTTTAAAAGGGTTTTGGCATGATCTAAAAAAGTTTTTAATCGGTTCAATTTACCCACCATACCAATACCATTCATAAGTAGAATGATGGTGTCGTATTTCTTTTGGTTGAATTTAAAGTAATCGGCTTTAATGGCGTTTTTCAGGCCATCCTTTTTCATTAAATCAACGGCATGGCTAGAGGTATCGATGGCCGTAACGGCCTTACCCATTTGCTGTAGCACCAAGGCATGGCACCCTGCTCCTGCACCTACATCTAGGATGTCGCCATCGGCAATGGAAAGTGCCATTTGCTCCATTTCTGGCATCTCTTCATAGCTTCTAAAAAAATACCAAACGGGCATTTCTTCCGACTCACCATAAGAGGTATTGAGCATAAGTGATTGATCTTCTATTCCATCATGAAAATCGTTGAGTGCTTTTCCGTAAACATCCATGCCATAAAAGTACATTAAGAAAATGAAAGGCTAGAATTTATGGCAGATCGCTATAATAAAAAACAATTGGTTTGCTTCTTCTTTACCCACACATACAGGCTGTTATTGGTTCATTTTTTAAAAGCATACTCACGTATATCAATATTTTAGAGCACAATAGTTACATATAACTTAATTTAGGAATTAGTGTACCAAAACCATTCACACTAAAAAAGTAGGTATGCAAATAATTTGAATTTATAAGTCTGTCAACTATCCTCACCTTTGCATGTCATTACATACAAACAAAAAAGCATTGAATTTCAATAAGTTAACAATCGTACTTCTAGCATTAGTTTGGTCAATTAGTGTAAGTGCTCAGCAGGAACGAAAATCGTTTGAGGCGGTCAGAACCAGCGAGAAGATAACAATAGACGGAGTGATGGATGAAGACGTATGGTGCCAAGCTCCATTGGTTACGGACTTTATTCAGAATAGCCCGAACCCTGGTATGCCCTCGCAAAGAAAGTCTGAGGTTAGAATGCTATATGATGATCAAGCGATATACATAGTTGCGCAGCTTTATGATAAAAAGGATGATGTATTCAATTTACTGACCAACCGAGATAATATTGGCAACTCTGATTACTTCGGTGTAAGCTTTGACCCCTATAATGCAGGTTTAAACGGGGTGGGTATTTTTGTTACCGTTGCCGGAGTTCAATATGACACCCGCTATTCAAATGGTGGACGTGAAGATATTTGGAGGAATGATTCGGGCTGGAATGCGGTTTGGTTATCGGCTGTTGAAATCAGTGATGAATACTGGACGGTTGAAATGAAGATTCCTTATGCTGTATTAAGGTTCAGCTCTCAAGATGTTCAAAATTGGGGCATCAATTTTATGCGTCAGAACACCTCCCTAAACGAGAGTTCATATTGGAGCCCAATCGACCCTGAAATTTCTGGTTATTTGAATCAGGCGGGTGTAGTGAAAAATATTAAAAACATTACACCTCCTACCCGATTATTCTTTTACCCCTATGTATCTACCGTTATCAACCGAGCTACTGGAATTGGTACGAGCAACCCGAGACTAAATGGAGGTATGGACATAAAGTACGGAATCAATGATGCCTTTACCTTGGACATGACACTTATCCCAGATTTTAGTGGAGTAAGGTCTGACAGGCAAGTACTTAACCTTAGTCCTTTTGAAGTAAAGTTTGATGAGAATAGGGCCTTTTTTACCGAGGGCGTAGAGCTATTCAACAAAGCTGGTTTGTTTTATTCCAGAAGAATTGGGGGCACTTTCGGAAACCGTACTAGAGAACTTAAAGGCAACGAGTCGGTTACCTATTCACCCGATGCCGCACAATTAGTTAATGCCAGTAAAATCACAGGCCGAACAAATGGAGGGTTAGGAATTGGCTTTTTCAATGCGATTACAAAACCCACTTATTTAGAAGTAGAAAACACTGATACGGGAGAAAAAACGGAAGTTGAAGCAGATCCGCTTACTAACTTTAATGTAATAGTTCTTGATCAAAACCTAAAGAACAATTCAAGTGTAACACTGACAAACACTAATGTAACAAGGGCAAAAAATGGAGATGATGCCAATGTAACCGCGTTCAATTTCTCTCTTAATGATGCAAATAGAAATTGGCGTACCACTGGATTTTTTGGTTATAGCAATATAGCTTCTTATCAGAATGGGGTTAAAGACACCAAGGCTGGGATTAAATACAATATTGGAATTGATAAGAACAGAGGACAGTTTCAGTATGGTATCAACCGAAATGTAGAGAGCGATACTTATGATATTAATGATTTAGGCTTTCTTCGTCAGTCAAATCAAATTGAGCATAGAGCAGATTTCTCCTTTAACCAATTCGAGCCAGTAGGTATTTTCAACAATTATAATATTAGGCTAAACGTAAATCATGAAATGCTATATGAACCAAAAGAATTCTCTTCTTGGCGATATAGTGTAAATACTGGTGGGCAGTTAAAAAACTTTTGGTACATCAGCACTGAGTTTGGCGGTAGCCCAGGAATTAGTAATGACTTTTTTGAATCGAGAGTTGCGGGTTATGTATTCAAAAAGCCAAGTAGCTATAGCGGAAGAATCAATTTAAACACCGACAGCCGCAAGCAAGTGAGAATGTCTGGTAACTTAAGATTTGGAAGAAGACCAGATTGGGGTCAGACTGACCAGTCTATGAATCTTTCTGCAAGAGTTAGAATTGGAGAAAGGGCAGAGATTAGCCATAATGTTGAGGTAAGTAGTAGAGATAACGAAAGAGGTTATGCTAGAAGACTCTACAACGATACTAATGGTGATTTAGAAGCTGTTATTTTTGGAAGAAGAGAGGTAAGAAATTTCACTAACACCCTAAACGGAAGCTACATATTTACAAACAGAATGGGGGTTACGTTTAGAGCACGTCATTACTGGAGCCGTGTAGATTATAAAGAGTTTTATGAGCTTACTGAAGGTGATGAGCTTGTGGGTACAACCTATACTGGTATAGATGCCCAAACAGGTGAAATGGTAGACAATCGAAACTACAATGCTTTCAATATCGATATGGAATACAATTGGCAATTTGCTCCTGGTTCCGAGATTAGAGCCATTTGGAAGCGAAGTATTGGAACAAATGATTACAATACTCAATTACGCTTTATCGATAATTTCAATAGTACTTTTGGAGCACCTAACTCAGACTCGATCACCATTAGAATGGTTTACTTTATCGACTACCTGAATATTAAAAACATCTTCACCAAAGGCTAATTGTAATTCATAGATTCAGTAGTTACCTTACTGACCTAATAAAAAGGTTATCAATTATTTAGCACATTTATATCTCTCGGGGTCACATTCAAAAATAGCCATTGGCAATTTTTTAGGAGATTTTGTGAAGGGAAACCAATATCAAGACTATGAACCTGATATTGCTAAAGGTGTGCTGCTACATCGCGAAATTGATCGTTTTACCGATTCACACGAGGTGGTAAGTGAGAGTAAAAAAAGACTTTCAGAAAAATATAGACACTACTCAGGTGTAATAGTAGACATGTTCTATGACCACTTTTTGGCCAAAAACTTCAGTGAGTTTCATCCTGAAGATTTAAAAACATTTTCGGAAAATCATTTTAAACGCTTGGTGGCCTTTCAAAACCAAATGCCTGCTAGGGCTCAGCACATGCTGCCTTATATGGTAGCTAATAATTGGCTTTTGGCCTATGCAGAGTTAAAAGGCATTCATAGAGCGCTTTCAGGATTATCTAGAAGAACCAAGTTCGACTCAAAAATGGATGAGTCAATTCAGGACTTAACAAAACACTACACTCTTTTTGAGCAAGAATTCAGACTATTTTTTCCTGACATTCAATCGCACATTAGCGAATTCAGAGAAGATTTGATTAATTCGTAACACATGATTATTTCAAAGCCCAAACGAAAGACCATTTTTTCCTTAACGGTTTTCACCCTGATTTCAATTCTGGGAGCACTCTACTTTATGCGTCAAGTTTTAGCAGAGCCTTCTGGTACTTGGCGTTATGTTTTATTGGGGTTTTTATTAGTGGTTTGCTCCATTATGCTCTACAAACTCATCTTCAATTATAAAGTGTTGAAAATTGGTTACGATCAGGTGCATGTTTACTATCCTTTTCGCTTTTTTAAATCCGTTCAAGAAATATCTGAGCTTGGTGCTTGGCAAGAGACAATTATTAAAACCAATAAAACCGAATACAAGCAGCTGAAGTTGGTTTTTATAAATAAGGGCTATGTAAAAATATCGAATCAAGAAAACAGCGATTACGATAAGGTGTACAAGTACATAAAAAAGAAAGCTCCCAAAAAAGAAGTAAAAGAATGATTAAAAATGCACTTATTGTGGCTTTAGGTGGCGCAGTAGGAAGTGCCTTACGGTATGTAATTCAGAATACCATTCATTCTAAATACCCCAACTTATTCCCCTATGGTACTTTTGCAGTGAATATTGTTGGCTGCCTCCTTATCGGTCTATTGATGGGCTGGGCTACACAAGAAAAACTCCTCTCTCCTCAAATCAACCTATTGCTTATTGCGGGGTTTTGCGGTGGGTTTACCACCTTTTCTACATTTGCTTATGAGGGAAATACGCTCCTACTTGAAAGCAAGCCTCTACAAGCTCTATTGTATATAGCCGCCAGTGTTGTTGTAGGAATGATTGCTGCTTACTTAGGCTATAAACTTACGAAGGGCTAATCAATTGGCAAATAGACCCTGAGAGGGTTGAACATTAATCATCCTAAAGCCATTGGGGCCTACAAATATCTAATCTCGAAGGGATACTTCCTCAACCAAAAAGCATATGAATTGAAGTCTTGAAAAGAGCCTAACTAGTGACTCCAATCATAAGTATCCAACTTCATTAAGCAAGCGATCAAAAGATCGATTGAGCCTTGGATATCCTCTTTATGCGCCATTTCTATTACCTGATGTAAATGTCGAGTTGGAATAGAAACAGCTCCTGAAATCGCTCCATTCTTGCCCATTCGTTGAACACCAGCCGTATCTGTACCACCAGCAGTAAGTATTTCTGGCTGCCATTTAATTTTCTCCGAATTGGCAGTTTGCTTCATAAATTCCACCATACGATAATCGCAAATGGTTGAAGCATCCATAATTTTAATGGCCGTACCCTTTCCCAATTCTGTAACCATCTCGTGTGGTTGCGCTCCGGGTAAATCGAAAGCAATTGTGGTATCTAAACCAAAACCAAAATCGGGATTGATGCTATGAGCTGAAACATTTGCCCCTCTTAAACCAACTTCTTCTTGTACTGTAAACACCCCGTAAACGTCATAAGGCTGGTTTTTTAGGTTTCTCAAAGCCTCTATCAAAATGAAAACAGAAACACGATTATCTATAGATTTACAGTTAACACAATCACCCATTTCAATCAGTTCTCTTTCTCTGGTAATCGGATCGCCAATTGATATAAGCTTCTCTACTTCCTCTTTAGGCCTGCCTAAATCGATAAAATAGTCTGAAAGTTTGGCCAACTTAGTACGCTCCTCAGCCGACATTACATGGATGGGCTTACTGCCCATTACGCCAATTACATCTTCCTTCCCATGAATAATTACACGTTGTGCAGTTAATGTTTTCGGGTCGAAACCGCCTAAAGTATGAAAACGCACAAAGCCATTATCGTCAATATGGGTTACAATGAAACCAATTTCGTCCATATGAGCCGCTACCATGGCCTTTTTCCCTTCAGTATTATTAACTCCCCTCTTAATGGCAATTACGTTGCCCATATTATCTACCGACAACTCATCCACTAAAGGAGTAACTTCTTTGATTACTAAATCACGAATTCTCTTTTCGAAACCGGGTGCTCCAGCTTCTTCACAGATTTTCTTAAGAAGGGATATATTAATGCTCATATGATGTACAGTTTTATGCACGAATATAGAGCTAAATTAAAAGGGGAAAAAGAGAATTAGAGGTCTTCGGCCAAGGTAAAAACCACTGTCAGGGAATATACTCCTGGGGTATAGCCCATTGTAGGTGTTAGTTTATAGTCAATTCTAAACCTATGCGTAAATGCATTATTGGCTGGGTCGCCAGGTGCGTTAGCTCCAACACCACCTGCGGTTAGTGGGTCATCGGCTGCTGAACCAATCAGAAAAATAGGTGATGAGTTATCTTGTAACTGAAAAAAAGCTGTTTGTTGCGAGGTTCCACCAGGGCTAGAAGCTCTTAATTCTAGTATAGAAACTGGAACATTTGAAGTACCAGCACTTGAGTAGGAATTGAGTAAGTCCCACCTTCCTGCAATATTGGTTTGAGCACCAACATATAAATCCCATTGTGCTGAAGATTCTACTGTGATTTCTGTAGCTCCGGCCATGATAATTCCATTGTTGTATTGCCGGATGGTGTTAAAAGTAAAATTGAGGTCTGTCCCTCTTGTAATGTTGATGTCAAGGCTTTGAGATCGAGCAAAAGAGGTAATTAGCGAAAGAAAAAATATGAAGCACCAGCCCCTAACCATGCATAAAAGTATATAAAATTAAAAGAGGTAGCAATATGCTACCTCTTTTTACCAATCAACATAAATCGAACTAACTTTTACTACGTCTTAGTAAAAAGTAATTTCTTTATTATAAATCTTCTGCTAGTGTGTAAATCACGTTCAAGCCATAGAAACCAGCTTGATACTGAGCAGTCAAAGTAGGAATAATTCTGTAGTCTACTCTGAAAAAGTGAGAATCAGGAGTAGTCAAATAAGTACCTGCAGCAATACCATCACCAGCACCTACTGTTCCTACGATATCTAATCTAGTATCAGTTAGGGCAGTAAAGTTAGTTAGGGCAGAAGAACCAGCACCGTCAATTACTCTTACTTCTAATAATGTAGAAGGAACAGTTGAAGTACCAGCACTAGAGAAAGCTTGTAACTGAGCCCAGTTAACAGTTTCTGCTTGTACATACAAATCCCAAGGCACAGTAGACTCTACTCTTAATTCAGTAACGTTTGGCTTAATAATACCATTAACATAACTAGGGATTGTGTTGAACGTGAATTCCACGTTAGGGTCTGTAGCCAATGTTAAATCAAGAACACCTTGAAGATCCATAGCTACATAAACGAATTCATTGTCGTCCGGTAGGACTTGGGCATTCGCTTGAAAAGCGGATGTAACAGCGAGTAATGCGGCAATAGCCAGCACTCTCAGTTGTGCAACTTTTTTCATGAGTATTTAATGTTTAGGTTAAAAGTTTTGACAGGTGAATATATGGACTTATTTTCATATCTAAAACTATTCACAAGAAATTTTTCTACTTTTTTTAATAGAATCGCCTTCTGAAAGGTTGAAAGGCTTGTTTTGCTTATGAACTTTTTTTCCATGAAAAGATTATTTACCCCTTTCGGGTATTGTAATTTCAATTTCTGCAGCAGCCACTTCGTCTCTATTGCCATAGTCTAACACCCCAAGTACTGAGTATCTTCCTGGAGGAAAATCCTTTGGCACTTGAAAGTGTACATCACGGTTGCTTGCTGGCAATACGGTAAAGTTCTTCGATTCCAATCTTCTCGTTTCTCCATTCGAAAGGTTAGTGATTTCGGCATAGGAGTTACACTTAAGAAAGGTTTCTCCAACATTCTTTAATCGAAGCACCAAATCTTCTCCTTGATGAGTAAAATCAATCACTTCTCCTTTTGAGTAAGTCACACTTGGAGGCGTTTGAAAAACATACACTCCAAATCGGTATGATTGATTCAGGTTTACAATCAGGCCATCAGCTCCTTTTTCTTGGGCTTGACGTTCATTGGCAATTCGAATATAGGTAACGGCCCATCGTGCCATTAGAGCAGTGGAGTCTTGTGGTACATCCAATGCCAGCATTACTTCTTGTTGTTCGCCAGGAGCCAGTTCGAAGAAAGAGGGCTCTGCGCTCAACCAGTTGGCACAAGAACGAGGCAACTCTCCTTTCTGCAAAAATTGACTTTTACCTTTACGGGTTGCATCAAAGTCTCCAAAGTCTACTTGAAACGTTTGAGTTTCTTCTGAGTTATTGGCTACAGTAACCCTGCCTCTTCCGCTCCCTCCAGGCGAAACTTTAAAGTTTAACCTTGTTGGGGAGGTAGATATTTTTTGACCATAGCCTTCAAAAACAACAAACATTAGTAGGCAGGCCAATGCCAGCTTTGTAAGTAGTTTGGTGCTTCTTGATTTAGGTTCAATTTTCATCAGTTAATCAATTTATTTGTTGTCGTCTTTATTGTCAAACTTCTTAATATTTACCCTCCTAGATTTTTCTATGAGGTAAAAAGTTACTTGATAGTTTACATTTACATTATTCACATTCAGCGTGTAACTGCTTTGGGCAAACTGAAATTGCTCATCTACAGCTTGCTCGTTTACCTGGATTGTATAGAGACCGAAAGGAACATAAAGATTAAATTCTCCACCTTGTCCGCTCAAGGCAGTATAACTGTTCCCACTATTGTCGGTCATATTTACCCGAATACCCGATAAGTTCATCCCCCCAGCTCCAAGTGCGGAATACTGAGCTTGTTGAAGTATAATATTGCCTTTTACTTGTACTCCACGTTTTAACGGAATAAACACGGTTCGGTCATTATCCAATATCACAGATTGTCCATCGCCTTTAAACCACCCTTCTACATTGGATAATACATCTGATTTTACTTTGTATTCGCCCTGTGTAAGGTTTTTGAAAATAACCACCCCTTCTTCATTGGTCATTAAGGCCATATCTTTTACGGTAATTAAAGCGTCTTTAACAAACTCTTCTCCTACATCTCTTCTGTTATTTCCGTTCAGATCTTTAAACACAACTACCTCTAAATCATGACTCTTACTGCCGGGTCGTTTAACATTGAAGGTCTTTTTAATTCCAAAACGCAATAAGAAGTTACTCTGAGTATAAGTATTGAAAACACCATCTCCTAGAGCATTTACACTCGGTAGTGGGCTTTCTCCTTGGTTGATTCTAAAGAGTTCACCCGTAAGGGTAAACTGAAAATCGTTTTTAGAATAGAATGTTAGCTGCGGACTGAAATTACTTCGAACACGTGCCAAAACTGACTCATAACTAACATTGAAAGTTGGACGTACTGAAAGGCGTGCCTTACGAAAATTCAATGTGGCAAAGGCCGAAATAAAGGCCGATTGCGGATTAATACCATCTTCTACCACCCTAAGGTTATCCAAAACATTGTATGGCCCATAGTAGTATCTGGCTGTTACATTTAGGTTTTTGTACCGAATCGTGTTTTCCCAACGTGCTACCAAATAAGGGTCTACGTCATAATCTAAGGCCTTTGTAAAGCCTGTATAAAATCGGCTATAAACTCTAAATTTCGATTGCCTATTGCTAGAAAAAAGAACTCCTCCCCCTGTAGTAAATGTTTTTATACCCAAAACTTCATCGTCATGAATTCTAGGGAATAGTACGAAATTACCGTTGTCAGTACTCCAACCATATTGAAATTCGTACACATTTCTTTTGAATTTATTTTGAGGAAAAAGAAAGCCCTTGCTATAAATTTCCGCATTTCGGGTATTCATATCAGTCTTTAAACTAAAGAATTGCCCATCTTTAAAAGGGTATCTCAAATTTAGATTCAATGAAGTTGTTCCTCGGTACTGTGATAAGAAATTGGGACTGTTCAATCTTGCTTGTGATGCCAAACTGATGCCCTTATAGGTTACACTGTATTGAGCTCCAAAACCATAACCCGTTGTTTCAAATGGATTAGTGCTCTGAGTATGCCTTTCTTGACTAAACCCAGCATTTACTTTTAGTATTTGACTACCGCTTATTCTGTAACTACCATTTGCGGTAACCAAGCTTCCATCAATATCATTGAATTCATCTTTACGACTTACAGCTTCTGCTTCTACTTGAAGACTCTTTCCATCTTTATAACCAACACGAGCACCAATATTGGTTAGGTAGTTCATCAGGTTTCCATTTTGTTGACGTCTAACATAAATTCCACCAACATTAAATCTCCCATAATTATAATTTCCCTTTACCCCAGTTCCATTAAGTAGAATTTCCATATTATCACCTATATCGCCTGCTGCAAACTGATATTTTGGAGTACTATATTGAACAAAGCGATAAGAGCCTAAAAATTGAGTTCCTGTGTAAGCACTATTGGAAATGATTGTTTGATAATAGTATCTCAGATTTTTGTTTAATCCTAAATCTGTGTCTCCATAAAGGTCCAGACTAAAGTTTGTAAACTGAGAGAGAATATTGTAAGAGTTGAACTCCATGGTAAGCGGAATGTTTGAGTTTCCTGCTTCGCTCTTCACTTTAATTTCATTACTTAGTCGAAGTAATTCCACTCTACCACCAGAGCTGGAACTTCCACCCGAATTATCTTTCACCTGAATTTGTAAACGATATACACCTTCTTCCGCCTCCTTTTCGAGCATTGGTTTTGAAGAGAAGAAATCGTCCTTTTGCTTTCCGTTAGTCAGTCTTGCTACAAACCTTAAAGTTGTATCTATACCAACTGGCAAATTCATCGAGAAAGCATTTTCCGCTATCGGGTTACCTTGACCATCTGCAAGTGTCACTTTAACTGGGGGAGAAAACAACACATATACATCCTCATTGGAGTTACCCGTATTGGTGAAATTTATTCTAAAACTAGTGCTGTCTCCACTTGAGGGGAAATAAGCTACTTTATCCAATACATTCGCTCTCCATTGCGAAAACTTCTTAATCTCTAAATTCCAAGGAGTGCTTGCCAAAGGTATATTCTGACTAGATACAGCAGAGGCATTTACGAAGTAATTTACATTACCTTCTGAGTTTTTCTGTGGAATAATACGTACAGGAATGAAAAGGGAATCGTTGGCAGCAACGGTGTAGTTTTTATCTCGACTTGTAAGGGTTGACCACCCTGCTGGGGATGATATATCTAAGCTAAAATTTACTCTACGTGAAGTTCCGTTTTTAACTCGGAGAACATTAGTGGCAACTTCGTCAACTGACCCAATAGTAGCACCATTCACAAAGGTTAGCGTGAATCCATTGGCGACTACACTGTTTGTTTGAGCGTTTGTATGAGTACAAACAGTTAATAACAGTACGCCAATCACAGTAACGGAGATATAACTCCACAGCCTGAGAAAGCAGTTGATCACAATTGAGTTAGCACGTTTGGTGTTAGGTAATGTTCAAAGATATAAAACTCTATCTAAATTCCTACAATAAAAGCACTTACCTTTTCGTTGAAAAACGCCTTTAAAATGTATATAGGGCATTTTTGACTATCAATTGCATTTTTAGAACTGTAAAAATCAGAAAATTTTTTACCTACTAAATCGACTCTAGTAACTAAGTGTCTTTATAAGGGTACATCTCACTCGTTTTCCATAGAAAAGATTATTGAATTTAGCCATCTACAGATATTACAAAACGGTATATTCTCCAATATATCTTTTGTGTGTCTAAGAGATTTATAAGAAGGGTAGGGCAAATAAAAAAGCTCCGATTACTGGAGCTTTTTTGTGCGCACGAGAAGATTCGAACTTCCACACAACTTAATGCACCACCCCCTCAAGGTGGCGTGTCTACCAATTTCACCACGTGCGCTTGATATCCAATTTAGGGATGGCAAAAGTAGAGAAGTTTTGACTGAATTCAAACATTGACCCACACCATTTACTACCAATGTAATTGTAAATAGACAGGAACCTTTCTACATTTAACTTCTTAAAAACGCGTTTATGAATAACCTAAACAGAAATGCCATTGTAGGGCTAATCTTTATTTTGATTGGCACCGTGTTTCTATTAGACAACCTAGACATTATTTCTTGGCACTATAGACGCTATATTTTCCAGTGGGAAAATATTCTCATTATTATAGGTGCTGTACTTATTCTCAACAAAGAGAATGTGAAGACTGGTGGGATTCTGATGGGTATTGGTGTTCTCTTGAATTTTGACGAATGGTTCAATCTACATGTTAATATTTTTGACTTATGGCCGCTTGTATTTGTAGTGGCAGGAATAGCCATTGTAAACCGAAATAAGGAAACAAAAGACGATAAATACGACCCAAATACAGGGAATTTAGACGCAAACAAAATAAACGATACTGCTATTTTTGGTGGTGGAGACAAAGTAGTAAACAGTGCCAACTTTAAAGGTGGCTCCTTAACCGCAATTTTCGGAGGGTCAACAATAGATCTTACCCAAGCCAAACTGGCCGATGGCCGAAATGAAATAGATGTGTTCTATATGTTTGGTGGTTCTAAAATTCGAGTACCTCAAGATTGGAGTGTACAATTGAACGTCACGGGTATTTTTGGAGGAATGTCGGACAGAAGAAAGCTTATAGATCCACAAGCTGATGGAAACAAAGAGCTTATAATCCGCGGGACCGCAATTTTTGGTGGGGCTGAGGTAACCAATTAGTTTCTTTTGGACATATGATAAAGGCTTGTAACCGTTCTACGGCAGCTGTACGAGATTAAAACATTCCGTGTATAAATAAAATTTAACGATTTATTTATACATTAGTGTCACACAAACTTCAACCAAAATGTCATTGACAAGGGATTTAATTAAAAGTCAGGTGATACAACCTGCCTTATTATCAGTAGCCGATTTCACTGGAGATATTGAAGATTTCAGCTTTACAAACTTCCAGCCCACACACCAATCTGTCTTTCTCAACAAGATAAAGTCTACCTTAAATGCTATTCCCGTAACCGATGGAGGAACTCCTTATCCTCAGTACATGTATGATATTATCCTAAATCCTTCAATTTTTTCTGGTTGGGTAACCATAAAAGACTGCATCGATTACACCACAAATAATTACAGCACTGGCCCTCGTTAATCATGAAAAAGCTCTTTGTTTTTCTCTTCCTATGTTTTGGGCTTAGTTTACAAGCTCAATATTCGTTTAATACGGTAGTTAATACCCCTTTAGTCCCTTCCGTGAATATTGTGATTTCCAACTTGGGAAACGGTTCGCCTATTAATCAAATTCGTTCGTTAGTAGTTTATGATTCTATCAAAAACTCCATCAACTTTTACTCCAATGGAAAACCTGTTTTGGTGAACAGCCCTGACGCCCAAGTGAAAACTCGTTTTCAAAACAATGCCATACAGATAGAGTTAACGAAGGTGAGTAAATCCGATTTAGTGTTACTCCAAAATTTAGGAAGCAATGTTTATTTAAGTTCCAATTCCGATATTTCTCTAACCCTTAATTCGGGCTCTCTAGCCATTCCTAAAACCAGTTTGGAGTCCCAATCATTAGGGAAAATTTTAATTACCAATGACCTTATGGAAACCTATTTTGGTGCCTTTGGTGGTGAATACGCTTATGCAAATAATTCATTCAATTGGAGTTTTACCCCTAAAAGCGAAAGCGATATCAATAAAATGGAACTTAATGCAGACTTCAGTTTTCATCAGTCGTATCACCTCTCAAAAGGTAAGGCTGGTAATGAGAAGCCATTAGTTTTTTATGCCAAAGGAAGGGTAAGCACCAATGCCAAAGACTCATTGAATTATCTATATATCTACCCATTAAACTTTGATATTTCGGGAGCAAGTGAAGCTCAAATGATGGCTAGGTTTGGAGTAGAGGGCAATCAAACTTTCACTAACGGGAGAATGGCTTTCAACTTCTCTTATGAAAAACTCATCGGCAATTTGGTCGATTTCACCTACGGTAGCAATAGGCTCAGACTAAAGCCTGTACTGAATATAGGAGGAAAAGTGTACAAAGAATTTGATAATATGAGGATTGGAACAGAATCGAGCAACGAACTATCTGGTCAAGTATTTGCCAATCTCTACTATAATATTCCCGTGTTCGATAACTATTCCATCATTATAGAATCAAACACCTATTACGATTTCAGCGAAGCCATTAATCCCGACCAAAAGTTAAAAATCAATTATAGCATTGCTTTAGGAGTAGACATTCCAAAATCACCGTTTAAAACGCTATTTAAATATAAAGACGGACAAGTGGATGTTAACAATTTTTCTGATAGCAATTTGACCATTGGTTTATTAGCCGATTTAGAATCGGTATTGGGATCAGGTAAGTAAAGCCTTACTTTAAATCTTTCTCTGGCTCTAAATTTGTAAATGAAGTTCGAAAAAGCCTAAATTCGAACATGATCAAATCTTTTGCTTTCACTACTCTTTTATTCATCTCTTTTGGCACTTTCGCACAAATCGATGATTCTGCTGTTGCCAACTTCGCTAAGTCATTTTCTGAAAAGAATAATGTACCGATTGAAGAAGTCAATGCCATTCTAAATAAGGCTACTTATCAAGCCGATATTATTGAGAAAATGTCGAAGCCTGCTGAGGGTACAATGACTTGGGAGCGCTATCGTAAAATATTCATTACTGATGAACGCATTAATGCAGGTGTGGAGTTTTGGAAGGAAAACAGTGAAACTTTAGCAAAAGTGAGTGCCGACACTGGTGTTCCAGAACACATTATTTTAGGAATCATTGGAGTAGAAACTTACTTCGGAAGAATTAAAGGAAGTTATAAAGTGCTAGATGCGCTTTACACCCTCTCTTTCGGTTACCCTAAACGCTCCAAGTTTTTCACCTCAGAACTAGAGGCTTATTTAATATTGGCTAAGGAAGAAAAACTTGATATTGAAACCACAAAAGGCTCTTATGCGGGTGCTATGGGCTACAGCCAATTTATGCCTACTAGTTACCGTGCTTATGCCAAAAGCTTTGAAGATAACGGCACAAGAGATTTAATCAATTCGCCAGAAGATGCCATTACTTCCGTAGCCAATTATCTGAAAGTCCATCGTTGGGAGAAAGATGAACCAATAACTTCAAAAGCTACCATGACCCGCAAAATCACTAATCTAAATAAGCAGGCATTAAAACCAAAAAATAAAGTAAAGGACTATACCGCTATTGGTTTTCAGCCAGCCGAAGAGTTAAATGCAAACAGCCCTGCCACCATGATTATTCTTGAAAACGAACAAGGAGAAGAACACTGGTTTGGCATGAATAACTTTTATGTAATTACGCGCTACAACCACAGCCCACTTTATGCTATGGCTGTTTATCAACTGGCAGAGGCCGTTAAGGCTAAAAAAGGTAAGGCTGAATAAGAAACCAGAGAAAGTACTATTGAGAAAATGACTCACAGCAATATAAACTTGCCCTGACAATTTTCTAGAGAAACCCTGATCTAAACCGATCAGGGTTTTTTATGCCCTTATAGTATTCATTGTGGATGATCAAATAAAAAGGGGCTACGGCAAAAATGCCGTAGCCCCTTCTCTGTGTCTGTTAAGTTCCTATTTTACCTACTCAATCTCACAATATGTACCCAGCTGTTTTTGAATCGGGTGTCGTTTCTGATCTCTTTCATGCGGGCGATGGCCTTCTCAAAGTCATTGAGG